>Ga0209674_100033_pt1 | contig 423450 bp, 363 predicted proteins | sample AraplaCvi_mMS_r2_FD_184279 | JGI IMG/M metagenome (GOLD analysis project Ga0209674, IMG submission 184279) | Arabidopsis root microbial communities from North Carolina, USA - plate scrape CL_Cvi_mMS_r2 (SPAdes) (version 2) | ecosystem: Host-associated > Plants > Roots > Endosphere | place: USA... | reverse complement strand
CAACTTCGTTGCCTTGCGAGGGAATCCATGGGCACCGCGCTTTCTCCCTCTCCCCTCCGGGGAGAGGGCCGGGGCATTGCCACCTTTACGGTGGTGAGGGGCGGGTGCTCGCGAAAGCCTTGCCTACCTCTGTAGGAGCGCACCCAGTGCGCGACCGCAGCGTGACGGTGACCCTCATCTCGACCACCGCAGACCGAAGCAGCCATGCCAGTCCGCGGTCGCGCACTGGGTGCGCTCCTACACGTATAGAGCCGCGGCTATTAGCTCCGCGATGCGATGTGCCGCGCAGCGGCACGAGCCTTCACTAAATCCCCTGTGCGGCGGTGAGGGGCGGACGATCAGGCCCCGCAGGGGTGCCCGACAGGACGTCGGGCACTTTTCGTCCGGGCAGGAGCCCGGTCGAAAAGCCCGGCCGCTCCTCACGCACTGGCTGGGCGCAGCCCAGACAGCGCCACGCAGGGTGCTCTTTCTTTTGGTTACTTTTCTTGACTCCGGGCATCCTGCCCTTCGCCCTCCGGGCCGGCTTCGCCGTTCGCACGCGCTCCTGCGCGTGCGTGAGCAAGCAAAGAAAAGTGACCCGGGCCGCGGCAGCGGTCCGGAAGCCCGCGGCAGGCGAGCCCGATCGCGATAAGGCGAGAAAGGCACAACGAATGCGCCGAAAAGAACCGGGAATTAAGACTGAGGCGAAGAGCTATCGCGCACTGGGTGCGCTCCTACAAAGGGCAGAAGGCGCGGCATGGCGTGAGCAGTAAGGCAGCGCTCTCGGCAGGCGGCCAAAGCGACCTCAGCGCCACAAAATCAAACATTTACAAAAACTTAGCCATCAAGCCACCCACATTCGGAGCCCCGCCCCACCCAAATGCCTCCATTGCTGCGCCGCAGAATCCCCCCCTCCTTGAGGTACAATGCGCGTTTTCGCATAGCCCCCGTTCCCCGCATGATCGCACTCGACGGGCAGAGCGCCCTCTCGCTTTTTCGCCTTGAACGCCTGAACGCGCGCCTGGAAGCCATCCATCACGGCACGCGCGTCCAATCGTCGTGGTTCATTTATTTCATCGACGCCGACCGCATGCCCGAGGGCGAGCAGCGGCGTCGCCTGCTGGAAGTGCTCGAGGCGAAGGACGGAGCGCCGGAACCGGCTTCGGTCTGGGTCGTGCCGCGACTGGGCACCATCTCGCCCTGGTCGAGCAAGGCCACCGACATCTTGCATGGCGCGGGCTTCGACGTGCGTCGCGTGGAACGTGGCGTGGCATGGCACGTGGCGGGCCTGCCGGCGGCTGATCTGCCGCAGTACGAGGCGGTAATGAACGTGCTGCACGATGCGATGACGCAGTCGGTGCTCACGAACCTGGATGAAGCGCAGCACCTGTTCCTCGGCGGCAAGCCGGGTCCGCTGGTCTATATCGACCTCGCTGGCGACGCCAAGGCGGCGCTGGACAAGGCCAACAAGGAGCTGGGCCTCGCGCTGGCCGATGACGAGATCGAATACCTCGTCGATCGCTACGCGGAACTGGGTCGCAACCCGACCGACGCCGAACTCTTCATGTTCGCGCAGGCCAATTCCGAACACTGCCGTCACAAGGTGTTCAACGCGAGCTGGACGATGGATGGCGAGGCGCAGGACAAGAGCCTGTTCGCCATGATCAAGAACACCCACCAGCATTCGCCCGCCCACACGCTGTCCGCCTACAAGGACAACGCGGCGGTGATCGAAGGCTACGAGGGCAATCGCTTCTTCGCCGACCAGGATGGCGTTTGGCGTCCGCATCACGAGCGCGTGGAATACGCGATCAAGGTGGAGACGCACAACCATCCGACCGCGATCGCACCATGGCCGGGCGCTGCCACCGGCGCCGGCGGCGAGATCCGCGACGAGGGCGCGACCGGCCGCGGCGCCAAGCCGAAGGCGGGCCTCACCGGTTTCTCGGTGTCGGACCTGCGCATTCCGGGCAAGCCGCGTCCGTGGGAAGTGGAGCGTCCGCTGCCGCCGCACATGGCCACGGCGTTCGAAATCATGCGCGATGGCCCGCTGGGCGCCGCCGCGTTCAACAACGAATTCGGTCGCCCTGCCCTGGGCGGCTATTTCCGTACCTACGAGCACGAGACCGGCGAAGCCGGTGTGCGCCGTGGTTACGACAAGCCGATCATGATCGCCGGCGGCCTCGCCAACATCTGCGCGGACCACGTGCAGAAACGCGACGTACAGCCGGGCAACAAGGTGATCGTGCTGGGCGGCCCGGCCATGCTGATCGGCCTGGGCGGCGGCGCCGCCTCGTCGGTGTCTTCGGGCACATCGAGCAAGGAGCTCGACTTCGCCTCCGTGCAGCGCGACAACGCCGAGATGGAGCGTCGCGCGCAACAGGTGATCGACAGCTGCTGGGCCCGACGCGACAAGAACCCCATCGTCAGCGTGCATGACGTGGGCGCGGGCGGTCTCTCCAACGCGATTCCCGAACTGCTCAACGACGCCGGTGTCGGTGGCCGCATCGACCTTTCCAGGGTGCCGTGCGACGACCCGTCGCTCTCGCCGATGCAGCTGTGGAGCAACGAGTCGCAGGAGCGCTACGTGCTCGCCATCGGCGCGGCCGACCTCGAAGAATTCGAGGGCTACTGCAAGCGTGAGCGCTGCCCGTATGCGGTGGTCGGCGACGCCACCTCCGAGCGCCGCCTGGTCGTGCACGATCCGCGCACCGACACCACGGTGATCGACCTGCCGATGGATGTGCTGTTCGGCAAGCCGCCGCGCATGCATCGCGATGCGCATCGCCTGAAGCCGCGCGTGGACGTGGTGCCCGATCTCGGCGGCATCAGCATGGACGAAGCCCTGATGCGCGTGCTGCGCCTGCCCACGGTGGGCAGCAAGAGCTTCCTCATCACCATCGGCGACCGCACCGTGGGCGGCCTCAATGCTCGCGACCCGATGGTCGGCCCGTGGCAGGTGCCCGTCGCCGACGCCGCCGTCACCATCACCGATTTCGACGGCTACACCGGCGAAGCGATGGCGATGGCCGAGCGTGCCCCGGTCGCCCTGCTCAACAGTGCCGACGCCGCCCGCCTTGCGGTTGGCGAAGCCATCACCAACCTCGCTGCGGCGCCGATCGCCTCGCTGGGCGAAGTGCGCCTGTCGGCGAACTGGATGGCCGCGGTGAACTATGCGGGCGAAGACGCCGCGCTGTTCGACGCCGTGAAGGCCGTGGGCATGGAACTGTGCCCGGAGCTGGACATTTCCATCCCGGTTGGCAAGGACTCGCTGTCCATGCAGACCGTGTGGAAGGACGGCGACACCACGCAGCGCACCGTCTCGCCGGTCTCGCTGGTGATCACCGGCTTCGCCCGCGTCACCGACGTGCGTCGCACGCTCACGCCGCAGCTGCGCCTGGATCGCGGCGATTCCGAACTCTGGCTGCTCGACCTCGGCGCCTGCCGCGACCGCCTCGGCGGTTCCGCGCTGACCCAGGTGTTCAACCGTGGCGGTGGCGTGCCACCGGATCTGGATGACGCCAAGCGCCTGAAGTCGCTGTTCGACCTCGTGCAGGAAGCGAACGCCAACGGCCTGCTGCTGGCCTATCACGACCGTTCCGACGGCGGCGTCATCGTCACGCTGCTGGAAATGGCCTTCGCCGGCCACTGCGGTCTGGAGATCCATCTCGACGGCTGGGCCGAAGCCGCGTTGCGCGCGCTGTTCAACGAAGAGCTTGGCGCCGTGATGCAGGTGGCCACGGCCAACCGTGAAGCGTTCGAAGCGCTGCTGGTGAAGCACGAACTCACCAGCATGGCCTATCGCATCGGCCGTCCGAAGGAAAAGCTGGGCATCAAGCTGTTCCACAACGGCGAAACGCAGTTCAAGTGGAATTGGCGCACGCTGTTCGAAGCCTGGAATGAAACCAGCTACGCCATGCAGCGCCTGCGCGACAACCCGATCAGCGCCGACGCCGAGAACGAATGGCGCCTGGACGATGCCGATCCGGGCATCAGCCCCAAGCTCACCTTCGAGCCGGCCGACGATATCGCCGCACCCTATATCAACAAGGGTGCTCGTCCGCGCGTGGCCGTGCTGCGCGAGCAGGGCGTCAACGGCCAGGTGGAGATGGCGGCGGCGTTCACGCGTGCCGGCTTCGACGCGGTGGACGTCCATATGTCCGACCTCGCCAGCGGTCGCATCAAGCTCGCGGATTTCCGCGGACTCGCGGCGTGCGGCGGCTTCTCCTACGGCGACGTGCTGGGTGCGGGCCGCGGGTGGGCCACGTCCATCCTGTACAACGACTACCTGCGCGCCGAATTCAGCGCGTTCTTCGCTGACGCACAGCGTTTCGCGCTCGGCGTGTGCAACGGCTGCCAGATGATGAGCCAGCTGAAGGACATCATCCCCGGTGCGCAGCACTGGCCGAAGTTCCTGCGCAACGCGTCCGAGCAGTACGAAGCGCGCGTGGCCACGCTGGAGGTACTCGACTCGCCGAGCATCTTCTTCAAGGGCATGGCCGGCTCGCGCATTCCGGTCGCGGTCGCGCACGGCGAAGGCCGCGTGAGCTTCCCGCACAGCTGCAGCCCGTCGAAGTCGGGTGGCGCGGTGCGCTATGTCGACAACCGCGGCAGGCCCACCGAAGACTACCCGCTCAACCCGAACGGCTCGCCGGGCGGCCTCACCGGTTTCACTGCCGCCGATGGCCGCGTGACCATCATGATGCCGCACCCGGAGCGCGTGTTCCGCACCGTGCAGATGAGCTGGCATCCGGAGAAGTGGGGCGAGGATTCGCCGTGGATGCGCATGTTCCGCAACGCACGGGTGTGGTGCGGCTGATGACGCCTTGCCATGCCGGGCCGCTGCTGACGACCTGACGTGGCCACTCGCGCGACCCGCCGGTGGATGACGCTGCTGCCGGCGGCCGCGTGGACCATCGTGGTCGCGCTGCTGCCGTGGTGGATGGGGCTGCCGCTATGGCTGCTGCTGGTACTGGGCGCGGTGATGTTCCATCACCGCATCGAACACTATGCCGAACTCAGTCGACGAGGCCTGTATTGGGGCCTTCCAGGCGTGCTGTTCGCCGCGCAACGCACCCTGGGTGGCAGCCTGCTGGCCTGGGGCGCGGCCCTGCTCGGCGCGCTGGTCGGCTATTCCCTGCTCGCGCTGATGGAATCGCTGCTTGACCGCCGCATAAAGCGCGCGCCGGCAGCGGCAGCCACCCCGGAGTGGAGCGAACTTGCGTTGGCGCCGATCGGTCCGCGCGCGCGCATCATCGAGCTCACGCGCATCGCCTGGAGCGAAGCCCAGAGCACTTTCGCCGATCCCGACGGCGAGTCCGTACGGTTCGAGGAACGCAGCGCCGGGCGCGGACGCTATGTGTTCGCGCAAGGCCGCGTGATCGAACGCGCCAGCTCTCGTTGCTGCTTCGGGCCCGGTGGCCGCTGGTTCGCGACCCGATTGCCGGGCGAACGGGGTGAAATCCTGTGGGATCGGCGCAGCGATCACATCCATCGCCTGGCTGGATGGGTACTCAGCGGCTGGGACGGCGAGCAGCCCTGGCTGGCCCGCAGCGCGGAGGGCGTGCCTGCGCCGCTCCACGAAGTGCTCGGGCGCGGCCGCTCGCGCTGAGGCCGACTTCGGGCAAGATCGACGGCCTTTCACATCCAGAACACGCGTCACCTCCCGCATACTTGTCGCAGTGAATACCGATACCGCCCAAGCTTTCTCTTCCGCGCTGCCGCTCAGCGTGATCGTGGTCGCCGCCGACAGCGGCCCTACCCTGCGCGACTGCGTGCGCCGCGTACTGGCGTGCGAACTGCCGTTGGAAATGGTCCTCGTCGACAACGCGTCGGCCGATGGCATCCCGCAGGCGATCGCGCGCGCGCATGAAAACGATGCCCGGCTGCAGGTGGTCTACAACCATGCGAACCTCGGCTTCGGGCCGGCCGTGAACCGCGGCGTGTCGCATGCGCACGGCAAGACGGTGCTGGTGCTCAATCCCGATTGCCTGATCGACAACGCGGCGCTGGTCCGCCTGCTCGACATACTCACCGCGCAACCACGCGTCGGCCTCGTCGGCGCCGTGGTGTGCGACGAAAACGGCGAACCCGATCCGGCCTCCTACCGTCGCGATCCGTTGCTCAGGCGTTCGTTGAACACCATGTTCAACCGGCCCGGCGAGGGCGTGAACATCGAAGGACCGATTCCGCATGAGCTGGTGGAAGCGGAAGCCGTGTCCGGCGCACTGATGGTGCTGCCGCGACGCCTGTTCGATTACCTGTCGGGCTTCGACGAAGCTTACTTCCTGCATTGCGAAGATCTCGACCTGTGCCGCCGCGTGCGCGATGCAGGCTACAAGGTGATGCTCGCTGGCGATGTCCGCGTGCTGCACGGCAAGGGCAGTTCGAGCCGGCATCGTCCCGTGTTCGTCAGTCGCCACAAGCATCGCGGCATGTGGCGCTGGTTCCGCAAGTTTGATCCCGAGGCGCGCAAGCCCTGGGTGTCCGCCCTCGTGTGGCTGGGCATCTGGTCGCATTTCCTGCTGCAGATTCCCGGCCAGTGGTCGCGTCTGCTGCGGCGCAGGCTGGCTCGCGGGAACGAGGCATGAGCGGCACGGAGAAGCGCACTGCAGCGCTCGCCACGTTTGGACTGATCAGCGTCACCGCCATCTGGGGCTCCACCTTCTTCCTGATCAAGGATCTGGTGGCGCGCATGGCCGTGGCGGATTTCCTCGCTGTGCGTTTCGTAATCGCCGCGCTGGTGATGATGGTGCTGTTCCATCGCCACCTGCTGCGCCTGGGTCGCCGCGAGTGGACGCAAGGCATTGCCCTGGGTGTCGTATACGGCATCGCGCAGCTGCTGCAGACCTCCGGGCTTGAACACACCTCGGCGAGCATCAGCGGCTTCGTCACCGGCATGTATGTGGTGTTCACGCCACTGCTTGGCACGGTGCTGCTGCGCCAGCGATTGCCACCCATCACGTGGATCGCCGTGCTGCTTTCGGTGGGCGGCCTGGGACTGCTCGCGCTGCATGGTTTCAGCGTCGGCTACGGCGTGTGGCTCACGCTGATCTCGGCGGCACTGTATGGCCTGCACATCGTCGGCCTGGGCGCCTGGTCGCGGCCAGGCAATGCCTTCGCGCTGTCCTCCGTGCAGATGCTCGTCATCGCCATCATCTGCCTGCTCGCCACGCTGCCCTCCGGCCCGAGCCTGCCACCCGACCATGGCGCGTGGGCAGCGGTGATTTATATGGCCCTGGCCGCAGGCGCCGGCGCGATGCTGGTGCAGACTTGGGCGCAGGCGCATTTGTCGCCGACGCGCGCCGCCATCGTGATGACCATGGAGCCGGTGTTCGCCGCAGGCTTCGCCGTGACCTTTGGCAATGATGCGCTGACGTGGCGCATGGTGGTCGGTGGTGCGCTGGTGTTGGCGGCGATGTATCTCGTGGAGCTGGTGCCGCGTGGAACCGCTGCGGTACAGGCGGAAGGGTTGCATCACGAGGTGTAGTTGATGGCGCCCGTTGGGCAGTCATCCTCATTTCGTTTCGCGCGGCGCATTTCTTCCTCTCTAGGAGTGCACCTGGGCGCGACAGCCGCTCGCACCGATCCGCAGTCTTCATTGTTTTGAAGAAATCTAACTCGGGCATCCGCTTGCGGGTTACTGCGATCGGGCTCGCCTGCGGCGGGTTTCCGAGCCGCTGGCGCGGCCCGGGTCACTTTCTCTTGCTTGCCCAAGAGAAAGTAACCAAGGAGAAAAGCATCCTGCGTGCCGCTGTCTGGGCGTTACCCAGCCAGTCCGTGAGGGGCGGCCGGGCCTTTCGACCGGGCTCCTGCCCGGACGAAAAGTGCCTGCCATCCATGGCAGACACCCCTGCGGGGCCTGCTCGTCCACCCCTCACCGCCACACAGGGGATTGGATGAAGGCTCGTGCCGCGAAGCGGCACATCGCATCGTGGAGCTAAAAGCCGGTTGTCCGTTGTAGGAGCGCACCCTGTGCGCGACTGCGGACTAGCATGGTTGCCTCAGTCGGCGGTGGTCGCGATTCCGCACGATGAGATACATCGCAACGCTGCGGTCGCGCACTGGGTGCGCTCCTACAGAGGTAGGTAGTTCTATCGCGAGCACCCGCCCCTTACCCCGGCCCTCTCCCCGGAGGGGAGAGGGAGAAAGGCGTGGCGGCACCCAGTCCCGCGCCATCCAACGAAGCTGCTCTAAGTCCTCTTCGCTTCGACGCGTTGCGGTGTAGCGTCGCCGTTCGAGGTAGTAGCGAGCGTATCGCGACTGGCCTCGGTCGTCCGACGCTTCTATCCCTCATATCGCTACGAGCCTTGACTCTCAAGGCCATTTTCTTTGGGTCACTTTTGACGCGAAGCTAATCCCGTGGGACTTTGATTCCGGGCTAGCGCCCTCCGCCCTTCCTCGCTCCTCTAAGCCGGCGCCATCCATGGCGCCTCCCCGCGTACGGGCCGGCTTCGCCGTTCGCACGCCAAGAGCGCGTGCGTGGGCCAGCAAAAGAAAAGTGACTCGAGCTTCCCCCGGGACTAGCTTCGCGTCGCCTGCAGGAGATCGAAACGCCCGCTGCGTAAGCGGCATGCTCGCGGCAGCACGGCCACCGAAGGCAATACGCGCTTTAGCAAAAACCAAAACATGCGGACCGGCGCGAAAGGCTGTCGCGCACAGCGTGCGCCCCTACAGAAAAAACGCGAGTGCGCCGCTAGACGCGCCACCCAGCAATAGCCGAACACCACGCGAGCGACACCGTTAGAAAAACAAAGGGCAGCGCAAAACTCGCGCCGCCCTTGGTCTGCACGGCAGCCGGAAACCGCCAAGCCAGCCGTTATCGCCGCAGCCTCAGCTACCCTTGCTGAGCCTCTGCAGCATCTGCGACGGCGTCATGTAACCGCCAAGCATCGTTCCATCTTCGGCAATGACCGAGGGCGTCCCATTCACGCCGAGCTTCACACCCAACTCGAACTCATCCTTCACCGGATTGGGGCAGTTGGTCGCCTTGGGTGCCTTACCCTGCTTGGCGGCGGTGAATGCGGCCTTGCGGTCGGCCGAACACCATACCGACACCATCTCGTTGTAGGTCTGCGTGGTGCGGCCGGCTGCGTCGGTTACGCCTTCGCGCGGCCACGCCACGTACTCGATCGCGATGCCGGCCTTGTTGTAGTCGGCGATGTGCTCATGCAGCTGGCGGCAGTACGCGCAGTTGACGTCGGTGAACACGGTGACGCGATAGCGCGGCTTGGCCGGCGAGAACACGATGCGATCGGTTTCCGGCACCTTGGCCAGTTCGGCCTTGCGGAAGTCGGCCCAGCCATCGATGTTGTGCTGGTTGGCGAGGTCGATCACGTCGCCGTTCAACATGTACTTGCCGTCGTTGCTCACGTAGACCAACTGGCCCGACGCGATCACCTGCGAGAAGCCCGGGAACGGCGCGGGCTTCACCGAATCGATGGTCACCTTGGGTGCGAACGACAGCACGGCCTTGCGCACGGTGCTTTCCGGACCGGCGGCGGTGCTGTCGGGAGCCGCACAGGCGCTGAGCGCGAAACCGCTGACGCACAAGGCCAGCAACCATTGCTTGAACATCGTCTACCTCATGAATCGGCGTTTCCGCGCGGCGGAAACACGGGGAGCCCACATTCTCGCACAGCCCGCTGAACCGGACTGCCGGCGGATTGGCACACCCAAGAACGCCTCAACCGCGCGGATGGTGCTGCGCATGCAAGCGCTTGAGGCCTTCCTTCGCCACCAGCGTATAGATCTGCGTGGTACTGAGCGCGCTGTGGCCCAGCAGCATCTGCAGGGCGCGCAGGTCGGCGCCGTGGTTGAGCAGGTGGGTGGCGAAGGAATGGCGCAGTACGTGGGGCGAAATGCGCTTGGGCACGATGCCGACCGTCGATGCATGGCGCTTGACCAGGGTCCAGAACATCTGGCGCGTCATGCCCTCGCCGCGGTTGCTGAGGAACAGCGCCCGGGGCTGTCGCCCCTTGGCCAGCACCGGCCGTGCGGTGGCCAGGTAGGCCTCGATGCGCTCGGCGGCGACCTCGCCGATAGGCACCAGGCGATCCTTGCCGCCCTTGCCGGTGACACGCACCACGCCCTGGCGCAGGTTCAGCGCACTCAGCGGCAGTTCCACCAACTCCGAAACGCGCAGGCCCGAGGCATACATCAGCTCCAGCATGGCGCGATCGCGCAGCCCCAGCGTGGTGGTGATGTCCGGGGCATCCAGCAGGCCTTCGATCTCCCGCTCGGCCAGCGCCTTGGGCAGGCTGCGCGGGGTCTTCGGGCGTTCGATCAGCAAAGTCGGATCATCAAACCCCGGCTCGGTACGTGCGAGATGCGCGTAATAGCGGCGGAAGGCCGACTGGCGCCGCGCCAACGAGCGCACCGCCACCGGCTGGCTGCCGTGGTAGGCGGATAGATGCTGACGCTGAGCGCTCCGCAAGCCAAGGCCCTGCGTGGCGAGCCAGCGCGCCAGCGCCTCCAGGTCGCGGCGATAGGCGTCGAGCGTGCGCTCGGCCAGGCCATCCTCCGACCACACGCGCTCGATGAAGGCATCGATGCTGAGGCGGTCCGCTTCGGCGATACTTGGTGATTCCTGTTGCATGGACGCGATGCTCGCCGCCGGCCACGTCGCGTGCAAGCGATCCTTCCTACCGGCTGCCTGTTCGATGACATCCATCACCGCTAACGTTCCCGATTACTGCCCGTTGTGGCGCCGCCTGATGGCGCTGCTCTATGACCTGCTCGCCGTGGTCGCGATCGTGATGGTGGTCGGCTACGTCTGCCAGCGCGTGACCGGCGGCACGCTGATCACCAGCGATGGGCACGCGCATATCGCGTGGTGGTATCAACCGCTGCAGGCCCTGGTGGTGTCCGCCTATTTCGTGGCGTCGTGGATGCGTGGCGGACAGACGCTGGGCATGAGGCCGTGGCGCATCCGCGTGACCAGCGCCGACGGCGGCCCCCTGAAGTTTGGCCAGGCGCTGATTCGCCTGGTCGCGGCCGCCCTGCCGTTGTTGCTGCTCGGACTTGCGCCGTGGATGGGCACGCGTGGCGCGCTGTGGGCGGTGGCCATCGCGTGGGCTGTCTGGTTCGGCGTGGCGGCGTTCGATCCTCGTCGTCGAACCGTTCACGATGTGATGGCGCGCACTGAATTGCATACACGCACTTCACGTTGACGTCAGCCACATGCGCCACACTGCGCGCATGCCCAGCCTCGCCCTTCCCCAACGGACCGCTGCGGATCTCCGTCGCATCAACGCAGATTTTTACGAGTCGCTCTGGGCGGGTTCGCGTCTGGTCGATCCCAGCCGTTTCAATACGTGGCCGATGGTGCGGGATCTCGCCATGGCTCTGCCGCGTCGCCTGGAGGTTGCTCCCGGACTTCGCCCGCGGCTGCCACTGGACGGCACCTATTTCGTCGACCTGAGCCCTTCGGCCACGAAAGGCCTGCGAGCGCAGGGTGCGAGCGCCATGCGTGGCTCGTTGAGCGCCTTGCCGTGCCCTACCGCCGGATTCGACTTGATCTGCGCGCTGGACATCCTGGAGCACCTGCCCGATGACGAGCGCGCCTTGCAGGAGCTCTCGCGCGTCGCCGCACCGGATGCCCGCATGCTGCTTTCTGTTCCGCTTCACCCTGAGGCTTGGACCGATTTTGACGATTTCGTCGGGCACGCCCGCCGCTACGAGCCGGTGATGCTGGTGCGCCGCCTCGCGGCCCACGGCTGGACCATCGAGCAGAGCGCGGTGTACGGCATGCAGGCCAGCTCGTCGCGGCTGCTCGCCCTTGGTCAGTGGTACCTCACGCACCATCGGGAGCGCGCCCTGTGGTGGTACAACCACGTGCTGATGCCGCTCGGCCTACGCCTCCAGAAGCCGCTGCAATGGCGGCCTGGCATGGGCCCGACCAAAGGAGTGGACGAAGTGGTATTGCTCTGCCGCCGAACGTAAGCGGCTGATTCATCAAGATTGAGACAATGCGGCGGCGCAGCACGGCTTGCGCAAACCGGGTAAGATGCGGCATTCCGACGCTTCCGGTTCCACCGCATGCTCTATCAGATTCATGAGTGGCAGCGCGCCATCCTTGGCCCACTGAGTCACTACGCCGAAGCCAGCGCCAAGATGTTCAGCGACGTGACGAGCCCGTTCTCCCACGTGCCGGGCGCGGATCGGCTGGCGGCCGGCTATGAGCTGCTGCACCGGCTGGGCAAGGAGTACGAGAAGCCCGCCTTCAACCTTCCGCAGGTAACCGCGCACGGCCAGGAAATCGCCGTGATCGAGCGCGTGGTGCTGGACAAGCCGTTCTGCCAGCTCAAGCGCTTCAAGCGCTTCAGCGACGATCCGGACACCATCGAAAAGATGAAGAACGACCCGGCGGTGCTGGTGGTCGCTCCGTTGTCGGGCCATCACGCCACCCTGCTGCGCGATACCGTGCGCACACTGCTGCAGGACCACAAGGTGTACATCACCGACTGGGTCGATGCGCGCATGGTGCCGGCCAGCGAAGGTCCGTTCCATCTCGACGACTACGTGGCCTACATCGAGGCATTCATCCGCCACATCGGTGCCCGCAACGTGCACGTGGTCTCGGTGTGCCAACCCACCGTGCCGGTGCTGGCGGCGGTGTCGCTGATGGCTGCGCGCGGCGAAGACACGCCGCTCAGCATGACCATGATGGGCGGACCGATCGAGCCGCGCAGCAACCCCACCGGCGTCAACAACCTTGCCACCACCCGCCCGCTGAGCTGGTTCAAGGGCAACGTGATTCATACCGTGCCGGCGAACTACCCGGGCAGCGGTCGCGAGGTGTATCCGGGCTTCCTGCAGCACGCGGGGTTCATCGCCATGAACCCCGGCCGCCACCTCAATTCGCACTGGGACTTCTACGAGAACCTGCTGCGCGGCGACCAGGACGATGCCGAGGCGCACCGCAAGTTCTACGACGAGTACAACGCCGTGCTCGACATGCCGGCCGAGTACTACCTCGACACCATCGCCACCGTGTTCCAGCAGTTCCTGCTGCCCCGCGGCCTGTGGGACGTGCGGGGCGAGCGCGTGCGACCGGAAGCCATCAAGGACACCGCGCTGTTCACCGTGGAGGGCGAGCTGGACGACATCGCCGGCCTGGGCCAGACCGAAGCTGCGCATGACCTGTGCAGCGGCATTCCGGCTGGGCGCCGCGCGCATCGCGTGGTGGAAGGCGCGGGCCACTACGGCATCTTCAGCGGACGCCGCTGGCGCGAAAAAGTCTACCCGGAAGTCAGGAGTTTCATCCGGAAGTTCGACCGCGCCGGCGCCTGAGCCGACCTGGCGGCGCGCCTGGTGAAAACCGACTACCGCCTGCCCACGGCTTCGCTTCGCCCGCTTATCGCCCGCTACTGGCGCTGGCAGGTCGGGGCATTGCCATGGCCGCTGTTGCCAGTCATGCCCGGGCCCGGCGGCATGGAGGTGTTTTTCCATGTTGGCGCACCTTTCCTGCAGCACGACGACGATGGAACAGGGGTGGTGCTGCCAGCCGCGCATACTCTGTGCGTCAGGCGGGCACCGCTGAAGCTGCGGGTCAACGGACCGGTGAACTTCATGGCGGTTCGGTTTCGCCCTGGCGCAATGGCGCATTTCACGCGCGTCTCGCTGGTCTCGCTGGCGGACCGGTGCATCGACGCCCAAGTACTGTGGGGCGCGTCGGTTCGCACATTGCTGGACCAGCTCGCAGCCTTCCCCGCTATGGATGACGGCGCCGCGTTGCTCGATCGCTTTTTCCTGGCCCACCTGCAGCCGGCGCGACACGCTGCGTCCATAGACGCGTCCATCGCGCGGCTGCAACGCGAAGACGTGCGAATCGCAACCCTGGCGCAGTCGATCGGTCTCTGTTCACGCCAGCTCGAAAACCGCTTTCGGGACGCGACGGGCATTCCTCCGGTCCGCCTGCGCAGGCTGGCGAGGTTGCAGCGTTCCTTGCGCAAGCTCCTGTTTGCACCGGCGCAGCAGCCCTTGACCACGCTGCTCGATCCCGGCTACTTCGATCAGGCCCAGCAGATCCGAGAGTTCCGCGAGCTGACTGGTTTCAGTCCGGGCCAGCTGCGAAAGGCCGCCGCCGGTCATGCGCATTTCTACAATCCGCCACCCACGCCCTGAGCGATGCTGCGCCCTCCTGCCTATGGAGTGCTCCAGTGATCTTCGTCGCCCACCTGCAAGCCTTGCCCCATGCCGTCGACGAACTGCGGCAATTGCTGTCCCATTTGGCGTCGTGCACCACGGACGAACCCGGCGCGCTGGCCTATAGCGTGCGACAGGACCAAGCTGATCCGACGCGCTTCCAGATTAACGAACAGTATCGCGACCGCGAGGCCTGGGAACGGCACATGGCGGCGCCGTACGTCCAGCGCGCACTGGAGCGCTTTGCCGATCTCCTCCAGTCCCCGCCGCAACTGGCAACCTATGCGGAGCTGGCCACGCTTTGTCGGAGAAAATAACCACGCTCTCCCTCCAGGAGCGGGCACGTGCATATGCGCCGTACCCAGCCGCGAAGGGGTCAGCTCCGTGCGAAGAAGCTGTGGAACGCGGCGACCGTGCGGGCGATACCTTCGTCGTCAACATCCAGATGCGTCACCAGCCGCAATGTCGGCAGGTAACCGATGCTGATGCGCACGCCGGCGCCACGCAGATGGACGTCCAATTCGCGCAAGCGATCGCCCGGCACGTCGATGAAGACCATATTGGTGAACTGGCCGAGCAATTTCACGCCGGGAAGGTCACCGAGGCCTGCGGCAAGCGTCGCCGCGCGCGCGTGGTCATCGGCTAGACGATCCACATGCTGATCCAACGCGTACTGCGCCGCGGCGGCCAACATGCCCGCCTGACGCCAGCCGCCACCAGCCACCTTGCGCCAGCGCCGCGCCTTCTCGATCAATGCAATCGAGCCTACCAGCACCGAGCCTACCGGCGCCCCCAAACCCTTTGAGAAACACACCGACACACTGTCGAAATGCCGGGCAATCTCGCGCGCCTTCACGCCGCTCGCCACGGCGGCATTGAACAGGCGCGCGCCATCGAGATGCAGCCCAAGGCCGCGCTCTCGCGCAAAATCATGCGCCGCACGCAGGTAATCCGCCGGCAATACGCGACCATGCCAGGTGTTCTCGAGCGCCAAGAGCCGCGTGCGCGCGAAATGCGGATCGACCGGTTTGACGGCAGCTGCCACCTTGTCGAGCGGTAACGTGCCATCGGCGTCGTGGGGAATCGGCTGCGGCTGGATCGAACCCAGCACGGCCGCGCCGCCACCTTCGAACTTGTAGGTGTGTGCGTCGGCGCCCACCAGATACTCGTCGCCGCGCTCGCAATGCGACATCAGCGCCAGCAGGTTCGACTGTGTGCCGGTAGGCACGAACAGGCCCGCCTCGAAGCCCAGCTCGTCGGCGACGCGCTGCTGGAAGGCATTGACGGTGGGGTCCTCGCCGTAGACGTCGTCGCCAACCTCCGCCTCCAGCATGGCGGCGCGCATGGCGGGCGTGGGACGGGTGACGGTGTCGCTGCGCAGGTCGATCGTGTCCACGGTGGTCGCTCATCGGAAAACAGACGGCCAGCTTGCGCACTTGTCGGCCACGAGGCAAGTCGCTTTCAGATCAAGGCCGGTGCGAGTCGCCCAGCCCATGCTTCCAGCCCTCAAACAAGAGGAGATAGTCATGAGAAGGGCCGAAGTGATGGCGCAAGTCGCGGAGCGAACCCGGCTGGCCCCGCTGGTCTGCGAAAGCGTGCTGGACGCCTTTGAGGCCATCTGTGGCGACGCACTGAGTCGCGCGTTCAAGGGCACACGGCACAACCACGCCTACGTCATCGCTGAAATGGCGAGGCGCACGGGCGAGAGCGAGCAAACATGCGGCGACATCATGGCGGCCTTCGAGCAGGCGCTTGAAGACGCCCTGCGCAGCAAGCTCGGTGTCGGCCGCAAGAAGGCACGCTAGCGGAGATACCGCCGCGGGACGCAGTTGGCGTTCCCGACATCGCGTGCGCAAGCCGCCACGCGGCAGACCGCCCGCGATTCGGCTAGCCTCTCCACCGTCACCATCCGCCGGGATGGACCAGGACGGAAAGGAGCTGCGTTCATGTCGTTTCTGCGTCTGTACCTGCGTGTGATCGGGCTGCTGGCGCCCGAGCGGCGGCTGGCGATCACATTGGCGCTGGCGAACCTCGCACTGGCCGGCGTGTTCTTCCTGGAACCGGTGCTATTCGGCCGCGTGGTCGATGCACTCACGGCAGACGACGGGCGTGCAGCGCGGCTGATCGGGCTGTGGGCGGGCGTTGGCTTCGCGGGCGTGCTTGCCAACGTCTGGGTGTCGTTGCACGCCGATCGGCTCGCGCACCGGCGCCGGCTCGCCGCGATCGCGCTCTTTTTCGAACATGCCGCGTCGATGCCGCTTTCGTTTCATGGCGAATATCACACGGGTCGCCTGTCACGCATCATGAACGTCGGCGTGAGCAACCTGTTCAATTTGTGGCTGAGCTTCTTCCGCGAACATCTGGCGACGCTGCTGTCGATCATCGTGATGGTCCCGGTCGCGCTCTGGCTCAACTGGAAGCTGGCGCTTCTGATGATCGCGCTGCTGCTGTGCTTCTCCATCTTCAACGCCGTCGCGGTGCAGCGCACGCACAAGGCGCAGGGCGAGGTGGAGGAACTCCATCATGAGATCGCCACGCGTGCTGGCGACGTGTTCGGCAACGTTACCGTAGTGCAAAGCTTCACGCGGCTCGCTGCTGAATCGCGTGCCTTGCACGAACTGATGACACGCACGCTCAATGCGCAGTATCCGGTGCTACGCGGCTGGGCGATCCTGTCGGTACTGAACCGTGCGGCCAGCACGTTGACCATCGTGGCGATCTTCGCCGTCGGCGCGGCGTTGCATGCGCGTGGCGAGATCAGCGTCGGCGGCATCGTCAGTTTCGTCGGCTTCTCGATGCTGCTGATCGGACGGCTGGAACAGTTCGCCACGTTCCTCTCGAACCTGTTCTTCCAGTCGCAGTCGCTGCGCGACTTCTTCACCGTGCTCGATCGCCAGTCCGAGATCGACGACCGTCCGGGCGCCATCACCTTGCCACGCGTGCAAGGCGACGTCGTTTTCGATCGCGTGAGCTTCGGTTACGACCCCGTGCAGCCCGCACTGCACGGCCTGACCTTTCGCGCACCACCCGGCAGCACGATTGCCCTCGTCGGCCCGACCGGCGCCGGCAAAAGCACCGCTCTCAGCCTGCTCTATCGCGCCTACGATCCTTCTGAGGGACGTGTCACGATCGATGGCCATGACGTGCGCGACGTGACGCTGGAATCCTTGCGCAGAAACATCGGCGTCGTGTTCCAGGATGCGGGCATGTTCTACCGCTCGATCCTCGACAATCTGCGCGTGGGCGACCCTGAAGCTGATGCGGCGGCCATCGAGAAAGCCGTGGCGGCGGCCGAAGCAGCCAACTTCATTTCACGCAAGCCCGAAGGGCTGGAAACACTCGTCGCCGAACGCGGCCGCTCACTCTCCGGCGGCGAACGTCAACGCCTGGCGATTGCGCGCGCCATGCTCAAGGACGCGCCGATCCTGATCCTCGATGAAGCCACCAGCGCGCTGGACAACGCCACCGAGGCACGCATCCAACGCGCGCTCGACCGGCTCACGCAAGGGCGTACCACGTTCGTGATCGCGCATCGTTTGTCGACGGTGAGGGGTGCCGATTTGATCCTGGTGTTGGATCAGGGACGATTGGTGGAACAGGGTAAGTTCGACGAGTTGATTCGCCAGGGCGGGTTGTTTGCGCGTCTCGCTGAAGAGGGGAAATTTGCGCCGGATGCGGAGGTGGCGCAGGAGTAACTTCTTCTACTCATTCGACACCTTCCCGGGATGTCTTTATGTGGGAGCACATCCTATGCGCGACAGCCTTTTGGACCAGCAAAAGAAAAGTGACTCGAGCCACGAAAAAGGGGCGATAAAAAGGGTCGGTGTCGCCACCGCCCTTCTCAAACACACGAATTTCGTCGCCTACCCGTGCTTCCTGAAATACAGCCAGGCAATCACCGCCAAGATCACCGCCGGCAACAGGTTCGCCAACAAGGGCGGCACGCCGTACACCGTGCCGAAGCTCACCATCGCCTTCTGCAGGAAATACCAGCCGATCGCCAACAGCATGCCGATGAACATGCGCTTGCCCAGGCCACCCGAACGCAGCGTGCCGAATGAGAACGGCATCGCGCATAGCACCAGCACCAGCACGTTGAGCGGGTACAGCGCGCGGCCCCAGAAGGCGTTGGCGTAGGCGCCGGGGTTCTGCCCGTTCTGTTCGAGGTATTTGATGTTGCGTCGCAGGTCGCGCATCGGCTGGTACTGCGGCTGGATCACCGAGAGTTCCAGCACCTGCGGATTGAGCCTCGAATCCCAGCGCTCGCTGGCAACCGTGGTGCTGTGGGTGCCCTTCTCGTCGAGCGTGGTGCTGCGCACCTGGTTCATCAGCCACTGGTGGCCATCGTGCTCGGCGGTCTGTGCCCAGTCGAAGCGGGAGACCTGGCCATCCGGCGTCAGCGTGAACACGCGTACGTCGTGCAGCTGCACGACGTTATGCGTTTCAGTGCGCTTGACCGTCACGCCCTTGGCATTGATGACGCGTGCACCATCGCGTGCCCACAGGCCCGACGCGCCGCCCATGCCCACGCTGCTGGAGCGCATGCGCAGCTGCATGGCCTGCGCCTTCTGGTCGCCCCACGGCGCAGCCGTTTCGCCCAGGATCACCACGCCGAGGATGAGGATGGCCACCACGCCCACCGCCGAGACGGCGATGCGCAATTTGGAAAGGCCGCAGGCACGCAGCGCCGTAAGTTCGTTGGTGGCCGCGAGGCCACCCAGGCCCAGCAGGCCGCCGATCAAGGCCGCATTGCCGAACATCTCGTACAGGCGACGCGGGAAGGTCACCAGCACGTACACGACGGCGCTGGTGACCGTGTAGCCGTTCTTGCCCACGTTGCCGAGCTGGCGCATGAGCTGGACCACGGCATCGAGGCCGGTGATCACCAGCCATACCATCAGGATCGATGCCAGTACTGCGGTGCCGACCAGCCAATCGACACGTTTGACGCGCAGCGTAGCCATCACGCACCTGCCCTTCGCGGCTTGCGCTCGACGTATTGGCTACGGAACATCCAGGCGGCGATACCGAACACGACCAGCGACAGGAACCACATCGGCGCCGAATGGTGCCAGTGTCCCTTGATGAGCTGACCGCGGCACAGCGCCATCAACAGGTAGTAGAGGTAGAACGCGAGTACCGCAAGCAGCAGGCGGCCAAAGCGCGGCTCGCGCGGACTTTGCCGCGACAGCGGCAACGCCAACGTCAGCAGCACGAGCGTCATCGCCGGTGCGATGGTGCGCCACGCGAATTCCGCGCGTGCATCGGGGGTGTCCACACGCAGTAGCGCCAGCGTGGTGAGCGAGTGCGCGGGATCTTCTTCGTCGTTGTCCGACTGCACGTTGGACAGCGATGCATCGTTGCGCTCGTACTGCATCTTGCGCCAGTTGTCCGCACCGAGCGGGATGTCGTACTGGAAGCCGTTCCACAGCGCGAGGAAACGGCCGCTGCCGTCGGTTTCCTGGTAGAGCTGGCCGCGCTTGCCCGTCACCAGCTTGATATGCGGAACGTTGTCCTTGCCCGCACGTTCCGTGGCGATGAAGGTACTGCCCAGTGTGCTGCCGTCGCGACTGAGCTGGTCGACGAAGATGATGCCGCCCTTGCCCGGCAGTTCGGTGAAGCGTCCGGCATCGAGGCCGGCGGCGATCACCGACCGGTTCGCCGCGGCCACCAACTGGTCGGAGGTGCGCGCCGCCCACGGGCCGAGCCACAGCGAAACGAGACCAACCAGCAAGGCCACGCTCGCGGCGAGGATGGTCATGGGGCGCAGCAGGCCTACGGCGCCCATGCCCGAGGAAGCCAGCACATGCATCTCGCTCTCGCGCCACATGCGACCGAGGGCCAGCAGTACGCCGAGAAAGGCCGACAGCGGCAGCAGCGTCGTGAGGCCGTCGAGCATGTTCAGGCCGAGCACCTGGAACATCACGCTGGCCGGGAAGCTGCCATTGGCCACCTGCTGCAGCACATGCGCGAACGAGATGCCGGACATGATGGCCAGCAGCACGATGGCGGTGGCGGCTACGGTCTGAGCCAGCTCACGCAAAAAATAACGATCGAGGATGCTTAGCACCGGCCCTCACGCACGCAATGGCCCGCACAGCAAGGTCGCGCGCGGGGTGACAAATAACGGTGAAGTGTAAGCGCTCTCACCCCGCTCATGGGGACAGGTCCTCGACATGGGATAAGATGAAGGGCTTGGCGTGGCCCTTCCGGGGGCCGGCAAACCCCAAGTCTAGCCTGTCCAGACCTTTCTGGACCTTTCTTGCAGGACACGATATGACTCTCCAGTTCAGCCTCGGCTCCGCCGCTCCCGAAACCGTCGAAACCCCTTGCGTGGTGGTCGGCGTGTATGAGAACGGCATGCTTACCAGCGCCGCTGCCCGCGTGGACACCGCCGCGCATGGCGCGATCAAGCGCCAGGTCGAGAGCGGCGACATCACCGGCAAGGCCGGCTCCACGGCCGTGCTCTATGCGCCCGAGGGCATCGTGGCCAAGCGCGTGCTGGTGGTGGGACTGGGAACGCAGAAGACCTTCGACGGTGCACGCTTCCAGAAGATCGCCATCGAAGCCGTGCGTGCACTGGGCCGCCTGCCGATCGACAGCGCCGTGTCCTATCTGGCCGAAGTCGATGTGCCGGGCCACGACGCCGCCTGGCGCGTGCGCACCGCCGCGCTGGCCGCCGATTACGCCGCCTACCGTTACACCGCCACGTTCAAGCCGCGCGAAAAGAGCGCGCAGCCGGAACTTGGCGCCATCACCTTCGTCGCGGGCGACGACGCGCAAGCTGGCCTGCAGCAGGCTGCCGGCATCGCCGAAGGCGTGCGCTTCGCGCGCGAGCTGGCCAACCTGCCGCCGAACATCTGCAACCCCGCCTACATCGCCACGCAGGCCGAGCAGTTCGCTGCCGCGCACGGCAAGGTGAGTTGCACCGTGCTGGACGACGAGAAGATGGGCGAGCTGGGCTTCGGCTCACTGCTCGCCGTGGGTCGCGGCTCGGCTAACAAGCCGAAGCTGGTCATCCTCGAATACAAGGGCGGCGCGGAAGGCGACAAGCCATATGCCTTCGTCGGCAAGGGCATCACCTTCGACACCGGCGGCATCAGCCTCAAGCCCGGCCCGGGCATGGAAGAGATGAAGTACGACATGGGCGGCGCCGCAGGCATGCTCGGCAGCTTCGTCGCTGCGGTGAAGCTGGGTCTGCCGGTGAATCTGGTGTGCGTCGTGCCGGCCGTGGAAAACATGCCTGACGGTGACGCCTATCGCCCGAGCGATGTGCTCACCAGTCTCTCCGGCCTCACCATCGAGGTGCTCAACACCGATGCGGAAGGCCGCCTGATTCTCTGCGACGCACTGACCTACACCGCGCAGACGTACCAGCCGAAGGTGCTCATCGACGCCGCCACGCTCACCGGCGCCTGCGTGATCGCGCTGGGCAAGCACGCCAGCGGCCTGATGAGCAAGCACGACGACCTCGCCGCCGAACTGATCGCCGCCGGTGAAAACACGCTTGATCGCGCATGGCGCCTGCCGCTGTGGGACGACTACCAGGTGCAGCTGGAATCGGGTTTTGCCGACGTGGCCAACATCGGCGGCAAGAACGCCGGTGCGATTACCGCCGGCTGCTTCCTGTCGCGCTTTACCGAAGGCCAGCGCTGGGCGCACCTGGACATCGCCGGCACCGCGTGGGACGAAGGCCGCAAGGGCCTGGCCACGGGCCGCCCAGTGTCGTTGCTGGTGCAGTGGCTGATCGATCGCGCCGCCTAATCATCCATCCCGTCACTCCGGCGCGGGCCGGAATCCAGTAGAGACACAAGACGGCTTTCGCGAAAGAACGACACTGCTTTACGTTATCGCGTCACCGTATTCTTCCGTCACTGGATTCCGGCCTGCGCCGGAATGACGATCATCGAAGGCTTCCGCCATGCCTCGCGCTGACTTCTACCTGATCGACAAGCCGCGCTTCCGCGAGCAGCCGTTGCTGCTGGTGTGCGAACTGGCCAAGCGCGCCTTCGCCGCGCAGCAGCCCACGCTCGTGCTAGCACGCGATTTCGCACAGGCCGAGGCCATCGACGAGCTGTTGTGGGAATTCGATCCGGACGGCTTCATCACGCATCAGCTCGCCGGCGACGACGACGATGAGTTCACTGCGGTGCTGATCGTGCCGCCCGGTGTAGAAACCGCCGACCGTCCGCTGCAGATCAATCTGCGCGAAGAATGCGCACCTGGCCGCTACGATCGTGTACTGGAAGTCGTCGCCGCCGACCCTGCCGAACGCGACGGTTCGCGCACACGCTGGACCGAATACAAGCGTCGCGGTTTCGAGGTCAACAAGTTCGACATGTAAGAGGGGCGCTTCAGCGCCCTTTCTTTTTTGATGGCCGCCCGGCGGCTCCATTTGTAGGAGCGCACCCTGTGCGCGACAAGCCTACGGAGCAGTGACGCCGTGGCTCTGCGGTCGCGCACTGGGTGCGCTCCTACAAATCGCGCGAAGGCGCCTCAGAATCCGCTACAAGGATGCCTTCGATACCAACTCAACTCAACGCCACGCCCATCTCTGTGGGAGCGCACCCTGTGCGCGACAAGCCTACAGAGCGGTGACGCCAGCTCTGCGGTCGCACACAAAGTGCGCTCCCACAAATGGCGCGAAGCGCGTCTCAGGAGGGTCGCTACAACGCCGCCGTCGAGACCATCTTTTTGTAGGAGCGCACCCAGTGCGCGAAAAGGCTACGGAGCAGTGACGCCGTGGCTCTGCGGTCGCGCACTGGGTGCGCTCCTACAAAACAGCTGGCGCAAGGTAGGCTTGGGGAGGCTTCTAAGAAGTGGCTTCGTCGGCGCGTGCGGCGAGTTGCTCGTTGATCGCGTCCAGCAGTTGCTCGCCTGTCAGCGGCTTGCGCAGGAAACCGTCCATGCCTGCCGCTTGCGCACGGCTCTCTTCGTCGCCGCCGGAACGCGCGGTGATGGCCACGATGGGTACGCGCTGGCCCACTTCCTCGCGCTGTCGGATCAGGCGCGCGATCTGGAAGCCGTCGATGCCCGGCAGGTCCAGGTCCAGCAGGATTACGTCGCAAGGTGCCGAGGCGAGCTCGGCCAGCGCGGCCAGGCCGTTGCCCACATAGTGCACGACATGGCCGGCGCGTTCGAGCAGGCCGCGGATCACCGCCGCGACGATGGCATCGTCTTCCACCAGCAGCACCTGCAGGCCACGCCCCTGCGGAGCATCGCCCTGGATGGCCGCGGCAGGCACCGGCTCATGCGCGACCAGCAGTGGCAGGCGCACATGGAAGGTACTGCCGAAGGCGACCTTGGATTCCAGCTCGATGCTGCCGCCCATCATCGCCACCAGCTCGCGACAGATCGCCAGGCCCAGCCCGCTGCCCGCGCGACGTTGCGGCCCGGTCACCTGCTCGAAGCGCTGGAACAGGCGTGTCTGGCTCGCTTCGGGAATGCCCGGGCCGGTATCGATGATGCTGAAGCGCAGGCCCTCGTCGGTACGACGCACGCGCAGCGTGACGCCACCGCGCTCGGTGAACTTCAAAGCGTTGTTGGCGAGATTGAGCAGCACCTGCTTGATCCGCACGGCATCGCCGATCATGCGATGCGGCAGGTCCGACGGCATGTCGATGTCGAACCGCAGGCCCTTCGCACGCGCCTGACCCAGTTCCAGCTGGGCGATGTCCTCGACCAGTGTGCGCGGATCGAACGGTGCGCTTTCCAGTTCCAGCTTGCCGGCTTCGATGCGCGCGAGGTCCAGCGCGTCGTTGAGCAGCTTCAGCAGCATGCCGCCGGATCGCTGCATGGCTTCGGCGTACTCGCGCTGCGTAGCGCTCAATGGCGTGCTCAGCAAGAGCTCGGCCATGCCCATCACGCCCGTCATCGGCGTGCGTATTTCGTGGCTGAGCGTGGCGAGGAATTGCGTCTTCGCTGCACTCGCCTGTTCGGCCAGGCGGCTGCGCTGCTCGGCCAGCTGGATCTGGTGACGCTGCGCGAGGCGACGGCGCCAGGCCTTCAGAGTGAGCCATACGAGCAACGCGATCAGCAATGCATAGCCGCACCACGCCCACCAGCGCAGCCACGGTGGCGCCTGCACATGGATTTTCAGCGGCGACGACAGATGCGACCACAGGCCATCTGCGCCGGAGGCCATCACGTCGAGCGTGTAGTCGCCATGGCCGAGCCCCGCGAAATCGCGCTCGCCCCGGCCGCCCATGTCCACCCATGCAGCGTCCAGGCCCGAGAGGCGGAAGCGATAGCGGTTCGCCGCGGGGTCCACGTACGAGAACATGCGGGCTTCGATCACCAGCCCGGTGTCCCGCCAGCCCAGCGACAGTTCGCCGGAGGACGGCATCGGCAGATCCTGCACGGCGCCGTGGCGGCGCACGCTGATGCGGCTGATCGCTACCGGCGGCGGCGACACATGCTCGTCGATGCGGTTGGGATTGAACGCCATCACGCCGCCCAGCGTCGGCGCGTAGATGGTGCCGTCGCCCATGCGGCTGAAGCCGCGCAGGAATTCGCCGTTGCTCAGGCCATCCTGCAGGCCCAGTTCGTGGAAGCTGCCATTGGAGGGATCGAAGCGCCACAGGCCATCGCGACCGAAAATCCACACACGGCGATGCTTGTCCACCGCGAGATCGACCACGTTGATGGATGGCCACCCATGCGCGGCATCGACCTTGCGATCGAGCACGAGCGCGTCGCCCGCGTAGTGATAAAGCTCCAGGCCGTCGGGGCGCGCCAGCCACATGCCTTCGTCGGTGAAATCGAAGGCATCCACCGCGCGGTGGTTGTCCACGCCGGGCACGGGTTCGAAGTGATCGTGGCCGCGATCCAGACGCATCAGTCCGCCGTCGCTCGCGTACCAAAACGCGCCGTGCTTCAAGGTGATCTGGCTGCCCCAGCGCGCTTTTTCCTGCGTGGGGAGCACGGGCACCGGCGTGATGTCGAGAGTGTCCTGGTCGATGCGGAACAGGCCTTCGCCGAACGTGCGTGCATACAGCTTGTCGTCCGGCCCCAGTTCGACCTCGAGCGGATGCTTCAGGCCATGGGCGCCGAGCGGCACCTGGTCCAGCTTGCCGTCGACATAGCGGAACAACGCGCCCTGCACTGTCACCCACAGGCGGCCCGGCCGGTCTTCGGTCATGCCGAGCACGTCGCCGCGCAGGCCCGACAGCACGTGCTCTACCTTGCCCGTGGAAGGCATGAGTCGATCCACGCGTCCACTGCGTTCGCCGACCCACACCGAACCGTCGCTGCCACGAGCGACCGAGTAGGCCACCGAGTCGCGCAGGCTGCTGTCGTCGTCCGGAATGTGCGTGAAGCGGCTGACGCCGTTCCAGCCGGGTGCGAGGTAGCCGACGCCACCGTCGAACAGTGCAATCCACAAACCGCCTTCGTTGTCGGGGCGGATTTGCCATACCCAGGTGCCGGGCAGATTGCCGTGGAGCACGGGCTGGTTGGTCACGGCCCGGATCGGTCCGTCCTTGTGGTCCTGCAGGTAGAGGCCGCGCTGCGTGCCGATCCACAGCCGCCCGGCGCGATCGCGCGTGCTGCTGAGGATATTGGTCACCGGCAACTCGCCGCGGCCGATCTGCCGCGCGATGTCGTCCGCGCCCACGACGAACAGGCCGTATGACGAGGCGATACGCACTTCGTCACCCTCGCCTTCGATGCGCCATGCGTCCAGAGACTGGCCCGGCTCCGCTGCCCGGATCAGGTGGAACTCGCCATCGTCATCGCGACGGAAGATGCCGTTGTCGCTGCCTACCCACAGTTGGCCGCGCGCATCCACGAACAGCGCGCCCACGACGCCGAGATCTTCCGGATGCGAACCGGTGACGACGATGTGGTCGAAGCCACGGCCATCCTGGCGCATGCGATCGAGACCCTGGGCCGTGCCGATCCATAGCGAACCGTCGCTGGTCTGCGCCAGGCTCCAGGCCTTGTCGCTGGCGAGGCTGGCCGGGTCGTTGGCATCGTGGCCCCAATGGCGGAACGTGTTCGAGCGTTCGTCGTAACGGTTGAGGCCGGCCTCGAGGCCGGCAGCCCACAGGCGCCCGCCATGATCGAACAGCAGCGAGGAAATGCCGTTGTTGAACAGCGACTGCGAATCGCCGACCACATGGCGGAAAACCTTGAAGTTCACGCCGTCGTAGCGCGCGATGCCGCTCTTGGTGCCGAACCACATCACGCCATCGGGCGCCTGCACCGCCGTGTACACGCTGCTGCTGGGGAGGCCCTCGGCCGTGCCGTAGCGGCGGAACTGGGGCGTCGGCAACGCGGCGCTGGCCGCCACCGGCGTGACCGGCGACGCGACGGGCGCGGCAACGGGCAGGCCTGCAGACAGGAACGCACTGAACAGCAAGGACGGCAGCATGATCTCCCCCGAGAGGGTTCGATCATGCCAGAGCAACGATGTCAGAACGAGGGAAAACACGCTCCGAAAGCGCTGACGCAACGGGATAAACAGGCCGTTAAGGGCCGCCTGCGGAAACAATCCGTTCCGGGATGGCCGCTGGCGCCTCCTCCACGGATCATCCAGACTTCCGCCCATGCGCCTCTTCCGCCCGACAAGACGGTTCGTATTCGCCCTCGCGTGCGCCTGCCTGCCGTTCGCAACCTTGCAGGCCGCGCCGGCCACTTACCGCTATGACACCACGCATAGCCAGATCGTCTTCAGCATCGACCACAACGGCTTTTCGCGCCCGTTCGGTCGCCTGCACATCGCGCGCGGCTGGCTGCGCTTCGATCCGGACGACTGGAGCCAGTCGGCGACCGAGCTGGACATCGATCTGGACAGCCTGGACATGGGCGACGCCGCCTGGAATGACGCCGTGAAGAAGCCTGCCTTCCTCGATACGGCGAAGAACCGCTACGCGCATTTCGTCAGTACCTCGGTGGAACGCAAGGACGACACGCACGGCGTGCTGCACGGCAACCTCACCTTGCGCGGCGTGACGAAACCGGTGGAGCTGGCGTTCACCGCCAACCGTCGAGGCACCACCATCTACGGCATGCATACGACGGCGGGCTTCTCCGCCACCGCCATGCTCAACCGCGATGATTTCGGCATGACATCCAATGGCAACTCGATCGGCCACGGCGTGAGCGTGTGGCTGGAACTGGAAGCCGTCCAGGACGACAAGGCCCAACCCAACAAGGAGTCTCCATGAGTCTGCGCAGCAACGACCGCCAATGGGGTTCGGTCGCGAAGTTCCTTCACTGGGCCACTGCCCTGCTGATCATTGGCAACGGCATCTTCGGCCTGATGATGGACCTGGCCAGTTCGCCGATGCAGAAGATCAACTGGCTGGCGCTGCACAAGTCGATCGGCCTCACCGTGCTCGCGCTGCTCCTGCTGCGGCTCGTCTGGCGCCTCGGCGACCGCCGCCCTGCGGAAGATCCCGCGCCGCGCTGGCAGCAGCTTGTCGCGCATGGTGTGCACTTGTTGCTGTACGTGCTGATCGCCGCCATTCCGTTGAGCGGCTGGTGGTTCAACTCCGTCACCGGCAAGCCGCTGCAGTTCTTCAAGATGTTCAACCTGCCTGCGCTCGGCGCCGCCAACCAGGACCTGCGCCATCTCTCCCACAGCATCCACGAGAACCTGTTCTGGATCCTGGTGGCGTTGTTGGTGCTGCATGTCGGCGGCGCGCTGAAGCATCACCTGATCGATCGCGACAACACCTTGCTGCGCATGCTCCCCTTCCGCCGCCTGCGCAACAACGCCCCTTCCCAAGGAGACCGTTGATGAACCCCCTCAAGCTCGCCGCCCCGCTTCTGCTCGCGCTCGCCCTGCCGGGCCTCGCCAGCGCTGCCGACTACACCGTGCAACCGGCCACCAGCAAGCTCGGTTTCACCGGCACGTTCCAGGGGCAGTCGTTCAATGGCACGTTCGGCAAATGGACGGCTAATATCAGTTACGACCCCGCCAAGGTCGCGACCTCGAAGTTCGAGGTGGATGTCGACCTCGCCAGCGTGAAGACCGGCGACAGCGACCGCGATGGTGCGCTGCCCGGCGCCGATTTCTTCAATGTGGCGAAATTCCCCAAGGCGCACTTCGTGACCACCGGCTTCCGCCAGAACGGCGCTGAGGTGGTCGCAGACGGCAACCTCACGCTGCGTGGCGTGACCAAGCCGGTGAGCCTCAACGTGACGTTCAAATCGCAGGGTACGGGGGCCACGCTCGACGTGAGCGGCACGGTCAAGCGCCTGGATTACGGCGTGGGCGGCGGCGAATATGCCGATACCTCGGTGATCGGTGCGGACGTCAAGATCAACGCGCATCTGGTGCTTGTGGCGAAGTAAGCGCATCGTCTTCGACACCTGACATCCGGCGGGCCCCTGTGGCCCGCCTTTCTTTTTGCAGGAGCGCACCCAGTGCGCGAAAAGCCTATGGAGCGAAGACGCCGCTGCGCTGCGGTCGCGCACTGGGTGCGCTCCTACAAGGGAGGCGCCGTTTCGGCCAGGAATTGCCGCACGGCCGCCGCATCGAACGGCCAGTCGAGTTCGCGACCGTCCTGCTGGTCGCGCAGCACCGGCACCCGCGTGCCATAGCGCACCTCCAGCGCGTCATCGTCATCGACCCATACGCTGTCGAAATCCGGTGACCGCGCCTCGGCCATCACGGCCAGCGCCTGGTCACACAGGTGGCAGTAGTCCCGTTGGTAGAGCACGTATCGCGTCGACATAAGCGGCGGACGATACCCCAGCGCCGCCGCTGATCGCGAGCCCTCCCCCGACTCGGCCGCCGGAGTCGTCAGCCTTCCGCGGCATCTCGTCGGCCCCGGAGACTAGTCAACTTAAATGATAATAACTATCATTTACCGAGTGGGCCCAGCCATCGCCAATGCCCTCGGTGCGTCCGCGCCGAACTCCTATACCAACAAGGGCTACCTCGATGTCATTCCACGCCTCGCTCACGCGACGCCATCCCCTGCGCTGCCGTCTTGCCGTCTCGCTCGCCTTCGCGCTCGTTGCGCCGTTGTCCCATGCCGGGGATGCCCCCGAGGGGCCCGATGCCACCAAGGTGAAGAATCTCGAAGGCGTGCAGGCCACCGCCACCGTCACGGGCGATGGCGACTCCTACACCACCAAGGCCACCGACAGCGCCACGCGCCTCTCGCTGTCGATGCGCGAGACGCCGCAGTCGATGAGCGTGGTGACGCGACAGCAGATGGACGACTTCGGCCTCAACAACATCAACGCCGTACTGGACAACACCACCGGCGTGAACGTCGAGCGCGTGGAAACCGATCGCACCTACTACAGCGCGCGCGGCTTCGACGTCACCAACTTCCTGATGGATGGCGTGGGCATGCCGTTCGCCGACGGCAATCAACAAGGCGATATCGATACGGCCGTCTACGAACGCGTGGAAGTGCTGCGCGGCGCGAACGGCCTGCTCTCCTTTACTGGCAATCCGTCGGCCACCATCAATTTCGTGCGCAAGCGTCCGACCGCGGATTTCCAGGGCGATGTCGGCGTGACCGTGGGCAGCTGGGACAACCGTCGCCTCGACGTGGATCTCTCGGGGCCGCTGAACGATTCGCACAGCGTGCGCGGCCGCCTCGTTGCCGCCGACCAGGACACCGACAGCTACCTGGACCGCTACAACCTTCGCAAGCAGGTGATCTCCGGCATCATCGATGCAGACCTCACCAGCAGCACGCTGCTTACCGCGGGCGTCACATACCAGAAGAACAAGACCCACGGCGGCATGTGGGGCGCGCTGCCGCTGTACAACACCGACGGCACGGCAACCGATTATGACCGCTCCACCAGCACCTCCGCCGACTGGTCGCACTGGAACATCGCCGACACGCGCAGCTTCGTCGAACTCAGCCAGGAGCTGGGCAGTGAGTGGCGCCTGAAGGCCGCGCTCAACTATCGCCGCGTCATCGAGGGCAGCAACCTGTTTTACGTTTACGGCACGCCGGATGCGCAGACAGGACTGGGACTGTTCTCCTATCCGTCCGCCTACAACAGCACCGAGAAGCAATACGTGGCGGACCTCTACGCCACCGGGCCCTTCAACCTCGCTGGCCGCCGCCATGAGCTGGTGATCGGCGCGAACTGGGCGAAGGATGACGTGCACCAGCTCTCCGGCTACGGCGAAGGCATCGGCACGCCGCTGCCGCCGCTCAACGATTGGACGGGCGACTATCCGATGCCCCCGTTCGATGCCTACTACGGCAATGGCGATTTCCACATCAAGCGCAAGAGCCTCTACGCAACGGCTCGCTGGAGCCTTGCCGATCCGTTGACCCTCATCACCGGCGCGAGCCTCGTCCACGTCGAGGAAACCGGCGTCAACTATGGCGTGCCGAGCAACTACAGCAAGACGGAAACCACGCCGTTCATTGGCGCCGTCTACGACCTCTCGACGAACTACTCGCTGTACGTGAGCTACGCCAAGCTGTTCAACCCGCAAACGCAGACCGACGTCAACAACAAGGTGCTCGACCCGGTGACAGGCGCGAACCTCGAAGCCGGTATCAAGGGCGAATGGTACGAGGGACGCCTCAACGCCACGTTTGCGCTGTTCCGCACGCGCCAGGATGGTCTCGCCGAATACGCCGGCCACAACCTCGCGACCAACCAGGATTACTACGCCGGTATCGACGCCACCGCAAAAGGATTCGAGTTCGACGTCAGCGGACAGCTCACCGATCGCTGGCAACTGAGCGGCGGCTACACGCAGCTCGGCCTGCATGACCCCGATGGCGCGAACGTACGCACCTACGTGCCACGACGCACTTTCCGGTTGTCCACGACCTATCGCATGCCGACACTCGAAGGCCTGCGCGTCGGTGCCACGCTGCGATGGCAGGACCGCATCTACCGCGACCAGCAGAGTGTCGCGCTCGATGGCAGTGAGATCTACACGACCCAGGGTTCGTACGCGGTGCTGGGCCTCATGGCCGGCTACGACTTCAACCCGCACTGGAGCGCGACGTTCAACGTCGACAACGTCACCGACCGCAAATACATCACCAGCCTCTACTGGTCACAGGGCTTCTACTCGGCGCCGCGCAATTACATGTTGAACGTGCGCTACCGGTTCTGAGGCAAGCAAGGGTAACGCGGGAGGCCAGGCCTCCCGCTCAGTTCCGACTCAGCGGCTGGACTTGGAAGGGGTGCGGCCGCCCTTCCGGCGAGTCGCCGTAGCGGCCGGATCCTTCTTGCCGACGTCCGTGTTGTCCCGCTCGAGATAGCCGGCGAAGTGCTGGCGAAGACGGTTGATCTCGGTGATGCGATCCATCACGTCGCCCGCCTCCTGCACCATCGCCGTGGTCAACAGGCTGAACAGGCTGGTGTACGCGCTGAAGCTGTGCCATGCGCGATCGGCCTGGATCATCAGCACGTTCGGCGTGAGCTCGCGCGCCCAATAGCACTCGGTATCGGTGATGAGCACCAGCGGTATGCCACGCTCCACCACTTCTTCCGCCAGCGTGCGGAACTGGCGGAAGTAGCGGCGCATATCGATCAGCACCACGCAGCTGTTGCGCGTGGAATCGAGCAGCATGTCGGCGTAGGCACCATCGATGCCCGAATTGAACGACACGTGCGGGCGCACCTGCTGCAGCATGGCGGCAAAGCCCAGGCCGAGGAAGGTGCCGTGATGGAAGCTCGATACTGTCACTCGATCGGCGGAGGTCAGCAGTTTCACCACCGACTTCCATTCCTTCGTGCCCGCGAGCGCGTGCGTGCTGGTCAGCGCGCGAATCTCGGCATGCAGGTGACCGGCGAGCGGATCGGCATCGCGCGATTTCTCCACGTCCTTGTAGAGGTGGCGCCATGACGTATCGGTGCGCAGCTCTTCTTTGAGATCGTTGACACCTTCGTAGCCAAGGCTGCGGAAGAAGCGTCCGACTGTCATCTGGCTGACGCCGACCCGCTTGCTCAGCGACGCAGCCGTTTCGAACGGTACGTCGCGCATGTTCTGCAGCAGATAGCTGGCGATCTTCTGTTCGGACGCCGTGAATGTTTCCCAGCGGTCCTTCAGTTTTTGTTGGAGATCCTTGGTCATTGCCGCCTGCTTATCGGGAAAGCACCATGGCTACGCTCGCGTCTTCGCGTGTTTCAACGTGGCCCAAGCGCAAGCCTAGGATATACAAAAGCGCTGCCGCCAACCCCGCAACCAGGCCGATCAACGCAAAGAACCACCCATGCGTGAGGCTGCTCCACAGCGTGCCCAAGGCGCCCGCCAGCAGGTTGCCGAAGAAGCCCGCGAAGAACCAGGTCGCGATACTGGTGGCGCGGAAACCTTCCGGCGCCATGCGTCCGAACAGTCCCAGGCCGATCGGCAGGATGTACAGCTCACCCAGCGTCATCATGATGAACCAGCCCACCAGCCATACCCAGCTGGCGCGCGTCCCATGCGCCTCCGACCAGGCGGCCACGGCGGCGAGAATCAGGTAGGACGCCCCCACCACCGCCGCGCCGAAGGCCATCTTCTTCAGCCAGGGCGTCTCGATGCCACGCTTGGCCAAGCGCGCCCAGCGGATCACCAGCAGCGGCGTCGCGGTAAACACCACCAGTGAATCCAGCGACTGGAACCACGTCATCGGGATGCTCCAGCCCGCCGTCACCTGGCGATCAACGCCTTCGCTTGCCCACAGCGCAATGGTATTGCCCACCTGCTCGTACGCGCCGCGAAACACCACGACGATGGCCGCCACGGTGATGAGGAAACCAAAGCGCTGCATCACTGCGCGATCCACCGAGTGCCGGGTACGCACGGCAGTCTCGGTTCGTGCGGGCTCCGGCGGCAGATAGCGGCCGCCGCCCAGATAGATCACCAGCGACAGCAGCATGCCGAGGCCAGCCGCAGTGAAACCCCAGTGCCAGCCGAAGGCTTCACCCAGGGTGCCGCACACCAATGGCGCGAGGAAAGCACCGAGATTGATGCCGATGTAATAGATGTTGTAAGCGTTGCTCGCACGCGGATCGTTGTGCCGATAGAGGCCCTCGATCTGACTGGCGAGGCTGGGCAGGAACAATCCGTTGCCGAGCGCGATCGTCGCCAATGCTGGATAGAACAGCGGTTCGGACGCCATCATGAAATGGCCCAACGCCATGGTGGCGCCACCGATGACGACCGAATTGCGCTTGCCCAGCCAGCGGTCCGCGACGATGCCGCCGAAGACCGGCGTGAAGTAGACGAAGGCTGCGTACACGCCATAGATCAGCGATGCATGCTCCTGCCCGATCTTCAGGTGCATGGTCATGTAGTAGACCAGCAACGCGCGCATGCCGAAGAAGGAGAACATCTCCCACATTTCGGTGAGAAACAGGATGCTCAGGCCGGCCGGATGGCCAAACCAGTTGCTTTCCCGTGCCGGAACTCCCGCTTCGGACATGCGCGACTTCACTCCCCTGCTCGCTTACGCATCGACGGCCATGGCGCCGCCCCAGACTTCTTCCGGACACCAGATACGCCCGTCTTCGTAACGGACTGCCGGTGTACGGTCCGACACTAGGAACAGCGGACCGTCGAGGTCAACCACCATGCACAGCGCGCCGACGACGAAGCCAGGCCCCATCGACCACGACGTGCCGCCCATGTTGCCCACCATCAACTTGAAGCCCAGCTCCTGCGCGCGTTTAGCGAGGATCAGTGCCTCGGTAAGGCCACCGCACTTGTCGAGCTTGATGTTGATGACGTTCACGCGGCCGACCAGTTTCTCGAGATCGTGGTGGTCCTGCACGCTTTCGTCGGCGGCCAGCGGAATCGGACTGTCGACGTCATCCAGCCATGCTTCCTTGCCCACCGGAAACGGCTGCTCGACGACGGCCACGCGGCTCTCCACCAGCGCCGGCAACAGCGACGCGAGGGTTTCCGGCGTAAAGCCCTGGTTCGCATCGACCATCAGCCACGCATCCGGTCGTGCCGCGCGCACCGCACGCACGCGATCCGCATTGCGATCATCATCGGTCAACTTGAGCTTGAGCGCGCGCGCCTGCGTGTAGTTGCGCGCACGCTCGGCCATCACCTCGGGCTCCTCGGCGCCCACGGTGAAGGTGGTCAGCAACGGCTCGGGCGGGTTGAGGCCGGCCAGCTGCCACACCGGCTTGCCTTGCTGCTTGGCTTCGAGATCCCACAGCGCGCAATCGAGCGCATTGCGCGCGCCGCCGGGAGGCAGCAGCGTCAACAGCTGCTGCCGCGTGACGCCGCCCTCGATGATGCCGCGCAATGCCTCCACCTGCCGCAGCATGGAAGGCGGCGTGTCCTGGTGGTAGTACACGCCGAGCGCCTCGCCATGCCCAACCAGGCCTTCGCTTTCCAGCCGCACTACCAGCATCTCGTTGTGTGTGAACGTGTAACCGGTGATGCGGAACGGCGCGGTCATTTCGACCCGCTCGATCGACGCCGTCAACCTCATCCTCTTGATACCGTGCATTGTCATCAACGACCTCCCCCTCAGAAGCGCACGTTGAAGCTGATCATCCCGAACGCCAGGATGAACCACGCCAGGTACAGTGTCGACAGCGCCAGCAGCGTCTCGCCGATGCGCACCCACAAGCTGCGCTGGGCCAGCTGCCAGTTGCGCACCGTGTGGAATACGACGGCAAGTGCACCCACGATGGACACCGCGCCCAGCACGTACAGCAGGTAGAACCACGGCGTTGCCGAACCGCGCAGCAGCAGGTTCTCGTCGGCCGATATCGCCGCGATCATCGATACCCAGCCCAGCACGTCACCGAACAGCAGCAGCGCACCCACGCGCGACCACAGGCGGGTACGACGCAGCGCCGGAGCGATCTCGAACGGACGGTGGTAATGACGACGCATCCACGCGCCCAGCCACCAGAACAGCAGCGCACCGAGCACCACGACCAGCGAGAGGCTCGCCCACAGGCTCACCGAACCCATGCTCTTGGCGGCGGGCACGCGGTTGAACACGAACACCGGCGAGATATGGTCCGTCGCCCAGTACTTGATGTTGCCGTTCGCGTCGGCGATGAAGTCGAGCTTGCGCTGGCCGTTCTCCTCGACGTAATGCAGCGGACTCACTTCACGCCAGTGCAGCGGCTTGCCGGCGTAATCGCTGAGCGCGGCGATGGTCAGCGTGCCGTCCGGCATCGCGTTGACCTTCATCTGACCCAGCAGGTTGAACGGGCGCAAAGCGCTGAGGTTGATGCGGCTGGACTCGTACCAGCCCGCGACGCGAGCGGCATCGGCCTTGGCGGACGCGATCGCCGGCTGGTCCTGCAGCGGATGCGGGAAGTAGCGATCCAGGAACGCGTAGAAGATCGCGCCTCGGATCGTGTGCGCACCGCCCACTTCACTGCCGAGGCTGTTGAACGACATGAAGATGCCGACATCCTTGTCCAGCAGCAGGTGCAGGTCGCTGTGGAACACTTCGGTGTCGCCGCCATGGCCGATGATGCGCAGGCCGTTGCGGTCTTCCTGGTAGAAGCCCAGGTCAAACCCCACCATGCCCTTCGACGCGGTGTACTGCGGCGAATGCATCAGCTTGGCGGTGTCTTCCTTCAGGATACGCGTGTCGCCGTAACGGCCATTCTGCAGCTGGGCGATCATGAACTGCGCCATGTCGATGCCCGACGAGCTGAGCGCACCGGCCGGTGCGGGATCCACCCATTCAAACGGCTGGGCCTCGCCATCGGATGCGGTCTTGTAGCCCTTGGACATCAGCGGCGCGAGCGCCGAAGGCAGCGGCTGATCGAAGGACGAGTGCGTCATGTTGAGCGGCTGCAGGATGTGCTTCTGCACGTAATCCTCGAAGCGCTCGCCGGAGACGCGCTGCACGATGTAGCCGGCCAGGCCGCAGCCGTAGTTGGAGTACGCCACCGTTTCGCCCGGCGGAAAGATGCGCACCGGCAGGTGGCTCTTGAGGTAACGCTCGAGGTTCACTTCATCCGACGTCGCCGGCAGCAGGTCGCGCGCCACTTCCTCGAAACCCGCGGTGTGCGTCATCAGGTTGCGCAGGGTGATCGGCTTGCCTTGGTACGGCGGGATCTTGAAGTCGATGTAGTCGTTGACGTCGTGATCCAGGTCGACCTTGCCCTGCTCGACCATCTGCATCACCGCCGTCCACGTGAACAGCTTGGACGTGGAGCCTGGGCGAAACAGCGTGGTTTCCGGCGAAATCGACTGGCGCGTCTTGAGATCGGCATAGCCGTAGCCGCGCGAGAACAGTACGTTGCCGTCCTTCACCACGACGATCACGCCGCCAGCGATGTCGCCGCGCTGGATGGCGAACGGCACGAGGCCATCGAAGAACGTGGAGAGGTCTTCATTGGTCAGCGCGTGCGTGGACGTGTCCTGGCTGGCCGGCGTGACCGGCGTCGCCTGTGCGGGCTGCGACGATGGCACGGTCGGCACCTGAGCAAAGCTCAGCGTCGCCGTTGCGCAGGCAGCCAGCGCAACCAACCGTTTGACTAGGTGCTTCATGGAACGCTCCAAGTTGGATGCAGGGAATGGCTCAAAGCTCGACGCTTGCCGACACACCGATGGTGCGTGGCGTCTGGTAGGTGGCCTGGAACGGGCTCGCGATGGGGTCCAGCGTCTCGCTGCTCATCGCGGTGATGCCGCGCTTGTTGCCGAGGTTCTTGGCGTAAAGCGAGAAAGTCCACTTGTCGACGTTGGCGCCGAGGTGGAGATCCACGCTGGTGAAGCTCGGCAGCGTGAACTGCGGTGCCGGCACCGTGTTGAAGTCCGACTTGCGCGAACCGACGTAGCTGATGTTGCCACCCACGAAGCCCGACCATCCCGAGCCCATCGGGAAGTTGTAGTCCGCGCCGAGGTTCGCGTTCCACTTCGGGACGTACGGCAACCGGTCGCCGTTGTAGCCGTAAAGGCCTCCGGGTGGCGTATCGGCGGAGAGTTCCGCCTTGGTGTAGGTGGCGTTCGCCCATACCGTGAAGCCCGCCACCGGCGTGAAGCTCCAGTTGGCCTCCAGGCCCTTGCTGCTCGCCTTGCCGCCGTTACCGAGGAAGCTGAAGCCACCTGCGGTCTCGGCCAGCTGGATCTTGCTCCAGTCGATGTAGAACACATCGACGTCGATGCTCATGCGCTTGTCCAGCATCAGCGACTTCAGGCCAAGCTCGTAGCTCACCAGCTTGTCCGCGTCGAAGGTCTGCGGCGCGCCCAGGCCCGGCGGCACGCCGACGTTCGGGCCACCCGGGCGGAAGCCCGAAGCGACACGCAGATACGCCATCAGGTCGTCGCTGAACTTGTAGCTCGGATTGAACAGGTAGGTGACCGGATGGTCGGTGCCGTTCGTGGAGAAGTTGCTGTCGCCCGTGAGGATGCCAGTGCCCGTCTGCTGGTAGGTCGTTTTATCGAAGCTGTAGCGGGCACCCAACAGCACGCTCAGGTTGGACGTCGCATGCCACGTGACGTCGCCATAGCCCGCCCATTCGGTGAACACCGCCGGTCCGATGGCCAGGTCGGCCAGCGTCGGCAAGGCGATCGGCGCGCCCGTATTGGCATCGAAGCTCAACACGCTCTGGCTGTCGGTGCTGCGCTCGTGCGTGTAGAACAGGCCCACGCGCCATTCGAGCATTTGCTGCTCGGGCGACTGCAGGCGCAGTTCCTGCGTGACCTTGTTCATCGACACCGGCTGATGGATGGAATAGCCGCCGTTATCCAGGCCAAACGCCGGATTGAGGATCGGACCATAGGCGTTGGTGACGTCGGTGTTCTCGTTGAGCCGCACCGTGCCGTAGCTGGTGGTGGACACCAGCTTGGCCCAGTCGAAATCGGCGTTCACCGTCAGGTCGTAGAGCCGGTACTTGAGCTTGAGCTCGCCAGTGCCCGCCGCCCTCGCCTGCTTGTTGTCGCCATAGATCGGCTTGAGCGTGTCCGGATCGATATCCACGCCGCCGTTGGCGAGACCATCGCTGCTCAGGTTCTGCGCCAGTGCCGCGAAGCGCACGGAAACCTTGTCGCTCGGCGTCCATAGCAGCTGCGCGCGTGCGCCGGATACCTTGGCCTCGTTGACCTCGGTCTTGCCCGTGGTGACATTGTCGATGTAGCCCGGATCGGTGCGGTCATACGCGTTGACACGCAGTGCGAGCGTATTCGCCAGCGGGATGTTCACCGTTGCGTGCGCACCGAAACCCGTGCCGCCGTTGTCGACGCTGCTCGTATCCACGCCGATGCGGCCGCTGGCTTGCGTGGTATCCGGCGGTGTGGTGACGAACTTGACCAGGCCACCGAGTGTGTTCGAGCCGTAGAGCGTGCCCTGCGGACCACGCAGCACTTCAATGCGCTGCAGGTCATACGGGTCGATGTCCGGCGTAAGCAGGCTGCCGAGTGCGTAGACCGTGCTCGATCCATAAGGCGCATCGTCGACATAGGTGCCGACGGCGGCATTGGGCTGCCCGCTGCCGGACGTGATGCCACGCAACACCAGCTGTGTCTGGCCCTGGCCGGTGGAAATGGTGTTGAGGCCGGGAATCTGCGTGGCGTAGTCGGCGAAGCTGGTCGCATTCTGGCGCTCCAGCTGGGGCCCGGCCATCACCGATACGCCCATCGGCACGTCCTGCAGGCGCTCGCTGCGCTTGTTGGCGGTGACGATGACGGTGCCCAGTTGTTGGGCCGACTTTTCGGCTGACGATGTCGATGAGGCCTGCGACGCATCCACACCGGCCTGCGCAGCGACATCGCTGCTGGCCGCGTCGGTGCTTGCGGCGGCCACCGGCACGCCGGCATCGGGCTGCTGCGCCATGGCACAAAGCGGGCTCATCAACACGGCGGCGATGGCCGAACAGATACAGCGACGGCTGAACTGCGTACGACGAAGTTCCATCACGTTCTCCCCCCGGAGAGTCAGGTATTCGCCCATACAGTGTTATCGACATACCATTTTAGTGTCAATGGTATTTTTATACCTTTACACTTCCCGGCGACGGCGGCGCCGGCGCGCGCGATATGGACGTCCGAAATGACGCCGTTCCATGCACAGCCGTTGCGGCGCGTATCCGGACGCCATGCATCGAAGGAAAGCGCGCGCAAGCATTCAGCCGCGCAAGTGCACCGAACCATACGCGCCCGCACCGAATGCAACGCTGCGGCGCGGCAAACATCATTCGGCAGGCCGCGTAGAATGTGCGGTTCTCCCCGCCCACTCCGCGTGTTTCCATGGCTGTCAGCGTTTTCGACCTGTTCAAGATCGGCATTGGTCCTTCCTCCTCGCACACCGTCGGCCCCATGCGCGCCGCGGCGCGCTTTGCCGAGCGCTGGCTGGAAGAAAAAGGCGTACTCGATCGCGTGACACGTGTGCGCGCTGAGCTGTACGGCTCGCTGGCCATGACCGGCCGCGGCCACGGCACCGACAAGGCCGTGCTGCTGGGTTTTGAAGGCGCGCATCCGGACACTGTCGATCCCGACCAAATTCCCGAGACGCTCTCGCGCATCCGCACCACGCATCGACTGCGCGTGCTGGGCAAGCACGAGATCGAGTTCGAAGAAAAACGCGACCTGGTCTTCAACAAGCGCCAGAAGCTGCCGTTCCACACCAACGGCATGCGCTTCTCCGCCTATGACGCCGAAGGCCATGAGCTGGCCACGCGCGATTACTACTCGGTCGGCGGCGGCTTCGTGGTCAACCACGACGAGGCGGCCGAAGACCGCATCGTGGCCGACACCACCGAGCTTCCCTATCCGTTCTCCACCGGCGACCAGATGCTGGAGCTGTGCCAGAAGCACAACCTCTCCATCGCGCAGCTGATGATGGAGAACGAGAAGGTGTGGCGCAGCGAAGCGGACGTGCGCAGCGGCCTGCTCATCATCTGGAAGGCGATGCAGGATTGCGTGAACCGCGGCCTGCGTTCGCCGGGCGTGCTGCCGGGCGGCTTGAAGGTGACGCGCCGCGCGCCGGCCATGGCGGCGGATTTGCGTGACCAGCCGGAAGCCTCGCTGAAGGATCCGCTCACCATCCTCGACTGGGTGAACCTCTACGCGCTTGCCGTGAACGAGGAAAACGCCGCAGGCGGCCGCGTGGTGACGGCACCGACCAACGGTGCGGCAGGCATCGTGCCCGCCGTGCTGCACTACTACCACCGCTTCTGCCCGAAGTCGGACGAAAACGGCATCGTCGATTTCCTGCTCACCGCGGGCGCGATCGGCATCCTCTACAAGGAGAACGCCTCGATCTCCGGTGCTGAAGTGGGCTGCCAGGGCGAAGTGGGCGTGGCCTGCTCGATGGCTGCCGGCGGCCTCACCGCCGCGCTCGGCGGCAACGTGCTGCAGGTCGAGAACGCCGCGGAAATCGGCATGGAACACAACCTCGGCCTCACCTGCGACCCGATCGGCGGCCTGGTGCAGATTCCCTGCATCGAGCGCAATGCGATGGGCTCGGTGAAGGCGATCAACGCCAGCCGCATGGCGCTCAAGAGCGACGGCAAGCACCGCGTGTCGCTGGACAAGGTAATCGCCACCATGCGCGACACCGGCCGCGACATGAAGGACAAGTACAAGGAAACATCGCGCGGTGGTTTGGCGGTGAACGTCATCGAGTGCTGATGCGTTGGCGGGTCATCCGCCAGCCCAGGCTCCTTTTCGCCGTTGGTTCCTGACGTCATCCCGGCAATGACCGGGATGACTATATCGGCGATCTCTTCTGCACGGGATCCGTTTACGGACCCGGCGGTGCCGCGGGCAGTTTCGCCGCGTCGGCATCCACCCGCGCCTTCAGTTGCGCCAGCTGCGCCGGTGTGAGCTTGGCCGCCGCCTTGGCAAGATAACCTCGTGAGCTGGCCATTCCTTGCTGGCCCTCCATGCGTTGTGCCAGGGAAATCTGGTACCAACCCTCCGCCGGGTTTTCCGCCACGCCGGCACCTGTTACGTACGCGACGCCCATGGCGTAGTGTCCTTCCATGGCATTGCTCGCCAACGCCCTGCGCGCCAGCGCCACGCCGCGTGTCGCATCCACGGGCACGTCCTCCTTGCCGGTGATGAGCAAGAACCCCAAAAAGCCTGCCGCCTCACCGCTGCCACCGTCAGCGGCGATCTGCAGCCAATGGATGCCGGCCGCAGGATCCTTCCGTCCGAAAGCACCAGAGAAGTAGAGCTTGCCGAGGGCGACCTGAGTGTTGAGATCGCCTTTCTGCGCAGCCGCGGTCAAAAACGTCTCGGCCAGCGCAGGGTCCTTGGGCAGGCCCCACTTCCCGGAAAGCCTCGCCATGCCCAACACCTCGAAGCCCTTGGGCGAGCCCTTGTCCGCCGCCATCTGCGCCCACTGCATGGCTTCCTTCTGGTCACCACCGGTCGTGGCCAGCAACATGGCCAGCGTGGCCATGTGGTCGGCGTCCTGGCTGATGTTCACGCTCTGCCGCAGCCATTCGAGACCGGCGGAAACGTCGCGTGTCGTCCCCACGCCGTCCATGACGGCAAAACCGAGCTGCCAGGCGCCCTCCGCATTCCCGGCCATCGCCGCCTTGCGGTACCACGCCGTACTGGCGGCCTTGTCCGCCGGCACGCCGTCTCCTTCCAGCGAGCGGCCCAGCTCAACCTGAGCCTTCGCATCACCGGCCTCGGCGCGCTTCTGCAACGCCTCGCGTGCGGCGTCGCCGGAAATCGCCTTCGCGGGCATCGAGAGTGCGGCCAACGCCGCCATCGCCACCAGCCACGTCACGCGGATCATGGAGCGCCCTCCTTCGTGGAGAACCCCGATACTAGCGGGCCTCCCGGCCACGGCCAATTTGGGCATCGCCGGAGGTGCTCCACCGTGCGCCACCGTACCGTTTCATTCGTCGATTCAATGACCTGCCTGCTGCGCTGCGCCACGACCCGTGACTCATGATGGGCTGACAGGCGCCGGACCGGTCTGTCATCATCCCGGCCTTGTGTCGCCCAGGTGGCGGCTCGTTGATCCACTGACCTGGGGACCTGCATGTCTCATTCTTCGATCCGACGTGACGTCGGTCCGTTCGCCCTCATGCTTACTGGCCTGGGGTCGATCATCGGTTCAGGCTGGCTGTTCGGCGCCTGGAAAGCTGCCGGCCTGGCCGGCCCGGGTGCGGTCTGGGCATGGGTGCTTGGTGCCGCGATCATCATGACCATCGCCCTCACCTATGCCGAGCTCGGCGCCATGTTCCCCGAGTCGGGTGGCATGGTGCGCTACAGCCACTATTCGCACGGCTCGCTGGTGGGCTTCATCGGCGCATGGGCCAACTGGATCGCGATTGTCTCGGTCATCCCGGTGGAAGCCGAAGCTTCGGTGCAATACATGGCGTCCTGGCCGTGGCAGTGGGCGCAGGACCTGTACATGCACATGCCGGACGGCTCCGGCGAGCTCTCCCATGCGGGACTGGGCATTGCCGCAGCGCTGGTGCTGATCTATTTCCTGCTCAATTTCTGGAGCGTGAAGTTGTTCGCGCGCTCCAATACGCTGATCACCGTGTTCAAGCTGGTCGTGCCGGCGGCGACTGGCCTCGCGCTTATCGCCAGTGGTTTCCACAGCGAAAACTTCTCGGTGGGCATTCACGGTGATGCACACGCGCTCGATTTCGCCGCCGTGCTCACCGCCGTGGCGACCGCGGGCATCGTCTTCAGCTTCAACGGTTTCCAGAGCCCGGTGAATCTCGCCGGTGAAGCGCACAACCCGGGCAAGAGCATTCCGTTCGCGGTAATCGGCTCGATCCTGCTGGCCACCGTCGTCTATGTGATCCTGCAGGTCGCCTACCTCGGCGCGGTGCCGCCGGAAATGCTGGCCAAGGCCGGCTGGCACGGTATCGACTTCCGTTCGCCGTTCGCCGAACTCGCGATCATCGTCAACCTGCACTGGCTGGCGATGCTGCTGTACGTCGATGCCTTCATCAGCCCCAGCGGCACCGGCATGACGTACACCGCGACCACCGCGCGCATGATCTACGGCATGGAGCGCAACGGCACGATGCCGAAGATTCTCGGCCGCATTCATCCGAAGTGGGGCGTGCCGCGTCCGGCGATGTGGTTCAACCTCGCCGTCTCGTACCTGTTCCTGTTCAAGTTCCGCGGCTGGGGCACGCTGGCGGCGGTGATTTCGGTGGCGACGATCATTTCTTATCTCACCGGTCCGGTGAGTGCGATGACGCTGCGCCGCACCGCGCCAAACCTGCACCGTCCGCTGCGCATCCCGGGCCTGCCGATCCTCGCGGGCGTCGCCTTCATCATGGCGACGGAGCTGCTGTACTGGGCGCGCTGGCCGCTGACCGGCGAGATCATCCTGCTGATGGTCGTCGCGCTGCCGGTGTACCTGTTCTACCAGCTCAGGGCGAACTGGCACGACTTCGGTCGCCAGCTCAAGGGCGCCTGGTGGTTGATCTTCTACCTTCCCTCCCTGGCCCTGGTGTCATGGCTGGGCAGCACGGAATTCGGCGGCCGGGGCTACCTGAGCTACGGCGTGGATCTCGCCGTGGTCGCCGCCATCGGCCTGGTGTTCTACGTGTGGGGCGTGAAGTCCGGCTGGCGCACGCCGTCGGTGGAAGAGGCGGAAGCCAATCCGCACGTGCACGACTGATCGGCACGCTCACGATGGATATAAAAAACGCGCGGTGAGAGCCGCGCGTTTTTTATGGGGCGATGTCGTAGTCGCGCACAGGGTGCGCTCCCACAAAAGAACTGCCTCGCCGTTGTGGGAGCGCACCCTGTGCGCGACACATCCCGCGACTCGTTCACGCCAGCGCGAACCTATCCCCGAGCAACGTCGCCGCCGATCGCGCACTGGGTGCGCTCCTACAGTGGCGTGCTCGTTGTAGGAGCGCACCCAGTGCGCGATCCCGACCTCGTCAATCAAACCAACGCGAGCACATCCCCCAACAATGCCTGCGCCGTCACCTCCGGCCCCGCGCCCGGCCCCTGGATCACCAGCGGCTGCGTGTTGTAACGCGTGGTGCTGAGCGCGAACTGGTTGTCGGTGCCGTAGAGGCGCGTGGCCGGATGATTGGCCGGCACTTCCACCAGGCCCACGCGGGCGCGGCCGCGCTGGTTGAGACGCGCGAGGAAACGCAATGCGCCGCCACGCGCCTTTGCTTCGGCATGACGGGCGGCCAGCGGCTCGTCGAGTTCTTCCAGGCGCGCGAGGAAGGTTTCCACGTCCACGCCACGCAGGCTTTCCGGCACCAGGCTTTCCACTTCCACTTCGTCGGGACGCAACGCGAAGCCCGCACAGCGCGCGAGGATCAGCAGCTTGCGCGCCACATCTTCGCCCGACAGATCCGAGCGCGGATCGGGCTCGGTGTAGCCCAGCTCTCGTGCACGACGCAGCAGTGCGGAGAACGGCTGGCTGCCGTCGTACTGGTTGAACAGATAGGAGAGCGATCCGGAGAACACGCCTTCGAGCGTGAGCAAGGCATCGCCGCAATGGCGCAGGCGACGCAAGGTCGAGATCACCGGCAGGCCCGCGCCCACCGTCGCCGAATCACCGTAACGACCACCCTGCGCGAGTGCAGCCTGCAGCGCACGCCAGCCCGGCAGATCGCCGCCGGCCAGCGACTTGTTCGCGGTCACCACGTGATAGCCGCGCGCCAGCCATTCGGAATGACGGGAGGCGAGCGTGCCACAGGCGGTAGCGTCGATGATGACCTTCACCGAAGCGTCGTTCGCGTCCAGCGCAGACAGCAGCGCGGCGTCATCACGCACGTCGCCATGGCTCTTCAGCTTCTCGCGCAATGCGCGATCGGCCAGCTGTTCGGCCTGCGTCTGCTGGCGGCGCGAGTTGGCCGCGCCCACCAGGCGGATCGAAAACGCCGCCGGTGTATTGAGCAGCTTGAGGAAGGCGCCGCCGACCACGCCGGTGCCGAGCAGCACGGCGGCGATGGGCGAAGACGCCTGTGGTTTCGATGCGGGTGCGGCCTCCGCCGCAAGCACCGCGCTCATGCGCTCACCCGGCGTTTGCCTTCACTCACGGCCAGAGCGCGCGACAGGGCGGCGTCGAGATCGCGCACCAAGTCATCGCCATCCTCGATGCCCACCGACAGGCGCAGCAGGCTGTCGGCGATACCGGCGGCGCGACGCGCCTCCGGCGCCATCGATGCATGCGTCATCGTGGCCGGATGCGCCACCAGGCTCTCCACACCACCCAGCGATTCGGCCAGCGAGAAGTAGCGCAGGCCATCGACGAAGGCTTCGATGTGCGGCACGTCGCCTTCGATCTCGAAGCTGAGCATGGCACCGAAGCCCAGCTGCTGGCGCGCGGCCAGCGCGTGGCCGGCGTGGCTTTCCAGCCCCGGGTAATAGATCTTGCGTACGGCCGCATGGCCGTCCAGACGCTCGGCGATGCGCACCGCGTTTTCCTGGTGCTGGCGCAGGCGCACGCTCAGCGTGCGCAGGCCACGCAGGGTGAGGAAGCTGTCGAACGGCGCACCGGTGAGGCCATTGCAGTTGCCCCACCACTTCAGCTGATCGGCCACGGCCTGGTCGCGCGCCACCACGGCGCCGCCCACCACGTCGCTGTGGCCGTTGATGTACTTGGTGGTCGAATGCACCACCACATCGGCGCCCAGCGTGAGCGGCTGCTGCAACGCGGGCGAGAGGAAGGTGTTGTCCACCACCAGCAGCGCACCGGCGGCGTGTGCGGCCTGCGCCACGTGACGGATGTCGGTGATGCGCAGCAGCGGATTGGACGGCGTTTCCACCCACACCAGCGAGGGCTTCAGCGCCAGGCCTTCAGCCAGCGCGTGGCTGTTGGTGAGATCGACGAAGCGCACCTGGAAGCGGCCCTTCTTCGCCCATGCATCGAGCAGGCGCCACGTGCCGCCGTAGCAATCATGCGCGGCCAGCACCAGCGAACCGGCCGGCACCAGTTCCAGCGCCAGCGCCACCGCGGCCATGCCGCTGGCCGTCACCACCGCGCCCGCGCCCTGCTCCAGCTCGGCCAGCGCTTCGCCCAGCAGGTCGCGCGTGGGGTTGCCGCTGCGCGAGTAATCGTAGGCGCGCTTGTTGCCGAAGCCGTCGAACGCATAGTTGGTGGACAGATGCAGCGGCGGCACCACGGCGCCGTGCTGGGTGTCCGATTCGATGCCGGCGCGCACGGCGCGGGTACAGGGGGCGGGGGTGTCGCTCATGGTGAATCTCCGTGCGTGATGCGTATGCGGTATGGGTTCAACAACCGGCCAGCGCTTCGCGCAGCAGCGGCGCGAGGCGGTCGGTTTCCTTGAGGAAGGCGTCGTGGCCGTAGGGCGACTCGACCACTTCGAGCGTGGCCGGGCCATGCAGGCGGCGCTGCAGCTCGCACAGGTCGGCCAGCGGCACCAGGCGATCGGACGGGAAGCCAATCAGCGTGGACGGCGCGGCGATCTGCTCGGGCTGCACGTCATGCAGGTCGATGGATTCGGACAGCGCGAGGAAGCGCTCCACGTCGAAGCGCTCGACGAAGCGGCGACCGGCGTGCTCCAGGTAATCCTCGACCGGGAAATGGAAACGGCCTTCGCGGAACTCCGGCGCGGCGGCAAAGCGCTTGGCGAACTCCTCGCTGCCGCGATAAGTGGTCATGGCCAGCTGACGGGCCAGCGCCAGCGCCTGCTCCGGCTGGCCGCAGTCCTGGCCCAGCCGCACGATGCCGCGCTGCACGGAGCGCTGCGCCGTGGCCAGCGGATGCGGACGATGCGCGCCGGCGAGCAGCACCAGGCGGCCCAGCGCATACGGATGGCGGGCAGCGAAGGCCAATGCGGCCATGGCGCCGTAGGAAGAACCGATGAAGGCGTGCACGCGGCCGATGCCCAGCGCATCGACCAGCGCGGCCAGTGCGTCGGCCTGGTCCTCGCTGGACACGGCCTGCACGCCCTCCAGATCGGCCGGGGTGATCCAGTCGATCGAGAGCACGCGGTAGCGATCGAGATCCACCGGGCGACCCGCGCCCACCTGCTCCTGCCACCAGCCGGCGGCGCTCTCGCTGTCCAGCGCCACCACGTCGCGGTTGGCCGAGATGCCGCCCTGCACGATCACCGTGGGGGCGTCCGGCGCGCCGCACCACAGGTAGCGCACGTCCACCTCGCGGGGCGTGCTGCCGTACTTGGGGGTGAGCGTGACGCGGCGGGTGCTGCGCTGGGTGGTGAGATCCGGCCGCATGGCGCCGGCGGCCGCGACAGAGGCGGACACAGCGGGCGGGACGGGTTGCGGCTGGCTGGACATCTCGATCTTCTCCGGTCGTGGCATCGACCTGCGGACCGGAGAAGAGAGCCGACGCACGGCCGGCGGATACGCGGGCGGTGCGGTTCTGCCCTCATCTCGCGGCTGGCGCCCGTAGCGCCGCCGCAGGAATTGGCACCGTTGCGGAAGGTTCCGCAGGTTGCCCCGGCTTCAAAGGGCCTGTCCCTCAGCCGGTCTCGATGAGTGAAGGAGAATCTAACGGCAGCCGCCACCGCGTGTCAATAGACGTCTAAACGTCTATGCACCTAGCCATCGACATTTATGTGATCCAAATCGTCGGTTTCGCGTGAAACCTTGCCGCACCAGGGCCTCGAGCGGCCCAGGCGCGGCATTGCGCTACTGCTTGACGGCTTCGAAGCTCATCGTGCGATTGCGCAGCTTGTCATCGAACAGCACATGCATGGTCTTGCCATCGGCGGACACGGTGGAGGTGAGCACGGCAACGACCTGGCCGTCGCGCTTGTCGGTCTCGACCATGGAGTTCTTGCCCGCTTTCTTCACCGTGACGGCATTGATGCCAGGGTCGCCTTTGTATGGCGCTTCGGTGCCGTCCATCTTCGCCTCGTACGACTGCCCGGTCGGTGAGCTCATGCTGAGCATGCCGCCCGCCTCCTTGAAGGTGATCTCGGTGGCGTTGTCGGACATCTGGCCCATGCTGGCGGTGACCCACGAGCCCGAAAGCGCATGCGAACCCGCCGGGCCCGCCGCCACCTGCTTCAGCTCGGCACTGCCGGTGACCGGCGCGCCATTCGAATTGCTGCTGTCGCTGAACTCGACATGCGCGCTCTTGCCGTCGGGCGCCACCGTGGTGGTCGAGGTGGCGACCACCTTGCCGCCCTTCTTGTCGGTTTCCTTCACGGTCTTGGCGTCTACGACCTGCACGGCGATGCCGTCGAAATACGGATGGCCGGCAACTGGATGATCCTGCCCGTCGGCCTTGATGCTGATGGGCGGCACGCAGGTCTTGCACTCGTACATGCCATCCTTGAGCACGAGCACATCGGGCTTCTTGGGCATCTGCACCTTGCTCATGTCGACCTTCCAGGTGCCGTCGAACGGTCCTTCGGCCATGGCGCCGACCGGGCACAGCAACAGCAGGCACAGGCCTGCGGACAGTGTCTTGTTCATGATGCGACTCCCCGGAGTTGGATTGGCCGGGCGATGCCCCACCCCAGGCGCGACGTCACTGTCCTTTGGGGGCGACTCCCTGGACCCAGCACCCCGAACCTACGCCGCGCCCCGGCACGCAGCCATTGGCCGTAAGTGTTACCGGCCGGTTTGCCGCGCCCGGCGCAGGCTGCAACACTGCGCGCCTCGCTCAGCGGCCTTTTAAACCGATGTCCCTATTCGCCTCGCTCGTCGTCGCCCTCGTCGCCCTGCTCCATCTGTGGTTCCTGGTGCTGGAGATGTTCCTGTGGACCCGCCCATCGGGCCGGCGCGCCTTCGGCCTCAGCGAGGAATTCGCGCGGCAGTCGAAGGTGCTTGCGGCCAACCAGGGCCTGTACAACGGCTTCCTGGCCGCCGGCCTGCTGTGGAGCCTCTGGCTGGGCGCCAGCGGACGCCCGGTGACCCTGTTCTTCCTCGGCTGCATCCTGGTGGCCGGCGTGTTCGGCGGGCTCACGGCCACGCGGAAGGTGCTGTGGATCCAGGCGCTGCCGGCGCTGGTCGGCATCGTGCTGGTCCTGCTGGCCTGACCGCTCCATGTCTCCGACGGACCCCGCAAGCATGAGCAACCCTCGTCAGGAAGCGGTCGGCGAGCGCTTCGATCCCGCCCTGATGCAGCACGCCCGCGAGCGCAGTTGGGCCGCGCTGCAGGGCATCCGCGCACGCATGCGTCCGGGCATCAGCGAGGACGAGGCCAAAGCCATGGCACTGGAGGTATTTCGCGAGCTGGGCATGGAGCGCCTGTGGCACCCGGTGATCATCCGCATCGGGCCGAACACCACCAAGACCTATCGCGAGCGCTCGGAACCTGGGGTACGGCTCGGCGAGAACGACCTCTACTTCGTCGACCTGGGCCTGGTGTTCGCCGGCCACGAGGGCGACGTGGGCGACACCTTCGTGATCGGCCACGCCCCGCAACAGCAGGCTTGCGCGGAGGCGGCGCGCCAGCTCTTCCACCTCGTGGCCGATGCCTGGCGCACCCGCGGCCTCAGCGGGCAAGCGTTGTATGCCTTCGCCGAACAGCAGGCCGAGGCCATGGGCTGGCGGCTTCACCATGAGATCAAAGGGCATCGCGTCAGCGATTTCCCGCACGCGGTGCACAAGGCAGGCGACCTGGGCGAGCTCGGCGAACGGCCTTCCAGCGGGCTGTGGATCCTGGAGATACAGATCGCACATCCGACCGAGCCGTATGGGGCGTTTTACGAAGACCTGCTGACGGCCTGAGCCGGCGCAGCCCCTGTAGGAGCGCACCCAGTGCGCGACCGCAGGGTCTGAACACCCCCGGTGACAGGTCCTCGCCAAAAATTCGCCCTATCGCCGCCCGACAGGCCATCGCGCACTGGGTGCGCTCCTACAAGGGGCTGTTGGTGGGCCGGCACCCCTCCCCCGCCCTTGGTACAATGGCCGGTTCGCGAACCCAGAACCCACCATGTCCACGCATCTCACCGAAACCCGCCGCCGCCGCACCTTCGCCATCGTCAGCCATCCTGACGCGGGCAAGACCACGCTGACCGAAAAGCTGCTGCTGTTCGGCGGTGCGATCCAGATGGCCGGCTCGGTGAAGGGCCGCAAGGCCGCCCGCCACGCGACTTCGGACTGGATGGCACTGGAAAAGGAGCGCGGCATCTCGGTGACCTCTTCGGTGATGCAGTTCCCCTACGAGGGTCGCATCGTCAACCTGCTGGACACCCCGGGCCACGCGGACTTCTCCGAAGACACCTATCGCGTGCTCACCGCGGTGGACTCCGCGCTGATGGTGATCGACTGCGCCAAGGGCGTTGAAGAACGCACCATCAAGCTGATGGAGGTGTGCCGCCTGCGCGACACGCCGATCATGACCTTCATCAACAAGCTCGACCGCGAGGGCCGCTCGCCGATCGAACTGCTGGACGAAGTGGAATCGGTGCTGGGCATCGCCTGCGCGCCGCTCACCTGGCCGATCGGCATGGGCAAGCGCCTCAAGGGCGTGTACCACCTGCTGCTCGACGAAGTGCACGTGTTCGAGCAGGGCAAGAACTTCACGCGCCAGGACTCGACCATCTTCAAGGGCCTGGACGCACCGGGCCTGGCCGAGGCGATCGGCGCCGACGCGCTGGCCGAATTGCGCGACGAACTCGAACTGGTGCAGGGCGCCTCGCATCCGTTCGATGTCGAGCAGTACCTGGCCGGCAAGCTCACCCCCGTGTTCTTCGGTTCGGCAGTGAACAACTTCGGTGTGCAGCTGCTGCTGGATTTCTTCGTCGAGCACGCACCCTCGCCGCGTTCGCGCGCCACGCTCTCTCGTGAAGTGAAGCCCGAAGAGGAAGCCCTCACCGGTTTCGTGTTCAAGATCCAGGCCAACATGGACCCCGCGCATCGCGACCGCATCGCCTTCATGCGCGTCTGCTCGGGCACCTACAACGCCGGCATGAAGATGATGCAGACGCGCACCGGCAAGGACGTGCGCATCGCCAATGCGCTCACTTTCATGGCGAGCGACCGCGAAATCGTCGAGAACGCCTACCCCGGCGACGTGATTGGCCTGCACAACCACGGCACCATCGGCATCGGCGACACCTTCACCGAAGGCGAGATGGTCAGCTTCACCGGTATCCCCAACTTCGCGCCGGAACTCTTCCGTCGCGCACGCCTGCGCGATCCGCTGAAGATGAAGGCGCTGCAGAAGGGTCTGGCGCAGCTGTCCGAAGAAGGCGCCACGCAGTTCTTCCGCCCGCTGATGAGCAACGACCTCATTCTCGGCGCGGTGGGCATGCTGCAGTTCGACGTGGTGGCCTATCGCCTCAAGGACGAATACGGCGTGGATGCCACCTTCGAGCCGGTCACCGTGGCGACCGCGCGCTGGGTGCATTGCAACGACGAGAAGAAGCTCGAGGAATTCCGCGAGAAGAACGCCAACAACCTCGCCATCGATGCAGCGGGCGAGCTGGTGTACCTGGCGCCTTCGCGCGTGAACCTGCAGCTGGCGCAGGAGCGCTCACCGGCGGTGCGCTTCTCGGCCACGCGAGAGCACGCCACGTCGGTCGATCTTTAAGTCGACGTCCCGTGGCCTGGACGCAGTGCCAGGCCACCGCGCACCTGCCCTCCCTCCTCGTCGTCCCTGCAGACGCAGGGACAGTGACTTTCCAGGCGCAGTACCTGCATGCCGGCCCCGTCGGGCAGATACGCAGGACTGACGATTCCCCAAGGCAGGTCACCGTCCTTCACCAGGACAGGTATTGCGCACGGCCCACCAGTGACCACAGGCCCGTGCCCAACTCCATCCGCGCTGTTAACCTCCTTCGCTTCCAACAGGGGAGCGCTTTTCGTGCCTGCCAGCCAGATCGCCTTCACCACGCCCGCCTCCGCGACACCCTGGCAACGCTGGATGGTGTTTTCCCCCATCGCCCGCATCGCCTTCTTCATCGCGCTTTTCTTCGTCCTCTTTGAACTGACGTCCAACATAAACCTGGGCTTCTACGGGCCCGGCACCACGCGCCTTTCGCATGTATGGGGCAACCTCTTCGTGCAATTGGCCTCCACGGGCGTCGCTTACGCGATATTGGTAAAAGCTGTCGAGCGTCGTCCGATGCGAGAGCTCGCCCTGCGCGACCTGCTCACGCTGGTCCCGGCCGGCCTGTTGTTGGGTGCTGTGCTGTTCAGCGCCGTCGTGCTGGTGTTGTGGCTGGCCGGCAGCTATCACGTGACCAGCATCGATACCGGCGTGGACTGGCTGCCAGCCGTGCTGTCCGCAGGCATTACCGCGGGCATCAGCGAAGAAATCATCACCCGCGGCGTGCTGTTCCGCATCGTGGAGGAAGGCCTGGGCACCTGGTGGGCACTGGCCATTTCCGCGTTGTTCTTCGGCGCGGCGCACATTTTCAATCCCGGCGCCACGCTGTGGAGCTCGCTGGCCATCGCCATCGAGGCCGGCGTACTGCTCGCCCTGCTCTACCACGTCACCCGTTCGCTGTGGCCATGCATCGGCATGCATGCGGCTTGGAACGTCATGCAGGGCACCGTGTTCGGCATCCCGGTGTCGGGTACTACTGCCCACGGCTTGCTGGTCGCCGCACGCACCGGCCCGGACTGGCTCAGCGGTGGCGCGTTCGGTGCGGAGGCCTCGGTGGTGGCCCTGATCCTTTGTTCGGCGTGCTCGGCCTTGCTGCTGATCGTGGCGCTACGACGCGGCACCATTGTGCCGCCGGCCCGACGCCGGCAGCTCCCCAAACCCGCATAGGCTCGTCTATCGCCTTCACAGAACTGCGGATACCCTGAAGAGAACCGCCCCGGCTGGCAACTCTGCCCGCCCAAAAAAACGTGAAGACGTATGGCCGCCCCGAAAAGTCGCTATTCCTGGCTGGTCCACCAGCCGATGCAGGTGAAGATCCTCATCGCGATCGGCACGCTGGTGTTGCTGTTCGTGCTCTGCGCCAGCGTCACCCTCATCTCGCTCGGCCGCCAGGACACCAGCGCGCAGTGGACGAAGCACACGTACCAGGTGCGCGCGAAGATCGACGACGTCTTCGAACACCTCCAGACAGGCCAGGTCGCCGTGCGCGGCTACCTGCTTGACCCACGACGCGACAACGAACTCAACGACTACCTGAAGGCAAACACCAATCTGGCCAAGGATCTGGCCGACCTGCGCAAGCTGACCGAGGACAATCCGCTCCAGCAGACGCGTATCGACCAGGTCGAGGCGATGGTAAGCCAGTGGCAGAAGGAGGCGCAGCGCAACGGCATCGATGCCATCAAGGCGATCCACGCCAGCGACGCGGCCGAAGCCGCGACCGAGCGCACTCGCGCGCAGAGCTACTACATCAACAACCAGAGCGTCACCGTCACCGACATCCTCGGTGTCCTCGACACCATGGATGACCTGGAAGCCAGCCTGCTCGATCAGCGCGAGGCCGCGCAACGGCGCGACCTGATCGAGGTTCGCATCACCATCTGGGTCACCTTGCTGCTGTCCATCCTGCTGGCAGGTTCAGTGGTCAACATGACGTTCCGCCTCATCACGCGGCCGATCCGCCGCATGACGGATCTCATGACGCGCCTGGCCAACCACGACCATTCCGTGGAAATCCGGCAGCTGGAACGTCGCGACGAAATTGGCGAGATCGCCCGCGGCCTGCAGGTCTTCAAGCAGATGGCGATCGAGACCGCCGCACAGACCTGGGTGAAAACGCAGGTCTCCAAGATCGCCGGCGACCTGCAAAAAGCCGAAACCGAACCCGAGTTCGCCCAGCAGCTCACCGGCACGCTGGCACCCTTGCTCGAATGCGGCGCCGGCGTGTTCTATCGCTTCGACGAGGAACAGCAGCGGCTACACCTGCAAGGCAGTTACGGCTACCAGCAACGTCGCCACCTGAACACCGAATACACCTTGGGCGAAGGGCTCGTCGGCCAATGCGCCAGTGACCAGCGGCCCATCACGCTGCAGGACGTGCCTGGCGACTACGTACAGATCCATTCGGGCACCGGCGAAGCGCCGCCGCGCTTCATCTCGCTGATGGCGCTGACGCTGCGCGGCAAGCTGCTCGGCGTGCTGGAGCTGGCGAGCTTCCATGAACTCACCGAGCCACAGCAACGTCTTCTCGACGAACTGCTGCCTATCGCCGCGCTCTCGCTGGAGAACCTCGGCCGCGCCGTGCGTACGCGAGAGCTGCTGCATCACACGCGGGAACAGGCCGACGAACTGCACGCATCCAGGGAAGCCCTGCTTCGCCAGCAACACGAGCTGCAGTCCTCGAACGAGGAACTCAGCGCGAAGACCCACGAGCTGCAGGAGCAGTCGCAACGCCTGCTCGCCTCGGAAGAAGAGCTGCGCGTACAAGCGGAAGAGCTGCAGGCATCCAACGAAGAACTGCGGCAGAAGACCGAAACGCTCAACAACCAGAAGCAGGTACTCGAAGCACTGCAGCGCGAAACACAGGAAAAGGCCGAGGAGCTGGCGCGCGCCAGCCAGTACAAGTCCGAGTTCCTCGCCAACATGTCGCACGAGCTGCGTACCCCGCTCAACAGCCTGCTGATCCTCTCGCGTAGCCTCGCCGACAACCGCGAGGGCAATCTCGACACCGACCAGGTGGAGTCGGCGCGCATCATCCACGACTCCGGCAGCAACCTGCTGCGGCTCATCAACGACATCCTGGATCTTTCCAAGGTGGAAGCCGGCAAGATGGAAGTCGTGCTCGACGACTTCCCGCTCGCCGATCTCGAACGTGGGCTGCGCCGCACCTTCAATCATGTCGCACGGGAAAAGCAGCTCGGCTTCAACATCGATATCGACCCTTCGCTGCCGTCGGTGATCCGCACCGATGCGCCCAAGCTCGAACAGGTCGCGAACAACCTCATCGGCAACGCGTTCAAGTTCACCCACCAGGGCGCGGTGAACGTACGCATCGGGCGTCCAGCGGCCGCGATGGCGATGCCGGAAGCGCTGCTCGGCAAGGACGTGGTCGCCATCGCGGTGAGCGACAGCGGCATCGGCATTCCGCAGGACAAGGCGCAGAAGATCTTCCATGCCTTCGAACAGGTGGATGCCAGCACCAGCCGGCAGTACGGCGGCACCGGCCTGGGCCTGACCATCTCCAAGCGCATCGCCGAACTTCTGGGCGGCGACATCGTGCTGGAAAGCAACATCGGCCACGGCAGCACCTTCACCATCCTGCTGCCGCTGCAGGGACCCTTGGCCAGCGACACCGCGCCGGCCGCGACGCCAGCGCCGGCTCCTGCGGTGCCGCGGCCTGCCACGACCTCGGCGTTGCTGCCGGAAGCCGTGGAAGACGATCGAAACAACATCGCCGCGGGCGACACCGTCATCCTCATCATCGAGGACGATCCGGTCTTCGCGCGCATCCTCGCCGACATGGTGCGCCGAAAGGGTTATCGCGTGCTGGTGGCGATGGATGGCGAATCGGGCCTGCAACTGGCCGCCCGGCATGTGCCCGCGGGCATCCTGCTCGACGTGATGCTGCCCGGCATGGACGGATGGACGGTGATCGAACGGCTGAAAGAAAACACCGCGACGCGCCACGTGCCGGTGCATTTCATCTCGGCGGTGGACGAAGCCAGTCGCGGTCGCGACCTCGGCGCAGTGGGCTTCCTCACCAAGCCGGTGAGCCGCGAGGCCATCGGCAGCGCGTTCGACCGGCTGCTGCACTTCGCCGAAGGCCACACGCGCCACCTGCTTATCGTCGACGACGATGCTGACTCCCGCACGGCGCTGCGCACCTTGTTGCGCCAGGACGACATCGTCATCGACGAAGCCGGCAGCGCGGAAGATGCGCTCAAGCAGCTCGGCGATACGGCCTACGACTGCATCGTGCTGGATCTGGGCCTGCCCGGCATGTCGGGCATCGAATTCCTGGAGCAGCTGTCGGCCAGCGGCCAGATTCCGCCGGTGGTCATCTACTCCGGGCGCGAACTCAGCCGCGAGGAAAGCCTCAAGCTGCGCCAATACACCGACAGCATCGTGATCAAGGGCGCGCGATCGCCGGAACGGTTGATGGATGAAGTAAGCCTGTTCCTCCACAGCTTCCAGGGCGGGCAACAACGCCGTAGCGCCGCGTCGGCGACCAACGCGGCGCCGATGCCGGACGCCAGCCAGCTGCGCGACCGCAAGGTGCTGCTTGTGGACGATGACATGCGCAACCTGTTCGCCCTCTCCAAAGTGCTGCGTGGCTGGGGCATGCAAGTGAGCATGGCGCAGGATGGGCAGAAGGCGCTGAAGGTGCTGGCCGACCACGGCGACGTCGAGCTGGTGCTGATGGACGTGATGATGCCGGTGATGGACGGCTACGACACCATCCGGGAAATCCGCGCGCAACCGAAGTTCACGCGCCTGCCGATCATCGCGCTGACCGCCAAGGCCATGCGCGGCGATCGCGAGAAATGCCTCGAGGCCGGCGCCAACGATTACCTGTCCAAGCCAATCGACATCGACAAGCTTTCGTCGATGATGCACGTGTGGTTGCACCGATGAAGGAAACGGGCAGCGAAGCACCGCTCACGGATGCCGACCTCCAGGACATCGAGGTCGAACTGTTCGTGCGCGCGCTCAAGCTGCGGCACGGCTACGACTTCAGCCAGTACGCACCCGCATCGCTCAAGCGGCGCATCCTGCACCTGGTGCAATCACAGCAGACGGGCACCGTGAGCGAGCTCACGACGCGCCTGCTGCACGACCCGGCGTTTCTCGCCACGGTATTGGAGGGCCTGTCGGTGCCGGTATCGGAAATGTTCCGCGATCCGGAAGTATTCCGCGCCCTGCGTGAACAGGTGTTTCCGGTGCTTGCCTCCTATCCGCAGATCAACATCTGGCAGGCCGGCTGCGCGCACGGGCAGGAGGTGTACTCGCTGGCCATCCTGCTGGAAGAAGCCGGTTTGTACGAGCGCACCCAGATCTACGCGACCGACTTCAACGAGAACGCGCTGCGCCAGGCCCAGGAAGGCATCTATCCGGCGAAGGAGGCGCAGTTGTGGTCGCGCAATTACCTGGCCGCCGGCGGCAGCCAATCGCTCGCCGACTACTACAGCGCACGCTATGAGCTGATCAAGCTCGACCAGCGACTGCGTCGCCACGTGATCTTCGCCAACCACAACCTGGTCACCGACGAGGTGTTCTGCGAAGCCCACCTGGTGCTGTGCCGGAACGTGCTGATCTATTTCTCCGATCCGTTGCAGGACCGCACCCTCGCGCTGTTTCGCGACAGCCTCGTGCGCGGCGGCTTCCTGTGCCTGGGCACGCGCGAGAGCCTGGACTTCGCGCCGTCCGCGGCCGATTTCACTCCCGTCAATGCGGCCCTGCGCATCTATCGCCTCGGTTCGCGCAACCCGGGTACCAGCTGACATGGCTACGCCGCTGGCCATCGTCATCGGTTGTTCCGCGGGTGGCCTCACCGCGCTGGAGAAGCTTTTTTCCGCCCTGCTGCCCAATCTGGAGCAGGCCATCGTCGTATGCTGCCATACCGGTTCGTCCACGGTGGAGCTGATGTGTGAACTCCTTGCGCAGCACGCCACGTTGCCCGTGATCGAGGCGAGCGAACGTGCACCACTGGAAGGTGGCGTCATCCACGTCGCACCCAGCGGCTATCACCTGCTGGTGGAAACCAGCCGGCGCTTCGCACTGTCGGTCGATGAGCGCGTGAGCTACGCCCGCCCATCGATCGACGTGCTGTTCGAATCGGCGGCCGAGGCGTACCGCGAGGCCCTGATCGGCGTGGTGCTTACCGGCGCCAACAGTGACGGCGCCGAAGGACTCGCATGCGTGCGGCGCAACGGCGGCCTCGCCATCGTGCAGGAGCCGTCGGACGCCGAGGCGAGTGCCATGCCCACGGCGGCGCTGGGTGTCGCCGGCGCCGCCTACTGCGTTCCCCTGGCGGACATCGCACCGCTGCTCAACCGCCTGTGCCTGCCATGAACATGCATACCCCCAAGATCCTTGTTATCGACGACACGCCGGCCAATCTGGTTGCCATGCGCCACCTGCTCGCCGACAGCGGTGCACAGCTGTTCGAGGCCAGCAGCGGCAACGAAGCCCTGGCGTTGTGCCTGGATCACGAGTTCGCGCTGATCCTGCTCGACGTGAACATGCCCGAGATGGACGGCTTCGAGGTGGCGTTCCTGATCGGCGAAGACGAGCGGCTGCGCGACACGCCGATCATCTTCGTCACGGCGGCCTATGCCGATGACATCAATCGCGTGCGCGGCTACCACTTCGGCGCGGTGGATTACATCGCCAAGCCCATCAACGACATGATCCTGCAGTCCAAGGTCCGTGTCTTCCTCGAACTGTATCGGGCGCGCGCGGCGCTGAAGGCGACGCTGGAAGAACTGGAAGAGCGCAACGACCAGCTCAACCGCGAGATCGGCGAGCGCATGCGCATCGAAGAGCGCATCCTGCACCAGGCCACACACGACACGCTCACCGGCCTGCCCAATCGCACGCTGTTCCACGACCGGCTGACGACAGCGATGCAACGCGCACCACGCCACCTGACCCAGTTCGGCCTGGCCCTGCTCGACATCGATGGCTTCAAGGGCGTGAACGACAACCACGGCCATCCCGCCGGCGATGCCCTGCTGCAGGCCATCGCCCATCGGCTCACCGGCGAAGTGCGCGCGAACGATACGGTGGCGCGACTGGGCGGCGACGAATTCGCGGTGATACTGGAAGACGTCGACGATGCATCCTCACTGGTCAGGCGCTGCCAGGAGTTATGCGCGTTGCTCGCCCAGCCTTATCCGCTGGAAGGACGCCACGGCCCGTTCGTGGCCAACGTGAGCGCCAGCATCGGCGTAGCGCTGTGGCAAGGAAGCACGCAAGGCGACGAGGAACTGATCCAGTGCGCCGATCGCGCGCTCTACCAGGCCAAGGACGCGGGCAAGAACCGCTGCGTGCTGGCCTCCTGACGATCAGGCGTCCTTGCGCGGGGACACCCACATGTCGATGCGTGCGCAGAACACTTCTTCGCCAGCCGCGTTGCGCACGCTGACGCTCACGGGCCACGCATAACCGCTGGTCGCTTCGACGGCAGCGGATTCCGGCGTGGCTTCCGCACGCAGCGTGCCCGTCGCCTTGGCCAGGTATTGCACCGTCATGCCCTTGGGAATCCAACGCATGCGCGATGGAATGGTGACATCGGTCATCATGCCGGCGGTGAGTTCCGCCGCGTTGCATAGCGCGATGGCGTGCACGGTGCCGATGTGGTTGTGCACGCGACGGCGATCGCGGATATCCACCGCGCAGCGCCCCGGCTCCAATGCCACGAAGCGTGGCGCGATGGTGGCGAAGTAAGGCGCCTTGAAGCAGATCAGGCGGCCGTACAACCAGCGTCCACCCGGCATCGACGCCAGACGGCGATACAGCGACAACGCCTGACTCATGGCAAACCTCCCGCGCGGGCGGAGCACTCGCTCCGCCCTGGTCGTACGACGATGGGGATCAGGCCGCGTCGGCCAGCTTCTTGTTGCGGTCGGCGCGCGTCACGGCCGAACGCAGTTCCGCCGGATCGAAATCGTCGACCGCAATGAACTCCGCCACGCCATCGCGCACGCGCTTGAGCAAGTCGTGTTCGGGCGCGGTGATCACGCCGGCCTGCAGCGCTTCGGCGAGCTGACCGTTGTAATCGTGCGACTTGAACTGGCCCGCCTTCTGCGCCTTGCCGAACTTGCGCTCCACCGGCTCGGCGGCAATCACGTCGGGCAGCAACGCGTTCATGCGACCGATGGTGTTGTTCGCGGTCGGCGCGAGATACACCCACTCGGTGAGGCGATCGCGCGCTTCGCCCGGTGCCGTGATGATCGCGGCCACGCGGCGACCCAGGCGATCGGACGGCGGCACTTCGCGACGACCGAACGGGAACACGAGCGCGCGAAGCAACCACGCCACCGGCTTCACCGGGAAGTTGCGGATCGCACCGTCCAGCGCCATCTGCGTGCGCCACATGCACTCGTGGAACGCCCAGGCCAACAGCGGACGGTCCGCTTCCGGACGACCGGTGTCCTCGTAGCGCTTGAGCATCGCGCTGGCGATGTACAGATAGCTCAGCACGTCGCCGAGGCGCGCGGAGAGCTTTTCCTTGAACTTCAGCTTGCCGCCCAGCACGCCCATGAAGGTGTCGGCGCACAGCGCCAGCGCCGCCGAGTAGCGGTTGAGCTTGCGATAGTAGCGACGCGTGTACGCATCGCCCGCGGTATCGCCGATGCGCGAACCGGTGATGCCCAGCGTGAAGCTGCGCACCGCGTTGGAAATGCCGAAGCCGATATGGCCGAACAGCGCGCGGTCGAACGTGCGCAGGCGCTCGCCGTAATCGGCGATCGACAGCGCCTGCATCTCCTTAAGCACGTAAGGATGGCAGCGGATGGCGCCCTGCCCGAAGATCATCAGGCTGCGCGTCATGATGTTGGCGCCTTCCACCGTGATGGCGATCGGCACGCCCTGCCACGCGCGGCCCGCGTAGTTCTTCGGGCCGAGCTGCACGCCCTTGCCGCCGTGCACGTCCAGCGCATCGCCGGCGATCACGCGCCCCCATTCGGTGGCGTGATACTTGGCGATCGCCGACGGCACTGCCGGCTTCTCGCCGCGATCCACCGCCGCCGCCGTAGCACGCGACAGCGCAGCCGTCGCATAGGTCAGGCCACCGATGCGCGCGAGCGCTTCTTCCACGCCTTCGAAGCGGGCGATGGAAAGCCCGAACTGCTTGCGCATGCGCGCATACGCACCCGTCGCGGCCACCGCAGCGCGCACGCCACCGGTGGCATTGGAAGGCAGCGAAATCGCGCGACCGACCGACAGGCATTCCACCAGCATGCGCCAGCCATGGCCGGCCATGTGCGGACCGCCGATCAGCACCGAGAGCGGCACGAACACGTCCTTGCCGTGCAGCGGACCGTTCTGGAACGGGATGTTGAGCGGGAAGTGACGGCGGCCGATTTCCAGGCCCGGCGTGCTTCGCGGCAGCAACGCCAGCGTGATGCCCAGGTCTTCCTTGTCGCCCAGCAGCTTGTCCGGGTCGTACAGGCGGAAGGCCAGGCCCACCACTGTCGCGATCGGCGCCAGCGTGATGTAGCGCTTGTCGAAGGTGAGCTTCATGCCCAGCGTTTCGACACCATCCACCATCTGCTTGCACACGAGCCCAAAGTCAGTGATCGACGTGGCGTCGGAACCGGCATACGGACCGGTGAGTGCGAAACACGGGATTTCCTCACCGATCGCCAGGCGCGGCAGGTAGTGGTTCTTCTGCTCGTCGCTGCCGTAGTGCAGCAGCAGCTCGGCCGGACCCAACGAGTTCGGCACCGCGACCGTGGAGGCCACCGTCGCGGACATCGTCGCCAGCTTCTGCAGCACCGCCGAATGCGCCAGCGCCGAGAAGCCCAGGCCACCGTACTGCTTCGGGATGATCATGCCGAAGAACTTGTGCTTCTTGATGAAGGCCCAGACTTCCGGCGGAAGATCGGCCAGCTCGTGCGTGATCTGCCAGTCGTCGATCATGCCGCACAGCTCTTCGACCGGGCCGTCCATGAAGGCCTGCTCTTCCACGCTCAGCTCGGGCTTGGGCTGCTTGAGCAGCTCATGCCAGTCGGGCTTGCCGGAGAACAGTTCGCCTTCGAAGCCGACGGTGCCCGCTTCCAGCGCGGTCTGCTCGGTCTCCGACAGCTTTGGCGTCACCTTGGCGAACATCTTCAAGAGCGGCGCGGTGATCTGCTTGCGACGGAAGGTCTTCATCAGCAGCGGCACGGCGATGCCGAGCTCGATCACCAGCAGGATGAAGGTCGTCCACGGCGCGCCGGTGAGCGCACCCACCACGACGGTGGTCACCACCGTGACGATCGCCCACGTGCGCAGGCTGCTGCGGTGGTAGGCACAGGCGCCGGTGGCAATCAGCGCCGCCAGCAGGGTCAGGATCACGGACATCACAACACCTCGTTACGGATGACGACTTGGTTGTTCACGGAAATCACGCAGTCACCGCATCGCTGCGGTCGGTACTGGAAAGCTTGCCCACGAAACGTGCGATTTCGCGGGTGAAGGCATCGTTGGCGTCGCCGGCCACCATGTGCGTCGCGCGTGGCAGTTCCACGTGCTCGGCATGCGGCACCAGCTTCAGGAATTCATCGACGGTGTCGCGCGAGACGACATCGCTGCGCCCACCCGATAGCAGCAGCACCGGCACGCGCACTTTCGCCGCGGCGGCCATCAGGCGCGGCTGGTAGCGTTCGCTTTCGTGGATCAGCTGACCGCCGAGCAGCGCCGGATCCCAGTGCCATCGCAACCGGCCATCGCTGCCTTCGCGCAGCAGGGGACGAAGCTGGTCTTCGGATTTGCGGCCGGCGCGATGCGGCAGGTAGCGGGCGATTTCTTCCGCCGCCTCGGCGTAGCTGGCGAATCCATCGGGATGGGCCTGCATGAAGGCGAGGATGCGTTCGACGCCGGCGGTCTCCCAGCGCGGCGTGATATCCACCAGCACCAGCGCGCGGAATGCCTGAGGATCGATCTCGCCGGCAAGCATCAGCCCCAACAGGCCGCCCATGGACGCGCCGACCAGGATCGGTTTGCGCAGCTCGGCATGCGCCAACAGGCGCAGGTCGCCGACGAACTGTTCCATGTGGTACTCGCCGCCCGGAAGCCAGCTGCTTTCGCCGTGGCCGCGCGCATCGAAGCTGACGCAACGATAGCCCTGCTCCGCCAGCGCCTCGGAGGCACCGCGCCAGGCGCCGCGGGTCTGGCCGAAGCCGTGGGCGAACAGCAGCGTGGGGGTTCCCAGGGGTTGGCGGACTTCGACCGAGAGTTCCAGGCCGTCGACCGAGGCCACTCGCGTCACGGTCGTTTCGATGGGGGATGTTGTTACCATACGCATGAGTATGGATTGCGGCAAACCGCCACGTCAATATGCGACGCCGCAGCCGTCTCCCGGTTCAACGATGTCATCCGCCGGCGCCTTGCAAGGTCCTCGACTGCGTTAACATACGGGCATGAATGCAAGCGCCAAACCTGAACGCACCCGTCTTTCCGCCGAGGATTGGGAAGACGCAGCCCTCAAGCTGATCGCCGACCAGGGCGTCAATGCCCTCGCCGTGGAAGCCCTGGCCCGCCAGCTCGGCGTGACCAAGGGCAGCTTCTACTGGCATTTCCGCACCCGCGAAGCCCTGCTTCAGGCAGCGCTGGAACGCTGGGAACAGTACGGCGAGCGGGAAGTCATCTCGCAGATCGAGGCCATGCCCGATCCGCGTGCGCGCTTGCCGGAACTGTTTCGCCGCGTGGCGCACGAACTGGCGCCCCACCGCGTATACGCCGCCCTGCTGAAGGCCCTGGACCATCCGCAGGTGGTGCCGGTGATGGCGCGCGTTTCGCAGCGTCGCATGGAATTCCTCACCAACATCTACAAGGAAGCCGGGCTGGAGCCGGTCGAGGCGCTCAACCGTGCCCGCCTGACCTATGCCGCGTACGTGGGCTTCCTGCAGCTCAACTTCACGCTGGGCCTGCCGCGGATCAGCCATGAGGAGTTCGACGCCTATGTCGAACACATGATCCGCACGCTCACTCCGAACTAAGCGGGCTCGCCATTCGCTGACATGAAACGCCGCCCTTGGGCGGCGTTTTTTTATGGCCGCCGCCCACTGGTAGCAAAGGGCCCAAAGTGGTCTGCACCCCGGCTTCTAACTACTGGCCCGGGCAGCGATTTATGCTGCGCCCAGTTGTCTCATGCTGCGTTACAGCTTGCGATGCCAGTGTTCGTAAGTTAGCGTTTCTGCTCTTTTTTGGCTTAAGACCAGAGTGAGGAACGTGATGTCGAGCAAGCTGGAATCGCTGCAACGCTGGGTTGACGAAGTGGCGGCCCTGACCCGCCCCGCGAAGATCCATTGGTGCGACGGCTCGGACGCTGAATACCGCCAGCTCGTGCAGCAGATGCTGCAGACCGGCGATTTGATCGAGCTCAATCAGGAAACCCACCCGGGCTGCTACCTGCACCGCTCAAGCCCCTCCGACGTGGCCCGCGTCGAGCACCTCACCTTCGTCTGCACCAAGGACGAACAGGACGCCGGCCCGAACAATCATTGGATGTCGCCCACCGAGGCGCATACCAAGATGGACGAGCTGTTCGACGGCTGCATGGAAGGCCGCACCATGTACGTCATCCCGTACTGCATGGGCCCGATCGACTCCCCGCTCGCGCGTTGCGGCGTGGAAATCACCGACAGCCCTTACGTGGTGGCCAACATGCGCACCATGACCCGTATGGGCGCCGCCGCGCAGGCGCGCATCGAGCGCGAAGGGACGTTCGTGAAGGGCCTGCACTCCACCGGCGAGCTCGATCCGGAACGCCGCTTCATCATGCATTTCCCCGAAGAGCTGACCATCAAGTCCTACGGCTCGGGCTACGGCGGCAATGCGCTGCTGGGCAAGAAGTGCCACGCGCTGCGCATCGCCAGCTTCCAGGCGAAGTCCGAAGGCTGGCTGGCCGAGCACATGCTGATCGTCGGCATCGAAAACCCCAAGGGCGACACGCACTACGTCGCCGCCGCGTTCCCGTCGGCCTGCGGCAAGACCAACCTGGCGATGCTGATTCCGCCGGAGGGCTACCGCAAGGACGGCTGGAAGGTCTGGACCGTAGGCGACGACATCTGCTGGATGCGCCCCGGTGCTGATGGACGTCTATACGCCATCAACCCTGAAGCGGGCTATTTCGGCGTTGCCCCGGGCACCAGCGATGCGACCAATCCGAATGCGCTGACCACCATCGCGCGCGACACCATCTTCACCAACGTCGCCGTCACCGCCGACAACCAGCCGTGGTGGGAAGGCCTGCCGGGCAAGCCGGTCACCGACTGGCAGGGGCGTCCGTACGACCCGGCCAATGGCCCCGCCGCGCATCCCAATTCGCGTTTCACCGTGAGCGCCAAGCAGTGCCCGACGTGGTCGCCGCGTGCGGAAGATTCGCAGGGCGTGCCGATCAGCGCCATCGTCTTCGGCGGCCGTCGCCCGTCGCTGGTGCCGCTGGTGTTCGAGGCTCGCGACTGGGCGCACGGCGTGCTTATCGGTGCGGCCATGGGCTCGGAAACCACCGCCGCCGCTACCGGTGCCGTAGGCGTGCTGCGCCGTGATTCGATGGCGATGAAGCCGTTCGCCGGCTACCACTACGGCGACTACTTCCGTCACTGGCTGTCGTTCGATACGCCGGGCGCAAAGCTGCCGAAGATCTTCCACGTGAACTGGTTCCGCAAGGGCGAAGACGGCCGCTTCCTGTGGCCAGGCTACGGCGACAACCTGCGCGTGCTCGAGTGGATGATCGATCGCGTGGAAGGTCGCGCCAAGGGCCGCCAGACGCCGATCGGCACCGTGCCCTCGGACGGCGAACTGAAGCTGGACGGTCTCGAGCTGGATCGCCGCACCGTCGATACCCTGCTCGACATCGACCATATCGGCTGGAGCGACGAACTCGCAGCCATCGGCGAATACCTGCACAGCTTCGGCGATCGCCTGCCGGACGAACTGCACGCCGAACAGCAACGCATCGCCAAGGCCCTGAAAACCGCCGAGGCCGCGTAAGCACACGCCGGCCTCCGCGGCCGGCGCATTCCCCTCCGGGCAAGCTCTTCTGTGGGAGCGCACCCTGTGCGCGACGAGCACACTGCAATGTGGCTGTCGCGCACAGGCTGCGCTCCCACAGTCGTTTCCGCCGTCTCTAAACCCTTCCGCGCCTGCCCGCATCCAAGCTGTCAAGATGACCGCAGCCTGCCCAGCCACCGGAACCCTGATGCCGCCAGCGCCCGCCGCGGAGCCTACTGACACGGACGACGTCCGCGCGGCTGCCGCCGGCGACAGGCAGGCCTTCCATCGGCTGTACCGACTGCACGTCGATCGCGTGTACGGCGCGGTCTATCGCCTCGCCGGTTTCGACCACGCCCGTGCGGAAGACCTCACGCAGGATGCGTTCGTACGCGCCTGGCAGAAGCTTTCCGGGTTTCGCCACGAAAGCTCGTTCGGCACCTGGCTGTACCGGTTGGCAGTCAACGTCGCGCTGATGGACATCAGGGCACGCGGCGCCGATCCGGTGAGCATGATGGCTGAGGACGACCTGCCGGATCGCGGCGAAACGCCGTTCTGCGCGGCCGAACGCGAAGAACTGGAACGTGCTATCGGCAAACTGCCGCCACGGGCACGAGCGGTATTGGTGTTGCATGACATCGAAGGCTGGCGCCACGAGGAAATCGGCGTCGAGCTGGGGATGGCAGTGGGCTCGTCGAAAGCGCAATTGCATCGCGCACGTGGCTTGCTGCGAAAAGTATTGGGAGAAAGCGCATGAACGAATTCGAATGGCTCCGCCAGACCCGCGCCCTGCGCGAACCGGTATCGCCGCGTCGCGACCTGTGGACCGCGATCGATGCCTCGCTCGATGGCGCCGCCTCCACGACGCCGGCGCCTCGCCGCAGCACCGCGCAGCGCGTGCAGGGTTGGGTGCTGGCCGCGAGCTTCGCGGGCCTGTCGCTGTTCGCCGGCAGCCTCGCGGTGCATCTGCGCGATCGTCCGCTCGCCACCGCGTCAGCGTCGGTCACGCCGGATCTCGAACGGTGGCGTCCGTCCGATCCACGCCTTGCAGGCGCGGCCGTGGAGTTCGACGCCGCCAGCATGGAACTGCGCCAGGCCATGGAACAGGCACCCCATTCACCCGCACTGCAGCGCCTGCTATATCGCATGCAAAAACAACAGTCGCAGCTGCGACAGTTGGAACACCAGGCTGGTTGAGTCCAGCGGAGCCTTCACCATGAAAACCGCACGCATCCTTCCACTCCTGCTCAGCCTGTCCATCGGCCAAGCCCTGGCCGACACGCCCATCAACCTCAATCACGATGCAACGCCCAACGCGCGCATCAGCGTCAGCAACGTCAAGGGTGCGGTCACCATCACCGCCTGGGATCGCAACCAGGTGCAGGTGGGCGGTCGACTCGGCGAAGGCGCGAAGCCGCTCGCCATCGAAGGCAGCGACAGCAACATGACGATCCGTGTCGAATCGCAAGGCAAGTCCGGCTGGTTCAACTGGAACAACGAGAACTCGATGGGTTCCACCACGCTGGATATCCGCGTGCCCAAGGGCGCCTCGCTGGACGTCGACGTGGTGAGCGCCCCGCTCAGCATCGACGGCATCGAAGGCGGCAAGATCAAGGCCAATACGGTCAGCGGCAAGGCCCGTGTGAACGCACGCTCGCCCAGCATCGACGTGGACAGCGTGAGCGGCAGCATCGAACTGGCCGGCAATGCCGAGCGCGTAGCGCTGCAGACCGTGAGCGGCGACATCCTTGCGCCCAACGTGGGCAGCGATGCGGAACTGCAGACAGTCTCCGGTCGCATCCGCGTGAGTGGCGGACCGTGGCGCAAGCTCAACCTCAGCACCGTCTCCGGCGATGTACAGCTGGCAGGCGGCCTCGCCCCCAACGGCACCTTCGACGTGGACAGCATGAGCGGCGACGTGCAGGTGCAGGTGCCGTCCAACCTCTCGGCGGTGATCCACGCCAACACCTTCAGCGGCGACCTGCGCAGCGACTTCGGCACCGTGCAGAAGGTGGAACACGGCCCGGGCAGCGAACTGCAGGCCACCGCGGGCTCGGGCAACGCGAAGATGAAGATCGAGACCTTCAGCGGCGACCTGCGTATCCGCCGGCAGGACTGAGTTGCGAGCGCCGCAACGAAAAACGCCGGGCAATGCCCGGCGTTTTGCTGTCGGCTGCCCAGAGGCTGGCGCCGATCAGAGATCCTGGTGGTATTGCACGTACGGGGTACGGGACTGATCCGGCTCCGGTCCGGCCGGCGTGTTCACGCTGTTGCCCGACGACCACAGGTTCTGCGCGCCGATGCTCAACTGGCCCTGCCACGGCAGCCGCCAGGTGACGCCGAGATCAATGCTGCTCCAGCGGCGATCCGGGTTGTAACCCGCGCCCGGCACACCGGCCTGCGGCTGCATGGTGCGGCCGACGATGCTGCCGCTCAGCGGGCCGCTGTCCACGCCGAAGCTTAGCGCCTTCTGGTCGAGCGCATTGACGCCCAGCAGGTTGCCGGGCAGCAGGCGCACACGGCCCACGCTGGCGCCCAGATCGATACCACTATTGCCGTCCAATGCCAGGCGACCGCGCGCGTTGAGCTGGGTGCTGCTGTCGAAACCGGCCAGGCCGTTCACGCCGGGCGTGGCGCCGGGAAGCAGACGAGGCAAGTTCGCATTGCCCGGCACGGTATCCGCGCCGACGCTCAGGCCCAGGCTGTAACGGCCCTGGCTGTAGGTGGCGCCCACTTCGCTCCCGACCACGCGCGGCGCCTGGTTGTTGGCCCAGTCATGCTCGCTGACGCCAAAGTGCGCCTGCAGATTGGGGGCCAGGCCGTACTGCACGTCGGAGGACTGCACCGTTCCGGCGTCGAGCGCGCGGAACTGCAGCGGCGCACCGGCTTGCTGTGCCGCCGCCAGCGTCTCGCTGCGGCTCTGCACCGCCAGCCACTGCCCATTGGCTCCGCGCCACAGCGGCACCGAGCCCATGTTGGGCGAATCCTGTGCAATCAAGCGGTTGGCCGTGCTGTCGCGCCAGTCACCGGCCACGGTCTGCCCTGCCGCTACAAACGGCACGAACAGCAACGGCAATGACAAGATCAAACGACGCATGTACGCGATAACTCCCGCGGCACCTGGATAATGGGCTGGAAGTCGCCCCCTCCCAGAGACGATCACGCCGTAACGATACCACGTTTTACTTTTTACTAACACCCAAATGTTGGCTTTGTGAAGCAGGTCCGCCTGCGGACTGATCACATTTTTTTGACATTTCGTAACGCGATTGGTTCCACACGCAGCGCAGCCAGCGACAAAGCTGAACAGAGGCGCTATATAGTCGTTTCTGTCGACTACGCGCGGACTCGCCTGCGACTGATGACTTCGGCCCCGACCAGTAAAACGCCCATGCCTTGGCCGGCAGAAAGAGGTGTCGCCGCCATGCATGCCGCCGTGGAACGCCTGTTCCGCGCGGCGGATGCTGCCAGCGTGCTGGAAATCTGCGAGGCCATGCTCGGCGAGCTGGGCGTGGAGGGCCGCCTGCACTGGCGCCTGTTGGGCGATCCAGTCCATCTCGACAAGGATGTGATCCAGCTGGACCTGGCCGAAGATCCGCAGGCCCTGCGTTCCTTGGTGCTGGAGCTGCCGGCCACCGCTGCCTACGACGCCGAGCGTGACCACATGGCGTGGATCGGCCGCCTTGCCGCAACACGCCTGCGCCAGCTGGCCGAGACGTCCCGCCTGTACGAAGCCATCTCTCGCCTGGCGCTGGCCGAGCGGTTGCAACGTGCGCTCTACGCCATCGCCGACCAGGCGGGCGCCGAGCACAACATGACCGAGATGATGCACTCGCTGCACGCCATCCTCGGCAGCCTGATGTACGCGGAGAATTTCTATATCGCGTTGTACGACCCGGCCACCGACACGGTGCGCTTCCCGTACTACGTGGACACCATGGACAAGGAGCCGCCCTCGCCCGACGAAACGGTGCCGCTCCAGGAAATGCGCCACAGCCTGACCTGGAACCTGCTTCAGTGCGGCCAGGCAGTGATGGGCTCGTTCTCCGAACTGGCCGAACAGTTCAAGGGACGCTTCATCCAGGTCGGCCCGGTCTGCGAACACTGGCTGGGCGTGCCACTGCTGCGCGATGGCCGCGTGGTGGGTGGCATCGTGATGCAGAGCTATCGGGAGGATACGCATTACACCCAGCACGACCGCGAGCTGCTCAGCTACGTAGCCAAGCACGTGCAGACCGCGCTGGAACGGCGCGAGGCGCACGAGGAGCTGGAGCGCCGCGTCTCCAGCCGTACCGCCGCCCTGCGCGAGGCCAACCGCGTGCTGCGCCAGCAGGTGTTGCAGCGCCAGCGCGGCGAACGGCTGCAGGCCGCGTTGTTCCGTATTGCCGAACTGGCCAACGCGTCGGAGAGTCTCGACAACTTCTACGCCGCCGTGCACCGCGTCATCGGCGGCCTGCTGTACGCGCGCAATTTCTATATCGCGCTACTGGACGAAGAGCAGAAGACGCTCACCTTCCCCTACTCCGTCGATGAATTCGATACGGTGCGCGTGCCGCGCGCACACGGCCGCGGCGTCACCGAGTACGTGCTTCGCCATGGCAAACCGCTGCTGGCCAACCCCGAGGAATTCGATCGGCTCGAACGCGAGGGCGAGATCACCCATCGCGGTTCGCGCTCGGTGTGCTGGCTGGGCGTGCCGCTGATCTGGGGCGACCGCGCCATGGGCGTGCTGGCCGTGCAGAGCTATTCGCCCGAACACACCTACGACGTGCGTGACCAGGAGCTGCTCACCTTCGTGGGCTATCACGTCGCCAACGCACTTCAGCGCAAGCACACCACCGAGTCGCTGAAGCAGGCCTATGCGAGCCTGGAACGCCGCGTCACCGAACGCACGCGCGCACTGGCGCTGGCCAACCGTGACCTGCGCGAACAGATCGCCGAGCGCGAACGCGTCGAGCGCCGCCTCAAGTACGAAACCCTGCACGACTCGCTGACCGGCCTGCCCAACCGCACGCTGCTGCTGCAGCGACTGGAACAGGCCCTGCAGCGTTACCACGGCGACACGCAGGAATTGTTCGCCGTGCTGTTCATCGATCTCGATCGTTTCAAGGTCATCAACGACTCGGTCGGCCATCTCGTCGGCGACGACCTGCTGTTCCAGGTCGGCGGACGCATCCGTGCGTGTCTGAAGACGCGCGACGTGGTGGCGCGACTGGGCGGCGACGAGTTCGCCGTGCTCGCCGAGGGCATCACCGATCCGAAGATGGCGCTGCTGATCGCCGAACGCATCATCGACGAACTGCAGGCGCCGTTCCGTCTCGGCGCGAAGGAGATCTTCACCTCCGCATCGATCGGCATCGCCCTGCCCAGCCCGCATTACCAGCGCCCGGAAGAACTGCTGCGCGACGCGGATGCCGCGATGTATCGCGCCAAGGACGAAGGACGCCACCGCGCTGCCGTGTTCGACGATCGCCTGCGCCGCGAAGCGCTGTCGCTGCTGGAAATGGAGGGCGATCTGCGCCGCGCGCTGAGCCGCAATGAATTCGTGCCGTTCTATCAGCCCATCGTCGCGCTGCAGACCGGTCGCACAGTGGGCTACGAAGCACTGCTGCGCTGGCGCCATCCCGACCGCGGGCTGCTGACGCCGGCGGACTTCCTCGCCGTGGCTGAAGAAAGCGGCTGCGCGGAAAGCATCGACTGGCAGATCTTCGAGCAGGTCTGCGCCCAGGCGGAAGCGCTGGCAGGGCCGGACGGCTTCGTCAGCATCAATGTCTCGGGCCGGCATTTCCGTTCGGCCGACCTCGATCGCCAACTACTGGACCTGATCCAGGCCCATCGCCTGCCGCCGCGCTGCCTGCGCATCGAAGTGACCGAGCGCGCGCTGCTCGAGAACGCCATGCAGGTGAAGCGCATCCTCGACAACCTGCGCTCGCACGGCGTGAGCATCGCGCTGGATGACTTCGGCACCGGCTATTCGTCGCTGAGCTACCTGCACCAATACCCGATCGAGACGCTGAAGATCGATCGCTCCTTCATCGTTGAACTGCCGCGCGAAGGCGGTCACGGCACGGCAGTGGTGCGCGCGATCCAGGCGCTGGCCAATTCGCTGCAGATGCAGGTGATCGCCGAAGGCATCGAGGATGAGGAGCAGCGCCAGGCGCTGCTGCGCATCGGCTGCCGTTTCGGACAAGGCTTCCTGTTCGCCACGCCGAAAATGGCCGAGGTGTGGCTACAGCGCGAGCATCACTTCGCGCTGCCCTAAGCCGCGAGGTCTTCCAGGCGAAGGTCGGAGCGTTTAAAAAAAACGGGCCCTGAGGCCCGTTTTTCGTTCCGCTTCCAGGCGCATTACTGCGCCGTGGTCGGCGCGTTCGCTTGCGGGCTGGCGCTGAGCAGATGCTCGGCGTCGACACGGTCGAACGTGTAACGCTGCGCGCAGAACTCGCAGATCACCTCGATCTCGCCTTCGCGCGCCTCCAGCGCGGCTTCCACTTCGTCGCGTCCCAGCGAGCGCAACACCGCTTCCACACGCTCGCGCGTGCAGCTGCAACCGAAGGCCAATGGACGCGGTTCGAACAGGCGCACCGATTCCTCGTGGTAGAGGCGGTACAACAGTTGTTCCGGCGCGGTGGACAACAGCTCCTCCTGCCCCAGCGTCGCCGTGAGGTGCTGGATGCGCGTCCACGCGTCCTCGTCCTGCACGGCGTCGATGCCGCCCTCGTCCGGCAGTTTCTGCAGCATCAGGCCGACGGCGTGCTCGCCATCGGCCGCCAACACGATGCGCGCCGGCAGCTGCTCGGACTGGCTGAAATAATTTTCCAGCGCCGAGGCCAGGTCCGGATGCTGCAGGTCCACCAGGCCCTGGTAGCGCTGGCCGCGCTCGGCATGGCCGATGGTAATGGCCATGATGGCCTTGGGCAGCGCTGCCAGATCCAGCGTCTCCGGCAGCGGATCGCTCCAGCGCGCCAGGCCGCGCAGGCGACCCTGGTCGGTGCATTCGGCGAACAACAGGCGTAGCGGACCGGTACTCTTCAATTCGACCGAGAGCGCACCTTCCAGCTTGATGTTGCCGGTCAGCAGCGCGCTGGCAGCGAGCGTCTGGCCCAGCACCGAGCGCAAGGCAGCCGGATACGCCGAGCGACCGGCGACCTCGCGCCAGGCCGCACCAAGGCGGACCAGCACGCCACGCACGCCGGCGCGCTCGAGCATGAATCGATGCAACACATCTTCGACAAGCACGGTTTCCACAGCGTGGGACCTCTCAAGGGCAATGCCGTTATATGGGGCGCGTTTCGCCAGGCTCAACTCGCCGGCGCGGCAGGGGAAGGATGGCCCTTTATACTGCCGCCACCTTCGTCCATGCACCGCCATGACCTCAAGACGCCCGCTGCTTGCCCGCCTGCTCCGCCCGCTTGCCCTGCTTGTGCTGTCCTGGGTGGCCTTGAGCCTGCTGATGGTGCTGGTGCTGCGCTTCGTGCCGCCATGGACCTCGGCCGTCATGATGGAACGCCAGCTTGGCGCCCTCCTGCATGGCGAGAAGGATTTCCACCTGCGTCACCGCTGGGTGCCGTGGAATCAGGTGTCGCCCTACGTGCCATTGGCGATGGTGGCGGGCGAGGATCAAAAGTTTCCGTTCCACCACGGTTTCGATTTCGACTCGATCCAGGATGCGATGGACGCCGCCGACGAAGGGCGACGCCTGCGCGGCGCCAGCACGATCAGCCAGCAGACCGCCAAGAACCTGTTCCTGTGGAACGGACGCAGCTTTGTCCGCAAGGGACTGGAGGCCTACTTCACTGTGCTGATCGAGCTGACCTGGCCCAAGCAGCGCATTCTCGAGGTGTACATGAACATCGCCGAGCTGGGCGATGGGATCTACGGCGTGGGCGCAGCCAGCGATGCATTCTTCCACATGCCGCCGTCGCGGCTGGGGCCTGCACAGGCGGCCCGGCTCGCGGCCGTGCTGCCCAGCCCGCGGCGTTTTCACGTCGATCGCCCCAGCGCCTATGTGCAGGGGCGCGCGAACTGGATCCAGCAACAGATGGGCCAGTTGGGCGGCCCGGGTTATCTGGAAGGCCACCAGGCCATTCGCGAAACCCGTCGGCGCTGACGCTCGCGCCCGTGCAGGCCCTGCACTAGCATGCGGTGATCTACCGGGGAATCATCGCAGCGACATGCCACGCCTCACCATCATCGTGCCTGCCTACAACGAAGCCGCGGTGCTGGAAACGTTCCATATCCGGCTCAATCGTGTGCTCGACGAACTGCCGATGGACTGCAGCGTGCTGTACGTCGATGACGGCAGCAGCGACGACACCTGGTCGTTGATCGAAGGGCTGACCGCCCGCGACGCTCGCACCGGCGCCATCAAGCTTTCGCGCAACTTCGGCAAGGAGGCGGCGCTGACGGCCGGCCTCGACCACGTCGACGCTGATGCTGCCGTGGTGATCGACGCCGACCTGCAGGATCCACCGGAACTGATTCCCTCGCTGGTGGAGCGCTGGCGCGAAGGCTACGACGTGGTCTATGCGACGCGCACGGCCCGCGAAGGTGAGACGGCGTTCAAACGTCTCACGGCATCGCTGTTCTACCGCAGCATGGAGCGTCTCTCCGACACCAGCGTGCCGCGCGACACCGGCGATTTCCGACTGCTTTCGCGCCGGGCCCTGGAGGCGTTGCGCCAGCTGCGCGAGCGGCAGCGTTTCATGAAAGGCCTGTTCACCTGGATCGGCTACCGCCAGACCGCGGTCTACTACCTGCGCGAACCGCGCCAGGCCGGGCGGACCAAATGGAACTACTGGCGATTGATGCAGCTGGCCATCGAAGGCATCACGTCGTTCTCCACGGCACCGCTGCGGCTGGCGACCTGGATCGGCCTGCTCTCGTCGGTGCTGGCGTTCCTGTATGGCCTCTGGGTGTTCGGCAAGGCTGCCCTGCATGGCGACCCCGTGAAGGGCTATCCCTCGCTGATGGTGGCGATCCTGTTCCTGGGCGGCGTGCAGTTGCTGGCGCTGGGCGTGATCGGCGAATACCTGGGCCGCAACTACGCGGAAGCCAAGCAGCGGCCGCTGTACTTCATCGAGGAACGGCGCCGGCCTCGCGCCGAGATCCGCAGCCCGGTCTAGCAGCGCTTCACATACCCCCAACACCACGCCGACAACGCGGCGCTAGACTCTTCCCATGCGGCCTGTCCGCGGCCGCCTGGGAGGTTCAAGCATGCGCCAGGTCAAGCATTTGCTGGAAGGCAAGGGCACCGACATCTACAGCATCGCACCGGACGCGCCCGTACTCGAAGCGATCAAGCACATGGCGGAGCGCCGCGTCGGCGCGCTGCTGGTGATGCGCGGCGATCGGCTCGTAGGCATCGTTTCCGAGCGCGACTACGCGCGCAAGGTCATCCTGCAAGGCCGTTCCTCCGCACAGACCGCCGTCTCGGAAATCATGAGCAGCCCCGCGCTCACCGTGGGGCCTGACACCGACGTGTTCGACTGCATGCGCCTGTGTACCGACAGCCGCATCCGCCATCTCCCGGTGGTGACTGGCGACGCGGTGGTCGGTGTCATTTCGATCGGCGACCTGGTGAAGGAAGTGATCGACGCGCAGGCCGAGCAGATCGAGCAGCTGCAGCGCTACATCACCAGCTGAACTGACATCACGCCTGGGCTGCCCGCGCGTCCTGGGGCGAAGCCGTTGTGGTCGGTTGCTCGGGTAGCAGGTCGGGCGAACGGCCGGCGCGCCCGGCCACCCAGGTCGCCAGTGCGGAAATGCCCGCGCCGATGCCGGCCATGCCGGTAACCGCCACGCCCAACGTTCCCAACAGGCTGACGCCACTGGTGACTACCACGTCGCCAAAACGCCAGATGGTCGTCTCCACGAAGTTCTTGCCCTTGTAGCGCGTCTCGCGCGGTACACGCGTATACAGCGCATCGGACGCGGGCTTGGTCATGCCATAGGCGAAGCCGCGCGTGCCGACCATCATGATCGCGAGCATGGGCACGGCCCATCCAAAAGCGCTGATGTTGCCGATGCCGAAAATCATCACGAGCAGCAGCAGCGCGAGATTGACCAGCGCCGGCACGACCAGGCCCCAGCCGGCTCCCTTGCGCACCAGCAGCCAGCGCGTGAGCGTGAGCTGCAGCACCGCGCCCAGGATGTTGGTGGCCCAGTCGAGGTTGTAATAGAAGTTGGTACGGGCGACGCGATCGGGATAGTGCGAGTAGGTGTAATCGGCCATCAGCGCATAAGCCAGCGTGCCGATGCCATCGCCCAGCACCATCAGCACGGCCATGTAACGCAGGAACGGCCGCGTCCAGGATTCCTTGATGCCAGCCCACAGCGACCCGCCCACGGCCTCGTCGTGCGCACCGGGTGAGCAATGGTCGTAGCGCGTGGACAAGGTAAGCACCAGGCCCAGCGCAACGAGCAAGGCGATGGCCGACACCACCAGCAAGGCCGGCACGCCGATCACGCCGACCAGCAGCTTGCCGAACCCCGGGCCAGTGACGGCGCCGGCCATGCCGCCCAGCGCGATGGTGGGAAAGACCCGTCTTGCCTGCTCGCTCTGGAAGATGTCCGCCATGAGGCTCCAGAACAGCGACACGACGAACAGGTTGAACACGCTCACCCAGACGAAGAACACCGAGCCAAGCTCGCGCGCCCCGATGCGGTCCTGCAGCACGAAGGCCGGCACGAATGCGACGAGGCACAGCACGAAGAAGCTGTAGCTCCAGCCAAGCAGCCGCTTGCGCGAGAAACGCGCCACCATGGCGCCGAACACGGGCGTCAACAGCAGCATCACGACGAACGTGATGCCGTAGAACAAGGGCAGTTCCTTCGATCCGACGGCGCCGCTGAGTTGTTCGCGCACGGGCCGGATGATGTAGTAGGCCATCATCACGAAGAAGAAAGCCACGGTCGAAAGCACCGATGTGAGGCCTTCGTTCGCTGTGGCAGGTCGGGTGGTATTCACCGGCGTTTCCAGCAAAGGTCCGCATCAGACTAGCATGCGGTCGTGACAGTCATGGACAGGGGGCGAAGTGACGTACGACTACATCATCGTGGGGGCCGGTTCCGCCGGTTGCGTGTTGGCCAACCGCTTGAGCGCTCATCCCGGCAAGCGCGTATTGCTGCTGGAAGCGGGGCCGAGCGATTGGCATCCGCTGATTCACATGCCTGCGGGCATCGCCCGCCTGGCCAACAATCGGCACTTCAACTGGAACTACCACACCGAGCCCGAGCCACAGCTGCAGAACCGTCGCCTGTGGTGGCCGCGCGGCAAGACGTTGGGCGGATCCAGCGCCATCAACGCGATGGTCTACGCGCGCGGCGTGCCCGGCGACTACGATCGCTGGGCACAGGCGACCGGCGATGCACGGTGGTCGTGGCAGCAGGTGCTACCCTGGTTCATCCATAGCGAAGACAACACCCGCGGCGCCAGTACGTTGCACGGCACGGGCGGCCCGCTCGGCGTGAGCGACCTGCGCCATTACAACGAGCTGTCGACGGCGTTCGTCGACGCGGGCGTCAGCGCCGGCTTTCCACGCAATGACGACTTCAATGGCGCGCGACAGGAGGGCTTCGGCTTGTACCAGGTCACGCAGCGCCATGGCCGGCGCTGCTCCACCGCGGTGGCCTACCTGCAGCCGGTACGAGAACGGCCGAATCTCGAGGTGCGCACCAAGGCCGCGGTTGCCCGCGTGGTGATCCGCGATGGACGCGCCGTGGGCGTGCAGTTGCAGGGTCATGCGGCGATCCTCGAAGCGGGCGAAGTCATCCTCGCCGGCGGCGCCATCAATACGCCGCAGCTGCTGATGCTGTCCGGCGTGGGGCCTGCGGACCACTTGCGCGAGCAAGGCATTGCGGTACACGCCGATGTGCCGGACGTCGGCGCCCACCTGCAGGATCACCTGGACATCTGCACGCTCGACGGAAGCACCCAGAAGGTTTCCTACGATCACCTCAACGAACTCGCTGCCGGCTGGCGGTTCCTCCGTCATCGCGATGGGCCCGGCAGTTCCAACGTGGCGGAAGCCGGCGGCTTTGTCCGCAGCCGGCTGGCCGCCGACGAACGCTGCGATATCCAGTTCCATTTCGTGCCTGCTCAGCTGGACGATCACGGTCGTCATCGCCTGCCCGGCTACGGCTACACCGTTCACGCGTGCTACCTGCATCCTCGCAGCCGCGGCCAACTGCGGCTGCGCTCGGCGGATCCTGCGCAGCCGATCGCCATCCATGCGAACTACCTGGGTGATGCGGAAGGACACGACCTGCAGCGCATGGTCGAGGCCGCCCGGCTGTCGCGCGAGATTCTTTCCCAGCCGGCGTTCGCGCCCTATCGCGGTGCGCCGATCTTTCCCGAACGCGCGCTGCAGACCGATGCGGAATACATCGACTTCATCCGGCGCAAGGCCGAGACCATCTATCACCCCGCGGGCACGTGCCGCATGGGCAACGATGCAGGCGCCCCGCTCGACAGCGAACTGCGCGTGCGCGCGGTCGATGGACTGCGCGTGGTCGATGCCTCGGCAATGCCGAGCCTGCCGAGCGGCAACACCAATGCACCGGTGATCATGATGGCCGAGCGGGCGAGCGAGCTGATCCTGGGTGCAACTTGAAGTCCCTCACGCGGTCTTAATACGAGCCTTCCCGACCGCCGCGACAGGGACTTTTCAGGCATTCCTGCGTTACTCTCGCGCGGCGTCATGGAAGGATTCCGGCTCGCAATCCGACTGGCCCGGCAGCGTCCGGTGCCGATTCCATTCCATCGGTGCCCTTCGGGCGCCGCCAACGTTCAGGCAACATGACGTTTCGCACGATTTCACTGGTCGTCGTCGCGGCACTGGGATTGTCCTTCGTCCCATTGCCTGCGCGCGCCGCTACGCCTCCCGCCGACTCGGCCGCAGCGTCCCCACAGACACTGCCGCCCGAGCGCCTCAAGGAAACGCTGAGCGCCTACCAGCAGTGGCTGGATCGCCTGGACCAGCGCAATGAAGTCGCCGGCCTCGCCACCGCGGTAGTGGTCGACGACAAGGTCGTCTTCGAGGACACCATCGGCTACGCCAATGCCAGCACGCGTGAACCGATCACGCCGGAGACGGTGTTTCGCCTCGCCTCGCTCTCCAAGGCATTCGCCACTGCCCTGACGGGCGTACTGGTGGGCGACGGCAAGCTGAGCTGGGACACCAAGCTCGCCGTGGTGCTGCCGTTCTTCCACCTCAAGAGCGACAGCGCCGCCGAGCAGGCCACCGTGCGCGACATCCTCGGCCAGCGGCTGGGCCTGCCGAAGAACACCTACGACAACATGCTCGAGGAAAACATCCCGTACGAGGAACTCGCGCGCAAGCTCGACGAGGTGACGCTCACCTGCGACGTGGGACAGTGCTACGGCTACCAGAACATCGCCTTCAGCCTGATCGGCGACATCGTCTATGCGCAAACCGGCGACTTCTTCAGCCGCCAGGTCGACAAGCGCATTTTCTTTCCCCTTGGCATGAAGACGGCCAGTTATGGCCGCGAAGGCCTGGAGGAGAGCAAGAGCTGGGCGCGGCCGCATCGGCAGACCAGCAACGGATGGATTCCCTTCGAACCCAAGCAGGCCTATTACCGCGTGGCACCCGCCGCCGGCGTCAACGCCAGCCTGCGCGACATGGAGCAGTGGCTGATCGCGCAGATGGGCGGCCGTCCCGACGTGCTGCCTGCCAAGCTGCTGGACACCCTGCACACGCCGGAAGTCGCCACGCCCGTGGAGCTGCACTCCTCGCCCTGGCGCCGCGCGCGGCTTTCGGATGCGTCGTATGCGCTCGGCTGGCGCGTGTTCGATTACGAGGGCGAAACGATGGTGTTCCATGCGGGCGCGGTCGAAGGCTACCGCACCATGATCGGCTTCCTTCCGAAGTACCGCATCGGCGTGGTGACGATGTGGAACTCGTCAGGCCCGATGCCCGCCGGCCTGATGCCGATGGTGTTCGACGAGCTGCTCGGCCTTCCTCACGTGGACTGGGCCGGCATCGAAGGCAGCGCGCCGAAGACCTCGGCCACTGCCAAGGGCAAGGCGCGCAGCAAGGGCCGGACCACCGCCAGCGGCCGCCGCAGCAAGCACGACCTCTCGGCGGACCACGATCTCTCGGGAAACTAAGCAAGAAGAAGGCGCCACGTGTTTCCACGAGGCGCCTCTGGTCTTGCCTGCGGCCACGCCGTCGCGTGGCGCGCTTCGTCAGTTGAGCTTGAACACGATGCGGCGCTTGTCCTGGGCGGCGATCGGCGTGCCATTCTGCGTGGCCGGCTGGTACTTCCAGCGACTCACCGCTTCCACGGCAGCGCGGTCGAACACGTGGCGTGGCTCGGCATCCACCACCTTCACGTCATCGACGTTGCCTTCCGGCGTAATGGTGAAGGTCACCTCCACCCAGCCTTCCTGGTTCGCGCGCACCGCCGTCGTGGGATAGCGCGGATTGACGTTGCGCACCAACACCGGACCATGCGTGCCGCCGGCTGCACCGCTGTCGCTCGCCGCCGCCGTCGTGGCTGCCGCCTGCTGGCGCGCCTCGGTCTGCTGTTGCTGCTGCGCCAGGCGCGCCTGCGCCGCACGCTGCTGCTGTTCGGCCAAGGTGCGCTGCTGCGCTTCGGCCGCCTGGCGATCCGCCTCGGCCTTGTCCGTTGCCGCCTTCTGCGCGGCCAACTGCGCCGCCTTCTCCTTGTCGGACGCCTGCTGCTGTTCGCGATCCTGCAGCTTGCGCTGGGCATCGAGCTTGGAGCGAAGGATGGTCAGCGTGTAGTTGGCCGGGTCGGCCTTCGCCAGCAGATCGATCTGCCGTTGAGCGTCATTGAAATCGCGCTGGTTGATGGACTGTTCGGCCACGCTCGCGCCGACCGGGAAGGTCTCGCGCAGCGCGTCGGACGCCACCTGGTTGCCCGGCTGCTTTTCCAGCACCTTCAGGTAGAACTCGAAGGCGTTGTTGCCGGCCGGAGCCAGCAGGCGCTGCTCGTTCACCGCCTTGCGCGCCTCGGACAGCAGCTGGTTGATGCTCATCGCACCCACGTTGGCCGGCGGCGGCGGCGCGACCGATCCGGCCTGCACCGGCGTCGACGGATGGGCACCGACTTCGGTGTCCATCAGCTCCTGGTGCGGTTTGATAATGAGGAACCACGACGCTGCCGCAAGCACGGCGACGACAGCAACAATGGCGATGGCAGCAGGCCGAATGGCCCCGCGCGCACGATGGCGCGCATGACGTGTGTATCGGGTATCCATGATCTCTCACCGAGTGGCATCAGATACCCGCGCTTTTTCCCCCTGTGAATCCAGGAGCGGGAACCTCCCCAGGTTCCCGCGGCGCGGATGTGCGAAAGGTAACCGCAATGCAGCACTACGGCAAATCGCACGTAGCTTCGCGGCGCACACGCACACTTCGGAGAGTCGTCGCACGCCACCTGCATCGCGGTGGCGCCGGCAGGCGACACGTTAGGAATTTTTCGTACCCCGGAAACGAAGCGTCCCGGCACGGGCCGGGACGAATCGCTCTTTCGAAGGACTCCCCCCGCGCTGGGCACCGCGGGGAGAAAAGTCGGTGTTGCCTGTTATTAGCGAAACTTACTTCTTGGCAGCCTTAGCAGCCTTGGGGGCCTTGGCAGCCTTGGTGGCCTTGACCACCTTGGCAGCAGCGGCCTTCTTCACGGTGCGCTTCTTGGCAGTGGCCTTCTTCGCCACCTTCTTGGTAGCAACCTTCTTCACGGCAGCCTTCTTGGCGGCAGCCGGGCGCTTCTTAGCAACGGCCTTCTTGGCGACCTTCTTGGCAGCCTTCTTGGCGGCCGGCTTGCGGGCAACCGGCTTCTTAGCGGCGGCCTTCTTCACAGCGGTCTTCTTGCTCGCCTTCTTGGCGGCGGGTTTCTTTGCGGCTTTCTTGGCAGTGGCCATAGTTCGTCTCAGCTCCTCATCAGTTGGCAGTGGTTGCCCAGTAAAAGCATGCAGGAACGCCTCCACAAGCAGATCGCTATTGGTGGCGTGCCGAAGATTGTTTACCTGACGACGGGTGCGTTCGTCAGATAGGGGCCTCAACACGTGCAATGGAATCGACACCGTGATCTTGCGTACTGCGCCGGCTTTCTCTCCATGCTCGATATAAGGTTTGATGAATTTCGATGTTGCCATGGCACCCGTTCTCCGTGTTCCGATGCGAAAGCTATTCCTGAAGATTTCAGCTGTCAATTGATTTTAAACACGAAATCAATCCGTTTCACCCACCCCCAGGAGGGTCCAAACCCCCGTCCGGCAAGGCCTGAGGGGGGTCATGATGCATTTTTGATCAGACGTCCATACCGCTAAACGAAACCGTGCATCGATTATCTCAATATGCTTAAAACCACTTAAAAAAAGGCATATGAGACAAATAGGGCTTATCGCAGGTAGCGGACTGTCTCATTCATCTTGGCGCGACTGTCTCATGCCGGGCGCGCCTCTCCGGCACCCCGTTTTTGATGAACAAAACGCGACTGAATTTTTCTTTGGCCGGAGGGGACAGAATGCCGCCCCGACCCCGTCCGACCGACGCCGGAGGTCGCCGAACGACCTCCGCGATGGTTCGCCCTACCCTATCGCCCACCTTCGTATTGGACTTCTATCGGCATGGACGGCAAGACGCGATGCATCGATTTTCGAAGTCGTCCGGACTGAAAACGAAGACCCGTCGAATGTGATGCACGGCACCTCGTCACTCAAAAAAGACGCCGGCCGCTTGAGGCGGCCGGCGTCGGGCGAAGCATCGAACGGACGATCAGTGGTCTTCGTTTTCGACCAGTTCCGCGTAGGCGTCGGCGTCGAGCAGGTCGTTCAATTCGGCACGATCGCTGGCGCGGACCAGGAAGATCCAGCCATCGCCGAAGGCGTCTTCATTGATGGTTTCCGGCTTGTCGTTGAGGGCTTCGTTGACCGCAACGATCTCGCCCGACACCGGGGAATAGATGTCCGAGGCGGCCTTGACCGACTCGACTACCGCCACGCCATGGCCGGCCTGCACGGCGACGCCGATTTCCGGCAACTCGACGTAGACGAGGTCGCCCAGCTGGCCCTGGGCATGGTCGGAAATACCCACGCGAACCAGGCCGTCGTCTTCGACGCGAGCCCATTCGTGGGACTTGAGGAACTTCAGATCGCCGGGAATCTCGCTCATGATCGGATCCAGTCGTTGGTGTCGGGTGATGGTGGAGCGGCAATTCTAGCCGCTTCACCCGTTGGGCAACATGGGATGCATGTCGCCATGAAGTAAGGCGAGGTCAGATGCCTTCGCAGGGCTTGCCGTCGCGCACGAACGGATACTTCACCACGCGCACCGGCACTTCCTTGCCGCGGATGTCCACCCGCACGTCGCCCGGCTCGCCCGCCGGAATGCGTGCGAAAGCGACGGCCTTGTTGAGCGTGGGCGCGAAGCTGCCGGAAAGGATCTCGCCGTTGCCGTTGGCGGTGAGCACGGTCTGCCCGTGGCGCAGCACGCCCTTCTCGTCCAGCACCAGACCCACCATCACGCGCTTCACGCCGGCGGCCTTCTGTGCTTCCAGCGCCTTGCGGCCGATGAAGTCGCGGCCTTCGTCGAGCGAGATCGTCCAGCCGAGGTTGGCCTCCCACGGAGACACGTCATCGTCCATGTCCTGGCCGTAAAGGTTCATGCCCGCTTCCAGTCGCAGCGTGTCGCGCGCGCCGAGGCCGGCCGGCGCGACGCCGGCGGCAGCGAGCGCATTCCACAGGGCGACGGCGTGCTCCTGCGGCACGACGATCTCGAAGCCGTCCTCGCCGGTGTAGCCGGTGCGCGCCACGAACAGCGGCATGCCGTGCGGACCCTGCGCGGCGGCGGCGGCGAACTTGCCGAGCTTGCCGATGCGCTCGTGGTCCACTTCCGCCAGCAGGCCGATCACCTTGGCACGGGCGTTGGGGCCCTGCACGGCGATCATGGCGAAGTCGGGGCGCTCCTTGACCTGCACATCGAACGCCTTGGCGTGCTGCTCGATCCAAGCCAGGTCCTTTGCGCGGGTGGCCGCGTTCACGACCAGGCGGAAGAACTCCTCGCCCAGGAAGTAGACAATCAGGTCGTCCACCACGCCGCCCTGCTCGTTGAGCATGCACGTATAGAGCGCCTTGCCCTGCACCTTCAGCTTGTCGACATTGTTGGCGACGAGGTGGCGCAGGAACTCGCGCGTACGCGGGCCATGCAGGTCGACCACGGTCATGTGGGAGACGTCGAACATGCCGGCGTCTCGGCGCACGACGTGATGCTCCTCGATCTGCGAGCCGTAATTGATCGGCATGTCCCAACCGCCGAAATCGACCATGCGCGCACCAAGCGCGCGATGGGTGTCGTTGAGTACGGTCTTCTCGGTCATCGCAGTCGTGCTCTGGGGAAAGCGACATTATCGCCGGGCGCGTGGATACATTCCAAGCCGAGCACGGTGCGACATGCTGTACGCGGGCGTATCGCGAACTCGTGCAGCGCAGCATGCGCGCCGTTGCGGCAAGGAATCGACGCGGCCGTCATTCCGGCCTGTGCCGGAACGACGGCATGCCGTATCGCTTATGCGTGCGGGCGATCTTCGCCCATGCCGCGGAGCAACTGCTCCACCACCTGTTCCGCCAGCTGCTCCGGTCGCAAACCGCTGGTGCGCAGGTGCAGTTCGGCGTGCTCAGGTGCCTCGTAAGGCGAATCGATGCCGGTGAAGTTGAGGATCTCGCCGGCACGCGCCTTGCGGTAGAGACCTTTCGGGTCGCGCCGCTCGCATTCCTCCAGCGTGGTATCGACGAACACCTCGATGAACTCGCCTTCGTCGAACCGACCTCGCGCGAAACGCCGCTCGCTCTGGAAAGGCGAGATCACGCAGACGAGCACGACCAAGCCGGCATCGACCATCAAGTGCGCCACCTCCGCCACGCGGCGCACGTTTTCCACGCGCGCCTCGGGCGTGAAGCCCAGGTCCTTGTTCAGGCCATGCCGCAGGTTGTCACCGTCCAGCATGTAGGTGTGATAGCCCAGCGCGTGCAACCGGCGCTCGACGAGGTTGGCGATGGTGGACTTGCCCGCGCCCGACAGGCCGGTGAACCACAGGCAGCGTGCCTGCTGGCCCTTGCTGAGGCTGCGGGCCTGCTTGTCCAGGTCGGTGTGCTGCCAGTGCACGTTGGCGGCGCGGCGCAGGGCGAAATCCAGCATGCCGCAGCCGACGGTGGCGTTGGTCTGCCGGTCGATCAGCACGAACCCGCCGAGCGTGCGGTTGTCCGCGTAGGACTCGAAGGCGATGGCATGGTCGAGATCGATGTTGCAGTAGCCCACCTCGTTGAGTTCCAGCCGGCGCGCGGCCAGTTCGGCCTGCGTGTTGACGTCGACCTTGTGCTTGATGGTGGTGACGCGAGCATTGACCGTGCGCGTGCCGATCTTCAGCCAGTAGGCACGATTGGGCAGCAGCGGTTCGTCGCCCATCCACAGCACGTGCGCGGCGAACTGGTCGGCGACCGGCGCCGGCCGTGCGGCATCGGCGATGACGTCACCGCGACTCACGTCGATTTCACGGTCCAGCGTCAGCGTTACCGCCTGGCCATCGGAGGCGTGCGGAAGATCGCCATCGGCGGTAACGATGCGCTCGATGCGCGCGCGGCGCATGGCCGGCTGCACCACGACCTCATCACCGATGGCGACACGTCCGCCGCAGACGGTGCCGGCATAACCACGGAAGGAGGCATCGGGGCGATTCACCCATTGCACCGGCAGGCGGAACTCGGCGCCCTGCATCGCGGAGACATCGGCCGACTCCAGCAACTCCAGCAGGCTGGGGCCTTCGTACCAGCCCATCCGAGCGGAGCGGGTTCCGACGTTGTCGCCACTCGGCGCCACCACCGGCAGGCAATGGACCTGGGCAATGCCCAGTTGTGCGGCGAGTTCGCGGTACTCGTGGGCGATGGCGGCGTAGATGTCCTCGCGCCAATCCACCAGATCCATCTTGTTCACCGCCACCACGACCTGGCGAATGCCCATCAGCGCGCAGATATAACTGTGCCGACGCGTCTGCGGCAGCACGCCCCTGCGCGCGTCGATGAGCACCACGGCGAGCCCGGCGTTAGAGGCACCAGTGGCCATGTTGCGGGTGTACTGCTCGTGCCCCGGACAATCGGCCACGATGAAGCTGCGGCGCGCCGTATGGAAATAGCGGTAGGCCACGTCGATGGTGATGCCCTGCTGGCGCTCGGCGTCGAGACCGTCGGTGAGCAGGGAGAAATCCAGCGTGTCGGGGGCATCCGCATGCAGCTTGCGGCTGTCGCGCGCGAGTGCGGCGAGCTGGTCCTCAGGCACCATGCCGGTGTCGTAAAGAAGACGGCCCAGCAGGGTGCTCTTGCCGTCGTCGACGCTGCCGCAGGTGATGAAACGCAGCAACTGCATGGAAGCTTGCGAGGCGGGCGTGATGTCCAGGGTCGCCATCAGAAATAACCCTCCTGCTTCTTGCGCTCCATGGAGGCGCTGCCGTCATGGTCGATCATCCGGCCCTGGCGCTCGGAGCTGCGCGACGACGCCATCTCGTCGATGACCTTGTCCAGCGTATCGGCCGTGGACTCCACCGCACCCGTCAGCGGATAGCAGCCCAGCGTGCGGAAGCGCACTTCGCGCATCTGCACCGTCTCGCCGTCGCGCAGCGTGAAGCGCTCGTCGTCGACCATGATCAGCGCGCCGTCCCGCTCCACCACCGGGCGGGGCTTGGCGAAGTACAGCGGCACCACCGGGATGTTCTCGCGGCGGATGTACTGCCACACGTCCATTTCGGTCCAGTTGGACAGCGGAAACACGCGCACGCTCTCGCCCTGGTGGATCTGTGTGTTGTACGTATGCCACAGCTCCGGACGCTGGTGCTTGGGGTCCCAGCGGTGCTGCGCATTGCGGAAGGAGAACACACGCTCCTTGGCGCGCGACTTTTCCTCGTCGCGGCGGGCGCCGCCGATGGCCGCGTCGAAGCCGTACTTGTCGAGCGCCTGCTTCAGACCCGCCGTCTTCATCACGTCGGTGTGCACGGCCGAGCCGTGCGTGAGCGGCGAGATACCCTGGCGCAGGCCTTCCTCGTTGATGTGCACCAGCACCTCGACATCACCCGCGGCCGCCACCCGGTCGCGGAAGGCGATCATCTCGCGGAACTTCCAGGTCGTGTCCACGTGCAACAACGGCATCGGCGGGTGGGCCGGATAGAAGGCCTTGCGCAGCAGATGCAGCAGGACCGAGGAATCCTTGCCGATGGAATAGAGCATGACCGGACGCCGGAATGCGGCCGCCGTCTCGCGGAAGATATGGATGCTCTCGGCTTCGAGCGCGTCCAGGTGGGACAGGAAGGACATACGTTGCGTCACTGGTCTCAGTCGTGGACACCCGGCAAGCCGGGCGATCAAGCGGTGAATCTAACGGAAAAGGCAGCGCCGAACAGCGTTGGCCGCCGGGATCGCAGAGAACGCGCCAGGCCGGCCCTGGCTGACCGGCTCCCATCGTTCCGTCACCTGCCGTGAGCACGACTCCACTACCATCCATCCCATGAACCCATCGACGGCGACAGGAAGCGCACAACTCGATGCCAGCACCACGCCTCCCTCCCTGCGCGTAGCGGGTGACTGGACACTGGTGCATTACGCGACGCTCGAGCGCAGCACCGCCGCGCTGAAAGGCCGGCTGGACAAGGCCGCGGCCATCGACCTGAGCGGCCTGGGCGCACTCGATACGGCTGGCGCCTCGCTGCTGGCCAGCCTGTTGGGCGCGACCCGCCTGGGCGACCTGGCGCACGCCGACCCCAGCCTGCCCGCCGCCCAGCGCGCCCTGCTGCAGACGGTCGGCAAGGCCATGGCCGATTACGTCGAACCCAAGCGGCGTCCGCGCGGCAACACGGTCGTGGAATTGCTGGCGCGTATCGGCGCCACGATGGAGGGCATCTACCACCAACAGCTGCGCCTGCTGGGCTTCATCGGCCTCACGCTGGAGACTTTCGCGCGGACGGTGTGGCATCCGCGCCGCTGGCGCGTGACCTCGCTCGTGGCGCATGTGGAGGAGACGGGCCTGGACGCCGTGCCCATTGTGGCGCTGCTCACGTTCATGGTCGGCGCAGTGGTGGCCTTCCTCGGCTCCACGGTGCTGAAGGACTTCGGCGCCACCATCTATACGGTGGATCTGGTCGCCTACTCCTTTCTGCGCGAGTTCGGCGTTTTGCTCACCGCCATCCTGATGGCCGGCCGCACCGCCAGCGCGTTCACCGCACAGATCGGCTCGATGAAGGCGAACGAGGAGATCGATGCGATCCGCGCGCTCGGCCTCGATCCGATGGAGCTGCTGGTGCTGCCCCGCGTGCTTGCCATGCTGGCCTCGCTGCCGATGCTCACCTTCCTGGCGATGATCGCCGGCCTGATTGGCGGTGGGCTGGTATGCGCATTGGTGCTCGACATCTCGCCGATAATGTTCCTCAACCTGGTGAAGTCGGATATCGGCGTGCGGCACTTCCTGGTCGGCATGGCGAAGGCGCCGGTCTTCGCCTTCCTCATCGCGGTGATCGGATGCCTGGAAGGTTTCAAGGTCAGCGGCAGCGCCGAGTCGGTGGGCGAACACACCACCTCCGCCGTGGTGCAGTCGATCTTCGTGGTGATCCTGCTCGATGCATTGGCGGCCCTGTTCTACATGGAGATGGGCTGGTGAACGCGATCGCCCAAGCGCAACCGCAGGACGATGTGATCCAGGTGCGCGACCTGGTCAACCGTTTCGGCACCCAGACAGTGCACGAGCATCTGGACCTCGATGTGCGCCGCGGCGAGATCCTCGGCGTGGTCGGCGGCTCGGGTACCGGCAAGTCGGTGCTGTTGCGTAGCATCGTCGGGCTGCGTCGTCCCACCTCGGGAAGCGTGCACGTCTTCGGACAGGACCTGCTCCGCCTTTCGCCCGACCAACGCTCGCAGGTGGAACGCCGCTTCGGCGTGCTATTCCAGAACGGTGCCCTGTTCTCCTCGCTCACCATCGTAGAAAACGTGGCGATGCCGCTGATCGAACACGCCGCCCTGACGCGACCGGACGCACAGGCATTGGCTGGCGTGAAGCTCGCCTTGGCCGGCCTCCCTGCAGGGGCGGAATCGAAGTATCCGTCCGAACTGTCGGGTGGCATGGTGAAGCGCGCGGCGCTGGCGCGAGCGCTGGCGCTCGATCCGGAAATCCTGTTCCTGGACGAACCGACCGCAGGCCTGGATCCGATCAGCGCGGCGGCATTCGACCAGCTGATCCTCACCCTGCGCAACGCGCTGGGGCTCACCGTGTTTCTGGTCACGCACGACCTGGACACGCTCTACACCATCTGCGATCGCGTGGCCGTGCTGTCGCAGAAGAAAGTGCTGGTGGTTGGCCCGCTCGACGACGTCGCCAAGACCGACGACGCCTGGGTGCAATCGTATTTCCACGGTCCACGCGGCCGCGCTGCGGAAGAAGCGCATGCCGACGCAACCCCGCCCGAGGTGAAGTGACATGGAAACCCGCGCCCATCATGTGTTGATCGGCCTCTTCACGATGATCGTGGTGGTGGCCGCCCTGCTGTTCGGCCTGTGGCTCGCCAAATCCAGCGCCGACCGCCAGTTTTCGTACTACCAAGTGGTTTTCAACGAAGCGGTCACGGGCCTCTCGCAAGGCAGCGCGGTGAACTACAACGGCATCAAGGTGGGTGATGTGACCCAGCTGAAGCTCGACAAGCAGGACCCGCGCAAGGTGCTGGCGTTGGTACGCCTCGGCGGCGACACGCCGGTACGCCAGGACACGCATGCCAAGCTCGCATTGACCGGCGTTACCGGCCTGGCGGTGATCCAGCTCAGCGGCGGCTCGCCCGGCAGTCCTCCGCTGGAGGGAAAGAATGGCGAACTGCCGGTGATCGTGGCCGACCCGTCCCCGCTCAGCCGCATCCTCGCCAACGGCGAAGACCTGGTGATGAACATCAACGACGTCGTGGCGCGCGCCAGCGCCGTGCTGTCGCCCGAAAACATGGACCGCATCGGCCGCACGCTCGATCACCTGGACAAGGCCACCGGCGCCATCGCCGACCAGCGCGACGACATTCGCGTCCTGCTCAAGCAACTCGCTGAAGCCAGCAAGCAGGCCAACGACACCCTGGCGCAGACCCAGAAGCTGGTGCAGTCCGCGAACGGCCTGGTCGACAACCAGGGCAAGGCCACGCTCGACAGCGCCAGGAATGCGCTCGCGTCGGTGGAGCGCGTCACCGCCAACATCGACCGCCTGGTCAACGACAATCGTGCCTCGATCAACGGTGGCATGCAGGGCTTCAGCGAGCTGGCGCCCGCCATCCGCGAATTGCGCGACGCCGCCGGTTCGCTGCGCGGCGTCGCACGCCGTCTCGATGACAACCCGACCGGCTTCCTGTTGGGCCGCGACCGCAGCAAGGAGTTCGTGCCATGAGGTTGTACGCCCGTCTTTCCGCCTGCATCGCCATCGTTGCGCTGGGCGCCTGCTCGGTGCTTCCCAAGGCCGAAACGCCCGATGTCTATCGGTTGCCCGCGACACCGCTGCCGCATGCGCAGGCGCCTTCGGCGAACTGGTCGCTGCGCATCAACACGCCGCAGGCGGAGCGCATGATCGACAGTTCGCGCATCGCCGTGATGCCGCAAGGCGATCTGGTCAGCGTCTACAAAGGCGCACGCTGGAGCGATACCGCCACCACGTTGCTGCGCAACCGCCTGATCGATGCCTTCCGTGACGATGGTCGCGCGGCGTCCGTGAGCAGCGACGACAACGGACTGCCAGCGAGCTACACGCTGGCAGGCGACCTGCGTGCCTTCCAGTCGGAATACCAGGGCAACGCACCGGTGGTCGTGATCCGCTACGACGCGCGACTCGTGCAGAACAACGGACTGCGCGTGGTGGCGACGCGGCGATTCGACGTCACGCAACCCGTGAGCGGCACCTCCGTACCCCAGGTGGTGGTCGCGTTTGGGCAGGCCAGCGATACGCTCGCTACGCAAATCGTGGCGTGGACGATGCAGCAGTCGCTGACGGCGCCAGCAACGCCCACCGACTGACGCGATTGCTCAACGCCGCGAAGGATCGATCCAGCGGAATGTCAGGTTGACGCGCGGCCCAAGCGTCGTGGTCGTCTTGGGCAGATCGTGCACATAGAGCCGCTGCGTGTCGCCGGCCATCCTGAGCAGGCTGCCGTGGGTCAGCGTGATGACGCGCATGTCATCGCGCGTGCCGCCCTGCCTTGGCTTCAGTCGAAAGCGCCGCTCGGCACCGAGGCTGAGCGAGGCGATGACGGGGCGATCGCCCAGCTCCGGCTCGTTGTCGCTGTGCCAGCCCATCGAATCCTGTCCATCGCGATACAGGTTGGCGAGCACGCTGTTGAAGCGTGTCCCGCATGACGCCTCGACACGATCGCGGATGCCCGCCAGCGACGGCAGCCACGGCCGAGGTTCGAAACGTGTGCGCGAGTACACGTAGGTCGCGTCGGGGTCGCCGATCCAGCAGCTCAGGCGTGGCGAATCCACCTCGCGGCCATAGATGCGGATGCGATGGACCTCCCACGGAATCGTGGCGTGCAGGTCGGCCAGCAACGCATCGGCTTCTTCCCTCGCCAACCAGCGCGGCCACAAGGCAAGATCGGCGCCGGGCAATGGCAAGGGCTGCCAGCCAGTGGGCGATGCATCGTCAAACAGGCTCACGCCGCCACCGGCATCAACGTATGGCGGGGTACGCCGGCTCGACGTCCAGAGTGGCGGCCAGCACCGAGGCAAGCTCGAGCAGGCGCAAATCGGAGCCACGCGCGCCCACCAACTGCAGGCCCACCGGCATACCGTCTGGCAGATAGCCCATCGGGATATTCACTGCCGGGCAACCCGCGAGACTGGCAAAGCTGGTCAGGTCCGCCTGCGAATCGGGCACGGGACCGTCGAGCGGGAACGCGCCCTGCGGCGTGGTGGGCAACACCAGCACGTCGATCTGCGCGAACAGGCGGCGCATTTTCAGCGTTGCGGCGTCGAGCACGCGGTCCGCACAGGCATAGTCCGCGGCACTTTTGCCCGCCGCATATCCGAGCAGGCGACGGAAATGTTCGGACACGCGCGTCTCCGTATCTGCCAGATCGGCCGCGAAGGTGCCCAGCATCTCCGCTTCCATCAGCAGGAAGCCGGCGCGACGCGTGCGTGCAAAATCCCAATCGGAAAAATCCACCGTACGGCGTTCACCCAATTCACGCGGCCAATTGGCGAGTGCGGCCTCGAACACGGCGATGACGTCCTGATGCACGCCCAGCGCGGCAAGATCGGGCAAAAAGCCGGCACGCAAACGCCCCGGCTCCCAGTCCGGCGGCGACAACGCAACGCGACGGCGGCGCGAACGCGGATCATCGGCGTCGTAGCCGGCCAAGACCTGCAGCAATACCGTGAGGTCATCCGCGCTGCGCGCGAGCAGGCCGACCGTATCCAGCCGCCGCGCCGCCGGCACCATGCCGCGCGCCGAGATTTCGCCATGCGTGGGCTTGAGCGCATACACGCCGCAATAGCTGGCGGGAATGCGGATGGAGCCCAGGCTGTCGGAGCCCACCGCCGCCACCGCGAGGCCGGCCGCCACGGCGGCAGCCGCGCCACCCGAGGAACCGCCCGCCGTATAGCCGTGGCGATGCGGATTGTGGGTGGCCCCATAATGCGGGTTGTCGGTAGTCGCGCCCAGCGCGCCCTCGTCCATATTGGTCTTGCCGATGATGACGGCGCCCGACGCGCGCAGCCGCGCCACCACATGGGCGTCGTCGGCCACCGGCTGCCGGCGCCCGGCCAGGCCCGCGCGAGTCGGCCAGCCGGCTACGTCGAAATTGTCCTTGAGCGCAACCGGGATGCCGTCGAGTCGCCCGATCACGCCGTCGCGGCGGCGATGCTGGGCCGCCAGCGCCTGCTCCTGCAGCATGGCCGAGCTCAGGCTGACATAGGCGTTGATCTCGGGATTGAGGCGCTCGATGGCCTCCAGGTAGGTCTCGGCCAACGACTGCGGCTGCACCCGATCGACCGCCAGCCAATGCAACAGCTGACACATCGTCGCCCGGCGCTGGTCGAGATCATTGATCGGGGGTTGCAGGTTCATGTTCTTCTTCCCTGGGTCTCACGGTCGATTATCACCACCGGAGATGAAGGGTTTGCAAGGATTCGGCCAGCCACGTTGCCCGGCATCGCCTGAACCCGGACAATGCCGGTTTGCCCGTTTCCATACGTGGGGGAACGGAATCGTGCCGCACCAGCCAGTTGGAGTTACGCCATGAGCGACCGCGAAATGATGGAATACGACGTCGTCGTCGTCGGCGCAGGCCCCGCAGGGCTTTCGTTCGCCATCCGCCTGAAGCAGCTCAAGCCGGATGTGAGCGTGTGCGTGATCGAGAAGGCATCGACCATCGGTGCGCAGATCCTTTCCGGCGCAGTGATCGAGCCGCAGCCGCTGGACGCCTTGCTTCCGGGCTGGCGCGACAACCCGCCGCCGATCTGCGTACCGGCCACCGAAGACGAATTCTGGCTGCTCACCAAGACCGGCGAACGCAAGCTGCCGGTACCGCCGGGCATGAACAACCACGGCAACTTCATCGTCTCCCTCGGCGCGATGTGCGCCTGGCTCGCGCCGCAGGCTGAAGCACTGGGCGTGGACGTGTTCCCGGGCTTCGCCGCCGCCGACAACATCTATAACGACGACGGCTCCGTCGCCGGCGTGCGCATCGGCGACATGGGCGTGGCGAAGGACGGTTCGCACAAGAGCGGCTACACCCAGGGCATCGACATCAAGGCCAAGGTCACCGTGCTGGCCGAAGGCGCGCGCGGCAGCCTCACCAAGCAGCTGATCAAGCGCTTTGCGCTGGACAAGGACAGCGACCCGCAGGGCTACTCCATCGGCATCAAGGAGCTGTGGCAGGTGCCCGCTGGCCGCGTGCAGCCGGGCAAGATCGTGCACAGCTTCGGCTGGCCGGCCGACAGCCACACCTACGGCGGCAGCTTCCTGTATCACCTGGACAAGGACCGCATCGCGCTGGGCTACGTCAGCGGCCTGGATTACACCGATCCGAACTACCAGCCGTGGGAAGCCTTCCAGCAGTGGAAGAACCACCCGACGGTGAAGTCGTTGCTGGAAGGCGGCACGATCCTTTCGGCCGGCGCTCGCGCCATCGTCACCGGCGGTTACCAGTCGCTGCCCAAGCTGGAGATGCCGGGCGCACTGCTGATCGGCGACACCGCCGGCCTGCTCAACGTGCCCAAGATCAAGGGGACGCACCAGGCCATCAAGAGCGGCATGCTCGCCGCCGAACACCTGGCCGCCACCGAACTCAACCCGGCCGGCTTCGACGCCAAGCTGCGTGCCTCCGACGTGATGGTCGAATTGAAGAAGGTGCGCAACATCAAGCCGGCCTTCAAGAAGGGCCTGTGGTTCGGCATGCTCAACGCCGCCTGGGAAACCGTCGTGGGCGGCGCCTCGCCGTGGACGCTGAAGAACAAGGCCGACTGGTCCTCGCTGCACAAGCTCGGCCAGCAGGAAGAACCCAAGCGCGACTACGTGCAGCGCGACCTGCCGCCGCGCGACCGCCTGGCCGGCGTCTACTTCGCCGCCACAGAACACGACGAAGACCAGCCCATCCACCTGCAGGTCGCCGACACCAACGTGTGCATCACCAAGTGCACCGTCGAATACGGCAACCCCTGCACCCGCTTCTGCCCCGCCGGCGTTTACGAGATCGTCGACGACGAAGCAGGCAAGCGCCTGCAGATCAACGCCGCCAACTGCGTGCACTGCAAGACCTGCGACATCAAGGACCCGTACCAGATCATCAACTGGGTGACGCCAGAAGGTGGTTCGGGGCCGAATTACCAGAACCTCTGATGTGGATGGATCAGGTGCGAGACACCTGGTCCCCTGCCCCGGGCCAGTTAACCGTAGGCACGGGCGCACTGCCCGATATACTGGAAAATAGACGTCCATAACGCCGTGCGTCCAACGGCGGCATGATCCAGACTTCGCGCATGCGTGGCATGTGGCGTCTTGCCCATCCCTTAAGACCGATGCGCCAGTAACCGGACCAGATCTCTACGCCCTGTTCTTCCCAGCGATGCTGTAGAGCCGACGACAGATCGCCGCGCTCTATCAACAGGGCAAGTGGCTCTTGGTCCGCGATCAACCGATCGATTACGTTCGCGCAACCGCTTGCGTCGTGCGCGTTCCTGAAGACGAGCAGCAACCGGCGCTGCCGCAGTACAGCCATGTCCAGCGATATTCCCCATGAGGGGTGATCGCGGAGCAGCGTATCGCCCCATCGCTGAGCGAAGATCTCGCGGTTGCGCACCTGGTAGGACTTGATGCCAGAGCCTTCGGACGTACCTGAGGTGATGCCCTCGAAGTGAATCACCATCGAGTGCGGCTGGTAGAGCACACGTTGTCCCGCCTCCCGTACGCGCATCGCCAAGTCCGCATCTTCGTAGTAGGCCGGACGATAACGATCGTCGAACCCGCCAAGTCGATCAAACAGATCCTTGCGGATGGCTACGGCGGCACCCGAGCAATAATCCACATCACGCACGTGCGTATAGCGCGGATCGAGCGGCGCATCGAATCGACCATAGTTCCCGCCCCGGCCGTCGGCGTACAGGATGCCACCTGCTTCCTGCAGCGTCCCATCGGGATACAGCAGCTTGGCGCCGACGAGGCCTGCATCACGGTGGCTTTCGAACGTTCCCAACAGAGCATCGAGCCACCCCGGCTGCACAGCGGTATCGTTGTTCAGAAATACCAGGAATTCGCCGCGAGCCAGCGCTGCACCGCGATTGCAGCTTCCGATGAAACCTTGATTGCTGGAATTGCGGACGTATCGGACGCCCTCGATCGCTGGGATCCTGGTGGTCGTGTCGTCCGACGACCCATCATCGACGACGATCACCTCGTACGGCGTCGCCTCGTTGCAACCGGCCAAAGCCGCCAGGCAGGTCAAGGTGTAGTCGATCTTGTTGAAGACCGGCACGATGATGCTTGCCGTGGGCGCATCTGATCCCGGCACCATGGCGAGCGCCGCAAGCGACGCAGCATCGGGCTGCATCAATCGATGTCGAGGCATCCACGGAAGACGACGTCGCAGGAAATCGAGACTCCTGTCCCACGTCCGCAAGGCGCCGTCACGCTGGAGCCCGTCCCATGCGCGGCGCAGGGATATCAATCGCCTACTCACGACCGGAGGTTTTATTGAAGGGTTTGCTTATCAGCCGTTCAGGCCATCGCGTCGGCCGTGGCCTGGAGAACTCCAGGCATGAACCATCACGCAGTAACCCGCGAAAACACCGCCAGTTCAATGACTTGTGGTTCTCCTGCCGCATCATGAAGGTCGTGGGAATACGGAATCCGCTCAATTGAACCGCCAATGGGCAGCGTGCGATTATCCCATGTTAGGGCACGACCAGCCTTCTTTGACTAGGTAACAGATGTCTTCTCATGTTGGCTGGAAGCTCCAGCAGCTCGGTTATGTGCTGAAGCGGGTCCGGGGCAGCTTGGCGCAGCGCGGCATCAAGGGCACGTTCAACCGCATTCGCCAGGAGTTCCAGAGCCCCCAGGTCGAAGACCTGGCCCTATCGCTCGAACCGAGCGGCGCACTTGCGCCTGCGTCGATTCCGTTTTCTGACACCCCCGAGGTGTCGGTCATCATCCCGGTTCACGGCAAGCTCGAGTGGACCATCGCATGCCTGCGTTCGATTGCGCGTCATGGCGCCACCGTGCCTTTCGAAGTGATCGTGATTGACGATGCATCGCCTGACGAGACGCACGCTACGCTGTCGACCATCAAGGGGCTGCGCGTCCTGCGCAATGACAGCAATCTCGGCTTCATCGGCAGCTGCAATGCCGCTGCACACGCCGCCAGGGGATCGCTGCTGTTCTTTCTCAATAACGACACCCAGGTCCTGCCGGGTTGGCTGGATGCGCTCAGGCAGACCTATCTGGAAGAACCCAACGCGGGCATCGTGGGCAGCCGCCTGATCTATCCTGATGGGCGTCTTCAGGAGGCGGGTTGCATCGTTTTCTCCGACGGCGAAAGCTGGAACATCGGTCGCTTCGAACCACGTGAAGACCCGCGCTTCCTCTATCGCCGCGACACCGATTACGTATCGGGCGCGGCCTTGCTGATCGAGCACGCGCTGTTCGATCAGGTCGGCGGTTTCGACGACCGCTATGCGCCGGCCTATTGCGAGGATCTCGATCTCGCCTTTGCCGTGCGCGCCGCGGGACGGCGGGTCATCTACGAACCCGCCAGTCAGGTCGTCCACTTCGAAGGTGTCAGTTCGGGCGTCGATCCCTTCAGCGGCGTCAAGCGCTACCAGACCATCAATCGTCATAAATTCCGCGAGAAATGGCAAGCGGCGCTGGCAAAGCAGCCATCCCGAAAACTCCCCGTGGAACTGGCCATCCTGCATGGCCAGCGACACATCCTGATCGTCGACGCGCTTACGCCGGACCCTACGCGGGATTCGGGCTCACTCCGGCTCGTGAACATCATGCGCCTGCTGCGCGAACTGGGTTGGCAGGTGACCTTCATGGCCGACAATCGCCGCTCCAGTCCCAGCGAGATTGCGTACCTCGGCAATCTGGGAGTGCGCGTGCTGTGCAAACCATGGGCGCCGGCGCTGCCTGTATGGCTCGCGCGGGAAGGCAAGACGCTTGACGCCGTGATGCTCTGCCGCCACTACGTGGCACCACCGCATTTGCCGCTCCTGCGGAAGATGGCCCCGAACGCCAAGGTGCTCTTCGACACCGTCGATCTGCACTTCCTGCGCGAGAAACGCGCCGCTGAGCACGACGACAATCCTGCGCTCGCCCGTCAGGCGGAGGCTTCGCGCCAAGCGGAGCTCGCCCTTATCCGCGCCTGCGACGTCACATTCGTGGTCAGCCCGATTGAACAGAAGCTCATCGCGGCGGAAGTGCCGGAAGCCCGCGTGGAGCTTCTTTCCAACGTGCATGAGCTCTTCGGCCGCAACAGGGGTTTCGAAAACCGTCACGGGTTGGTGTTCGTCGGCGGTTTCGCGCATCCGCCGAATATCGACGCAGTGAATTGGCTGGTGACTGACATCTATCCACGCGTGCGCGCCAGCCGTCCCGACATCGAGCTGCATCTGATCGGCGACATTCCGGAGAACGAACACCCCCGTTTGACGGGGCCTGGCATCCACATCCACGGCCGCGTCGACGATCTCACGCCGTGGATGGAAGGGAGCCGTGTGTCGCTGGCGCCGTTGCGGTATGGCGCAGGCGTCAAGGGCAAGGTCAACATGGCCATGAGCCACGGCTTGCCTGTGGTGGCCACGTCCATCGCGGCGGAAGGCATGAGCCTGGTCGACGGGGAAAATGTGCTGCTGGCCGATAACAGCGCCGACTTCGCGGCGGCGATTCTGCGACTCCACGATGATGCCCAGCTGTGGCTGCGCCTGTCGGATGCAGCACTGGACAATATCCGGCATCATTTTTCGTTCGACAAAGCCAGGGAAACGCTCCGCCAAGCCCTCGCCTGACCGATCCGTACCCGGGCGTACGGATCAGATAGAATGACAAGTTCAAGTACCCAGCGACAGCACCCGTAAAGCAAGGATTTCCCCATGAAAATTCTGGTCGGCTACAAGCGCGTCGTGGACTACAACGTCCGCATCCAGGTGAAACCCGATGGCACGGGCGTGGTGACGGATGGCGTGAAGCTCTCCGCCAATCCGTTCGACGACATCGCCCTTGAAGAAGCCTTGCGCCTGCGCGAAAAGGGCGTGGCTGAAGAAGTGGTGGTCGTGGGCATCGGCCCTGCCGACCTCACCGCACACCTGCGCAACGGTCTCGCCATGGGCGCCAACCGCGCCATCCACGTGGTGACCACCGACGCCGTGCAGCCGCTCACTGCTGCCCGCATCTTCCGGAAGCTGATCGAGAAGGAACAGCCGGGCCTGGTCATCCTCGGCAAGCAGGCCATCGACGACGACGCCAACCAGACCGGCCAGATGCTGGCCGCGCTGTGGGACCGTCCGCAGGCGACGTTCGCCAGCAAGGTCGAGATCGCCGACGGCAAGGCCACGGTGACCCGTGAAGTCGACGCGGGTCTCGAAGTGATCGAAGCCGAACTGCCGGCCGTGATCACCACCGACCTGCGCCTCAACGAACCGCGCTTCATCAAGCTGCCGGACATCATGAAGGCCAAGTCCAAGCCGATCGACACCATCGAGTTCGGCTCGCTGGGCGTGGAGGCCAACGATCACCTCAAGACCACGCATTACGCCGCGCCGGCCAAGCGCAGCAAGGGCGTGATGGTGAAGGATGCGGCCGAGCTGGTCGCAACCCTGAAGCAGAAGGGGCTTTTGTGATCGTCCCCGATAAGACACCGGCCATCCATGGCCGGACTTTTCAATAAAAGCCTCACTGTCCCACGTTTGAGGGAACACCCAATGCCCAAGATCCTCGTCATCGCCGAACACCTGGACGGCAAACTGAATTCCTCCACCGCGCGCGCCGTCAGCGCCGCGGCGGCCATCAAGCCCGAAGCCATCGATGTGCTGGTGCTGGCCGACAGCGTCGACGCCGTCGCCGCCGAGGCGGCCAAGATCGAAGGCGTGAGCCGCGTACTCACCATCGCGCGCGCCGAGAACGCGCACCCGCTCGCGGCCGTGCTGGCCCCGCAGATCGCCAAGGCCGCCGCCGGCTACAGCCACGTGTTCGCCCCATCGACCACGTTCGGCAAGGATGTGCTGCCGCGCGTGGCCGCCCTGCTCGGCGTGGCCCAGGTCAGCGACGTGATGAGCGTGGAAGGCGCGCACACGTTCAAGCGCCCGATCTACGCCGGCAACGCGATCATCACGGTTGAAGCCGACGCCAACACCACCGTAGTCGCCACCATCCGTACGGCCTCCTGGGCCGCCGCGGCGACGGGTGCCAACAATGCTCCGGTCGAAGCCCTGTCGGTGGACGTGGCCCTGCCCTCGCACACCCGTTTCGTCGAACTGCAGTCGGGCAAGAGCGACCGCCCGGATCTGCAGAGCGCCGGCAAGGTTGTCTCGGGTGGCCGCGGCGTAGGCTCGAAGGAAAACTTCGACATCATCTTCAAGTTCGCCGACAGGATCGGCGCTGCCGTCGGCGCTTCGCGCGCGGCCGTCGACGCCGGCTATGTGCCGAGCGATTTGCAGGTGGGCCAGACCGGCAAGATCATCGCCCCCGAGCTGTACATGGCGATCGGTATTTCCGGCGCGATTCAGCACCTCACCGGCATCAAGGACGCCGGCACCATCGTCGCCATCAACAAGGACGGCGAGGCGCCGATCTTCGAGATTGCCGACATCGGACTCGTGGGTGATCTGTTCAAGATCATCCCGGAGTTGGAAGCCGCGCTCGGTTGAACCCAACAGTGCTCTGGGGCCTAGGGTCTCCCAGAGCACTTGGCACGCAACCCACTGCCAGCAGGTGACATGAAGACGCCGGCTTTCGGCTGGGGCGAATCGTTGAGAACATGAGGACACAACGCATGACAGCCAGCCGCACACTTTTCTTCGTGCTTGCCTCAAGCATCGCTCTAGCAGGTTGTGGCAACCAGGACTCCTCGACGCCAGCCGGAACGGCAGCGCCTACCGACTCCGCCCCCGGGCAAATCAACAGTGCCTTGCCGCGTGAAGATATTTCCACGAAGCTCGAGCTCGTTGGATCTCCGACCTATGATCAGGCGGACGACAGCCTCCACGTGCACGTCCGCATCATCAACAATGGCAAGACCACATTAGTGAGCGCCGGCACGGCCATGGTCCGATTGGGTGCGATGTTGATCGGCCCGCAAGGCCCTGACCAGGCACCGGGTAATCGTGACTTCGTTCGCATCGATCTTCCGAGCATTCCCGCGGGTAGCAACGCAGAAGTAGAAGGCAAGCTACCCGCAGCAGCACTGGTCAACCTGCCCGTTCGGTTCGACTTGGTCCAGGAAGGCGTCAACTGGTTCTCCGCGTACGGACAGCCCACGTTGGATGTTGGTCCGTACAAGCGCTGCGCGAACAATGAGCGCTCTCTGTGCGACAGCGGCGATAAGCCACTTCCTTCCGGCTGATCGCTCCACCCTGCTATTTATTCCGCTCGTTCCCTTCGCTCAAAGGAAGTCGTTGTAATGGATTTGCGTTGCTTCAAGGCCTATGACATCCGCGGCCGTGTCCCTGAGGAATTGGATGAGACGCTGGCCCAACGCATCGGTTTTGCATTGGCGACCCAGCTTGATCCGGGGCCCGTCGTGCTCGGCCGCGACGTGCGCTTGAGCAGCCCCTCGCTCCAGATGGCATTGAGCGACGGCCTGCGCCGCGGTGGGCGAGACGTCATTGATATCGGCGTGGGTGGCACCGAAGAGGTCTACTTTCAGACCGCGCATTTAAAGGCCGCCGGCGGCGTCATGGTGACCGCTAGCCATAATCCGATGGACTACAACGGTATGAAGCTGGTGCGCGAAGGTGCGCGCCCGATCAGCGGCGATTCCGGACTGTTCGCCATTCGCGATGCCTGCGCCGAACCCTTGCCCGATGTACCGGTCAAGGGCAGCGAGCGGACCCACCATGCTCGCTCCGCATTCGTCGAACACCTGCTCGGCTATATGGACAGGGAAACGCTCAAGCCGCTCAAGATCGTGGTGAATGCCGGCAACGGCGGTGCAGGCCTCGTGATTGACGCCCTCGCGCCGCACCTGCCTTTCGAATTCATCCGCGTCCACCATGAACCGGACGGGACATTCCCGCATGGCATCCCCAATCCCCTACTGCCAGAGTGTCGAGAGGACACCGCCAAGGCCGTGGTGGATCACGGCGCCGATTTCGGCGTGGCCTGGGATGGCGATTTCGACCGCTGCTTCTTCTTCGACGCCACGGGTCGTTTCATCGAGGGCTACTATCTCGTGGGCCTGCTGGCTACGTCGATGCTGCGCAAGCATCCGGGCGCCAAGATCATTCACGACCCCCGCCTCACCTGGAATACCGTGGAAATGGTACGCGCCGCCGGCGGCGTCCCGGTCATGAGCAAGACTGGACATGCGTTCATCAAGGAACGCATGCGTGCGGAAAACGCCATCTATGGCGGCGAAATGAGCGCCCATCACTACTTCCGCGATTTCGCCTATTGCGACTCGGGCATGATTCCGTGGCTGCTTATCGCGAGCCTGGTCTCCTCCACCGGAACATCGCTGGCCGAAATGGTCGAGGACCGCATGGCCGCGTTCCCATGCAGCGGAGAGATCAACTTCAAGGTCGCCGATGCCAAGGCATCGATCGATCGCGTGCTGAATCACTACGCCAGCGGACAGCCCGTCCTGGACTACACGGACGGCGTGAGCGCGGACTTCGGCGAATGGCGCTTCAATCTTCGCAGTTCCAATACCGAACCGCTTCTCCGCCTCAACGTGGAATCGCGCGCGAATCCGGCACTGATGCGTGCCAAGGTGGATGAAATTACCGCGCTACTGAAGGCATAGACGGCGCTCTTCCAGCTACAGGAAGCGGCCCGGGCCTTCGCTCATCGCGCGGGCCCGGCTTGTTCAAGCTGACGTTGCCCGTCAATAGCCATTGAGCAGGTGGCGCGGCAGATTGGCCAGGGTGGCGATGTCGGCTCCGTCAAATGGGACAAACCCTCGCCAATAGGCATACATGAGCACGAGGTTGAGCATTGTGAAAGCGATGCAGACCGCAGCCATGATGCCGCCGCGGCGGATTTCCCAGAACCTCTCAAGAACCACTCCCATCGAGAGGGCAAACAGCGGCATCACATCCACCATCGGGCGGCTGCCAAAACTTCCGCCGAACGTCCAGCAATACCAGCTGGCGCACACATAAACGTGTATGCAGAGCACCAGCACGATCGCCCATCCCAGCCATCCCATGCGCCGAACAAGCGACGGGAGGCCCATCAGCGCCAAGGCGAGCAGCGGTGTCCAGAACAATGCGCCCTTCCGGATGCTGAAGAGGAAATTGGCGAGTTCAGGACGCGCCCAATAGAACTTGGCGTCCTCGCCAACCTCGAAATAAGCATTCACCAGCCAGTGGCCCGTCGACAACTTCCAGTAAAGGAATTGCGGGAACAACACGGCAAGCGCCAGGCCACCCGCAAAGAGCGAATGGCCCATGAATACCCGCGCGTTGCGGTACTGGATCCAGCGTTCCACGAGCAATACTGCCGTCAGCAGCGAGAAGACGATGTTGGTCATGCGCGTGAGCGCAATCAGGCCGGTTACCACGCCCAAGGCGGCTACCATGCGCAATGGCAGTACTGGCCCTTGCGCGCGCGCGACCAGCAGCAGATACAGAAGCAGCGACGTCAGCGCAAACTGGTACACATGACTGAATGAAGCATCGTACGTCGCATAGTGGAATACGTTGGTAGCGAGGATGGTTACAGCAACCACGCAAAGCGAAACCATCTCCGATTGCCTGGTCCGCAATGCGCGATAGAGGAAGAACATGCCCACGCACAAATAGACGATCGCGGAGAAGGTGTTGGCAATCTGGTATGGCGTCGAATATCCCGTACGCGAATCACCTGTCACGCCGGCAACGGCATGCGCCAGCAAGAAGAACGGAGATTGCAGGAAGGCCGTTCCGATGGCGTACTTGTCGAAGTACCGGCCTGTCTCTTTCGCCGGATTGATGCCGAACTCAAACGATGTAGTTCCCTGCGGCATGTTGTGTAACGCAGGGCCAAGCTCAAGGTTATGGTCGACGAAGATCGAAGGCAGATAAGCGTAGTAGCCGAATCCGTCCGATCGGATCGGAGGGCCGTTCAAATGCCTCGCATAAATGTATATGCATGAACATACGGCGGCCAGCGCCACAAGCAGCATCAACAGCACGATATTGCGATATTCGCCTGCCCGGCTATAGACGACAGGCCCAGCGACAGCCCGACCCAGGCGCGATTCCAGCGCGCCATCGAAAGATTGAGACACCAGTAACCCCCAGATTCCCCAGCGCGCATTTTCTTGGAAAGGCAGCCTGAAGGGCAAGATCCTTCGCAGTGCCATCGCAATTTCTTTCCGCGACAAAGGCTTAGCAGGTCACTGGAGAAGGGGGGAGCGTCGTCACGTCCACGCATGCGTGGTTTAGGACGAAAGACAGCATTCACCGGATCCAGCGCCATGCCACCGCGTGCAATGACCTTTCGATCCATCCTGTTCGGTGGTGAAACAGCAGGCCGTCTTTCCATCCAATTCGCTAGCCGATCCGGTGCGCCTGCGAATCGACTCAAGTAACATGCTGCGATTGCCGAAATCGCCGGACCGAACGTCCCTGCCTGTGATCCGGCAACACAAACGCTCATGGCCTCGCCAATGAGCAGGACATGGGGAAGCCCGTCATTATTCGGTGGTTGGCCTCGTGGTCGATTGCCTAGGTTCGTACATGGAGAACAACTTGAGCCAGATTCTGGTAACCGGTGGTGCGGGATTCCTTGGTTCGCATTTGTGCGATCGCCTCATTGAGGCCGGCCACGATGTGCTGTGCGTGGACAACTTCTTCACCGGCTCGAAAGACAACATCCGCCATTTGATCGGCCACCCGTCCTTCGAACTCGTGCGGCATGACGTGACGTTCCCGCTCTACGTCGAAGTCAGGCAGATCTACAACCTGGCCTGCCCCGCTTCTCCCGTGCACTATCAGCACGATCCGGTGCAGACCACCAAGACCAGCGTGCATGGAGCGATCAACATGCTGGGCCTGGCCAAGCGCGTGCGCGCACGCATCCTGCAGGCGTCGACCTCGGAGGTCTACGGGGACCCTGAAGTCCATCCCCAGCCGGAATCCTATTGGGGCCGCACCAATCCGATCGGCATCCGCAGCTGCTACGACGAAGGCAAGCGTTGCGCCGAAACCCTGTTCTTCGACTATTGGCGCCAGCACCAGCTGGAGATCAAGGTCATGCGCATCTTCAACACATACGGCCCGCGCATGCATCCCAACGACGGCCGCGTCGTAAGCAATTTCATCGTGCAGGCGCTGAAGGGCGAACCGATTACCATCTACGGCGACGGCACGCAGACCCGAAGCTTCTGCTATGTCGACGACTTGATCGAAGGCATGCGCCGTCTGATGGACAGCGATGCAGCCATCACTGGCCCGATCAATATCGGCAATCCTGGCGAATTCACGATGCTGGAGTTGGCCGAGAAGGTCATCTCACTGGTCGGCGGCAGATCCAAGATCACATACATGCCTCTGCCCAGCGATGATCCCAAGCAACGCCAACCCGACATCTCGCAGGCCAAGGCGAAGCTCGACTGGACGCCCAAGGTCTCGTTGGATGATGGCCTCAAGGAAACAGTGGCGTACTTCCGCAAGCGGCTTGGAGTCTGACCGCGCATGCGTCATCCCAAGTTGATCATCGTGACACCCGTGTTCGAGGATACCGAAGCGTCGACCATCCTGTTCTCGGAGCTGGCGAAGTCCTGTGGCACGGAAATCCATGTCGTCGCGGTGGACGATGGCTCGGTGCGCCAACCGCTGACCTTGCAAGGCATGCAGGACGCCGGCGTCCACGGCACGGTGATCAAGCTCAAGCGCAATGTCGGCCATCAACGCGCCATCGCCGTCGGAATAGGCTATGTCGCGGAACACTTCAGCCATATCGACCGCGTCGTGGTGATGGATTCCGACGGAGAGGATCTACCCGAAACGATCGATGGCCTGCTCAACGATCTGGATGCCTCGGAAGTCGACGTGGTTGTAGCACAGCGCAAGAGCCGCGTCGAAACGCTGCGTTTCAAGGCGTTCTACGTGGTCTACAAGTGGCTGTTCAGCCTGCTCACCGGCCGCAAGATCAGTTTCGGCAATTTCATGGCCATGACCGGCCCTGCGGTTCGTCGTCTCGCTTCCATGGGTGAGCTGGCAACACATGTCGCCGGCACCGTGCTCGTGTCGCGACTCCGCTGGCGCACGTGCGCACTCGATCGCGGCCCGCGTTATGCCGGCAAGAGCAAGATGAATTTCGTCGGCCTGGCCCTGCATGGTTTTAAGGGACTGATGATCTTTGCCGAGGATGTACTGGTCCGCGTTGGTATCGCCTGCGCGGGTGTTGCGGTGCTGTCGCTGCTGGGCGGCACGGCAGCAGTCGTACTCAAGGCTCTGGGCTATGCCACGCCGGGCTGGTTTTCCGTCGCGCTGGGTCTCTTGCTGCTGGTGTTTTTGCAAACCGGGGCCATTACGTTGATGACTCTCATGCTCACCGGCATCACCCGCAGCAGCACGGTGCTCCCCCTGGATTATAAGTTGCTCGTGGACCGGATCTTCACGACGGCCGATGTCAGCCACCATGCTTAACCTCGTTCGGCATCAGCCAGTCCGTTATCTGATCAACGGACTGGCTGCCACGTGCGTCAGTTACGCCGTACTGAACATCTGCATCCATCTGCTGCATATCCCCTCTGCAGGCGTGTCCAATTTCATCGCAGCGGTATTTGGCATCACCGCCTCATTCCTGGGCAGTCGGCATTTCGTCTTTCCTGGCGCAACCGAATCGGTCTGGCACCAGCTAGCCCGCTTCTGGCTTCTTTATGCCGTACTCGCGCTCATGCAGGCGGCGGTTCTTTTCGTTTGGTCGGACTGGGCGGGGCTGGATTATCGCGTCGGCTTCCTGATCGGCACATTCCTGCAGATGGCATGCAGTTATTTCGGAGGAAAGCATTGGGTATTCAAGCGATAAAGTTCGGCCGCATCACCGCGATCACCGCGGTGTTCGTGCTGACGCTACTGGCCGTTTACGTCATCCACTCGCTGTACCTGCGGGTAAACGTAGTCTTCTACAGCGCCATTCTCGATGGCGTGGTCGCCACGGCAATCTGTGGCGCGCTGCTGTGGGCGCTTCCATGGTTCAAGGTGCTTGGTCCCATAGAGAAGCTCCAGCTCATCGTCATATGGTTGCTGCTGGGCTACGGCTACGCGATATCGGTACCCACCGTGCTTGATCGCTCGCTGTCCTTCTACATCCTCGAAAAACTTGACCAGCGTGGCGGAGGCATCCGGGAGGATGCGTTCGAAGACGTATTCACCAAGGAATATGTCAAGGAGCACCATCTTGTCGATGTGCGCCTTACAGAACAATTGCAGTCGGGAACGATCGAAATTCACGATGGCTGCGTGTTGCTTACGGACAAAGGTCGTCGGCTTGCTCACATCAGTCGCTTCTTCCGGAACAACTTGCTGCCAAAACACCGCCTGCTGATGGGTACGTACTCTGACGCGTTGACGGATCCGTTCAGGCACAGCACGACGGAAGTTACTTACCGCTGCCATTGACCTCATCGCCAGGACGGGCGCGGGATCCGCCCTGGCCGATAGCCGCGGTGGTTGCGAAACCAGATGCATCGCGCCTCGCAACCAGCAGAGCCTGCTGTCCTATATCCTCTCAAGCCCCGAACGGCAAAAGCATTCCATGCGCCCAGATGATCGCCAACAAGCTGCTTCCCGTTCTTCGGCAACGCGGGAATTCCTCTGGCCCTTAGGCCTGCTCGCACTTGGCTTCGCCTTCATCACTCTCCACCAGTCTGGCTACTTCCAGGCGATCCCTGGGGACATGGGCGACGCGCGCTTCAACAACGTCATCCTCGAGCATCTGTTCCGCTGGGTTGCCGGCAAAGACGCGTCGCTTTGGTCGCCACCCTATTTCTATCCCTATCCAGGCACGCTCACCTTCAGCGACAACCATTTCGGAACGGGATTGGTCTATGTCTGCATGCGGTTGCTCGGACTGGGCCCGGAAGGTGCTTTCATCGGCTGGTATACGTTGGCGGCACCACTGAATTTCATCAGTTGCTACTACGTCCTTCGCCGGATGGGCTTAAGCCCGAAAGGAAGCGCTGTTGGCGCCTTCATCTTCACGTTCGCATTCAACGTCAGTGCGCGGCACGGTCATGCCCAGCTTTCGTACCGCTACGCCGTTCCGCTCGCGATGCTCGCACTTCAGCGACTGGTGGAAACCCACGCCCCGCGGCAACTGGCGTTGGTCGCCCTTTGGGTGACCTTGCAGTTCTATGCCTCAATCTACCTCGGTTACTTCCTGGTACTTCTGCTGGTGGCGTATGCAGTCATGCAGACCATCATGCCGGCGACCCCGGAGGCGTCCCGTCCGCATCAAGCCGTGCTTGGCAGCCTGACTAGGACCTGGCGTGACAGGAGCATGGGCTGCATCGCCACAATCGCTCTCTGTGGTGGCGCGCTCGTTCTCCTGTTTTACCCGTACATGCACTACTCGAAGCTGTATCAGCTGACCAGGGATTTCACGGAAATTCACAGCATGCTCCCGCGGCCCGGCAGCTACCTGCTTGCGGACGGATCGATGATATGGGGCAAGCTCAGCGCACGCATTACGGGGCTGCCCATGCGCTGGGAACACCAGATGTTCTTCGGTGCGTCGGCGTGCGCGCTTGCCTTGCTGGGTATAGTCGGATGGCGTGATCGCCAAGCCAAGATCGCTGCGGGCGCCATTCTATTTCTTGTCGTGCTGACCCTGGACGTCCACGGCCACAGCATCTATTTCCTGTTTTACAAGCTGCCTCTGGTAAATGCGATCCGCGGCGTAAGCCGTATCGGTCTGGTGATGGTTTTCCCCGTGGCGTTTCTCGCGGGACGCGGTCTCGATTATCTGCTCGCCCCGGCCCGTCATCGACTGCTCAAGCATGCCGTCGCATTCCTGCTTGTGCTGTTTATGCTGGTCGAATACGTGGCCTTCTATACGCAGTCAGTTCCCCTCAAGGACCTGGAGCAACGCCTTGCCGGTCTTGTCGCTCTGGTCCCGGATCCGCTGCCACCGGATGCCATCCTGTATGTGCCGCCCAGCAACAGCGGCGCGCCGTTCAACAACGAGTTGGATGGCATGCGCCTCGTCGCTGCCACCGACAGGGTGACGCTCAATGGCTATTCAGGCAATGTGCCAAAGGGATTCAGCGATCCGGCGGTCGCCGCATGCGACGTCGTGAACAATCGACTCGCGAACTACGCGGCGTTCACGGGCGGTGGCTACGACCAATACGCAGCGCTGGTGAACCGGGTCGTTGTCCTCGGTCGCGCCGGGCATTGCACGCCTCTCCCGGCGCTGGCGGTGCGAACGCACTTCAGTGGCAACGTCCCGGAAGTCACCGTGAAGGCCACTAGGCTGGAAGTCGTGAACCCCAGGCTTGTCGACGGCAAGCTGGTCGTGACGTTGCAAATCGAGAACCAGTCCACGGACACTTTGCACTCGATTTCCGACGACAATCACCCCATCCGGTTCTCATGGCGACTTGTCCCGACGCAAACTAGTGCGGGCCCTTATGATGGCTGGAACACGCGCAAAGACCTCGCGAGCGATGTAAGGGCTGGCGAAGCCCAGGAAACCGACATCATTGTCGACCCGCCACATGTGCCCGGAACATATCGGATAGAGTCGAGCCTCGTGCAGGAAAATGCGCTCTGGTTCCACCAGTTCGGCATGTCCATCGCGCAGAGTGACAAGCTGATTGAAGTAAAGCAGGACGGGAGTATCACCGTTCTGCCGTAATGAGACGCCACTCAACTCCCCCTTCGCGCTGGGCCCGGGTGATCGTCCCCCACATGACGCACATCGCGTGAAGGCAGAAGCAACCGCCGCATTCGTGCGGCGGCTGACGAGTCTCAGGCCATGGCTCCCGTCGTCATGCCGCGGTTCGCCAACAGTGAATCCAAAGCCTCCTTCCAGCCACGCTTGCAGCCTGCGTAGTGGTCGACCGCACCTTCATGCCATTCGCCGTGATTGGCGACCGATGCAACGCGAACGTCGTTGCGCGAAACGGCTCGCTGGACGGCCTCGGGATGTCCATTCGTGATGCAGAACACAGGGTCCGCCGACGGATACCTATCGCGAAACGCATTGATGATCTGCAGATAGATGTCCGGTTCGTGGGTTTTACGAAGGACAACCTCGTCCATCGGGTCGTACCAGCCAGTTCGGTTGATGAACAGCAGCGGCCGGCGTGCGTTTGCCAGCGTCTCGTTCATTCGCGCACCGAGGAACCGGTACTTTTGCGCTACCGCTTCAACCTCATCAGACCACCTGGCGGCGATCCTGTGGTGCTCGTCCCGGGTGAATGCATGATGCAAAAGGATCCCGCTTGGCCGATGAATGACACTGTCCGTGTTGTCGACCTGCATGTGCTCAAGCGTACGGGCAAAGTCGGCATCGACCAGCGAGAACCCGCTCCGAAGCAAATCCGGGACGGCCGCCAATGGCGTAATGAACCAGTCCAACAATCCCGACTTGAGCTCGCCGAAATAGGAACGAAGGTTGTAGGAGATCTCGCAATTGGTGCCCAGCGAGAATACGCAATCATGTTCGTGGATCTGCATGCCCTGCTTCCTGGTTCATCGGAGGCGTCGTTGACGCAACCGATCCGTACATCATCAGCCCACAACTTTCGTCGCGAGAATTGAACCGTCCGGTGAAGTTGCTGCAGCCGCTTCACCAGAACCGAGGATCCTGTGCGCCATGGCCACGTAGCTGTTGTCCTCCGCCCATGACCGTGCCTGGCTGGCCAGCTCCAGCCTCTTCTGCTCGTCATCAAGCAACTCGCTTATGGCGTCCGCGAAAGACTTGGCATCCCGCGAGGGCACGACTCGCGCGACATGGCGCAAGGAGGAGAAGATCTTCGATTCGGACACCACGATGGGCGTGCCGGCTGCCAAAGCGATATTGGCCGCGCCGCTCGCCCCTTCGTTGGATTCGGCGTAAGGCAGAACGACGAGATCACATTGGGACAGACCATCAATTACCGCGTCGATATCGGCAAAGGAGGTGTCGAGTCTTACGGCGCCTTCCAGCCCTTCCTGTTTCACGAATGTAAGGCAGCGCCGCACATAGTCGGACTGTTCCTCACCCGGATAGACGGCGTGCCAACCGCGATATTGAAGATTCGGATAACGACGACGGAGCAGCTTGAGCGCTGCCAGCGTGATATCAATACCCTTGTAATCGCGGAAGAAACCAAAGCCGCCGATCACCATGGGCCTTTCGGAGTCATGGGTGGAGGTCATGGCCTTGCTGCGGCCACTCGTCCGAACCGGATGGAGGCAAACCAATATGTTGGCGGTATTTCCCAGTCGATCGGCCTCGCGCTCGCTGTGGACGAGCACTTGTGCGCCGGCCTCGGCTAAAAGGGCTACTTCGGCCGGTTGCAGATGCGCGGCGTCGTGGCACTCGATGATTACCGGGACCTTGTGCCTGGAGGCTTCAGCGGCAATCTGCGCATAATCGCCCACGCTCATGAAGCCCGTATGGTGCTGAAGGACCACCACAACCGGCTTGATTGCCGCCATTGCGGCGTTGAAGGCAGTGAGGTCGACTCTGCTGCTGCGCCACGTCTTGTTGTCCCAATGCCAGCCACGGGTCACCGGGAACCGCAGTTCAGGCATGACGCCCGTGGGTTCATGCCCCAGCAGGGAGTTACCGAAGATCACCACGTCCGCTCCGGCCTCGCGCAACGCTTCGGCAAAATAGTGAGCGTGTTCGGCGATACCGCAAGCGACGCCCCACGTGGACAGCATCAGTACCGGCGGACGCGCCGCCCGCCGGGCCTCGGCGTAATAGCGCAATTCATCGCCCAGTCCACGGGAAATCGCCTCCCAACTGAAACGCCTGTCTACCAATGCCAGGCAGGCTTCACGACGCTCTCTGGAAATGTCTTGCGCCAGCAAGGCAGCAAGGGCCGGCGCGAGCATCTCCTTCGACTCGATGATGACTTCGCCCTTTCCCGTGCTCTCACCAGCAATGCCTCTGGCGCCGACGGATGTCGTCAGCACCGGCAGGCCGGCCGCGAGGAAATCGAACATCTTCACGTTGGTTCCGGCGCCGGAGAACATCGGATTGACAGCCACGTCGGCAGACAGGAGCAGATTCCACTTCTGTTCGTCATCCACGATGCCCGTGCACACGACATTCGGAGGCAACACGGCCGATGCCAGGCCGTCGGCTATGCCACCGACCAGCACAAACGTCGCTTCTGGAAGATGCGGTGCAAGCACATCGACAATGAATCGCCCTGCTTCGGCATTGGGTCCATATTGGCTACCCATGAACACGACGCGCTTGCGGTTTCGATCACGAGCCGCCAGCGCATTCCTGGCAGCCGAGCGCATGGCGATCAAGTTATGCCGGAAGCGTTCGGTAAAGGTCCCATTGGGAGCCACGCGCAACTTACCCAGCGGGACGTCGTAGATCTTCTGGAACAACGCTACTTCTTCACCGGAGCAGCAGTAGACGAGCTCGCTTCTTGCCAACAGGCTGGCTTCTGTGGCGACCACCAACTCCAGCATGGACGTTGCCTGCGGCAGGTCGTCGTGCAACGAGACACGCAGCACCGACTCGACGTTGTGCGCGTCATAGACCACGAGCTGCTCGGGCTTCAGGTCCGCTGCCAGTGGCGGAAAACACCATGGATGCGAAAACACGACCACGTCTGCAGTCTGCATCTCTCGACGTGCAGCGGCGAGGTACTCCGGCGACAGGGCAACCTGCCGTGGGAATTCCATATCGATCATCCCCCGGCCGCCCATGCGATGCGCGGTCTCTTGCGCCGCGCGATGATGTTCATCGCTCAGCGGGATGCAGATCTCACGAAGCCTGGGCGTGAGCTGGTGGTCCCGGGGCAGTTCGCCGGGCCAATCATATGTACCCACATAGAACGCTTGGATGTCATCACCAAGGTGGTGATATAGCCCAAGCAATCGTTGTCTGCCGCCACCCACGGCAGGCGTGATTGGCTGCATGTCCAGAATGACGACCTTACACCCCTGCATTACCTACCTCATCATGTTCCGGAGCAACACGCTGACTGCGTATCGGCCACCAGCCAAGCAATAGTACGGATACCCTTCGCATCGAGGCTGAACCTGACTGCCGGGCGCCGAACCCCACGGGCTCGCCGGTTGGTCATTCTAGGCGCCCTGAGTGTTCTTTTCGCGAAAAAGACCACCTTTCTCAGCGACTTGAGTGCCTTACCCCGGTCGTGCGCCTGCTTCTACCGGAATATCCAAGGCTTCCAGCAGTCGGGTAGCCGTCGCGTGCCAACTCATGTGCTCGGAGGCGGTCAGACCGCGCGCGCCCACGGTCCTGGCAAAGTCCGGATTTGCATATAGCTGATCGATGGCACGCCCGATGGCCGCTGGCACGGGTTCGCAGACCAAACCCGCGGCGTACTTTTCCACCAACCGCGCAGGCTCGCCCGAGTCCGAACAGGTAATGACCGGCTTGCCACTATGGAAAGCCTCGACCGTGACGAGTCCGAAGTCTTCGCGGTACGGCACAAAGGGCACGGCCAGCGCGTTGGCATAGGTGTCCAACAACTGCTCATCGCTCAGGCGCCCGAGGAAGACGATGCGCTCGTCTCCCCTGGCGAGTTCCTCCAGCGTCTGGCGATCTTCGCCGGTGCCCGAAATCATCAACTTCACCGGCGCTTTCACATGTTTCATTGCCCTGATCACCAGATCGACGCGCTTCCACCGATGCAGGCGACCAGGCATGAAGATGTAATCGAAGCGCCCCTCCCGGAACCCGCTCATGTTGGAAGCCTGGTACAGCACCTCCGCGTCCAATCCGTTGAACTGAGCCAGCCGCTTTCTCACCTCTTCGCCTATGACGAACAGCTTGCGCAGTCGTCTCGACGAAAGTGCCGCGGTATCGAGTTCCTGGATGCGCCTGCGTTGCTCCAGCAACTCACGACTGGGCGACGGGAATTCCATATCGAACATGTCGTAGAAAACCCGCATCGTGTGCTGCAGATAGCACACATGATTGCGGTGCCTTACGACATATCCAGGCGCTTTCGTGGATATCACGCCATCGAAAGCCGAAAGATCAAGATCGTAGAAGCGCAGATACGACCGCAGAATCGACTCAAAGTTGGCCTCGTCGGCCACCACGGGCACCACAGAAGCGTCCGCGCCCAGCTCGCGCAAAGCCGAGCACAAGCCCTCATAGAAGCGTTCGGCCCCTCCGGCCTCTCCTGAGGGCGAGGCGGTCGCAAGAATGGCTACCTTTTTGTTCACTGCAAAACCCTTCTCGAGTCTGTGCCACGAAGGTGATCGTTGCCTCACTGAAGACCAAGCTGCACGCGAGCATCGAAGCGTCATCGAGCGCGTTGCCGATCCATCTCATCCAGACGACGCACCGCACCACATGGGTTGAAACCGCTTACGGTTTCCTGGCGACGATGGCGTAATCAGGAGCGATATTCAACGCGGAGAGCATCGCATTGATGGATGCCGCTCCCGGCAAGTCGTCGGGGACGAGCGCTGGTGCGTTTAGCTCCCGAGCCACGGTCAGACGTTCGACGCGCGCGGCCTGAAAGCCCCTTGCCTCTACGATCCAGCGCAACGCCTCCGGGGGCAATGGATTCCGGTGTGTGGGATCCATGTAGAACGTGTGCGAGCCGACACTCGGATTCTCGGGGTTGGGGGTCTCCAGGATGATTGCCGCTCCCGGCCGCAACACTCGATGTGCCTCGTCCAGCAGCACGATGACCTGTTCAAACGACAGGTGCTCGACGAGGTGCATCGACGTGATGGCTCCGATCGATGCTGAAGGCAGCGTGGAAAGGATCCTGATGGCGTCTCCTTCCATTACATCGAGCCCGTATCCACGACAGATGTCCGCAAAGACACGGTTAAGGTCGATGCCGCGGGCAACAAGTCCCTGTTCGCGCAGCAGCTCAAGCCATTCGCCACGTCCGCAGCCGATATCGAGAACCGGGGCCTCCGGCGTACCCGCACCCACCTCCCGGACGATGTCGAGGTAAGGTTCCGCGCGTCGCCGGACGAGCATCCGATCGCCACGGAATCGATCTTCGAATGCGGCATAGAGCGGATCGAGGTCCAGGTTGCCCAGGGCGGGCGGCACGTCTTCGACGGTCCCGCCCTGAAGATTAGCCAGGCGCTTCTCGAGGGACAGCTTGGTATCCAGCAGGCTCTCCGACAACGAGCGCAGTTCGTCGGAGATGACTTCCGGCTTCAAGAGATGCTTGTGATCGGCGACCACTCGCTCCACATGCCCCACGCGTTGCTGCACGCTTAGCGCTTCCTTTTCTCCTGCGACACGTTTGGCTTCAGAAGTGATGAGGCGGTCGGCCAACTCCTGCAAGCGCGCGTTTGTCTCGCGTTGTGCCCGTTCGGCGACACCCATGCGATCCGTGACGGCACCCAGCGCATCCAGCGCTTGTGCCAGAGCTTCGCGCGCATGGTGTTCTGCTTCGCTGTTCGCACGGGCGAGGCTGTCCTGAAGCCGCTGCTCGAACTTCTCAAGCTCTTGCTTGAGGGCTTCGAAGGCTTCGATGGACGGGTGTGCGTTGATCTGCTCGTGCAGCGCATCCTGCCACCGCGCGAGTGCGTCGGACAGCTGGTTTACGGTGGCACCGAGTGCCTGGACCTCGTGGGCCTGGCCTGCGATCTGGCCAGCCTGCCGATCCGTCAGCGTCCCCAACCTCACGAATGCATGAAGCCAGCGGATGCCACGTCCGATGAACCGCTTGCGTTTCCACTTTGAAAAGGTATACGGGATAAGCAAACCGTCGACGTGCACGCCACGCGCCCGTCCTTCCGGTGAAAAGCGAAGATCGCCAATGACATCCACCTTAGACGCGCGGCCGGCGCGAAGCTGGCCAAGATAGTGCTTCTCGCCCATCTTGTCGGGGCTGCGACGCAACACAATCTGATAGGCCGTTCGCACGAAGTCGATATCGGATTGGATCAGCAGCTCGCCCAGGGCGTAGGCATCCTTGATGGCTGGCGCTTCGGCCACCGGACGCCAATGGGGAAACGGTCCATCTTCCTTGCCAGCCTTGTCTTCTGCAGCAGTCGTTGCACCTCGACGCCGTGCAACTTCGGCTCGCACGCGCCGCATGACTTCGCCCAGGGGCACGCCGCCCGTCGATGGCTTATCTCCCACGGGGTCAGGATGTCCATCCATGTTCCCGACTTCGTCGCGCACTTGCGCCATCAACTGGTCGATGTCGCGCGTACCCTGATTGCTCATACTTCGTTCCTTGTGCGCTCACTCATCGGTGAGGTAGTGCAGATATGCTTCAGTTCGGACGCGCTTTGCGCCCAGGTATTCCAGTGGCGGCGGTCGCTTCTGCCCTTGCTCTTGTCTGTGCTCCACTCCAGGAGTGCCCGGGCGAGCACATCCGGCTCCATTCCTGAAAAATAGAAGGGGCCCTCTCCCGCCACTTCACGGTAGATTGGCATGTCCCTCAGCACGAGCGGCATATCCAACCAACCCGCCTCGGCGACTGGCAGGCCATACCCCTCACCATGCGACGGCGAGAGCAGTGCGTCACATTCTCGATACAGACCGGCTAGCGCCCTGTCGTCCGGTCCGTCCACCCAGTGAAGACGGCGGCCAAATTCAGGATGGCGCCTGATACGTCCCAACAAGGATTGGACATTCCAACCTGCCTTGCCGGCAATGATCCAATGCATGGACGATCCTTGGCGCCACAGGATGTCAAAAGCCGCGAGCGCCTCGGCGTGTCCCTTGCGAGGTTCCACCGTACCTACAGTGAGCACGCGCGCGACGCCTTGCTCCCGCGGGGGAAGCGTGCGTGCGAACGGCGACGGCGGAAAATCCGCGCCCAACGGAATGACGCATGTCTCTAACCGAGCAGCCGTGATACCCCGCTGCTGCAAAACGCCGGCCAGTGCCTGTGCCGTTTGGTGTGAATTGCATATCGCCCTGTCGGCCGTGCTCGCCAGCACGCGAACCCAGGATTCGAATGCCTGAGGAACACCCTGCGGGAACCATTCCGGGTGAGTGATTGGCAGCATGTCGTGTACAAGCAGGTTCACGGGCACACCGGCATCTCGCATGCCCCGCAACGCACGCTCGAGCGGGGTGGCATAAGAACGGCAAAGATCCAGGCCGACGAAGCAATCGTTCGCGCGTGGTTCGATGGCAAGGTCGTCACCCAGCGCACCATCAGGCAAACCGAGGAATCGGGCCAGAAAACCGTTGGCACCGACATAGAACCCTTCAGCCACGAGGCGAACCGGCTGTATCGATGTCCCCTCGGGTGGCGCCAGCAGTAGTTCCCCCAGCAGGCGCCGCGTCACTCGCTCGACACCTGCCCCGAGATCCTCGCGCGCAAGTTCGGTCACGTCGACGAGCCATCGTGCGCACGGACTCCCCTCGTCCGCTAGCGCCTCAGCCATCCAGGGAGGCACGCCAACCGGAACGTGGATCGCAGGCTCTGCCTTCGGCCGAGTCAAAGCGCCTGAACGCTCCGCCTTGGCGGAGCCAGCAAACAGGGCACGGCAAGCGCGAAGAGGCGCCGTGATGCGCCAGCTCAGGCTTGATCGAACGGCGCCGACCTCGGCCTTCAGCGCGTCGGTTCTTGCCGATTGCTCAACCAAGGCCAGCCAAAGCCGACGTTCATCGGATATTCCAGCCCACGCCTGTGACCGATCCTGATCAGCGCTCATGACAAGCTCCGGGAGTGACCGCGCCGCTCAGGGCGACGGGGCGAACGCATCACCTCTGCCTACCGAGCGGGAAACTTCGATGCGTGGCGGCACCCACGCGGTACCGACGAACTTGGCCTGTGCCACGTTCGACACGGTGAACACCAGTGCCAAGTCGCGCCACTGGTAATTCTTCACCAGATGCGTATCGGCGTCAGTGAGCGCGACGGATATCGAATAACTCCCCGGCCCGAAATTAGCGGGAAAGTGCGCCAGTACTTCGACCGAATCGCCGGGTTCCAAGTCCAGGCATACCTGTCCCGTGTGGTGCGTGTTGGTACCGAACACAGGTTGGCCAAGGCGGTCCCGGATCATGTACCCGAACACCAGCTGTTGAACCGGCGCCGTGATCCGCACCTTGGCGCGCAATGAGATCGCCTGGCCCACCGTTACGTATTCAACCGGCTCGCCATCCGAATCGATCAGCTGCAACGCATCGAACTGCGCCTCGCCGGTGCCGGATTCCGTGGCTACCGCGCCCTGCTGGGTGCGGGTCGTCCGCACGGTGCTGTTCTCTTTCTCGGCGATCAGCGCGTTGTAGTAGTCCAGTACCTGCTGCGGATCGCCGTCCAGCATCAGGCGTCCTCCATCGATCAGGATGGCACGATCACATAGCGTCTGAATCGCGCTTGCATCGTGCGACACGATCAGCAAGGTGGTTCCCGCCTCGCGGAATTCCCGGATGCGCTTGAAGCACTTGTGCACGAAATAGGCGTCGCCCACCGAAAGCGCTTCGTCCACGATAAGGATTTCGGGACGCACTACAGTTGCCACGCTGAACGCCACGCGCATCTGCATGCCGCTGGAATACGTACGCATGGGCTGATCAAAGTAGTCGCCGATTTCGGCGAATTCCTCGATCCACGGGATGAGCTTTTCGATCTTGTCGCGTGGCAGGCCCATGAGGCCAGCGGAGTAGATGGCGTTCTCGCGTCCGGTCAGTTCGGGGTTGAATCCAAGCCCAAGCTCCAGCAACGCCGATACACGCCCATCGACCGCGATCTGACCCTCGGTCGCTCGCGTCGTCCCGGTAATCATCTTGAGCAAGGTGCTCTTGCCCGCGCCATTTTGGCCAATGATGCCCAGGGATTCTCCCTTGTTTACGCGGAACGAGATATTGCGGATGACCCAGTGCTCGCTGATCGGTCGGGTGGATGCGCCAAACCATCGCGCGACACGACGCAACTCGCTGCCGTACTGGACATAGGCCTTGCCTACGTTTTCGACGATGAGTGCCGGCCTATTCACAGTACGTCCACCATTTCTGCGGATGCGCGACGGAACAACAACATCGACACCGACAACAGCACCACGGCTACCACGCCCACCCAGAGCAGTCCGTGGGGAGGCGCCGTGCCATACACGAGCACGTTCTGATATCCGACGACCAAGGGGATCACCGGATTGAACACCAGGAACTTGCGCATGGCCTCGGGAATGATCGTCACTGGATAGACGATCGGGGTAAACCAGAACCAGAATTGCAGCACGATCGGAATGACCTGCCCGATGTCACGCATGAAAACGTTGAGCGTACCCAGGAACAGGCCGAATCCCGTCGCGAGCGCCACAGTGAGAAACATCAGCACGGGCAGCCACAACAGGTTCCAGTTGGGATAAAAGCCCAGAATGGGCAGGATGCCCAATGCCGCCAGGATGAGCGCCACGTTGTTCACCGATGCCGAGCCGATCACGATCATCGGCAGCGTGATACGCGGAAACTGGATTTTCTTCAGCAGCGACGAGAAGTCGATGAACACGGTCAGGCAGCGCTGCACGATCTCCACGAACAGTGACCAGCAAGCCGAGCCGGCCACCAGATAGGCGGCATAGGCGTACTTGTTGTTCACCCCCTGCAGCTTGGCGGCAAGCACGTTGGACAACACCGTCGCATAGATGAAGACCTGCGCCAGCGGTTGCAGCACCACCCAGGCCGTGCCCAGGCGGCTTCGCTTCAGCCGCGCCTTGAACTCATTGGCCACCGAAGAGGCAATGAACCCCCGGTACCTCCAGGCGGCACTCATTAATTGAGACATCGTGTTTTCCGATTGATGGATTCGATCACGCGATCGACAAGGCGCGATCGAGGTCATCGCGAAGATCGTCGACGTGCTCCACTCCAACGCTCAAGCGCACCAAACCGTCGACAATACCCAGCGCCTGCCTGCGCTCCGGCGGCACTGACGCATGCGTCATCCGTGCCGGATGATTGATCAGACTTTCCACGCCACCGAGAGATTCCGCCAGCGAGAACAGGCGGGTGTTCTCGCACAGCTTTCGCGCTGCATCGAAGCCGTCCTTCAGCAGGATGGACACGATGCCGCCACCACCCGACATCTGGCGCATGGCCAGCGCATGTTGGGGATGCGACTTCAATCCCGGGTAAAGCACCTTGTCCACCGCGGGATGATGTTCGAGCCACTCCGCGAGGACCAGGGCGTTCTCGCAATGGGCCTTCATGCGCAGGGGAAGGGTCTTGAGGCCGCGCAGCGCGAGGAAGCTGTCGAACGGTCCTTGCACGGCACCGGCCGAGTTCTGCAGGAAGGCGAGCCGTTCCGCCAGAGCTTCGTCGCCTGCGACGGCGATGCCGCCGACCATGTCGGAGTGACCGTTGAGATACTTGGTCGCCGAGTGAATGACCACCTGTGCGCCCAGTTCGAGGGGCCGCTGCAGCATGGGCGACGCGAACGTGTTGTCGACCACCACCAGGATGTTCCGCGCGCGCGCCATCTCCGCAATGGCGGCGATATCGACGATCTTCAACATGGGGTTGGTCGGGGTTTCGACCCATACCATCCTGGTGTTCGGCTTGATGGCGGCCTCGAACAAGGACGGGTCCGACAGGTCGACGTAATCAAACTGCAACCCGGCGCTGCGCCGGCGGACCCGCTCGAACAGGCGCAGGCTCCCGCCGTAAAGGTCGTCCATGGCGATTACATGGTCACCGCTGTCTAGCATCTCCAGGACCGTGGCGCTGGCTGCCATGCCGGAAGCGAAGGCGAACCCCCGGACACCGCCCTCGAGGTCGGCTATGCACGCCTCGTAGGCCCCTCGGGTCGGGTTCTGCGTACGGGAGTACTCGTAGCCAAGATGTTTGCCAGGGCTCTCCTGGACGTACGTCGAGGTCGCGTAAATGGGCGGCATGATGGCGCCGGTACTGGGGTCCGGTTGCTGGCCCGCGTGGATGGCGCGGGTCGCCAGATTGAGGCGTACGGCAGGTTTGGTCGTCATGGTCAATCCGCTTCCCCCGGGGCAGCTTATGTCGCAGTGCAAAAAAACCGATTTTATCAGCTTCAGTTTTATAGATGTCTGAGCCCGAAAACCACCAAGGCCAGCCATTCATGATCATTCGGTTAGGGTTTGCCTCCGCCTCCGCAACCGCTGGGCAAACATCCCGGGCCATGGGTGGCATGGGCGATCCTGAACAGGGGATCGCAATGGCACAATGGCCCTTTGGTTCAACTGCCAGGCCTGACAACTTCATGCAAACGCTGCTCGTCACCGGTGGGGCTGGATTCATTGGCGCCAATTTCGTATGGGCTGCCGTGGCCGATGGCCTACGCGTCATCAACCTCGACAAGCTCACATATGCCGGCAACCTCGACACGCTGGCTGGACTCGACGGCGACAGCCGCCACACCTTTGTCAAGGGAGATATCGGCGACCGCGCACTCGTCGGGCAACTGCTTCGCGAGTTCAAACCGGACGCCATCGTCAATTTCGCCGCGGAATCGCACGTGGATCGGTCCATCGACGGGCCTGCGGCATTCGTGGAAACCAACGTCGTCGGCACACTCGGCCTGCTGGAGTGCGCTCGCGATTATTGGCGTGAAATGCCCGAGGCAGCGCGAGCGTCGTTTCGCTTCCTGCATGTCTCCACGGACGAGGTCTACGGCTCGCTGGGTGACGATGGGCATTTCACCGAAAGCACTCCCTACGCACCCAATTCACCCTACTCCGCGTCGAAGGCCGCATCGGACCACCTCGTGCGCGCGTTCCATCACACCTACGGCTTGCCGACGCTGACGACGAATTGTTCGAACAATTACGGTCCCTACCAGTTTCCGGAGAAGCTCATTCCCCTGGTCATCCAAAAGGCCTTGCATGGGCAGCCACTGCCGATCTACGGCGATGGCCTGAATGTCCGCGACTGGCTGTTCGTGGGAGACCACTGCAGCGCGATCCGCAGCGTTCTGGAACGCGGCCGCGTGGGTGAAACCTACAATGTCGGCGGTAACGCCGAGCGCGAAAACATCACGGTGGTGAAGACCATTTGCGCGCTGCTCGACCGGTTGCGTCCATTGGCAGGCGGGGCACCGCACGAGTCGCTGATCACCTTCGTAAAAGACCGTCCGGGCCACGACCGGCGCTACGCGATCGATTCAAGCAAACTCCAGCGCGAGCTGGGCTGGAAACCCTCCAAGACCTTCGAGACCGGCATGGCGGCCACGATCGACTGGTACCTTGCCAGTCAGCCCTGGGTGCAACGAGTGCTGGATGGGAGCTATCGCATGGAACGGTTGGGCGCATGAGTACGCGTAAAGGCATCATTCTTGCGGGCGGATCGGGCACCCGCCTGTATCCAGTGACCCAGGCCGTAAGCAAACAGCTGCTGCCGGTCTATGACAAGCCCATGATCTATTACCCGCTTGCCACGTTGATGCTGGCCGGCATCCGGGACATCCTGGTCATCAATACGCCCCACGAGCAGGTATTGTTCCAGCGCCTGCTGGGAGACGGCTCGCAATGGGGCATCAACATCCACTATGCGATCCAGCCTTCCCCTGAGGGACTGGCGCAAGCATTCCTGATCGGCCGTGAATTCGTCGGAGGCTTGTCCAGCTGCCTCGTCTTGGGCGACAACATTTTCTATGGCGTCGGCCTTACGGAAAGAATCAAGCGGGCCGCTTCGCGCGAGGCCGGCGCGACCGTCTTCGGCTATTGGGTCAAGGATCCGGAGCGCTACGGCGTCGCCGAGTTCGACGCCGACGGTCGCGTGGTCGGACTGGAAGAAAAGCCTGTCAAACCCAAGTCGCACTATGCCGTCACCGGCCTGTACTTCTATGACGGAAGAGCCTGCGATTACGCAGCGGAGCTCAAGCCTTCCGCACGCGGCGAGCTGGAAATCACCGACTTGAACAAGCGCTACCTGAAGGACGGACAGTTGCACCTCGAGCAGCTTGGGCGTGGCTATGCGTGGTTGGACACGGGCACCCACGAATCGTTGATGGAAGCAGGCAACTACATCGAAACGATCGAAAAGCGCCAAGGCCTCAAGGTGTGCTGCCCCGAGGAAATCGCCTTCATCAGCGGCTGGATCGACCAGGAACAGCTGCAACGCCTCGCTGCGCCGATGATCAAGACCGGCTACGGACAGTATCTGAACCTGCTGTGCGAGCAGGGCGCGGTCCAATGAAAGTCATTCCATCGACCCTGCCCGGCGCGTTTGTCATCGAGCCCAAAGTATTCGGCGACGCGCGCGGCTATTTTTATGAGAGCTATCACCGCGAGAAGTTCGAGCAGGCGGGCATTGGCGCCCAGTTCGTACAGTCGAACGTTTCCCGCTCCGCTCGCGGCGTGTTGCGTGGCCTTCACTATCAGTGGCCCCATCCGCAGGGCAAGCTGGTCAGCGTTCTCGAAGGCGAGGTGTACGACGTGGCAGTCGACATCCGGCGCGGGTCGCCAACCTTCGGCCAATGGACCGGCGTCATGCTGACCGCAGAAAACCACCGGCATTTCTGGATTCCGGAAGGTTTTGCGCACGGCTTCTGCGTTCTGTCCGAAGCCGCCGTTTTCACCTACCAATGCACGGCCCTTTATGATCCGGCAGCCGACCGGTCGGTGCGGTGGAATGACGAAGCCATTGGCGTGGACTGGCCCGTCACCGCACCCCTGCTGTCTGACAAGGACATGCGAGCGCCCTTGCTGAAGGATGTTTCGCCGGACATGCTGCCAGAGTTCGAGCCGTGAATGTCCTGCTGTTGGGTGCCAACGGCCAGCTTGGCCGGACGTTTGTCGAACAGAAATCACTCGAGCGGCTCGGTGCGCTGACATGCGCCACCCGCGATGGGCAGCGTTTCGATGGAGCCGCCGTCGAAGTCGCGGACCTCGCCAACCCGAATGCCCTGGATCCACTGCTGGACCGCATCCGGCCCGACATTATCGTCAACGCTGCCGCTTACACCGCCGTCGATCGCGCGGAGAGCGAGGAAGGCCTGGCACATCGCATCAATGGAGATGCTGTTGGCCGGCTTGGCGAATGGGCACAACGACGCGGGGCGCTGGTCGTGCATTATTCGACCGACTACATTTTCGACGGCAGCGCCGTACAGCCTTATGCCATCGATGCGGCACCTGCCCCCACGAGTGCTTATGGCCGCAGCAAGCTCGCTGGCGAACAGGCGCTGCGCGCCAGCGGGGCCCATCATTTCATTTTTCGCACGGCCTGGGTCTATTCGGCCCATGGCCAGAATTTCCTGCGCACCATGCTCAGGCTGGGGGCGGAGCGTGACACGCTGAGAGTGGTCGCCGACCAGCGCGGTACCCCGACGCCCACCGGCGTCATCGCCGAAGGAACGATTGCGGCACTGCAGCAGTGGCTATCCGTGACAACTTCCGTGCAGGCCGCGATGGAGGGCACGCACCATCTGGTAACCCAGGGAGAAACCTCCTGGCACGGCTTTGCCTCGGCCATTTTCGAGCTTGCGCAGGAGCTTGGCATGCTGAAGCGCCAACCGGCCGTACAAGCCATCACCACTGAAGAATTCCCCACGGCGGCCAAGCGCCCGGCGTATTCGGTACTGGACCCTACCGGCTTTCAACAGCAATTCGCCGTTACACTTCCGCCCTGGCGCGACGGCCTCACGGCGGTCATGCGCGAAATTGCTCTCAAGGATAGTGAAACCCCATGTTGATTCCTCTGATTCTTAGCGGTGGCAGCGGCACGCGACTTTGGCCGGTATCGCGCAAGAACCTTCCCAAGCAGTTCCTGTCGCTGACCGGACAAGGCACCCTGTTCCAGCAGACGGTGGAACGCACGCGGCTTTTGCCGGAGGTTGGCGCCCCTATCGTGGTCGCCAGTGAGGATCATCGCTTCCTGGTCGCGGAGCAATTGCTCGAATCGGGCATCGAGAACGCGACGATCATGCTTGAGCCGCTGGCCCGCAACACCGCGCCCGCCATTGCGCTGGGTGCCCTGCAGGCAGTCGAGCGCGATCCCGACGCGCTCTTGCTGGTACTGCCCGCCGATCACCTGATCGGCGATGCCGAGAGCTTCACCAAAGGCGTGCGCCTTGCCCTTCCCTCTGCCCGCGACGGCTGGCTCGCAACCTTCGGCATTCGTCCGGACAGGCCAGAAACAGGGTTTGGCTATATCCGCCGAGCCAAGGCGATCGACGAAGCTGCTTATCAAGTCGACCGCTTCGTGGAAAAGCCCGCACTCGCCACAGCCGAGGAATATCTTGCCGACGGAGGCTACGACTGGAACTCCGGCATGTTCCTCTTCAAGGCATCGCGCTATCTCGAAGAGCTTGGCCTCTATGCCCCGGAGATGTTGCAGGCGGTGCGCGCCGCGCACGCCTCCGCAAAGGGTGATCTCGATTTCGTCCGAATCGACGCGGAAGCCTTTGCCAAGGTCCCGGATGACTCCATCGACTACGCCGTCATGGAAAAGACGCGCCGTGCCGCTGTGATTCCGGTGGCCTGCGAATGGAGCGACATCGGGTCCTGGTCCGCGCTCTGGCTGGCGGGAATTCGCGATGCCCATGGCAATCTGCGCGAGGGCGACACGATCACGGTGAATACCACCAATTCGCTGCTGCGCTCCCATGATCGCCATCTCCTGGCCACGGTGGGCGTGGATGACCTTATTGTTGTCACGACGCCCGATGCGACGCTGGTGGCGCACCGCGATGCCGCCCAGGACGTCAAGCGCGTGGTCGACGAACTCAAGGCTGCCGGCCGCTCCGAACACTCGTTGCACCGAATTGTTCGGCGTCCATGGGGTAGCTACGACTCGATCGAATCCGGCGAGCGCTTCCAGGTCAAGCGCATCGTGGTGAAACCCGGTGCTGCACTGAGCTTGCAGAAGCACCACCACCGGGCCGAGCACTGGATCGTCGTTTCCGGCACCGCTGAAGTAACCTGCGACGAGCGAGTGTTCTTGCTGGGCGAGAACCAGAGCACCTATATCCCGCTCGGCAGCGTCCATCGACTGCGTAACCCCGGCAAGGTGCCGCTGGAGCTCATCGAGGTCCAGTCGGGCAGTTATCTTGGAGAAGATGACATCGTGCGCCTGGAAGACGTCTACGGTCGTTCCTGAAGGGCGTAGCGGATCCAGAAGAAGGCCGTGCTGCATGCACGGCCTTTTTTTGCGTCCAGCGTTTGCGGGCGTACGTCAAGAAAACCGCAGCCAGGGCTCGAAAAAGCCATTGGCTTGCGCCATCCTGACGGTCAACGAGGGTATCGGCAGAACGTTATTCGACCGGCCCAGCCTGACGACCGCCGTTTTCAGGGGTTCTACATCTGCCGCTCCAGCGACGGAACAAGGCGGGCTAGGCAAAGACAAGCTGCCTGGAATCGAATATTGATGCATGACACCAAGCTACTGCACCTGCACCTGCCCAAGACGGGAGGGACCGCGCTGTGGCGCTTCTTCGTCGACTGCCTCGGCGAAAATGCCGTCACGCCGCCGCAGCAAGCCATCATGCTGCGGGAAGCCTTGCTGCAGTGGCGACATACGCAGGTAATCAGCGGGCACTTCATTGCCAAGCATGGCGATCAGATTCCAACGGATCGCCATGCAGTTACCGTACTGCGCGACCCTGTCGATCGCTTTATTTCCGACTACTTCTACCATCTGCTCGACGTGGACAATCAACTCGTCGATGCGGGCAAGCGTGCAAGGAATCTGGATGACCACATCGAACATCTTCGATGTTCCGCGGACGAAGCTTCTCTTCAGATGGAAATGCTTTACCCGCTGGGCACCAGCGCGCAGACGCGCCTGTCGACGGAAGAGAAGCTGATTGCGGCAAAAAATGCCCTCGACCACTTTGCACTGGTCGGCATGCAGTCCGAAATGGACGACTTCTGCAGCATGCTATGCGCCAAATTCCGCTGGCCCCACGCCCTGGCCCGCCCAGTCAACGTGACCTCGCGTCGACTGGACCGTGAGGAACTTTCAACCTCCCAGCGACGCGCCATCGAAAAGCTGGTCGAACCCGAGATCGAGCTGTACGCATACGCGCAAGCGAGATTTCGCAAGGACCGGCGCAGCTTTATCGTGGCATCCACCGGCACACCCCAAGAACTGGAGAGCACACCCGCCCTCCGTAATGACACGGCTACGCAGGCATCCGTACAAAATGAATTCGGCGACCTGCGCTGCCGGATCGATCGGATCGAAGTCATGGGGCGCGTTTCCGGTCCCGAACAAGTCATGACGGGCGAAACGATGGACGTGATCTTCCACGTTACCAGCCAGGAGTCGCTGGATCAGGTGAACGTCGGGATCGCCATCCGCGACGAGCAGGGCTCGCTCATGTTCGGTACCAATTCGCTGCTGCTGGGTGAGGCTTACTCCCTGACACCCGGCCAGTACGCAGTCAGGTTCTCCATGCTCAACCGACTTGGCCCCGGCATCTTCCACATCGATGGAGCATTGACGCCGACCTGCTCGCACTATGACGGCTGCTATCACTGGCGCGACGCTGCCGCGCGTTTCACGGTTCCTACCTACGCCACGCATCACTTCGAAGGAAGGGTGTTGATGGACGTCAACCTGGACATCGAGAGTGCGGGCAACGACGCGGTATGGTGCAGGAGGCTGCCAGTCGGCCAAGCCACTGCCGCACGCACCTTCGGCAACACCAACAAGACGCTGTCCGATTTCCGCTCATCAATCGACATCATGTCTTCGATTGACGTGGCCTTGCACGAGTCGGACATCCTGCTTCAAGTGAAGGTCACCAATCACGGTACCGAAAGCTGGCCTTCCAGCGGACGCTACCCAACGCACTTGTCTTACCGATGGTTGTCGGGCGATGGCACGTGTCTGGTGCCTGATGGCATGCGTTCCGAACTACCCGGCAATGTTGCGCCGGGAGACAGTGTCGTCACCTACATGCATGTGCGCACACCAGAAACGACCGGGCTGCTTTACCTGGTCGCGTCGCTAGTGCAAGAACACGTGGCATGGTTCGTCGACAAGGACAACACCAATGGGCGCGTCCTGCCAATTACCGTCACCTGATTCGTGACTCGCTCGACAGAGCGAGTCCATTCGGCTTATTCCACTGTCACCGACTTCGCCAGATTACGCGGCTGGTCCACATCGGTGCCGCGCAGTACGGCCACGTGGTAGGCCAGCAGTTGCAGCGGGATAGTGAACACCGCGGGGGCGATGAAGTCGCCGCCGCCGTTGATGCGTAGGGTGACTCCACGGGTGCCGTTGCCCTCGAGGCTGGCTTCGCCGTCGGCGAACACCAGAAGTTCGCCACCGCGGGCACGCACTTCCTGAAGGTTGGATTTCAGCTTGTCGAGCAGCGGGCCATTCGGCGCCACGGCGATGACCGGCATGTTCTCGTCGACCAGCGCCAGCGGACCATGCTTGAGTTCACCGGCGGGGTAGGCTTCGGCGTGGATATAGGAGATTTCCTTGAGCTTGAGCGAGCCTTCCAGCGCCACCGGGTACTGCACGCCGCGACCGAGGAACAACGCGTGCTGGCGATGGATGAGGTGCTCGGCAAGTTCGATGACCTGGGGCTCAAGCTTGAGCGCGTTCTCGATGGCCCGCGGCATATGCTGAAGCTGGGTGCACAGGTCGATGTAGCGTGCGCGATCGAGACCTCGCTGCTGGGCCAGGTGCAGCGTCAGCAACGCCAGGGCGGCGAGCTGGGTGGTGAAGGCTTTGGTGGAGGCCACGCCGATTTCCGGGCCGGCGCGCGTCATCAGCTTGAGGTCTGCTTCGCGAACCACCGAGGACTCGGGCACGTTGCAGATGGCCAACGTGCCGAGATAACCGCGACGACGCGATTCGCGCATGGCGGCGAGGGTGTCTGCCGTTTCGCCGGACTGCGAGATGGCCACGAACAACGTGCCATCGGGCACCACGGCTTCGCGATAGCGATACTCGCTGGCCACTTCCACTGCCACAGGCAGGCGTGCGTGCTCTTCGAGCCAGTACTTGGCCACGAGGCCGGCGTGATAGCTGGTGCCACAGGCGATGATGTGCACGCCGCGCACCTTGGACAGCATCTCGTCGCCATCCACGCCAAAGATTGCCGGCAGCACACCGTGCGGCCCGATGCGCGCTTCGAGCGTGGCCGCCACGGCGTTGGGCTGCTCGAAGATTTCCTTCTGCATGTAGTGGCGGTATTCACCGCGCTCCACCGCATCCGCGGAGAGCTCGCTCTCGTTCACCGGCCGCTCGACGCGCTGGCCATCGAGCGTATAGATGGAAACGCTGTCGCGCGTGATGTCGGCGACGTCGTCCTCATCGAGGTAGATGATCTTGTTGGTGACCTGGATCAGCGCCTGCGCGTCCGACCCCAGGAAATGTTCGCCAATGCCCACGCCTACCAGCAGCGGCGCACCATGGCGCGCACCCACCACGCGCCCGGGCTCCTTGCTGCTCACCACGGCGATGGCGTAGGCGCCTTCCAGCTCGCGTACGGTCGCCAGCACGGCTTCCCGCAGGCCCAGGCCGGCTTCCATGTGTTCGTTGATCAGCGCGGCCATCACCTCGGTATCGGTTTCCGAGGTGAAGACGTGGCCGCGCGCCTGCAGGTCGGCGCGCAGCGTCGCGTAGTTTTCGATGATGCCGTTGTGAACCAGCGCCACGCTGCCGGCCATGTGCGGATGGGCGTTCGCTTCGTTCGGCACGCCGTGCGTGGCCCAGCGCGTATGGGCAATGCCGGTGCTGCCGGGGAACGGGTCGGCCAGATAAAGCGACTCCATCTCGCGCACCTTGCCCTTGGCGCGCACGCGGCGGATCTCACCGCGGTCGAGCACGGCCAGGCCGGCGGAGTCATAGCCACGGTATTCCAGCGCCTTGAGCCCGACGATAAGCAGCGGCGCCACGTCACGTTGGGCGGCGGCGGCAACGATTCCACACATACCTGTTACTCCTTCGAAAGGGCGCGAATTTCCCATCGCGGGCAGCGACTTTGAACGCGCGCGATTTCAACAAACTTTCATGGCGAAGGATCGACGATGCGACGCGCCATCGTGGGCGCATCGGTCGCCGCCGATCAATGCACCTTGCGTCGTAGGTAGTTCAGCAGATCGATCCGCGTGATCAGGCCAAGGAACTGGTCGCCATCCACCACGATGGCCACGTGGCCGCGGTCGAACACCGGCAGCAGCGACTCGATCGGCGAGCGCACGTCCAGCATCTGCAGGTTGGTGATCATGGCCGTGGACACGGCATCGCGGAACTTGCTTTCGTCCGCATGCACATGCATCAGCACGTCCGACTCGTCGAGGATGCCGACCAGTCGGTTGCCGTCCATCACCGGCAGCTGCGACACGTCGTAGAGCTTCATGCGCGTATAGGCCGTCATGAGCAGTTCGTTCGGGCCGACCACGACGGTGTCGCGCTGCGCGAACGGACGCAGCAGCAGGTCACGCAAGTCGCCGTGTTGCTCACGCTCGAGGAAGCCGTTGTCGAGCATCCAGTAGTCGTTGTACATCTTCGACAGGTACTTGTTGCCCGTGTCGCACACCAGCGTCACCACGCGCTTGGGCGTGGTCTGCTCGCGGCAGTAGCGCAGTGCGGCGGCCAGCAGCGTGCCGGTGGACGAACCACCGAGGATGCCCTCTTTCGCCAACAGCTCTCGCGCCACCAGGAAGCTCTCCTTGTCGGGAATCGCATAGGCCTTCTTCACGCGGGTGAAGTCGCTGATGGTGGGAAGGAAATCTTCGCCGATGCCTTCCACCATCCAACTGGCCGACTTGGTCGAGAGTGTCCCCTCGTTGATGTACTGAGCAAGAATGGAACCGACCGGATCGGCCAGCACGAACTCCGTATTTGGCGAACGCTCAGCAAAGAACTTGGACAAGCCACTCAACGTGCCGGACGAACCGCAGCCGACCACGATGGCGTCGACTCTTCCGTCGAGTTGCTCCAGGATTTCCGGGCCCGTGGTGGCGATGTGCGCCGCCGGGTTGTCAGGGTTGCCGAACTGGTTGATGAAGTACGCACCCGGTGTTTCGCGCGCGATACGCTCGGCCATGTCCTGGTAGTACTCGGGGTGACCCTTGGCGACGTCCGAGCGCGTGAGCACCACCTCGGCGCCCATCGCCTTGAGATTGAAGATCTTCTCGCGGCTCATCTTGTCGGGCACCACTAGGATGAGGCGGTAGCCCTTCTGCTGCGCGACGAGCGCAAGGCCGAGTCCGGTGTTGCCCGCGGTGCCTTCCACCAGCGTATCGCCGGGGCGAATCTTCCCGGCCTTCTCGGCGCCCTCGATCATCGAAAGGCCGATGCGGTCCTTGACCGAGCCGCCGGGGTTGGCGCTTTCTAGCTTGAGGAAGAGTTCACACGGTCCGACGTCCAAGCGCTGCGCGCGTACCATCGGGGTACGTCCGATCAGTTCGAGGACACTCTGGTGGACCGTCATGGGAACTCCTGGGGTTGTGCGCCGGCGACACCGAAGTGGCCGACAAGGTGCCCGATCATAACCGAGGCACCATGACCCTCGACTTTCCCCAAAAGCACTGCGGCCCCGGAAGCCGTTCCCTTGCGGGAGGCTTCCGGGGCCGCGTTCATGCGAAACCGCGCAGATTCAGTTGATGCGGTGCGCTCGTGTGTCCCACATGCGCTGGAGTCGCTCCTTGGCGTGGAGCTTCTCCTTCTTCATGCCCGATAACGTCATGTCATCGATGGGAAGTACGCCGATCTCGGCGTCGTGCACCTTGCTGTCGAGCTCCCGATGGTGCTGGTACAGCCGACGGAACTCCGCGTCGGCCTTCATCAAAGCTTCGACATCATCACGCTGCTGGTTTTCAAACATGATGCAACCTCCTCTGGAGAGAACGGCGGGCGCCTGTGAGCGACGCCCGCTGACGAGGAATGCACGCACACACCCGCGATCCATGCCGTTTGACCGGTCCATGGAGAACGTTTGGAGGGGAAGGATGAGTGCATGATTCAGGTCGGTGACCCAGGGCGCGAAGGTGCCCCCTGGGAACTCGACCCTACTCCCGGCCTTGGAGCCATGCAAGCGTCATATTCGGGACGGGGTGACGCAGTCGATCAGCCCGAAAAAAGCTGCCAGAACAGTCTTTTGCGGAACCCGAACAAGCGCTTGCCGATTCTTGAACGAAGGGCCCCGCCAAGGCGCTTTGCACAAAGCCGGAGCCCAAAAAACGAAGGCCGGCGGGGCACGCCCAGCCGACCTTCGATGGCATTGGACAAGGTCCGTGCGGACTTACTTGCCTTGGTCCTTGGTGTCCGAGGAGCCGTTGTCGCCCTGCTTCATCTGCGTGCGCATCAGCTTGGCGGCCTGGGCGGCCAGCTCGGCCTGCTTCTTGGCGGCATTGGCCACGCGGGCCTGCGCCGCCGCCAGCTTCTTGGCCTGGTCGGCCTGGGCCTGGGCCTGGGCGGTCGCCTCGGCGCCGGCTGCCAGCTGGCGGGCCGATTCTTCCTGGGCCATCTGGTACTGCAGGCGCTGGCGTTCCAGCTCGCGGCGAGCCTGGTCGGCCTCACGGCGGCTGCCATCGAGCTGGATCTGGTCGTGCTCGCGATCGAGCCGGTTGATCTGCTGCTGGGCGTCCTGCAGCTGCGCCGTGGCGCGCGCCAGGTCGACGCGGCGCTCGGCCAGGTACAGGGCGTGCGCGCGATCACGCGAGCGGGCCTGGGCCAGCTGGTTCACGGCATCGCGGGCGCGGGCCTGCTCGGCCTGGGCGTAGGAACCCAGCGTCGCATCACCGGACAGCTGATCCAGGCTGTTGGTCAGGCGAGACACGTCCATATCCTCCTTGGCGGCCTGGGCCACGCCGGCGGCGGCCAGTGCCAGGAGCACGGCGGAGATTCGTAGCGACAAGGATCTCACGGGTGGCCTCCCTGGTCGTCACGGTTCACTTGGGGCACGGGCTGGGGATTGTTCTGCGGCAGCGTCTGGAAGCCTTGGCCCTCCGGCATGGGTTCGGTCAGCGAGGAGCTCGGCGGCGCCGGCATGTCCTGGGTCTGCTGCTGCGCCGGCAGGCCCGAGTTCTGCGACTGGTCCTGCTGTTGCTGCTCGGAGAGCGATTGGTCGATCTGCTCCCGCAGCTGCCGATTGGCGTTGGTCTTGCTCTGGATCTGCGACCGGGCGGCGGCCAGGCGTGCCTTGGCGCGCGCCAGTTCGGCGTCCGCACGGGCCTCGTCCGCCAGGCTGGCCGCGTCGTCGTACTTGCGGCTGGCCATGGCGTTCTGGGCCTGCTGGAACTTGTTCTGGGCGAAACCCAGGTCAACTGGCGCGTAATCGGCCGCGTCGGCATCGCGTGCCGCCTGCAGCTGGACCTGCGCCTGATTCATGGCCCCGTCCGGTGGCGGTACGCTTGCGCAGCCGGAAAGCGCCAGCGTCACGGCCAGCGTCAGGGTCGAAACCGCTGTACGGACGCCTTTCGGGCGGCCCCACAGCGGGGAAAAGATGTGCACCATCACTCAGTCCTCTCGGAGTGTCGCAGCGTATTGTGGGCGGGCATAATCGACTTTAGCAATGCGCACGAAATTAGGGGATTCGAGTGGACATCGGTTACTTCCTCAAGCTAATGGTTGACAAGGGCGCGTCGGATATGTTCCTGACGACGGGCGCCCCTGTGAACATCAAGGTCGAGGGCAAGCTTTACCCGCTGGGCAACACCGGCCTGCCGAGCGGCATGGTCAAGAAGATTGCCTACTCGCTGATGGACGAAGGCCAGGTGCCGCAGTTCGAGCGCGACCTGGAATTGAACATGGCGCTGGCGGTGAAGGAAGCGGGCCGCTTCCGCATCAACGTGTTCAAGCAGCGCGGCGAAGTGGGCATGGTGATCCGTGCGATCAAGAGCGAGATCCCCAGCATCGACCAGCTGCAGCTGCCGACGATCTTCCGCGAACTGATCATGGAGCCGCGTGGCCTCATCCTCGTGGTGGGTGCTACCGGTTCGGGCAAGTCGACCACGCTCGCGGCAATGATCGACCATCGCAACCAGAACTCTTCCGGCCACATCCTCACCATCGAGGATCCGATCGAGTACCTGCACCGCCACAAGAAGTCGATCGTGAACCAGCGCGAAGTCGGCCTGGACACGCACAGCTATCACGAGGCCCTGCGCAATGCGATGCGCGAGGCGCCGGACGTGATCATGATCGGCGAAATCCGCGACACCGACACCATGGAAGCGGCCATCGCGTTCTCCGAAACCGGCCATCTCTGCTTGGCGACGCTGCACTCGAATAACGCCGACCAGACGCTGGAACGCATCCTCAACTTCTTCCCGGAATCGGCGCACAAGAACGTGCTGATGAACCTCGCGCTCAACCTGCGCGCAGTGATCAGCCAGCGCCTGGTGATTGGCAAGGACGGCCGCCGCCTGCCGGCGGTGGAAGTGCTGCTCAACACGCCGCTGATCCGCGACATGATCCGCCGCGGCCAGGTGCACGACGTCAAGGAAGCGATGGACCGCAGCCTTCAGGAAGGCATGCAGACCTTCGACCAGTCGCTGTACCGCCTGTACAAGGAAGGCCGCATCGAGCTCGACGAGGCGCTCAACAAGGCCGACTCGCGCGACGGCCTGGCACTCAAGATCCGCCTGTCCGAAAGCGGCAATTCGGAAAGCGCCGAGCTGGTCGGCAACGATCCCTACGGACTCGGCTTCTGACGACTCAGGCCGCGGGGCGCGTCTCGCCGCCCCGCGCGCCACGCACCCAGCCGATGCTCAGCACCCAGCGGGTGCCCTCTTCGATCATCGTGACGCTGTGCTCTTCCACATCCGGCCGGAACAGCTTGATGCGTCGTCCAGCATGGATGGGACGCGCGCAGACGAACTCGCCTCCCCGGCGAGGCGCACGCAGGATGATGTTCAGCCGGTAGTGCCTGCCTAGCGACACGCGGTCGGTATGCGGTGGCACCAAGGCACCCGTCGGAAAGCGCAGCAGATAGCAATCGCATGGCAGCGGCCACAGCGTTCCGGCGAGCAGCAACTTGTCGTAACCGCTGCCCTGCCTGCCGCGCTGCCAACGCCATAGGTTCCGCCAGAAACCGGCCACGACGGCTTACGTCGCGGGCGCGTCGGGTTGTGCTTCCGGCGCCGCGCGCTGGAAGGCCCCCAGTGCCTGGCAGGCGTCGTAGATGCGCTGGATGGTCGGGTAATCGTCCAGCGACAATTTCCAGCGAATGGCGTTGTAGAGCTGAGGTACCAGGCAGATGTCGGCCAGCGTCGGCGCATCGCCGTGGCAGAAGCGCCCCGTCGCCACGTGGCCGGACAGCATCGCTTCCAGCGCACGCAGGCCTTCGCCGATCCAGTGCCGCGACCATACGCCCTTGGCGGACTCATCCAGGCCCATGCCGTTCGCGAGGTACTGCAGCACCCGCAGGTTGCCCAGCGGATGCACGTCGCAGCCAACCACCTGCGCCAACGCCCGCACGCGTGCACGGCCGGCCGCGTCCGCTGGCAACAGAGGTGGCGTGGGATGCGTTTCGTCGAGATATTCGACGATGGCCATGGATTGGGTAAGCACCAGCCCGTCATCGATAAGGCACGGTACGAGCTCCTGCGGATTGAGCGCCTTGAAGTCGGGGGCGTGCTGCTCCCCGCCATTGTTGACCAGGTGCACGGCGTGCGACTCGTACGCGAGACCTTTCAGGTTCAGCGCAATGCGCACCCGATACGCCGCGCTGGAGCGCCAATAGCCGTACAACACCCGTTCCTGGCCCATACCCGTGTCCTCGAAGGGAAATACCCGCCGCCTAGGATACCTGCCGCGTGGTTTGCATAGCCGGGGAGCGGGCGGGACAATACGCGATTCGCGCCTGCCGGCGCCCATACGAATCCAAGCCAAGGGAGTTCCGCCGTGTCCGTTACCCGCATGAGCGATCTTGATCTGCGCGGCAAGCGCGTGCTGATCCGCGAAGACCTGAACGTGCCGATCGAGAACGGCCACATCACCTCCACCCAGCGCCTGGATGCTGCCCTGCCCACCGTCAAGGCTGCCCGCGACGCCGGCGCCAAGGTGATGGTGCTGTCGCACCTGGGTCGCCCGAAGGAAGGCCAGTTCGACGCCGAATCCTCACTGGCGCCGGTCGCCAAGTGGCTCGGTGACAAGCTGGGGCAGCCGGTGCGCCTGATTGCCGATTACCTCGGCGGCGTCGAGGTGGCCGACGGTGAAGTGGTGGTTCTGGAGAACTGCCGCATGAACGTCGGCGAAGGTAAGGACGACGAAGCGCTGTCGAAGAAGTACGCGGCGCTGTGCGACATCTTCGTGATGGACGCCTTCGGCACCGCGCACCGTGCGCAGGCTTCCACGCATGGCGTGATCAAGTTCGCGCCGATCGCTGCCGCCGGCCCACTGTTGTCGGCCGAGCTAGACGCGCTGGGCAAGGCGCTGGAACAGCCGGCGCATCCCTTGCTCGCCATCGTGGCCGGTTCCAAGGTGTCCACCAAGCTCACCCTGCTCGAAAACCTCATCGGCAAGGTGGATCAGCTGATCGTGGGCGGCGGCATCGCCAACACCTTCATCGCGGCCATGGGTTATTCGGTCGGCAATTCGCTGTACGAGCCGGATCTCCTCCCGGCCGCCAAGAAGGTCATCGCCGATGCCAAGCGCCGCAATGCCGACGTACCAATTCCAGTCGACGTGGTGGTGGCGCCGGAATTCTCCGCGCACGCCCCGTCCACGGTGAAGCCGGTCGACCAGGTGAAGGATGGCGAGATGATTCTCGACATCGGCCCCGAGACTGCCCGCCGCTACGCCGAGATGATCGCCAAGGCCGGCACCGTGGTGTGGAACGGCCCGGTCGGCGTGTTCGAGTTCGACGCCTTCGGCCATGGCACCGAGACGCTGGCCCGCGCGGTCGCCGCGTCGCCGGCTTTCTCCATCGCCGGTGGTGGCGACACGCTGGCGGCGGTGGACAAGTACGGCATTGCCGATGACGTGTCCTACATCTCCACCGGTGGTGGCGCCTTCCTCGAATTCCTCGAAGGCAAGGAACTCCCGGCCGTGGCGGCCCTCAAGGCACGCGCAGGCAAGTAATGCTCTGTCTGTTCGACCTTGACGGCACGCTGATCGATTCGGAAATCGGCATCCTGGGCTGCGTCCGCCATGCGCTGACGCAGCTGGGCGTGGAGCACCCGACCGAAATGCGTCATTGGATCGGCCCGCCGCTGCGCCACAGCTTTGCGCCGCTGCTGGATCATGATCACGACCGCATCGAACTCGCTGTGGATTACTACCACGAACGCTTCCACGCCGTCGGCTGGCAGGAGCACACGGTGTATCCCGGCATTGATTCGATGATCGCCCGCCTGCAGTCGGCCGGCCATACGCTTGCGGTGGTCACCAGCAAGCCAGAACGGCATGCACGGCCGATCATCGAGCACCTGCCGTTTGGCAATGCGTTCAGCCGTCTATACGGCCCGGATCCATCGAGTGCGCATAGCGAAAAAGCGACGATGATCCGTGCCGCGCTTGAGGACTTTGGCGCCAAGCCGGAAGACACGACGATGATCGGCGATCGTCATTTCGACATTGATGGCGCCGTGGCGAATCGGGTGCGTGGCCTAGGCGTGCTATGGGGTTTTGGCAGTCGCGAGGAGCTGGAAAAAGCCGGGGCACACGCGCTGGCGCGCGATCCGGATCACTTGGCTGAGTTGCTAGTGGCGTAACCCCAGCCTCGCCACTGTAGGAGCGCACCCAGTGCGCGACCGCAGCGTTACGCTATTGCCGCTTCGTAGGCTTTTCGCGCACTGGGTGCGCTCCTACAAAAGACTGGGGCACAAAAAACGCCGCGATGATCGCGGCGTTTTTCTGTGGGTCTGAGGCGAGACCCGCCCCTCACACGGCCCCCTCCCCGGAGGGGAGAGGGAAAAGAGGCGATCAGCCGATCACGCGCTTCACCGCATCCACCACGTGGGCGACGGTAAAACCGAAGTGCTCGAACAGTTGCGGCGCCGGCGCCGAGGCACCGAAGGTGGTCATGCCGATCACGTCGCCGTCCAGGCCGACGTACTTGCGCCAGAAGTCGGACGTGGCCGCTTCCACGGCCACGCGGGCGCGGCACCAGCCCGGCAGGATGGCTTCGCGGTATTCCAGCGGCTGCGCATCGAACACTTCCGTGCACGGCATCGACACCACGCGCACCGGCACGTCCTGCTGTGCCAGTGTGCGGGCCGCTTCCATCGCCAGTTCCACTTCCGAACCGGTGGCGATCAGGATGGCCTTGAACTTGGTGTCCTGCGGATCGGACAGCACGTAGGCACCGCGGGCAATGTCCGCCACCTGCTGCGCGCTGCGCTGCTGCGGCTTGAGGTTCTGGCGCGAGAACACCAGGCACGCCGGGTTGCCCTTGCGCTCGATGGCGAGCTTCCAGGACATTGCCGATTCCACTGCATCGCACGGACGCCATACCTGGTTGTTCGGGATGTAACGCAGCGAGGCCAGGTGCTCCACCGGCTGGTGGGTCGGGCCGTCTTCGCCCAGGCCAATCGAGTCGTGGGTGTAGACGTGGATGGCGTGCGCCGGGATCAGCGCGCTCATGCGCACTGCGTTGCGGGCGTAGTCGGAGAACACCAGGAAAGTGGCGTCATACGGAATGAAGCCGCCGTGCAGCGCCAGGCCGTTGGCGATCGCGCTCATGCCGAACTCGCGCACGCCGTAATAGACGTAGTTGCCCTTGGCGTCATGGCCGTTGCCGGCATCGACGCTGCCCTTCCACTTGGTGAGGTTGGAACCGGCGAGGTCGGCCGAACCGCCGATCAGTTCCGGCAGCAGCGGCGCGAACGCTTCGATGCTCATCTGTGAAGCCTTGCGCGACGCCACGTCCACGCCGTCCGCCTGCAGCTTGTCGACGAAAGCCTGCGACTTCTCGGCCCAGTCAGACGGCAGCTCACCGGAGACACGGCGATTGAACTCGGCAGCGAGTTCCGGGAACGCTGCGGAGTACTTGGCCACCGCGTCGTGCCAGGCCTGCTCGCGCGCGGCGCCCGCCTTCTTGTGGTCCCAGCCGGCGTAGATCTCGGCCGGAATCTCGAACGGGCCGTAACGCCAGTCCAGCGCGTCGCGCGTCTTGGCGACTTCGTCCTTGCCCAGCGCCGCGCCGTGGCTCTCTTCCTTGCCCTGCTTGTTCGGCGAACCGAAGCCGATGATCGTGCGGGCGCAGATCAGGGTCGGCTTCTCGCTCTGCGACGTGGCAGCGGTGATCGCCTGCTTGATGGCGTCGGGGTTGTGGCCGTCGACGCCGCGGATCACGTTCCAGCCATAGGCCTCGAAGCGCTCCGGCGTGTTGTCGGTGAACCAGCCGTGCACCTCGCCGTCGATGGAGATGCCGTTGTCGTCGTACACCGCGACCAGCTTGCCCAGCTTCCAGGTGCCGGCCAGCGAAGCGACCTCATGCGAGATGCCTTCCATCAGGCAGCCATCGCCCAGGAATACATAGGTGTGGTGGTTGACGATCTCATGGCCCGGACGGTTGAAGTGGTCGGCCAGCACCTTCTCTGCCAGCGCGAAGCCCACTGCATTGGCGAGACCCTGGCCCAGCGGGCCGGTGGTGGTTTCCACGCCTGGGGTTTCGCTGGCTTCCGGATGGCCGGCGGTCTTGGAGTGCAGCTGGCGGAAGCGCTTGAGCTGGTCCATCGGCAGGTCGTAGCCGGTCAGGTGCAGCAGCGCGTACTGCAGCATCGAGCCGTGGCCGTTGGAGAGCACGAAACGGTCGCGGTTGAACCACTTGGGGTTGGTCGGGTTGTGCTGGAGGAAGTCGTTCCAGAGCACCTCGGCGATGTCCGCCATGCCCATGGGCATGCCTGGGTGGCCGGAGTTGGCCTGTTGCACGGCGTCCATGGCGAGGGCGCGCACGGCATTGGCGAGTTCGCGGCGGGTGGTCATTGAGAGGGTTCTCCGGGGGCGATGGCGGCTAAAAACGCCCATTGTCGCCGATTGCCAGGCCCCTGTCCCACGCCCAAGACCTTAATTTGTCCTTAATTTTTGGGTAAGGGATACGGAAACCCTTCAGGCTCCCATGGCTCTAATCCCCTGGCACCCACGGATCGGGTGTGACTGCGATCAGCCTTTCCCCCGGCCCGCAGATCTTTCAGGGATCGATCCTAAAAAGATCATATGGAGTACTCCCATGAAGAAGACGCTACTTGCCATTGCCATTGCTACGACCGGCTTCATCGCCGCTCCCGCGTTCGCCCAGGACACCAGCTCGTCCACCAGTACGGCCGCCAACGGCAACTACCAGCCCTACCAGCCGGTAGGCAGCGGCAACTGGTTCATCAACGGCAGCGTGGGCGAGGGCCATGTGGCAAACGGCCCCTATAACGACCATCCGACCACCTACGGCCTCAACGGCGGCTACCGCTGGAAAGTGGGCCAGGACATGGGTCTGGGCGTTGAGGTCGGCTACAACGACCAGGGCAATTACAAGCTGAAGAACATCTTCAACAGCCAGCCCGTCAACCAGACCAACGAGAAGAACGACCTTCGCGGCTGGACCGCCGGCGTGAACGGCAAGATCAACGTGTGGGACGGCCTGTACGTCAGCGGCCGCGCCGGCATCTATGGCTGGAAGGGCCATGGCTACGACAACAACTCGATCAACCGTCATCACCTCGATGACGTCAGCTGGTACGGCGGCGCCGGTGTGGGCTACGACTTCAACCAGCACTTCAGCCTTGGCGTGAGCTACGACTACTTCGACGCCAAGAAGCAGGGCGTGGACCTGTCCACCGACACGGCCTCGGTTACGGCTGAATATCGCTTCTAATCAACCTGTTGCGAGAAACACGCGGGCGCCCCTTGGGCGCCCGTCTTTTTATGTGGGGGGTCGCCTGGAAGCGGCCTCAACCTTAATGCCCTCTTAATTATGTACTAACCAGTATTGAAACTCCTCGGGGGCGCCCTATCTAAGGGTCAGCACCGTCGGCACGAGGTGCCCAGCCGCGAACGACCGAACCCCCGGCGCCGCGGACTGGCCCAATAAGACGAAGAGGAGTACCCCCATGAAGAACACCATGCTTGCCCTTGCTTTCGCCGCCGCCGGTTTGGTGGCTGTTCCGGCCGCCTTTGCACAGGACGCCGGCCAGAACGCCCAGCAGGGCTGGTACGTCGGCGCCAACGCCGGCTATGGTCAGATCAAGAAGGGCCCTTATGACAACGGCGATTTCGCCGGTGGCGTGAAGGGTGGTTACCGTTTCGCGCTCAACCCCGAGTTGTCGCTCGGCGTCGAAGCGGGCTACGTCTACCTGGGCCGTGCCGATGCACGTGGCCTGTACACGCAGAACTACGGCGGCGACGCCAAGTCGAAGCTGCAGGGCGCTACGGCCGGCCTCGACCTGCGCTACAGCTTCAGCCCGAAGTGGTACGGCGAAGTACGTGGCGGTGCCTTCTTCGCCAAGGGTGAAGGCCTGACCAACGACAAGTTCAACCCGCAGTCGGTGCGCTTCAACAGCACCAACTACTACGCCGGTGCAGGCGTGGGCTACAACATCACCCCGCAGTGGAGCGTGGGCCTGAACTACGACTACTACCAGGCCAGCGACAGCGACAAGAACATCCACCTGCCGACCAACCTGTACACCGTCAGCGCGGAATATCGCTTCTGATCGGTTTTCAGGAACACAGAAACAAAAAACGGGCGCCGCGAGGCGCCCGTTTTTCTTTGGTTCGTTCGGACCAGAGGGTCCACCGTTCTTCTGTGGGAGCGCACCCTGTGCGCGACAAACCTACGGAGCGGCAAATCCCACGCTGCAGTCGCGCACAGGGTGCGCTCCCACAAGGATTCGCGACGCCATCGATCTTACTTCGCGCTCCACTGACCCAGCGCGGCGAGACCGTTGTCCTTCGCGCGGGCGTGGACGGTCTTCTGCGCGTCGGCGTAGTTGGCCTTCATATCCTTGGACCACAGCTTCAGCGCGGCCTGCTGCATGGCGCGGCCGTAGGAGAACGACAGCGGCCACGGGTGCGGGCCCATGCGGTTCATGGCGTTGAGGTGAGCAGTCGACTGCTCGTCGGTCTGGCCGCCCGAGAGGAACACGATGCCCGGCAGCGTGGCCGGCACGGTGGTCTTGAGGACGCGCACGGTGGCGTCGGCGACTTCGTCGACTTCGGCCTGCTCGTCTGCATCCTTGCCCGGGATGACCATGCTGACCTTCAGGATGGTGCCTTCCAGCATCACGTTCTGCTCGTACAGCGCATTGAACAGGCTGCGCAGCACGGCTTCGTGCACTTCGTAGCTGACTTCGATGCTGTGGTCACCGTCCATGATCACTTCCGGCTCGACCATCGGCACCAGGCCGGCTTCCTGGCACAGCGCGGCGTAGCGGGCCAGCGCATGGCAGTTCGCCTCGATGGCGGTCGAGGACGGGTTGTCTTCGGAGATGTTGATCACGGCGCGCCACTTGGCGAACTGGGCGCCCAGCTTCACGTATTCCTGCAGGCGCTCGCGCAGACCGTCGAGGCCTTCGGTCACCACGTCGCCCGGGAATCCGGCCAGCGGCACCGGACCCTTGTCGACCTTGATGCCCGGGATGATGCCGTTCTTCTTCATCAGCGTCGTGAACGGCACGCCGTCCTTCGTCGACTGACGAATGGTTTCGTCGTACAGGATCGCGCCGGAGATGTGCTCGTTGAGGCCCGGCGTGGTGAGCAGCAGCTCGCGGTAAGCACGACGATTCTCTTCGGTGTTGTCGATGCCGACGGCCTCGAAACGCTTCTTGATGGTGTTGGTCGACTCGTCGATGGCGATGATGCCCTTGCCGGGCGCAACCATAGCGAGGGCAACGCTTTCGAGATCTTCGATGCTCATGACAACTCCGGGTACTTAGGCGGTGTGGGCCGCACAAGGTGGAAGCCGCCCTGGAAGGGGCGGCTAGGCTTAAAGGCCCGCAAGTATATGGCATCTGGCCGCGAGGGGGCCCTGAGCGCCCCTGAACAGCCATGGCGGCAAGGCTTAGGCCTGGTTGTAACCCGGCAGCTTGCACGCGTTGACGATGGATTGCCGCTGCGCAGCATCCTCTGGCAGGTTGAACGGCACGATGAAGTACGTGTTGACCGGCTCGTGCGTCTTGTTGGCCAGCGACGGCCCGTAGCGGAAGTTGCCCGCCACGCTCTTGGCCACGGCGCCGAGATCGCTCTGCGGCACGACCTTGACCACATTGACGTTCTGCGGCACGCCGTCAGAACCGATCATGTAGGCCACCGCCACGCAACCGGGCTTGTCCATGTTGGAGCCGCTGTTGGGAACGTCGGCATCCACCTTGGTGTTGAGCATGATCCAGTACGACTGGATCCGGTCCGGACCGACCATGCGCGCCTGCGATTGCGCCATCGCCGGGGAGCCCGCCGCACCAACGGCCAGCGCAAGGGTCGAAAAGATCGGTAGAAGCTTCAAGTCCATGACCATCTCCCAAACCGCGACAGGCGGCATATCACCTAGTTTAGCCTTTGCCCGCCTCGTCCACGCGCTCTTCCAAGACGGCCAGACGGTGGCCACCACGCAGTTGTTGCAGAAGGCTCGCCAGGCTGCGCGCGCCAAGCGTCAAGGCCAACCCCAACACGGTTGCAACGATGTACTCGACGAACATGGTTTTCTCGTACGTCGGCGGCGTGGAGGGTATTCCAGCGTCATCCAGCATGCGCCGGTACTCCAACAAGTTCATGCCGTGTGCCAGTACACCCGCAACGCCGGATATGAACTTGTAGATTCCCGCTACGGAGAAGGCCACATACTGCAGCTGCTCAGCGCTGATCTGGGTTTCGAATACTTCACGATGTGAGTTGCCGGCGGCCCACCATGCCAATAGCCCCGGGCGAACCCAAAGGACAAATGCCAGCAGCAAGCCGAGCAAATCAAAGACTATCGCGGGGATGGAAACCCGCCCATCAGCCTGCGTTATCAACAGGCGTGGCCATTGCTCGACCAGGCCGACCGCCATGAGAACAGCGCCCAGCCTGATCGCCATACAAAGCACGGTGTGCAGACTTGTCTTCATTCGCTCCCCCTCTGGAGCGAATCAGCTTACAGATCGCGCAAACACTCCACCACGCCCTCGGCACCCACCGACAGCAGCTTGAGCGTATTGGTACCGCCGCCCTGACCGATGTGGTCGCCGTGCGTGAGCACCACGCGATCGCCTTCGGACAGCTTGCCTTCGGCGAACAGCTGGCGCACCGCGTCGCGTGCGGAGCCGGCCGGGGTCTGCGAAATGTGGGTGAACTTCACGGCCTGTACGTCGCGCAGGATCGACATGCGGCGGCGCGCATCGTCGAACGGCGACAGCGCGTAGATCGGCACCGCACTGCGATAGCGCGACAGCCACTGCGCGGTGGCGCCGGACTCGGTCAACGCCACGATGGCGCGCACACCGAGCTGGCTGGCCAGCACCATCGCAGCCAGCGCGATGGCCTGGTCGGTGCGATCCAGGTGATGACCCTGCGTGGCCGGATCTTCCTTCGGCTCGAACTGGCGTTCGGCGCCAAGGCAGATGCGACGCAGCGCTGCCACAGCCTTGTCCGGATGCGCGCCTGCTGCCGATTCCTCGGACAGCATCACGGCGTCGGTGCCGTCGATCACGGCGTTGGCCACGTCCATCACTTCGGCGCGGGTCGGAATGGGCGAGCGCACCATCGACTGCAGCATCTGGGTCGCGGTGATCACGGCGCGATTGCGCTGCACCGACTCGCGAATGATCTTCTTCTGCAGGCCCGGCAACTCGGCATCGCCGATTTCCACGCCCAGGTCGCCGCGGGCGACCATCACCACGTCGGACGCGTCGATGATCTCGCCCAGCACGGGAATCGCATCGGCACGTTCGATCTTCGCCACCAGCGACGCCTTGCCGCCGGCTTCTTCCAGCAGGCGGCGCGCTTCGTTCATGTCGGCGGCTGAGCGCACGAAGGAGACAGCGAGGAAGTCGCAGCCGATCTCGGCGGCGAGCTTGATGTCGGCCTTGTCCTTGTCCGACAGCGCGGACACGGAAAGGCCACCACCCTGGCGGTTGAGGCCCTTGCGGTCGGACAGCTTGCCGCCGATCAGCACGCGGCAGCGGATTTCCGCACCCACGACGGATTCGACGGTCAGCGCGACCAGGCCATCGTCCAGCAACAGTACGTCCCCCGCCGACACGTCCTTCGGCAAGTCGTAGTAGCTCACGCCGACGCGGGTGGCGTCGCCGAGCGGCGCACCGGGGCTGCAATCCAGCACGAAGCTATCGCCCACACGAAGCTCCACCGGTCCATGCGCAAACCGCTCGACGCGGATCTTGGGGCCCTGAAGGTCCGCCAGCACACCGACCTCGCGACCGAGCTTGGTCGCGGCATCGCGCACGGCGACGGCGCGCGCGCGGTGGTCGTCGGGCTGGCCGTGCGAGAGGTTCAGGCGAACCACATCGACGCCTTCGGCGATGATTTTTTCGAGCATGCCAGGCGCGTCGGTCGCGGGACCGAGGGTGGCAACAATCTTTGTGCGACGCAGCGTAGATTCAGTAGTCATCATTCAACGCTAGCAGAATTGGATCGATCTGCCAGAGGGTTTGCACAGGCATTTTTCTTGCCACCCACGGTATGCAAGTGGACTGCTTGTGGCATGCGGACCAGCCGCGACCAGTGGTATTACGCAAAGACAGCCAAGAATGCACCCAGCTCACGACACTGGTCTGCTTCACTGGCATTCGGATGGCTAAATACTGGTGTCATGGCACGCAAAATGCGAGGCCACTCTGAAGCCACGGCATCGGCGTGCCGGCAGGAGCGCCTGGGCCCGCTTGCGTGTGCGTAAAGCATGCGAGCGAATGATTTTGCATCGCAGCAATTCTTTCCGGCACTGCTGAAGTTTTGATCAAAAAAAGGCCCGCGCATTGGCGGGCCTATGGGAGCGCGAAGACGAACAAGCGTCACCGCGCCAGCGCGAGGTTCAACACTTCCGCCAGCCGACGGCCCGCTTCGCGCAGACGCAGTTCCGCCACGGGCAATTCCTTGTCCACATAGGCCTGGCCGAGCTTGTGACCGTCGGGATAGATGTCGCGCGAGATCTGGCAGGACTCTTCCGCCCATTGGGCGTAGGCGTTGTCGAAAGGGGCGATGGGCTTGCGCAAGGTCACCGTGCCGCGCGATTCCAGTTCGTCGGCGTAGGCCTTGTAGTCGAGGCCGCGCGTCTTGAGCAGGCCCGAGTCCCACACGCTGTGCAGGTTGGTGCCCTTGTCCTGGAACTGGACCTGGTAGGCGTTGCCGCCCTTGTCGTCGCGCGAGCCGCCATGCAGCGGCTGGTGTTCGTCGCCGATGAAGTGCACCACGAACTTCAAGGCTTCCAGGCGCGTGGCGTCGGGCTGCGATTTGTCGGCAAGGATCTGCACGTAGTGGTCGATGCCGGCGACCACGCACTGGCCGCCCTCGCAATCACGCGGCGGCGTGTAGTTGCAGTCGCCGTGGGTGAAGTCGACGTAGTGCAGGGCACGCGTCTGCTTCCACAGCGCGTCCTTGCCGGGATCGTTGCGGATCTCGTCCGGCCAGCTGGCGATGTCCGCCAGCGATTTGGTGTTTTCGGGCGCCAGCAGTCGCTCCACCTCGGCTTCCGCCGTAGGGCTCAGATGGCGCTGGGCCAGATCGGCCACGATGCTGTGGCCAAGCTGGCCCCAGGCGTGTGCGGCGGGCGTCAGGACGACACAGGCGAGTGCAAGGGCGGCAGTAAGGCGCGGAAAGGACATGGATACGTTCGAATGTGTCAGGGAAAACAGAAAGTCTGCCACAGCCCCATGACAGCTCCGCACCGGCCGGTTCTCAGCTTTCGCCCGGCACCGACAATCGGTTGCCTTCCCCATCAAGGACGCTGACATCCACCTTGATGCCCTGACGGACACTCTGGGTCACGATGCAGAAGTCCTCGAACTGCGCCAGCACGCGATCAAGGTAGTCGAGCACCTCGGCCTTCTCCGCGAGTTGCAGGTCCACGCCTATATGCGCGATGCGCAGACGGCCATGTTCGTTGCGCTCCAGGGTCAGCCGGGCCTTCGCGCCCATCTTGCCCGGCGTGTTCTTGTACTTGCGCAGGGCAAACAACAGGCTCGCGGCGAGGCAGTTGGCCACGGCGACGGCAAGCAGGCGCGAGGGATTGGGCCCGGCATCGCCGCCCAGGGGCGCGCCCTCGTCCACGATCAGATCCGGGATCACCGTGTCGTCGAAGCGCACCCGGAATTCGAAGTTCTCGACCTGCTCCAGGGTGATGCCGAAAGTCTGTCCCGTCTCGCTCATGCCAATCTCCTGCTGGGGCGCGTGCGCCCGAAAGAAAAGTCGATTCAAGCGCTTCCGGCGTCCGCTGAACAGCCCCAGCCACGCCGCAAGGCGGTGGATGGGCCGGAGAGCCCGTTCAAGCTAAAATGACGGTTTTACGGCGGTCCCACAGCCGCCACTTCCGTCACCTCACTCCGGAGGACGCTGTCACATGGCCATCAAGGTCGCCATCAACGGTTACGGTCGCATCGGCCGCAACATTCTGCGCGCACTGTACGAAGCCGGTCGCACCAACGAGATCCAGATCGTTGCGATCAACGACCTCGGCAACGCCGAGACCAACGCGCACCTGACCCAGTACGACACCGCGCACGGCAAGTTCCCGGGCACCGTGTCGGTGGACGGCGGCGATCTGATCGTCAACGGCGACCGCATCAAGGTGTGCGCCGAGCGCGACCCGTCCAAGCTGCCCTGGGGCGCTCTGGGCGTGGACGTGGTGCTCGAGTGCACCGGCCTGTTCACCTCCAAGGCCAAGGCCAGCGCGCACATCGCCGCCGGCGCCAAGAAGGTGATCATCTCCGCGCCTGGCGACAAGGACGTGGACGGCACCTTCGTCATCGGCGTCAACACCGACAAGCTCACCTCCAAGCTGGAAGTGATCTCCAACGCCTCGTGCACCACCAACTGCCTGGCTCCGCTGGCCAAGGTGCTGCATGAGAAGATCGGCATCCAGCGCGGCCTGATGACGACCATCCACGCCTACACCAACGACCAGGTGCTGACGGACGTCTACCACTCCGACTTGCGCCGCGCCCGTTCGGCCACGATGAGCCAGATCCCGACCAAGACCGGCGCCGCCGCCGCGGTGGGCCTGGTGCTGCCAGAACTCAACGGCAAGCTGGATGGTTTTGCCATGCGCGTGCCGACCATCAACGTGTCGGTCGTCGACCTCACCTTCGACGCCGCCCGTCCGACCACCAAGGAAGAGATCGACCAGGTCATCAGCGAAGCCGCCAATGGCCCGCTGAAGGGCATCCTGGCCGTCAACACCCAGCCGCTGGTGTCGATCGACTTCAACCACAACCCGGCCTCCTCCACCTACGACGCGACCCAGACCCGCGTCATGGAAGGCACGCTGGTGAAGGTGCTGTCGTGGTACGACAACGAGTGGGGCTTCTCCAACCGCATGCTCGACATGACCGTCGCGCTGATGGCTGCGAAGTAAGTCCAGCGCCATGTACCAGGAAAAAGGGCCGGTTCATCCGGCCCTTTTTTTGTTCCCGCAAACGCATGCGGTGCAATGTCGCTATGCGGGCGGTACACGCATCGATCTGATCCAGATCAGCGCCGGGGCGATCAATCGCGAATCATTATCGTCGCGTCTTTTCTGACTTTAATGACGGAGATGTCCCCATGATCCGCAAGACCTTTGCCCTCGCCTTGCTCGGCCTGTTCGCTGCACCGCTGTGGGCGGCCGACTGCAGCACCACCATCGAGGGCAACGACGCGATGCAGTTCAACCAGAAGAGCATCGAAGTACCCAAGACCTGCAAGCAGTTCACCGTCACGCTGAAGCACACCGGCAAGCTGCCCAAGGCTTCCATGGGCCACAACTGGGTGCTGGGTCATTCGGCGGACGAGGCAGGCATCATCGCCGACGGCATGAAGGCCGGCGCCGACCAGAACTACGTGAAGGCTGACGACACCCGCGTCATCGCCCACACCAAGCTCGTGGGCGGCGGCGAATCCGACACCGTGACCGTACCGGTGGCCAAGCTCAAGGCCGGCGAAACCTACGCCTACTTCTGCACCTTCCCGGGCCATGCCGCCCTGATGAAGGGAACGCTGGCGCTGGGCAAATAGCAAGCGTGAGCCCCGGTGGGCCGGGGAAGCAGCCAGCTTCGGCTGGCTGCTTTTTTTATGCCGGAGGATCCGGCACAAAAAAGGCCGGAACGTGTCCGGCCTTTTTTGTGGATGTGTTGCCGATCAGCCCAGTGCAGCCAGCGCAGAGTCGTAGTTGGGTTCATGCGCGATTTCACCGACCAGCTCGCTGTGGACAACCTGGTCATTGGCATCGAGCACCACGACCGCACGCGCCGCCAAGCCGGCCAGTGGGCCGGAGGCAAGGGCGACGCCGTACTGCTTGAGGAAATCGTGGCCGCGCAGGGTGGACAGGGTCACCACGTTGCTGAGCCCTTCCGCGCCGCAGAAGCGGGCCTGGGCAAACGGCAGGTCGGCGGAAATGCAGAGCACGACAGCGTTGTCGAGCTGGCTGGCCTTCTCGTTGAAGCGGCGTACCGAGGTGGCACAGGTGGGCGTGTCGATACTGGGGAAGATATTGAGCACCTTGCGCTTGCCGCCAAAGCTGGCGAGCGTCACGTCGGCCAGATCCTTGCCGACCAGCGAGAACGCCGGCCCGTGCTCACCCTTGGCGGGAAAATGACCGTCGACCTGGACCGGCTGGCCCTTGAGCGTTACCTGGGACATGGGGACACCTCATAGGAAAGGGCCTACAAGTAGAACATGGCCTTGGCCAGAAAGACGATGCCCACCATGAGCACCAGCGCGACGCGGTGGGTATGCCGGAATCCGCATGGGTCGGCTCGCCGGCCACCGGCCCGCACCGCCCGGACGAAGATCGTCAGCACCGCCAGCGCCAGGGTCACCTTGGCCAGCAGCAGCCAGCCGAAATGGGTCTGCAGGCAGCGCAGCCCGCCACAGCGGACGGTGAACATGGCGATACCGCTCGCGTAGAGCGTGCCCACGACCCACGGCATCACCCTGCGAGCACGCTGCATTACCGCCTGTTCGATGCGCCCCATCGTGGCCCGGTCGAACGTGCGATGCAGCGCGTCCAGGATCACGACCTCGAACACCACCTCCCCCACGAACACGATGGCGCAGGAAAGATGCAGCAGTAGAAGAAGGAGATACCACATGCCCGAATCGTCTCCAGGTGACGCCGACATCAAGCCATCACCGATCCTCCAAACTCTCTGACCCGGATCAAGACGACTGAAGCCAAGGCGTGTTGCTCGTGCCTCTTTGGACGTCCAAACGACGCGCGGCATTTCGTCGTCCATGGCTTGAAAGTGGCTTGACTTGCGTCATCGCCGCCGGCACGGAGCGCCAAGAGCATCTCCGCAACGTTCAGGGAGATGCGTTATGAGCAGTACGCGAAAGTTGTGGTGTTGGCTCGCCGCCTTGTTGCTCGTTTCCTTTGGTGTCCTGCTGTGGATCGGCGGCGAGGTGCATCAGCAGGCGCCTCCGTTGCCTCAGGCCGTGATCACCAGCGACGGCCAGACTTTATACTGACGCCGATGTCGAAGAAGGACGCCAGGTTTGGCAAAGCATCGGCGGGCAACAGCTCGGCACCATCTGGGGCCACGGCGCGCTCGTGGCGCCGGATTGGAGCGCGGATTGGCTGCATCGCGAAGCCGACGCCATGCTCGAACTGCTTGCCAAGGACGAAGGCGCTGCCTCGTTCAGCACGCTGGATGCCGGTCGCCAAGCCGCGTTGAAGGCTCGCGTGCAGCAGGAGCTTCGCCACAACACCTACGATGCCAGGAAGGGGACCATCACCGTCTCCAACCTTCGCGCGCAGGCGATGGCCACCGTAGGCGCGCACTACGACAGCCTGTTCAGCAACGATCCGGCGACGTCGCAGCTGCGCAAGGCGTATGCCATGCGCGACAACACGGTGGGCGAGATGGAACATCGCCGCGTGCTCACCGCGTTCTTCTGGTGGACCAGTTGGGCAGCCGCCGCGGAACGCCCGGGCCACACCATCAGTTACACGCAGAACTGGCCATACGATCCGCTGGTCGGCAACACGCCGACGCCATCGGCCCTGATGTGGTCGGTATTCAGCGTGATTTTCCTGATCTGCGGCATCGGCCTGCTGGCCTGGTACCACACCGTGCAGAACCACAACGAAGCGCCGGCGCAACCGCCCGCCAACGATCCGCTGGCCGCTTTCAAGGCCACGCCATCGATGAAGGCCACCGCCAAGTACTTCTGGGTGGTGATGGCGCTATTCCTCGTACAGATCCTGCTCGGCGCCACCACGGCGCACTACCAGGTGGAAGGCCAGGACGTGTACGGCTACGCACTGGCCAACGTATTGCCGTACAGCCTCACGCGCACCTGGCACACGGAACTCGCGGTGCTGTGGATCGCCACCGCATGGCTGGGCACCGGCCTGTACATCGCGCCAGTGATCGGCGGCTTTGAGCCCAAGTTCCAGCGCCTGGGCGTGAACTTCCTGTGGGTGTGCCTGCTGGTCGTCGTGGTCGGTGCGTTCGCCGGCCAGTGGTTCGCGGTGATGGACAAGATGGGCCTGAAGTACAACTTCTGGTTCGGCCACCAGGGCTGGGAATACGTCGACCTCGGTCGCTTCTGGCAGATATTCCTGTTCATCGGCCTGATGCTGTGGTTGTTCCTGGTTGGCCGTGGACTGTGGCCCGCGATCAAGCGCAAGGACGAAACCTCCTCCATCGTGGGCCTGCTGTTCCTCTCCACCGTCGCGATCGGCCTGCTATACGGCGCCGGCCTGATGTGGGGCGAGCACACGCACATCGCGATGGTCGAGTACTGGCGCTGGTGGGTGGTGCACCTGTGGGTGGAAGGCTTCTTTGAGGTATTCGCCACCGCGGTGATCAGCTACCTGTTCGTCCGCCTAGGCCTGCTGCGTGCACGCAGCGCCACCACCAATGTGCTGTTCGCCACCATCGTGTTCATGGCCGGTGGCGTGCTGGGCACGCTGCACCATCTGTACTTCACCGGTACGACGACCGCCGTGCTCGCCTTGGGTGCCAGCTTCTCGGCACTGGAAGTGGTGCCGCTGGCATTGATTGGCATGGAAGCCTATGACACCTGGCGCAAGCAACACTCCGCGCCGTGGATGGCACGCTATCGCTGGCCGATCATGTTCTTCGTGGCGGTGAGCTTCTGGAACCTCGTGGGTGCCGGCATGTTCGGTTTCCTGGTGAACACACCCATCGCGCTGTACTACATGCAGGGTCTCAACCTCACCCCGCTGCACGGCCACACGGCATTGTTCGGCGTGTACGGCATGCTGGGCCTGGGCCTGATGCTGTTCTGCCTGCGTGGCATCAAACCCGATGTGGAGTGGCGCGAAGGCTGGCTGCGCGCTGCGTTCTGGCTGCTCAACATCGGCCTCAGCATGATGGCGTTGTTCACCCTGCTTCCGTTGGGTCTCATCCAGCTTCATGCCGCGCTAGAACACGGCTACTGGTACGCGCGCTCGGCCGAAGTCATGGACACGCCGCTGGTGCACCTGCTGGTGTGGTTACGCGTGCCGGGCGACAGCTTGTTCGCGGCAGGCGCGGCCTTGGTCTCGGCATTCGTTGCCTCGCTGTGGCTCACCGCCGGACGCAAGCCCAACGTGGTCACGCAGGCAGTGCGCGACAGTCGATGAAAGCCCTGGGGCGTGCTTACCTGCACGCCCCTTCGCTTCCGCGAACAGCAGATATCGAAGGCCCTCATGCTCGAGTTCTACCCCCAGATCAAATGGCTGCACATCGCGTGCATCATCGCCAGCGGCATGCTGTTCGCCGTGCGCGGATTGCTGGTGCAGGTCGGTCGTGAAGGCCTCGCGCATGGGGTGCCATTGCGCTGGCTCAGCTACGCCATCGACACCACGCTACTTACCGCCGCGATGATGCTGCTCACCATCCTTCCACACGGGATGTTCGCCAACGGCTGGCTGACGACCAAGCTGGGGCTGGTGGTCACTTACGTGACGCTGGGCTTGCTGGCGATGCGACGCTCCGGCTCAGCAGGCCCACGCCGTCTGAGTTATGCGGCAGCTGTGCTGACCTATATCACCATCATCGGTATCGCCCGGGCCCACCATCCGCTGGGTTGGCTCTATCTCTGGTTTGCCTGACCCATGACCTTCTCACACGATCACGTGCTGGACGCCTGCTTTCTCGGGCCTTACGGCGAGAATGACACCCTGCTGGAAAAGCTGATGGTGGAGTTCCTGCGCGACCACGTTTACTGGCGTCGCAATTTCCACCCCGAAGACCCGCCGGCCATTGCCACCGCCGCAGCTCATCATCCTGATTACCTGGCATTCGAGGCGCGCATGCGGCGCGAGTTGCATCTGCTCTCCGCGTCGCTGAAGAAATCGGTGCCCTTCCATAGCCCGCGCTATATCGGGCACATGGCGTCCGACCTGCTGCTGCCCGGGCTGGCCGCGCACATGCTCACCCTGCCCTACAACCCCAACAACGTATGCGAAGACGCGGCACCAGTCACGGTGGAGCTGGAGGTGAAAGTCGGCCTGCAGCTGGCGCGCATGCTCGGGTACCCCAGCGATCCTTCACGTCCTGAATGTGCCTTTGGCCATCTCACGTCGGGCGGCACGCTGGCTAACTACCAGGCGCTCCGGCTCGCGCTTGCGTTGAGGTCGTTTCCGGTGGCGCTGCGCGCGGCGCGCGTGCCGGATATCAGTCTCCCCGATGACGACTGGCATGCCTTCAACCTGCGCCATGACGAGGTCATCGCGTTGTTGGAAACATGGCAAAGCTGGCTCGGATCGCAATGCGCGGACGTGGCGCGGGAATGGCAGGCACGCGTCGAGGCCGAGCGCGTCGAGCAACGGGGCCTGCCTGCGTTCTTCGCGGCGCATCCGCAGTTGCAGCCACCACTCGTGATGGCACCGATCACCGCGCATTACTCGTGGAGCAAAGGGCTGAAGCTGCTGGGCCTGGGGCGCGACCAGCTCAGGTTGCTGCCGACCAAGGGCATGCGTCTGGACACCGACGCGCTTCATGTCGCACTCGATCACTGTGCCCAGGCGCGACAACCCGTGTTGATGTGCGTGGCCGTGCTTGGCAGCACCGAATACGGCACCATTGATCCGATCCACGACGTGCTGACCGCCCGGGAACAGTCGCGCGAGCAGGGCATCGATTTCGCCGTGCACGTCGATGCCGCCTGGGGTGGCTATCTCGCCACGCTGTTCCGCAACGCCGATGGTTCGCTACGCGCCCGCGGCGAAGTCGCTGCCGACTTCGTGCAGTTCCCTTCCCTCAACGTACACGAAGCCTTTGCCGCCCTTGGCGATACGGATTCGGTTACCGTCGATCCGCACAAGCTCGGCTACCTACCCTACGGCACCGGCGCCTTCGTGTGTCGCGACCATCGCGCCATGGCCCTCCTTACGGAACATGCCGACTACGTGTTCAACGGCCATGCGCCCACCGATTACATGACACGCTACCGCAGCCTGGGCCAGTTCATCCCGGAAGGTTCCAAACCTGGCGCTTCAGCGGCAGCAGCGTATGTCGCGCACCAGGTCATGCCGCTGGAGCACGCGCATTTCGGGCGCCTCACGGGCGCGACCATTCACGCCGCGGAAGCGTTCTACGCCGCCGCACAGAAGTTCGCTGCCCGCATGAACGGGCGTGCCCATGTCATGGTGCCGTTCGAGCCGGACAGCAACCTGGTCTGCCTCGCCATCAATCCATGGGGTAACACAGGCGTGGCGCACGCCAATGCCTTTGTGCAGCAACTGTACGGCACCCTCCGCTGCGACCCGTCACGCCCGCTGCAGATGAAAGAGTTCTTCGGATCGATGACCAGCCTGCAACCCGAGCGGCTGGGTGCGTTCGACACGGCGCGCATTCTCGCCGCGCTTGGTCTCGACGCCAGCACCCTGGCGCGGGGACAGGAGTCGGACCGACTGATGATCCTGCGCCACACCCTGATGAACCCCTACCTGCTCGATGCGCAGAACGGCAGCAGCTACATCGAGCGCTACTTCGAATTCCTGGGTTCCCAGATACACGCGCTGACGCATGCGGACGCGGCATAGTAGCGGCCTTGTCCACGCGTACGAGGCCCGCCACATGACCATCGCCCTGCTCGGCTACGGCCGCTTCGGCCAAGCGTTCGCCGATCTTCTGCATGATGCGGGACATATGGTGGCCGTGTTCGATCCGCAGGCCACCGTTCCCGCAGCACGGCAACGTGCATCCATGGCGGAAGCCGTGCACGGCGCGGAGTGGATCGTGCTGGCCGTGCCCGTCCCCGCGATGAAAAGCGTGCTGCACGAACTCAAGCCGCTGCTCCGCGACGGGCAGACGGTCATCGACGTAGGCAGCGTGAAAGAGCAGCCCTGCCGCCTGATGGACGAGTTGCTGGGCGTGGACATTGCTCACGCCGGCACGCATCCGCTGTTCGGGCCACTCAGCCTGGCGCGCAACGAACGTCCCTTGCGCACGGTGCTTTGCGCCAGCACGCTGCACTCTTACGCTGCCATCCGTACGCGAGTGCTGCTCGAATCACTCGGCTGCGAAGTGATCGAACGCGATGCCGCCAACCACGATCGCGCGATGGCCGAAACCCACGCACTGGCGTTCTTCATCGCCAAGGCGCTGGTGGACATGGGCATCGGCGAGGACCTGTCGATGGCGCCACCCTCCTTCCTCGGCCTCGCCAACATGCTGGCCGCCGTGCGCGGCGACGCCGGCCATCTGTTCGCCGCCATCCAGCGCGAAAACCCTTATGCCGCCGAATCGCGCGCCGCCCTGATCGAGCATCTCGGGGCGATTCATCGCCGCCTGTCGGAGGTAGAAGGCGCCGCGCTATCGATTCCGGACATGACCGAACCGCCCTCATGAGTCACCACGACCTCCGCAGCTTCCTCGACCAGCTCGAACGCGAACGACAGCTCCTGCGCGTCAGCGCACCTGTCGATCCCCACCTGGAATCCACCGCGCTCAGCCTGCGTGCGCTGCGCGAGCAAGGCCCCGCGCTGCTGATGGAGCAGCCATGCGACGCGCGTCATGCACTGCTCGGCAATCTGTTCGGGCATCGACGCCGCATCGAACTGTCGCTCGCCGGACGGCCGCTCGCCTCGCTGCGCGAACTGGGTCGCCTGCTGGCCTCGATCAAGGAGCCGCGCTGGCCATCCAGCCTGCGCCAGGCGCTGGCTACCTGGCCGGAACTGGCGCAGCTCGCACACGTGGCACCACGGCGCACGACCGAAGCCGCCTTCCAGTACGAAACCCTGCACGGCCCGGATATCGACCTCTCGCGCCTGCCCATCCAGCAATGCTGGCCCGGCGACGCAGGCAAGCTGATCACTTTCGGTCTGGTCATTACGCGCGGTACGCGCCAGCTGCGCCAGAACGTGGCGGTCTATCGCCAGCAGGTGATCGGCGCCAATCGCGTCATCATGCGTTGGTTGCCGCACCGCGGCGGCGCGCTTGATTTCGCGGATTGGCAGGCAATCCATCCCGAGCGGCCGTTCCCGGTACTGGTGGCCATCGGTGCCGACCCGGCGACCATGCTGGCGGCGGTGGCGCCGGTGCCCGATACGCTCTCCGAATACGAATTTGCCGGCCTGCTTCGCGGCCAGCGCACCCGCACATGGCATAGCAAGCTCACCGATCTCGATGCGCCGGCTAGTGCCGAGATCCTGCTGGAGGGCTTCATCCATCCGCGGGATACCGCGCTGGAGGGCCCCTTCGGCGATCACACGGGCTATTACAACGCGCAGGATCACTTCCCGGTATTCACCATCGAGCGCATGCACCTGCGGCGCGATGCGATCTACCACGGCAGCTACATGGGTCGCGCGCCGCATGACGAGCCGTCGGTGATGGCGATGGCGTTGAACGACGTGTTCGTACCGATCCTGCAGAAGGTGTTTCCCGAGATCGTCGATTTCTACCTGCCGCCGGAGGCCTGTTCGTATCGCATTGCGGTGGTGAGTATCCGCAAGCAGTACGCGGGTCACGCCAGGCGCGTGATGATGGGCGTGTGGTCGTACCTTCGACAGTTCACCTACACCAAGTTCGTGATCGTCACGGACGAGGACATCGACGTGCGCGACTGGTCGCAAGTGCTGTGGGCCATTGCCACGCGCGTCGATCCCGCACGCGACGCGATGCTGGTGGAGAACACGCCGATCGACTATCTCGACTTCGCCAGCCCTGTGGCGGGCATTGGCTCGAAGCTTGGCCTCGACGCCACCAACAAGTGGCCGGCAGAAAGCTCCCGCGCGTGGAGCCGACCCATCGTGTCCGACGATGCCGTTGAACGTCGCGTCGATGCCCTGTGGTCGGCGTTGCGCACCACGACGTCGGCTCGGGACGTCGTCATCTAGCGCCGCTCATCAGTGGGTGGTGGGTGGTGCTTCCTCGGGCACTTCAAGCACGGCCAGTGCCTCGCGCAGCTGTTCCTGAAGGGCCACCCACGAACGCTCCCACTGTCCCTCATGGGGCTTGGCCAAACCGAAGCGCTGCAGCATTGCGTGCGCCTTCGTCAGCTGGGCGCGCAACGCCTCAATCTCGCCTTGCGCGCGTTCATAATCGTCCTTGCCCACCATGAGGATCTTGCGGTCCCGGCATACGCCGATGCAGGGCTGGGGCGCCTCGATCTTGCCGCAACCGATGCATTGCCAGGCTTGGATATAGTCGATCATTGCGTGGGCTCCTCATTGCCGATGCGCCATCCTGTGCCACGCGGCGCCTCCGCTCACTGACATCCATCAGACACCCGCCATCGAACGCCCTACGCCGCGACGGCATGCCACATATGCGGTGATCGCGCGCATGGGATGATGCAATCGCTACGCAAGGTTGCGACACCCTACAGGGACTTGAGTGATACGCCCGCGAACACCCCGGTGGATAGCCTGGCTGGCCATGACGGCCATGTGGCTTGCCATCGTGGCGCCGGTGATCTCACAAACCGTCGCCGTCGCCGACACGCCCGCGATGGCGATGGACTGCGATGGTCCGCACGACCATGCGCCTCCTCTCGCACCGCATCCATCCTCGATGGAGAAGTGCGGCTACTGCGGTCTGCTCAGCCACCACCCGGTGCTGCTGGCGACCTCATTGCCGGCAACCGGCAACCTGCCCCCGGCAGGCTTGACTGTTGCCTACCGCGCATCGCTCAGCGCGGAACCTTCCGTACTGGCCGCCGCACCACGCGGCCCTCCCGTTTTTCCGCAGCGTTGAAACCCATCACGTCGCTCTCGCGGCTCATGGCCGCCAGGCGTCCTGTTGCCTGCGAAAACGGAAAACCTCCATGTTTGAACATCTCCCTCGGCAGAACGCGCCCATCAAGGCGCGCCCGCTTTGCTGCCTGATCACACTTGCCTTGTATGCCGCGGCATCACCCTCGTTGGCCACGGATGGCGTCCTGACCTTCCCTGCGATCGTGGTCACGGCCCCCATGCAGGAAAGTCCACTGACCGTGGTGACCGATCCCAAGGCGCCACGCCAGCCCGTACCCGCCAGCGATGGTGCAGATTTCCTCAAGAGCATTCCTGGCTTCTCAACCATCCGCAAAGGCGGCAGCAACGGCGATCCGATGCTGCGCGGCATGGCCGGCTCGCGCCTCAACCTGCTGGTCGATGGCGGCCAGATCGGCGGCGGCTGTCCCTCGCGCATGGATCCGCCGACGGCCTACATCTCGCCGCAGTTGTACGACCGCGTCACGGTGATCAAGGGCCCGCAGACGGTTCTGTATGGACCGGGCAATTCCGCCGGCACCGTGTTGTTCGAACGCGACTTCAAGCGCTACACCAAGACGGATGCGTCGCTTGAGGGCAGCCTGCTCGGCGGCTCGGCCGGCCGCAACGATCAGATGATCGATGCGCGCGCCGGTACACCGGACGTCTATATGAATGTCAGTGCGAACCACACACACGCACAGGACTACGACGACGGCGATGGCAACCGCGTGCACTCATCCTGGGACCGTTGGAATGCCGATGCCGCCGTGGGATGGACGCCGGACGACAATACGCGCGTGGAGCTTTCCGCGGGCAAGGGCGATGGCCAGGCGGCCTACGCGTTCAGCGGCATGGATGGCGCCCAGTTCCTGCGCGAAAGCGTGGGCCTGAAGATCGAGCACGATAGGCCCGACGCCGCGTTCAGCCATGTCGAGGCCCAGCTCTACTACAGCTACACCGACCACGTGATGGACAACTACACGCTGCGCCATCCCGATCCATCGAGCATGATGCCCATGGCCATGGCCAGCGACGTGGATCGCAAGACCGTCGGCGGTCGCGTGGTCGCCACGTTCGACTGGACGGAAGCCTGGAAACTGCAGGCAGGCATCGACGGTTCCTCCAGCGTACACACCAGCCGCATGGGTGGCCCAGCGGGAGGCGTGCTTCCGGACTATCGCACCCAGCCGCGTGTGCGTGATGCGCGCATGGACATGCTCGGTGCGTTCGGCGAGCTCAACTGGAACTTCGCCGAACGCGAACGATGGATCGCCGGCGCACGCATCGATCGCGCGCAGACGCGCGGCTACGACCTTCCCGACAACACCTCGATGCCCGGCATGGGCGGCATGATGAACATGGGCGGCATGGCCTCCACCCGCCATACCGTCGACGCCAGCCGATCGCAGACACGTCCCTCGGGATTCATCCGCTACGAACGCGACCTGGCGGAGACGCCCGCCACTTTCTACGCGGGCATCGGCCACGTGGAACGCTTCCCTGATTACTGGGAGCTGTTCGGCGGCCACGCCAACAAGACACTCACCCGCTTCGAGCAACTCCAGCCGGAAAAGACCACCCAGCTCGATATCGGCCTGCAGTACCACGACAGCAAGCTCAAGGCCTGGGTCTCCGGTTACGCGGGCGTGGTCAACGATTTCATCCTGATGGATTACGGTTCGGGCACGAGCGCCAGCAAGGCCAGCAATATCGATGCGCGCATCGCGGGTGCCGAGGCAGGCCTGGTCTACAGCCTCGCCGAGCGATGGAAGGCCGATGCGACCCTGGCCTGGACGTGGGGCGAGAACCGCACGGAGCATCGTCCCTTGCCGCAGATGCCACCGCTGGAAGCGCGCTTCGGCCTCACCTACGACACCGGCGTGTGGTCGATCGGTGGCCTCTGGCGCGTAGCCGCCGCGCAAAACCGCGTCGCCGTGGGTGAAGGCAATATCGTCGGGCAGGACCTGGGGCCCAGCGCCGGCTTCGGCGTGTTCTCGCTCAATGGCGGCTATCGCATCGACCGCGCAACGACCTTGAGCGCCGGCATCGACAACCTGTTCGACAAGACCTACGCCGAGCACGTCAACGCGGCGAGTGCGGGCCTGGTGGGTTACGTCAACACGGTGCGGGTGAACGAACCGGGTCGCACGTTCTGGCTGAAACTGGATGTGAAGTACTGAGTCGCAACGGAGGACGGCGCACGCCGTCCTCCGTGACCTTGCTACTCGTGGTGCGCGTGTTCCGCGGGAGCATCCGCCGTCCAGGCCGGGTCATCGAAGTAACGCGGATAGTCGGCCACCGCCTTGCGCATGGCGGCCACTTCGGCCACGTCCTGCGGCTGGTCCTTGAGCTTCTGCGCCGCCGACAGCAGTGGCACCAGCATGCTGTGCAGCACCGCATCCTGCTGAGGCTGGAGTTTGCAGTGGGCGAAGATGTAGGCGCCGGCATCCAGGATCAGGCCGGCGCGATCCTGCGCCATCGCATCGCTCATATGGCCCATCTCGTGGTGACGAAGTTCATCGAGCGACTGGTGGATGCGCCCCATGCCGTCGCGCAACGGCTCGTCGGCCACCCAGCGCGGCGAGGGTACCGGCACCTGCTTGCCGTCAAAGGCGGCGTGCGCCGCGTGGTCATGCTGTGGGGAGGCGCATACCGGACCGGCAAGCGCCAGCGCGCTGCACAGCAACAGCGCCATTCGCGATTTGAACATGCGGGTGACTCCTGTTTCGTAGTGAAGTCGAGCATAGGCCCGGGTATCGGCATCTCCCCTGACGCATGTCAGCGACGCCCTACCCCGCGACAATCAGGATGCAGCCCGACGTTCTGGGTGTCGAGGTCTGCATGCAACTGGTCTGTCCCGCCGGCAACCTGCCGGCCCTGAAAGCGGCGGTGGATGCCGGCGCGGATGCGGTCTACGTCGGCTTGCGCGACCAGACCAACGCCCGGGCCTTTCCCGGCCTCAACTTCAACGACGAGGAACTGCGGCAAGGTATCGCCTATGCGCAGACGCGCCAGCGCAAGGTCTACCTCGCGCTCAACACCTATCCGGACAGTGCGCGCGTGTCGCACTGGTACGCGGCGGTGGACAAGGCGGCATCGCTCGGATGCGACGCCATCATTGCCGCCGAGATGGCCGTACTCGACTATGCCGCGCGACACCATGCCAAGCTCGCCCGGCACCTGTCGGTACAGGGCTCGGCCACCACTGCTCCCGCGCTTCGCTACATGTACGAGCGCTTCGGCATCAGCCGCGCCGTGCTGCCTCGCGTGCTGTCGGTGCAGCAGGTAGAACGCCTGTGCGAGCAGGCACCCGTGCCGCTGGAAGTGTTCGCCTTCGGCAGCCTCTGCATCATGGTGGAGGGACGTTGCCAACTCTCCAGCTATGTCACCGGCGCTTCGCCGAATCGTCATGGCGTCTGCTCGCCGGCGAGCTTCGTGCGCTGGGAAGAGCACGACGATGGCGGACGCAGCGTCCGGCTCAATCGCGTGCTGATCGACCGCTTCGACCCCTCCGAGCCCGCGGGCTATCCCACCGTATGCAAGGGCCGCTATGCCGTGGGCAACGAGACCTTCCATGCGCTCGAAGAGCCCACCAGCCTCAACACGCTCGAATTGCTGCCGCGCCTGGCGAGCGCAGGTGTGGTCGCACTGAAGATCGAAGGCCGCCAGCGTGGCGTGGCCTACGTGGCCTCGGTGACACGCACCTGGCGCGAAGCGCTGGATCGCTATCGCGCCGCACCCGAGCGCTGGCAGACGCGCGCGGAATGGCAGTCCGCGCTTTCCAAGCATGCGGAAGGTCATCAGACCACGCTGGGCCCCTATCACCGCCATTGGCACTGACGCGATGCACGCCATGAAACTCAGTCTCGGCCCGCTGCAATACTTCTGGCCGCGCGAACGTACGTTTGCGTTCTATCGTGAAGCCGCCAAGTGGCCAGTCGACATCATCTACCTGGGCGAGACGATATGCAGCAAGCGCCGTGAATTGCGCACGCTGGACTGGATCATGCTGGCCCACGAGCTCGCGGAAAGCGGCAAGCAGGTCGTGCTGTCGTCGCTTGCGCTGATCGAAGCCGAGTCCGAACTGGGCGCGCTGCAACGCCTCATCGATCAGGGCCAGGGCTGGATCGAGGCGAATGATCTCTCCGCCGTCCAGTTGTGCCGCGCGCGCGGCGTGCCGTTCGTCGCGGGTCCCACACTCAACGTGTATAACCACCGCGCGCTCGCCATGCTCTTGGAAGACGGATTGCGGCGCTGGGTGCCGGGTGTCGAGCAAGGGGCCGTGCTGATCGACGAACTGCGCAGCGCGTTGCTGGAAGACGGCGGCGACATGCCTGAAGTCGAAGTCATCGGTTTCGGCCGACTGCCGCTGTCCTACTCCGCGCGCTGCTTCACGGCGCGTGCGTTGGATGTGGCCAAGGACCAATGCGGCTTCCGCTGCATCGACTATCCGGATGGTCTGCCGCTGGCCACACGCGAAGGCCGTCCGTTCCTGCGCATCAATGGCATCCAGATCCAGGGCGAGGAGATCACGGATCTTGGCCCCGAACTGCCCACCTTGCGTGCGCTCGGCGTGGATGTGCTGCGCCTGTATCCGCAAGCGGAAGGGATGGAGGAAGTGGTGGCGCACTTTGCCCTGGCGCGTCGCTCCGCCACGCCGCCACCGCGCATCGGTGCGCGCAACGGCTACTGGCACGGCACGGCGGGCATGCGATCCATCGATCTGCCCTGAGGAGCTACGACCAACAAGTTAGCGGCGAATCGATCTCGACCTAGATCCCTTCCAACAGGGATGCACCCGCGATAGGTGATGTCGCTAAAGAAGAAGGGGCCCCGCGGGCCCCCTTCTTCGACTCGCTTTGATTAAACCTTCGCGAACACCAGGCTCGCGTTGGTGCCGCCGAAACCGAAGCTGTTGGACATCACCGTGCGCAGGGTCGCGTCGCGGGTTTCGCGCAATATCGGAAAACCTTCCGCTCGCTCGTCGAGCTGCTCGATATGAGCCGATCCAGCCATGAAGCCCCCCTTGAGCATCAGCAGGCTGAAGATCGCCTCGTGCACGCTGGCCGCACCCAGCGCGTGCCCCGTCAGTGCCTTGGTGGAAGACAGTGGCGGTACGTTCTGTCCGAACGCCTCACGCACCGCAGTGAGCTCGACGATATCGCCCAAGGGCGTAGCGGTGCCGTGCGTATTCAGATAATCGATCGGTGCTTCGCAGTTGGCCATCGCCTGGCGCATGCAGCGCACGGCACCTTCGCCCGAAGGTGCCACCATATCGGCGCCATCGGACGTCACGCCGTAGCCCACCAGTTCGGCATGGATGGTTGCCCCGCGCTTCCGCGCGTGTTCGTAGTCTTCCAGCACCAACATGCCACCGCCACCGCCGATGACGAAGCCGTCGCGCGAGGCGTCATACGGTTTCGAGGCAGACTCGGGCGTCGCGTTGTATTGGGAGGACAGTGCACCCATCGCGTCGAACTGCGCGGTCATGCCCCAATGCACTTCTTCGCCGCCGCCGGCAAAGACGATGTCCTGTGCGCCGTGACGGATCAGGTCGGCCGCCGCACCGATGCAATGTGCCGATGTGGCGCACGCCGCGGCAATCGAGTAGCTCAGACCCAGGATGCCGAACGCTGTCGCCAGGGTGGCGGATACGGTGGAGCACATGGTCTTCGGCACCATGCAGGGACCGACACGACGCACACCCTTTTCACGCAGCAGATCGGCCGTCTCGATCTGCCACTGTGCTGAGCCACCGCCGGAGCCGGCGATCACGCCGATGCGTGGATGACGAATCTGTTCGAGTGCAAGGCCTGCGTCCTCGACCGCCGAACGCATGGCGAGGTACGCATAGGCCGCAGCGTCGCCCATGAATCGGCGCAGGCGGCGATCGACCAGTGCGTCCAGGTCGATCTTCGGCATACCGGCAACGTGGCTGCGCAAGCCCTTGGCGGCGTATTCGGGCATGGCGCAAATACCGCTCTTGAGATCCTGCAGTGCCTGCGTCACTGCCTCGGACGCATGGCCCAGGCAGGAGACGATGCCCATGCCGGTAACGACGACGCGGCGCATCAGAAGCCCTCCGTCGACTGGAACAGGCCCACACGCATGTCGGTGGCCACGTAGATCTGGCGTCCATCGACGTGGACGGTGCCGTTGGCGACCACCACATTCATGCGGCCCTTGATCACGCGGCTGATGTCCACCTGGTAGCTCAGCAGCTGGGCGCTGGGCAGCACCTGCCCGGTGAACTTCACTTGCCCGACGCCAAGCGCACGTCCGCGTCCTTGCAGCCCCAGCCACGGCAGGAAGAAGCCGCTGAGCTGCCACAAGGCATCCAGACCCAGGCAGCCGGGCATCACCGGATCGCCATCGAAGTGACAGTCGAAGAACCAAAGGTTCGGGCTGATATCCAGCTCGGCTCGAAGCGACCCTTTGCCGAAGACGCCGTCATGCTCGTCCACGTGCGTGATGCGGTCGAACATCAGCATGGGCGGCGATGGCAGGCGCGCATTGCCAGGACCGAACAGTTCGCCGCGTGCGCAGGCGAGGAGCTGCTCGCGATCAAACGAGGAGGCGCGTGTCATGTCATGTCCGCAAAAGGAGGGAATGGCGAGTCTGCGGAAGCTCTTCCCACCCGGCCCTGACGCGGATCAAGGGGGCGCGACGCAACGCGGGGTTGCGTCAATACGATCAGTCAGATCGCTCGCGATGCGCTTCTCGCGCCACACGGGCAAAGCCCGCACCTCGATGAAGCGCGATACGCAGCCCTAACGGGATGTCTTCCCAGGGCAGTCGCTCAAGCAGATTGCGCGCCGTCAGTCCAAGTTCGGTATCGCCGGTGAGGACGAGCGCGCGTTGGAAGAACAGTGTATCGGCGTCTTCCAGTCGACCCGCCAGAAGGAGCAGATCCGTAGCACTGCCGCGCACGCTGGCTTCGGGTTCATCGGTGATCACGCGCAGGTATCCGTCCGCCCAGGTCAGCACCCAACGAAGACCGAGATCGCTGACTTCGATGCCGAGGCGACGCCCTTTCATGAAATCGAGTGAACCATCGCGGAGCGGCACGGCCAGCACGCGGCTCATCGCCTTTTCCAGTAGGGCATCCTGCCATCGGCGCGGGATGGTGCGAACCAGCGGTGCCACGCGACGCGGCGGCGGCATCCAGCGCAGCACGTGCGGCGCCAGCGTGGAGGGAGCAAGGGAGATCGGCATGCGGGGGATCATCGACCCGCTCATCCCCACCTTGCCCTGACCAATATCAAGACAATGAACGTCGTCAACGATGCCTTGCTGCATGCAGGCGTCGTCAATGGCGAGGTCGACCAATGTGCGCGCTGTGGTATCTGGCACACCCACGCGGGAAGCAAGCGTCTGTGCACGCGCATGCACGCGCTGCTCACGACGGGGATCGCGCCCCGTCGTGCCAGTGCGCATCTTCAACCATGCCACGATGCGCACAAGGCGCCGTCGCGCCGCCAGAAGCAGGATCAGTCCGTCATCGACACCGTCGATGGCGCCGCGCACACGATCCAGGAACCAGCGCTCACGCGGAAGTGACAACATGGCGTTGCTCCTCGTCGACAGCAGCCAGTGCATGCACGGCAGGCAACACGGCGTCGACATACACGCGCCTCGCCTCATCCGGCTCGAAGTCCGCATGTTGGCGTTTCTTCACGCCATGGTCCGACAGCACAAGGTGCGTATCGGCGATCACGCCGACTCTTGCCAGGCAGGCGGCGACGCAACGCATCTCGCATCCATCGAGCGCGAGTATCCGGCGCCCGCTTTGCGCCGTGCGCACCAGCCCTGGCACGCCACCACCTACGCCGGCGATGCAGGACATTTCCGCCACACTCTCGCGATCGAGGCGCAACGCGAAGTGATTGGCCATCTGGGCCGCGCTCGAGCATCCCGAGCAGGCATAGACGAGCGTTCCCTTAGACATGTTCACATCCCGACTTCACTTGATCACGCAAGAACCGATGTACACGCCGGCGCGTACCAAGGAAGACGGCGGCCACGCCTCCCCAAGCCATGCACTGAAGCAACCCGGCCGCTCGGGAGAGCCAGGCATGCGGATGTACGGTTGCCAGCACGACGGCCGCGCCAGCGCTTGCAAGTACCATGATTGCCGCGCCACGTTCGCGTGCCGGCATCAACCGCTGCACACCAGGCAGTTGCACGCCCCGACCGATACGCCGGTGCAGCTCGATCCAACCAAGGAAGGCCACGATTTCCAGCGCCATGCCGACCACCAGCAAGGGCAACGCGATACCCAGTGCGAGCGCAGCGGCAAGCAACGGCTCGCGGCTCTGCCAAAGCACTGCCACGGCCGAGGCAATCAGCGCGAAGGTACCGGCTCTCCAGCTCCACCACAGCGGACCACGACGCGCGGCCGACGTGCGCCTCTGCAGCCATGCCACCGTGAGCGCGAACGACAACCCGGAGAATGCCAGCGTCACTCGCAAACCCATCTCACCGTTGCCCGCCAACCGCCACATCGAAGCAAGCGTCAACAGCACGACGAGGCAGCCGAGCCAAACCGCGTGCCACTTCGCCGAGGTGGTGCCGGTTCCCTGGAACATGGGCATGACCACGCGTCCCACGCTGGCCAGGAGCAATATCACCCAGCCAAGCACACCGAGCGAAGCGTGGACATCCACCCAGGGCGGCATTACCAGCGCCAACCGGCCGCCACCACACAGTGCCAAGGCGCCGCCAAGCAGAGCTGCGATCAACCCGAATAGGAGAGAGCCGCCGACACCCGTGCGCAGCAACCGTTGGCCCGCCGCTCGGCACACGGCGGGAAAGGTCATGCCGACCAAGACAAGAAAAGCCAGCGGCAACAGCAACCCTGCAAGCGTCAGCAACACGGTCGACCCGAAATAGAAGCCACCCACGAGCAACAGCACGCCTGCGTTCAATGCGATGTGCATCAAGGTGCCCAGCCGGCCAACGCGGAGCGGAACACCGGCGGCCGCGGGCAGGAATTGCAGCAGGCTGCCGAACATCGCATTGCCAAGCACCCCCAGGGTGAAGGTATGCACCAAGGCCAGCGTGCCGGGGTGCCAACGTGACCGCAGCAGGATGTCGCCGTCGATCAACAGCAGCAAACCCGCGAACACACCCCAGATCGGCATGGAGTACAGAAACCGACGAGGAAGTGAGACTACTGGCGCCTGGTCAAGCGCCAGCCGGGCCATGATTGACCGAAGCTCCGCGCGCAAGACAACGAATGATCACTTTGGCACCGCCTTCGGGAAGCGTCGTCGCTTGTGCCTGGAACCCGCGCTCAGCCAGCGCGGACAACAGCGGCATGGGCATCAGCGGGGTCAGCACCTCCAGCACGTCGCCTTCGGACAACCGCTCGGCAGCCGCCAATGCCTGCTGCATGGGTTCCGGTGGCTGCAGGGAACGAAGATCGAGCGATGTCACAGCGGACGGCTTGCCTGAATCTCGACAGAGGCACGTATGAGTTGAGGTATTCATGCGGCCATTTCATCGAATGTGGTGCATCGATGCGCTGACCTGAGTCAGCGCATCGAGGTGGCCCTGTTGGCGCAGTGACTATCGAGTCATCACAGCGGCTGCTTGCCTTGCCATTCCAACTGCAGCCAGACCTTGGTGTCATCGCGTGCGTAGTGGTCCGCACGATAACTGGCCACCTTCACCAGTCCGGTCAAGCCTGGCACCAGCGGGAACGAGAGCGATGCGTTCCACTCGTCGCCGTAATGGGTGCTGCCCTTGTCGGCGTGATAATCGTGGTAGGCCACGACCCAGCCGAGCTTGCTCGCCCAACCCTGCTTGCCGAGATTGCCGTTGAGGGACACATAGTAGTCTTCGAGGCCGTTCACCGGCGTCACGGTGAACTGGTCGTCCCAGCCGTTGAAGGCATGCAGGGTGGCCAATGGCGTCTGCAAGGCGGTATGACCATCGCCGCCGAGGTGTTCCCAGGCGAGCTTGCCGGTAACACCCCACTGCGTCCATGACGGCTCCATCAACCAGTAACTATGACTGAAGTTCTGCGGATTGTTGGCGTAGTCGTACTGACGCGCGCCTTCGAGCGCCCAGCCGAACCCACCGTCGGGCGAGGGCTTGCCAACCCAACGCGCGCCATAGGTCGCAGTGGAGGCGGTAGCGACGTCCTTGTCCTTGTGAAGATACGCGTAACCCGACACCTGCTGGTTGCCATGCACCCACGCAGCATTGAACAGGTGAGTATTGAGCAGGCGCTTGCGAGCCAGGGGATTGAGCGCATCCGGTCCAGCCACGCGATTCACGCGATCGAGCCAGTCGTAGCGCAGGGTCCAATCCGCGGCTGGCTTCCATTGCAAGGCGACGGCGTCGAAGGTTTGCTCGAACTGGCGCCAAGCCACGTTGCCGACCCAGCGTTGGTTGTCGAGCACGATTTCCTGTCGGCCGACCTTTGCGCCGAAGTCGCTGCCCTGCCATGCAAGCCAGGCCTGGTTGAGTTCGGTGCCATGCGGATCAGTGATGCCCGGGTACTGCGTCTGACCGTTCGCACCGCTGTTGTAATGATCGTTGGCGCTCGCCACACCTGCGCCTTCGATGAAGCCACTCCAGCCGCTACCGAAATTGGCCCGCAATCCCAGCCGAAGACGCAAGGTATCCGCCTGCGCGTCACGGTGAAACGCATCATCGTCCACTTGCTCGTGACGAAGGCGCGCATTCCATTCCACTTGCAGCGGCGGTGATCCATCCGTGCCTGACTGGGCATCCGCTGCGAAGGAAAATCCAAGCATGGCCAAACCACATGCTGCCAAAGAACGACGATGGCATGCCCTTTTCATCTAACTACTCCTGTCGATCTACTCCCCATTGAGTGAAGTTAGTCTCGACAGGTAGGCGACGATTCGGCCTGACCGTCGTCAAGCCATTGGCGCATGAAGAGTTACTGTGACAACGCGCCACGTCGATGGCAGGTGCTAGCGAAAGACTCATTGCCGAATGACGAAGGCGATTTCCGCACCCCGTTTTGCATGACATCCACGCATGCAACGCGAATCGCGCTGCATGTATCACATGCTGCACGCGAAGTTCAGTGCGCTTACACGGGAAAGCACGCCCTATTCACCACACATCAACTCAAGGAGATGATCTGTGCGGTTAGCAACAACAAAACTACGGCGTGCGAAGCGTCTTCTTCACAACCTGCACGAACTCGGGATCGAGGCGTCCGATAATGGCAGTGCGGGCCACGATGCGGCCTTCTTCATCCAGCAAGAGAAGTTCGCTGGAGTGATTGAAGTCGCCGTCCGGCAGGGGCCGGTATTGGACGCCAAGCAATGCTGCCAGCTGGCGAATAGAGGCCGGCTCGGAGCGAGCCAGCGTCCATTGCGGGGCATCCAGCTTGCGTCGCTCGGCGTATTGACGAAGTACCGACATGCTGTCGCGCGCGGGGTCAAAACTGATCAGCAGAAGATCCAATCGGTCACGATCGGGCTCGTCCACCGCCTTCTGGGTCAGCTTCAACGTATCCACGATCATCGGGCACACCATCGTGCACGAGGAGTAGAACATCGACACCAACTGCACGTGGCCGCGACGCGACGCCAGGGGCCATGTCTTGCCGCTTTGGTCGGTCAGCTTTACATCCAGCTGATAGATCGAATCCCTTGGCAACGGTGTCTCTGCATGTGCCGCGGTGAAGAGGAGAAGGCATAGCAACACGAGCAGCCGCTTCATGATCATTCCTCAGTCAGGCCGTGCACAACGAAAGCCAAGATTCGTGGTGGTGTTGGATGCCTTGAGCGAGGACAACATGGCCACACGCATCAGCGTGGCGTAGTTTTCCTTCTCCTGCATATTGAGCGCTCCAGCACCGCAGAACTTGAATTTGTCTGCGCCATCCTGGTCGCGGCTATCGCTGCCCACCAGCAGCGCGTTGAAGTCGTCCACCCATTCCCACACCACCCCATTGAGGTCGCGCACGCCATGGATGTCGGCAGCCCCGCCGATCTCGGGCAGCGGCGCATTCGACGGGCGGCTGTACCAGATCAGCACACGCTCACGCCACGCAGGATCGTTGCGCGCATCGGCACGCTGGCTGTCGGCTGCGGCCGCGTATTCCCACTCATACCAGGTGGGAAGGCGTGCGTGCTCGCTCTCGCAATAGGCTTCCGCCGCAAACCAACTGACGCGCGTGACCGGTTGAGTAGGTGATATCGCAGCACCGAGCGTGTTGTCGCCAGCCCAATGGGAAAGATATCCGGTGTCCGCAAACAGGGCCGGCACGCGATCGCGTCTCCACTCCGGGTGCTTCTGCGTGAAGGCCAGGAACTCGGCGTTGGTGACGGGCTCGGTGCGCAAATGGAAAGGCGCTATACGTGCTGGCGCCGACTTGCCATCCGCCGGAAGGACGCTGGAGAAGCTGCCTCCCGGCAGGGCGACATAGTCTGCCGCCGCTGCCGGGAGGGCGAGCAGCAGGCCGGAAAGGATCACGGCCAGCCGTTTCATCTCAGTGCCCCGTGGCTGCCGGCGCCGGCGTGGCGCGCACCTTGGACACTTCTTCCTTGCTCACCTGTCCACCCGGGTTGCCCCAGCTATTCAGCACGTAGGTGAGGATGTTGGCCACTTCGTCATCCGTCAGCTGGCTCATCGGGGGCATCACCGAGTCGTATTCCTTGCCGTTGACGGTGACCTTGCCGGTCAGGCCATGCAGCGGAATGCTGATCAAGTGATCCTTGTCCTGCTTAGCCAGGTAGTCCGACTTGGCCAGCGGCGGGAACACGCCCGACAGGCCTTCGCCATTGGCCTGATGACAGACCGAGCACGTGCCGGTGAACAACTGCTTGCCCGCGGCGATCTGGTCGTCCTTGCTCAGCGTGCCGCTGGCATTGGCCTTGGCCGCGGTGGCGACGGCGTGCAGGTTGGGATTGGCGCGATCACCCAGATAGACCGAATCCACCTCCTTGCCCGAGTAGATCGCCTTGTTCTCCGGCCCATCCACCTTGAGGATGCCCAGTGCGCCCTTGTTGAAGGCACGGAAGATCGAGTGGTCGACCAGCACGTAGCTGCCCGGCACATCGACGTGGAACTCCGCCATCATTGCGCCACCGGCGGGGATCAACGTGGTCTGCACGTTTTCCTGCGCGTGCGTGCCGCCTTCGTAGTAGACCTTGTCGAAGATCTCGCCGATAACGTGGAAGCTCGACACCAGGTTCGGACCGCCGTTGCCGACAAACAGGCGAACCGATTCGCCCACCTTGGCCGTCAACGCGTGATCACCAGTGAGCGAACCTTCGCGACCATTGAACAGCACATAGGTCGGTCGCTCTTCGATCGCCTTGTCCATGTCGAATGGTTGATGGCCCTTCTCGCGGTATTTGCCTGTGGTGTAGAAGTCACCCTGCATCACGTAATACTCGTGATCCACCTTGGGCAAACCTTGCGGCGGCTCGACCAGGATCAGGCCGTACATGCCATTGGCGACATGCATGCCCACCGGTGCAGTGGCGCAGTGGTAGACGTACAGACCAGCGTTGAGCGCCTTGAAGGTGAACTGGCTTTCGTGGCCCGGTGCGGTGAAGCTCGACGCGGCGCCACCACCCGGACCTGTCACACCATGCAGGTCGATGTTGTGAGGCATCTTGTTATCGGGCGCGTTTTTCAGATGGAACTCCACCGTGTCGCCCTGGCGCACACGGATGAAGCTGCCCGGCACGGTGCCGCCGAAGGTCCAGTAGGTATAGGTGACGCCTTCGGAAATCTGCATTTCCTTCTCGATCACTTCGAGATCGACGATCACCTTCGCCGGATAATTGCGATGGATCGGTTCCGGCACATTCGGCGGAATGCCGAGCACCGCGTGAATGGGCTCGCCCTGCGGCGGGCCGAAATCGACCGGCGCCGCGAGCGGTGCCGGGCTGGCCGTTGCAACTACGGCCAGCGGTGCCGTACCTGTCGCCTTGCCGGCGAGTACGGCCCCGGGCAGCAAGCCAGCGGCGATGAGTACAGTGGCTAAGAGTCGTGACATGGGTTTCTCCCTTGATTCCCAATTCAAGCCTAGGCAGCGTCATGAATCCCCGCTTGACTGATGTCAGAGACGGCGAAAACCACGACCAAATGCGTCAACCTGCCACGGCGTTCCCTTCAATTCGTGCACTCGTCGCGCGACAGATCGCGAAGTGCGTTTCGATCGAGCAACGTGACGGAACGCCCGTTGATGTCGATGAGTTTCTGACTGCGAAAACGCCCCAACACGCGGCTTACCGTTTCGGCGGCAAGACGCAGGTAGTTGGCGATATCGCCACGGGCCATGCTCAGTCGAAATTGCGTGCCCGAAAAACCGCGTGCCTGGTAGCGATCACCCAGATCCAGCAGGAACGCAGCCATGCGTTCGTCCGCCGTGTGATCGGCTGCGAGCAGCGTTGCCGTGCCTAGCTCCTTGCTCAGCAAACGGAACAGGTGCTGCTGCAAGGCCGGCATGCGCGATGCCAGGGCGCTCATGGCGGGAAACGAGAAGCGGCAGAACTGCGCCGCTTCCAGCGCCACGGCATCGCACGGGAACTGGTCGGGGTAAATCGCGTTGAGGCCGATCACCTCACCGGGCAGGTAAAAACCCAGCACCTGCTCGCGCCCATCCTTGTCGACCACACAGGTTTTCACCGTGCCTGCGCGCACCGCATAGATCGCACGAAACGGATCGCCGGTGCGGAACACATGCGCACCCGTGCGATAAGGACCCACGTGTTCGACGAGACAATGCAGCGCGGACAGCTCGGGCTTGCCGTAGCCCACCGAGAGGCAGGCATCGGAGAACGCGCAGGTGCTGCAGAAGTGGACCTCGTCACCATCATCCGCAATGGGATTGCACGGATGGAGCGTGCAGTCGATGGATTTCCCGGAAAGCATGTTCAGCCCCCTAGCTGGGTCGCATCCGTCAGATCGTGCGCGAGTAGCGGGACGTTTCTGCCGGGTTGTTGAGGTACGCGTCGAAGTTCATCGCGATGTTGCGCAGAAGCAGGCGGCCGCGCGCGGTGATGCGGATCGTCGTGTCGTCCACTACGACCAGGCCATCGACCGCTTGCTCGCGCAGTCGATCCAGCTCCCTATCGAAGCGATCGGCAAAATCCAGCTGATGGGATTCGCTGAAGCCGCGCATGTCGAGCTCGCCATGGCACATCAGCTCGCTGATCACGGCGCGACGGATGATGTCGTCGCCGCTCAACGCGATACCACGCGCCACGGGAAGTCGCCCTGCCTTGATCGCGGCTTCGTAGCCGATGAGGTCACGTGCGCTCTGGCTGTAGCTGTCGCCGATGCGGCTGATGGCGCTGACGCCGAGGCCGATGATGTCGCAATCGCCGTGCGTGGAATAACCCTGGAAATTGCGCTGCAAGGTGCGGCTGCGCTGCGCGCGCACCAGCTCGTCGTTGGCGCGGGCGAAGTGGTCCATGCCCACGTAGACATAACCCGCATCGCACAGGCGCTTGAACGCGCGGCCAAACAGGGCCAGCCGCGTTGCTGGATCAGGCAGCTCGTTGGCATCGATCTGCCGCTGCGCCTTGAACAGCTTGGGAAGATGAGCGTAGCCGTAGACGGCGATGCGATCGGGAGCGAGGCCAAGCACTTCATCCAGCGTGCGATCGAAACCATCGAGGGTCTGGCGGGGCAGCCCGTAGATGAGGTCGACGCTCACCGAGCCGTAGCCCGAGGCACGCGCCGCGTCCAGCACTTCGCGCGTCTGCTCTACGCTCTGGATGCGGTTGACGGCTTCCTGCACGGCCGGGTCGAAATCCTGGATGCCCACGGAGATGCGGTTGAAGCCCAGCGTGGCCAGCTCCGTGATGTAGCGGCCGTCGGCAAAGCGCGGATCGATCTCGATGCCGTACTCGCGTTCACCCTGGCGTCGGTAGTCGAAATGGCGCTCCAAGGTCTCGATTACCGAGGTCATGCGCGGCAGGTCGAGGTAGTTCGGCGTGCCGCCGCCGAAATGGAGCTGCTTCAACGGCCGGTCGCGATCGAACATCGGACCGACCATGGCGATCTCGCGGAACAGCAGGTCCAGGTAATGGTCTGCCTTGGTGATGTCGCGCGTGATGACGCGCATGCAGCCGCAGTAGAAGCATGGGCTGAAGCAGAACGGCACGTGTACGTAGACCGAGAGCGGCCGCGGCACGAGGTCTTCGTTGGAGGCTTGCGCCGCCGCCCGGAGGGCGGCTTCATCGAACCCGGTGTGGAACTGGGGCGCCGTCGGATAGCTGGTGTAGCGCGGGCCAGCGACGTCGTACCGGGCGATGAGGTTGGCGTCGAATTCGGGGACGATGGTATCGGTGCGCATGGGCGGCAGTATCAGACCGCCCTTGCGATGCTCAATTGATGCGTGTCAGTTCCCTGCGACAAATAGTGTAGGTTCGCGGCGCAAATCCCTGTGGTAAAGCGCCGCAGGCCGAACCCTCGCCGCTCAGCGCTTCTGCGGCGCAATCACCTGTTCGATCGAGCCGAAGATCGAGGCACCGGTGGCATCGATCACGTCGATGCGCAGGCTGTCGCCGAACTTCAGGAACGGTGTGCTCGGCTTGCCGTCGCGCAGGGTTTCCACTGTGCGCTGCTCAGCCAGGCAGGACGCGCCCTTGCCGGTGTCCTCATTGGCGATGGTGCCCGAGCCCACGATGGTGCCGGCCGTCAGCGGGCGGGTCTTGGCGGCATGCGCCACCAGCTGGGCGAAGTTAAACTGCATGTCCACGCCGCACTCGGCTTCGCCGAACCACTGGCCGTTGAGCCAGGTGCGCATGGGCAGGTGCAGCTTCTCGTCCTGCCAGGCATCGCCCAGCTCGTCCGGCGTGACGAACACCGGCGACAGCGCGGAGCGCGGCTTGGACTGCAGGAAACCGAAGCCCTTGGCGAGCTCGGCGGGAATCAGGCCGCGCAGCGAGACGTCGTTGACCAGGCCCACCAGCTGGATGTGGCCGGCCGCCTGAGCCGGCGTCACCGCCATCGGTACATCGTCGGTGACGACCACCACTTCAGCCTCGAGGTCGATGCCGTAGTCCTCGCTGGGCACCACGACCGGGTCGCGGGGGCCAAGGAAGCCGGCGCTGGTGGCCTGATACATCAGCGGATCGGTATAGAAGGATTCCGGCACCTCGGCGCCGCGTGCACGGCGCACGCGCTCCACGTGCGGCAGGTAGGCGCTGCCGTCGACGAATTCGTAGGCGCGCGGCAACGGCGAAGCCATCGCGGTGACATCCAGCGGGAACGCTTCGGCAGCCTTGCCGGTATTGAGGTCGTCCGAGAGCGCATTCAGGCGCGGCGCCACGTTCGACCAGTCATCCAGGGCAGCCTGCAGGGTGGCGGCAATGCCGGTGGCCTTCACGGCCTTGGTCAGGTCGCGGCTGACGACGATCAGCGTGCCGTCGCGGCCGCCTTCCTTCAGGGAACCCAGTTTCATGTTTTGCTCCGAAGACGGCGCGGGTGGCCGTCTCTTTTCGTTCTTGGTTGATTCGGTGGCGTGCTGCTTACTTGCCGTTGAAATGCTTGCGGATGCCCTGCCAGCACTCGTAGTAGCTGCCCTGCAGTTGCGGCGCTTCCAGCGCCTGCCGGGTCGGATGGATCACCCGGCGCGTCTCGAACATGAAGGCCATCGTGCCCGTGATCACGTCAGGCTGGGACAGGTCGCGTGTCGAGGCCTTCTCGTAGGTGGCCGCATCCGGTCCGTGGCCGCTCATGCAATTGTGCAGCGACGCGCCACCGGGCACGAAGCCCTCGGCCTTCGCGTCGTACGCGCCGGTGATCAGGCCCATGAACTCGCTGGCGATGTTGCGGTGGAACCACGGCGGGCGGAACGTGTTCTGCGCCACCAGCCAGCGTGGCGGGAAGATCACGAAATCCATGTTGCTCACGCCCGCGGTATCGCTGGGCGAATGCAGCACGAGGAAGATGCTCGGGTCCGGATGGTCGTAGCTGATCGAGCCGATGGTGTTGAAGCGGCGCAGGTCGTACTTGTACGGCGCGTAGTTGCCATGCCAGCCGACGACGTCGAGTGGCGAGTGGTCGATCTGCGCGCGCCACAGGTTGCCCTGGAACTTGGCGACCAGCTCGAACTTGCCTTCCGCATCTTCGTAGGCTGCCACTGGCGTGAGGAAATCACGCGGGTTCGCCAAGCCGTTGCTGCCGATGGGGCCGAGGTCCGGCAGGCGCAACAGCGCGCCGTAGTTCTCGGCGATGTAGCCGCGCGCAGTGTCGTCCAGCAACTCCACGCGGAAACGCACGCCTCGCGGAATCACCGCCACTTCCAGCGGCTCCAGCTCGATCACGCCGAACTCAGTGGCCAGGCGCAAGCGCCCCAGCTGCGGCACGATCAACAACTCGCCGTCGGCGTTGTAGAAGAAGCGCCCCTGCATCGAGCGATTGGCCGCATACAGGTGGATGCCGACGCCTGACTGCTCGGACGCACCACCGTTGCCGGCCATGGTGACGATGCCATCGAGGAAGTCGGTGGGTTCGCCCGGCAGCGGCAGCGGGTCCCAGCGCAGCTGGTTGGGGCTGGCCGGAACTTCGTTGAAGCGGTTGTGGAAGCGGCCGTCGGCCATTGCTTCGAACGGGTGATGCATCGCCGCCGGGCGGATCCGGTACAGCCAGCTGCGCCGATTGCTGTGACGCGGCGCCGTGAAGGCAGTGCCGGACAACTGCTCGGCATAAAGGCCGTGCGCCACCTGCTGCGGCGAATTCTGCCCTTCGGGCAGCACGCCAGGCAGGGCCTCGGTGGCAAATTCGTTGGCGAAACCCGACTGGTACTGCAGGTGGCTGGCTGACATGGAAGCTCCGAGATCTGCACGACGCCGGGTCACGGAAAACCCGCACGATCCTATTACTCTTGCCTTACGACTGTTGGATCTGCCTCGCCCGATGGATGAGGCGCTGTTCATTCACCGCAATGACTTACAAGGAAAGCACATGTCCGACTCGTTCTCTTCGCTGGGCCACGCACCTGTCAATACGTCGATCAAGGAACTCATCCAGCCGCTCGCCTCGGGCAAGGGATGGATGAAGTTCGTGGGCGTCGTCTTCATCATCCAGGGCGCCCTTACCGCCCTCACCCTCGTCGGCATCATCATCGCCTGGCTGCCCATCTGGATCGGCGTCCTGCTGATGCAGTCGGCCGGCGCCCTCGAACGTGCCCAGCTCAGCGGCGATCCGGCGGCCTTGAAGGAATCGCTGGCGCGCTTGCGCACGTACTTCGTGATCCAGGGCGTGTTGATCCTCGTGGGCATCGCGCTGTCGGTGATCTACTTCGTGGTCTTCGGCGCCATGTTCATGGCGATGATGAAGAGCGGCGGCTTTCCTCACTGAGCGGCATGGTTCCCGGCCGCTCCTTCAAGCGGCCGGGAGCGCGTGCTTACAACACGCCGCGCTTCATCTGGTCGCGCTCGATCGACTCGAACAGCGCCTGGAAGTTGCCTTCGCCGAAACCTTCGTTGCCCTTGCGCTGGATGATCTCGAAGAAGATCGGGCCAACGTTGTTCTGCGTGAAGATCTGCAGCAGCTTGCGCTGCTTGGTCTCCGGGTCGGCGTCGATCAGGATCTTGTTCTTCGCCAGGCGCGGCACGTCTTCGCCATGGTTCGGAATGCGCATGTCGATCACGTCGAAATACGTGTCCGGCGTGTCGAGGAATTCCACGCCCTGCGCGCGCATCGCTTCCACCGTGTCATAGATGTTGTCGGTGAACAGCGCGATGTGCTGGATGCCTTCGCCGTGGTAGGCGTCGAGGTACTCGTTGATCTGCGACTTCGGATCGCTCGATTCATTGAGCGGGATACGCACGATGCCGTCCGGCGCGGTCATTGCCTTGGACACCAGGCCGGTCTTGGCGCCCTTGATGTCGAAGTAGCGGATCTCGCGGAAGTTGAACAGGCGCTCGTAGTAGTCCGACCACTTCTGCATGTTGCCGAAGTAGAGGTTGTGCGTGAGATGGTCGATGAAGGTGAGGCCAAACCCCTTCGGATGCTGGTCCGCGCCCGGGATCGGCGCGTAGTCGTCGCCATAGATGCTGCCGGTGTCGCCGTAGCGGTCCACCAGATAAAGCATGCAGTCCCCGATGCCCTTCACCACCGGCGCGTTGATTGCCTTGGTGGATTCGCCCAGCTCGCTCATTGCCTCACCACCGTTGCCGAGCACGGTGGCGCGCACCTCATCGGCCGGCTTGCGGAAGCGGATGGCAAAACCCGCGGCGCACGGACCATGCGCCTTGGCGAATTCGGCGGCGAAGGAGTTCGGGTCCTCATTGACCAGCAGGTTCACGTCGCCCTGGCGGTAGACCGTGATCGGGCGGCTCTTGTGCCTGAGCACGGCGCTGAAACCCATGCTCTTGAACAGGTCGTGCAGCTCCTGTCCGCGACCGGCCGGGGCGGCGAACTCGACGAACTCGAAGCCGTTGATGCCCATGGGGTTTTCGAAGGTGGTGACCTGCATGCCAAGATTGGGCTGCGCGCTCATGGGAATCTCCTGATCGATCGATGCTCAATGGCCCTACGCCAAGCGTGCGACCATCCTCATAATCCGAACGTTATAGTTACATATGAAACCAGTTGCAAGGAGCATTGCATCAGTGTCCGAAGAACGCCATCCCGACCATGCCCCGCTGGAGCTGGAGCACTTCCTGCCCTACAGGCTCTCCATCCTTTCCAACGCGGTTAGCCAGGCCATCGCCGACGATTACCAGCGGCGTTTCGACCTGAGCATGACGGAGTGGCGCGTCATGGCCGTGCTGGCCCGTTTCGACGGCCTGTCGGCCCGCGAAGTGGCCGAACGCACCCTGATGGACAAGGTGGCGGTGAGCCGGGCGCTGGCCAAGCTGGTCGAGGCCGGCTGGGTCACCCGCGCCACGCACGACGGCGACAAGCGCCGCTCGGTGCTGGGCCTGAGCGAGGCCGGCTGGGCGATCCATGAGGTGGTGGCGCCGATGGCGCGAGAACATGAGCGCAACTTGCTGTCCAAGCTCACCGAAGATGAGCGCGACACCCTCACGCGCATTCTGGACAAGCTCCTTACGGGACAGTTCTGATCAAAAAAGTACGGGCGGCCCAAAGGCCGCCCGTACTTTTTGCATCAATCGCCCTTTATCAAGGACTGACAATCGGAACGCCACTGTTGAATACGGTCTGACCGGCCGGAGCAGGAACTGAATTTACGCTCATATTGAACGTACAAGCGACCGTCACCGAGCATGCACCGTTATTGAGCGCCAGCTTCAAGCTCTGGCCATTCGACCAAACTACATCCACGGCACCATCACCGTTGTAGTCAGCGACCGAAACGATCCGGTAACCAGACAAAAAGGCCGATGGCACCGAAAGGGGCACGACGGCGCCGATGCTCGGCCCATTCATTAGCCAATAGCCCCAGCTCTGGCCGTCATTGGTCATCCACACCAAATCGTCCTTGCCATCACCATCAAGATCGCCGCGCCCCACCACTTTCCAATTGGCGGGATACGTCGTGATGTAGCTTGATTTGAACCCAGCGTCTGTACTCGTCCACAGGTACAGGTCGTGATTCGCGCTAGTCCACATGACGTCCGTCTTGCCGTCACCGTCGAAGTCACCGATGGCTGCCGGGTAATAACCAGAAGCGATATTGATGATCTGGTAGCCCTTCCGCACGGTTCCATTCATCAGCCAGTACGCGAACTGGTGCGTGCCTTGATCCACCCATAGCAGATCGTCTATGCCATCACCATCGATATCACCTGCACCCACCACGGCCCATCCAGCGGGATAACTACCCATATAAGCCGGCGTGTAACCGCCACCCCCCTTGCCAAACCAGACGTATAGGTCATTGTTGGCGCTGGTCCAGACGATGTCCGCGACGCCGTCGCCATTGAAATCACCCACGGCTGCCGGGTAGTAGCCCGCAGCAACATTCGTGGAGCTGACTCCGCTCAACGCGGCAAGGCTAATGAATCCGGTCTGGAACACGCCCGTACCACTGGTGAGCAGGCTGGCCCGGCCTGCTCCGGTGAAATCGTCGCGAACCGGAACCGTCATTTTGTAAATCGATGCTCCCGCTGCACCGTAGAACGTTCTGGGACCATGCTGGACGATGCTCAGGGGCGTCGAACCACCTGCAGCGGTGCCATCGAAATTATGCAACTGGCTATAGACACCGGATGTCGACAGCCGGAATACCGCGCCCAACCCCTGGTTGTTGCCGTACTCGGTAGCCCCATACAAATTTCCGTCCGTTGCCAGTGTCAACGCACCGGGTGAGAAGCCCTCTTGGCGCGCGGTATTGTCAAAGGCGTGCAGCACGGTAAACACACCGGCGGACGTGTACTGGAAAACCGTACCGTTACCATTACGGCCACCAGATGCTGCGGTACCGTAAAAGTTTCCGTCACTGCCCTGAATCAAGTTATGAACGCTCGATCCATCGGTCGAGGTATTGAACTGATACAGGATCGTAAGCGTGCCGTCCTTGGTTAGCTTGAACAATGCATCCGATTGGATTGGCACGGGGGGAAACAGCGTCATGGACCAACCCGCGGGCAGCGAGCCGTAGATATTTCCGTCAGTTCCAAGCACGAAACTCTTCGGCGCGGCACCGTAAAAATTGTAGATCACCGTCTCCTGACCACTCGGTGTCAGTTCGAAAGCGACGCCCTTGACCTGTCCATCGCCCTCGGTGATGCCGTAATAGTTGCCGTCGCTCCCCATACTCACGCCCAACGGCGTTGCACCGTCGCCAGCGCTGGAGCCATTGAACGTATGTAGCGTCGAGAACTGACCACTGGCGTAGCGAAATACCGTACCCATTGGAGTTGGGCCGTTCGGCCCGCCGACGAGGGGCCCTCCCCCATAGGTCACCCCGTAAAAGCTTCCGTCGGTAGCGATGCCCAATGATGGAAAATACCTGCCGTCCGCGACGAGGGCATTGACGCTACCCATCTCTCCCTCAGTGATTTGCAGGTCATGCGCATCAGTGAATACGCCAGCGGGCGAGACGGAGTAGATGCCGCCACCAGAAACTGTGTAGGCCGCACCCAAGCCATACACCGTTCCATCGGTGGCGACCAACGCCTCGCCAGCAGGTCTAGCCAATCGAGTGTCACCCAGGACGGTGGTGCCAGGGAATGAAGCAAGCACCTGGTAGTGCACCGACGCTTGAGCCGGTCCTGCAGCTAAGCCCAACAAGACGAAAAGCGCTGAACTGCCCCGCAAACACGTACGCCAAATGGACGGCCCGACGGCCGTTGTTCTTTGAAACTCCATATCCCCCCCTCGGACGCCGGCATGGCATCGCCGCAAGACATTGAGGCGCGATCGTACTTACTCGCAACCTCAATTTCTTGCGATTCGCGAGACCGGCGGCAAATGACGAAAAGCGCGCATGGCTAACGCTGATTCTCGACAAGTTTCTCACCGGGCCCCTTTGAACAAAAGCGGCCATAGAGCCGCTTTTTGTTCAATCCAAGCACATATCGAATCAAGGCATAGAAGCCGGAATGCCGCTGTTGAATAGATGTTGCCCGACGGGCAGAGACGCAGTCCCAGAGGCAGTGAATTCGCAGCCCCGCGCTTCTGTACACACGCCAAGGTTATTCCAGAGCACTGTGCTTGCGCCGTTCACCCAAACGATGTCCGCGAGACCGTCGCCGTCATAATCGCCTGTCGCGCCAATGTGAAACCCCAGCAAACTGGCAGGATGAGGCAGCGGCACAACGCTTCGAATAGCCGCCCCATCCATCAACCAGTATCCCCAGGAAGAGCCGTCGCCTGATTCCCAGATGATGTCAACCTTGCCGTCCCCATCAAGATCTCCTCGTCCAGCGATTTTCCAGCCGGCGGGAAACGTCGTCATATATTTTGCGGTGAAGCCCTTGCCAGTGCTTTGCCACAAATAGAGATCATGGTTCACGCTAGTCCAGAGGATGTCTGCTAAACCATCACCATTAAAGTCCCCAACTGCAGCGGGGTAGTACCCGGGCGCTATGTCGATGATGGCGTAACCTGTGCGTTCGGCGCCATCCATCAACCAATAGGCGAATTGGTGCGCCTGATCGTTCATCCAAATCAGATCGTCTTTTCCGTCACCATTGATGTCACCACTTCCGGCGACGCGCCAGCCTTCTGGATATGTACCGATGTACAGCGGCGTGAATCCAGCAGGCTCGCCTAGCCAGACATACAGGTCATGGCGCGCACTTGTCCAGATGATGTCGGCTATCCCATCACCATCCATGTCCGCTACTGCGGCGGGGTAATAGCCCTCCGCTACCGTGGTGGTCCGCAGCGGCGCTTCCATGGCGCCAATCGTGAGTGCATTCGCTCCACTAGCCACGAGAGACGACTTGCCTTTCCCAGAGGTATCGTCCTGCACCGGCACGACAAGTTTGAACACGAGACCTAGGGACTGAGTCGGCGACCCTTGAACTCCATAGGCGCCTGCAATGCCGTAAAACGTGCGCGGGGCCGCCTGTACGAGCAAGCGGGGCCTAGCACCATCAGTAGCAATATCCCCTATCGCATGCAGAACGGAATAAGCACCGGATGGAGTTATACGAAAGACGACACCATTGAACTTGGCACCTCCCGTCCATGTCGTGCCATAGACACTCCCGTCCGTCGCCGCGACCAGCGAACTGGGAAGGGCGCCCTGCCATGCGCTTTGCGCGTATGTGCTGAAACTGTGCATTACAGAAAAATCGCCGGAAACGCCCAGTCGGAAAATGGTCCCATCCCCGTTACCGCCGGGACCACCCGATTGCGCTGCTCCAAACAGGTTCCCTGCGCTGTCCTGAGTGAATGCGACGATGGCGCGCCCCTCCGTCGCCGGATTGAGAACGTACAACGGGGTGCCTGCACCCTCGGGCGTAACGCTGAAGATGACATCACCCGTCGAACGTGTGCCTGTCGTCGGCAACTCCGTGCCCAAAGGCAAGGTGACTACCATGTCTCCGCTGGCACGGAGCAGGAAGTTTGTCGGGGTATAGCTATGGAATGCATACAGGTTGGTGAACGTCCCCGCCTGCGAAAGCCGGAACAGATTGCCTGTGCTCGTCCACATGCCAGCCTGCCATGTTGAACCACTACTAAGACCGTAGAGGCCACCGTCACTGCTTCCTGCAAGGGCAATCGGGGAAGCGATATCTCCCAAGACGGGGTACAAGGTGCGCAGCAAGGAGAAGCTATGAGCCGTGGACCAGCTAAAAGCCACTCCAGCGGGACTTCCGCCTGGCGCGTCGGCGTAATCTCCCCCACCGTTTGAAACCCCGACTAGGGTTCCGTCTGCGGCCTGTACAAGACCGACTCGGTTCACATAGGGCTGGCTCGGAGAGTAAAGCCTTCCTTCATCGTCCCTGTATTCGTGTAGATCGCGAATAATGCCGTCCGGTGTTATCGAAAATAGACCACCATTTCCCGACGTTCCGCCTGAACTGGCGACGCCATAGAGATTACCGTCGCGCCCGAGAATGATTTGCTCCGGCGAAGTCAAACCACCCTTATGCGATGGAAAAGTGGCCAAAACGCTGTAGCGAGCTGCAGCAGCATGCACAGGCCCATTCGTACTGGCAGCAAGCCAAACCACTCCGATCACCAAGCGGTTCAAGCCGATCCACGCGCTCCACTCTTGGAACTTCGACATACATCCCCCTGGAATGCCAAAGCTGTTATATCCACAACCCGCCTTCGAGCATCTGTGAGTAGATTCGGCTCTCTCAATAGACCGGTGTGCTTCTTTACCTATTAACGGACACCGTGCATCAGCCGGTTGATAAGCGGCGCAACCACGAGCAAGACCGCGCCCGCACCGGCCAGCAGCCAGAAGCTGAAAGTGAAGCCGCTGAGGGCGGAGGCGACGGTCATGCCGGTTTCGCCGCTGACGTGGCCGGCGAAAATGCCGGACAGGTTGTTGCCGATGCCGGTGGAGAGGAACCAGCCGCCCATGGCGAAGCCGACCAGGCGCACCGGCGCCAGCTTGGTCACCATGGAGAGGCCGATCGGCGACAGGCACAGCTCGCCGAGGGTCTGCAGCACGTAGACCACGACCAGCGGCCAGAACGGGATCAGGTTGCGGCTGTCGACCAAGCTGGACAGCGCATACATCAGCACTACGAAGGCGAGCGCGTTGCCCAGCAGGCCCAGGCCGAACTTGCGCGGGATCGACGGCTCCATGTTGCGCTTGTCGAGCCAGCCCCAGGCGATCGACACGAACGGCGCCAGCAGCACCAACGACAGCGGTGCGACCGACTGGAACCAACCGACCGGGAATTCCCAGCCGCCAAACATCTGGCGGTCCACGATGTTCTGCGCGAGGAAGTTGAACGAGCTGCCTGCTTGTTCGTAGAACATCCAGAACAACACGTTGAAGGCAAAAATAATCAGCATCGCGAATACGCGATTGCGCTGCACGGCTCCCTCACGGAAACCTTCTACGAGCAACAGTGCGGACAGACCAACGAACAAGACGCCAAGCACCCAAGCAAGCACGGTTGCCGCAGGCAAGGTTTTTTCGTAATCCACGGCGCCATTGACCAGCACGGGCTTGATCGCACCGAGGTCAAGCAACGCTTTGGCAACAAGCGTCGAGAACGCGCCACCCAAGAGGAAGTACACCAGAGGAATGGCGAGCACGCAGCCGATGAACACGTAGACCACGCGCATGCGGTTGGCCTGCTCCGGCGTCGGCCGACCCACGCCCTTGAGCTGGCGGCGGCCGATCCAGAACCACAGCAGGCTGATCAACATGCCGATGCCCGAGGCCAGGAACACCAGCTTGTAGTTCTGCTGCATCGGGGTGTCGGTGAAGTAGCTGGCCATCCAACCGGTGACCAGCGGCGACACCAGCGCGCCAGCGTTGATGCCCATGTAGAACAGGGTGAAGCCGCGGTCGCGGCGTGCGTCGCCCACGCCGTAGAGCTGGCCCACCATCGAGGAGATGTTTGGCTTGAACAGGCCGTTGCCGACGATGACGGTGGACAGGCCCAGCAGGAATACCTGCTCGTTCGGCACCATGATCAGGAACAGGCCGGCCGACATCACGATGGCACCGACCAGGATCGAGCGCTGGTAGCCGATGATGCGGTCCGCCACATAGCCGCCGAACACTGCTGCTGCGTAAACGAGCGCCAGGTAGGCGCCGTAGGTGCGGCTGGCGAAACCCTGCCCCGACGGATCGTTGTTGAAGAACTCCGCCACGATGTACAGCGTGAGCGCCCAGCGCATGCCATAGAAGGCAAAGCGCTCCCAGAACTCGGTCATGAACAGCATCCACAACGGACGCGGATGGCCCATGGTCTGCGGGTAATCGGGCGCCGACGTCGTGCCGGTCGAGGTGGGATAGGTCATGCGTTCCCCTGTTGGGTGCGGGTCGGCACGTCGCGTGCGGACCGGTTGAAGCGGACGGGCAGATGTAACCGGCCTGAGCCGAGCCCGTCAAATGCACCGCAACATTTTACGAATTCGTAAAAAGCGCCACGGAAATCAGCCGTGGCGCTCTTCGCTCAGCGCACGCCGTGCATCAGCCGGTTGATCAACGGCGAAATCAGCAGCAGCAGCACGCCGGCCCCCGCGAGCAGCCAGAAGCTGAAGGTGAAGCCGGCCAGCGCCGAGGCGGCCGTCATGCCGCTGTCGCCGCTGATTTGGCCCGCCAGCAGGCCCGACAGGTTGCCGCCCACCGCCATCGAGAGGAACCAGCCGCCCATCGCGACGCCCACCACGCGCGGCGGCGCCAGCTTGGTCACCATCGACAGGCCGATCGGCGAGAGGCACAACTCGCCGATGGTCTGCAGCACGTAGCAGGCCGTCAGCGGCCAGAACGGGATCAGTCCATGGCTATCGACCGAATAGGTCAGCGCGTACATCAGCGCGGTGAAGCCCAGTCCGTTGAACACCAGGCCCAGGCCGAACTTGCGCGGGATCGACGGCTCCTTGTGACGCCGCGCCAGCAACGCCCATACCTGGGTGACCAGCGGCGCCAGCACGATGATCGCCACCGGGCTCACCGACTGGAACCAGCCCACCGGGAACATCCAGCCGCCGAACATCTCGCGGTCGACCATGTTCGCCGCGAGGAAGTTGAACGAGGTGCCGAGCTGGAAGTACATCATCCAGAACAGGATGTTGAACGCGAAGATGATCAGCATCGCGATCACGCGGTCGAGCTGCACGCGGTCATGCCGCGCCGCCTCCACCACCAGCATCGCGGCCACGCCGACGAACAGCAGGCTCAGCAGCCACTGCAGGCCGTTGGCGCCGATGAAGGCCAGCAGCAGGTAGACCAGCGGCACGGCGACCGCCACGGCCACCAGCACCCACACCACGCGCATGCGGCTTGCCTGATCGGGCGCGGGCCGGCCGACGTTCTTCAATCCGCGACGGCCAAACCAGAACCAGAACAGGCTCAGCGCCATGCCCACGCCGGCGGCGCCGAACACGATGCGGTAGTTCTCCTGCGTCGGCGTGTCGGTGAAGTGGCTGGCGAGCCAGCCGGTCAGCAGCGGCGCCAGCAATGCGCCGCCATTGATGCCCATGTAGAACAGCGTGAAGCCGCGATCGCGGCGCTCGTCCTTGGGACCGTAAAGCTGGCCGACCATCGAGGAAATGTTGGGCTTGAACAGGCCATTGCCGACCACGACCATCGCCAGGCCGAACAGGAAGATCTCCTTGCTCGGCAGCATCACCACGAACAGGCCCGCCGCCATCACCAGCGCGCCAATCAGGATCGAGCGCTGGTAGCCGATGACCTTGTCGGCCACGTAGCCGCCGAAGATGCTGGTCGCGTAGATCAGCGCGGTATAGGCGCCATAGATCTTGCTGGCCCAGGCCTCGCCGGCGGGGTCGCCGTTGAAGAAGTGCGCCACGATGTACAGCGCCAGCGCCCAGCTCACGCTGTAGAACGCGAAGCGCTCCCAGAACTCGGTCATGAACAGCATCCACAGCGGACGCGGGTGGCCCATCGTCTGCGGGAAATCGGGCACCGACGCGGGTGCGGTTTCAGCGGTGTTGCTCATGCAGGCCCCTTGAGAGCAGACCGTCGCGACGCGCCGGCCGGGTGATGATTCACAGGTATTGGCGCCGACGCGCCGAGAAACGAAAGGAACGGCTCAGCTGCCCAGCTCCGTGCGCACGTCGAGCAACTCGGGGAAAAACTCCAGATCCAGCGCCTTCTTGAGGAAAGCCACGCCGGAGGAACCACCCGTGCCGCGGCGGTGTCCGATGATCCGTTCCACGGTTTTCATATGGCGGAAACGCCAGAGCTGGAAACTGCCTTCCATATCCACCAGTTGCTCGCACATGTGGTACTCGGGCCAATACGTCGCGCGGTTCTCGTAGATGCGCTTGAGCACCGGAAGCAAATCCGCATGCCGCTTGTACGGCTGCGACCAGTCGCGGTCGGTCAATTCGGCCGGCACCGCATGACCGCGGCGTGCGAGGTACATGAGGAATTCGTCGTACAGGCTCGGCGCTTCCAGCACCGCGCGCAGATCGGCCTGCGCGGCCTCGTCGTACGCAAAGACCTGCAGCATCTGCGCGTTCTTGTTGCCGAGCAGGAATTCGATCTTGCGGTACTGCAGCGACTGGAAACCCGACGAGGAACCGAGCACGCCGCGAAATTCCAGGTATTCCGACGGCGTCAGCGTTTCCAGCACGCCCCACTGCTCGAACAGCTGTCGCTGAACTTGCTTCACGCGCGCCAGGATCTTCAGGCAGGGGTCGAGGTCGTCGCGGCGCAGGCTGGCAATGGCGGCCTTCAGCTCATGGATGATGAGCTTCATCCACAGCTCGGCCACCTGGTGCTGCACGATGAAAAGCATTTCGTCGTGATGCGGCGGGTCGCTCAGGGGATGCTGCGCGGTAAGCAGCTGGTCCAGCCGCAGGTAGCCGCCGTAGGTCAGTCGCCCGTTCAGGTCGAGTTCGATACCGGCCTCAAGGTCGCGCTGGTTCTCGGTCATGTCGATCCGGGGTGCGGAAAAGTCGCATGGTAACCCGTGCGCGGGCCGGCCCCGTACGAGACCGCATGCTGCACCGTGCCTTGCGGCGCAACATCCTCGCCTGTAACAATTTCTGTCTTGCTCAGGGCTTTACGTCCGCCGCTGGCCCCACTGGATGGGCCGCCGCTTCCAGCATCCCAGATCTCCATTAACTCTCTCCGGGAGCGAGTTGTGTCCATCGCCGCCAAGTTCGAAATCGAATACCTGCAGTATCTCGATGCGGAAGGCAAGCAGGTTCGTGACGACCTGCCTGCCTTCGCCAACGACCTCGATCACATGGTCGAGCTGTACAAGCTGATGATGTCGACCCGCGTGTTCGACGCCAAGTCGGTCGCCCTGCAGCGCACCGGCAAGCTGGGCACCTATGCCAGCTGCCTCGGCCACGAGGCCGCGCACGTGGGCATTGGCAGCGCCATGAAGCCCGAAGACGTGTTCGCGCCGAGCTACCGCGAATACGGCGCCCAGCTGTATCGCGGCGTGCAGCCGCGCGAGGTGTACATGTACTGGGGCGGCGACGAGCGCGGCAACGACTACCAGAAGGAACCGGCGCGCCACGACTTCGCCTGGTCGGTGCCGATCGCCACGCAGTGCCTGCACGCCGCCGGTTCCGCGCTGGCCTTCAAGATCCGCAACGAAAAGCGCGTGGCCGTGTGCACCATCGGTGACGGTGGTTCGTCCAAGGGCGACTTCTACGGCGCCATCAACATCGCCGGCGCGCAGAACCTTCCGCTGGTGGCGGTGATCGTCAACAACCAGTGGGCCATCTCGGTGCCGCGCAAGATCCAGTCGGGCGCCCCGACGCTCGCGCAGAAGGGCATCGCGGCCGGCCTGTACTGCATCCAGGTGGACGGCAACGACATCATCGCCGTGCGCAAGGCCATGGGCGACGCCCTTGACCGCGCGCGCAACGGCGAAGGCGGCAGCGTGCTGGAACTGGTGACCTATCGCCTCAGCGACCACACCACCGCCGACGACGCCCGTCGCTACCGCGGCGAGCAGGAAGTGAAGGACGCCTGGGCGAAGGAGCCGATGAAGCGCCTGCGCAACTGGCTGGTGGCCAAGGGCGTGTGGGACGACGCCAAGGAAGAGGCGTGGAAGAACGAGTGCGACGAGTGGATGGACAACGAGGTGAACGCTTACCTCGAGACCAAGACGCAGCCGGTCACGGCGATGTTCGACTACACCTTCGCCGAAGTCCCCGCCGATCTCGCCAAGCAGCGCGATTACGTTCTTTCGCTTGAAAAGAAGGCCCACTAAGCCATGGCACAGATCACTCTTATCGAAGCCGTCACCCAGGCGCTGGCCTATGAAATGGCCCATGACGAAAGCGTCGTCGTGCTCGGTGAGGACGTCGGCGTCAACGGCGGCGTGTTCCGCGCCACCCAGGGCCTTCAGGAAAAGTTCGGCGAACTGCGCGTGCTCGACACGCCGCTGGACGAAACCACCATTGCCGGCGTCACCGTGGGCCTTGCCGCCCAGGGCATGAAGCCGGTGGCCGAAGCGCAGTTCGAAGGCTTCATCTACCCGATGATGGAGCAGATCGCCTGTCACGCCGCCCGACTGCGCAACCGCACCCGCGGCCGCATCACCGTGCCGGCCGTGTGGCGCGCCCCGTGGGGCGGCGGCATCCGTGCACCGGAGCACCACTCCGAGGCGAACGAGCACCTGTTCACCAACATCCCGGGCCTGCGCGTCGTGATGCCGTCCTCGCCGGCGCGTGCCTATGGCCTGCTGCTCGCCGCCATCCGCGATCCGGATCCGGTGATGTTCTTCGAGCCCAAGCGCATCTATCGCCAGTACAAGGAAGAAGTGCCCGATGACGGCGAGGCGCTGCCGCTGGACGTGTGCTTCGTGCTGCGCGACGGCACCGACGTCACCATCGTCACCTGGGGCGCCCAGGTGAAGGAAGCGCTGGAAGCCGCCGACGAACTCGCCGCCGACGGCATCAGCGCCGAAGTGATCGACGTCGCCACGCTGACCCCGCTGGATTTCGACACCATCGCCGAGTCGGTGCAGAAGACCGGCCGCTGCGTGATCGTGCACGAAGCCCCGAAGACCGCCGGCTTCGGCGCGGAAATCGCCGCGCGCATCGCCGAGGAATGCCTGTACGACCTGCTCGCGCCGGTCGAGCGCGTCACCGGCTTCGACACGCACATTCCGCTGTTCCGCCTGGAAATGAAGTACCTGCCGAGCACCGAGCGCGTGGTGGAAGCCGCCAAGCGCACGCTGGCCGCCAGCTGAGTCCTTTGTCCGCTTCCCGTACAGCGGGACGCGGATTTGCGAATACCCCAACCTTTTCGGAATTCCGAACATGGCTGATATCAAGACGTTCTACCTGCCCGACCTCGGCGAAGGCCTTCCCGACGCAACCATCGTCGAGTGGCACGTGAAGGAAGGCGACACCATCAAGCTCGACGCCCCGCTGGTGTCGATGGAAACCGCCAAGGCCGTCGTCGACGTGCCGTCCCCGTATACGGGCAAGGTCACCAAGCTGCACGGCGCCGCCGGCGACATCATCGAGACCGGCGCCGCGCTGGCCGAGTTCGAGCCCGACCCGAACGCCAAGCAGCGTGCCGAAGCCGAATCGACCGGCCATCACCACGGCCCGAAGAAGGGCGCCGGCAGCCCGGCTCCGGACCAGGGCAAGAAGGTGGTCGCTTCTGACGAGGGCGGCGAGATCGACAGCAACGGCACGGCCGATCGTGAAGACGAAGGCACCGTGGTCGGCGCGATGATCTCCGGCAGCCACGTGCACGTGGAGCAGGCCAGCAGCGTCGGCGGCGTGAAGGCCGTGCCGGCGGTGCGCGCGCTTGCCAAGAAGCTCAAGGTCGACCTCGCCCGCGTGAAGCCGACCGGCGCCGACGGCGTGGTCACCATGACCGACGTGAAGAATGCCGCCGCCAACGGCAGCGCCCAGCTCGGCGCCGCTCCGGCCCGTGCTGCGGTGCCGGCCTCTGCCGGTCGTCACCTCGCCCCGCAGCTGCCGGAGCCCGAACCGGCCCGCACGGCCACCTCGCTCGCCGGCAAGCCGGTGCGCACGGCGCCGCCGAGCGTGCAGGCCAGTGGCCAGCCGGAACAGCTCAAGGGCGTTCGTCGCAACATGGCGCGCGTGATGGCTGAGGCCCATGCCAACGTCGTGCCGACCACGCTGGTCGATGACGCCGACCTGCACGCCTGGATCGGCAAGCAGGACATCACCGCCCGCCTGATCCGTTCCATCGTGGTGGCCTGCAAGACCGTGCCGGCGCTCAACGCCTGGTTCGACGGCAAGAACCTCACCCGCACGCTGCATCCGCACGTGGACATCGGCATCGCCGTGGACACCGAGGAAGGCCTGTTCGTGCCCGCGCTGCGCAACGCCGACGTGCTCGACGGCGCCGGCATCCGTGCAGCGATCAAGCGACTGCGCACGTCGGTGGAAGACCGTTCCATCCCGGCGTCGGAGCTTTCGGGCTACACCATCAGCCTGTCCAACTTCGGCATGTTCGCCGGCCGCTACGCCACGCCGGTCGTCGTGCCGCCGTGCGTCGCCATCATCGGCGCGGGCAAGCTGAGCCACGACGTGGTGGCGGTGATGGGCGGCATCGAAGTGCATCGCCGCATGCCGATCTCGCTGACGTTCGATCATCGCGCTGCCACCGGCGGCGAAGCCGCGCGCTTCCTCAAGGCGCTGCTCGACGATCTGTCGCTGCCGAACTGAGGTTCGACGTTGCACTGAAAAAAGCCCCGGCATGTCCGGGGCTTTTTTATGCGCCAGGCACGCTCAGTAGTGTTCGATGAAATAGGTGGTGGTGTGATCCAGCGCCTTGCGCCAGCGTTGCTCCAGCACGAAGTCGTATTCCGGATCGTGCTCGGCGATGGCTCGCAGCAGGCTGGCGGACCAATACGGGTAAAGGTGCGGAGGCACGGGCGCCCTGCCCTTGCGGCCGTGCACCTGCGCCATCTCGGTCATGGTCCTTCGCGTCAGCGAGCTGCCGCCGGCGTGCGCGATGGCGGCGCTGATGCCGCGGCGCAGGGCCAGGTGCTGCACGCTGAAATCGGTATGGCTGAACATGCCGGGGATGTCCGGATGGCTTGCCATGAATATCTGGTAGAAGCGGGCGATGAATCCGCCATGGCGCAGGCAGCGTCCATAGCTGGTCTGCAGATCGTCGAATGTATCGGTCACCCCAGCCTCCTGAACCTTTCCAAGGCCGAGGAAGCTAGCAGTGTTCTTGCGGGCGCCGTAGAGGCGCATGGTCGCAACGCTAGCGTCTTTCCATGTTGACGGCTCCTCGACCGGTGCGCGGCTATACGGACGGCATTGCCGCACGACAGGAGTCGTCACCATGCATCACAGCCGCCTATGCACCGTCGTCATCGACTGCCAGACCGACGACCTCAAGGATGCCGCCACTTTCTGGAGTCGCGCACTCAACAAGCGCATCGCCACGGTCGATCAGGATGGCGATGGCCGCTACGCGGAACTGGTCACCGAAGCGGACGAACCCATCATCCTCCTGCAACGCGTGGACCACGAAAGCCGTGTGCATCTGGACATCGAAACCGACAACCTCGATGCTGAGGTTGAACGGCTTGAAGGACTGGGAGCGACACGCGTCGCCTTCGTGCGAGATCGATGGTGGGTGATGCAGGCGCCGAGCGGTCATCGCTTCTGCGTCGTACGTCCGCAACGGGAAACGTTTGGTCCGCACCTCAATCGTTGGGAGTGAGTCGATGAGCCCACCCCGGTCGCGCCTGCATGGCTGACACTTCGACGCGCGGACTGCTGCCGCGCCTGATGCCGGGCCTGTTTGAACTGCTGAACTATCAGCGCGACTGGTTGCGCGCCGATCTGCAGGCCGGTTTGTCGGTCGCCGCGGTCGCCTTGCCGGTCAGCATCGCCTACGCGCAGCTGGCCGGCTTCAGTCCGATCATCGGTCTCTACAGCACCGTGTTGCCGATGATCGTGTATGCGCTGTTCGGGTCATCGCGACAGCTGATCGTGGGCCCCGACGCCGCGACCTGCGCCATGCTGGGCGCCACGCTGATGCCGCTTGCCGCACCGGGCAGTGATGCGTACCAGGCCTATGCGATGTCGCTCACGCTCATCACCGGGCTGCTGTGCGTAGTGGCCAGCCGCTTTCGTCTCGGTTTTCTTGCCGATTTCCTTTCGCGCCCGATATTGATCGGACTGCTCAACGGCGTCGCCATCACCATTCTGGTGAGCCAAGCGGGAAAGATGCTGGGCCTTTCGCTCGCCGGCAAGGACACCATCGGGCAGGCATGGTCATTGTTCGTCCAGTTGCATCGCACGCACTGGCCCACCGCCTTGCTGTCGGCTGGCACGTTTGCCGCGTTCTTTCTGGTGAAGCTGCTGTGGCCACGTGCGCCGGCCGCGTTGGTCGCGGTGGCTGGTGCAGTGTTCGCCACCTGGATGCTTCGCCTCGCCGATCGCGGCGTTGTGATGGTGGGCGCACTGCCGACGGGCTTGCCCACGTGGGTGGCGCCTGCGTTGCCGCATGAACTGTTCGGCACGCTGATTCCTGCAGCGGGCGCGCTGGCGCTGATCACTTTCAGCAGCGGCATGCTTACCAGCCGAAGCTTTGCAGCAAAGAACAACTACCACGTCGACGGCGACCAGGAATTCCTCGCGCTGGGGCTCTCGCATCTCGCCAGCGCCGCGTGCCAGGGTTTCGCGGTCAGTGGCTCCAGTTCGCGCACGGCGGTGAACGACGCCAACGGCGGCAAGAGTCCGCTGGTATCGATCATCGGCGCGCTGGTGATCCTGCTGGCGATGATGTTCTTCGGTGGTGTGCTGGCGATGCTGCCGATTGCCTCGCTGAGCACGATCCTGGTGGCCGCGGCCATCAGCCTGATCGACTTCGGCGGCCTGCGCGAATTGCGCCGCTTCAGCCGCGGCGAGCATGCGATTGCATGGTCGACCGTCGCGGGCGTGGTGCTGTTCGGCGTGATGTCCGGCATCCTGCTCGCGGTGGCGATCGCCCTGCTGTATTTCCTTTCGCAGGTGAGACGCCCTGCCGAGCAGCAATTCGGGCGGATCGATGGCCGCGATGGCTTCTACGAGCTGGCGCACTATCCCGAAGCGCACGCCGTTCCGGGCCTGCTGATCTATCGCTTCGAGTCGCCGCTGACGTTTTTCAACGCCGACTATTTCCGCCAGCGCATCGTGCATCTGGCGGAGAATCAGCAACCGCGCTGGGTTGTCATCGACGCGATCTCGATGACCAAGACCGACATCACAGGATTCCTTGCGATCGACGAGATCCGTCGCACGCTGGAGCATCAGGACGCGCAACTGGTGATTGCGGGTCGCACACCACAGCTGATCAAGCTGATGACGCGCGCGGGCCTGCCGTCGGAGCGCACGGGCATTCTCTATTTTCCGTCGCGGCAGGCGGCGCTGTTGGCGTATCGCGAGCGGTTCGAGGGCGGCGCGCCGTCCCTGTAGGAGCGCACCCAGTGCGCGAAAAACCTACGGAGAGGTGATCCCAAACTCTGCGGTCGCGCACTGGGTGCGCTCCTACAACAAGGGCTCGTGCTCAGACCGCGCGCTTGGAAAAGATCAGGTGCAGGCCGAACGCCACGAACACCGCGCCGGCCATGCCGTCGATCCAGCGGGAAAGTCGCAGATAGCCGCGGCGCATGGCGGGCAAGGCGAACACGCCAGCCACTACGGTGAACCACAGCAAGGTTTCGACCACCACCATGCTCCACAGGCCCCAGCGGGCACCGGCGCTCACGCCATCGCCGAGGAAGGCGGAAAACACGCTGCCGAAGTAGATCACCACCTTCGGATTGGAGAGATTGGTGAGCAGCCCGGCGCGCAGCGTGGCCCAATCGCTCTGCTGCAGCACTTGCTGCGGTTCGCCGGCCGGCGTGGCAGGCGCGCGCAGGGCGCCGCGCAGCATCTTCACGCCCATCCAGGCGAGGTAGAGGCCACCGGCAACGCTGATCAGCCGTTCCAGCCAGGCCAGCCGCTGCAGCACCAGCTGCAGGCCCGCCAGCGCCAGCGCCGACCACACCACCACGCCCAGGGTGATGCCGATGACGCCGAACATCGCCTGGCGGCGCGTGCGGCTCACCGCGGTCTGCGACACGAAGAAGAAATCCGGGCCGGGGCTCAGCAGGGCCACCAGATGCACGACGGCGATAGTCAGGAAAAGGTTCACGGCGCTCTCCAGGATGGCGGAACCGCACTTTCTCGCGGCGACGCAACTTGTCGCCATGGCGGTGGTTCCTCTAGGCTCTTATTTTTACACGTCCTCGGGACGCCCTTGGCCGTGCAGGGGATCTCCGCCTCTTCTGGACAGGCTGGGCTTAGGCCCGGGCTGCCGCCTGGCGCGTGCCTCCCGGACCGATTTCCACCGCTCTTTTGAACCAACGACGACGCTGATGAGCCTTCGACTCCGCCTGATTGCAATGAACTTCCTGCAATTTTTTGTATGGGGGTCGTGGCTGCTCACCATCGGTGCCTACTGGTTCCAGGACAAGCATTGGTCGGGCGCACAGTTCGGCGCGATCTTCTCGACCATGGGCATCGCCTCGCTGTTCATGCCGTCCATCGCGGGCGTGATCGCCGATAAATACATCAACGCGGAGAAGCTCTACGGCATCTTCCACCTGTGCGGTGCCGCCACCCTGTTCTGCGTGCCGATGGTGCAGTCGCCCAGCCTGATGTTCTGGGTGATGTTGCTCAACATGATGTTCTACATGCCGACCATCTCGCTTTCCATCGCGGTGGCATACAACGCGCTCAAGAGCGACGGCAAGGACATCGTCAAGGATTACCCGCCGATTCGCGTGTGGGGCACGGTGGGCTTCATCGCCGCGCTGTGGACGGTGAGCCTGCTGCGCCTGGAAACTTCGTCGGGTCAGTTCTACGTCGCCTCTGGCGCGGCGCTGCTGCTGGGCTTATATGCATTCACGCTGCCGGCCTGCCCGCCGCGCTTCCAGCGCAGCGCAAACCAGTCGTGGCTCGATACGCTCGGCCTCACCTCGTTCAAGCTGTTCCGTGAAGCACGCATGGCGGTCTTCTTCATCTTCGCGATGCTGCTGGGTGCGGCGCTGCAGCTCACCAACGCCTACGGCGACACCTTCCTGCACGATTTCGCGCAGATGGGCGAGTACAAGGAGCTGGTGGCGGTGCGTTACCCGGCCATCATCATGTCGATCTCGCAGATCTCCGAAACGCTGTTCATCCTGGCCATTCCGTTCTTCCTGCGCCGCTTCGGCATCAAGACGGTGATGCTGATCAGCATGCTGGCGTGGACGCTGCGCTTCGGCCTGTTCGCCTATGGCAATCCGGGTTCGGGCCTGTGGATGATCGTGCTGTCGTGCATCGTGTACGGCATGGCGTTCGACTTCTTCAACATCTCCGGCTCCTTGTTCGTGGAAGGCCAGAGCGACCCGTCGATCCGCGCCAGCGCGCAGGGCCTGTTCATGCTGATGACCAACGGCATCGGCGCGGTGCTGGGCAGCTCGATCAGCGGCCTGATCATCGAGGCGTTCTTCACCCGTCCGGACCAGAGCAAGGACTGGCACGGCATCTGGATCACCTTCGCCAGCTATTCGCTGGTGGTGGCGGTGTTGTTCATGGTGCTGTTCAAGCACAAGCATGAGCCGATGCAGGCGCAGCAGTTGGCGGCCAGAGCCACGCACTGACGAGCCCTGTTGTAGGAGCGCACCCAGTGCGCGACCGCGGCGTCTCAAGCGGCCCTCTCCGTAGGCTTATCGCGCACTGGGTGCGCTCCTACAGGGGCCTGTAGGGTGTATTCAGCGGGCCAAACCGGGGCCCGCTACAATAGCCGGATGCAGATCGGCCCCTACCGCATCGACCCACCCGTGGTGCTCGCACCCATGGCCGGGGTCACCGACAAGCCTTTCCGCCTGCTGTGCAAACGGCTTGGCGCGGGCTTGGCCGTGTCCGAGATGACCAACGCCGATCCCCGCCTGTGGCAGACGCGCAAGTCGCGGCAACGCATGGACCATGCGGGCGAGCCCGAGCCGGTGAGCGTACAGATCGCCGGCTACGACCCGGCCATGCTAGCTGAGGCCGCGCGCTACAACGCCGACAACGGCGCACAGATCGTCGACATCAACATGGGGTGCCCGGCCAAGAAGGTCTGCAATGTGTGGTCGGGCTCCGCCTTGCTGCAGGACGAGCCGCTGGTCGCGCGCATCGTGAAGGCCGTGGTCGATGCGGTTGACGTGCCGGTCACGCTCAAGATCCGCACCGGCTGGGATCGCCAGAACAAGAACGCGCTCACCATCGCGAAGATTGCCGAGGACGCGGGCATCGCCGCGCTCGCCGTGCACGGCCGCACGCGCGCCGACAAGTACGAAGGTGAGGCCGAATACGAAACGATCGCCGCGGTGAAGGCAGCTGTCCGCATTCCCGTGCTCGCCAACGGCGATGTGCTCACGCCGCGGCAGGCGAAGCACGTGCACGACGTCACCGGCGCCGATGCGGTGATGGTGGGTCGTGGTGCGCAGGGGCGTCCGTGGATCTTCCGCGAGATCGCGCATTACCTCGCCACAGGTGAAACGCTGCCCGAGCCGACACCTGCCGAAGTGCGTGACATCCTGGTGCATCACCTGGAACAGCTCTATGCGTTCTACGGCGAACTGCAGGGTGTGCGCATCGCGCGGAAGCACCTGGGCTGGTACGCGAAGGATCGCCCGGAAAACGCCGCGTTCCGCGACGTGGTGAATCGCGCCGAAAATGCCGCCGACCAGCTTCGGCTCACCCGCGATTACTTCGACGCGCTGCAGGAAGGCATCCGCCTCGCTGCCTGAAAACGCATCGGGCCGCTTGCGCGACCCGATGGCGCGACGGCTTATTTCGCCATCTGCAATTGGGTGGAACTGATCCAGCCCTTGTTGCCCATTTCATCTTCCACTTCCCAAAGGGCGCCCTGCTTGTTGCCCGTGGGATAGAGTGTCATGCCCGCACTCACGCTGCGCACAGTGGCTCCAGTACCCGGCTTGGCAAGCAAGCGGCTAGCCTCGGTAACGGTGACCGACTGGCGCGCGTTGCTCTGCGCCGCATCGCCGGACAGGCCGCCCAGCTGCGTGACCATGTCGGTATAGGCCTGCAGATAGGCCAGCGTGATGACCTGGCCGATCTCGGTATTGGCATAGCCGCCTACGCCAGCTGCCCCCAAGCCACTGCCGCCGAACAGGCCGCCGGCTGCGCCGAAACCGACGTCGGTCTTCTTGGCGTTGCCTTCAACCAGGGCCACCTGCTCGGAGGAACGCACGTCGGTGAGCGTCAATGTCACGTCTGCCGTCTTGGTGGAGAAGTTGATGTTGCTGGCCAGCGCACCGGCCTTGCCGCCGATGAGGCCGCCCAGCACCGCGCCCACCGCACCGCCGCTGGCATTGCGGTTGCTGGAGATGAGGTCGGGCACCATCACGTAGTCGGCTGCCTTCAACTGGCCCTTGCCGAGGTTGGACTGGTTGCGCAGCTCGCCACCCGATGCCAGTTCGCGCTCGCGCATCGCCACGTCCATGCCCGCACCGCGGTCGACCAGCGTGAAGCAACCGGACTTGCTGACGAACACCTTGATCAATTTGCTCGGTGCTGGCAGCTGCTGGCCGGTCCACCAGTTGGTAGCGGCATCGGGTTCGTTGACGGTGACGGTGCCCAGCTTCTTCGTGCAATGCGGGATTTCCGCTTCCTTCTTCGCACGCTGCTCCTGAGCGCTCGTCGTCGACTGCTTGATGTCCGCCGCGTTGCATCCCGCCAATGCGACCGTCAAGCCGCACAGCGCCATCAGCGCCAGCCCCTGCTTCCTGCTCTGCTTCATTCCTGTTCCCTGTGTTGATCGAATCCGAGTCCCTTCGCTTCATGCCGGCAGCACCGGACCCGGATGAGACCCGACGGCATGCGTGGTGGCGCGACTTCGCATGCCGTACGTCACCGACCTGTCAGGCTGGCAGGGTCGGCCACGGGCTCGATATGTCCCGCGGCCTGCGTTTGTGTCAGTTCAATCGCTTTGATTGCCACGCGTGCGCTGATGCGCATCGCAACCCCTTGCGGCGATGTGCAGGGCATCATGGCCGTCGGCTCCTCTCCCGCGACGCTCATGATTTCCATGCGATCCATCCGTGCTGCATCGGTACGCGCCTGGCGGGTGTCGCTGCTTGCGTGTGCATGCCTCGCCATCGCCGGCTGCGAGGCCACGCTGTTCGCGGGACTCAATGCCACCGACCAGCACCGCGGCATCGCCGAGCGACACGGCGTGGTGTTCGACGCGGAACATGCGCTGGCCCTCGACGTATACGCGCCCGCGCAGGCGAATCACGCACCGGTCGTGGTGTTCTTCTATGGCGGCGACTGGGCACGTGGCGAACGCGCGTGGTATCGCTTCGTGGGATCGGCCCTGGCGGCCGAAGGCGTCGTGGTAGTGATACCGGATTATCGGAAGGTTCCGAAGGTGGCGCTGGATGGTTTCATGAGCGATGCCGCGGAAGCCGTCGCCTGGACGCACGCCCATGCCGGCGAATTCGGCGGCGCCGCGAACGACATCTTCGTGATGGGCCATTCCGCGGGCGGCCAGATCGCTGCCCTGCTCGCCACCGATCCGGAATGGCTGGCCGCCTCCGGCATGCAGCCGCGCGACCTTGCCGGCTTCATCGGCCTCGCCGGCTGCTACGACTTCGTGCCCGTGCCGGATGACGACGAGGACATGATCGCCGCGTTTGGCCCTACGCCCGAGACGCAGCGGCGCGGGCAGCCGGTGTCTTTCGTTCAGGGCAACGAACCGCCCATGCTGTTGCTGCAGGGCGTGGACGATCGCGAGGTCGTTCCCACCAACGCCATCTCAATGACGCGGGCGATGGATGCGCGACACGAGGACGTCACCTTGAAGCTCTATCCCGACGTGGGACACGGGGCGGTGCTGTTCGCGCTGTCACGGCCGATGCGCGGCGATGCACCGACGCTGTCCGACATGCTGGCATTCATCCACGCGCATCCGGCGGCGCGCTGATCGCGACTTTCCATCCACACGCCCAGGCGTAGGTTGAAGCGTCCGATCCAGCGCGCCCGGGTGGGTTGCCTCCGTGAACAGCATCGTGACCGGCGAGTTTCCCTATATCCACGGCTTTTCGGCCGAGGAGCAATCGCGGCTGGTCCGGCAGGCGCGCATGTTCGAGACCGTCTTGTTCAGCCGGATCGACTACAGTGAGGCCACGCGGTTGCTGGAGATCGGTTCCGGCGTGGGCGCGCAGACGGAAATCCTGCTGCGTCGTTTTCCGAACCTGGATGTCACCGGCGTGGATCGCTCGGAAGCGCAGCTGGCCGCCGCCGAACAGAACCTGGCTCAGACAGCCTGGTGCAGCTCGCGCTACACGCTGCAACAGGCCGATGCCACCGACCTGCCCTTTCCCGATCGCAGTTTCGACGCGGCCTACCTGTGCTGGGTGCTTGAACACATGCCCAGCCCTGCGCGCGTGCTGAGCGAACTGCGCCGCGTGCTGAGCCCGGGCGCGGTGGTCTACGTAACCGAGGTGCTCAATTCCTCGTTCTTCCTCGATCCGTATTCACCGAACCTGCTGCGCTACTGGATGGCCTTCAACGACCTGCAGTACGACAGCGGCGGCGACCCGTTCATCGGCGCCAAGCTCGGCAACCTGCTGCTGGCCGGCGGCTATCGCGATGTGCAGACCGAGGTGAAGAGCTTCCACCTCGACAACCGCCAGCCCGGCAAGCGCAAGCAGATGATCGAGTTCTGGGAGGAACTGCTGCTGTCGGCGGCGGAGCAATTGGTCGCCACCGGCAAAGTGGACACCGCGACGGTCGAGGGCATGCGGCAGGAGTTGCAGGCCGTGCGCAACGATCCGAACGCGGTGTTCTTCTTCGCCTTTGTGCAGGCGCGCGCGCTGGTTTACTGAGCGGGCTTGGTAACGAAGCCGTACTGGGCGAGCACGGGCTTGAGCGCGGCGATCCACAGCGCATAGCCGGCCGACATCATGTGCAGGCCATCGGGGCGGAACAGTTCGGGGCGCGGCTTGCCGTTCGCATCAACCATAACGGGGGCGATGTCGACGAAGCGGACGTCCTTCTGCGTGGCGGCCCAGTCGCGGATCTTGTCGTTGGCCGCCTTCATGGTCGGCCACAGCGCCAGGCGCGCAATGCTCGGCTTGATCGAGATGTAGACGATGGGCACGCCCGGCACGCCTTCGCGCGCACGCGCCACAAACTTCTGGAACGAGGCCAGCACCTGGTCCGCCGTGGCACCGTCGTTGACGTCGTTGTCGCCGGCATACATCACGATCAGGCTCGGCTTGTACGGCCACACGATGCGATCGGCGTAATACGTGGAGTCGGGCAACGCCGAGCCGCCGAAGCCACGGTTGATCACCGGGATACCCGGGAAGTCCTGCGCCAGCGACTTCCAGTACTGGATGGACGAGCTGCCGATGAACAGCACACCATGCGGTGCCGGCGGGTGCGCGCGATCGGCGGCAACGAAGGCGTTGATGTCGGGCGTCCAATGCGAGGGAGGCGCGCTGTCCGCCATGGCGCCCGCCGACAGCGGGCCGAGCAGGAGCAAGGTGGCCAGTACGCGCCAGAGCAGTGACTTCATCCGGGTGATCCTCTTTGCGGCTTGCGGGAGGCTGTCGATTATGGAGGCCGCGGCAGGTATCGCCAAACGCGTGGCGGCGGGCCAGCCTGAGGCTCAGAGGCGCCTGGCATTCGTCCCTGTCCGTCCCTGCTCACCCGCGATTCGTCCCCGCGCCGCCTCGCCTCGTCACCTGGCGCTTGTTCCGCGCCGCGGCCCGCGGAAAGTGGCGGCATCCCGACTGATCCGGAGTTCGCCATGCGCCGTCGCGACCTGCTCAAAGCAGCCCTCATCCTGCCCCTGGTTCCGTGGGCAGCCTCCCCTTCGCTCGCATCCGCCCGGGAGGCGATGGCGGCCGTCGGCTCGTGGCGCGCCCGCGTCCGGCCCGGTCAGCCGGGCTGGCCGAGCGAGGCGCAATGGGAACAGCTGCGCCACGCGGTCGGCGGACGCCTCGAGCGCGTGCAGTCGCCCTTCGATGCGGCCGCGAGCTCGGCCGTCCGTGAGGAAGCCCTCGCGCAGATCAAGAACCCCTACTACATCGGCGACACGGCCGCGCTCACCCAGACCAGCGGCTGGGTCGATGCCTGGACCTCGCGGCCCAGTGCCTACGCCGTAGCAGCGACGAAGACGGCCGACGTGGTCGCGGCAGTGAACTTCGCGCGCACGCATCACCTGCGACTGGTGGTGAAAGGCGGCGGCCACAGCTACCAGGGCACCTCGGACGCGCCCGATTCGCTGCTGATCTGGACGCGCCACATGAACGCGGTGACCTTGCACGATCAATTCGTCCCCCAAGGTTGCGAAGGGCGGCAGGCTCCCCTGCCAGCGGTCACGGTGCAGGCGGGCGCCATGTGGGTGGACGCCTATGGCGCGGTCACCACCGGGGCCGGCCGCTACGTGCAGGGTGGTGGCTGCATGACAGTGGGCGTGGCAGGCCTGGTGCAGAGCGGCGGATTCGGCAGCTTCTCCAAGCGCTTTGGCACCGCCTCGGGCAGCCTGCTGGAGGCGGAAGTGGTGACGGCGGATGGCAAGGTGCATGTCGTGAATGCGCGCCAGGATCCGGAACTGTTCTGGGCCATCAAGGGAGGCGGTGGCGGCAGCTTCGGCGTGGTCACGCGGCTCACGCTGCGCACGCACGAGTTGCCGGAGATGTTCGGCGCCGTGTTCGGCGTGATCCAGGCCGATTCCGATGAGGCCTATCGCGCGCTCATCGCCGAGGCAGTCCGTTTCTATCGCGAGGCGCTGTTCAACCCGCACTGGGGCGAGCAGATGGTCTTCCGCGGCGACAACGCGCTGCGCCTGTCCATGGTGTTCCAGGGGCTGGACCAAAAGGCAGCCGAAGAGACCTGGGCACCGTTCTTCGCCTGGGTGCGCGCGCGCAAGGACTGTCGCTTCAAGGAAGAACCCCACGTGATCGCCCTGCCCGCGCGGCATTTCTGGGATGCGGAATTTTTCCGCCAACATGCGCCGCAGCTGATCGTGCCCGACAGCCGCCCCGACGCACCGCGCGACCACGTGCTGTGGGCGGGCGACGAGGGACAGGTCGGCCAGTTCATCCACGGCTATCGCTCCGCCTGGCTGCCGCAATCGCTGCTCGATCCGGGCCGACAATCCGCGTTTGCCGACGCGATATTCGCCGCCACGCGCCGCTGGGGATTCTCGCTGCACTTCAACAAGGGGCTCGCCGGCGCGCCGGCCGATGCGTTGGAACGATCACGCGACACCGCCACGAACCCGCAGGTGCTGGACGCCTTCGCGCTGGCCATCACGGGCGGCGAAAGCGGCGCTGCCTTTCCCGGCATGCCCGGTCCGAGCCCCGATCTTGCCGATGCACGTTCGGAAGCCAAGCGCATCGACGCCTCGATGGACGCCTTGCTGAAGGTTGCGCCTGGGGCCGGTTCGTACGTGTCCGAAAGCAACTACTTCGAGCCCGACTGGCAGACCTCGTTCTGGGGCAGCCACTATCCGCGACTGGCTGCCGCCAAGCGTCATTACGACCCCGACGGCCTGTTTTTCGTGCACCACGGCGTGGGCAGCGAGGCCTGGAGCGACGATGGCTTCACCCGCCGCTGAGGGGGTTTGGCGTCCCTGAAGCTCCGGGCCGCTGCGACCCGCCTACGCTATGCTGAGACGATGCCGGTGGCCCGCAGGCCGCCGGCGCGTCCGTTTTCCGGCGGTGGCAAAGGGCCGCAAAGCCGTCCAAACGGCTGAATCGGCATGAAATCGTCATGTCCCGACCCCATGCTGAGGCTGCAAAGCTAGGGTGGGCCGTGTATCATGCGCCACCCCTTTTATCTCTTTATCCGCAAGGAAGGATATAACCCGCGATGAGCAACTTCCTCTTCACCTCCGAATCGGTCTCCGAAGGCCATCCGGACAAAGTCGCCGACCAGATCTCCGATGCCGTCCTCGATGCGATCATCGCGCAGGATCCGCGTGCGCGCGTGGCCTGCGAAACGATGGTGAAGACGGGCGTGGCGATCGTCGCCGGCGAAATCACCACCAGCGCCTGGATCGACCTGGAAGCGCTGACCCGCAAGGTCATCACCGACATCGGCTACGACTCCTCGGACGTCGGCTTCGACGGTGAGACCTGCGGCGTGCTGAACCTGATCGGCAAGCAGAGCCCGGACATCAACCAGGGCGTGGACCGCAAGAAGCCGGAAGAACAGGGCGCTGGCGACCAGGGCCTGATGTTCGGCTACGCGACCAACGAGACCAAGGACTACATGCCGGCCGCGATCTACTACTCGCACCGTCTGGTCGAGCAGCAGGCCAAGGTCCGCAAGAAGAAGAACTCGCCGCTGCCGTGGCTGCGCCCGGACGCCAAGAGCCAGGTGACCCTGCGCTATGAAGACGGCGTGGCCACCGCCATCGACGCCGTGGTGCTGTCGACCCAGCACGACCCGAACGTGAAGCAGAAGGACCTCATCGAGGCCGTGCGCGAGCACATCCTCAAGCCGGTGCTGCCGGCCAAGCTGCTGCACAAGGGCACCAAGTTCCACATCAACCCGACCGGCAAGTTCGTGATCGGCGGCCCGGTGGGCGACTGCGGCCTGACCGGCCGCAAGATCATCGTCGACACCTACGGCGGCTGGGCCCGTCACGGTGGTGGCGCGTTCTCGGGCAAGGATCCGTCGAAGGTCGACCGTTCGGCCGCCTACGCCGCGCGCTACGTGGCCAAGAACATCGTGGCCGCCGGCATCGCCGACCGCTGCGAAGTGCAGGTGAGCTACGCCATCGGCGTGGCCGAGCCGACCTCCATCTCGGTCACCACCTTCGGCACCGGCAAGATCGCCGACGAGAAGATCGAGAAGCTGATCCGCAAGCACTTCGACCTGCGCCCGTACGGCATCATCAAGATGCTCGACCTGGTGCACCCGATGTACCAGCAGACCGCCAGCTACGGTCACTTCGGCCGCACCCCGTACGAAGTGAAGGGTCCGGACGGCAAGACCTACACCGCGTTCTCGTGGGAAAAGACCGACAAGGCCGAAGCGCTTCGCGCCGATGCCAAGCTGAAGTAAGCGACACGCTTGCCTCGCATCGAAAACGGGCCGCGAAAGCGGCCCGTTTTTTTTGTGGCCCACGTTGCGCGTCCCTCCCCATTTGTGGGAGCGCACTCTGTGCGCGACCGCTTTTCGCCTCGGTCTCCATGTTCGTCGTCCCGGCGCAGGCCTGGACCCAGTGACGTCAGGCTTCGATTGTCGCGATATCGCCAAGTTGCTCGCCTGCGGCGGGCTTCCGCTCGTCTGCCGACGAGCGGATTACTTCTCTTTGCGTGGCCACGCACGCGCAGGAGCGCGTGCGAACGGCGAAGCCGGCCCGAAGGGCGGAGGGCAGGATGCCCGGAGTAAAGAGAAGTAACCACCGAGATGGTGGCAATGCCAAGAGAAAGGCCACCCCGATGCCGCGCCCCTGCGGGGTCGCAGACGAGAGGCGGGGTGGATCGACAGGGCGTCCTGCCCTGACGATCCCCTGGCCGGCATCCATGCCGGCCACCATGCATGCCGGCCACCATGCGGGCTGATCCGCCTCCCGCCTGCTCGCGGCATAGGGGAGGAGAGGTCAAAGGCCAGAGCTGAAGAGCGAGTCATCTTCCCTGTAGGAGCGCACCCAGTGCGCGACCGCAGAGGTCATTGATACGTTGCGGTCGCGCACTGGGTGCGCTCCTACAGAGGTAGGCAAGGCTTTCGCGAGCACCCGCCCCTCACCACCGTAAAGCTGGCAATGCCCCAGCCCTCTCCCCAGAGGGGAGAGGGAGAAGGGATAGACCGAGGCGCAAAACAAGGCCGCTTTAAGTCCTCTTCGCACCGGCGCGTTGCGGTGTAGCGGCTTCGTTCGAGGTAATAACGAGCGCATCCCGGCTAACCTCGGTTCTCAGGCTCTATTCCTCATATCGCTACGAGCCTTGGCTCTCAAGGCCGTTTTCTTTGGGTTACTTTTCTTTGACTCCGGGCTGACGCCCTCCGCCCTTCGGGCCGGCTTCGCCGTTCGCACGCCAAGAGCGCGTGCGTGGGTCAGCAAAAGAAAAGTGACTCGAGCGTCGGCAGACGATCGAAACGCCCGCCGCGTAAGCGGCCCGTTGGCGATATCGCAACAGTCGAAGACGACCACGACTGGATGACCAGCCTTCGGCTGTTGAGAAACGCCTCCGGCCTGCGCCGGGACGACGAACATCGAGACCGAGGCGAAAGGCTGTCGCGCACAGGGTGCGCTCCTACAAAAGAGCACGCGTACCTACCCCAAAACGAAAACGGGCCGCTTACGCGACCCGTCTGCAGCACACGGTTGCACCGCCAACCGCCTCACTTGTCCGGCGACGACCCCACCGAAGCCACCTTGCGCGCCGTCGCCTTCGGCGCCGGGCAGGTCACAGCCTTCTTCTTCGAGCAGGTGGCCGTGCTGCGAGTCGCCACGGCATCCGCCTTGCTGCGGCGATGGTGGCGGCGCGAGACGGGCGTGGCGTCCGCCACGGCGGTTGCCTTGGCGGAGGACCGGCGGCCACCCTTGGCAGCGGCCGGCACTGTGCCGACCTGGGCGACCAGCTCGGCCGGCGTCTCTTGGTTCTCGAAGCCGTCATCCAGCAGGCGCGCCATCAGGCGATCGCGGGTCGCGGCAGTACGACCGCCGAGAACCACGCTGAACAGGCGACGGCCGTCCTTCGTGGCCGTGGAGGCCAGGTTGAAGCCGGCGGCGTTGGTGTAGCCCGTCTTCAGGCCATCCATGCCGGGGTACTTGTCCATCAGGTTGTTGTGACCGCGCACCAGGCGACCGCGGAACATGAATTCCTTGGTGGCGAAGTAGTGCGAGTACTGCGGGAAGTCGTGGTACAGCGCCATCGCCAGCTTGCTCATGTCGCGGGCGGTGGTGGTGTCTTCCGGATCGGGCAGGCCCGAGGCGTTGGCGAAGCGGGTGCTGCTCATGCCCAGCAACTGGGCCTGGGCGTTCATCATTTCGACGAAGCGGCTTTCCGTGCCGCCCATGCCCTCGGCCATCACGGTGGCGGCGTCGTTGGCCGACTTGGTGATCATGCCGAGCACGCAGTCTTCGACGGAGATGGTCTGGCCGTTGCGCAGGTCGAGCTTGGTCGGCGCCTTGGAGGCAGCCCACGAGGACACCGGCAGTTCCTGATCCATCTTCAGCGTGCCGTTCTGCACCGCCTGGAAGGTGAGGTACAGCGTCATCATCTTGGCCAGCGAGGCCGGATGGGCAGCTTCGTCGGGATTGACGGCGGTGATCACCTGGCCGTCGGTGTCGTCCACCACGATGGCGGAGGACCCTGCATGTGCGATACCCATGACACTGCCGGCGACAGACACCAACAATGCGATCAGGCCGCGACGCCAGGTACCCCCCCTGGCCGGCGTTTCGGACTTGATAGCCACCCCGTTACCCTCGCTTCCAGCTCGCCGACAACAGGGCGTTGCGAGGATTTCATCGCAGCGCCAGCCATGGGCAGAGACAATACTTGAATTAGCACGCATAAGTCCATGTTTCCATGGACGATAAAACGATGACGGCGCCTTTTGCGCCGCCTTTACGCAGATTTCACCGTGAAAACGGCGTCTACGTTGCCAGTCGAGTTTGCCCGCAAAAGGCCGACGGCGAAAGGCTTTTTTCCCTATCGGCGCCCTTCTATTTCCCTTGAGGGCCAGTAACGCGAAGTCCGGCCGGCACGCCGCCTGACGCTAGAATGGCGGGATGTCACTGATCCAACTCCAGCGCGTCGATTTCAGCATCGGCGGCCCGCTCCTGCTCCAACAAGTCGACCTCTCCATCGAAGCCAACGAGCGCGTGTGCATCGTGGGCCGCAATGGCGAGGGCAAATCCACCCTGATGAAGCTGATCGCCGGGGAACTCAAAGCCGACGACGGCGAAGTGCGCGTGCAAAACGGCGTCGTCGTGGCGCGCATGGCGCAGGAGGTTCCGCAGGACACGTCGGGCAGCGTATTCGACGTGGTGTCCGAAGGGCTCGGCGACCTTGGCCATCTGCTTGCGCGCTATCACCACCTGCTCGCCGAAGGCGACATGGATGCGCTGGGCGATGTGCAGTCGCAGATCGAAGCTCGCCACGGGTGGGATCTGGATCGCCGCGTCACTGATGTATTGACGCGTCTGGAACTGCCATCGGACACCGACTTCGCGGCACTTTCCGGCGGCATGAAGCGCCGCGTGCTGCTCGCGCAGGCCCTGGTACGCAAGCCCGATGTGTTGCTGCTTGACGAACCCACCAACCATCTCGACATCGAAGCGATCGGCTGGCTCGAAGGCTTCCTGCGTCAGTTCGACGGCAGCATCGTGTTCGTCACGCATGACCGTAGCTTCCTCCGCGCACTTGCCACGCGCATCGTCGAAATCGATCGCGGCCAGCTCACCGACTGGCCGGGCGACTACGACAACTACCTGCGTCGCCGCGAGGAACGCCTGCATGCCGAAGCGCAGGCCAACGCACTGTTCGACAAAAAGCTCGCGCAGGAAGAAGTGTGGATCCGCCAGGGCATCAAGGCGCGCCGCACGCGCAACGAAGGTCGCGTACGTGCGTTGAAGGCGCTGCGCGTGGAGCGCTCGCAGCGCCGTGAATTGTCCGGCAACGTGAAGATGACGCTGGCCAACGCACAGGCATCGGGCAAGAAAGTCATCGAACTCGAACACGTGCACCAGAGCTACGGCGGCCGCGTGCTGATCGACAACCTCAGCACCACCATCATGCGTGGCGATCGCGTCGGCATCATCGGCCCCAACGGCGCCGGCAAGAGCACGCTGCTGAAGATCATGCTCGGCGACCTCAAGCCCGAGCGCGGCCACGCCACGCTCGGCACCGGCATCCAGATCGCCTATTTCGACCAGCACCGCGTACAGCTCAACGACGAACTCAATGCGCTGGACAACGTAGCCGAGGGCCGCGAGTACATCGAGCTCAACGGCTCGCGCAAGCACATCATCGGCTACCTTCAGGATTTCCTGTTCTCGCCGGAACGCGCACGCGCGCCGATCACCCGCCTCTCGGGTGGTGAACGCAATCGCCTGCTGCTCGCCAAGCTGTTCGCGCAGCCGTCCAACCTGCTGGTGATGGACGAACCGACCAACGACCTCGACGTCGAGACGCTGGAGTTGCTCGAAGAGCTGCTTACCGAATACCAGGGCACGCTGCTGCTGGTCTCGCATGACCGAGAGTTTCTCGACAACGTGGTGTCGAGCACGCTGGTGCTGGAAGGCGACGGCAAGGTCGGCGAATACGTCGGCGGCTACAGCGACTGGTTACGCCAGCGCCCTGCCCTGTCTGCCGCACCCGCATCGGCCGGCAAGCCAGCTGACACGAAGGCCGCGACACCGACGGCGACACCAGCTTCCGAGACGAAGAAGAAGCTGAGCTACAAGGACGCTCGCGAACTGGAGCAACTGCCGGCGCGCATCGAAGCGCTGGAAGCGGACATTTCCGCGCGCACCGAGGCCATGAATGATCCGGACTTCTTCCGTCAGGACAATGCGGCGGTGATGAAGGCCAACGAGACGCTGGCCGCACTGCAACGCGACCTCGATGCTGCGTATGCACGCTGGTCGGAGCTGGACGGCTAAACGCACCTGACGATGTGGGAGCGCACCTTGTGCGCGACCGCGGAGCTGCGTGCCCGCCGCTTTGTAGGTTTGTCGCGCACAGGGTGCGCTCCCACAGTAGAACTACGCCATACACTGGCGCGACGTTGTAGGAGCGCACCTTGCGCGCGACCGCGGAGCTGCGTGCTCGCCGCTTCGTAGGTTTGTCGCGCACAGGGTGCGCTCCCACAGTAGAACTACGCCATACACTGGCGCGACGTTGTAGGAGCGCACCCAGTGCGCGACCGCAGAGTCATGGCGTCACCGCCGTGTAGGCTTTTCGCGCACTGGGTGCGCTCCTACAAAAAAGGCCCGCAGGACTCGGTGACGCTCAACCCGTGTTCTGCAACCCCTGCGATACACCATTGACGCAGGCCACCAGCGCCGTGAGCAGCGCCTCATCGCTCTCGCCGCCCGCGCGCCAGCGCTTCAGCAGATCCACCTGCAACAGGCTCATCGGATCGACATAGGGATTGCGCAGTCCGATCGACACGGCCAATCGCGGCTCATGCTGCAGCAGGCTATCGCTTTGCCTCAGGCGCAATAGCCAGCGATGCGTCCGCTCGAATTCGTCGCGGATCAAGCCGAAGAAGGGCTCGTGCAGCGGACCGGCCAACTGCGAGAACGCTTCGGCGATACCGAGATCGCTCTTGGCCAGCACCATCGCCACGTCGTCGAGCATGTTGGCGAAGAACGGCCAGTCGCTGGCCATCTCGATCATCGCGGCCTCGCCGTACTCTGCCGCGCCGAACTCGAGCGCGGTGCCCAGGCCATACCAGCCAGGCAGGATCGAACGGCATTGCGTCCATGCGAATACCCATGGAATGGCGCGCAGATCCTGCACACCGCGCATGCTGCGCCGACGCGACGGGCGTGAGCCGAGCGTCATGCGTTCGATCACGTCGATAGGTGTGGCTGAGCGGAAGTAGTCGACGAAGCCTTCGCGATCGACGAAGGCGCGATAGTGTTGCCGGCTACGCGCCGCCAGCTTGCCCATGCGTTCGCGCCATGCATCCTCTCGCGCCTCGCTGATGCGTGGCCGCAACGACGCACGCAGTACGGCGCCGATGGTCTGCTCGAGGTTTCGCAAGGCGAGTGCTCGGATGCCGTACTTGCGATGGATGACCTCGCCCTGCTCGGTGACACGCAGCACGCCGGCCACGGAACCGCGTGGAGACGACATGAGCGCCGGCGCAATGCGCGAGCCGCCGCGACTGGCCGAACCACCGCGGCCATGAAAAAACGACAGGCGGATGTCGAACTGCGCGGCCACTTCGAGCAGTTCGACCTGCGCGCGCTGCAAGCCCCACCGCGAGGCCAGCGTACCGCCATCCTTGCCGCTGTCGGAGTAGCCGAGCATCACCCACTGGCGCCCACCGCGCGAGGCGAGATGTTCGCGATACACCGGATCGTCCAGCAGCGCACGCAGCGTGTCGGGCGCATTCGCCAGGTCGTCCACCGTCTCGAACAATGGTGCGATGTCCAGCGGCACCTTGCCCTGTTCGACGAGTCCGCCGTAACGCGCCAGCGCCAGCACGGCAAGTACGTCGGCCGCCGAGCGCGCCATGCTGATGATGTAGAGCCCCAGTGCGTCCGCGCCATAACGCTTGCGCGATTGGCGCAGCGTGGCGAAGACATCATGCAACGCGACCACCGCCGCTTCCTCGCTCCCCGCGAACGCCTGCCGACCGCCGGCGAACGGCTGCAGCTGCGTGGCCTTGTCGGCGACATCGCGCGTCGACCAGTCCGCATCATCGAGCAGCAGCGCAAGCGCATCGTCATGCATGCGCGAATCCTGGCGCACGTCCAGGCGCGCCAGATGGAAACCGAAGGTGCGGACGCGCCAGATCAGGCGACGCACGGCGTACGCGCCGGCGTGCAGGCCGCGATGATCGATCAGGCTCGCGGCGATCAGGTGCAGGTCGTCGAGCAGCTCGCGCACCGACGTATAGGCTTCCGGGTGTTCGTCGTCGCGCGTTGCATCCAGTCGCGCGCCAATGATGGTGAGCAGGCTGCGATACGGCATGTCCGCATGACGGGGGCGAACCCGTGCAGCCGCTTCGGGATAACGCACGCGATAATCGAACAGCTGCCGTGCGAGCGCGCTGTCCACCTCCACGCGATCCTCGGTCTGGCTGAGCAGGCGCGCGAGGCCTGCCAGGTCTTCGATGTAGTGCTCCAGCACGTGCGAACGCTGGGTGGCAAGGCTATCGGCGATGGTGGCTGCGCCCACGTTGGGGTTGCCATCCATGTCGCCGCCCACCCACGTGGCGAAGCTGAGCAGGCGCGGGATGGGCACGGCGACGCCGTACACCGCCTGCAACGCATCGGCGAGCGATTCATACACCGCCGGTACGATGCGATAGATGGGGTTGGCGAGATAGAAGCCGACGTGGTGGTGTTCGTCCTGCACGCTGGGACTGACCGACGATGCCTCGGCCGTCTGCCAGCCGGCGCTCAGCGCCATGAAGATGCGATCGTCGTCTTCCTTGCGCTCCTGCGGCGTGCGCGTGGGGTCGAAGTTGTCGACCAGCGCGCGCACGATTGATTGTTCCTTCTCCAGCAGCGAGCGGCGCACGGCTTCGGTGGGATGCGCAGTGAAAACCGGCTCGACCTGCAACCGTTCCAGCCATTCAAGCAGCTCGCCCGCTTCCACACCTTGTGCCTTCAGGCGCGTGAAGGCATCCAGCAGTGATTCGGGTTGGGGCGCGCGGCCCTCGCGCTGGTAATCGCGGCGGCGGCGGATGCGATGGATGCGTTCGGCGATGTTCACCGCCTGGAAGTACGTCGCGAAGGCGCGAGCCAGCGACTCGGCATGCGCGGTGTCCACGCCCGTCAGCAAACCGGCGAGCGCATCGAGTGGCAGGTTTTCCTGCCGCCGTTCGATCGCCGCCATGCGGATGCGCTCGACCTCGTCGAGGAAAGCGGTGGAAATCTGTTCGGCCAGCATGTTGCCGACCAGGGTACCAAGGCGGCGGACGTCTTCACGCAGGGGTGCGTCGTGCGGAGCGAACTCAGGACTGCGGTGCTGGTTCATCGATGCCACGTTGCAGATGTCTGGACGTCCAAGACTACTCGAAGCGGAGAGGATTTGTGCACCGCCACAAAACGCGTTCCGCCGGCAGCAACGAAAACGGGGCGCCAGGCGCCCCGTTTCAACTGCAACCATTTCGCCCGTTCAGTGCGAACCGACGGCACGGTCCTCTTCAGGCTTGGCCTGCTTCACGTAACGCTCCAGCCACGCATTGCTCTCGGCAAGCATCTGCATGATGGACTCGCGCGCACGATACGCATGAGCTTCGTTGGGCAGCATCACCAATCGCGCCGTGCCACCCAGCCCCTTGATCGCCGCGTACAGCCGCTCGCTCTGGATCGGGAACGTGCCCGAGTTGTTGTCCTGCTCGCCGTGGATCATCAGCAACGCGTCCTTGATGTTCTCGGCGAAGTTGAACGGCGACATTGCCTGGTACACATCCTGCGCCTGCCAATAGTTGCGCTCCTCCGACTGGAAGCCGAACGGCGTCAACGTGCGGTTGTAGGCGCCGCTGCGCGCGATACCCGCCTTGAACAGGCGCGTATGCGCCAGCAGGTTCGCCGTCATGAACGCGCCGTAGGAATGTCCGCCCACGGCGATGCGGTTGCGGTCGGCCACGCCACGGCGCACCACTTCATCCACCGCGGCTTCGGCGCTCGCCACCAGCTGCGGCACATAGGTGTCGTTGGGCTCCTTGTTGCCCTCGCCGACGATCGGCACCGAGAAGTTGTCGAGCACCGTATACCCCATGGCGAGGAAAGCCTGCGGGCCCCAGTAGCTGATGCGATTGAAGCGATACGGTGAATCGCTGACCTGGCTCGCGGCATCGGCCGATTTGAACTCGGTCGGATACGCCCACATCAGCATCGGTCGCGGGCCGTCCTTCTTCGGGTTGTAGTTGGGCGGCAGATACAACGTGGCGGTGAGCTCGACGCCATCCTTGCGCCTGTAGCGGATCTGCTCCTTCTTCACGCCCTTGAGCTGCGGCAGCGGATGCGGGAAGTGCGTGAGTGCGCGCGCGTGGCTGCCGGAAGCGAGGTCACGCACGTAGTAGTTGGTGGGTTCCGTCGGGGATTCACGCGAGATCAGCGCCTGCTTTCCCTCGCCGTCCAACATCACCAGCGCGGCCTCGTAATACGGCGCCTGCGAGCGGAACAGTCGCGTGGCCTGTCCGTTGGCGAGATTCACCTTATCCACGAATGGACGGTCGCCTTCGGGCGAGGCGCCTTCGCCCAGGCGGTAGATGCTGTCGCCATCCGCCGCAATGAGCAGCCGCGATTCGCCTTGCTCGTCGATCATCGTCGCCGGCTTGCCGGGGTTGTGGTAACGGTCTTCCGACGAACCTTCGTACACCAGCGCGGCCGACTGCGAGGGTTGGTCCGGCGACACGCGCCACTCCTTCACCCTGCGCGTCTTCCACCAGAACTCGTCGATCAGAGCGAGCTTGCCGTTACCCCAGTACGCGCCGGCGTAACGACTGCCGAGCTTGGCGAGCGTCACCGGTGCCTGGTCGAACGGCGCGGCCTGCATCAGCACCAGATCGCGAACCTCGACCGCTCGCGCCGGATCGCCGCCGTCCTGTGCTTCGGCCCACACCAGCGTGGCCGGTGCGTCCGCACGCCAGTCGATATCGCGCACGCCCGCAGGCACGGCGTCGTTGCCGGTCGGCAAACCCTCCACCAGCGGCAGATGCGCGATCTCCTTCACCAGCTTGCCGTCGCGATCCAGCACCTCGATGCGGTGCGGGAAATTTTCCAGCGGTACGAGATAGGAGAACGGACGCTCCACGCGCTCGCGCAGCAGATAGCGGCCGTCCGGCGATGCGCTGACCGACAGCGTGAGCGCCGGTTCGCCCAGCAGCGTGAGCTTGCCGTCGAGATCCACCAGCGCGGACTGGGAGCGGAGGTAGTACTCCAGCTGTCGCGCATCGTCATCGTTGCGCAGCATGTCCTGATAGGTACGGATGGCTTTCACGCCACCGCCGGCTTGCGTCTGCTGCGTATTCGGGCCCGTCGGGATCGTGCTCGCCTCCGGCGGTGCACCCTGCCCTTCGGGCTGCAGTTGCACCAGCAGCTGCTTGCCGTCGGGCATCCAGCGATAACCGCGACCGGCCACCGTGTTCAGCGACAGCGAGGTAACGCGCCGTGCCGTGCGGGCGGCAACATCGACGACCCAGAGCTCGTTGCTGCCCTTCGCGGCGTCCACCTGGTTGAAGGCGAGGTAGCGCTGGTCCGGCGACCAGCTCGAACTCGCGATCGAGAGCGGCCGAGGCAGGCCCTGCAACCGGATTTCCTTGCCGGTGGCGATGTCCATGAGCCACAGGTCGCTGCCGAACGAGAAGCGACTTTGCGCGTGAACGCGTGGATGGATGCGCAGGCCTGCCAGCTTCAGTTCGGGCTGCGCCACCACATCGATGCCCGGCAGTGCCGGCGTCTGGGTGAGCGCGAGCAGATCGCGATGCGGGCTGATCGACAGCGTCGGCGGACGTGGCGCATCGACCAACGCCTGCAGGGGCGCCGGCGGCATCAGGTAATCCGTCGCTCCGGCGGTCGGTGCGGTTGCTGTGGAAGGAGCGGTATCGGCCCAGGTCGCCAGCGGCAGGGCGGCGAGCAGAAAGCCAACGAGGGCAAGGCGTCGGAGCGAGCGTTCCATGGCGTGGAAGGGCCTCATGTCGTATGAACTTGCGACCTTAGCGGGCCCCGCGGCATGAAGCCAAGCCTGCCTATCGGCAGGGCGCCGGCCGCGGCGGCGCACAAATGCGCGGGTGCCAGACGCTATACTCCAAGGCCCCGTCGAGGGGCGCTGCGACCGGAGCACTGGCGCGATGGCACATAGGCTTGTGCCCTCCGTGATCTCCGGCCAGGCTCGACGGATTTCCTCTGTAACGGCGCCCGGACAACGATGCGGCCTTCTGGTCGCAACACCCGGAGCTACGCCATGAACGCAGTTACCAAAGATCCGTCCTTCCAGGACTACAAAGTCCGCGACATGTCCCAGGCCGAACTCGGCCGCCGCCGCATCCGCATGGCGGAAGAGGAAATGCCGGGCCTGATGCAGATTCGCGCCCGTTACGCCAAGGACAAGCCGCTCAAGGGCGTGCGCCTGTCCGGCTCCCTGCACTGCACCAAGGAAACCGCCGTGCTGGCCGAAACCCTGCGCGAGCTGGGCGCCTCGGTGCGCTGGGCCTCGTGCAACATCTTCTCCACGCAGGACGACGTCGCCGCGGCGCTGGCCGCCGGTGGCCTGCCGGTATTCGCCTGGAAAGGCGAGACGCTGGAGGAATACTGGCAGTGCACGCTCGACATGCTCACCCATCCGGGCGAGCTCGGCCCGCAGCTGATCGTGGACGACGGTGGCGACGCCACGCTGTTCATCCACAAGGGCGTGGAGCTGGAAGACGGCAGCGACTGGGTCAACACGCCCAGCGGCAACCATGAGGAACAGGTCATCAAGGACCTGGTCAAGCGCACCGAAGCCGAGCGTCCGGGCTGGTTCAAGAAGATCGCCGCCGAGTGGAAGGGCGTCTCCGAGGAAACCACCACCGGCGTGCACCGCCTCTACCAGCTCGCCGAAGCCGGCAAGCTGCTGGTGCCGGCCATCAACGTCAACGACTCGGTCACCAAGAGCAAGTTCGACAACCTCTACGGTTGCCGCGAATCGCTCGCCGACGGCATCAAGCGCGCCACCGACCTGATGGTCGCCGGCAAGGTCGCCGTGGTGTGCGGTTACGGTGACGTGGGCAAGGGCTGCGCTCACTCGCTGAAGGGCTTCGGCGCCCGCGTGATCGTCACCGAAATCGACCCGATCAACGCCCTGCAGGCCGCGATGGAAGGCTTCCAGGTCACCACCATCGAAGACACGCTGGGCATCGGCGACATCTACGTCACCACCACCGGCAACAAGGACATCATCACGCTTGAGCACATGGCGGCGATGAAGAACAACGCCCTGGTGTGCAACATCGGCCACTTCGACAACGAGATCCAGATGGACCGCCTCAACGCCGCCAAGGGCGTGTCGCGCGAAACCATCAAGCCGCAGGTGGATCGCTATACGTTCGAGAAGACCAGCCACAGCATCTACATGCTGGCCGAAGGCCGCCTGGTGAACCTGGGCTGCGCCCATGGCCACCCGAGCTTCGTGATGTCCAACAGCTTCTCCAACCAGACGCTGGCCCAGCTCGACCTGTGGGCGAACAAGGACTTCTACGACAAGACGGTCTACCGCCTGCCGAAGAAGCTGGACGAAGAAGTGGCCCGCCTGCACCTTGAGCAGATCGGCGTGAAGCTCACCAGGCTAACCGCCGACCAGGCCGCCTATATCGGCGTGCCGGTCGATGGCCCGTACAAGCCGGACCACTACCGCTACTAAGTGGCACCGGTCTTTGCCTCAAGCAAAAAGGGCCGCCTTCGGGCGGCCCTTTTTCATGCATGGACGAATCGCGCGCAGGACACGCCCCCATCGAGCGTGCCCTGCGCGCAATCGCTCCCCTAACCAGTCGCCGGGCCGCAGCCCAGCATGCCCAACACGCCATGCAGTGCCGGCACGTGCATCAGCCACGGCGCCGACAGCGTGAGCACGCCCGCGCCCATCACCAGCATGGCGGCGCCGCGTCGCAGTCCCGGCCGCTGCAGCCAGCGTCCCACGCGCGCACCCGACCAGGTCAACGGCAGCATCACCGGCAAGGTGCCCAACCCGAAGGCCGCCATGATCAGCGCACCATCACGGGCACTTGCCGACAGCCACGCCGCCGCCAGCACCGTGGTGCTCAGGCCACAAGGCAGCCATCCCCACAACATCCCCGCTGTCAGCCGGCGCATCGGCGTATTCGCCGGAAGCAACCGCCGCTGCAAGGGCTGCAACCATTTCCAGATGCGCGCACCCGGACGCGCGAGGAAACCCAGGCGGCCGCTTCGATCCAGCAAGCGCAGCGCCATCACGACCAACACCAGCCCGACAGCGGTGCGCATCGCAAGCGCCAGCGCGTCCAGTTCGAACAGGCGCAACACGCCGTCACCGATGCCGCCCACGGCCGCGCCGGCCAGTACATAGCCCGTCACCCGCCCGAGGTTGAGCTGCAGTGCATTGCCCCACCCCATGCGCGGCGACCACATCGAGAAACCCGTGGCGATGCCGCCGCACATGGCCGCGCAATGCACGCCACCGAGCACGCCGGTCAGCAGGACAGCCGACAGAGCTGCGGCATTAACCATGATCGCGCCCGTTCAACGTGAAATCGGCCTTCGCTTCGAGAGGCCGATCGTCACTCAGGATGTCGATGGCGGGCGTATCCATGTCATCGAATTGACCCTTGCGAACCGCCCACACGAACGAGCCGATGGCGACTGCCAGCAACATCAGGCTCAGCGGGATGAGCATCAACAGAATGATCATGAAGTGGCCTCCGGTATGGACACGCGCATCAGGCGAAGCGCATTGGCAGTGACCATCAGCGACGACAGCGCCATGCCAAGCGCCGCCAGCGACGGAGTGACCTGCCCCATCACTGCCAACGGGAGAGCCAACAGGTTGTAGCCGACGGCCCAGGCGAAGTTCTGGCGAATGATGCGTTGCGTGCGTCGCGCCAGCTGCACCGCTGCCGGAATGCGCAGCAACGACGGCGCGGTCAGCACCATGTCGGCCGCGCGTTGCGCCAGTGACGCACCCTCACCCATCGCCAGCGAGACGTCCGCACCCGCGAGCACGGGCGCGTCATTGAGACCATCGCCCACCATGGCGACCACACGCCCCTCCGCCTGCAGCTTGCGCACCAGCGCCAGCTTGTCCTCGGAGCTCTGCCTAGCGTGGGCATCATCGATATCGAGCTGGCGCGTCAGGCGTTCCACGGCCCCGGGAGCGTCGCCGCTGGCGAGATGGATGCGCAGGCCCAATCCGCGCAGTGCGTCCACCGCGACGCCAGCATCCGCGCGCACGCGTTCTTCCAATGAGAAACGCGCAACGGCACTCGAGCCATCACCGAACCACAGCCGACCATCGTCATCTTGGTTCGCCGCGAATGGGCCGCGACCCAGTCGCCATTCCATGCCGCCTACCATGCCGCTCAAGCCTTGTCCTGCATGCACCTTCAGGCCACTTGCCGTGCGTAGGGTCAGCACGGATGCAAAGGCCGCGGCGATGGGATGGCCACTGTCGCGCTCGAGGGCGGCGGCTATGGCCATGGCTTCATCCGCGGACACGCCGCCGAACGTCTGTATCTCGCCAATCGAGGGATCGATCCGCGTAAGCGTGCCCGTCTTGTCGAACACGACGTCAGTCGTACGCGCAAGGCTGTCGAGCCCTTCTGCACGCAGGGAAAGCACGCCCAACCGCGCCAGCGCACCATGGCTCGCCGCCAGCGCCGCAGGCACGGCGAGAGACAATGCACACGGGCAGCTGATGACCAGCAGCGACAGCGTCACTTCGAATGCGCGTGACGGTTCGTGGATGCGCCAGCCAATGAAAACCGCCACGGACGCGATCAACAACGCCACCACGAACCAAGTGCCGACGCGATCCGCTACACGTGCAAGCGGCGGCCTATGAGCCTGCGCCTGTTCGACCAGACGCGTAAGCTGCGACAACCGCGTGGCGCTACCCACGCGCGTGATCTCAATGCGCGCCGGCGTTTCCCGGCAAACCGTGCCCGCGAACACCTGGGCACCCTGGGCTTTGGCGACGGGGTGCGATTCACCCGTCAGCAGGGCTTCTTCGAACATCGCTTGCTCGTCCAGCAGTACGCCGTCGGCCGGCACCGCTTCACCGGCGGCCATGCATGCAACGTCGCCGATCTGAAGCACCGTCAGCGGGACGGATTCGCGCGTGCCATCGGGCCGCTCGCGCACTGCCAATGCCGGGCGTGCCCGCGCCAACGCGTCCACCTGCGAGCTCGCGATGCGACGCGCACGCTGTTCCAGCATGCGCGCACACAACAGCAGAAACACGAACATCGCCGCCGCGTCGTACCAGACATGCGCGCCGCCGCGTACCGTCTCCACGGCACTCGCCAGATAGGCCAGCAAGGTTGACCCCGCCACCAGCGTATCCATGCCCGGATGGCGCTCGCGCCATTCTCGCCACGCACCAAGCAGGAACGGCCAGCCGGAATAGAACACGACCGGCGTACAAACGAGGAACGTCACCCAGCGGAAGAAATCCCGGGTGTACAGCGCCATGTGATGATTGAAGTCGAGATAGAGCGCCTCGGAGAGCATCATGGTCTGCATGGCGCCGAGACCTGCGATGCCCAATCTCAGCAGCCAGCGCCGACGCTCGGCCAGCTTCTCGCGCTCCTGCATCGCTCCGCTGGCCAGATACGGTCGGTAACCAAGAAGGGCTAGCCGCTCCAGCACTGACGACAGCGCCACGCCCGCAGGATCCCACGCGATGCGAATACGCCCCGTCACCGCATTGGCACCAACATCCAACACGCCATCTACACGCTGCAGGGCACGATCGATCAGCCATGCACACGCAGCGCACCGCATGCCGTCCGTGAGCAGGGTGATCTCCAGGCCTCCGGTCACGGGAAACGCGTGATCTGCCAGTACATCGTCACGGTCCCATACGGCCAGATCGGGCAATTCCACATCGACCCGCGCACCGGCAGTGCTACGCAACCGGTAGTAGTCACCGAGATCGGACGAACGGATCCACTGCGCCGCCGCGAGGCAACCTTCACAGCAAAATCCCTTGATGTTGCCATCGACATCCAGCAATACGGGCGACGCCGGCAAGGCTTCACCGCAGTGGTAACAGGTCTCAACTCCGACCTGGCTGATGGCGTCGACCGCGCAATCCACGATCAGGGCATCAATCGGACGGAACGAACCTGCGGTGCCCAGCGTCCATGCATCAGCCACGCGCCGCTATCGGACGCCAGCCGTACCGTCCAATCCCGATCGCGATCCAGCGATCCGACACCACGCCAACCCAGCTCACTCGGCGAAAGATGCACGATGCGCTGTTCTCCCGACGAATCGGACAGCGTCAGGGTTAGCTTGCCTCCACGTGGAAAGTCTCCATCCATCGGCAACACCTCGACCATGTCACCCTTGGTACGCAGCACGACGCCTTCAGTAGACACCTCGGCCAGCGAATGCGCAGCCTCGGCGGATACAAGCAGCTTGCCCACTTTGGTGACTCGCCCGACCGTTTCCATGTCCTCGCGCCCTGGATGGACGGCGGCAAACAGCAGCGCGAAGCCGATGGCGACCGAGGCCAGCGGCAAGCCCACCAGCATCCACACCATGGGCTCTCGCCATGCGCTTCGTATCGTGTTCATAGCGAAGGTCCGAAGAAACTACTCTTGACGGTGGCGTCGGCATCCACATCAGCACCCCGCACCACGAACTGCACATCATGCCGCCCAGTCACCTCGGACGAGGCGCTGACCGTGAGCGGGATCGACAACACCTCGCCGCTCTCGGCTTCCACCGTCCTCGCGCCACCGCGAAGTGCGATACCGGGCATGTCCGCAGAAGCCACGTCGATGACGAAGTGGTGCGTCTGCTGCTCCTTGTTCACCAGTTTGAGCGTGTAGCTGTTCTCGATGCGGCCATCGCTCGCCTGGCTATACATCACATTACGATCGCGCAGGACTTCGGCAAGAAGCACGCTGCGGTGAGTCACGCCATACATCCAGCCACCTAGCAAAGCCAACAGCAAGCAGGCATAGACGATGATGCGAGGCCGCAAAACATGCGTAGGCTTGCTGTCGATCTGGTTCTGCGTGGTGTAGCGGATCAGGCCCTTGGGATAACCCAGCTTGCCCATCACATCATCGCAGGCGTCGATGCACGCGCCACACGCGATGCACTCGTATTGCAAGCCATTGCGAATATCGATGCCGACCGGGCATACCTGCACGCAGATCGTGCAATCGACGCAGTCACCCTGCAGTTCCGGAGTGAACTTCGGCAACGGCTCCGCCACCACGCCGCTGCCGACGAGCGCGATCGTGCCACCAGCCTGCGCACGATTGTCCGCCGCCGACGGATGCTGGCTGGCGCGGAATACGTAGTCGTAGGCCGTGACCTTGTCGAGCAGACCACGCGCCCGTTCCAGCACGCTGACCAAGCCGCGCTTGCGGGGGCCGCGCGGTTCGCCACGCATGGGGTCGTAGGCAATGATCAACGTGTTGCGGTCGAACATCGCGCTCTGGAAGCGCGCATAGGGGCACATGTACTTGCACACCTGTTGGCGCAGGAAACCCGCGTTGCCCCACGTGGCGAAGCCGTAGAACAGGATCCAGAAGGTCTCCCAGCCACCCAAGGCAAACGGCGTGCGGTGTGCGAGATCCACGATGGGGCTGAAGTAGCCAACGAACGTAAAGCCGGTCCACAGCGAGAACAGCGCCCACAAGGCATGCCTGGCCGTCTTGCGCAGGATTTTCTCGCGCGTCCAGGGACCCGCATCGAGCTTCATGCGTTTGTTACGGTCGCCTTCACACCAATGCTCGATCCACAACGACACTTCGGTCCACACCGTCTGCGGACAGGCATAGCCACAAAAGAGACGACCCGCCAACGCCGTGAAGAAGAACAGCGCCAGCGCGGCGATGATCAGCAGCGTGGAAAGAAACAGGAAATCCTGCGGCAGGAACATCCACCCGAACACATGGAACTTGCGTGCGGGAAGATCCAACAGCACGGCCTGCTTTCCGTTCCAGTGCAACCAGGGAAACAGGTAGTACATGCCGAGCAGCCAGACCACCGCCGCTACACGCAGCCGGTTGCAGGTACCCGACACCTCACGTGGATAGACCTTGCGCTCGCTGACGTAATAGGAACTGCTTTCGTCGTCGACGACGTGCAGCGGTATGCGACGACTCATGGTGCGTTACCGGAGTGGAATCCGCGCTTCACCTGCCAGGACGGCCGCAGCAGGATCCGGGTGAACAGGCTGGACGAGGCGGTAGCCAGCCAGAAAAGGAAGAAGCCAAGGGAGTAGCCCAGTTCGCGACTGAGGCGCAGCGACGGGAAGGTGATCTCCCTGAGCCGCTCGGGGTCCACGATGGTGAAGAACACCGTCGTGATGACCCCGGCGACAAAGAAGCTCGGCCAGAGGATGGCGCCGACGCGCTGCGAGGCAGGCGTCGGCTCCTGTTCCGGAGGTTTGGCGGCGCGCGCAATCATCACTCGGCAACCACGGCGCCAGCGGGCGGCGGATCCTTGTGCGGCGACAACGTCCACACGTAGGCACCGACCAGTCGCGTACGGGTGTCGCCCAACTGCTCCTTCCAGGACGGCATGACGCCTTGGCGTCCTTCGGACAGCGTCTTGTGTAGCGACGCTGCACTACTACCGTACAACCAGTAGTTGTCCGTGAGGTCCGGTGCGCCCATCACTTGGTTGCCCTTGCCCTGCGGACCATGGCAGGCCGTGCAGATGCCGGCGAACAACTTCTCGCCTCGCGCAGCCGCATCTTTCGGCTGGTCGGAGCGGGACAGCGAGAGTACGTAGGCAATGGTGTCATCTACCGCCGTGGCACCACCTTGCGCGGTGAGCGTATCTGCCCAGGCCGGCATCACGGCGTGGCGACCGTTCTGGATGGTGTCCAGGATGCGCGCAGGCGTTCCGCCCCAGTGCCAGACGTCGTCCGTAAGATCGGGATAGCCGGTCGCACCGTGGCCGCTTGAACCATGACAAGCGGCGCAGCGATTGATGAAGATCGCGCGACCGATCGATACGGCGCCGGTGTCCTTGGCCAGCTCATCGACAGGCTTGCCCGCATAGAGCTTAAGCGTGTCATCGAGGCGTGCATTCTCCGACGCCGTCTCCATCGCCCATTCCGACTTCGAACTCCAATGCCCCCAACCCTTGAGCGTGCCCAGCCCATACCAGATCAGGTAACCGACGGAGAACACCAGGGTGATATAGAACAGGTTGATCCACCACCGCGGCAACGGCTTGTTGTACTCGGTGAGGTCGCCGTCCCATACATGACCGGTTTCATCCGGCCTCGGATCGGTGGGGCGGCGCTTGATGTTGCTCCTGAGCAGCCAGACGCAACCCAGCAGGTTCAACACGGTGATGGCCACTACGTACCACGTCCATGCGGAAGTCATGCCCTCTCCTCCTTATCGTCATCCAGAGGCATACGGGCAGCGGCATCCAGCACGGGCTTCACACCCGGCCTCCATAGCAGGATGCAGCCCACGATAAACAGCACGAGCAGGAAGGCAGTGATCAGACCGGGAATCATTACTCGGCTCCTTCCGCGACCTGCATGTCTGCCTGCGATACGTGCGTACCAAGGCTTTGCAGGTAGGCCACTACGGCATCCAGCTCAGTCTTGCCTTCGACGGCGGCAGGTGCCGCGGCGATCTCGGCATCGGTATACGGATCACCGATGCGCTTGAGCGCGCGCATGTGCTGGGCGACTTCCGCGCCATCAAGCTTAGCCTTGGCCAGCCAGACATAGGCCGGCATGTTCGACTCGGGCACCACGTCGCGCGGGTTGTTCAAATGCGCGCGATGCCAGTCATCGGAGTAGCCACGCAGGCCGACTCGTGCCAAGTCCGGACCCGTGCGCTTGCTGCCCCATTGGAACGGATGGTCGTACACCGATTCGCCGGCGAGCGAGTAGTGACCGTAACGCTCCGTTTCGAAGCGCAACGTGCGCACCATCTGCGAGTGGCAGTTGTAGCAACCCTCGCGGATGTAGACGTCGCGTCCGGCGAGCTCGAGCGCCGGATAGGGCTTGATGCCCGGCAACGGCTTGATGGTTTCGGCCTGGAACATCAGCGGGACGATTTCCGCGAGGCCGCCGAAAGACACCGCCACGGCCACCAGGATGGCCATCAGGCCGACGTTCTTTTCGATCTTTGCGTGCATATGGCTCATGTCTGTTCCCTCAGGCACGCGCATCGGCAGCGTCGGGCGGCAGCACCGGCTGCGGTGCTGTGCTAGCGGCGGACAGCTGGAAAGTCCGCAGCACGTTCCAACCCATCACCAGCATGCCGCTCAGCACGATCAGTCCACCGCCGAGGCGGAACAGGAAGTACGGCTTGGTGGCGTTGAGCGCTTCGACGAACGAGTACACCAGCGTGCCGTTCTCCGGATCGGTAGCGCGCCACATGAGTCCCTGCGTCACGCCGGCGATCCACATCGAGGCGATGTAGACGACCAGACCGATCGTGTGCAGCCAGAAGTGCAGGTCGATCAACTTGGTCGAATACATCTTCGGCAGATTGAGCAGACGCGGCAGCATCGCGTAGATGGAACCGATCGAGATCATCGCGACCCAGCCGATGGCGCCCGAGTGCACGTGGCCGATGGTCCAGTCGGTGTAGTGACTGAGCGAATTGACCGTCTTGATCGACATCATCGGTCCCTCGAACGTGCTCATCATGTAGAACGAGAGCGAGACGATGAGGAACTTGAGGATCGGATCGGTACGCAGCTTGTGCCACACGCCCGAGAGCGTGAGGATGCCGTTGATCGCACCGCCCCACGACGGCGCCAGCAATACCAGGGAGAACACCATGCCCAGCGACTGCGCCCAGTCCGGCAGCGCCGTGTACTGAAGATGGTGCGGACCGGCCCACATGTACACGGCGATCAGCGCCCAGAAGTGCACGATCGACAGTCGGTAGGAGTAGATGGGGCGGCCGGCCTGCTTGGGCACGAAGTAATACATCATGCCGAGGAAGGCGGTGGTCAGGAAGAAACCGACCGCGTTGTGGCCGTACCACCACTGCACCATCGCGTCGACCGCGCCCGAGTACACCGAGTACGACTTGAACCAGCCGGCCGGAATGGCGAGGTTGTTGACGATGTGCAGCAGCGCGATGGTGATGATGTACGCGCCGTAGAACCAGTTGGCGACGTAGATGTGCTTCACCTTGCGTAGGGCGATGGTGCCGAAGAACAGCACGCCATAGGCGACCCACACGACCGTGATGAGCAGGTCGATCGGCCATTCCAGCTCGGCGTACTCCTTGCCCTGGGTAAGACCCAGCGGCAGCGTGATGGCGGCGGCCACGATCACCAGCTGCCATCCCCAGAACACGAACGAAGCCAGCTTGTCCGAGATCAACCGGACATGGCAGGTGCGCTGCACGGTGTAAAGGCTGGTGGCGAACAGTGCCGAACCGCCGAACGCGAAGATCACCGCATTGGTATGCAATGGGCGAAGACGTCCGTAGCTGAGCCACGGCAGATCGAAATCGAGGCCCGGCCAATACAGCTGGGCGGCGATGATCACGCCGACGAGCATACCGACCACGCCCCATACCACGGTCATCACGGCGAATTGCCGGACGACCTTATCGTTGTAACTCCCCTCGACGCCCACCATGAGGCCCACTCCTAGGCTTAACTGAACGGCGGGAAGTCTGTGGGGCAGGCCTCAGATCACAGTTGATCTAGATCAAGGGCGACCGGGGCAAACGCTGTCGCGGTTTGTCGCAGGTCAAATTTGAGGACCGTCATATCTCTTCATCGCGAAAAAGAGATATATACTTGGAATAACCCTTTCAGGACCCTTGCGATGCCCTCCATCAGCTTTGAGTTCTTTCCGCCCAAGACCGACGAGCAGCGCGCCCAGCTGGACCAGGCCGCCGCCCTGCTGAAGTCGCTTTCGCCTGAATACGTGTCAGTGACCTTCGGCGCCGGCGGTTCGACGCTGAGCTATACCGGCGAAACCGTGGCGAGGCTTCACGGCAACCATGGCCTGAACGTGGCGCCGCACCTGTCCTGCGTGGGCGGAACGCGGGCCGAGCTGGCCGAGCTGCTGGATGCCTACCGGGCCGCCGGGTACCGCCGTATCGTGGCGTTGCGCGGCGACCTGCCCTCGGGCATGGCCAGCACGGGCGACTTCCGCTACGCCTCGGAGTTGGTGCGCTTCATCCGTGAACACACGGGCGATCACTTCCACATCGAAGTGGCGGCCTACCCGGAAACCCACCCACAGGCCGACAACGCCCTGGCTGATCTTCGGCACTTCAAGGCCAAGGTGGATGCGGGTGCGAATGGCGCGATCACGCAGTACTTCTTCAACGCGGACGCCTATTTCCGCTTCGTCGATGACGTGCGTCGTCTCGGTGTCGAGGTGCCGATCGTCCCGGGCATCATGCCGATTTCCAACTTCTCGCAGCTCAAGCGCTTCTCCGACCAATGCGGTGCGGAAATTCCCCGCTGGATCGTCAAGCGCATGCAGGCCCATGGCGACGATGCCGCGTCGATTCGCGAACTCGGCGCCGACGTGGTGGCCGAGATGTGCCGCCGATTGCTGGAGGGCGGTGCACCGGGGCTGCACTTCTACACGCTGAATCGGGCCCGGGCCACGCAAGCGGTATTGAACCGACTGCACAGTTGAGTGATGCCGCCGGGCGTAAGCTCGGTGGATGCTTCGTTATGGCCTACTGCTACTCGTCTTTTTGTCCCTGGGCGCCCGGGCGCAGGACGGTATCCACCGCTGCGTAAGCCCTGAGGGCACGCCGCTGTTCACGGACCAACCGTGCGCGGCACTGCAGGCCACACCGGTCACGCCGCCGAGGGACGAAGCTGCTGCCGGTACCGCAACGGCCACACTTGCCGCACCGCCTCCCGTGCTTTGTGCCTCCACGGTCTCGGAGCTTCGCCAGAGTGTGCTCGATGCCTTCTCTACCCGCGATCCGAATCGACTCGCCGGCTTGATGCTATGGGGTGGCTATGGGCGTGAGAGCGTCGTGGCGGACATACGTTCGCTGGGTGGTCTGATGCAACGCCCCTTGTTGGGCATTGGGGACGATTCCGCCGATGACGGCGAAAGCCCCGCCACCGCCGCATCATCCGTGGCAGCGCCTCCGACGTCCGCAGGCGAAGAGCGTCAGCTGGTGGTGCGGACGGCCGCTGGCGATGGCAGTGGCCAACCCCATGAAACACGCTTCGATGTCGTGCGGCGTTCGGGGTGCCTGTGGCTGCGGGGCCGCGGCTGAAAGGTGATCACAACGCTCCCGGGGTTATCATGGTGCGATTTTTCCCCGGAGCATCGACATGGCGCAGCAGTACCCCGACTGGATCTGGCAGAACGGCGTGATCAAGCCTTGGCAGGAGGCCACCACGCACGTCATGGCCCATGCGTTGCACTACGGCTCATCCGTGTTCGAAGGCATCCGCAGCTACGCGACGCCCGATGGCGCGGCGATCTTTCGCTTGACCGACCATCTCAAGCGCCTGTACCAGTCGGCCAAGATCTACGACATGACCCTGCCCTACACGCAGGACGAGCTCGCCGCGGCGTGCCGCGAGGTGGTGCGCAAGAACGGCCTCCATGCGGCTTACCTGCGTCCGGTGGCATACCGCGGCCTGGGCGGTTTTGGCCTTTCGGCGGAAACGCCGATCGACGTGGCTGTCGCGGCATGGCCGATGGGCCCGTATCTCGGTCCCGAGGCACTGGAGAACGGCATCGACGCCTGCGTGTCGAGCTGGCAGCGCTTCGCGCCGAACACCATTCCTGCGGGCGCGAAGGCCGGCGGCAATTACCTCTCCGGCCAGTTGATCGCGCGCGAAGCGCGTCGTCTCGGTTTCGGCGAAGGCATCGCCATGGCGTCCACCGGCCTGCTCAGCGAAGGTGCCGGCGAGAACCTGTTCCTCGTGTTCGACGGCGTGCTTCACACCACGCCCGCCAGTGCCTCGATCCTCACCGGCATTACGCGCGATACGCTCAAGACGCTTGCGCGCGAAGACGGCATCGAAGTGATCGAGCGCGATATTCCCCGCGAATACCTGTACCTGTGCGATGAGCTGTTGATGTGCGGCACGGCAGCGGAAATCACCCCGATCCGCTCGGTGGATGGCAAGAAGGTCGGCAGCGGCAAGGGTGGCCGCGTCACGCGCCGCCTGCAGGAACTGTTCTTCGGCCTGTTCAACGGCAAGACCAACGACCAGTGGGGTTGGCTGGAACCGTTGTAAGCACCAGGACCTCGATGCGCGATCGGCTTCTGAACAGGCGCCGATCGCGCATTGGGTGCGTTCCTACCGGGTGATTTCTAAAACTCGGTCAGGCAAAGACGATGCTCGCGATCGCACCATTGGTGCCAGTGCGCGGACGCATCGATACTTCCCAGCCGTAGAGGTCGCACAGGCGACGCACGATGGCCAGGCCCAGGCCTGCGCCGCTGCCGCCGGCACCTTCTCCGCGCACACCTCGCTGGAACAGGCGTTCGGCATCTTCGGGCTTGATGCCCGGTCCTGTATCGATGATCTCGATGCGATCGCCTGTGATTTCCACCGTCACCGTGCCTTCCAGCGTGTACTTGATCGCATTGCCGATCAGGTTGGTCAGCGCCACCGACAACACGGACGCCGGCGCATTGACACTCAACGGCTGCTTGACCAGCAACTCGATACTGATCGGCTTGTCGCGCATCTGCGGACGCTGGCTCTCGATCACGTCGGACGCGACTTTCGCGACCTCGGTAGTCTCGCCGCGCGTGGGGCCGCGACGTTCCGCACGCGACAGCAGCAACAATGCTTCAATGAGTTCGGTCGCCTGACGCGACGAACGCTCGATGCGCTTGAGGCGCTCGCGCAGTTTGTCGGTGAGATCGGGCGAGCCCTGCAGCAGCTCGGTAGTGCTGGCGATCACCGCCAACGGCGTGCGCAGTTCGTGGCTCACATCCGAGTTGAATTCGCGATCGCGCTCGACCATGGCGGTAAGGCGTTGCGAGTACTCATCGAGCGCCAATGCAAGCTCACCGACTTCATCGTCGGCAAAATGCGGCGCGAGGGGCTCTGCCTTGCCAGTCTTGCGAAAGTCGCGCAGGCGGCGTGCGAGCTCGCTGACAGGTTTGAGCACCTTGCGCGAAAGCCAGAGGCCGAGCACCAGCGACAGCAGGCCAAACAGGAAAACCGCACCGATCACGCTGAACAACAACTGCTGCTTCCCCAGTTCTTCGCGCGACACGTCATAGCGCAGAAAACTGATGATGCCGTTCTCGCGATAGACGGCTAGCTTGTAATGGTGGCGCTGACCATCAGGCTCATTTTCATAGATGTCATGCACCCCCGTATCCAGATTCTGCCACGCGAGTGGAGCGCGGTAGATGGTACGGTCGCTGTACATGCTGCCGGTCAGCAGGCGTGAGCCCTGCGGCGCACCGGGATGTTGTTGCGCCTGCTGATTGGCCCAGCGGGCATCATCCAGCAGGCTGGAGTTGACCAGCTGATCCTCGACGCGGCTGCGAATATTCAGCGCCGCGAATGCAAACAACGCGCTGAGGCCGAAGCCGAACAGCGCGAACGAGACAACCAGGCGAAACCTGAGCTTACGCCTGGACTGCATCCGGTTCGACCATTCGGTATCCGATACCGTGCCGCGTGTGGATCAGCGGCTTTTCAAACGGCTTGTCGATCGCGGCGCGCAGGCCATGGATATGCACGCGCAACGAATCGCTGTCGGGCAGCTCCTCGCCCCACACGCGCTGCTCCAGATCCTGGCGCGTCACCACCGAAGGGCTGGCTTCCATCAGCGCCTGCAACAGCTTGAGGCCGATCGGGTTGAGCTGGATCGACTTGCCTTCCCGGGTGACGGTAAGCGTGTCGAGGTTGTAGGTCAGATCGCCGACCTTGAGCACGCGGCTCTGCGGACCCTTGCCTCGGCGCGCGAGCACTTCCAGGCGCGCGGCCAGTTCCTGCAGCGCAAAGGGCTTGGTCATGTAGTCGTCGGCGCCGGACTCGAAGCCGGTGAGCTTCTGCTCCAGCGCATCGCGCGCGGTGAGCATCAGGATCGGCGTCTGCTTGTGTGCCTCGTGGCGCAGCTTGCGTGCGACGTCGAGGCCATCCATGCCTGGCAGGGTCAGGTCGAGCACGATCACGTCGAAATCGTGCACGACGGCCAGGTGCAGGCCGGTCACGCCATCGCCGGCGAAGTCGACCACATGTCCGCGGTCTTCCAGATAATCGCCGATGTTGGTTGCGATATCGCTGTTGTCTTCGATTACCAGTACGCGCATGCGTCCTCCATACGCAGCCGGCATAGGGGCCGGCCGAGGGCCCAAGCTTAACAACTTGGGTGACGGGAGAGGGGCTTCCGGCGGACGCCAAGCTGAATAAACCTGTCGACCGGCAAGAAAAAAGCCCAGGCTCGCTGACATGACGTCGCTCGCCTGGGCTCAAGCTACTGCCCCGATACCGTAATCTGCTGTCACCAGACCTTTCGGTTGAAGTGCCAAGCAAATTGCAGTGGGGACTTTATAGGGGTCGCAGAGTTACGGTGCGGTTAATCGGTCCTCACCCACTCGTTAACCTTCAGACGACAGTTATCCAGTGCGCCATCACGCGTTGCTCACGCGCTCGTCGGCCGCTTCAGTTCGAAGAACCTTCTATCGCACCCTGGCGTCCCGTTTCTTCCGGCCAACGACAGATGTGCGTACCGGTAACCACCTGGCAACCGACGCGCGCCTGGATTTCCCGGCTGTTGGTGCTACCCGCGCCGCCATCCAGACTGAAGGCCATGACTTGGCGATAGCGCTCGGAAAGCAGATGGCCGGGGGGCACCGAATACACCCATCCACGCATGGCCACCAGCGCTGCCTGTTCGAAGACACCCGCAGGGTCGGCATTCACGACACGCATGTCTTGCACGGAACCGTCGCTCGCGAGACTGAACTCGATGACGACCTTGCCTTCGATACCTTTCTCCAGCGCACCTGCAGGATAGATCGGCTTGCGAATCCGCAACGGTGTCAGGGCCGGTGAACTGACCTCAGTCGCCTGGACGTGCACGGGTATGGCCGCTGCCCGATGTGGTGCGAGGTTGGCGATCGCCAACGACAAGGTGCCAGGAGCCGCCAACGCCGGCGCTGCGCCGGGCAAGCCGACGGGCGCCAGCGGCTCGTCCGGCGACTCAGCGTCCACCGTCACCGGGCGCTGCAACAGCGCGCTGGTCGGCCTGAGATTGGCAGGATGCCAGGCCTGCTGCAGCGATTGCGCCAGCGGCAGCACGATGAGCGACGCTGCACGTGGCACCGGCCCGAGCAGGTCAGGCACGCCTTCGCGCTTGAGTGTCAGGCCAAGCACCAGCGTGGCGACCATGCCCACCGCCAGCAAGGCTCCCGAATAGGGCCGCGAGGGTGTCGCCGCCATGGCGCCGTGGTCGGAAGCCATCTGATGGACGCGGTCCAGCAACACACCGCCGCTGGCCGCCAACATCATGGGGGCCGCCTGCTGCATGCTGCCGAGCGCCGAGAGCGCCCTTGCCAGATCGCGCCAATTGCCGCCGTGGACGGAGAGCGCCATCTGATCGCAGCAGATTTCGCGCTCGTTCCGCACGTCAGTGGAGATCCAATGCACGACGGGATGGAAGAAGAACAACGTTTCCAGCACGACCTGGAAGAAATTCACCAAGGGATCCAGGCGCTTCAGGTGCGCCAGCTCATGGGCGAGGATCAGCTCCAGTTGCGCGCGCGGGAACCCGGTTGCCATCGCCAGCGGCAGCACGATGACGGGCCGGAACCAACCCACCAGCAACGGCGTATCGACCACGCCGCTCCATACGAGCGAGATGCGACGACGCATGCCGAAGCGCTCGGTGAGCCGTAACAGCATCCGGACCATCGGGCCTTCGTCTTCGAGCCCCGAAGCCACCAGCCCCCGGAGTCCACGCCATTGGCGCCACACGCGCACCGACAGCACCAGCACACCGGCCAACCAGAGCACGGCAAGCCAAGGCGTGATGCCGAACCGTCCACTGACGTGATCGAGAATGGACGCCGGCGACTCGCCCAGGCTGCCTGCCGCGATCACCACCGGATCGAGCATTACATGCTGCGAAGGCAGCGTCGCTGGCTGCCGCAGCAGCCACGCCATGGTCAGCATGGGACACACCGCGAGCACGGCCATGGTCGCCACGCCCAGCCGGTAGCGTGCCGCTCCCCTGGGCAGTGCCGCGCGCAGGACCGCATATGCCACGCCAACCAGCAGACCCTGCCACAGGAAATGCAGCAGGGTCACACCCAGCAACTGCAGGGTCTCGAGGAAAATATGCGAAGAAGCCATCATGGCGTCTCCTGATCGAGTTTGTTCAGGAGGTCGCGGATCGCGCGCAGTTCCTCGCGCGTGGCGCGCTGCGTACCCAGGGCGTGCAAAACCAATTGGGACGACGAACCGTCGAAAACGCGGTTGACGATGTCGTACAGGAAGCGCTTTTGCGTCCTTTCCTTGCTGACCGCCGGACGGTAGACATGGGCGCGCGCCGCATCGTCGCGCTCCACCAGTCCTTTGCCATGCATGACCTGAAGCAACTTCAAGGCCGTCGTATAGCCACCGCCCTCGCCCAAGGCTTCGTGCACTTCGCGCACCGTGCACGGCCCCAACCGCCACAACACGCGAAGAATCTCGAGCTCAGCCACCGTGGGCTTGGGCGCGTCTGGCTTGGATGCTTTCATGTGCCTCCCCCAGCGCCTAGTTAAGGCATCAGGCCCCGGCACACACCGGGGCCTTATCAACATCAACCGCCGTTGCGGTTCTGCACAGCGTGCGTCGCGGTGTCCTGCATGAACTTCTGGCTGTCGCGGCGACTGCGTTCGATCTCGCCGTAGGTACGGCAGGTCGACTTGGGCAGCAGCGAGCCGGTCGGCGCCGCGCGTTCGCAGATCACCTTGTTGCCGTCGCGCTTGGTCAGGATGGAATTGATGGCTTCCTGGTCATTCACCAACTTGATCTTGGTGTCCTTGTCCATCTTGTCCGTGGTGTCGTACTTGTCGAACGCCGCCTGCATGTCGCTGAAGTGCGAATCGATGGCAGTGCGCTCTTCCGAGGTCACGAATTCGTAGCGGCCACCCGGTTCCATCAGCTTGTGCACCGCAGCCGTCTGCGCGGTGAAGTCTTCCTTGTCCTGCGCCTTGACGACCACTTCGTCCTTGCTGGCAAACGCAGAACCGGCCGCTAGGCACATTCCCAGGCCGAGCATCCAGATCTTGAACTTCATACTTCTCCCCTCCGCGACCATGCCGTATCCCGACATGGGATAACACGCAGTATCGTCCGCAACCATCCTAATCAGGCTGTCAGGCGGCTGTCAACGAAGATGTTCGTACTACGGATGTCGTAGTCCGCCCGCCTGTTCAGCGAGCCCGACCGACGTTCTGTTCAAGGAGTTTGACGATCTCACCGGACACATCCACGCCCGTGACCGTCTCGATGCCCTCCAGGCCAGGCGAGGCGTTTACCTCAAGCAACAGCGGGCCACGGTTCGAACGGAGAATATCCACGCCTGCGACCCCCAAGCCAAGTGCCGAAGCCGCCTGAACGGCGATGCGGCGCTCTTCCGCGCTCAGCACCGCCACACTGGCCGAGCCGCCACGGTGCAGATTCGCCCGGAACTCGCCCGGGCTGGCTTCACGTTGCATGGCTGCGACGACCTTCTTGCCAACCACGAAGCAGCGCAGATCGCTGCCCTTGGCCTCGGCAATGAATTCCTGGACCAGGAAATTGGCGTAGAGGCCGCGAAAGGCTTCGATCACGCTTTGCGAGGCGCTGCGTTTTTCCGCCAGCACGACGCCAGTGCCCTGGCTGCCCTCGTTGAGTTTGATCACATGCGGTGGCTCGCCGAGCGTCGCGAGCACGTCGGCGGTATCGTCCGGATTGTCGCCAAACACCGTGGCAGGCATATCCAGGCCCTTGGCAGCGAGAATCTGCAGGCAGCGCAGCTTGTCGCGTGCACGCAGCACGGCATCCGATGAATTGGGCGTGTACACGCCCATCATTTCCAGCTGGCGCAACACCGCCGTGCCGTAGAACGTGCTGGTTACGCCAATGCGCGGAATGACGGCATCGATACCGCGCAGGGCCTTGCCCTTGTAGCGGATTGACATGTTGCCCGGCGCGATGCGCACGTAGCAGCGCAGCGGATCGAGCACGCGCACCACATGCCCGCGCTCGCGCGCGACGTCGACCAGTCGCTGGGTGGAATACAGGCGGGCGTTCCGCGACAGGATGGCGATCTTCATGAAACACCCATGGGGTCGACCAGCACCGGTCGCGGCTGTGTGTAGGAAAGAGCAGGGTCGACCGCAAAGCGCCCTTCGAGCGCGGTGCGTCCCAGCAACATGGGAAACAGCATATGGCGACGATCAGTCAAATTGATGTCGACCGCAAAACGCCTGCCCGCCAGCAGCACATCGGTACGGATGAACCAGCGCAGGGTCCGTCGCCCGCCGGTGTCCGTCACGGCACGGCGGTCGAGCGCCGGGGTTTCGCAGGCGATGGCGACGCGGTGGCGCCCGCCTACGTTCACTGCAAACCGCAGCCACGTATCACCGTTGCGGTCGAAACTCTCCAGCGCATCCACATGCAACGAACTGCTGCGCGCCCCGGTGTCGAGCTTGGCTTTGAGCAGGCCGATGCCGAGTGTCGGCAACGCCAAACGCTCCCGCCAGCCGAGGGTGATCACATCCGCCATTATCAGCGCACGCCGCAGGGTTACGTGTAAGGGAGCTCGGTGGGGTCGAGTTGGAGCGGGTGAAGGGAATCGAACCCTCGTCAGTAGCTTGGGAAGCTACAGCTCTACCATTGAGCTACACCCGCATCGTCGGGCGATGGTAACCCGGCGCCGCGGAATTTTGGAACTGTCCACGCAGTTCAACACCGCATGAACCGGACATGGCGGCCCGCTGAATCGTCGATGGCGCGAACTCCCGCCAGTCCTTGCTAGCGCCAGACCAGCGGTCCGCATAATGCGTACGTCGACGCCCGGCCATGCTCATGCGTTTTACGGACTACGACACCTGCCGGCGCGCGGGCAGCGCGCCATGTTCCGGAGAATTCCATGCGTGCGCTTTCCACCTTGCTCGCACCGACGCAAAACTGGCGATGGATGGCCTCGGCCCTGCTGGCTTGCGTCAGCTGCCTGGCCCAGGCGCAAACCCAGGCGCCGCCCGACGATGGTGGCGCCGGCGATCCGCCGTCCCGCGTCGCTCGCCTGTCCTATCGAACCGGCGACGTGAGCTTGCTCCCGTCCGGCGAGAAGGATTGGGGCGATGCCAGCGTCAACCGCCCGCTGACCACGGGCGATCGCGTTTCCACCGGCCAGGCCGGTCGCGCCGAACTCGAGCTCGGCGGCGGTACGTTGCGCATCGCCGACGATACCGACTTCGGTTTCCTCACCCTCAACGACCAGCTGAGCCAGGTGGAGCTCACCCAGGGCACGCTGAACCTTTCCGTGCGCGGATTGGCTGAAGGACAGAGCTACGAGATCGACACGCCCACAGTGGCGCTGGTGGTCGACCAACCGGGCACCTACCGCGTAGACATCAGCGACGATGGCAAATCCACGCGCATCATCGACGTCGATGGCCGCGCGGTGGTCTACGGCGAAGGCGGCGCCCAACGCACCCTGGTAGGCGGGCGCACCTACGAGTTCGGCGATTCGGCGCTGAACAACGTGACGATCAGCGACACCGACGGCGGCGACGACTTCGATGCGTGGTGCAACAGCCGCGATCGGCGCTACGCCACCTCCGATACGGGGCGCTACGTTTCCAACGAAGTCGTGGGTTACCAGGACCTCGATCAATACGGCAACTGGCAGGCCGACCCCGACTACGGGCAGGTCTGGTATCCGAGCAACGTCGCCGCTGACTGGGCACCTTATCGCGACGGCCACTGGGCCTATGTGGGCCCGTGGGGCTGGACCTGGGTGGATGACTCGCCGTGGGGCTTCGCGCCTTACCACTACGGGCGCTGGGCGTACGTGCGCAGCCGCTGGTGCTGGGTGCCCGGCCCGGTATCGGTGCGGCCGGTCTATGCACCCGCCCTCGTGGCGTTCGTGGGCGGCGCTGGCTTTGGTGTGTCGGTGGGGATCGGCGCCGCACCGGTGGGCTGGTTCCCGCTGGGTCCGGGTGAGGTTTACAACCCGTGGTATCGCGCCAGCCGCGGCTACTACACCAACGTCAACATCACCAACATCTACGTGCGCAACAACCGCCAGGTGGTGATCAACAACATCAACAACCACTACAACTACTTCCGCGAAGGCCGGCCGATGCCGAACGAGCGGTACTTCAACCGCGAAGCGCCACGCGCCTTCACGGCGATGTCCCGCCAGGACTTCGCCTCGGCACGCAACGCCGAACGCCACATGATGTCGGTGGATCCACGCCACTTCGCCAATGCACCGGTAATGGCGCGAGGCGTCGATGTGCAGCCGGGTCGCGCAAGCTTCGTGCCGCCGCGCAATGGCAATGGCCGAAACCTGCCGACCGGCGGCTTCAACCGCGAGGTGGTCGCCCGCAATGCGCCCGCTATGCCGTTCGCGGACCGCAACCCCGGGGTCGCCAATGCAGCCGGGCCGCGCAATGTGCCAGCACCCACCCATGTGCGCATGCTCAATGGCCCTTCCGGCGGCAATCGCCCGGGCCCCATGGGGCGCACCGCCAATTCGCCCGATGAACGCGCTTTCCCCGCTAACCGCAACGGCGTCCCCATGCCGGGCGCGAACCGGCCGGCCGCGCCAAACAATGGCCCGGACAACGCCCGTTTCAATCGTCCGCAGCCTGAGGACAACCGCGCGGCCGGCGCCCCCGACATGCGCCGCCAGCCCATGCCCGCCAGTGAAGCTCCCACCATGCGGCCGGGCGAGTTGCCGTCGGCAAGGTTTGCCCGCCCACAGGGTGGCGAGGGTCGCGTTCCGCCGAACGAACGTCCCAGCCCGAACAACCAGCCTCGTCCGGGCGTGAGCTATATCCCCAACGCGGACGCCGATCGTGCGGCGCGTGCCCAGCCGCAACCCGGGACGCTGCCCAATACGCCGCGTTTCGAGCGCGCACAGCCGACACCCCAGGACACTCCGCATCCGACGCCAAACCAGAACAATGCCCAGCGCTTCCAGCGTGAGAACGCAGCGCCTCGCCCTGAGCCCCAGCAGCCGCGGTTCGTCCAGCAACCGCGCGAAGTGCAGGCACCGCGCGAGATGCCGCAACAAAGGGAAATGCAAGCACCGCGAGAAATCCCGCAGCCACGTGAAATGCAGGCGCCACGGGAGATGCCGCAGCCGCGTGAGGCGCCTCAACAGCGAACCTACCAACCGCCTCGCGGATACGAGCCGCCGCGCGCCAACCCGCCACCACAGCAGCAGCCACGGCCGGCCCAGAACAACCAATCGGGCGGCCATGAGGACCGTCGCCCGCCAAAGAAAGACGACCAGCACAACTGACGCGCCCGTTTGCCATCGTTCGCACGAAAAAGCCCGGTTATGCCGGGCTTTTTCGTGCGATTCGGGCATCCCGGGTCGTAGGCGCTACAATATACGGATGTACATCACGCTCAATGGCAGTCCGCGTGACTGCGCCTCCGCCACGACCGTCGCCCAGTTGCTGCAGGAGGCCGGTTACGGTGGCCGCCGCGTCGCCGTGGAAGTGAACCACCAGATCGTCCCACGCAGCCAGCACACCAGCTACGTGCTCGCGGAAGGCGATCAGGTCGAGATCGTCCACGCCATCGGCGGCGGTTGATCGCCGTAACCCTCCCCGCCGGTGCCCAAGGCATCGCATGCAGCCCGAAGATGACACGATGAACACCAAGACGTTCGATTCCGCCGATCCGCTGATCATCGCCGGCAAAAGCTACGGCTCGCGCCTACTCACAGGCACTGGCAAATACAAGGATTTCGACGAGACCCGCGCTGCCACCCAGGCCGCTGGCGCCGAGATCGTCACCGTGGCCATCCGCCGCGTGAACATCGGTCAGGATGCCAGCCAGCCCAACCTGCTGGACGCGCTGCCTCCCGAAGAGTTCACCCTCCTTCCCAACACGGCCGGCTGCTACAACGCGGTCGACGCGGTGCGCACCTGCAAGCTGGCGCGCGAGCTGCTCGACGGCCACAAGCTGGTGAAGCTGGAAGTGCTGGGCGACCAGCGCACGTTGTTCCCGGACGTGGTGGAAACCCTCAAGGCCGCCGAAACCCTGGTCGCCGACGGTTTCGACGTCATGGTCTACACCAGCGACGATCCGATCCTGGCCAAGCGCCTGGAAGAGATCGGCTGTGTGGCCGTGATGCCGTTGGCTGCGCCGATCGGTTCGGGCCTGGGTATCCAGAACCGCTACAACCTGCTTGAGATCATCGAGAACGCCAAGGTGCCGATCATCGTCGACGCTGGCGTGGGCACGGCCTCCGACGCGGCGATTGCGATGGAACTGGGTTGCGACGGCGTGCTGATGAATACGGCCATTGCCGGCGCCAAGGATCCGGTGCTGATGGCGCATGCGATGAAACTGGCGATCCAGGCCGGACGTGCCGCCTTCAAGGCCGGACGCATTCCGCGCAAGCGCTTTGCATCGGCGTCCAGCCCGATCGACGGCACCATTGGCTGAAGTTTTTCGCTGACGGCGTGTCCAACTCGGCCACACCGTCAAAGCAGATCGCAGATGTTTATCCGCCTGTCCGCCTGTCGGGCGGAAAGTTTTATCCGGATCCCGCATGACCCACGATCACGACGACGCCAGCAAGCCCGAATACATGCGCCGCATCCGCAGCTTCGTGCTGCGGGAGGGCCGCATGACGCCGGCACAGCAGCGCGCCTTCGACGAGCACTGGGCTCGCTTCGGCATCGACTACTCGGGAACCCCCCAGAACTACGCCGAGCGTTTTGGCCGTCCGGCCCCGCTCGTGCTGGAAATCGGCTTCGGCAACGGCGAGGCCTTGGCATGGGCGAGCGAACACGACCTCGCTCGCAACTTCATCGGCGTGGAAGTGCATGGCCCGGGCGTAGGTCGCCTCATGAATGCGCTGGCTGCTCGCGATGCGCAGAACGTGCGCCTGTACAAGCATGACGCCGTGGAAGTGCTCGAAAACGAGATTCCCGAAGGCACGCTCGCCGAAGCACGCATCTGGTTTCCCGATCCCTGGCACAAGAAGCGCCACAATAAGCGCCGCATCATCCAACCGGAATTCGTCGCACTGCTCGCATCGCGCATGGCATCGAACGGCTTGCTGCATCTGGCGACCGATTGGCAGCCGTATGCGGAATACATGCTCGAAGTAATGGAAGCCGCCCCCGCATGGCGCAATGCCGTCGCTCCCGGTCAGTATGCAGAGAAACCCGACTGGCGCATCGAGACCCATTTCGAACGCCGCGGGCTAAAGCTCGGTCACGGCGTGTGGGATCTCTTGTATTTCAAGCGATAACTGGCGCGCCACGGCCCGTATTTACCATCACACCTATGCTCGCACCGGCCAGGGTCTCCTGTGAGGCCAATAGCAAATGGCCGCCTATATCCGTACCGAAAGCCTGCGCCGTTTAGTTGTAGTCGAACGTAAATACCATGGCGGACTCGACGGAGCCTGGGATAACGGAGCCTCCCGTGCCGACGTACTGCATATTGTAGGTATAGCTCGCGAGTGCGCCCGCGGCCAGCTGCCCCTGGTCAATACGCGAACGCAGCGGCACAGCGTGACCATCGGTGTCTGTGAGCTGAAGTACGACGCCAGCCGCATTACCCGCTGCGCCTGGATTGCGGATATTCAAGGTTCCATTCGTCTCGTTAGCCACAGTGATAGCGGGTGCCGCATCGAACGTCAGGCCCACGTTGACCGTACTGTCGCACGACTGGGAAATGGTGAATCCGGTTGAGCCGGCGCCGGCCCCACTGACCAGGGTGGCAGCGCTCACCGGTGGCAACCTCACCACGGACGGGAACACTAAAGTGCATGCAATTTCTCGCACGCTCAGCGACCCACTGAAACCAATGGCGTTCCTGGTGCCACCGATGGCCGTGGAGGCCGTATTGGTTCCCGTCAGGCCATTGCCCTGGTATACGCCGAAGCCAAAATACGTCTGGCTCTGATTCAATACGCCGCCTGCGATATCCCCGGTCTTTACGAGCTCGATAGTCACCGTGAAGTTGTACGTCATATCAGCGTTCAGGGTTCCCAGGCTCGCTCCCCTGGTATCACAAGTAATACCTGCTGCATTCTGCATGGGCTGTCCGCGCGAGTTGCGCAGACGAATGCCTACGCCTGCCAGGCCCGTGCTGTAGACGCCCGGCATGACTTCTGTTCCCGTACCGTAGTAACAAGAAATAATAGGTGCGCCTGGTTGCTGTGTCCCACCCTGGCTACAGCTTCCAACGAAGGTATAGCTGTAGCGCGTACCGGGAATCATATCTCCAGTACCCAAGCGGCTCGCCGCAACGACCGACGTGTTCACCGGCTCTGAGTAGGAGAGATTGAAGGAAGTGTTCGTGCATGCCGCGTGCGCCTGCGGAGCCAACCAAGCGGCTCCGAACAGAAGTGCGAGCATGCAGAGCCACCTGCCAAGGCGACGCCGTCCGGATGGTTTAACGTGGTTAGTAGACATGGATGACCTAAGAATTTCCGACTACCGTCAATCCGACGAGATACGCGATCGGATACTTTTCAGCGACACACTGCATTGATCGTAGATAGCGCCGGCGTCTCGACGCCCTGGTCGCGCGAACCGAGCGCATACTTGATGCGACATTGTTCATCGGATCGATCTCCCCATCGAACCGTCAACTCGTCACCCTCTTCGCCACCGCGTACGAAGATCTGCCCGCCCTGCCCCATCGAACCGATGCTCTGCCCATCCCTACCTAGCACCTCGGCACCGAAAGGAATGGCGCTTCCATCCACTTTCAATGCTCGAATCAGCGCGGCCCGCCCACTGACCGTAGCGAACTTGAGCGCCACCACCGCGCCGGCGCGAGGCGCGGTCTGCAGGCGCGTGGTTTGCAGTTCAACGTCACTGGAAGTGCCCGAAGGATCAAGCATGACGTCATTCATGCGATAGGGCACGAGATTGGTAGCCACCGCATAACCTCGACTATCCACGGTGGTTTGCCCGCTGCTGACCACCCGCGCACCCTTGGCGTCCGGCGCATGCACAATGCCAATGGCACTGTTGAGGTCAAGCTGAGGCGCGAGCGTCACACCACCGCCATGGACCACCACACCACCAGCCGCGCTGATGGACGCCTGATCGTAATGTTGCGAGTAGGAATAACTGCCATTGAGATTGGCGTAGGGCGCCTGCCAACCAAGGTTTCCGCTGGCTGAGCTTTGCGATCGACTATTGCCGCCGTCACCATAGGACAGATTGGCGCCATAGCTGACTTGGCTGCCACGACCCAGCGTGCCGTTCACCCCCAGGCGATCACTGCTACCCACGGCGTCGTCATGCGTGGAAGAAAACTCAACCATGGGCCTGTTGCGGATGGATGACCCGCCCAAAGGCACCGAAAGATTTAGACCGAACTGGTTGTCGTAGTGCGCACCGTTGTACATGGGACCGGCCGTGTACGTGCGGCTGGCCGTAATGCCAAAGTTCACGCGGCGATAGCTATTGCTGTAGCCAAGCTGATAAGTGGTGGCGCTGGGCATGCCTTGCCAATAAGTGTTGCGCGATCCAGTGAAATACAACTGACCAGCCATGCCACCAAGGGTCTGGTTGACTGTCATATTGAGTCGCTGCTTGGAGCGCATCAGGCTGACCACATCCAGGTGGCTGGTGCGCCTGGAGATGATCAGGTCTTGCGTGAGGACAGCGTCTGACAGTGAAAGGAAATTGCCATTGGAGTATCGGTACGACGCCAATGCAAACGTAGTTCCGGAGGACGGAATCACCTTGGAATACGATAAACGCGTACTGTAGCCCGAGAGGGAGTCCGCTCCCCCAAACGTCGTGCGCGAATGGGTGACGTCTAGTGCGAAAGCGCCCATGGGCGTGCTGAGCGCCGCTCCACCCAGGTAGGCGTGATAGAGATTGCGATAGGTGGATTGCGCGCCACCATACAACGTCAGGCGATTGCTGATGCCTCGCTGATAGGTACCTTCCACGAAGTAAGGCTTGTCATTGCGCAACACCGCGTTGTGCACTTGGCCGCTGGTGACGGACCACCGGCTGATGCCGGGACGAAGCAACATGGGTACTGCCGAGTAAGGCACTAAAAAGCCATGTACGCTCCCATCAGCCTCGAACACACTGACGGTCAAGTCTCCGCCATAGCCTGTGGCGTACAAGTCATCGATGACGAACGGACCCGGGGCCACCGTGGTCTGGTACAGCAGATTGCCGCTCTGGCGCACCTCCACGCGTGCTTGCGTGTTGGCCGTACCTCGCACCACCGGCGCATACCCCTGCTGCGAGTCCGGTAGCATGCGATCGTCACTGTACGTAGTGACACCACGGAAGGGCGTTGTGTCGAATACGACACCCTGGGTATACCCGTCACCAACAGTGAGCTGGGCCTTCCAGCGAACTATGTCGTGCGTGGCGGTGGTATTGATGTTCGTCCAGAGCGTGCGCCCTGTACGTTGATCCCATCGTCCGGTTTCCTGGCTGCGGATGCGCCAGCCCATCACGTTCATGCCAAGGTTGAGGCCAAGGAACGCATTGATGTCGTGGCTGCTGTAGCCGTTGCTTCGTGCAGGCACGAAGGTCCCGCGTTGTACGGGGACATACCGACCGTCGTCCGACAACATGTCGTTGCCCTTGTCACTAGGCAAATAGGAGCCCCCGGGGCCGGCTATATAGTATTGCGCCCCTTGCACCTGGATCCGGTTTCCATTGGTGTCTAACGCCGTACCACCATCAGCGAGCGTCACAGCGGCATAGCTGTGATTGAGCGAATACGCGTTGAAGTTGTAGCCAAGCAGGAAGGCATTCTCACCCTGGTCCCACAGTTCGGGACTCACGTAGCCCCGAGCCCGGCGCTGCAGAGCCTCCTGTGGAATGGACACGTCGAGCCTGAGTTCGCTCACATCCATCTGTGCGGAGGCGCCCACATGAATACTGTCGATGGTGATGCATGCGTTGCTGGTATTGACCACTTGCGGATCCAGCCGCCCGACGTCCACGCCCATCTGCAGCAGCGCGGCATAGTCGAAACACGGATAGGCGATCTGGCTGCCTTCCTTACCGCGGAACTTCACGTCCTTGCGCTCGATGCGGCCATCGTTGACGTAGATATCTACGTTGTAGCTGCCAGGTAACACCGGGTTGCCACGCTCAAAGCGCGACACATCAACCGACTGGCTGGATCCGGTAAATGCGGAACTGAACTCCACGGCCGCAGTACCCGAAGCTGGACTCAACGCGGGACCCGCGAGAGGCGCGGCGGGCAGCGCCAGCGCCGCGGCGGGCGACGTCCCAAGTGCCAACATCACAAACCACGTAAGTGCTCGCACACGCACTTCGGGCGATGCCGTATCAGCAATATGGGTAACGTGAAGATGTCTTTCGCGGATCGCATTCATCGGGCCACTGCTCTTCTTGGGACAAACAGATCCTCACCGGGCGCAAGCAGCGATTCCGGAAAGAGTCTTGTTGGACTACGTGGCCTGACTGGCCTCAAAGAACTACGCGAATGAACTCAACTCGATCTTCTGAAAACTGCGAGCCAAAGCGACTCACTTGTACAGGGGCGTCAATGGATGAAGCTGACTTCGCGCGGGTTGAAGCCGCCGTAGTCGTTGATCACCGTGACAACGAGCTTGTCGCTGGCAACAGGCGAACCGGCAATAGGGAAGCTTCCTTTTCCCTTGGCAGGGCACATGCCTCCCTTGTTGACGGCCTGCAGTGGTGACGTTCCCTTGAACGAGATATCACTGAACGAAACGTTGAATGCCGTGTCGTTGGTGCACTCGACGACGTACCCACTGCCCTGCGTGACAACGTGCCAGATCACCTGATCGGGCGCTGCGTCGGTTGAGCCCGGCAAGCCCTTGGGTCGATAGAACAACTTCAGACGCGAACGCACGGCCAGTTGCATGTAGTTCTGAGCGTCGTCGCTATCTGCTTTGGGCTTGGGCGGAATTTCCAGGACGTTGAGCCAGAACACTGTTTCCCGGTCCTGCGGCAGGCTGTTGGCGCCCGTGAACATGATGCGCAGCGTCTGGCCCTTGCCTGGATCGATGCGCGCCATGGGCGGCGTAATGAGAAACGGCGCCTTGCTGGATTCCGCGCGTTCACTGGCGTTTCCCGAATCCACCCAGGCCTGGATAAGACGCGCTTCCTTGCCGTCGTTGACCACACTCAGCGATACCTCACGCTGGTCCGCGGGGTACACCATGCGTGTTCCGTTGATGGTGATGCCAGCGTAGGCGGAGCCTATGCTCGTGGCGGTCATAGTCATGGCGCACAAGGCGCGACTGAAGGCTTTCATTGCGTTGCTTTCTGGGAGCTTCAAGGGAAGGCAGGTTCCGATGCTTCGGCAAGGCCGGCAGATCGGCCTTGCCGCTGACACTCACTAGAGTGGTCAGTTGTACTGCATCACGTAGGTGAGATAGGTGTTGACCAGGCCTGGCGTCGGGATACCGCCCACCGCCAGGTACTGGGCAACGTAGTTCAGCGTTGCCGTGTTGCCTGCAATGGTGGCGGCCGGCTGGTGGTTGGCCCCAATGACCGACTGGCCATTGACGACGTTGTCGTTGATGCCCAGCAGGATCGGCTCGCTGGTGGCCGCATTGAGCATGCGCACCTCCACCTGGGTTGCGCCGCCGGACAGCTGATTGATCAGCGCGTTGGTAGCCGTATCCAGCGCGGGCGTCTGACTGGTCTCGATCCACAGGGCGGCCGTCTTGCCGTCAGTGCAGTTGTCACCGGAGAGAACAATCGAGAATGGCGTGTCGCCGGCGGTATCACCGCTGGCGGCGAACTCCGAGGTTCTGACACTCCGCAACTTCACGGTGATATCGCCACTGCCGCTGGCGGCACCGCCACCCGCGATGTTGCAGTTCACGTCGGTGACTTCACCTTTAAAGGTGATGGTCCCGTCGCTGGCGCTGGCGGCCGTCGGAGCGAGCGCTGCGAAACCGAGTACCGCAGCCAAAGCGGTCGAGATGAGTGTCTTCTTCATAAACTTGGTTGATCCTTCTCTTGAGGGAGTTGAAGCACTGGATTCGCAGACGAGCCAAATCGGAGACGGCCGGCATGAGCCGGACATCCATGTCGAAAACGTGGGGTTTCCTTCCTCGCGGGCCCGAACGGGCTACGTCGCCATTCCGCGGTCGCTACCACGAAACGCGGTCATTGTTCACTGATGGTGGACAGGCTTCTTTAGGACGAGTCTGAGATGTGCGTTTGATTTGCGGGTTCGGTCGGCACCCGCCTACGTATGGTCAGGCTTAGGCGGCGTTATTGCGGCAGACCGGCAGCCAGCCCAAGTTCACCCGGAACCGCCCGCGGCGCTTATACTCGGCACATCTCAATAAGAACCGTGCCGCCGCGTGAGTGACCCGTCACGCCTCCCCATGCCTTGCCTCGCCTCCGAGGCGGCCTTGACGCCAGGCGCAAGCGAAGGAGACGCCCGCTAGTGGGACTCGCACTCACCCCCGAAATGGTCCTGGTTCTCGGGCTGGTGGGCTTCACCATGCTCATGCTGGTGCTGGAGTGGATCCGCGCCGACATGGTGGCCCTGCTGGTGGTGGTGGTCATCGGCCTTACCGGGCTGATCCCTTCGGAGCGCGTGTTCAACGGCTTTGCCGGTAACGCCGTCATCGCGATCATCGCGATCATGATCATGGGCGCGGGACTGGATCGAGCCGGCGTACTCACGCTCACCGCCAGCTTCGTGATGCGCATGGCCCGCGGCGTGGAGTCGCGCTTGGGCGTGGTCATCAACTTGGTGACCAGCCTGTTCAGCGCGGTAATTCCCAGCCAGGCCCTCGCCGCGCTGATGATTCCCGTGACCAGCCGCCTGGCGGCCCGCACCGGCGTGCCGATTTCCCGGCTGCTTCTGCCCATGGCGTTCTGCATCCTGACCGCCACCAACACCACGCTGATCGCCAATTCGCCGCTGATTGTGCTGAACGACCTGGTGGCCAGCGCGAATGCCAACCTGCCCGCCGGCGCACACACCATTCCGAAGTTCGGCCTGTTCAGCGTCACGCCGGTAGGTTTGGTGCTGGCCTTCGCCGGCGTCGGCTTCTTCTATTTCTTCGGAAAGAAGCTGCTGCCCGAGCGGGAAGACGAGCGCCTGAAGGTGACCCCGGGGCGCACGGAAAGCTACTTCGCCGACACGTACGGCATCGTCGGCGAAACGGCCGAACTCACGGTGACGGCGGAGAGCCCGTTGGTCGGCATGAGCATCGGCGAGGTGGAGCAGCTGTACGGTGCTCCACTGATCCTGGCGATCAAGAGTGGTAATGACGCCCGCATGGCCCCGCCGGCCGACCACGTCATCTGGGTCGGTTCGGTGCTCGGCGTACTGGGCCCGCGCGAACAGCTCAACCAGTTCGCCAACAACCAGCTGTGCAAACTGTCGCCGCGCATGCGGCAGTTGGGTGAGCTGTTCAATCCTTCGCGCGCCGGTATTTCGGAAGCGGTGATCCCGCCCAGCTCCCGCTTCCTCAAGCAGACGGTCGGCGACCTCCGCCTGCGCAAGCGATACGGCATCTCGGTGTTGGCCGTGAATCGTGGCGACCAGGTCTACCGGGACGACGTGCGCTCGGTGAGCCTGCGCGCCGGTGACACGCTGGTGTTGCACTCGAGCTGGCGCGACCTAGCCCTTGCGAGCGAAGACCGCGATCTCGTGGTCGTGACCGACGTCCCCAAGGAAGAGCAACGCCCCGGCAAGATCTGGCAGGCCGTGGGCTTCTTCGTGTTGGCCAAGTGTCTGGCCTTGTTCACCCACCTCGACCTGTCCGTGGCCATGATGACTGGCGCCATCGGCATGCTGCTCACCGGCGTGCTGAACATGGACGAGGCCTACAAGGCCATCAACTGGAAAACCATCTTCGTCACCGCCTGCCTGATTCCCCTCGGTTGGTCGATGGACGCCACCGGCGCCGCGGCATGGTTGGCGCAAGGCGTGTTGCAGCATCTGGGCCACACCAACCATTGGATCCTGCAGTTGGCGCTGGCCATCCTCACCTTGCTGTTCTCGCAGGTAATGTCGAACGTCGGCGCCACCGTGATGATGGTGCCCATCGCCATCAGCGTCGCAGTTGCCACCGGCAACAACCCATCGGCCTATGCGCTGATCGTGGCCGTCTCCTCCTCCAACACCTTCCTGCTCAGCTCAGGCCACCCCGCCCTGATGATGGTCGCCGGCCCTGGTGGATACCGTGGCAAGGACTTCCTCCGCGTCGGCCTGCCACTCACCGCCATCGTGCTGGTGTTGACGTTGGTGACGATCAATTTGATGTACCACTAAGTGCCGCCAACAAGGCTCCGAAGCGCTTCAGGCTCATCTTCGAGCGATTCCGAAAGGGGCGTTGACCCAGAGATTCCCGGCAATTGATCCCATGAAATCAACCCGCCAACGCCAGTGCGAATGACAACGGCCGCACATGGCGCAGTCTTCGCGGCGCCCGGGCCGAGAATGCTACCGGCCTGCGTGTGGAGGAAGAGTATGGCAGACGTGCCTATCCAACTGCTTCTGGATCGAGGTCTGTCGCCGAGGCACCAATGCAGGCTCCGTTTGCATGCAGCGCCGGCACCTATCGACGGAATGTGGCGTTGCGCTGCGCCTCGCGGGCAAGGTCGTAGCGCGCCTGTAGCACCAGCCAATAGAGAGGGGACGTGTCCAGCACGATGGCGAGCCGTATCGCATGCCGGGGACTCATAGGTCGGGCGTCGGTGAGGAACTCCTGAGATATGGTGCCTGGATACCTGTGCGGCGAGCGACTTGCTGGTGATTCATGGTTGCCGGGAGCATGTGGTCGAGCAACAGCGCCTCGCCGGGGCCTGGTGGCTACGTCAGTGATCGCCAAGGTACAGCGCATCGCCATGCCGGCCGATGCGCCGCGAGGGCGATCATCGGAAGCGTCGTGTGTTCACTCGGGCTTGTGACCAAGCAGGCTCGCGTACTGCTGGAGGTATCGGATGGCGGTGCCCAGGCTGGCCGTGACGACCACGGGAAGCGGCTATTCAAGTGGTCTGCCGGGGAATTTCCGAGCCTGCGCGTTGCGACACTGTTCGCTGTCATGACGCAATCGTGTGAAGGCGAGCACCGCCAGGGCGACGTCACTGAGCGTGTCACGACGCGAGGTTTCGCACCTCGTCACGCGTGCGCGCGACGCGTCACCAGATGGGGGGGGTGAGGGTATCGTCAAGGGGCTGGTGATGGTTAGCGGGTCGTGTGTGTTAGTGGCGCTCACGGCCCGCGCCTCATGACTTCGTAGTCATGGTCATTCGCGAGGCCCTACAGAAAGACAGCGCGAATGACGGCCTGACCCTAACAAGCAGGGTACGCATCGTCTGTCAGGCTTGGGCGAGATGGATGTCCGTTTCTCCGAGGCCGCGTGACGGCCTCAGGCTGACAAAGCGTCAGTCTCGTTTCTGTACAAAGCCGAGCGGTCAGCCCGACGCCCGTCGCCCCAAGCATTTAATCGTCGCCGCGTCTTCGTTCAACACGTTCCTGTGCAGCTCAGGTTGTCTAGCCCTGATTATGGTCGCCGATTCCGGCGCCACCGCAGCGAGGACTTCCTCCGGACTGACTAGCCGCTTGCCGTAAGCGTGCTGCCGTTGACCTTGGTGACCATCAATTTGATATATCGATGATTGAGCCAAGCAGCGAGAGTCAAATGCCGCCTTAACCAGAATGGTGCCGCACATGGAACGAACTATCGCTACTCAGTCGCTTTGCCACGACATGGAACAGGTGCTCTGACGGAAACCGGAGGCCGAAGGTAATTGGAAGAAGCAAAAGTAGCGTCAATGCAAGCGGCCAAACCGGACTCTCAAGTCGCCACCGCGAACCAAGCCTCCACAAGAAAACGCCCGCCGCGGCGGCGCCAAAGAAGAAGCCCACGAAAACTTCTGTCCACGAGTGCGCATTGATCATAACCCGCGACATGGCAATAGCCGTTGCGAACCCGAGTCCAGCAGTTGCGCCGGCGACACCAAAATCACGTCTTTCACCTCTCCCAAGTAAAGAGAGCAGTGTGGGCCACACTGCGGCCGACATTGCAGAATGTCCACTCGCCCCAGTGAAATCGAGCGATGAAACGCCGATCCCCCAAACCATAAAAGCCAGCTTGCTCGCTGCAACCAATGTGGCGACCAACGCCAGGAGGAGCAGCCACCGCCACGTCAACGCCCGAGTTGTGCGAGATGCTGATAGCCAGAAAGTAGGCATGACTATGCATGGCAAGAGGACTGCTGAATCCCCGAATGCGGTAACCACTTCCCAAGCATGCATCACTGCTATCCGTTACAAGCGCCCCGGTCTGATCAGAAACGCGGATTAAGGTGCCAACGCCAAGCGGTTTCGATGATCGGCTCCAGATGCGGATACTGAAGGTCCCAACCGAGCTCCCGTCTGGCTTTGCCACTGGCTGCGACCAATACCGCTGGGTCGCCGACCCGTCGGCGCTCCACTTCGTATGCCACGCGCATCCCAGTAACACGCTCGGCAGCATCAATTACCTGTCGGACTGAGAATCCGGTCCCGCTGCCGAGATTGAACACATGAGCACCCTCACGATGCTCCATACATTCGAGCGCGAGTCGATGCGCACTCGCGAGATCGTTTACGTGAACATAGTCCCTGACACAGGTTCCATCCGGCGTCGGATAATCCTGCCCGAACACCTTCAGACCGCCTCCTCCAAGCAAAGCGCGAAGGACGTTTGGGATCAGATGAGTTTCTGGTTCGTGGGCTTCGCCAATGTCTCCATCGGGACTCGCACCAGCAGCATTGAAGTAGCGAAGAGAAACGGAACGCAGTCCGTATGCAATCGCGGCATCTCGCAGAAAGCGCTCGACCATTAATTTGCTTTCGCCGTACGGATTAATGGGCGCCTGCGGATGGTCTTCGTCGATCAATTCGCTCTTGGGTTGCCCATAGACGGCGGCTGTAGAAGAAAACACCAAGCGGTTGACGCCATGACGTTTCATCGCCTGCAGCAAATTGAGAGTACCCGTAACGTTGTTTACGTAATACTCATACGGCTCCTTGACAGACACGCCCACGAGCGAAACTGCGCAAAAGTGCATGACAGCGTCGAAGCGAGCAGACGAGAAAACCTCGTCCAACGCTTGTGGGGCCAATAGGTCTGCTTGTCGTAATTCACTCCATTGGACAGCCTCACGATGCCCAGTGGAGAGGTTGTCCAGAACGGTTACCTGATGGCCAAAGCCGACGAGATGTTTTGCCATGTGGCTACCGATGTAGCCGGCGCCGCCGCAAAGCAGAATATTCATGCGTCTCACCACTCAAAAATCGGCACGCAGCAAAGCAAAGGGAAATTTTTTAGCAGTCATGGCCGGTAGCACAATCCAGCTAAGCACTGGCGCACTATCGGAGCAACGATGGGTCAAGGGCGAGACGTCCGCTGGCCGTCAACTCGTTGCACTGATAAAGACTAAAGGGATCCGTAGACTTTGCCCAAGGATCAGTATTCCACGCGAAGTAAATGAGGCCCTGAAGTCGCCCTTGCTGAGCATAAGTGCGGAAGTCCGCCATCATCTCTTTAACCAACGCTACCCGTTCATGGTCCTTCGCCGGACAAGCTGTCTCGCGTAGTTTGAAGCCCCACTCCGTAACCCAGCACGGTTTACCGGCTGTACTCCCCGCCGCTTGGCAACGAGAGAGCACGTACTGCGTCAAGCGGCGGCTACGCCCTTCGGCAGCGGAGATGTCACCAGGATGATCACTCCATGGATAAACATGGATGGCGTAGCCGTCAACCCACTTGTCCAGACCATGTGCCCTAAGGAAGTCTAACGTCGCATTGACGCTGACGAGCCCCGCCGCATGATTGCCCAGCGGTCCGTCGGGACCCTCATAGGCTCCAAAGCCCGCGGTAAGGATCGGAGTAGCACGATTTATGCCCGATTGGTCACGTACGTCCCTCACCTGCTCGAGAACTTTTAGATACTGCAAATAGCCCTTTCCAATCTGCTGTGCTATGGGATCATGATCAAGGTCGGCAAGGCCGTATTGCCTGCTTTCGCCGGGCACGGGGAAGTCCGCATTGAACCCTGCCATGTTGATCTCATTGCCAACCTCCAAGGCCTCAAGCTTTACCCCGGCAGCCTCTAGTTTTGCCAGCATGCCGTTGAATCTGGTCTTGAACAGAACTGGATCCAGTGAGGAAAGCGGATGGCCAGCCCACATATTTGGGTAGCTAGACTTCTGATACACACGAAAAGGTGCGCCAGTCTGATATGCATCAAAAAAACTGACGATCCAGTCAATTCGAATGCCTAGGGCGTAGGCACGGCGAGCAAAATCCACACCACTGTCCGTGTCTGGAATTCCGGAACGAATGACCGTTACTCCAGCGGATCGGATGTCCTTCAGCATATCGTCCTGCTGCTCAGGAGATAGTCGATCAACGTTGACGACGTTGACGCCGATGGCAACATCAACCGTCCGACCTGCACACGAACCTGAAAATAGAAGGCCGACTACGGTTATGAATAGGCACCGCGAAAGTGCCTTGTTTGACTTCTTCGCATGCATCCAAGCAATAGACAATCGCAACATTGGCTCTTCCCAATCCCGCAACGAGGGGAACGTGGTACCCCTACGAACACGCGGCTCGGGAGTACAACCGTGCAAACCAGAAAAGGACTAAGCCTCCGAGGAGCTAGGCCGTTCTCCATTTTTTGAGGGATAGCGTCGCATTAGCCCACACAAAAGCCGACGCGTAAGAGAGGCCTCCTATGGAGCACAGCAGCAGCAGCTTGCTGAAGACTGATATCTCAGACGCTACGGCAGCGAGGGTTAGAGCATAGGCACATACGCTACACGCCAGAATCCAAAGCAAAGGCCGCCACGCAATCAGTCCTCTCGACACTCGCCGCGACGTGATTATTGCTACCAGACAGCTTGAAACGACCGATACGAGCACAACACATGACACCGAATCAATTGACCAGGCGCTGCCCAGGTCAAGACAGGCCACCAGGAGCAGGAACGCAACGAAAGTTGAAATAGGAGCAACACAAGACAATTTCGGGTGCTTGGCTATAAAGAACGCTGGATCTATACCGAACTGACGAAACGCCAGGAGTCCAGCGCCGACGACAACCCATTCGTAACATCGATGAAAGCCTTCAACCAAGTTGGGCGGAACGAGCATTACTGCTAGCTCCTTGCTCCCACACGCCAGGCCGATGGCGGGAAATACCAGTGCCGCAACCGTCGTGAGATGCGTCTTTAGCACCTCCTCTTTCCCTAGGTCGCCATCACCCTGGTCATAAGCCCGAACGGAGTTTTGTAGGAAAAGGACATTAATGGCCATTCCAGCAATAGCAAATGCCTTCAGGCCAAGGTCCAGGGCAAAAATAAAGGCTGCTGACTCAGTCGCTGGCAGCGTCTTAGCCACCGCCGTACGTGCCACCGCGGGAAAAGCAAACGTAAATACGCTAGATGCTGCGGTAAAAGCGCCGTATGCCGCCAACTCCTTGGCCCGCGAGCCAAGCTGCGTAATGTCCCTGCAACGGGGGGTGTGTCCGCCATGGAACCCACGACTCACCAGGATTGTGGCCAGGAGAAGGGCGAGCGACATGCCCGCCATGACGCCGGTCGCACTTCGCGACATTACGGCGGCCAGAAGCGCGCATGCTACCAGCAGCACTCCTCTGCTCAGACCAAGGCGTGCGTAGCTTTCATTGGCAAATCGGGCACGATGATAGGCAAGCTCGCCATCGAAGCGCCCTTGTAGGATGGCATAGAGAAGAGTGGTGGCAGCCAAGATGCATGAAGGTCGCCACCATCCTCCTATTGCCAGCCCGAAGACGATTGCTAGCAAAGCGAGCGATACAAGCCCATAGGCGGACCGAAGCAAACTCGCCGATTCCGCGCCAGCAGCCTCCTCTCCAGCAAAACGCATGACCGAAGTACGGAGCCAATCAAACGAGAGCGAGGCCATGAGCTGCGCATAGCCAAGAGCAACTGCAAACTCAGTGTACGCTGCGGGCTCAAGCATTCTTGGCAGAAACAGCTGAATGGCCAACGCAGCGACATTCGCTGCAATGATGGCCAACAACAGATACAGCGAGCTACGCATCAGCAACGTCCACGCGGACGCGTCGATCGTTTCGGCAAACGGCATCGTCCGGAATTGTCCTCGACACCACCAAGCCAGCGCCGACCGTCGCGCGATGGCCGACCGTGATGGCTCCAAAAATCACCACGTTCGCATAGATCCGCACGTCGTCTCCGATCGTGGGATATGCGGGAATACCCGCGCTGCGTGATGTTCCCAAGGTCACGTGCTGGTAGATCGTGGCGCCTTCTCCAATGACGACACCCTCGCCTATCACAATGCCCACGGCATGGGGCAAGCGCAGGCCTGGGCCTATGATGGCTCGAGGGGAAATGTGGCAGGCAGCTAGGCGAATATTACGCAACCATAGCCATTTGCTGAGGAGACGCCCAATACCGCCACGATGAAGAAGCGCATGCGACAGCCTGTACCGAAAAATCGTCTTGACGCTGTGCGAGATTAGAAGCGCTTTGAGCACCGAAGCACGTCCCCCGCCCCCGGCGTTTGCGAGCACATCCTCTTGTAAGTCATGCCAGAGCGCCATGGCTAGCGGACCTTCCTTAGACCACTACTGCTGGGGACGTAGACACCGCATGCGTGCGTAGATACCGAGACTGTCGCACCCGCACCAATAATCGACCTCTCGGCCAGGCACACGCCTTTTAAAACGATTACGTTCGACGCAAGCCAACTACCTTGGCCAATCTCCACATCACGCAGAACGAATCGCGCGTCATCCACCTGAAAGTCGGGCGATATTGCATGATCATGGTCATAGATCTTCACACCTTCGCCCATGAGAACGTCGGCGCCGATTGCGACCCGACTCATGCTGTTAATGGAAATTCCTTGGTTAAGAAAAACGCCTGAGCCGATTTGCACGTGCCCACCGTCGCAAAAAATCTGTCCACGACCACGCGTCTTTATGCGTCCGAAGACCAGGGTGCCCCCACGCCGGAGCCGAACTGAAACGTCCGGCCCCAACCCAGGCAGAGGTCCGCGGAATGCACTTCCGTACATCAACTTATAAAACGCATATCGAAGAAGCGAGCTAACGACATACCGTAACCGAAGAAGGATCTCCATCACGCGCGCACCCTCTGCTTAAAAATGGCAATCACGCGATAGGGGATTGCGAGGAGAGCAATAGTCATGACCATGCCCGTCACCTTGTTTGCCGCAAATGGACGCCGATGCCGCCACTGCACTCGCAGGCGCGCGAGCAATTGCTCGCGTCGCCGACTCAGTGAGATACCTTTAGGATCCACCTGATATTTGAGTAGAACCATTGGGACGTTGCCTATCTTGAAACCGCTTGCTACCGCCCTGCGCAGGAACTCATAGTCCTGAGCAACTGCGAACGACTCGTCGTACAGGCCAATTTCAGAAAATAGGGCCGAGCGGACCATCCATGTGGGATGCGCCACGCACGAGTTGCGATACAGAACCCGGTTAACTTCATCCGCCTTGGCCGGCGGCTGATAAGGAAACAACGTACGTCCGGTCGCTACATCAACGTAGTCAGCCCACGATCCTACAAGCCAAATGTCTGGGTGCGCCTTAAGGTACGCCAATTGCTCGCGCAGACGTCCCGGTACATTCTCGTCGCCCGCATCGATACGGCAGACGAAGCTGTAATCCAGCTCAAAAACGCGCTTCAATCCCGCGTTCAACGCGCGGGTTAGCCCTTGATTCCGATCAAGCCTGAGTACTTCGACCTTGGGATCATCGGCGTAATGCGCCAATGGCTCCGGTGCACCATCGTCCACGATCAGAACTGGGATGTCTTCTGACTCTCTCCGAACACTTGCAAGGGTTCGAAGCAAGGCGGGACTATCTTTGTGGCAGGCAATCAACACCACAGCGGTGCTGAAATCGGGATCGATCCGCATGGTCATTGACTGACTTCGCTGTATAGCTGGTATGTAGCAGTTAGCATCGCGTCTGGAGAAAACACGCGTCGACAGAATGCCTGGGCTTTTTCGCCAATAGCCTGCCACTCCTCTTTTGAAGTCGCCTTAAGGATCGCGGCAAGCTCGCTTGCCGTTCCACTTTCGAAGCGCTTTCCGGAAATGCCTTCGACTACTGCCTCTGGTAGCGAACTCGCGCTCGAACTCAAGACCGGTGTGCCTACGCACATCGCCTCAAGCGGCGCGAGAGCGAAGCCTTCCCAGCGGCTGGGCACGACGAGAACCGTAGCCTTGCTCATCTGGTCATAGACCACTTCTGGCGACTGCCAGCCGAGGTCCTCAACATCCGCGGGGATGGCCACGATCTTGCCGTCGTCTCTGACCGCCTCTCCAATCAGGGTGAATCGGATATTCACCCCTTTCAGCAAGCTGATTGACTCCAATAGGATGTCAAATCCCTTTTGGTAGTCGAATCGGCCGACGAAGAGGACTCTATATTCATCGGATGACGTCTTTCGCCGGATGCTCGATGTATCGAGACGCGGATGTGCGTTATAGATCACTCGGATCTTTTGTTCGGAAATGCCCGCACTTTTGGCCAGCACCAACTCATGCCTGCTGAGGCAGATCACTCTGTCACAAAGTCGACTCAACGCAGACTCGACGCGCATGTAGAGCGCCTTTACAGGCCCGTTCCCGGGCCGGTCAAACGACCACCCATGCGCGGTATAAACCACCGAAACTTCGCGCCTCATCCATTTTTTCATGAGCATGAGACGAACAATTAGACCGGCGAAGGTACTGTGCGCATGGACGATGTGTGGGCGAACTGCTTCAACCTGCGTGCTGATCGCCCTGGCCAGGCGGAAGAGTGACGCTAAATTGCGGCTTCCCCTCAAGTAGGTCTCTACGGCTACATCTAAACCGAGGCCTGGAATGGAATGCTCTTCGGGATGCAACACCGTGTGGCGAAAGTCGGTACGACCATCGCCGTTCGCAATATCCCTGATTGCCGAACCTACACCACCCTTGCACGTCTCCGCGACATGCAACACACGGACGGGTTCAAGATGGGGCGCCACTGGGTTTTGCTTGCATCGCGTAGAACCTCGATGCTCAATGTCAGCTTGCATGATTCGTAAGCCCGAGCGTGTACAGACTGCTGTTCTGGGAAAAAACCAGGATGCCCATGGCTACAAACACCGATGCCAGAATGACACGGTTCAGAATCCCCAAGCGTGGTGTGAATTGCTGGAGGCAGGCCCAGATCACAAAGGGCGCAAAGAAGAGCTGATTAGTGATGAAGCGCTCAGATAGTGTGGGAACATTCACACCCATGAACACCATTCCGGTGAACAAGAGGAAGCACCCAGACACGACGGGCCATTCCGCGAAAAGATCGAACGAAGCCACGAATGCCACGGCCAGGAGAACTGACAGGGCGAAGTTATATGTGCGATAGACTTCGCCGAAATTCGTAACGCCTTGCGAGTAATAGGCAGCCTTGTCCGAAAGGGTCATCAAACCGCCAAGCGCCCCCATTCGCTGTGTCGCAAGCAAGATGAGGTGTGAAATCGCCACACAGGCAACAAAGAAAATAGTGGCCCTCGCCCTACTATTGATCCGCAACATCCAGATGATCGGCAGCATTACGAAAATAATCGACGACCAGTGAAGGCCGACCGAAAGAGCCATCATTAGCGCAGCCATACCGTAAGAGCGGCGCCGAAAGTAGTAGACGCCGAGAATGCCGATCGGAAAGGAAAGCGCCTGTCGTATGATATTTCCGAAGTAAACGGCCTCGTATGAAAACAGCAGCATTACAAATATGACTATGGGCGCACCGCTCTCTTTAGACATGCGCGAGTAAGCCAGGCCCGAAAGACCGAACGTCAGGGTGTAAATCCACGCGAGCCACAACGACCCGGAGTCGATGAATGGTCGCCAAAGCGCCTGTACTGGCCAAAAAATGAGTTCGGTGTTGCCGAAGTACTGCACCCCAATGGAGTGGGCACTCACAACATCACGCAGAGCGAGGAAAGTTCTAACGTATTTCGGGGTATCCGAACCGCCATTCACAGGCCGCAGCCCGATGAAATACAGTCCTACTAAATACGCCGACAACACACACAGGATATCGAACAGCCGACGCCCATTGAGGTACAACGAGGTCTTGCCGGAGATTCCACTCACAACAAAGAAGAACATCGTTGCAAAGCAGCCGACGAGATAAATACTCCAGTTCTCAAGACCCATTACACACCCTTGACTACTTCAAGCCGCCCTACTGGATAACGCTTCTTTGTTTGAACAACGCGAGAGGGGTCCGCAGCATGATCTTGACATCCAGCCACAGTGACCAATTCTTGATGTAGTGCAGGTCGTACTCGACTCGCTTAGTAAGATCAGTATCGCCGCGCAGACCATGGATCTGAGCCCATCCCGTGATACCGCCCTTCACGAAGTGCTTGTGCATGTAGCCCGGGATCGTGTGCTTGAACTGGTCCACGAACATCGGCCGTTCGGGACGCGGACCGACAATGGACAGCTCACCTCGAAGCACATTGATGAACTGGGGAAGCTCGTCGAGGCTGCTGCTGCGAATGAAGCGGCCGAAGCGCGTCGTTTTCTTGCTGCCTGCGTTGCCCCATTGCACTCCCTGCTGCTCCACGTCCACCGGCATGGAGCGGAACTTCAGCATCTCGAATTCCTTGCCGTCCATGCCAACGCGGCGTTGCCGGTAGAACACGGGCCCGCGACTACTCAGCTTGACGCCGATGGCTAGTCCCAACATCACTGGGCTGATGAGTAGCAACAGCACCGCCGAAATCCCGCGGTCCATCAAACCTTTCACGATGTGCGAATGCCCAGTAACGCGGCTCGCGCGCAATGTAATCACCGGCACCCCAGCCAGGACCGCGGCGTGATGATTGATCAGCTCATACCCAAAGAAGTCCGGTACAAGACGTATCGTGGAGGGCTTGTCAATTGTGAGCTGGAGGATCTGCTGGATCATGGACTCCGCACGCATCGGCAAGGCGACCCACACCTGGTCCGGCGCCCATTCGTCGAACGATTCATTGATGTCCCCAACATCGCCCAGGCACGGCACACCGTCAATCTCTACCTGATCGTAAGACGTCCGCACGTAGCCGATGATGTCCAACCCCGCCCATGCACTTTTGCGCGCCGCAGCCACGATGCGCTGCCCCGCCTGGGTGCTGCCTATAAGCAGGATGCGCCTCGAATCCACTCCACGCGCACGGATGTATCCCAAAATCCGGCGGAGCACGAGGCGGTCGATCGTCAACACAACACCTGCGGATACAAACCAAGCACCCGCCACCACGCGCGAATAGTGATCGGTCGTCTTCAACGCCCAGGCGATGAGAAGCTGCACTACCATGACGCTCGCCCAGGCCAGCCAAAGCCGGCCAATCTCCAGCTGACTACTTTCTCCGCGCCAGCTGCGATAAAGACCTGCGGCTGGAAATACCACGAGCGCAAGTAGCACTGTCCGTATGAGACCGGACGTATAGGGAAGCTCCAGCTCGAAGTCTCCGAACTGGATGCGGTAGGCCGCCAACGCAACAAGCGTGATGACCAACACATCGCTGACGCGGAGGACGATGTCCAATAGCGCCGCGTGCTTTGAAAAGAAATGGGACTCCGCCCGCTTTAGTTGCGGAACACCTGGAATCGATAGCATTACTGCACTCCGTCCTTGTCTTCGTTTGCGACCGTGCTTCTGTCGTCGTGCCTTCCTCGGCACCGTTGCAGCGCACTTGCGCAAGGCCGCCCCTCCCTCGGGCTGCGCCAGTTTGTTTCATTGCCCCTCATTCAACCCCCCCGGTGAAAGAGCCGCGAGATCATCGCTATCCCGCGTCAAGCAACCAATAGACTGTTCGTACTAGTCGGGGCCAAGACCCCCATCTACGACATCGTTTTTCCACTTTGGTGTAGCGGGTCTCGCTTACGCGGGGCTGCTGCCGTACTCGTAATAGCCGTACGAGTAGTAGCCCGTACTCCTGCGCTCCACCGCGTTGAACACAGCCCCCTTGATCTGCACGCCGTTTTGCTCGAAACGCTGCTTCGCCAACGCGATCTCCTTCGCCTGATTCAGCGCGAAGCGGACCACCAACAAGCTGGTACCCACGTGATGCCCCATGATGGCCGCGTCCGTCACCGCGAGAATGGGCGGCGTATCGATGATGATCAGGTCGTACTGCGGCTTCAGCTTCTCCAGCAAGTTGGCGAAGTTCACATGCATCAACAGCTCGGATGGATTCGGCGGTACCTTGCCGCGGCTGATGAAATGCAGACTTTCCGCATCATTGACAGGACGGACAGCTTCCTCCAGCGTCAATTGGCCGGAAACGAGCTCCGACAAACCCTTGTCGGGCCGCCCGCCAATGACGGTGTGGAGCGCACCTTTGCGCATATCGCCGTCGATGAGAAGGACGCGCTGTCCGCCCTTGGCGATGACGGCAGCCAAGTTGGACGAGATGAACGTTTTGCCGGCCCCCGGGCTGGCACCAGAGATCATCAGGATGTTGTTCTTGGCTTCGATCCGCGCGAAGTGCAGGCTCGTGCGGAGGCTTCGCAACGCTTCGATGGCCAAGTCCGCCGGCGCGTTGACAGCCAGCAACTTCTGCTTGCCATCGCTGCGACCGCGACGGCCTTGCAGGAAGCTCTGGCGTTCAACCGCACTGCTTGGAATAGACGCGTACACGGAGAGACCGAGCTCTTCGATCGCGGATGGATCCTCGACGCCACGACTTAGCATCTGGCGCAACAGCACAAATGCGACGGCCAGGAAGCCGCCAAGGAAAGTACCGCCAAGAGTAACCAGAGCCTTCTTGGGCTTGGCAGGCTTGGACGTATCCACGGCGGCCGGATCGATCACTCGCACGTTGCCCACGGTGCCGGCGCGCGCAATCTCGAGCTGCTGGGCCTGATTCAGCAGGCCGGTATAGGTGGCATTGGTGACTTCCACGTCCCGGGTCAGGCGTAGCAGTTCCTGCTGGGTGTCAGGCAGTCCACCAACCTGCTTCTCGATACCGGCCTTTTGCGCCTGCAGCTGGCCGATCTGATCAAGCAGCGCCTTGTACGCCGGATGCTCGCCCGTGAACTTGCGCTCCATCTCGGCCTGCTGCAAGCGCAGCTGCTGGATGCTGGTCTCAATGGCGACCGTTTGATCGAGCAGGCCCTTGGTCTGCATGGTGATGTCGACGGACTTGGCTCGGGTCTGGAACGCATTCAGGGCATTCTGGGCGTTGTCCAGATCACGCCGGATCCTGGGCAGTTGCTCCTTGACGAACTTCAGGCTGTTCGCCGCCTCGGCCGAGTTACGCTCCACATTCTGCTTCACGTAGGCCTGGCTCACATGATCCAGCAGTTGTGCTGCAAGATCCGAGTCTTCGTGGTCGTAGCTCAGCATGATGATGCCGGAGTCCTTGCCCTGCTCCGACGCATTGATGTCCAACTGCAGCTGGTTGATTACCGCAAGGGCGGTGTGATGCGTCACGGCGAAGTGCGTACCTGCATTCGCTCGGAGTTCGCGCACTTGCATGGTGATGCCATGACCGCTGGCCATTTCGCCAACACGTCCCTTCACGAGCGAATCGCTACCGTTGAAGAGCTCGTAGCTACCTTGCTCGGCAACAATCAGCACTAGCTTCTTTTCCTCAAGCTTCGCCGGCACCTTCATCTGGAAGATGTCGAGCTTGGAGCCACCCCAGTCGTAACGGCTGAGTCCCATCAGCGGGGAGGCCACGTCAGTGGGTTCGTCCGGCAGGAAGTGACGAGCAATCCATCCGCCAAAGATCGGGAAATGGTACGGATACGTCTCGATCTGGAGATTGAGTTCGTTGACCGCCTTGCCGATCACGGAGCGCGAAGTGATGAGCGCGATCTCCGTAGTGGCTTCGGAGCTGGAAGCACCCAGCGTCTGTGTGATGGCGCTAAGACCCGGGAGATCGGGCACCTTCTGCTCCACCTGGACCAGGGCGTCCGCCTCGTAGATCGGCGTTCCAAGCAGGGCATAACCTACGCTGAGCACCAAGAACACACCAGTTACGACGCCAATCAACCACTTATGGTCGAGCAGCGTCCCCAGGAGCTCGCGCAGGTCAATCTCGTCGTCTTGCTGCGCAGTGTTCTGTGTTGCGGTCATGCTCAATCGATCCAGTGCAAACAATAAGGTTGAAGAAATGATGAAATCTTTGGCATGAGCGTTCGTCTTCAAGTTACGTAGGCGTCGCCCTACAAATTTTCAGGAGTCACGCAAATACGGGAGCCACGCAGAGACGGCACGCTCGATCATTTCGTAGACATGTTCGAAGGCTTCGCGACTTTGCCGGTAAGGATCTGCCACATCCTCACCTTGCACCCAGCGATCAAGCAGCATCACCTTGCCGCTTGCCTCCGGCGCCATCCGCATCATGCGCGCCACGTGATCGCGTTCCATCGCCAGCACGAGGTCTGCCTCGCGCAGCATGGTGGGCGTAAGCTGACGTGCCTGATGCGCACTGGCGTCTACGCCGTGTTCGCTCAGCAACTGCATGGCCGTCGCATCCATCGGCTTGCCGACGAGCGCACCCAAGCCGGCGCTCTCGATGGAGGCACCCGCAGATGACAGGCGATGACGAAGGAGGTATTCGGCCGTTGGACTACGGCAGATGTTCCCCACGCAGACAACCAAAATCCGTTTGAACACGATACCCAGCGCTAACTGCAAGATGCCGCCACTGGCTCGAGGCATTGCCGCGTTGGCGACCATGCACCGTGCCAGACCCCTGTAACGAACGACTGGCCCGACCTGCGGGCTCTTTGCCTGGCCCCTGAAGCGCCATCCTTGCGGGACGAACACGCACCCTCTTGCCAGTCAAGCCTACTTTTTCACAAAATCGAGACATAATACTTGCGCTCAGCTTACAATCATAACTGGAACTTAAACCATCGTCACGAATCGCAATTTGTGACGATGAAGTTCACTTGCCAGTAACCTTGTGTTAATGATGCGCGCCGAACCACTACTGAAGGGAGTTCTCGTGAAGAAGTTGCTTGCCGTCGTTTTGATGACTTGCATGGTTGGACAGACGTTCGCCCAGTCGGCTCCGGCCGCTCAGCCGGCCCCGGCGCCGGCAACCCCGGCCGCTACCGCCGGCTCCGGCAGCGCCGCGGCCGCTTCGGCGGGTGGCATCAGCGCGGGCACGACTGCGGCTATCGCCGCGGGTGTGGTGGTTGCGGCAGGTGCCGTTGCGGCAGCCTCGAGCGGCGGTGGCAGCAACCCGGGTAACTCCAGCACGCCTCCGGGCACCGGCGGCGGCACGGGCGGCGGTACCGGCGGTACCGGCGGCACCACGGGTACGACCGGCACCCACTAAGTCCTTTTGAAGGCAAACCGCATTCGTGCTGGATTCGTCCGGCACGGATGTTTGCTGTCTGCAAGTCATCGAAGCAGAAGTCATGAACGTACGTAACGCCGTGGCCCTTGTCGCCGCGACCCTCCTGCTGCACGGCTGTGTATGGGCGCCGGGTCAGCACATGTCCACCAACAGCATGATGCGCACGGCTGACGAAAACAGCCGCGTCGACATCGTGACGATCACTCCCAAGCAGATCGCGATGGACAAGGCGTCACTTGCCGCGTCCGCACTGCCTCCGGAGCTGCTGAGCTATGTGCCCGAGCCTTATCGCATCGGCGCTGGCGACACGCTGTACATCACCGTATGGGATCACCCCGAGCTGACGTCGCCGGCTGGGCCTCAGCAGCAGACGTTGGCGAACGGGCGCCTGGTCCGCTCTGACGGCACGCTCTTCTACCCCTATGTCGGTGAGTTGAAGGTGTCCGGCCTGACCATCGAAGAACTCCGCAAGGCCATCAGCAGCAAGCTGGCCCGGTATGTGGAGCAGCCTCAGGTCGACGTCAACATCATCGGCTACGGCAGCCAGCGCATCACGCTGCAGGGCGCCTTCGTCAAAACCGATCCGCAGTCGATCACGGCCATTCCCGTCACCCTGGCACAGGCATTGGGTGCCGCCACCATCAACACGGAACAGGCCGATCTGTCCTCCTTGGTGTTGACGCGTGATGGGCACGACTATCGGATCGATCTGGACGCATTGGGCCAGAACAAGTCGGTGACGCAGGACATCTATCTGAAGCCCGGCGACCGGCTTTACCTGCCTTACAACGACCGTCACGAGGTCTACGTCATCGGCGAAGTGAACCGCCCGATGCCGCTCGCCTTCAAGACCACCGATCTCACCCTGACCCAGGCCCTGGGTCGCGCAGGTGGCCTCAATCCGACGACCTCGAAAGGCAAGGCGGTGTACGTGATCCGCGGCATCGAGAACCTGGACCAGGCCAGAGGCACGGTCTATCAGCTCGACGCACGCTCGCCTGACGCGTTCATCCTGGCGGACCAGTTCAAGGTCAAGCCAGGCGATGTGGTGTTCGTCGGCCCTGCGGGCGTTACGCGTTGGAACCGCTTCCTGACCCAGCTGTTGCCGCTCACGGGCATCATCAGCAACGCGGCCAACGCGTCGTACAACCTCGACCACTGATGTTCCGGCGTGGCCTGCCCCACCACCGGCAAGAGCCGGCGCGAGTTGTCGCGCACGGCTCGCGCGTCGTGCGCTCGCGCTGGCGCTGGCGCCATGCCAGGATGCTTGCATGCGTCGCTTGCATGATGCTCGCGAGTTGCACGGACGTGTCGCGAAGCAGCCTGGAATCGGTTCGCCTGGCGTGGCGCGGCCAGCCCAAGTTGTCGCCGACGGCCGAGCAGGTGCTGGCCAAGCCGTTCTTCCAAATGCGCGCCACGACCAACAAGGGCGATGCGATCCTCAATCTCGGCAATGTCGATGGCCAGCGCCAGCTCTGGTACGGCAAGGATGGCGTGGTCGTGGTACTTGAACACGGTCGCGTGATCCAGACCGTAGGGCTGGTGCAGAACCTCGACGGCAGCCGCGTGCGATCGTCCGGCGATCCGTTTGCGATCGGTCTGCACAAGCTCGATGCACCAACGAGCTATGACCGCGACGACGACTGGTCACCGGGCTATCGCTATGGCATCGCGATGCACAACCAGCTCTCCCCATCAGGGAGCGCCGATATCGACATTCTCGGCACTTCGCACCACGTGTTGCTGGTGACCGAAAATGTCTCGGCTCCGGCCACCGACTACAGGGCCACGAACCGCTACTGGGTGGATCCGCAGGACGGCTTCATCTGGCAGAGCGAGCAACAGGTGGCACCGGGGCTGATCCTCAAGCTCGTACAGCTGAGGCCGTACCGGAGCAGTACGCCATGACGGCTCGCGCTCTTGTCGCCGCGGCAGCCCTGACGGCACTGCTGTGTGGCCTGCCGTTGCGAGTCGGCGCCACTCAGGTCGAACTGCATGGTGCCGTCGATACCGCAGGCGCCGTCCAACTGCCGGCCAAGGCACGACTCAGCGATGCAGCCCTTGCGGCACACGTGCAAACGGACGCCTATATGGCTGGCGCTGCATGGCTCCGGCCCTCGCTCATGATCGAGCAGCAGCGTGCGAAAGCCGGACTGCTGTTCGATCTGGATAGCGTTCGCAAGCAAGCGCTGAAAGACGAACGTGACGAGCTCGCGCAACTCGCCGCCGATCTTTCCAGATGGCTCGGCGCGATGCCTGCCACGGGAAGGCAAGTAGCATTGCTGGATCCCCGCGCCGTCGAAGTAAACGCACCGGAGAATCGCCTCATTGCCGAGGGCGACGCGCTTTACTACCCGCGTCGTCCCTCCAGCATCTACGTAGTAGGCGCAGTCAAGCAAGCATGCGATCTGCCGCTGGTCGCCATGCAGGATGCACGCAAGTATCTCGGTGGCTGTGCGCTTTCGCCATTGGCGGATGCGGATTGGCTCTATGTGATCCAGCCCGATGGCCGTGTGTCCCGCCAAGGCATCGGGCTGTGGAATCGCAGCGCGCCGATGTCGCTGGCTCCCGGCGCAACGCTCTACGTGCCCGTCAGCGAGCATCTCGTGCGTGGTACGGCGCCTGACCTCAATCACGAGCTGTCCGCCTTCCTGGCGACGCAACTATTCGTCGAACCGGAAGCGCATCGATGACACACCACCGGACAGGACGTCCCGCCGGACGCATCCGTCGATCGCGCAATCCAAGCACGCTCATTCGTCGGCGCTGTGGATGTGTCCTGCCCTTGGTCGGCTGGCTGCTGATGAGCGTGGCCCATGCGGACAACGCGCCGACGCAAAGCGACTTTGGCGGCACGGGCATCTGGCAGACGCCATCGGCGCGCATGGCAGAGGACGGCGAGCTGGCATTGACCGCCAGCCATGTACATCCCTATGACCGTTACAACCTTTCGCTGCAGCCGCTACCTTGGCTGGAGGGCATCTTTCGTTATACGGCGGTGAGCAATCGCCTGTATGGCTCTCATGCGCTAAGTGGCACGCAAAGCTATAAGGACAAGTCGATCGACGTGAAGGCCCGTCTATGGACTGAAAGTCGTTATCTCCCTGATCTCAGCATTGGCGCGCGCGACGTCGGCGGTACCGGCTTGTTCTCAGGCGAGTATGTGGTGATGAACAAGCGATTTGGCCCAATCGATGCCAGCCTTGGCATGGGGTGGGGGTATGTCGGCGGTCGGGGAGATATCAAAAATCCATTCTCCATATTTGGAGACAATTTCAACTACCGCCCTACCCCGATAGGTAGCGTGAACAATGCGGGAAAATTCGGAACAAACCATTACTTGCATGGCCCTGCCGCCCTATTCGGCGGGATCAGCTATCAGACGCCTTGGCAATGGCTGGTACTAAAAGCCGAATACGACGGCAACAACTACCAGCACGAACCAATGAAAAACAATCAGGCGCAGAACTCGCCGTTCAACGTCGGCGCGGTGTTTCGCCCCACCCGTTATCTCGACCTGAGCCTCGCCTACGAGCGAGGCAATACGGTGATGTTCGGCTTCACGCTGCATACGAATCTTGCCGAAGGCACCGGACCCGCCAAGGTACTGGACCCGCCACCGGCCGAACGTGTGACCGCCAGGCCGGCGCGTGAACCCGAAGAGGTCGATTGGGCAAGCGTGGCAAGCGAGCTGCGTAACAACGCGGGCATTCAGGTGTCCACGATCACCCGTCGTGGTCGCGAAGTCGTCGTCAGTGGCGAGCAGGAGGAATACTTCTACTCGGCCAAGGCGGTTGGTCGCACCGCGCGCATCCTCGATAACCAGCTGGGTCCGGGCGTGGATTGGTTCACGGTGGCCTCGCAGCAGGAAGGCCTGACGACGGCGGAAACCAGCGTCAATCGCAAGCACTTCGATGAACTCGTCGATCATGAAATCGACCTGGCGGACTTCCGGCGCAGCGCAGAGCAGAACGCACCCACGGCGCGCAACGATGAAGTGCTCTATAAGGCACCGCTCAAACGCACGGATCAGTCATTCGCGCTTGCGTATAGCCAGAGCCTCGGCGGGCCGGACAACTTCCTGCTCTATCAGATTTCAGCCATCTACAGCATCGATTACCACTTCACGCCGAGCATTTGGTGGAGCGGTCTGGTCAACGTGACGCTGATCGACAACTACGACAAGTTCAAATACGACGCGCCGAGCGAACTCCCGCGCGTGCGCACCGATGTGCGCAAGTACATCACGAGCTCCACGGTCACCCTGCCGGTGTTCCAGCTGACGGGGTCGCGCCAGCTTGGCAATGACCTTTACGGCCTCGCCTATGCAGGCATGCTCGAGAGCATGTTCGGTGGCGTGGGCGGCGAAGTGCTGTATCGCCCCTTTGGCGAGCGCTGGGCCATCGGCACGGACGTCAACTGGGTCAAGCAGCGCGGCTACGACCAGGATTTCTCCTTCCGTGGTTACCACGTGGTCACCGGACACGTGACCGGCTACCTGGACCTCGGCGGCGCGCATGACATCACGGTGGCGCTGAGCGCCGGTCGCTTCCTCGCGGGCGACTGGGGCGCCACGCTGGACGTCTCGCGCGAGTTCCGCAATGGCGTACGCATGGGTGCCTACGCCACGAAGACCAACGTCTCCGCGCAGCAGTTCGGCGAGGGCAGCTTCGACAAGGGCATCTATGTGTCGATTCCGTTCGACCTGCTGCTGCCGCGCTCGACCACCAGCCGCGCCGGCTTCGTATGGGACCCACTCATCCGCGATGGCGGTGCGCGCCTCGGCAAGCGCTACACCTTGTACTCGCTGACCAGTGCCCGCGACCTGGATAACTTCAACGACAACCTCGACAAGGTGGTTGAGTAACGACCTCTCACCAGAGGTCGCCAGGCGTCATTCATTCCAGACGAGATCAGTCGTCCAGCCAGACTTCGCCGTCGGATACGCGGATACCTACGGCGCGTAGGTGCTCGCCGCGGCAGGGGCCGCCGATGCACAGGCCATCCACGTCATTGAACGAGGCACCGTGGGCGGCGCAGATCAGCAGGCGGTCCTTGATCAGGAACTTGCCAGGCGCCCAGTCGAGTCGACGACCGGCGTGGGGACATATATTGAGGTAGGCCCGCACCGTGTCATGGTGACGCAGCACGATCACGCTTTCTTCCCCGTCGCGAAGCACGGCATCGACGGCGATCGCGCCGCCATCGGGAATATCGTCCAGCCGGCAAAGCGCCTGGTCGGGGGTAGCTGTATCCATCGGCACTTGCCTCTTGGGCTGTAAGGCCCCATCGTTACGCACGTAAGTCGTTGATTTTACCACACGGATTTTTAACACATGCGTTTTTCGCTGCCCATGCCGCGTCGTTCCCGCCATCCGCTCGTCCGTGCCCTGTCGCTCATCATCGGGCTGGCATTGGTTGGCGTGCTGATGGTGTTTGGCCTGGTGGTGGCTGGCGTGCTGTTGGTCGGTGGCGCCCTGGTGTTCGCGGTACGCCAATGGTCGCGCACGCGCGCCGCCGTGTCGCCGGCTGGCCGCCGTGCGCACAAGCCCGAGGTCATCGAGGGCGAATACGTGGTGCTGCACCAGACGCGCCACGCTGCGCGCTGAGGCGTAAGCCTCCCACCGTTTTCTGGTAGGAGCGTAGCCAGTGCGCGATAGCTGGGTCGCGGGCGACTCTGTAGGTTTTTCGCGCACTGGGTGCGCTCCTACAAGGGATCGGACAGTTGCGTCTTGCGCAAGATCCGGATGGTGACGAGATCGGGTGAGCCTTAGGCTGAGCCCATCGCATCTAGGGATATCGCCATGAATGCCCGTATCGCTACCGAATCCGTTCTGGAACAGGTCCGCCTGCTGGTCGAGCGCGCCGATGAGGCACCCACCTTGCAGGCGCTGGCTGACGCCGTGCAGATGAGTCCGAGCCATCTGCAACGCGCATTCCGTCGCCATTTCGGCATGAGTCCTTCCGAATACCACCGCGCCCGGCGCTTCGGCCAGCTCAAGCAGGCCCTACGAACCGGCGCGGCCGTGACCGATGCGGTATACGACGCGGGCTTTGGTTCCGGCAGTCGTGTCTATGAACACAGCGACCGCCTGCTCGGCATGACACCGGCGAGTTATCGCGCGGGTGGTGCCGGCGCGGACATCCGCTATACGACCACCGCGACGCCCTTGGGTCGGCTGCTTGTGGCGACGACATCGCGCGGCATTTGCTCGGTCACGCTCGGCGATACCGATCGCGAACTCGAGCAGCGTCTCGCCGACGAATTCCCGCACGCCACGCGCCAGCGCGTGGATGCAGGCAGGGAGGAATGGCTGGACGCGGTGATCGCACGCATCGCGCACGATCTTGGCTGGAGCGAAGCGGACGCACCGGAGCTTCCCCCGCTGGACGTCGCGGCCACCGCTTTCCAGTGGCGCGTGTGGGACGCGCTGACGCGCATTCCCAGCGGCACCACCAAGAGCTACGGCGAACTCGCTGCGGAACTTGGCGTACCCAAGGCTGCGCGGGCCATCGGCCGTGCATGCGGCAGCAACAAGCTTGCCTTGATCGTGCCGTGCCACCGCATTGTCCGTGAAGATGGTTCGCTGGGTGGCTGGCGGTGGGGCGTGGAGCGCAAGCGCGAATTGCTGGCCAAGGAACAGCGCGCGGAATCGAAGCAAGCCGAGCGCACCGCGGCCTGAGCATCGCAGGCGCGCCCGATCGGCAAAGACTCATGTTGAGCGCGCCTCAACGCTGCCTTGCATAAGGCTCGCTTCTGCCCTCTACAGGGCCGGTTTAAGCTGCCTTGTCTGTAGACTATGGCCCGCATCCGCATCGCGATGCTCCCCGCGCAGCCTCCCCATGAATGACACCGCTTCGACATCCGCCGTGACCACGGCGCCTGCTCCCGTCGCCGACAGCCGCCTGCTGGTGCCGCTGGCGCTGTTTGCGCTCTACATCATCTGGGGCTCGACCTACCTCGGCATTCGCTTCGCGCTGGAAAGCTATCCGCCTTTCCTGCTGGCCAGCGTGCGCTTTATCGGCGCGGGCGTGGCGATGTTCGCTTTCCTGCGCCTGCGCGGCCACGCCATGCCGACGGCGCGGCAATGGCGCAACGCAGCCATCACCGGCATCCTGCTGCTGGGTTTCGGCAACGGATTGGTGTGTTTCGCCGAGCAGCACGTGAGCTCGGGCATTGCCGCCGTAGTGGTGGCCAGCATGCCGCTGTTTGCGGCGCTGTTTTCCGGCATGTACGGGGAATGGCCTTCGCGGCGCGAGCTGGTCGGCCTGATGATCGGTTTCCTCGGCGTGATCGTGCTCAATCTGGGCAGCAGCCTGTCGGGTTCGCGCATTGGCGCCATTGCGTTGCTGGTCGCTGCCATGAGCTGGGCCTTCGGTTCGGCCTGGAGCCGCCGCCAGGACATGCCGGCGGGCCCGATGAATACGGCCGCGCAGATGTTGTGCGCCAGCGTTGCGATGCTGATCGTCGGCCTTGCGACGGGCGAACGGCTGCCCGAGCACCCGACGGTGCGCGCCACGGCGGCGCTGGTCTATCTCGCGGTGTTCGGTTCGATCGTAGCGTTCAGCGCGTACCTGTACGTGCTCAAGCATGCGCGCCCGGCGCTTGCCACCAGCTATGCCTATGTGAATCCCCCGGTCGCCGTACTGTTCGGCGTATTGCTGGCAGGCGAGACCGTGGGCCCCTTCGATTTGGCCGGCATGGCCATCATCCTGGTCGGTGTGGGTGCCATCACGCTGGCCAAGCAGCGCCGCACGACGCGCTGACGCACATCCCGGCCTGACTCGACCATGGTCGGCTTGCCGGGCCGGCCGCCGGGCGCTCACCATGCCCCGATCCTTGGTCGGGGAGCGCCCATGAACGCCAAAAACGAAGGTCTGTTGGCCCGCGCCGCGTTGCGCAGTGCCGCCTGGTCGGAGCGCTGGTTTCCCGACGCCTGGGTGTTCGCCGCCCTGGGCGTGGTGATCGTCGCGATAGCTGCGCTGTCCTTTGGCGCGACACCCAGCGTCACGGTGAACGCCTTCGGCGATGGGTTCTGGAGTCTGATCCCCTTCACCATGCAGATGGCCTTCGTGGTCATCGGTGGTTATGTCGTGGCTACGGCACCTGTGGTGGCGCGCTTCATCGATGTGCTGGCCCGCGTGCCGCGCACGGGGCGTGGTGCGATCTGCTACGTCGGCCTGATCAGCATGCTTGCCTCGCTGCTTTCGTGGGGCTTCTCGCTGGTGTTCGGTGGGTTGCTGGTCCGCGCACTCGCGCGTCGTGAAGACCTGCGCATGGATTACCGTGCGGCGGGTGCGGCGGCTTACCTGGGGCTGGGTGCGGTGTGGGCCATGGGCCTGTCATCCTCGGCGGCGCAATTGCAGGCCAATCCCAAGAGCATGCCGCCGGGACTGATCAACATCACCGGCGTGCTGCCTTTCAGCGAAACCATCTTCCTGTGGCAGTCGATCGCGCTCACGACGATCCTGATCCTGGTGTCGTTGCTGATCTGCTGGTTCACCGCGCCGTCGGACCATAACGCGCGAACCGCCGACGACTACGGTGTCACCGAGACCGCCACGCCTGTGCTGCCGCCACGGCAAAGACCGGGCGAATGGCTGGAATACAGCCCGCTGCTGTCGCTGCTGATCGGACTGCTCGGCCTGGGCTGGCTGGGTTACGAGTTCGCCACCAAGCCGGCGGTGACGGCCATCGCCAACCTCAACACGTACAACTTCCTGTTCCTCACCGTGGGCCTGCTGCTGCACTGGCGGCCGCGCAGTTTTCTCAACGCGGTGTCACGCGCGGTGCCCAGCACGGCCGGCGTGTTGATCCAGTTTCCGCTGTATGGCGGCATCGCCTCACTGCTCACGCACGCGCCAGGCTTTGGCGACCAGACCTTGTCGCATCGCTTGTCGGGCCTGTTCGTGCATATCGCCTCCACCGATACGTTCACGCTGGTGATGGGCGCGTACTCGGCGATCCTCGGCTTTTTCGTGCCTTCGGGTGGCGGCAAGTGGCTGGTGGAAGCGCCTTATGTGATGCAGGCGGCGAACGATCTGCACGTGCACCTCGGCTGGGCCGTGCAGGTGTACAACGCAGCCGAAGCGTTGCCCAATCTGATCAATCCGTTCTGGATGCTGCCGCTGCTCGGCGTGCTGGGACTGAAGGCGCGCGATGTGGTGGGCTTCACTTTCATGCAGCTGCTGGTGCATGTGCCGCTGGTGCTGGGGTTGTTGTGGGCGTTGGGGCTGACGTTGACGTATGTGCCGCCGGTGATGCCTTGAGGCAGGTTGTTTCGCGCACTGGGTGCGCTCCTACAGGGAGCATCGTGCTTTTGTAGGAGCGCACCCGGTGCGCGATCGGGGCGCGGCAACGCCGCGCCCCGTCACCCTCACAACTCGCGCAACGCCGTCGTCACCGGCAAGCGCGCGGCGCGCATCGCGGGATAGATACCGCCGATGAAGCCGATCGCAAGCGCCCACTTGAGGCCGGTCCACAACAGCGCAGGCGACACCCGCAGCTCAAAGCTCAGCTTGCCGACGGTGCCCGCCGCCAGTGTCGACGCGCTGTAGCCGTTGAAGGCCAGCCAGGCCAGCACGCCGCCGATGACGCCGCCAATCAGCGCCAGCAGCATCGTCTCCAGCATCACCGCCACCACCACGGGCAGGCCGCGGAAACCGATGGCGCGCAGTGTGGCGATTTCGCGTGCACGCGCCGCCACCGCCGCGAACATGGTGTTGAGCGCGCCGAACATCGCACCGATAGCCATGATCAGGCCTACCGTGATGCCCATGATGCGGATCACCTTGGTCATGCCTTCGGATTGCTTGTTGAAGTAGTCGATGGTGGTGCTGACGTCGACCTTGAGCTGCGGATTGCCGTCCAGCGAGGCCTTGAACGCGTCGTAGGCCTTCGGGTCGGTGAGCTTCACCGTGACCGAGGCACGGCTGCTGCCGCGACGATAGGTATCCGCCACCACGCTGGCATCGCCCCACACTTCGGAGTCCATCGCGTCACCCGAGGAGAACACGCCCACCACTGTCCACTGCTGGTTGCCCAGGCGAATGACATGGCCCGGCTCCAGCCCGGCGAATTGCTTGGCCGCGCCCTTGCCCACGATCAGCTCGCGCATGCCCGGCTGGAAGTTGCGGCCCTGGATGATCTTCACGTTGGGACGTACCGCCCACGCCTGGTCGCTCACGCCGCGCAGCTGCACGCTGCCTTCGTCCTCGGGCCTGCCACCCTTGAGCGGAAGATTCGCGGCCACGACCAGCTCCGGCGAGGCGATAGGCTGGCCCTTGGCATCGCGGGCGATGCCCGGAGCCTGCGGGATCAGCGTCACGCTGTCATGGTCAAGCACCGACATTACTTCGGATGCCGACGAGCCGCGCATCACGATGGCCGTGTCGGCGCTACCGGTCTTGCGCAGCGTTTCCGCGTAGCCCTCGCCCATGGCAAGCAAGGCCACCAGCACGCCGACCACGCCGGCAATGCCGATCACGATGACGGCCGATGATCCCAGGCGTTGCCCTAGCGTGCTGATGCCGACGCTGGCGACGGACAGCGTCTGGCGTCCGCGCCGAGTAGCAAACAGCCACGCCGCAAACAGCACGGCAAGCAGGACGGCGCCTTGCCATGGCAGCACGATCCACGCCACCAGCACGGCAACAATCAGGAGCAGCAACAGGAGATTGATCAGAAAGTTCATGATGCGTTCCTCAGCGTCCAGCCAATGCATCGACGATGTTCAGGCGCATGGCGCGCAGCGCGGGCAACGCACCCACCAGCAGCCCGATCGCAATCATCAGCACCAGTCCAAGAGTCCAGCTGTTCGCGTCGACGCTCGGCAGATTGAGCATGCCACCGCTACCGGCGCTCACGGCCGGCACGATCAGCGTCGCCAGTCCCAATCCGATCACACCGCCGAGCACCAGCAGCAATACCGACTCCGCCAGCACGATGCCGAGCACGCTGCCGTTCGAGAAACCGATGGTCTTGAGCACCGCCAGTTCGCTGGTGCGTTCGCGCACTGCCTGCATCATCGTGTTGCCCGACAACAGCAGCAGCGTGAAGAACACCGCGCCCATGATCGAACCCACGATCAGGCCAATGTCCGCCAGCTGCTTCATCCAGTTGGCGGTGGCGGCCTGCTCGGTCTGCGTGCGCGTTTCGTGATCGGAGTTCGCCGAGATGGCATCGATGGCCTTCGCCACGCGATCAGCCTGGTTCACGTCGGTCACGCGCGTCACGTACCAGCCCACCGTGCCGCGGTTGAACGGCGTGGTTTCATCGAAGTACTTCCAGTGCAGCAGCAGCATCTGGTCGTAGAAGCCGCCGGCCTTCTTGTCCTTCGAATGCAGGATGCCCACCACGTCGAACGTCCAGTTCTTGCTGCCCTGGCGATTCGGGAAAATGGTCGACTGCAGCGGAATCTTGTCACCCACTTTCCAGTTGAAACGCTTGGCCAGTTTTTCTCCCACCAGGACACCGGTGCGCGTGTCGTCGAACGCCTTGCGCTCGGCGGCGCTCACTTCAATCTCGGGGTAGAGGTCGATGTAGTTGGGCTCCACCGCAAAGCTGAAGACCTGGTTGTGCGGATCCTGGTAGGCACCGCCGAACCAGTTCGCGTACGTCACCATCTTCACGCCGGGCACTTGCTGGATCTGCGCTTCCAGCGACTGCGGCAGGGTCTGAATGAAGGAAAGCTTCGAGCCGGTCTGCAGGCGTTGTGCACCGTTGGCGCTCTGCCCGGCCTGGTTGAACGAGGTGCGCACGGCGTCGAGCATGCCAAACAACAGGAACGCTGCGATGATCGACACCAGCGTGAGTATCGTGCGGGTCTTGCGCCGGAACAGCGCCGCCCAGATGAGATGGAAATATTTCATCGCCGCATCCTCACGCGATGGCCTGTTCGACCAGGGTGCCCTTGTCCAGATGCAGGGTGTGATTGGCGTACTCGGCCGCCTTGGGGTCGTGCGTGACCATTACGATGGTCTTGCCGTGCTCGCGGTTGAGCACGCGCAACAGGCCGAGCACTTCCTCGGCCGACTGGCGATCCAGGTCGCCCGTCGGCTCGTCGCACACCAGCAGCGTCGGGTCGGACACGATTGCGCGGGCGATCGCCACGCGCTGCTGCTGACCACCGGACAGCTCGCTGGGCTTGTGCGAGGAGCGCTCGCCCAGGCCCACCAGTTGCAGCGCGATGGACGCGTTCTTGCGGCGCTGCGCGGCGGACAGTTTGGTGAGCAGCAGCGGCAGTTCCACGTTGCGCTGCGCCGAGAGCATCGGCATCAGGTTGTAGAACTGAAACACGAAGCCGACATGCGACGCTCGCCATTTGGCGAGCGCACCGCCGTTCAACTGGTCGAGCCGCTGGCCGGCCACGGAGATGCTGCCCCCGCTGGGCGTGTCGAGGCCGCCGATGAGGTTCAGCAGAGTCGTCTTGCCCGAGCCCGACGGGCCCATCAGCGCGAGGAAATCGCCTTCGGCAATGTCGAGGTTGATGTGATGCAGCACTTCCACTTTCTGCTTGCCGCGCTCGTACACCTTGGAGAGGTCGCGGGTTTCGATCAACGTGTTCATGCCTGAGCTCCCGTTTCGGTTCGCGTCGCCATGCCGGCGCGCGTGATCATTCGCTGCGATGGAGTACTGCTTATTCCTTCGGCTTGGCGGTGGTCACCCGCGAGCCGTCCTTCAAGGTGTCCGGTGGCGACATCACCAACGTGTCGCCCGCCTCTACTCCCGACGGCACGCGTCGCACGTCGTCCTTGCCGGTCGCTTCCGGTGCCACGGTGCGCTGTTGCGCCTTGTCGCCTGCGACCAGGAACACCACGGCGTGGCCGTCACGCTGGGCAATCGCATTGCTGGGAACCAGCACGCCCTGCGGTGCCTGCACGTTCTGCTGCGCTTCCTTCGATTCGAGGAAGGAGACGCGTACGCCCATGTCCGGCACGATGCGTGCGTCCTTGTGCTCAAGCGCGACGCGCACCTTCACCGTGGCCTTGCCACGATCGGCGGCAGGAACGATGGCGATGACATGGGCGGGGATCTTCCAATCCGGGTACGCGTCCAGCACCGCCTCGGCGGGCATGTTTGGTTTCACGCGACCGATGTACGCCTCGTTGACGTCCACGTCCACCTCGAGCGAATCCATGTCGACCACGGTGCCAATGCCGGTGCGGGTAAAGCCGCCGCCTGCGGAGAACGGCGACACGATTTCGCCGACCTGTGCGTCCTTGGTGGTAATGACGCCGTCGAACGGCGAACGGATCACGCAGTAGTCGAAGTTCACCTGCGCCTCCACCACCTGCGCATCGGACGAGGCGGCGTTGCGCTGCTGCGAGAGCAGTTGCGCGCGCGTGCTGTCGACCAGCGTGCGTGCCTGCTCCGCAGTCTGCTTCGCGACCAGGCCTTTCTCGGCGAGCGATTCCATGCGCCCCGCGTCGCGCTGGTTCTGCGCCAGCTGGGCCTGGAACTGGTCCACCAACGCATGCGCGGCGGCCGCCTGCTTGCGCGCGGCTTCCAGGGCAGCGCGATACTGCGAATCGTCGAGGCGGGCCACGATCTGGCCCTGCTTCACGTGGTCGCCTTCCTCGATGAGCACGTGCGTGAGCGTGCCGGTGATCTGCGCGGACACCGTGGCCTGCCGGCGCGCGGTGACATAGCCCGTGGCCTGAAGCACCGCACCCGCCGCCGCATTCGACGCCGGCGACTGTGCCTGTGCCGTCTGCACTTCGATCGCGCGCGAACCCATCAGCCACCAGCCGACCAGCCCCGCCAGCACGACCACCACCAAGACGCCACCGACGATCCATGGCCAGCGCCCCGGACCTCCGCCAAGGGCTTCGCGCTGGTCTTTGTCGATGCGCAGTTCCTTCAATAGATCCGCATTCGCCACAAGCTCTCCCTGCCGGCCCCGCCGGTTCCTCGGTGTCGCAAACGATGCTGGAGCGGCCGGACCGCCGCCAGAGGTCCCCATCAGGTGTCGGCGGTGACAGCTGTCACCCCGCGGGACCGGAAACCGGCCCCTTGTACAGGCAAGCGCTCGGCGAAAAAAGCTGACGTGACAGGCGACTGGCGTGCCGGGGCCAGGGTGATAACCTTGCCGGACTATGTCCTACGCCATCACGCCTCCCGTCGTTCCCAGCCTGCCGGTGCTCGGCAGCGATCTCCGCTTCCCGGTTCGACGCATCTTCTGCATCGGCCGCAACTACGCCGAGCACGCCCGCGAAATGGGCGCCACGGTGGACAAGGACACGCCACTGTTCTTCTGCAAGCCCGCCGACGCCGTGGTGACGGATGGCGCCGACGTGCCCTATCCGCAGGCCACCAGCGACCTGCACCACGAAGTGGAAATGGTGGTGGCGCTTGGCGGCGGCGGTCGCGACATTCCGGTGGCACGAGCCGAGAGCCTGGTCTGGGGCTACGGCGTGGGCCTGGATCTGACCCGCCGCGATCTGCAGGCCGTGGCCAAGGCCAAGAGCCATCCGTGGGATGTGGCCAAGGCGTTCGATCATTCCGCGCCGGTGTCGGCCCTGCGTCCCGCGCGTGAAGCACATCTGGGCGCTAACACCACGCTGACGCTCAGCATCAATGGCGAACAACGCCAATTGGGCAAGCTCGGCGACATGGTGCATGGCGTGGCCGAGATCATCGCCATCCTGTCGACCCTGTTCGAGTTGAAGGCGGGCGACCTGATCTTCACCGGCACGCCAGCGGGCGTGTCGGCGCTGAAGCGCGGCGATCGCTTCCATGCCGAACTGGCCGGCGTCGCGGTACTGGAAGGCCGCGTGGCCTGATATCCGAGGCGTGCGGAAGGTGCAGCATCTTGCGAAAGCGGGAGGCTGCGCCTTGGCAAAGTGCCGAAGATGCTGAATCCATAGGCGTTCGATGGACCGCGCACGCCTGTCGTCTCCTGCCTTGCTGCGCTAGAGTTTGCCCTGCCATCCAGCCCAGGGAGAGAAGCATGAGCATGCTCAAAGAGTTCAAAGAATTCGCCATGCGTGGCAACGTCATCGACCTCGCGGTCGGTGTGGTCATCGGCGGGGCGTTCGGCAAGATCGTCACTTCGCTGGTGGACCAGATCATCATGCCGCCGATCGGCATGCTCACCGGCGGCATTGATTTCTCCCAGATGAAATGGGTGCTCAAGCCGGCCGACAACAGTGACCCGGCACACAAGATCGCTGAAGTCGCGATCGGCTATGGCACCTTCATCAACACGTTGATCCAGTTCATCATCATCGCGTTCGCGATCTTCCTGGTGGTCAAGGCGATCAACAAACTCTCTCGCCGCCAGGAGGCCGCACCGGCACCGCCGCCGGCGGACGTGGTGCTGCTCACCGAAATTCGCGACCTGCTCAAGACGCAGAACCAGAAATAAGCAAACGCTTGCGCAGCACAAGAGGCGCCTTCGGGCGCCTTTTTCATGGGTAGAATCGTTCACCCATTGCACGCACGGCCCATGACTTCTGGCCTAAGCGGCGCGTCGCGGGCACGCGATAATCGTCGTTTCCGCCCAAGGAGCTGTACCCATGCGCCGTCTGCCCCTTTCCCTGCTTGCCGCCAGCCTGATGCTCGCCATCGGCACGGCAAACGCAGCTACCCAAACCACCGTTCCCGCCGCAGCCGTAAAGACGGCCGAACAGCTGCGCGACAAGGCGATGAACGACAACACCGCCTACGACATCGTCACGTCGCTGACGACGGAAGTGGGCGCGCGCCTCGCAGGCAGCCCGGCTGACCAGCGCGGTCGTGACTGGGCCGTGGCCAAGTTCAAGTCGCTGGGCTTCGACAAGGTCTACACCGAGGAAGTGAGCTATCCGCTGTGGGAACGTCGCAGCGAGCATGCCGAGATCGTCGGTCCGTTCCCGCAGACGCTGGACCTGATCGCGCTGGGCTACTCCGCCGGCACGCCGAAGGGCGGCCTCACTGCGGAAGTCGTGCGCTTCGACAGCCTCGACGCACTGAAGAAGGCCGATCCTGCCAGCGTGAAGGGCAAGATCGTCTACGTCGACGCACGCATGGAACGCCACAAGGACGGCCATGACTACGGCATCGGCTCCGCGGTGCGCGTGGGCGGACCGGTGATCGCGTCAAAGATGGGCGCGGCCGCTTTCCTGCTGCGCTCGGCCGGCACCGACGCGAACAGCCGCACGCCGCACACGGGCGTCACCGGTTTCCGCGATCCGAAGGAAGCGATCCCGGCAGCCGCGTTGTCCAATCCGGATGCCGATCAGCTGACGCGCATCGTGGCCTACGGCAAGCCCGTATCCATCAAGCTTGAGCTCGACTGCGGCATCACCGGCACGTATCACGGCGCCAACGTGATCGGCGAAGTGACCGGCAAGAAGCATCCCGACCAGGTAGTCGCGATCGGCGGCCATCTCGACTCGTGGGATCCGGGCACGGGTGCCATCGACGACGGCGCGGGCGTGGCGATTGCCATGGCAGCCGGCAAACTGATCCACGACATGCCGCAGCGCCCCGACCGCACTATCCGCGTGATTGCGTTCGCGAATGAGGAAATGGGCCTGTGGGGTGGCCGTGCCTATGCCGACAAGCACGGCGCCGAAGTGAAGAAGTTCCAGCTCGGCACCGAATCGGACTTCGGTGCACGCAAGGTGTGGCGCATGAGCGCCAGCGTGAAGCCGGAAGCACGCAGCGCCATCGATCAGATCGCCAAGGTGCTGGAGCCGATCGGCGTAGCCTACGACGCGAAGGCGCCGGGCGGTGGCGGTTCCGACCTCTCGCAGATGCATGCCAAGGGCATGGCGGCGCTGACGCTGACGCAGGACGGCACCGACTACTTCGACTACCACCACACCGCCAACGACACGCTCGACAAGATCGATCCGAAGGAGCTGTCGCAGAACGTGGCGGTGTATGCCGCATTCTCGTACATGGCCGCGCAGGCGGATGGCGATTTCGGCTCGGCGCCGGGCGCGTTCAAGAACGACGGCGCGGAAGAGTGATTGGCGAGTAGGAAAGCAAAAAGGGCGGCCCGATGGCCGCCCTTTTTTTGTCCCTCGATCCTGTGAGCCGCACCCTGTGCGCGACTGGCCTCACAGGTAATCGCAAAGACCGTTCACTGCAGCGACATCGCAACGTTGCAGTCGCGCACAGGGTGCGCTCCCACATTCGCTCGCTTGGCGCTTCAGGTCGCCTCGGCAGGCCGCGACTTCCGCTTGCTCGAAAACCGCTCGTGCAAGCGATCGAGGTACAGGTAGATCACCGGCGTCAGGTACAACGTCAGTACCTGCGACACCAGCAGGCCGCCCACCACGGCGAGGCCCAGCGGACGGCGCGTTTCCGCACCGGCACCGAGGCCCAGCGCGATCGGCAAGGTGCCGGCGAAGGCGGCCATCGTGGTCATCATGATCGGGCGGAAACGCACGTGGCAGGCCTCGACGATGGCCTTCGCCGGTTCCAGTCCTTCGCTGCGCTGCCGCTCCAGTGCGAAGTCGATCATCATGATCGCGTTCTTCTTCACGATGCCGATCAGCATCACGATGCCCACGAACGAGAACAGATCCAGCGGCGCCTGGAAGATCATCAAGGTCAGCAGCGCGCCCACGCCAGCGGACGGCAGGCCCGAGAGAATGGTGAGCGGGTGGATGAAGCTCTCGTACAAGATGCCCAGCACCAGGTAGATCACGAACACCGCCAGCACCAGCAACAGGCCCATGCCCTGCATGGAATCCTGGAATGCCTGCGCCGTGCCCTGCACGCTGCCGGTGATCGAGGCAGGCAGGTTCATCTGCTTCATCGCGCGATCGATGCTGCCCACCGCCTCACTCAGGCTGACGCCGGGCGCGAGGTTGAACGACACCGTCACCGCGGGAATCTGTCCCTGATGATTCACCGTGAGCGCCTGTGGCTTGCGCTCGAAGCTCGCCACGGCATTGAGCGGCACCAGCGTGCCGTTGCTCGACGTGACATAGACCTGCGAGAGCACATCGATGTCGTTCTGCAACGCGTAGTACACCTGCAGGATCACCCAGTACTGCGATGACGATCCGTAGATGGTGGAGATCTGGTTGGCACCGAACGCCGAACCCAGCGCGCTCTGCACCTGGTCCATGGTGAGGCCGAGCGTGGCGAGCTTGTCGCGATCCACGTTGACACGCACGGACGGGCCGTTGAGATCGAGATCGCTGGTGACGTCCTGGAAGCCCGGCAACTTGCCAAAGGCCTGGATGACCTTGCCCGACCAGCTGTAGAGGGCTTCCGTGTCGATGGACTGCAACGTGTACTGGTACTGCGCCTTGGACTGGCGACCGCCGATCTGGATCGCCGGCGGATTCTGGATGTACGCGCGAATGCCCGGCACCTGCGCGAACTTCTCGCGCAGCTCCTGGATGATGCCGTTGGGGCCCAGCGAGCGCTCGCTCCGCGGCTTCAGCCTCAGCAGCAGCGAACCGTTGTTGGTGGTGGTGCGCGCGCCGCCTGCGCCCACGGAGGACATATACGCCTCGATGTTCGGATCGTCGGCGACGATCTTCGCCAACGCCTGCTGGCGCTCGCCCATGGCCCTCACCGAAATGTCGTCGGGGCCCTCAACGTTCACGTTGAGCTGGCCGGAATCACCCGCGGGGATGAAATCCTTGTTGACCACCGCGAACAGCAGTGCCGTCAGCAGCAGGCTGCCGAAGAACGCGCCGAGGATGGTGCGCGGATGGCTCACCGCCCAGCCCAGCGTATTGACGTAGCCGCGGCGTACGCGCTCGAAACCCGCGTCGAACCAGAGCACCACGCGTGCCTTCTTCTCGTGCTCGGCATGGCGCAGGAAGCGGCTGCACAGCATCGGCGTCAAGGTGATCGAGACGAAGCCGGAGATCAGGATCGCCACGCTCAGCGTCACCGCGAACTCGTGGAACAGGCGTCCGACGATACCGCCCATGAACATCACCGGAAGAAACACGGCGACGAGCGAGAGCGTCATCGAGAAGATGGTGAAGCCGATTTCGCTGGCGCCCTTGAGCGATGCCTCGTACGGATCCATGCCGTCTTCGACGTGGCGCACGATGTTCTCGAGCATCACGATCGCATCATCGACCACGAAGCCGACCACCAGGGTCAACGCCAGCAGCGAGAGATTGTCCAGGCTGTAACCCAGCGCGAACATCGTGCCGAAGGTGCCGATGATGGACACCGGCAATGCCAACGCCGGGATCAAGGTAGCCGATGCGTTGCCGAGAAACAGGTAGATCACCAGCACGACCAGCACGCCGGCCAGCAGCAGCGTGAACTGCACGTCGTCCACCGAGGCGCGGATCGATTCGGAGCGGTCGTACAGCACGGCCAGCTTGATCGAAGGCGGCAGCGTGGCCTCGAACGTGGGCAGCACGGCACGGATGCGATCGATGGTCGCCACCGTGTTGGAACCCGGCTGGCGCTGGATGGCCAGCACGATCGCGCGCTCGCCGTTGTACCAGCTCGCGACCTGGTCGTTCTGCACGCTGTCCTCGGCCTTGCCGAGATCCGACAGGCGCACAGGCGCACCGTTGCGGTAGGCCACGATGATGTTGTTGTAAAGGTTTGCGCGCTGCAGCTGGCCGTCCGAACGGATCGACAGCAGCTGCCGGTTGCCGTTGAGCGAACCGGTGGCAAGGTTGACGTTGGCGTTGGCGATCGCGGTCTGCACCGTATCGATGCCGATACCGCTGGCGGCCAGCTTCTGCGGATCGACGCTGACGCGCACGGCGTACTTCTGCGAACCGTAGACGTTCACCTGCGCCACGCCATCGATGGTCGACAGGCGCTGCGCGAGCTGCGTCTCAGCGTAATCGTCCACCACCGCCAGCGGTTGGGTGCGCGAACGCAGGGTGAGATAGATGATGGCAGCGTCCGCCGGGTTCACCTTGCGGAAGGTAGGCGGCGTGGGCATGTTCGTCGGCAGCTGGCGCTGCGCGGAGGAAATGGCCGCCTGGACGTCCTGCGCCGCGCCGTCGATGTTGCGGTCCAGCTCGAAGGTGATGGTGATCGAAGTGGAGCCCAACGCACTGGTCGAGGTCATCGACTGGATGCCGGCGATGGTCGAGAGCTGGTTTTCCAGCGGCGTCGCCACCGCCGTCGCCATGGTTTCGGGCGCGGCGCCCGGAAGACTCGCGTTCACCGTGATGGTGGGGAAGTCGACGTTGGGCAACTCGTTGACCGGCAGCTTGGGATACGCGGCGATGCCGAACACCAGCAGCGCCACCATCAGCAGCGTGGTCATCACGGGCCGCCGGATGCAAAGTGCAGGCAGGTTCATGGGCGGCTGCTCAACTGTTGTCGGTCACGATGCGCACGTGCGCACCGTCCACCAGCAGCAATTGGCCATCGACCACGACGCGCTCGCTGCCGGTCAGGCCCTTCTCGATCACGATCTGGTTGCCGCTGCTCGGGCCTGCCGTGACCATGCGCTGCGTGACCGTGCCGTCTTCGTTGAGCACGAACACGAAACTGCCCAGCGGCGAGTTCTGCAAGGCCACCACAGGCACCGTCACCACGCTGGTGAGGCGCGTGGTCGGCAGCACCACTTCGACGAACTGGCCCGGCGTGAGTTGATCGCTGTCGTTGCCGTAGCGCGCCTTGAGCTGGATGGTGCTGGTGGTCGCATCCACCGCGTTGTTGATGAAATCCAGTTCGGCCTGCATCGGCGGCTGCTTCGTGCCCGGAATGCTGACGGTCACGGGGACGCTGCCACGCGCGATCGACTCCTTGATGCCGGCCAGACCGGTTTCGGGAATCGAGAACGTCACATGGATGGGGCGGATCTGGTTGAGCACGACGATCGAGGTGCTGTTTTCCGTGACCTGAGCGCCGGGATAGATCAGCGGTGCGCCGGCGATGCTCTCGAACGGCGCCTTGATCTCGGCGTAGCTCAGCTGCGTGCGCGCGAGCTCCACCGCGGCCTTGTCCGCCTTCACCGACGCGGTATACACGCCCTCGTTCGCCTTGTAGGTGTCGTAGTCGGACTGCGCGACATAGCCCTTGCCGAGCAGTGGCTGGTAACGCTTGATCACGGTCTGCGCGTTCTGCAGCTGCGCCTCGTCCTTGGCGAGGTTGCCCAGCGACTGGTCGAGCTGTGCCTGCAGCAGGCTGGGATCGATGCGGATGATCGTCTGGCCTTCCTTGACGTGCCCGCCCGGCTGAAACATCAGCTGCTGCAGCTGGCCACTGACGCGCGCCTGCACGGTGACGGTGGAATAGGCCTCCGCGCGGCCGATGACCTTCAACGTCAGGTCGAGGTCGCCGCGATGTGCGTTAGCCACCTTCACCGGTACGGTCGTCGGCTGTGCCGGCGTTTTCGCCGAAGAACGGCCGCCGCCGCGAAACCACTGCACGGCCACCACGGCCGCCAACAGCACCGCGATCAGCAGCACCAGTTTTTTCGGGGACATACGCTGCATGATTTCTCCGACCATCGACCGTGGCGTAACGCCGGCCTGCACCGGAACGTCGCGCTATCGGCTGCGATGTGCATCACAGGGAGTTGCCGGCACCTTGCTTCACCCCGGTGCACCGCACCGGGCATTGTGATGCAGAAGGCGCCGATACCCCGCACGACCGACAGCACTTGGCAAATGGTCCGTCATGCGGCAGGCATCGCAAGCTTCGCGACATCCATGCCTCTGTAACGCGCCAACCCGCCGGGGTCACCACACTGTCACGTTCTTGCGGCTCGAAGCGGGCCACAAGCTGCGCGAACTAGGGTTCGCCCTCTTCCGGCGATGCACCGCCGTCGAGCGCCTGCAGGTTGTCCTTCATGCGGTTGAGTACGTCCAGGGCCTGCTGCAGCTCGGGCACCGTAATGCCGCGCGTGGCGTCCTTGCGCAGGCCAACCGCGATCTCTTCCATGTCTGCGATTACGTCGCGTGCCTGGTCGGTGACATAGAGGCGCCAGGCGCGGCGATCCTTGGGATCGGGGCGGCGCTCCACGAAACCCGCTGCCTGCAGGCGATCGATGACGCGCCCGACGGCGATCGGCTCCATTTCCAACTGCTCGGCCAGCTCCGTTTGGCGCAGGCCTTCGCGGTAATAGAGCATCTTGGTGGCCCGCCACTGCGCGCGGGTCAACCCGAATTTCACGGCGCGTCTGTCGAAGTGCTTGCGGAACAGCAAAGTCACGTCGCTCAGCAGATAGCCGAAGGAAATGTCTTCCGCCTTAGTCATAGAGATGATGCCGGTGCGCGTCGGTCCAGTGTAGCGTCAAGCATACGTCGCAAATTCTCACGAATCCATGTCCCTTCAGATCATCACTGCCGACATTACCGAACTGAACGTGGACGCTATCGTCAACGCCGCGAACACCACCCTGCTCGGCGGCGGCGGCGTGGATGGCGCCATCCATCGCGCCGCGGGCCCTGAGCTGCTGCAGGCATGCCGCGCGCTGCCTGAGGTGACGCCAGGCGTGCGCTGCCCCACGGGCGAAGCCCGCATCACGCCGGGCTTTCGGCTCAGCGCACGCTATGTGATCCATACCGTGGGCCCAGTGTGGCATGGCGGCACGCAGGGCGAGCCGAGGCAGCTGGCGAGCTGTTATGAGCAAAGCATGGCATTGGCACTGGACCACGAGTTTGACTCCATTGCTTTTCCGGCGATCAGTTGCGGCATATACGGCTATCCGCCCGAACGGGCGGCTGCGGTCGCGCTGCGTAGCCTCCGCGCGTCGATGCCCGCCGATACATCGATACAGGTGCTGATCTGCTGCTTTGGCGACACGATGGCTTCAATCTGGCGCTCCGCGCTCAACGACGCAGGTTGAAGGGATAGAGCGGGGGCAGCGGCGAACCATCCGAAGCCGCATCGCCTTGCTGCCGCCACTGGAAACCGTCGCGAAATGTGCTGGCCAAGCGATCGCCGAGCCCGCCTTCCTCCATGCCCGCATAACGCTTGCGCTGCAGCGCGGCGATCGCTTCGCGTTGATGCTCCGAGGCGAGTGCCTGCGACAGCTCCCCAAGATTCTGGATGGAGGATCGCTCCGCGCGCGCCCAATTCAGCAACGTACTTGCTTGCACCGCCACGTCACCGCCTCGCGCAGCGGCGAGGAACGCCGCCCGCAGCTTCGACGATGAAGGCGGCACCGGCGAAGATGGCCGGGACGACGCCATGCCGCGCGAACGCCGTTGCCACCACCACGCCGCCATGCTCGCCAACCACAAGCCCACGCTGGCCAGCGCGATCCACCGCCACGGCGTGGCGCCCGCTGCCGCCTGCGCCGGAGCAGGCGCTGCTTCCGGAGCAGACGAAGGTTGCGCGGCGGCCGGCGCCTGATTGGATGACGTGCCGACTGCAGGCAGCACCGTAAACGTCTGCGCCGGGATGCGCGCGACCTCGGGCTGGTCGGTCACCACGTTCCACCAGGTCAACGTGGTTTCGGGAATGGTGAGCGTGCCTGGACGATTGGGCACGATGGCGAAGCCCTGCTGGCGACGACCCACCAGCCATTGGCCATCCACATGCGTGGCATTGACCGGCTTGTCCGGATACACGGTGGCACCGTCCAACGTCGGCAGGCTCAGCGCCGGCAATGCCTCATACGGCAACCCGGTGGCCTGCACGCTCATCACCAGGTTCAGCGGCTGGCCCACGCGCAGGTCGCCGTGCGACGGGCCGCCATCCAGGGCGAGATTCAGATCGTGCGCCGGCAGCCAGGTGGTGTGCGACGCCTGTGCGGGAATCGCCTTGGCATCGATGACCACGCGAGGCGAAGAGGCCGAAACCGGCGTACCGCTGCCGAAGAAGGCATTCGGGTCCGCCATGCTGACCATGTCGCCCTGGAATGCCACTGGAGGAATCTCCAGGCGCCCTTCGCGCTGCGGCGTCAGCGCGTAGCGGCGCTCGATGACGTTGTAGCGCCGCCCGCCACGCTCCGCCTGGTAGTTGATCTCGTTGCCGAGCCGCCGCACGTCGACGCCGGCAAGCTGGGGATCCTCCAGCGCGCCATTGGTGAGATCCGCGGCAAAGAACAGACGCAGCGTGTAGATCCTCTGCTGGCCCACATAGCCTTCGGCAGGATCGACCACCGCCTCCAGAAAGACGTCTTTACGTCCCGACGCCGCGGCATTGGGATCGGGCTCGTCCACCTGCAGTTGCAGCGGCGCCGTGGTGCCACCTGCAAACGACAGTGGTGGCACGCGCAGCACGCCTGTGTGCAGCGGACGCAACGCCACACCAACGGTGACCTGCGCCGAGCGCTGGCCATTGATGATGCTGATGCTGGTGTTACTGGAGGAACCCAGCACCGCGAAATCGCGCGAGAGAGCACTCAGGTCCGGCGTCTGCACCATGCCGCCGCCCTGCGATCGCAGATTCAGCGTCACGGTTTCGCCAAGCTCCACGCGCGTACGGTCCAGCGTGGCCTGTACATCGGCGGCCGCGGCCGCGAGCGGCCACAGCGTCGCGAACAAACACCACAGGATGGCCAGGTAACGGAGCTTCACGGGTTATCGTCCTCCGGCGGCGCGGCGTCGTGTCGCTGCCGATACTCGAGATCGAACTTGCGGCGCAACAGCGCGCCCGGATCGTCCGGCACGCGTTGCAAAGCCTGCCGCACGTCGGCCGGTAATTTCGATTGGGCATCATCCGTCGCCACTTCGCCCAATTCATGGCTGGTGGACTGCGACGACCGTTGCGCTTTCCCAAGCGCCTGGTCCATCTGTTTTTGCAGGGCCTGCTGCGCCTGCTGCTCGCGCGCGCGTTGCTTTGCCTGCTCCTCGGCGCTCTGCGGCTGCATGCCGGATGCATCGTCGGCTTGTTGGCCAGGCTGCGTGCGGCCGTTGGCGTCCTTGTCGTTGCCGCTGCCTTGCGCATTCCCCTGGGCCTGCTGCGAACGCTTGCCCTCATCGCCATTCTGTTGGGCCTGGTTTTCGTGCTGGCCCGACTGCCCTTTCGCATCATCGGGAGGCGTGGTCGAGGGCCCCTTGCCGGCTTTGCCCTTGTCGTCCTGCGCCCCCTTCTGCCGCGGCGGCGTCGAGGGCTGTTTGCGCATCCAGTCCTCCACGGCCTTGCGGTTGGCTACGGCGTCCGCATTCGCGGGATTGGCCTTGAGCGCGCGATCGTAGGCGTCGAGTGCGGCTTGATAGTCGCCCTGTTTGGCGAGCGCGTTGCCCAGGTTGTACTGGGCGTCGCTGCCGGACGCGTCGTGCAAGGATTTCGCTGCGGCCGCATAGTCTCCGGCGCGGTAAGCTGCCGCGCCTCGCAGCGCGGGATCGCGTGCCAGCTGCTGCGCTTCCTTCGCCTGCCCGCGATTCAACGCGGCGGACGCCTGCTGGTCGGGCCGCTGCCAAAGATCGGACCAACGACTCGCGTGCGCCGTGCCAGGCACACCCGGCAGCAACATCAAGGCAATGACGACCAGCCAGCCGCGCCGGAACGCCATGGCCGCGAGTGGCAGCAGCGGCAACAGCAGCCATGGGCCGCGGTCCTGCCATTCGTCCCCGCGCTGGTCAGAGGCCAACGTGACGGCGCCATCCGATTTCAGTTCGCCGCGCAAGGTATCGATGTCGGTGCGATCGTCCGTCATCGGCGCATAGAGGCCGCCGCCCGCGCCTGCCAGTGCTCGCAGTGCTGCATCGTCCCTGCGCGCCATCGACAGCCCGCCCTGCGAGTCGCGCTGAAAGCTCTGGTCGGAAAGCGGCACCGGGCCGCCCTGCAATGTACCCACGCCGAGCACCGACACTCGCACACCCGCTTCGCGCGCCTTCCTGGCAGCGGATTGCGCCGCGGCGTCCACGGAATCGGTCACCAGCACCAACGATCCACCACCGACCTTGGCATCGCGAATAAGGGCCACGCCACGCTCGATAGCCTGGGCGGCGTTGTCGCCATCGACCGGCATCGTGTCCGGCGCCAACGCATCGAGCAACTCGTTGAGGCTGGATGCATCCGTGGTGAGCGGCGCCACCACGAAGGCTTCGCCGGCGTACGCGATGAGCGCATTCAGCCCGTCATGGTTGGCGGACAGCAGGTCGCGCACCTTGTAGCGCGCGCGATCGAGCCGACTGGGCGCTACGTCACGCGCCAGCATGCGTTGTGACAGCGACACCGCGATGACCTGTGCCGCGCGTTGCGCATAGAGCGGTTGCGCGACGCGGCTCCAGGTCGGGCCCGCCATCGCCAGCGTAGCGAGCGTCCACCCCAGGGCAAGCAAGATCCCCGGCATGCGCCGCCGCTGCTCGCGACCTTGCAGCAAATACGGAAGCAGTTCGGCGTCGACCAGGCGTTCCAAGGCGTCACGCGCGGTGCTTCGCCGTGTCAACCAGACCAGCAACAACGGCAAGGCCAGCAGCGCAAGCAACCACGCAGGACGCAGGAAATGGAACTGTTGCCACGCCTCGCTCATGCCGCGACCTCCAGCCTACGCGTGCGCGGCAGCATCGTCGCCAACCATGCCAACACGGCAAGCGCGAGCGGCCAGCGGAACAGCTCGTGCCGCGGGCGCAGGGATGGTCCCTGCTGTCGCATCGGCTCAAGGGCGTCGATGGCGCGGTACGCGTCCGTCAACTGTGCGGCATCGGTGGCCCGGAAATAGCGGCCGCCGGTCTGATCGGCGATCGTGCGCAGCATGCCTTCGTCCAGATCGGCCGAAGGATTGACGGTGTGCGTGCCGAACAGATCGGGAATGCTCATCTCGGTGGCGCCGATGCCGATCGTGTAGACACGCACGCCTGCCGCTTTCGCCGCGTTCGCGGCATCCAGGGGCGCTATGTTGCCTGCGTTGTTCACGCCGTCGGTGAGCAGCACCACGACACGTGCCTGCGCCGGCAGATTAGCCAATCGCTTCACCGCGACCGCAATGGCATCGCCGATGGCCGTCTCGGTGCCCGCCAGGCCCACGGCGGCGCCCTGCAGCTGCGCGCGCACCGCATCGAGATCGTAGGTCAACGGAGTAACCAGATAGGCGCGGCTTCCGAACAGGATCAGCCCCAGCTCGTCACCACCGCGACGCGAGATGAAATCGCCCGCGATCGCTTCCACGGCACCAAAGCGACTGACGGAACGACCACCCAGCTGCATGTCATCGGTACGCATGCTGCCCGACAGATCGACGGCCAGCATCAATGCGCGACCACTTCGCTGTTGCGCCTGCGGCGGCCCCACCCATTGCGGCCGCGCGGCGGCCGCCAACAGGCACAACCAGGCCAGCACCAGCAGCCACAGGCGCCAACCGCCATTGCCGCCCCGCTCAGCCGATGCAAGATGAAGACCTGGATGCGGCAAGTGCAAAGCCTGGCCGGGTTCCGCAGCGCGCAGGACACGGCGCAACACCCACGGCAAAGGCAGCAGCGCGAACATCCACGGCCATGCGAACTCAGGCATGTCCGCTCTCCGCAAGACGGATCGCTGCGTGCATGCCCGGCTTCTTCCGATGCTGATGACGCCACGCCGCCGAAAGCCAGCGGCGAACCGCGGATGCCGTGACTTCAATGTCGAAGTTGGCCGTGGGCTGGTACATGGCGGTCTCCAGCGACATCAGCGCATCGAGTGTCGGAGCATCCTGTACCACCTGCCCCAGCGTCTTTCTCCACGCCTCTCCCGCGTGCCGGGAGCTCGCGCCGTCGAAACGCAACGCCGCGCGCCTGAGCAATGCGTGCAGTTCGGCAGCCAGTTGCTGCGGCTGCTGTCGATACCGCAGGAGCGAGGCATCTACTGCGGCAAGCAGGGCACGCTCCGAGGCGCGCCGGCTGCGCTGCCTTCGCCAGAACCACAGAGCCACGCCTGCGCACAACAGCACAAGCGCCAGCACGATCCACCAACCTGGTGCCGGTGGCCACCAGGACGGCGAAGGCGGCAGATGGATATCGCGCAATGCAGGCCCGTTGGCAGGCGGCGCGGCAGGAACGACCCTCATCGGCGCGCTCCCGGCGCCAGGAGCGCCATCACCGCATCGAGCGGATCATTGGCCGTGTCGATGGTGCGATGAGGGATGCCAAGCGACTGCGCCAGTGCGTTCAGACGAGTTTGTCCGGCGCCAAGGACCTGCTGGAACTCGCGGCGCTGCCGTTCGCCGAACAGCACGACATCGCGCCGCTCTCCTTCGTATTCGAGTGGATAGCGTCCCGCGGGAGGCAGCGCCAGCTCCAAGGCATCCGCCACCACCAGCACGCGCACACCGGCCTTGCTGCTCAGATCGAGCAGGCGTCCTCGTGCGGCCTCGTCGCAGCTGAGTCCATCGCTGATGATGAGGACGCGATTGGCGCCGCGTGCGAGACGCCCGGCGCGAAGCACCGCATCCGACAGCAATTCCGGCGTCGACCCGTTGGATACGCCGTCCCAATCGGCCAACGCTCCGCACACCGCAAGCGCGCCGCGCGTGCCCGCCAAAGGCCGCAACAAGCGGTGGCCGCCACCAAATTCCATGACGCCGACGCGCTCGCCGGCGCGCACTACGTACCACGCCGCGAGTGCAGCTGCCCGGGCGGCCTGCACCGACTTGAAACGCGCCCGCGTACCGAAACGCATGCTCGGGTGCGTATCCAGCAGGATCAGCAGGCGCCCCTCCCGTTCTTCCTGAAACAACTTGGTATGCAGACGACCACTGCGCGCGGTCAGGCGCCAATCCATGCGCCGCACGTCATCGCCAGGCTGGTAGACACGCGATTCGGCGTAGTCCATGCCGCGGCCGTAAAGACGGCTATGTTGCTCGCCCGCTCGCATGGCGCGGCTTTCAAGCCGCGGCAGGGCGGCCTTGGCGACGCGACCACGCAGCGCCACCAACTCAGCGAGCCGGACCCGCGTGCGACCGTCGCCGTCGGATGTATCCAGTAGAGCGCTCACGGCAGCGGTACGAGATCCAGCACGCGCTTGATCACCTGGTCGGAACGCACGCCCTCGGCCTCCGCCTCATAGCTGAGCAGCACGCGGTGACGAAGCACTTCATGGGCAATCGCGTGTACGTCTTCGGGAAGCGTGTACTCACGCCCGGCCAGCCACGCATGCGCGCGCGCGCAACGATCGAGCGCGATCGTGCCGCGCGGGCTCGCACCCCAGGCGATCCATCGCTTGAGCTCGGGCCCATAGGCTCCTGCATGCCGCGTAGCAAGGACGATCTGCGTGAGGTATTCCTCCAACGCCGGCGCCATGTGCACCGCGAGTACCGCATCGCGTGCGCTGAACACATCCGCCTGGCTCAGGCTGGGGCGCTGCGAGGGCACGGGGTGCAGGCTGCGACGCGCCTGCTCCCGCGCGAGCTGGAGAATCGCCAGTTCCGAGGCGGGGTCGGGGTAATCGATCGTCACATGCATGACAAAACGATCGAGCTGGGCTTCCGGCAAGGCGAACGTGCCTTCCTGCTCGATCGGGTTCTGCGTCGCCATCACCATGAAAAGCTCGGGCAGCGCCCAGGTGCTGCGACCGACCGTGATCTGCCGCTCCGCCATCGCTTCGAGGAGGGCCGACTGCACTTTGGCCGGCGCACGATTGATCTCGTCCGCCAGGACGATGTTATGGAACAACGGGCCGCGCTCGAACTCGAAATTGCCCGACTGCGGCCTGAACACGTCCGTGCCTGTCAGGTCGGCGGGCAGCAAATCGGGAGTGAACTGAACGCGGTGGAAGTCCGCCTCGATGCAGCCAGCCAGCGCTTTCACCACCGTGGTCTTTGCCAGGCCCGGCGCGCCTTCGACTAGCAGATGACCATCTGCCAACAACGCAATCAGCAGGCAATCGATCAGGTGCGGCTGACCGATCACGCTGCGCTGCAGTTCGTCGCGCACACGCAGGAACGCCTGTTGCAGGCTGGAGGAAGGCGTGGCCTCGGGCATATCCATCGATGTTTCCGTCATGGGGGAGCGCTATGACAGACCTTAACGCGCCCAGGAAGTTTAATGCCCATGACTTTTGGCGGCGCGAGAGCCGTTTCCGGCGAAGAAGAAGCGCCAAATAAAGAAAAAGGGCGGCACGAGGCCGCCCTTTTTCGTCGCGCAGCGAGTCGCCCTATTGCAGGCTTTCGCTGAGGATTCGCGGCGTCACGAAGATCAGCAGCTCAGCCTTGTCGCTTTGGCGCTTCGTGGTGCGGAACAAGATGCCCACACCCGGAATGTCACCCAAGCCCGGCACCTTGGTGGCGCTGTTCTGCTTGGTGATTTCGTAGATACCGCCCAGCACCACGGTCTGCCCATTGTCAACCAGCACCGAGGTGTTGATCTCACGCGTGTCGATCTGCGGCACCTGGCCGCTGCCCGGCACGGTGATGAACTGGGCGAGCGCATCCTTCTTCACGTTGATCATCAGGTAGACGCGGTTGTCGGCCGTGATGGTCGGCGTCACTTTCAGTTCCAGCACCGCATCTTTGAACTGCACCGTAGCGGTACCGCTGCCGGCCGCACCCGTGGAGCTGTTCTGGTAGGTCACGTAGCCGATTTCCTGACCCTGGCGAATCACTGCTTCCTGCTGGTTGGCGGTGATGACACGCGGGCTGGAGATCACTTCGCCACGGCCTTCGGTCTGCGCAGCAGACAATTCGAGGTCCAGTGCGTAGTTCTTGCCGAGGATGCCGAGGGCGAAGCTGCCACCATTGGTGGTGGAAGGCAGGTTGACGTTGATGCCGCCAGCCGTGCCGTCCTGATTGGTCTTGCCGCCAGTGGACAGCACCTGACCGCTGGGATTGGTGCGGCTACCTTGCACACCAAACTTGGCGCCAAGCTCGCGGGTGAAGTTATCGGTGGCGATCACGATGCGCGACTCGATCAGCACCTGCTGCACTGGCTTGTCGAGGACAGCAATGAGCTCACGCAGTTCGCGAATCTTCTGCGGGTTGTCGTTGATCAGCAGCGTATTGGTGCGGTCGTCGAACGACACGCTGCCACGCGACGAGAGGAAGCCACGTTGCGCGTTTGCGCTGCCGCCGCCACCGCCACCGCCGGTGCCCGCCATGCTGCCCTGCGTCAGCAGCTTGGCGATGTCCTTCGCCTTGCCATAGCTGATCGGTACGTAGTCCGTCACCAGCTCGGCGTTGTCCTCAGCCTTCATGCGGGCATCGGCGATGCTCTGCTCGTACTTGGCCAGCTCTTCCTGCGGCGCGATCCAGATGACGTTGCCGTTGCGGCGCTTGTCCAGGCTCTTGGCGCGCAACACCACATCCAGCGCCTGATCCCACGGAACGTTCACGAGACGCAGCGTGACGCTACCGCCCACCGTGTCGGAAGCCACCAGGTTCAGACCCGAGATATCCGCCAGCAGCTGCAGCGCCGAGCGCACCGGGATGTCCTGGAAGTTAAAGGTCACGCGATTGCCCGAGTAGACCGGTTCCTGGCCCTTGGCGAGCTTGGCATCCGCCTTGGCGTCCTTCTTCTTGGGCGCCACTTCGACCACGTACTGGTTGCCGCTCTGGTAAGCCGAGGTGTCGACGCTGCCCTTGGTGGCGATTTCCATATGGGCGCCACCGCGCGGGCCAGCCTTGGTCACGATGGACTGCACCGGCGTGGCGAAATCGAGTACGTCAAGGCGCTGGGCCAGGTTGGAAGGCAGATTGGCATGGTCGATATCGACCACGACCTTGTCGCCCTGATGCTTCATGTCGGCATTTGCGCCGGCACCGCTGAAGTCGATCAGGATGCGGCCTTCGCCATTCGGGCCACGGCGGAAGTCGATATTGGATACCGACGGGCCATTCGCCATCGAAGGCAACGCCTTGGACGGATCGATCGTAGCCGCCGTGGTCGTGGTCGCCGCCTCGGTGCCGTTGTTCACGGTCAGCACCAGGCTGTTGCCCTCCACGCGGGAGCGGTAGGTGGAATCGCGCACCAGCTCGACGACCACGCGCGTGCGTCCACCCGCCGAAACGGCGGAGACACCCGTGGCGGCGCCCTTGCCGATATCGAGATGGCGCGGCGCGGCGTTGTCGGTATCCGCGAAGTCGACCGCAATACGCGGCGGATTGCCGGTGGTGAAGATCTTGGGTTCCGGCACCGGCCCCTGCGCGAAGTTCAGATGCAGCTCGACGCGCCCCCCCGGCAGCGCGTCATAGCTGATGTCCTTCAAGGTGCTGGTGGCAGCGGCGGCTGCACTCGACCAGGCGGCGCCGAGCACCAGCAGACCTGCGATCACGGTACTGCGAGTCTGGCGCATGACACGGCCTCGAACAGTGTTGGTTTGGTTGGTCATTGCATCAGCCCCTGTTTCTTATTTCTCGCCAAGCGCGATGCTGGCGGGACGTTCCATCCAGCCACCATTTCCGTTGGATACCAGTTCCACCAAGTCGATATGGTCCTCGCCGATCGCGGTGACCCGACCATAGTTCTGGCCCATGTATTCGTTGCGATGGACCCGATGGATCACTCCCCCCGGGTCCTTCACCAAGACTTCCATGCCCGCACCCGTCCCCACGGTGCCGACCATCTTCAGGCTGTCCAACGCGAACATCTCCAGCGGCTCCTTGGCGCGGTTCTCGTCCGGGCGCGGGCCTGCATTGCCGTTGTCCTGCTGAAGCTCGGCCGTGCTCGGACTGAACGGATCACGCTTGTCCTGATCGGCGTACTGGAAGGTCTCGAACGTCTTGATGACGGGCAGCGCGGGAATCGGCGCGCCCTTCTTGTGCTTTTCCTGGTCGACCCAGTCGCGCAGGTCGGACATACCGCGCGTGCAACCACTGAGCACCAGCGCGACGCCAAGCATCAACGCGATGCGAGTCACCTGGGCAGGCTTGATGGCAGCCAACTTGCTCATTTCTGGCCCCCTTTCTTCGCTGGCGCCTTGCTCGTGGCCGACTTGGCATTGGCTGCCTTGGCCTCGGCGCTCTCGTCGTCTTCCAGATAGCGGTAGGTCTTAACCGTGCCTTGCAGAACCAGCACGCCGCCACCGCCCTTCGCATCCTGGTTCTTCGGCGTCAGCGAGACGTCGTGCAGAGTCAGGATGACCACGCGAGGCAACGAAGCCACGCCGCTGATGAAGGTACCGAACTGATGGTAGGTACCCACCATGCGAAGCTGGATCGGCTTTTCGGCGTAGAAGTCCTTCGGCGCTTCCGGCCCCGGTTGGAACAGCTCGGTTTCGAGACCAGCCGACAAGGCGGTCTGCGAGATGTCCACCAGCAGCTCGGGCATTTCGGTCTTGCTGGGCAACTGGCGCAGCAGCTGGCGCAGCATGTCCTGCATCTCATCGAGCTGCTGCTGCAGCGCTTCGAGATTCACCGACTTGGCCTGCTTCTGCGAGAACTCCTGCTTGAGTTGTTCTTCCTTGTTGGCCGTCTGCTCCAGCGTGCTCTGCTGATCGCTGACGTAGAGGTACCAACCGAGGAACATCACGATGACGAACAGCAGCACCGTGAAGAAGATCTTGACCGACTTCGGCCAGCCGCCGATGTTGTTGCGATCGAGGTTTTGCAGGTCGTTGAGGAACTTCATCACTTCGTTCCTCCGTTAGCGCCTGCAGGAGCCGCCGGCTTCGGTGCGGCCGGGGCTGTACTTGCCGACGCCGGCTTGGGCGTCACACCCGTTGCCGGGCTGGTCGCGCTGGCGGGCGCCTGCGACGCGGCAGGCAGCAGAGGGGTATGCGTCTCGTCCGAAACTTCGCCGTTTTCTTCCTGCTTGGGCCGGCTCAGCGCCACATCCAGACCGAACGCATAAGGCATACGCGTATCACCCTTGTGCGTATTCTCGGTCTTGCGCAGATCGGCATGTCCCATCCACGGCGAGGCCTCGATATTGCGCATGTATTCGGCAACGCTCGCGTTGGACTGCGCGACGCCTTCCAGCGTCATGGAGTCACCGACCTGCTTGAGGCCACCCAGGCGCGCACTGGCCGGAATGGTCTTCACCAGTTCGTCGAACAGGTGGACCATCTGCGAACGATTGGCCTGCAGCTGCTCGATGATCTGCTTGCGCGCCAGCAGGCGTTCGCGGACCTTTTCCAGGTCCTTGATCTTGGCGATGCGTTCGTCGAGCTGCTTGATCTCGCCCTGCAGGTAGCTGTTGCGCTCGTTCTGGTTGTCGATGCGCATGTCCATCCAGAACACCCACAGGAACAGCACCAGCACCGCCGCCACGAAGGCCGCGGCCAACTGCATGAAGAACTCGCGTTCGCGCTGCTTGCGGCGTTCGGTGCGCCACGGAAGTAGGTTGATGTGTGCCATCAGTCGAAGCTCCTGAGCGCGAGGCCGACGGCGATCATCAGCGCCGGCGCGTCCTGTGCCAGCGACTGCGCCTGCACGCGCGGCGACAGCGACATGCGTGCCAGCGGATTGGCCACCACGCACGGTACGCCCAGCTGATCCTCGAGCATCGGACCGATGCCTTCGATAGATGCGCAACCACCGGCCAGCACGACCTGGTCCACCTTGCTGTATTCGCTGCCCGCGAAGAAAAACTGCAGCAGACGGCTGATCTGCTGGATCAGCGATTCCTTGAACGGCTCCAGCGCCTCGCTCTCATACGATTCGGGCAAGCCGCCCTTGCGCTTGGCGCGGCCGGCTTCCTCGTAGGAAAGACCGTAGCGGCGCATGATTTCGTCAGTGAGCTGCTTGCCGCCGAACACCTGCTCGCGCGAGTAGATGGTGCGCTGGTTGCGCAGCACCGAAAGCGTGGTCATGGTGGCGCCGATGTCGACCACGGCGACCAGGGCATCACGCCCCACGTTCAGCTGGTCCGCGACCATCGCGAAGGCGTTTTCCATCGCGAAGGCTTCGACGTCGATGACCTTGGCGGAAAGGCCGCCGAGATCCAGCGCGGCCACGCGCATGTCCACATTCTCAGTGCGCGAGGCAGCGAGCAGGATGTTGTTCATTTCCGGGTTGTCGCGCACCGGCCCCAGCACCTCGAAATCGAGGCTCACTTCCTCGATCGGATACGGGATGTACTGGTTCGCCTCGACCTGGATCTGGCCTTCGAGGTCGTCGTCGGAGAGTTCACTCGGCATCGGGATGATGCGCGTGATCACCGCCGAGCCGGCCACTGCGGCTGCCGCGTGCTTGAGCTTGGAGCCCGAGCGCGCCAGCGCGCGACGGATGGCCTCGCCCACCGCCTCGACCTCGACGATGTTCTTTTCGACCACTGCATTAGGGGGCAGTGGCTCGACCGCGTAGTGCTCTACGCGATAGCGACCGCCGGCTTGGCTGAGCTGCAGCAACTTGACGGCGGTCGAACTGATGTCGACACCAACAAGCGGCGGCTTCTTGGGTGTAAAGAGCCCCACGATTTTCCCCCTTGCCCCTGAACGCCCCCACCTGTATCGGAGGGATACGCGACGGCATTAAAACCAAAAATTAATGTAATGGCAACGGCCTACGAGCTTTTTCTCGACTCATTCGCGTGACGGCATCCACACTTGGCCGAAGTCGTCCATGGCCTGCTTTTTGCTGTGACGCGCTCGGTTCATGCCCGAGATACTGCTACATCTATACTCTGAGTTGTTTTGACTCACGTCTCGCAAACACCCAAATCATGCAAATTCTTAAGCGGTTGCTGCGCTGGTTCCTTATCCTGGCATTTACGGGTTTGCTGCTGGGTGTCGCGGCAATCGGCGTGGCCTACTGGCTGATTTCCCCTCGCCTTCCCTCAGTGGCCGTCCTTAAGGACTACCACATGCAGGTGCCATTGCGTGTGTTGTCGGCCGACGGCAAGTTGATCGCCAGCTTTGGCGAAACCCGCCGTATCCCCGTCGGCATCGGCGAGGTACCCGAGCGCCTCAAGCACGCCGTCCTGGCCGCCGAGGACGCCAGCTTCTACCAGCACCCGGGCGTGGATTGGCATGGCATTGCCCGCGCAGGCTGGCACGTGGTCGTTTCCGGCGGCGACAAGGGCCCGGGCGGCTCCACCATTACCCAGCAGGTCGCCCGCAACTTCTTCCTGAGCCCGGAAAAGCTCTATTCCCGCAAGCTGACCGAGATCTTCATCGCCCTGCGCATGGAGAGCGAGCTCACCAAGGACCAGATCCTGGAGCTCTACCTCAACAAGATGTTCCTGGGACATCGCTCCTATGGCGTGGCAGCTGCCGCTTCCTACTACTACGGCAAGACGCTGGATCAGTTGAGCGTGGCCGAATGCGCCACCTTGGCCTCGACGTTCCAGCTGCCCTCGGTGGTCAACCCGCTGAACAGCCCCAAGCGCATGATCGCCCGCCGCAACTGGGTGCTCGGCCAGATGCTGGAAAACCATTACATCAGCAAGGGCGAGTACGAGCAGGCGATTGCCGAGGCCAACAATGCCTCGCCGCATGAGCCGCCGATCGAGGTGGACGCCCCCTACCTGGCCGAAATGGTCCGTCTGCAGGCGCTCGATCGCCTGGGCAATGACGCCCTGACCGAGGGCTACGTGGTGAAGACCACCGTGCTGAGCACTCGCCAGCAAGCGGCGGTGGATGCGGTCCGCTCGGGCCTGGTCGAATACGACCACCGCCACGGCTGGCGTGGCCCGGAGGCCCATCAGGAGCTGGGCGCAGATGCCAGCAACGAGGATCTGGAGCGCGCCCTGGCCGGCTTTACCGATATCTCGGGCATGCAGCCGGGCATCGTCACGAGCGTCGCCGGCGGCGAGACCAGCATCTACCTGGCCAGCCGTGAGACGGTGAAGCTGGGCGCCGAGCAGATGGCCTGGGCCCGCCCCAAGAGCGGCACCAGCCTGCTGAAGCGCGGCGACATCGTGCGTGTGGCGCGCGACGAGAAGGGCAACTGGCAGCTGACCCAGATCCCGGCCGCCCAGGCCGCACTGGTCTCCGTCAACCCCGAGGACGGTTCGCTGCAGGCACTGGTCGGCGGCTTCAACTTCCTGCGCAGCAAGTTCAATCGCGCCGTGATGGCCGCCCGCCAGCCAGGCTCCAGCTTCAAGCCGTTCATCTACTCGGCGGCGTTCGAGCGCGGCTTCACCCCCGCCTCGATCGTGAACGACGCGCCCTTGGCCCTACCCGACCCATCGCGCCCGGGCGGCCTGTGGACGCCATCCAACGACGACGACAAGTTCGACGGCCCCATCCGCCTGCGCGAAGCATTGGTGCAGTCCAAGAACCTGGTCTCGGTGCGCCTGCTCGATGCGATCGGCGTGCGCTACGCGCGCGACTACGCGACCCGCTTCGGCTTCAGCCTCGACTCCCTGCCCAGCAACCTCTCGATGGCGCTGGGTACCGCTTCAGTCTCACCGATGAGCATGGCCCGCGGCTATGCCGTGTTCGCCAACGGTGGCTACCTGGTGACGCCGTATTTCATCAGCGAGATCGACGACCGCGACGGCAAGCCCGTCTACGTCGCCAATCCGGCCCGTGCCTGCCGCAACTGCGCCGAACGCCTGCTGGACACCCGGGCGCCGGGTCCGCCGCCGCCGGCCGGAAGCGTGGCAGGCCCGGCCAACGCCGTGGCCATCGCGGGCAGTACCGCGGCTCCGGCGACAGCGGGCAGCATTGGCGGCGCCATCCTGCCGGCCGATGCCCATGGCGAGGGCGCCCATCCGCCGGTCCTGGCCCCGCAGGTCATCGACGTGCGCAACGACTATCTGGTCACGTCCCTGATGCAGGACGTGGTGAAGCGCGGCACCGGCGCGGCAGTCATGGCGCTGGGGCGCGACGACCTCGCTGGCAAGACGGGCTCGACCAACGATCACCGCGACGCCTGGTTCTCGGGCTTCAACGGCAGTCTCGTGGCTACCGTATGGGTGGGCTTCGACGACTTCAGTTCGCTCGGCAAGGGCGAATTCGGCGCCAAGGCGGCGCTGCCGATCTGGATGTCCTACATGGGCTCGACGCTGAAGGACCAGCCGTCCACGGTCTTGCCGATGCCGCCCGGCATCAGTACGGTTCAAATCGACCGGTACAGCGGCCTGCCCGCCGGTGCGGGCGATCCGAACGCCATGTCCGAGATCTTCAAGGTCGAGGACGTCGACCGACTGCGCAACCAGGCCAACCAGCAGCAGGAGGACCAGGACCAGCAACACGCCTACGACATCTTCTGACCCCCGGGACATCCGTCCCGCCCGCGTTCGCCCGAGCGAACGCCAGCTACCGGGAGGAACAGGTATGGCACGCGGCCAGCACCACCGTATCCACGCGCAGGATCGTCTTCAGCGCAACAGGCTGCGCGTCGCCCAGGAGGCGGCGCGACTGATGAGCGAACACGGTATCCGCGACTTCCATCACGCCAAGATCAAGGCAGCCGAACGGCTTGGCATCCTCGACGCCCAGGCACTGCCCCGCAACAACGAAATCGAAGAGGCACTGCGCGAGCATCAGCGCATCTTCCACGCCGACAGCCAACCCCAACTGCTGCAGGAACGCCGCGAAGCGGCCGCCGAAGCGATGCGCTTTCTCGAACGCTTCGAGCCCCGATTGGTCGGCGCCGTGCTCGACGGCACCGCGGATGCCCATTCCGCCGTCTGCCTGCACCTCTTCAGCGACACGCCGGAATCCGTCGTGCTGTTCCTGCAGGAACGCGGCGTACCACTGACGCAGCAGACGCGCCGTCTGCGCACCACCCGTGACGAGCAGCGCGAATTTCCGGTCCTGTTGTTCGCCGCCGACGGCCTGCCCTTCGACCTCACCGTGCTACCCCTCGATGCGCTGAAACAGCCTCCGCTGGACCGCATCGATGAAAAACCGATGAAGCGGGCGTCGCTGGCAGCCGTCGAGGAACTGCTGTCGTCGGCGGAAAACGACGACGAGTTCGAGCGGATGCTGTCGTCGGTGTTGAGATAAGAAAGCGGTTGGGAGGAATGCACGGATGTGCACTTCCTCCCGCAACCAACACCAAACCTCACTGTAGGAGCGCACCCAGTGCGCGACCGCAGCGCCAAGGCGACATCTCACGCATAGGCCATCGATATCCAACGCGTCGCGAGAATGCATCGCGCACTGGGTGCGCTCCTACAAAGGCGACACAAAAAAAGCCCCGGCATGACCGGGGCTTTTCATCCTGCGAAGCAGGAAAAGCTTAGCGCTTGTCCGCTGCCACGTAGTCGCGCACATCGGCGCCGGTGTAGATCTGGCGCGGACGGCCGATGCGGGCACCCGGGGTTTCGTGCTGCTCGATCCAGTGGGCGATCCAGCCCGCGGTACGCGCGATGGCGAACATCACGGTGAACATCTCGGTCGGGATGCCCAGCGCCTTGTAGATGATGCCGGAGTAGAAGTCGACGTTCGGGTACAGCTTGCGCTCGACGAAGTAGTCGTCCTTCAGCGCCGCCTCTTCCAGCTTCATCGCCACTTCCAGCAGCGGATCGTTGATGCCCAGCTCGCCGAGCACCTTGTGGGTCATCTCGCGGATGATCTTCGCGCGCGGATCGAAGTTCTTGTACACGCGATGGCCGAAGCCCATCAGGCGGAAGTTGTCGTTCTTGTCCTTCGCGCGCTTGACGGCGGTCTCGACCTTGTCGGCCGAACCGATCTCCTGAAGCATCTCCAGCACGGCTTCATTGGCGCCACCATGGGCCGGGCCCCACAGCGCGGTAATGCCCGCCGCGATGGAGGCGTACGGGTTGGCACCTGTCGAACCCACCAGGCGCACGGTCGAGGTCGAGGCATTCTGCTCGTGGTCGGCGTGCAGGATGAACAGCAGGTCCAGCGCCTTGGCGGCGACCGGGCTCAGTTCCAGCGGCTCGCTCGGCACTTCGAACATCATGTGCAGGAAGCGGTCGACGTACTCGAGGTTGTTGCGCGGATAGCGGAACGGCCAGCCGATCGAGTAGCGGTAGCAGGCAGCGGCGATGGTCGGCATCTTGGCGATCAGGCGGATCGCGGCCAGCTTGCGATCGTCGGCGTTATCGACGTCGATGTCGTCGTGATAAAAGGCCGACAGCGAAGCCACCGAAGCGGCCAGCATGGCCATCGGATGCGCGTCGTGGTGGAAACCCTTGAAGAAGTCCTTCAGCGACTCGTGCATCATGGTGTGATGCGTGATGTCGTGCTCGAACGTCGAGAACTGATCCTTGGTCGGCAGCTCGCCGTTCAACAGCAGGTACGAGGTCTCAAGGAAGTTCGACTTCTCGGCCAGCTGCTCGATCGGATAGCCGCGATACAGCAGGACGCCCTTGTCACCATCGATGTAGGTGATGGCGCTCTTGGTGCTGGCCGTGCTGCCGTAACCCGGGTCGTAGGTGAAGTGGCCCGTGTCCTTGTACAGCGTGCCGATGTCGATGCATGCGGGACCGAGCGTGCCGCTGAGCAGGGGAAGTTCACTGCTGCGGTTGGTCGACTCATCCACCAACTTGACGATCTTGGATTCGGACACGGAAAACCTCCTTCACAAATGGCGTCGCCGGCGTGCCGCTGTGAGCGACCGCTGGCGATTAGGGTTGATGTCGCCTTGGGGATAGCGACACCTCGCCGCCCATTATCGCATATCGATCCGACAACATGCCCTAGCGGATGGTCGGATGGCGGACGCAAAAAAACACGGGGCGAGCCTGGGCTCGCCCCGTGTCCACATGCTTGGCTCACACCCGAAACAGCAGTGCGACGCCAGCTGCCTCGCGCTTACTTCTGCGCGTAGCGACGACGGAACTTGTCGACGCGGCCGCCGGTGTCCAGCGTCTTCTGCTTGCCGGTGTAGAACGGATGGGAATGGCTGGAGATATCCACCTTGATCAGCGGGTACTCGTTGCCGTCTTCCCACTTGACGGTTTCCTTGGTGGCGATCGTCGAACGCGTAAGGAACGCGAAGTCGGACGACAGGTCCTGGAACACCACCGGGCGATAATTCGGATGGGTATCGGGCTTCATGACTGACTCAAAGCGGTGGGTGAAAAGAGCGGCATTTTAACTACAGACCAAAGCCTTTGGCAAGTCGGTCAGTCACTTGGGCCGAGCGGGCCGTTTCCGGGCTACCTCTCAGGCCCCCAAAGCCCGGCGCACCATGGCGCCAAAACGCGCCTGATCCACTTCCATCACGATGCGCGCATTGTGCGCCTGGCCGAGGCGATGTGACCAATCCACCACGGTTGCGCCGCGGGTCAGGCGCCCGTCCATTTCGATCGCGACATGGCGTTCTTCGATGCGCGTGACGATCGCGGGATCGATCGCCACCGCCATCGCCAGCGCGTCGGCGGCAATTACGCCGCGACGCCCACGCTTGAGGTTGAACGCGCGCGCCGTGCGGAACACCTGCTCGAAGAACCTTGCGCGTTGATCGCCAACGGCCATCCAACCATCGAATTCGAGCTGGTCGAAGGCATGGCGCAGCACCACTTCCCAATCGACCAGATCGAAAGACGGGAACGCTTCGAACACCACATGGGCAGCTTCGGGATCAAAACCGATGTTGAACTCGGCAGGAATGTTTCCGGTGTTGCCCAGCCCAGTCACCGCGCCCCCCATGATCACCAGGCGCTTCACGCGCTGCGGCAGCGAGGGATCGAGGCGCACGGCCAATGCAAGATTGGTGAGTGGCCCCAGCGCCACCAGGGTGAGATCGGAACGCTCACGCGTCAGCCGGAGCATCGCCTGCACGGCGTGTTCATCGCTGATGACCGCCCTGGGTTCGGGAAAGCCCACATCGCCCAGGCCATCGGTACCGTGCACGTGCACGGCGTCTTCTTCCGGCAGGCGCACCAGCGGAGTCGGGCAACCGGCGAACACCGGCGTCGGCATGCCCACCAGGTCAACCAGCGTGCGAGCGTTGCGCACGGTATGACCGAGCCCCACGTTGCCGGCCGCAATCGTCAATCCATGCACGTCGGCATGCGCGTGCGCCATCAGGATGGCGAGGGCATCGTCCACGCCGGGGTCGGTGTCGATCAGCAGTTGCGGCTTGCTCATAAGGTGTCGTCGTCTTGTTTGAACCATGTAGCTTAGGCGGTCGATCGGTATTGGCAAACCCTTGTGGGTCGCTTACGAGTTTGCGACGGGCGAAGTCGCGTCTGACAAGCGGTCTGGCCGCGTTCCATGCGTTTCTCCCACGTCCAGCTTATTGCCAAGGAGCACACAGGTTGAGAACTGGGGCAAAAGGCGGTCGCGCACTAGGTGCGCTCCTACACGGAAAAGCGTGTCGATTTTGGACAACTTCCCGCGGGCGCCATCCATAGTCCGAGCACTGACCCCTATGCAACCGGCGCGGAGAGCGCCGTCACTCTCACGCGTGAGCGTAACGCGCCGCCCCGCCGATCCATCGCGTAATCAACCGTTCCGCCTCCTGCGGGTGACGCTTGAGCATATGCGCCCCCACCTCCTGCACCGCCGGCAGGAGATGCGCATCGCGCGCAAGATCAGCAATGCGGAAACTCAGCTGGCCGGTCTGGCGGGTACCGAGCACCTCGCCGGGTCCGCGCAGCTCGAGGTCTTTTTCGGCAATGCGGAAACCGTCGTTGGTCTCACGCATTACCTGCAACCGCTCGCGCGCGAGCTGACCCAACGGCGGCTGGTAAAGCAGCACGCAATTGGAAGCGACGGCGCCACGACCCACGCGACCACGCAACTGATGCAGCTGCGCCAATCCCAGTCGCTCGCTATTCTCGATGACCATCAGGCTCGCATTGGGCACATCCACGCCCACTTCGATCACGGTGGTGGCGACCAGCACCGACAGCTCGCCGGCCTTGAAGGCGTCCATCACCGCCTGCTTTTCCTTGGGCTTCATGCGGCCATGGATCAGGCCGATCCGGCAATCGTCCAGCGCAGCCGACAGTTCAGCATGGGCCACTTCGGCAGCCTGCGCGCGCAGTTGTTCGGATTCTTCGATCAGCGTGCACACCCAGTATGCCTGGCGCCCTTCCTGGCACGCGGCGTGGATACGCTCGATGACATCGAAGCGGCGCGCGTTGGAAATGGCGATGGTCTGCACCGGCGTACGCCCGGGCGGCAGTTCGTCGATGGCGGAGACATCGAGGTCTGCATACGCGCTCATCGCCAAGGTGCGTGGAATGGGCGTGGCGGTGAGCACCAACTGGTGCGGCACCAGGCCGGTATCGTGATCCGCGCCCTTGTCGCGCAGCGCCAACCGCTGCTGCACGCCGAAGCGATGCTGTTCGTCGACGATGACCAGACCCAACTGCGCGAACGCCACGCCTTCCTGCATCAGCGCGTGCGTGCCGATCACCACATGTGCCCCTGACGCGACACGCGCCAGTGCCTGCTGCCGCGCCTTGCCCGCCACTTTGCCGGCCAGCCACGCCACCTCGATGCCCAAGGGCGTAAGCCAATGGCGAAAATGATGGAGATGCTGTTCGGCAAGCAGTTCGGTGGGCGCCATTAGCGCGACCTGATAACCCGACTCCACCGCCGCCACGGCCGCGAGCGCAGCGACGATGGTCTTGCCGCTGCCCACATCGCCCTGCACCAGCCGCAGCATGGGCTCCGATTGCGCAATGTCGGCAGAGATCTCGGTCGAGACGCGCTGTTGCGCGCCGGTAAGCCCGAACGGCAGGGTCGCGAGCAAGCGCTCACGCAACGCACCGGTGCCACGCAGCGACGGCGCATGCCGGCGACGCACGGCTTCGCGCATACGCTTGAGGCTCAGGTGCTGGGTCAGAAGTTCTTCAAAGGCCAGGCGTTGCTGCGCGGGATGTCGCCCCGTGGTGAGCTGCCCAAGATGCGCGTCCGGCGGCGGTCGGTGCACATACAGCAGAGCTTCGCGCAACGACGTGAGGCCATGCGCCTGGCACAACGCCGGCGGAATCAGTTCGAGCTGCGCATCGGGCGGCAGCAGCGCCAGGGCCTTGGCGACCACACCTGCCAGTCGTTTCTGGCCCAGACCTTCGGTCGTGGGATAGATGGGCGTGAGCAGTTCATCGACGTCCGCGGGCTCGTCGCCGCTGAGCCGCTGGTACTGCGGGTGCACCATCTCCAGGCCCTGCGAGCCCTGTCGGACCTCGCCATAACAGAGCAGTCGCGTGCCCGGCTGCAGCTGATCGGATTGGCTGCGACGGAAATGGAAAAAGCGAAGCATCAGCGTCTGGTGCGAGTCGTCACCGATCGCTACCTTCAGCTGCGGCCGGTAACGAAAACCCCGCTCGACCGCTTCGACCACACCCTCGACCTGCGCCCGCTCGCCAGGGCGCAGATCCGCGATCGCGGTGATCTGCGTCTTGTCTTCATAGCGCAGCGGCAGATGGAACCAGAGGTCCTGCACGCGCTCCAGCCCCAGCCTCGCCAGCGCCTCCGCCAGCGCGGGCCCGACGCCCGGCAGCGATGCCACCGGCGTGGCGCCGGGGTCTACAGGCGTGAGCAGGTTGGAAGAAGCGTTACGCGCAGGCATCGGCGAAGCCTAACCGAGCAGGCCCCCGCCGCGCAGCCGGCAGCGACCTGCCGGCTGTCGGTGCACGCAAATACGAAGGATCAGTCGAGCACCATGATCGCATCGACTTCCACATCGGCGAGCTTCGGCAGCGCCGACACTTCGATAGTGGAACGCGCCGGATATGGCGCCTGGAAATACTCGCCCATCACTTCATTGACCGAAGCGAAGTGGCCGAGGTTGGTCACATAGATGCCAACGCGCACGATCTTGTCCATCGAACCACCAGCAGCGGCAACCACCGCCTTGAGGTTGTCGAACACACGGCGGGTCTGCAGCGTGATGTCACCTTCGACCATCTGGCCGGTGGCCGGATCGAGCGGGATCTGACCGGAGAAGTACACGGTGTTGCCGGCGCGCACGGCCTGCGAATACGGGCCGATGGCGGCCGGTGCCTTGTCGGTGGCGATGATCTGGCGGGACATGGAGTGGCCTCGTGGTTGCACAGGCCCACCAGTCTAGAGCGAGAAGCGCGCGATGAGGAGGGACGAGACGTCCCGGCGCAGCCGCTTACAGCGGATAGCGATAGGCGCCGCTCACCACGCCGGTACGGCGCACGCGGCGGATCACTTCGGCGAGATGCTTGCGGTTCTTCACTTCCAGCGCGAACAGCAGTGTGGCTGCCGCAGCGTCGCGCTCGACGTATTCCACGTTCTCGATGTTCGAGTTGGCCGCAGCAATGGCCGCCGCCACCGTGGCAAGCACGCCCGGGCGGTTGATGACCTCGATGCGCAGCTCGGCGCGGTAATCGCCCTGCACGTCGCGATCCCACTCGATCGCCACGCAGCGCTCCGGTGACTTGCGCAGCTCCACCACATTCGGGCATTCCACGCGATGCACCACGATGCCCTTGCCCGAAGACAGGTAACCGATGATCTCGTCGCCCGGCAGCGGATGGCAGCAATTGCCGAAGCTGAGCACGCCACGCTCGGCACCGGTGATGCGGATCTTCTCCATCGCATGCGGCGCCGACTGCACGTCGGACGACTTTTTGCCCCGCGCCGCGACCAGCTGGCTGGCGACCAGATGCGGCATGCGATTGCCGAGGGCGATGTCTGAGAGCAGCTCTTCCAGGCGCTTGAGCTTGGCGGTCTCGAGGAAACGGTCCAGCACGGCCGGTGGAATCGCATCCAGGCTGGTGCCCAACGCGTCCAGTGCGCGGTCGAGCATGCGATGGCCGAAGTCCACCGCGTCCTCGTGCTGTAGATGCTTCAGGTATTGGCGAATCGCCGTGCGCGCCTTGCCCGTCACCACCGACTCCAGCCAAGCGGGATTGGGCACGGCCGACGGCGCCGTGATGATCTCCACCAGCTGCCCCGATTCCAGGCGCGTGCGCAGCGGCACCAGCTTCTTGTCCACGCGCGCTGCCACTGCGTGGTCGCCCACGTCGGTGTGCACGGCATAGGCGAAATCCAGGGCCGTCGCGTTGCGCGGCAGGGCGAGGATGTCGCCGCGCGGTGTGAACAGATAGACCTCGTCCGGAAACAGGTCGATCTTGACGTTCTCGATGAACTCCGAGGACGACGCCGTGTGCGCCTGGCTGTCGGCCAGCGACGAGAGCCACTCGCGGGCGCGCGCCTGTGCGCTGTTGGCCGGGCCGGAATCGGTCTTGTACGCCCAATGCGCAGCCACGCCGCGCTCGGCCACCGAGTCCATTTCCACCGTGCGGATCTGCACTTCGATCGGTGCACCAAACGGCCCCAGCAGCACGGTATGCAGCGACTGGTACCCGTTCGCCTTGGGAATGGCGATGAAATCCTTGAAGCGGCGATCGACCGGCTTGTACAGGCTGTGCACCGAGCCCAACGCCATGTAGCAGCTCATCGCCGAATCCACCACGACGCGGAAACCGTAGACGTCCATCAGCTGCGCGAACGTCTTGTGCTCGCTGCGCATCTTCGAATAGATGCTCCACGGCGACTTGATGCGGCCCACCACGCGCGCCGTGATGTGCTCGGCCGTGAGCCGCGTGGACAGCGCCGTCTCGATCTTGCCCATCGCTTCGCGGCGATTGCCCAGCGCGGCGCGGATGCGCTCGCTGATCACGCGGTAGCGATCGGGATACAGCGCGCGGAAGCCCAGATCCTGCAGCTCCGCCTTGAACTTGTTCATGCCCAGGCGCTGCGCGATCGGCGCGTAGATCTCCAGCGTTTCGCGCGCGATGCGGCGGCGCGACGGAGCATCTTTCGCACCAAGCGTGCGCATGTTGTGCAGGCGATCGGCCAGCTTGATCAGGATGACGCGCAGGTCGCGCGCCATCGCCAGGAGCATCTTGCGGAAGCTTTCCGCGTCCGCCTCCTGGCGGCTGGAGAAGCGCATCTTGTCCAGCTTGGTGACGCCATCGACCAGTTCGGCCACGGTCTCGCCGAACTCGCCGGACAATTCCGTGCGGCTCAGCGCAGTGTCTTCCAGGGTGTCGTGCAGGATCGCCGCGATGATGGTCTCGGCGTCCAGGCCCAACTCGGCGAGGATGCCGGCCACGGCCACGGGATGCGTGATGTACGGCTCGCCGCTCTTGCGGGCCTGGCCCTCATGGGCCACGGCGCCTACCTGGTAGGCGCGGATCACGCGCTCGACCTGCGGCTCCGGCAGGTAGGCCACGCGCTCTTTCAGGGCCAATACGTACGGGGGCAGCGTCGACGTATCCAGGGCAGAGGAGTCCGTGACGGCCGGCATGGATGTACGGTCCCCGCTCAGGCGACCGCCTCCACGCGTTTGCAAATCAGGCCGGCGGCTTCTTCAGGACAACGCAAAGCGCCGGACATGCCGGCGTTCGGGGAGCGCTGTCTACAGCCGCCGCCTTCCATCAGTCATCCCCGCCCTTGGAAAGGTCGTCGTCCACTTCGGCGGCGGCCCACTCCAGCGCTTCGCGTTCGGCGCGCTCGCGCTCGGCCTTGTCGATCTCGTCGATCGTGGCCTGGTCGATGCGGCGGTCGGCGATTTCGCGCAGGGCGAGCACGGTCGGCTTGTCGTGGTCGGGATTGACTGCCGGCTCGGCACCCTTGGACAGCTGGCGGGCGCGCTTGGTCGCCATCAACACCAGTTCGAAGCGGTTGTCGACTACCTGAAGGCAGTCTTCGACGGTAATGCGGGCCATCTGAAATCCTTAAAGAATAAAGCGACTTATCGCGGGTCAGTGTAGCCAGAGGCTGCTTTGCTGGCAATGCAGCAAACCGTAGAATGCGCGGTTCAGCCGGCCTGCAGCCGTCCCCCGAAACACTGCAGGGGGCTATACATAATAAAAAACCAGCCAGTACAATATTCTACTTACCCCTAGGACCGTTGCCAGCGATGCCGTCCGCCCTCCTCCCAATCCTCAAGCGCAGCCTCCCCTTGGTTGCGATCACCCTGCTGGCGGGCTGCACCATCGCCAAGCCGCGTACTGACGATCCTTACGAGAAATTCAACAGGGACATGTACGCGTTCAACGACTCCGTGGACAAGGCGGTCATCCGGCCGGTCGCGGTGGGTTACCGGAAGGTGACCAATCCACCCGTACGTCGTGCGGTGAGCGACTTCTTCACCAACATCCGCATGCCGATCACGGTCGCCAACGACCTGTTGCAGGCACGGCCGGTGCAGGCGGCGCAGAGCACGGGCCGCTTCCTGGTCAACCTGACCCTGGGCATCGGTGGCTTCTTCGATCCGGCCAGCCAGCTGGGTATCCCGCTGCAGGACACGGATTTCGGCATCACCCTGGCGCGCTGGGGCGTGCCGGAGGGTGGCTACCTGGTGCTGCCGTTGGTCGGTCCGACCACGGCTCGCGATGTGTGGCGCCTGCCGGTCGACAGCTATTTCTTCGATCCGCTGAGCTATTACTCGCGCAACCACAGCTTCAAGTACGGCCAGGAGTACCTGCCTGAGCTGTTCTACCTGGTGACGCTGCGTTCGCGCGGCATCGATGCGGAAAGCTTCCTGCAGTCGGCCTACGACCCGTACGTATTCATGCGTGATGCCTACCGCCAGCAGCGCCTGTACGAGCTGTACGACGGCAATCCGCCGGCCGAGATCATCGAGCAGATGCAGGGCCTGAAGGACAAAAACTTCGATCCCGACGAGCTGCTGGAAGAGCAGCACACCTGGGAGAACAAGCAGCCGGAGCAGGGGAAGCAGCCGACCAAGAACTAGCGCTGGCGTTTCGCACAAGAACCAAAAAAAGGGGCCTCAATGGCCCCTTTTTCGTGTCCGCGGATAACCGACGCTCAGGTCAAAAGACCCTCGACTTCGCAAACGCTGGCCAGCAAGTGCATGCCTTCGGGCATGTTGCGCACGGTCAGCGGACGACCCCGCTCGGCCGCTCCCGACATCACGGCCAGCACGCAGGCCAGGCCGGCGCTGTCGCTGCGGGTCACGCCGGACAGATCGATCACCCGGCGACCGTCACGAGCCACGGCTGATCCCACTACATCCAGCGCCTTCGCGGCGTTGGCGAAGGTGAGCACGCCCGACACGCGTACAGTGTCGGGCGCGATGTCATCGACCTTCACGGGCGCGGCGGCGTCGCTCATGACTTGCCCTTGGTGTCCTTTTCCATCGTCTCCAGTGCCTTCGAGCCCTGGGTTTCCAGGTTGGTAGTCAGCTGGTCGATGCCGACCTTGCGGATTTCCGCGTCCACCTGGTTGCGGTAGTTGGTGACGTAGGAAATGCCTTCGATGATCACGTCGTAGGCCTTCCAGCTGCCGTCACGCGATTTGCGGAAGGCGTAGTCCACGCCCACGGTCTTGCCGTCGTCCAGCACCACCTGCGTGCGCACCACGGTGCGCTTGTCGTTGAGGTCGCCGGAGAACGGCAGCACCTTCACGCGACCACGGGTGTAGTTGAGCAGGCCTTCCGCATAGCGGTGAGTGATCGAGTTGTAGAACGCCTTGGCGAAGCGCGCGCGCTGTTCGGGTGTCGCCTCGCGAGCGTGCTGGCCCAGCACCAGGATCGACGCGTAGTCGATGTCGAAGTGCGGCAGGAACACGTCGTCGATCACAGCGATCAGCTTTTCCTGATCGTTCTTCAGCTGCTGCTGGTGCCCTTCGATGGCGCTGGCGAGCTGGTCGGCGATGACCTGCACGACCTGCTCCGGCTGCTGCTGAGCGGGGGTCGCGGCGGGGGCGTTCTGGGCGAACGCCGGGGCGGCGATCGCGCCGCCGAAAGCGATGGCGGTGGCAAGGGCCAGGCTACGCAACATGGGGTGACTCCTGATGATGATCCGTGGGGAATATCGGGACGTAGCGCGCTGACTCAATGCTTGGTGTCGCTGTCGGCAGGCTTCTTGTCGCTGGGCGAACCGCTGACCAGGAACTTGCCGATGAGATCTTCGATCTGCAGCGCCGACTGGGTCAGCACGAGCTCGTCACCGTCCTTCAACATGTCCGGCGAACCGCCGGGCTGGATGGCAACGTACTGCGTGCCGATCAAACCACTGGTGAACACCGCGGCGGCCGAATCGTCGGGGATCTGGCTGAATTTCTTGTCGATGGACAGGCTCACTTCAGCATCCAGCTTGACCGGGTCGGCCTGCACCGCCTTGACGCTGCCAATGGCCACGCCGGCCATCTTCACCGGGGCGCCGACCGACAGCGCGCCGATGTTGGTGAAGCGTGCCTTGACCGTATAGCTGCCGGACAGGTTGTCCGCGGCACCGCCGGCGCCGAAGAACTTGCCCAGCATTTCTTCCAGCTGCTGCGCCGGGCGCGTCAGCGACAGCGTGCCGCCGTCGGCCAGCGCCTTCTTGGAGTTGCCGTACTGCAGGCCCACGTACTGGTCGCCCAACAGGCCGCTGGTGAAGATGGTGGCGACGGTGTCTTCGGGAATCTTGTCGTAGTGCTGGTCGATGGCCAGCTTCACATCGGCCGTTTCCTTGCCAGGATCCAGCGTGATGGATTGCACCTGGCCCACGCGCACGCCTGCGACCTTCACCGGCGCACGCACCTTGAGCTGGCCGATGTTGGCGAAGTGCGCCTCGACGGCGTACGTCGGTCCGCGACTGGTGTTGACCACCGAAGTGGTCTGCGTCGCGAGATAGCCGAGCGTAGCAAAGCCGAGCACGATGAACAGGCCGGTGCCGACGGCATAGGACGGTCTCTGGCTCACGGCACGATCCTCAATGAAAAGTTGATGGTGAATTCGGTCATGGCGGCGCTCACATCAGGAAGGCGGTGAGCACGAAGTCGAGCGCCAGGATGGCGATCGACGAGGCGACCACGGTGCGGGTGGTGGCGTAGGCCACGCCCTCGCTGGTCGGCGGCGTGGTGTAGCCCTGGAACACGGCGATCAACGAGACCACGATGCCGAACACGAAGCTTTTCCACAGCACGCCGTTGATCACGTCCTTGCCCACCTCGACGGTGGCGGTCATGTTCGACCAGAAGGTGCCGTTGTCGATGCCCAGCCAGGTGACGCCCACCAGGTGGCCGCCGAAAATGCCCATCGCGCAGAACACACAGGTCAGCAGCGGCATGGCGATCATGCCGGCGAGGAAGCGCGGCACGGCGACGTAGGCGATCGGGTCGACCGCCATCATCTCCATCGCGGCGATCTGGTCGGTGGCGCGCATCAGACCGATCTCGGCGGTGACCGAAGTACCCGCGCGGCCGGCAAACAGCAACGCCGTGACCACAGGACCCAGCTCACGGTAGATCGCAATGGCCACCACCGTGCCCGTAGCGGAGGTACCGCCGAAGATCGAGAGCACGTCATACAGCTGCAGGCCCAGCACCATGCCCACGAACAGGCCGCAGACCATGATGATGATCAGGCTCATCGCGCCGACGAACCACAGCTGGCGAATCGTCTCGCGGTAGTGGCGCAGGCTTTGAGGTATCGCCCCGAGGAGCCGCAGCAGGAACAGTCCGCAATTGCCGATCTGCTCCAGCGAGCGCACCACAATATTGTCGCGACTCATCGACAGACTCATGCGCCCCTCCGTGGAAAACCGAGCGAGGTCGCGTAGTCGCCGGCGGGATACTGGAACGGCACCGGGCCATCGGCCTCGCCACCGAAGAACTGCCGTGTCCACGGCGAACCGTCGTCGGCAATGGTCTTGGGGTCGCCCTGCGCCACGACCTTGCCGTTGGCGATGAGGTAGATGTGGTCGGCTACCTGCTTGATCGCCTCCAGCTCGTGGGCGACCAGCACGCTGGTGATGCCCAGCGTCTGGTTGAGCGTGCGGATCAGCTTCAGCACCTGGTTCAGCGCAATGGGATCGAGGCCGACGAACGGCTCGTCGTACAGGATCAGCATCGGGTCGAACACGATGGCGCGGGCCAGCGCCACGCGGCGTGCCATGCCGCCCGACAGCTCCGACGGCATCAGGCCGGCGGCACCGCGCAGGCCCACGGCCTGCAGCTTGGTCAGCACGATGTTGCGGATCAGCACCTCCGGCAGCTCGGTGTGCTGGCGCAGCGGGAACGCCACGTTCTCGAACACGTCGAAATCGGTGAGCAGCGCGGAGTTCTGGAACAGGTAACCGATGCGTTCGCGCAGCTCGAACAGCTTCTCGCGCGATAGCTTGGACACGCTATGGCCGTCCACCCACACCTCGCCCGCATCGCCGCGCATCTGGCCGGTGATGTGCTTGAGCAGGGTGGTCTTGCCGGTACCGCTGGGACCCATGATCGCGGTGATCTTGCCGCGCGGGATGTCCATGTCCAGCGCGTCGAAGACCTTCTTGCCATTGAGCACCGTGGTCAGGCCACGGACGCGCACGAGGGCGCTGTCGTCGGGCTTGGCGCTAACGGAGTCGGTCATGGGCAGGCTGCGGCTGAAGGAAAGCCGCCACGTTAGCTGAATACGGGTATGAAGACCATGCGCCGGTCGTCCCGTCGCTCAGGAATCGCTAACGAAACAAGACCTTGCGGAGGCGCAACTTATCTCCTGTGGGAGCGCACCCTGTGCGCGACAGGCATGGTGCAAGGAGATGGCAGGGCTCACCTGCGCGGCGAAGATTGCCGACCGCGGCAACCCATGACGCTGCGGTCGCGCACAGGGGTGCGCTCCCACAAGTGCAACGCCTCAGGCCAACAGCTCGGCAATCAACGCGTCCTGACGCTGCCACTGCAGCTCGCTACGCTGGCGCACGGCATGCACGATGGCCTGCAGATCGCCCAGCGCCACGTCGAAATCGTCGTTGACGATGATGTAGTCGAACTCGTGCGCATGCGCGATTTCCTCGCGCGAATTGTGCAGGCGCCGCGCGATGACCTCGGCGCTGTCCGAACCGCGGCCACGCAGGCGGCGTTCCAGCTCCGCGCGCGACGGCGGCAGGATGAACACGCTCACGCAATCGGGCTTGGTCTTGCGGATCTGGCGGGCACCCTGCCAGTCGATTTCCAGCAGCACGTCACGTCCCTGCGCGAGCAGCGTGTTCACCGTGGTGCGCGAGGTGCCATAGAGGTTGCCGTGCACTTCGGCATGCTCGAGGAAGATGCCCTCGGCGACTTCGCGCTCGAACTCTTCGCGCTCGACGAAGAAGTAATGCCGTCCGTACTGCTCACCCGGACGCGGCGGACGCGTGGTGTGCGAGATCGACAACGAGATGGCCGGTTCGCGCTCCAGCAACGCATTGACCAGCGTGGACTTGCCTGCACCCGAGGGCGCGGCCACCACGAACAAGGTGCACTCGGCGCTTGGCGTGGCGATATTCATTCGATGTTCTGCACCTGTTCGCGCATCTGCTCGATCAGCACCTTCAGCTCCACGGCCGCATTGGTGCTGCGCACGTCCACGGCCTTGGAACCCAGCGTGTTCGCTTCGCGGTTGAATTCCTGCATGAGGAAATCCAGGCGGCGGCCCACGGCTTCCTTGGTGCCGAGCACACGGCGGGTTTCGGCGATATGCGCGGTGAGTCGGTCGAGCTCTTCATCCACGTCGCTGCGCGTGATCTGCAGCACCAGCTCCTGCTCCAGCCGGCCCGGATCGGCGGGCTGCTTGATGTCGGCCAGGCGCGATTCCAGGCGAGTACGCAAGCCTTCGCGGATCTGCGGCATGAAACTGCGCACGTCAGCCACGATGCGCTCAATGGCGTCGAGGCGATCCTTCAGCAATTCGGCCAGTTTGGCGCCCTCGCGCTCGCGGGTGGCGGTGAGCGCATCGAGCGCGCGTTCCAGCACGTCCAGCAAGGCAGCCTGCAGTACGTCCTGGTCCACTTCGGACTGCTGCAACACGCCGGGGAAGCGCAGCAGTTCGGTGAACTCGATGTTCATGCGGGGAAAGCGGGCTTCCAGGTCCATCGCCAGTTCGGACAGGCGAGCCAGCGTACCGGCGTTGACCTGCAGCGATTCGCTGCGCGTCTCGCCGCGCAGGCGCACGGTGATGTCCACCTTGCCGCGCGAAAGCCGCGCCGCGATGCGTTCACGCAAGGCCGGCTCGAACACGCGCAGGTCATCCGGCAGGCGCGGGCTGAGCTCCAGATAGCGGTGATTGACCGTGCGCAGCTCGCAGCTGAGCGTGCCGGCGGGCCCGGTCGCCTCGGCGGAGGCATAAGCCGTCATGCTGCGGATCATCGGGAGCCTGCGGTGTCTGGAAAGGGCGCAATGGTAAACTTTCCCGCCCTGGCTTGCCCAATCCTTAAGGCCAACGCATCCATGAGCTCCCCCAGCCGCCCCAGTGGCCGCGCCAGCGACCAGCTGCGCACCGTCACCATCGAACGCCATTACACCCGCCACGCCGAAGGTTCGGTGCTGGTCAGCTTCGGCGATACCAAGGTGCTGTGCACGGCCAGCATCGAAGACCGCGTGCCGCCGTGGCTGCGTGGCAAGGGCGAAGGCTGGATCACCGCCGAGTACGGCATGCTGCCGCGCGCCACCAACACCCGCATGCAGCGCGAAGCCGCGCGCGGCGGCCAGGGTGGCCGCACCATGGAAATCCAGCGTCTCATCGGCCGCAGCCTGCGCGCCTGTGTGGACCGCCAGGCCCTGGGCGAGCGCGTCATCACGCTGGATTGCGACGTTATCCAGGCCGACGGCGGCACCCGCACCGCCGCCATCACCGGCGCCTACGTGGCGCTGGTCGATGCGGTGAACCTGCTCATGAAGCGCGAGAACCTTCGCCGCAATCCGGTCGTCGGCGCCGTGGCGGCCATTTCGGTGGGCATCTATCAGGGCGTGCCGGTGCTCGATCTCGACTATGCCGAAGACGCCAACTGCGATACCGACATGAACGTGGTGATGAACGACGGCGGCGGTTTCATCGAAGTACAGGGCACGGCCGAAGGCCATGCGTTCCGTCGCGACGAGATGGATGCCTTGCTGGGCCTGGCCGAAAAGGGTATCGGCGAACTGGTGGCGGCTCAGCGCGCGGCGCTGGAGATCGGCTGACGGTGGCCCGCTGGCGTAGGCTGCTGACACTTATGCTGTGCGGGGCAGCCTTGCCTGCGTTGGCGGGTAAATCAGACTGGCCACGAGTCCAGCCTCTCACCCAACGTGTCGAGATCGATCTGACAGGTGCCTCCCGCGATATTCGTCTACCAATCTTGTTGAGCGACGGCCACCCGGGTTACTGGCTACGTTGTCTGGCGGGGACCACGGAGCAGCTCGACGTCAAAGGCGACCATGACGGCGAGAACTATGTGGCCCCATTAGCCTGCGTACTGGTTCAACAACCAGAAGGTTGGTCTGGAAGTCTTCTCAGCGAAGACGAGTCAGCCATCTGGTTCTCGCGCGGGCAATTCAGCGGCAATGACTTGACCGGTGATTGTGGGCGGTATCCTGAGTTCGGAAGAGTGCGTCACTTTCGTCTGCGCGGTATGCAGCTAACCCTATCCGCCGACAACGTAGTGCTTGACCAAGGACGTCTCGCAAGCCTCACACTGCATGTCGCGGTGGAGGACGATCCTGGCGCCCGAACTACCATCGCCGAGCGCGCCGCCTACCTCCCCCCGAGAGGTTATTGTCACGTTGTTCGACGCGGGTCGGAGCCACTGATGTGCCGGAACAAGGACACATTTTCCTGGCAAGAGTGCACGCCACCACAAAAGCAAGACATGGGCTATCCAAAAGCAAATCAGCCATGAATCAACAGCGCATCGTTCTCGCCAGCAGTAACCCCGGCAAGCTCGCCGAATTCAACCATTTGCTCGCCGACAGCGGGCTCAACGTCGTGCCGCAATCCGCTTACAACGTGAGCGACGCTGACGAGACCGGTCTCACCTTCGTGGAGAACGCGCTGCTCAAGGCACGCCATGCTGCGCACATCAGCGGCCTGCCGGCGCTGGCTGACGACTCCGGCCTGTGCGTGGAACACCTGCGCGGTGCGCCGGGCCTGTATTCGGCGCGCTACAGCGGCACGCACGGCGACAACGCGGCGAACAATGCCAAGCTGCTGCAGGCGTTGAAGGACGTACCCGCCGATCAGCGTGGCGCCTTCTTCATCTGCGTGCTCGTACTGTTGCAGCACGCGGACGATCCGGCGCCGCTGATTGCCGAGGGCCGCTGGCACGGTCGCGTGCTGCATGAGCAGCGCGGTGTCCACGGTTTCGGCTACGACCCGCTGTTCCTGCCCGACGGCGAGACGGTGAGCGCCGCCGAACTGCCGCCCGGACTGAAGAACCGCATTAGTCACCGCGGTCGCGCGCTGGCCGAACTTCGCCAGCGCCTGACCGCACCACACATCTGAAGCCATGCCACTGATCGCGCCACCACTGTCGCTGTACGTCCACATGCCGTGGTGCGTGAAGAAGTGCCCCTATTGCGACTTCAACTCTCACGGTGTGAAGGGCGAGCCGCCCTACGCCGAATACGTCGATGTGCTGCTGGCTGACCTCGACGCCGATCTTCGTGATTTCGGCAGCGCTGCGCTCGGTCGCCCGGTGCACAGCATCTTCTTCGGTGGCGGCACGCCCAGCCTGTTCGCGCCGGAGCTGATCGACCGTTTTCTGGATGGCGTGCGCGAACGCCTACCGCTGGTCGACGCAACCGAGATCACGCTGGAGACCAATCCGGGCACGGTCGAGCACGGCCGTTTCGACGGCTATCTCGCAGCAGGCGTCAACCGCCTCTCGTTCGGCATCCAGAGCTTCGACGACGACAAACTGCGTCGCCTGGGGCGCATCCATTCGGCCGACGAGGCTGAGGCGGCGGTGAAGTCGGCGCAGGACGCGGGCTACGCCAACATCAACCTCGACCTGATGTATGCGCTGCCACAACAGACGCTCGATGGCACACAGGCCGACGTGACGCGCGCGATCGCGCTGCAACCGACGCATATCTCGCATTACCAGCTCACTCTGGAACCCAACACGGCGTTCGCTGCGAACCCACCGCCGCTGCCCGATGACGACCATGCGTGGGCAATGCAGGAGGCCTGTGAAGCGCAGCTTGCCGCCGCCGGCTATGGGCAGTACGAAATCTCTGCCTATGCCCAGGCGGATCGCCGTTGCGTGCACAACCTCAACTACTGGCGTTTCGGGGATTATCTCGGCATCGGTGCCGGCGCCCACGGCAAGCTGACCCGCACGGAGAGCGGCACGGTCCACCGTCGCTGGAAGACGCGACACCCCAAGGCCTATCTGGCTGCCGCAGGCAATGCCGGACGCATCGGTGGCGACGGTCCGGTGGCGGTCGACGAGTTGCCGTTCGAGTACATGCTCAACGCGCTGCGACTGATCGACGGTGTGCCACTCGCCGATTTTTCCGAGCGCACCGGCATACCGATGGAGCGCATCGCGTCCGCGCTCGCCTCGGCACGCGAGCGCGGCTGGCTGGTCGAGAATTCCGAGCGCCTGCAGACCACAGCGCTCGGCCAGCGCTTCCTCAACGACGTGATTTCGAGCTTCCTCGACTGAGCTCTTCGCTCAGTCCAACCCAAGCGTCGGCGAACGCGCCAGCGCTTCGAGAAATACCAGCACGACCGCGGGCGTTTCACCCATCAAAGGCAGCGTGATCGGACTGGCGACCACTGCGCCGTCCGGCCGATGCACGTGCGCCACGCTGTCGACGCCCGGATGGGCGACCGGCGCGGTATCGAGCCTCCACGGCTCGCCGGCCCAATGCCATTCGAATGACCAAGCCTGAGGCGTCAGCACGCGCACCAGCACCTGGATGCCCGATTCGCCACTGAAGGAGATGCCATCAGGATGCAGGCGCATGCCGCCTGTGAACAGCGATGGCAGCGCTGGACGGATCGTGTACGCGAGCGCGGCAAGGCCGGAACGCGGTGGCGGCAGACGCTTGCCGCCGTTGGCGATCAGACAGCGCCACTGCAGGGTGGCGTGCAACGCATGTTCGCGATCGCCGAGCAGGCAGACCGCGAGCCACGCATCGTAGCCAGGATGTTCCGGCAAACGCCCTTCCCGCACCGCCGCCAGCGCCTCATCGGAGTCACTGCATCCCGTGTCGGCCAGAAGACGTTTGCGCCGTTCGCGCAGGTCGAACATGCGCCGCGAAACGTCCGAAATCGCCGAGGCAGCCCGCAGATCCACGTTCTCAAAAAAAGCTCTCATACGTTCGTCCTCACATGCCCATGTCGCCACCGGCGCCGCCGTCCAGGCGCACCATGTCCGGTGTGATCTGCGTGTAGCTCATGACCTCGCCGCCGAACTGGCGCGCAAACGCCTCCGCATCCGAACGTTCGGCGAAGCTGGCCAACGAGGGACCCATGCTTCCCCCGCGATGCGAGCCACGCACGTAGTAGGCCTTCGTCGCGTCGATCCAGTGCCCTTGCGGGTGATCCCAGTCGGCATGTGCCATGTCCTGGATATAGGCACCGGTCTTGGCGCGCACCTGTTCGGGATGAAGCAGGATTGAGAGCAGCTCCAGCGTGTCGCAGAAGTACGCCGTCTTGCCGTCCGCATACGTGATCTGCCCCTTGGGACCGGGGTAATCCGCCAGCGTCATGCCGTCGAGTTCGCAGTGCGCATCGGCACGCGGCTCGACCGGCCCCATCGTTGCAGCCTGTTGCGCGCACGCGGCGAGCAGCAGCCCGAGCAAGCCGGGCATCCAACGTCGCATCGAATTCATCGAAACCTCCAAAGTGCCACGCCGAGCGGCGCGGCGATCCAGGCCAACAGCACGCTGTACAGCGTGGCGGGCGCATTCCACCCTTGCGCCATCAAGGTGCCCAGGCCGAATGAGCTGCGCAGCGCGTCAGCGCCGAACACGTTGATGACGCGAAACACGTCCGCGGGATTGAGCAGCAGGGCATACGGCGCCCACGTCGAGGCGTGGCTGCCGGCCGATGCCACCAGCACGCCGAGCAGCGACAGATCGAACACCAGCACGAAGCCGAACCACAACGCGATCGCGGCACCCGTCGCTCGCGTGCGATCGCGCGCTACCGTCGACACCAGCACGGCGAGGCTGAGGAAAGCCAGGCCGAGCATCAGCGCACTGCCCACGAAGCGCAGGTAGATCACCAGCGAGGCGCCATCCATCGATGGCGCCAGCGGTATCAACGCCGCACCGAAGCCCACCAGCGTCGCCATCGACAAGGCCGCCGCCAGGCCAAGGTATTTGCCGATGAGCAACTCAGCGCGTGTGATCGGTTGCGACAGCAACAGATCCAGCACGCCGCGCTCCCGCTCACCGACCACCGCATCGAACCCGAGCAGCAAAGCGATCAAGGGTACGAGATAGATGGCCAGACTGGTCAGGCTGGCGACCGTAGCCGCCGCGCTGCGCAGGCCCACCACGCCCGATTGGGCGCCCCCGAAATATGCAATCAGCAGCGCAAAGGCGCCGAACACCACGGCCACCGCCAATACCCAGCGGTTGCGCAGGCGATCACGCCACTCCTTGGCCGCGATCGCGACCACCAGTCGCCATTGCCAGCACGACATCGCCGATCGACTCATGCTGCACGCTCCACCCAGGTGGTGCCGCGCTGGTGGCTGAGGAAGACGTCCTCCAGCGTGGGTTCGGTGATGGTGTACTCCAACAAATCATCGGCGAGAGACGCCAGCACTCGCAGCAGCGTCATGCGATGGTGTGCCTGCACTACCGCGTGCACCGCACCACCGTCTGCTTCCTGGGGAACGAAACCCGCAGCCAGCAGGGCTCCTCTCACGTGATCACATGCGCCTTCCTTTGGCGTCACGGCCAAGCGTGCAGGCAAGCCCGATGCGGTAGCCAGCGCAGTCACCGTGCCTTCCGCCACCAACTTGCCGCTCGCCATGATCACCAGGCGATCCACGCGCGACTGGATCTCGGCCAGCAGATGCGAGCTGAGGATGATGGTGGTTCCGTCGTTCCTCAGCTGTTGCAGCACGTCGTAAAAGCCATGGATGGCTTCCGGGTCCAGGCCATTGGTGGGCTCGTCGAGCAACAGCAGGCGCGGCTCGCCTATCAACGCCTGCGCGAAGCCCAGGCGCTGGCGCATACCCTTGGAGTATTCGCGAACAGCGCGATGCATCGCCTCACCCAGGCCCACGCGTTCGAGCAGACTCTTGCAGCGCGAGGGATCGGCGGATTTCAGGCGAGTGAAGAAATGCAGCGTTTCCAGCCCCGAGAGGTTGTCATACAACGCTACATGCTCGGGCAGATAACCGATGGCACGACGCACCTCGCGGAACCGCCGACCGCGCACCGGCTCGCCGAACAGCAGGATGTCACCCCCGTCCGCGGCGATGATGCCGAGCATCATCTTGAACAAGGTGCTTTTGCCGGCGCCGTTGTGGCCGGCCAGCCCGATCATCTCGCCTTCCCTGCAGGAAAAGCCGATGCCGCGGACCACCGGCGTCGCGCCGTAGCGCTTCACGACGCCCTTGATTTCAACGACCGCTGCGTTCAAGCCACTGGCTCCAGTCGACATGATGGGGACGCATCGCCGGATGCGCATCGATGATGGTGGCCACGCGAAGGACCGGAAATTGCCGCGCGGCCAGCCCCAGTGCCTGCAACGCGGGACTGCTGTCGAGCAGCTTGACGAAGGGATAGCGCGAGACCAGCCGGTCGGTCAGTTCATTGGCCTCGAACGGCACGTCACCGTATCCGTTCGCATCAGCATCCCAACCGAGGTAGTTGCTCCAGTAGTTGCCTTCGCGCTTGCCCCACTCCACGTCGCGCGTGGCCACGTAGCTGACTTGTTCGGCATTGCCGATGAAGTCGTTGCCATCCACTTCGTTGTTGTACGAGCCTGCCCACAGGTGCACGCCGACCGCGTTGCCGATCACCAGGTTGTTGCGCAGGGTGACGTACTCGGCGTCGTAGACGAACAGGCCTTCACCGTTGCCTGCCGAGACGTTGCCGGTGATGGTCGAATCTTGGATGGTCCGCAGCATGATGCCGTGACCTTCGTTGCCCCAGGCCACGTTGTTGCGCACGTCCAGATCCCTCACTTCCATCAGCGCGAGTCCACCGAGGTTGTGGAAGCTCTCATTGCCCTCCCACAGGTTGTGGTAGGAGTTCATGTAGTGCGTGCCATAGCGAACATCATGGATGCGGTTGCCGACGAAACGCGCGTGATGCGACACGTCCACATAGATGCCGTCGCGGGCGAAACTGATGTGGTTGCGCTCGATCGACGCGCCTTCGGTGTTGTACAGCTGGATGGCGTTGCCACGCTGCGAGGAGAACTTTTCGCGCATGCCGGTGATCAGGTTGTCCGCCACCGTTACCTGGTTGCTCTTTTCTATCCATAGGCCGAACAACACGTGCGCGAAATCGCAGTGGCTGACCACGGCGCGATCGGAGCCTGGCTGGATGTAGATACCGGCGTTCTGCGCACCGAGGTCATCGCCACTATCGCGAACGATCAGGCCGTCGATGCGCACGTCGGGCGAGGCGATGCGTATGACATCGCCCTTCCCGTTTCCGCTGATGGTGGGCCGCCCTATCCCGACCAGTGCCAACGGCTTGTCGATGCGCAGACCGCCCACGTACTGCCCGCGCTCGATCTCCACGGTGTCGCCGGGCGATGCCTGCGTGATTGCCGTATCGATCCGGTCGCCGGGACGCACGCGAATCGTCGCCGCGCCGACGGGCAGCGCGACGAAGCCAAGCAGCAGGAGCGTCGCCAGGCGCTTCATTCAACCAGCTTGATCGGGATGAAGTGGCCATCGCGGCCGATCGGCGTCAACGGCAGGCCGGCCTTGGCGCGCCGCTTGCGTTCGGAGCTGAGCGGCGGGCAGGCATGGTCGTCGTGATAGAGCACCAGGCAATCCAGGCACTGCATGCACTCGGAGGGATCGATCCGGCCTTGCGGGTCGATCGCCTGTGAGCCGCAGCCCACCGCGCACGCCTTGCAGGTGGTGCACTCGGCTTTGCGCTTCAGGCCGAACAGACGGAATCGTGACGGCAGCGCCAGCGCGGCGCCCAGCGGACACAGGTATTTGCAGAAGGGCCGCTCGACGAACATGGAGAGCGCGACCAGCGCCGACCAGAACAGCACGAACGGCCAGCTGCGATTCCACACGTGAACCATGAAGGTGGTCTTGAACGGCTCCACCTCCGCCATGCGCTCGGCCAAGGCCATGGAGTGGAACGAGGCCGCCACCAGCACCAGCAATACGACGTACTTCATCCAGCGCAGGCGGTGATGCCAGCGCGACGGCAGTGCGAATTGCCATCGGCCAAGGCCGAGCCGTCGCGCACCGCGGAACAGCAGTTCGCTCATCGAGCCATAGGGGCAGAGCCAGCCGCAGAACACGCCTCGACCCCACAAGGCGATGGTGACGGCGATGAAAACCCAGAACAGGAAGATCAACGGATCGCTGAGGAAGAGATCCCAGCGCCAGCCGTCGAACGGCGCGTGGATCAGCGTGAGTACCTGCACCACCGACGGCTGCGCCAACTGCATCGCACCGACGAAGCCAACCGCAATCACCCACGCGGCGATATGCGGCCAGAGGATCCAGCGCTTGTCATTGCGCCGTGAGCGCGCAGCCCAACGCATGCGCAACGCGTAGAACACGGCGACAGACAGCAGCAGCGTCACGAAGGCCGCGATGGTGAGCGCCTTGGCCTTCCACAGCTTCACCCATGCGGGTGTCGGCGTTTCGATGGCCGGACGCCCGCCTTCGAGATATCGCGCCGGCAGCCAGTACTCGGCATTGAAGTTGGCGAAGTCTGCAGTGCCATGGTCGTCGGCATGCTTCGACAGGAACGCAAGCCGCCACGGATACGCTGCGGAAAATGACTTGCCGCGCAGGATGAAGATGCCGGACTCGTCGTATGACGGCACGCCCGCAACATCGACGTGATAAAGGTTGCGGTAATCGCCATCACCGAACTGGTAGGTGTCGGCGTCCTGGGTGACCTGAATGCGGTCGTACACGCCGCCGCGCACAAAAGCCGAGCCCTTGAACGAACTGCTGCCGCTGTTCACGATGAAGATCGCGTGCTCGCCCGGCTTCAGGTCGGCCATCAAGCGCTGGTAACCCGCCTCGCCCAATACGGCCTTGCCCACGGCCGGTGCATTGAGGTAACCAAACCACAGGTCGATGAAGGGCTGCGCGGAACGTGGCTCACCGACTTGCTCGGGCATCACCTTGAGATGGCCGATGCTTCCCTCGGCGACCAGGGCTGCCCAATCGGACGGCGCAGCCGCATCGACAAACCGAGCCTGAGGACGTTCCACGGCATGGATTAGCCCGACCTGGCGCGCGACCGCGTAGCTGCCCCGTCCCACCATCTGGTTCTCGGCCAGCACGGTGACGGTGGCGCCACTGATGGCGTCCATCGGCACGTTCGTGCCATCGGCGCGGCCGAGTTCGAAATGCGCACCGGCAGGTTTGCCGCTGTACTGGGCGACATAGCCCACGAGTTTCTCTTCGGGGATACCCGCCAGCAGGATCGGCTCGCTGTGGCGAAGGATGCGCACGCCCGTGATGCGGCCCTGTGCATCCATGCCCACCAGAGTGACGATGGGTTTGCCCGAATAGCCGACGATATCGGGCGTGGTATCGGTGGACAGAAACACGTAGCCGACGACTTCGTCATGGCCGTTGCGCTGACGGATGCCTTCCACATAGGCAGGCTGGCCCTTGCGCAGCGAAAAGCGCTCGGCCTCCGGCAGCACGCTGCCGCACGGGGCGTATCGGCACAGATCGGGGCTGGCGAACATCGCGGGCGGCAGCTCCGCCTCGTAGGAACCAGCCAGGACCTGGCCACTCCCCAACAGCAGATGGCCGAACAGGACAAGGACGTATAGCCATCCAAATCGATGGTTGCACCGCGAAGCAGCGCCATGCCCGTGGCGCAAGCCTTCCATGCTCATGACGCGCCTCTGCCCTATTGCGCCTTGCTAACCATGTAATCGACAGCGGCCTTGATCGCCGTCTCGTCGAGGCTCGGGTTGCCGCCGTGAGCCGGCATCGCGCCCTTCTCTCCGGTGAAGCCCTCCAGCGCGTGCTTGTAGAGCACGTCCTTGCCCTGCGCGACACGCGGCGCCCAGTCGTCCTTGTTGCCGAGTACGGGAGCACCGACGGCCGGGCTGCCATGGCACATCACGCACGTGCCCTGGTACACCTTTTCGCCAGGCGATGGCTCGGCGGCGACCGGTTCGGCGGCAGGCGCCGCTGCAGGCTGGCTGGCTGCTGCCTCGACCGCCACCGTGGGCGATGACGATGCAGCAGCGGACGATGCGGTCTTGTCGCCACCACCACACGCAGCAAGAAGCGTGGCCGCCGCGACAATCAGCGGGCCACCAAGATGTCTGACTTTCATCGATTGAATTCCCTGGGTACGGATGCGGGTCGTGCACGTGCAAACGCTGACTGCATCGGACGACGCGAAGATGAGAGCAGCGGAGTGCCGATTTCACCTTGACGTGCGTCAGCCCTGTGGCAATCGATACCCCGTGCAACGAGCGCAACTTCGGCTGCGCGTGACTTGCATCAATTGCATGGCGCACAGCGAATCCTAGAGTCCGCGTCGTCTTAAACCGACGCGACCAAAGAGGGATGCGCAGATGAGCGGTAACGAAACGAAGGACGGCTATTCGGCGATCGATCCGAGCCGAAGGAAATTTCTTGGCACCACTGCAATGGCCGGTCTCGCCGGCACCGGCGCGGCATTGGGCCTGACGGCGTGCGGTGCTTCGCAGCCGGCCGGTGACAAGGCCGCTGCCGGTCTGCCGCCTGCCGCAGCATCCGCGGAGCACGGTGCTTACGATGTGCCACCAGGCAAGCTGGACAGCTACTACATCATTTCGTCCGGTGGTCACTCCGGCGAAGTGCGCATCTTCGGCTGTCCGTCCGGTCGCACGATCAAGCGCATTCCGGTGTTCAACATCGACCCGATGGTGGGCTGGGGCATCACCAACGAATCGCGCGCCATCATTGGCACGCGCCCGGACGGCCAACTCAAGTACTGGACGGGCGACACGCATCACGTGCATGGTTCGTACAAGGACGGCACGTACGATGGCAAGCACTTCTGGGTCAACGACAAGTTGAACGCCCGCGTGGCACGCATCCGCGGTGACACCTTCGAGGTGGACAAGATCACCGAGCTGCCGAACGTGCAGGGCCATCACGGCCTGTTCCCGGACAAACGCGACCCGGTGGACGCGTCGATCAACTACACCACGCGCGTGTTCGCCGGTGCCGAATTCCACATTCCGCTGCCCAACGACGGCCGCGATGAAAACTCGCCGGAGAAGTACGGCTGCCTGTTCAGCTGCCTCGATGCAGAAACCATGGAAGTGCGCTGGCAGTGCCGCATCGACGGCAACATGGACCTGGTCGCTACCACCTATGACGGCAAGCTCGCCGCCTCCAACCAGTACAACACCGAGAACGGCATCCACTACGAGGACATGATGTCCGCGGAACAGGACGCCTGCGTGTTCTTCAACATCGCGCGCATCGAAGCCGCGGTGGCAGCAGGCAAGGCCACCACCATCGGCGACTCCAAGGTGCCGGTGGTCGATGGCCGCAAGGAGGCCAACGCCGATCCGAAGACGGCACTGACCTGCTACGTGCCGATTCCGAAGAACCCGCACGGCGTCAACGCCAGCCCGGACGGCAAGTACTTTGTCTGCTCCGGCAAGCTGTCGCCGACGTGCTCCGTGATCGATCTCGCGCTGGTGAACAAGTGGTTCGACGGCGAACTACCCAAACCGCGCGACGCCGTGATCGCCGAGCCCAACGTCGGCCTGGGTCCCTTGCATACCGGCTTCGACGGCCGCGGCAACGCGTACACCACGCTGTTCCTGGACAGCAAGATCGTGAAGTGGAGCGTCGATGCCGCCATCGCGCAGTTCAAGGGCGACGCCAAGGCCAAGGTGATCCTCGATACCGTCGACGTGCACTACCAGCCCGGCCACGGTTACTCCTCGATGGGCGAAACCAAGGAGCCCGATGGCAAGTTCTACAACTCGGGCAACAAGTTCTCGAAGGATCGCTTCCTGCCCGTGGGCCCGCTTCACGTGGAGACCGAACAGCTCATCGACATCTCCGGCGACAAGATGAAGCTGATCCACGACCACACGGCGTACCCGGAGCCGCATGACGCGATCATCGTGCGCGCCGACATCATCAAGACGCGGCAGATCTACGATCTCAACGAGTTCCCCAACGCGGTCAAGAGCAAGGAGGAGAGCACGATCGAGCGCAACGGCAACAAGGTGCACATCAGGCTGATGTCGCAGGCGCCGGCGTACTCGATGCGCGAGTTCAACGTGAAGAAGGGCGACATCGTCACCATCACGCTGACCAACCACGACAAGGTCGAGGACCTGACGCACGGCTTCGGCATTCCGAAGTACAACATCAACTTCATCGTCAATCCGCAGGAGACGAAGTCGGTGACGTTCGTGGCGGACAAGCCCGGCATTTTCTGGTGCTACTGCACGCATTTCTGCCATGCGCTGCACCTGGAAATGCGCTCGCGGCTGATCGTGGAAGGTTGAGAGCCGCAGCACCCGGGGCGTCGTCGCGACGACGCCCCTGCCTTTTCCTGGCGGCGGGCAACCCGCCGTCTCCGGAGTACCCATGAGATCCCGCCCGCAGAAGCCAGCGATTCGCGCCGGCATCGTGCTCGCCGCGTTTGCCCTGCTGACCGGCTTGTTCCTGTGGCTGCGTCCCCTGCAGCCGGTGCAGGGGGAATTCCTGGTGTTCGGCACGCGTGCGCGCATCGAGCTGCTGACGCCCAGCCGCGACGATGCGGATGCCGCGCTGCAGGACATCGGCCGGCTTTTCATCCACGACCATCACACCTGGCATCCCTGGGAGCCGAGCGAGCTGACCCGGCTGAACGATGCGCTGGCGAAAGGACAGTCGTATCGCGTACCGGCGGATGTCGCCGACCTGATCCGGCGTGCGCAGATCGGCTTCGCCCAGACCGACGGGCTGTTCAATGCCGCGGCCGGTCGCTTGATCGGCGCCTGGGGTTTCCACACCGGTCGCTATCCCGTGCAGACGGCTGCACCCTCCGACAACGAAGTGAAGACCCTGCTCGATGAGCGCCCGGACATGGACGACGTCCACGTCGCGGCCGACGGCACCGTCAGCACAGACAATGCCGCCGTATCGATCGACATCAATGGCTTGTCCGAAGGCTATGCCTCGGCGCAGGTGAAGCAATTGCTCGCCAGGCACGGCATCGATCATGCGCTGATCTATCTCGGTGGCTTCGTCATGGCGGTCGGCCGAAACCATGGGCACGCCTGGCGTGTTGGGGTCAGCGCACCGGCGGGCGTGCTGGGAAGCGTGGACCTGGACGGCGGCGAATCGCTGGCCTCCTCCGGTGACTACCAGCGCCACCGTGCTTCGGCTCCCGACCTCGGCCACATCGTGGACACGCGCACGGGCTGGCCACAGCGGGCGAGCGCCGCCACCAGCGTGCTCAGCGACGATGCGGTCTATGCGGATATCGCCGCCACCGCGCTGATGGTGGCCGGGCCGGCCGGCTTCCAGCACATGGCCGATCGTATGGGCCTGAACTGCGCCCTGTTGCTGGGGCACGATGGCAAGCTCTACATCACGCCCGGCATGCGGGCGCGCCTGCGCACGAGCTTCCCCGCCACGGCCATCCGGATCGTCCCCCGGCCCAGCCAGGATTGCCGCACGGGCGAGGATGGCGGGAGGCAAGCCGTGGTGCTTCCGGAAGGCCTGTAACCCGCCAAAGGGCCTCTGAACCCGGCGGGGTACCGGACGTTTCTTGCGGCGCATCACGTTCCGCCAACCAGGCCAGCCCAGCCGGCTGGCCTCCCCCATCCAGCCGATGGCAACGCCGCGGACGAAGCCCCTACACTGGGATCATTCCGGGGGGAACTTACAAGGTCTGTCATGGATGTCGAACAGCAGGGTCGACGTCAGCCGTTTGCATTCGATCGGGACGCGCGTCCCGACAATGCCCAGTGGTCGCCGCGCGCGCGACGCCTGATCGAAGAAACCCACGCGCTGTGCGTCAGCTGGCTCGAAGCGCCGCTACGGGCATGCCTGTTCGACGTCGAGCAGCGCCTGTATTCGCGGGCCGAGCGCTCGCGCAACAACCTCGAGCAGCAGCGATGCCTGTTCAGCCGGCAGCTGCTGCAGCAACAACGTCCGTCGCTGGAACGCCGCTTTCTCGAGGGAGTGCGCGCGCATTTCAGCCGGCTGGGCGCCATGGCCACCTCCGCCCAGGAACAAGGGCTCGGCCATCGTCCGCTGGAGCTGCTCGACCAGGCGGAGCATGAGCAGTACGTCGCGGTGCAGACCCTCGTCGCACGAGGCGAAGCACGCCACGGACCGCCGCTGTTCGAACTGGGCTATCGCTTCGCGGTGCTGGTCAGCCAGCCGCCGTTGGAAGGCGAGCACCTGCCGTTGGGGCCGCAGGCGCTGGCCTCGGCGTTTCGCGAGGGCGGCCAGGTCCTGCAGGATTTTCCGGTCGACCACCATGTGCTGATGCTCCAGAGCTTCGACACCGCAGTGGTCGGTGCACTGGGCTCGCTGTACGACACGGTCAACGAGCACCTGCGCGCCGATGGCATCCTGCCCCAGCTGCGCGCTTTTCCCACGGCGCCGCGCACGCAGGCCGAGCGGCCGCTGCGTGGCAATGTGGCCGACAACACCCCCAACAACGTCGTGCGCCAGGCGCCAGCGCCAGCGGCGAATGCATCGCCCCATCCGGCGGCCGGCCGCAGCGACAGCATCGCGGTGCTGGACAACCTGCGCGAAATGCTGGCGCAGCATCGTGCTGGTCAGGGCGCGCTGAGCTACCAGCCGAGCGGTCGCCACGCCACACCAGAGGAACTGCAACTCGCACTCGATGCACTGCAGCTGCATGTCTCCGACGTGGCCGACCACGCGCGGCGCGAACTGCGCAGTGCACACGCCCTGCGCGAAGAACTGCTCACGCAGCTCAACACCGGCAAGCCGGTGGGCGCGCACCAGACGCATCTGTCCGACGAACAGGGCGATACGGTGGAGCTGGTCGCCATGCTGTTCGAGCAATTGGGTCATCAGCTGCAGCACGATGGCAGTGCGCATTCCCTGCTCGGCGACCTGCAGCTGCCGCTGTTGCGCATGGCGGTCGCCGACAAGGGCTTCTTCAACCAGCACGAGCATCCCGCACGCAAGTTGCTGGGCATGGTCACCGAGGCGGCCAACGACTGGCTCGACGTGCCCGATGGCGATGTCGATCGCTCGCTCGCAGCCAAACTCAACCAACTGGTGGAACGCGCGCGCCGCGAGCCGCCGAGCACCGGCCTCTACACCAGCCTGCTGGCCGATATCGAACACCACCTGGGCCTGCTCAACCGCAAGGCGCAGATCGCCGAGCGGCGCCAGGTCGAAGCCATGCAGGGTCGCGAGCGGCTGGAGCAGGCGCGTCGCCGCGCGGCCGACCTGATGACCGAGCGCTTCGAGCGCTGCAACCCTCGCGGCCTGCTGCGCACGCTGCTCGAGCGCGCATGGTCCGACGTGCTGGCGTTGACGCTGCTGCGCCACGGCGAAGACAGCGAAGCGTTCGCGCTGCGCCTGCGCATCACCGATCAGCTGCTCGGCCAGCAACCCGTGGCCGACCAGGGACTGCTGCAATCGGAAGTGGAATCGGGCCTGCAGCAGATCGGCATGCATGCCGAAGAAGCCGTGCAGGTCGCGCATCGCTTGCTGGGCATTTCCGCCACCGCGCCCGCCGCGAGCGACAACGCCACCACGACCACGGAGCTTGCACTCAAGCTCAAGCAGCACCAGCGACTGGGCGAACACGTCGCGCAGGAGGCGCCCGCTGCCGCGCCGGCGCCTCCGCCAGTGCCTGCCTCGCCCGAGTCGCCCGAGCGCCGCATCTACCAGCGCCTGCGCCAGCTGCCGTTCGGCACCTGGTTCGAGTTCATCGATCCCAACAGCGGTCGCGTCACGCAACGCAAGCTCGCGTGGTATTCGCCGGTGTCAGGCAATGGCCTGTTCGTGACGCGCCGCGGCCTGCGCGACGAAGAAGTCTCCCTGCAACACCTTGCCCATGAAATGGCTTGCGGGCGCGTACGCGAGATGGCCCAGATGCGCGAGAACCTGCTCGATCGTGCGTGGCAGGCATTGACCAGCCATCTGCGCCAGGTCACCCGTCCGATGACGACTTCGCCGCGGCAGGGAGCGTGATCGGCATGAGCGAAAACATCGCCTCCATCGACCAGCGCCGCGCACAACGCAAGCGCGCCAACTTCACGGCCGTCGTCACCGATGTCATCAGCGGCCAGCCGATCGGCCACCTCGGCAATCTCTCCGCCAACGGCATGCTGCTGATCAGCGCCCACCCGCCGCGCAGCGAAGCGATCTATCAGGTCAGCCTTTCGCTGCCCGGCCTTGGCAGCGCCCCGCAATCCATCGAAGTCGGGATCCAGGAACAGTGGCACGAAGCCGCCGCCAGCCCCGGGCAGATCTGGGCCGGCTACCGCATCGTGGCCATTGATGAATCCGATGCAGCGTTGCTGGATGCGTGGCTGGAGCAGCCGGATAGGTCGTGAGGGGTTGGTGGGGTTTATGTGATAGGCGGGACTTGGCGTGGTGATCTTCGTCGCGGCATGGAAAGCCGTGTCGTTCGACGCTTCCGCGAGCACCCGCCCTTCACCACCGTAAAGGTGGCAATGCCTCAGCCCTCTTCCCGGAGGGGAGAGGGGGAAAGTGCGGCACCTATGGATTTCCTCACGACCCAACGAAGTTGCTTTAAGTCCTCTTCGCTATGGCGCATTGCGGTGTAGCGGCGCCGTGTGAGGTAGTAACGAGCGTATCCCGGTTAACCTCGGTCATCCGACGCTTCTATCCCTCATTACGCTACGAGCCTTGGCTCTCAAGGCCATTTTCTTTGGGTTACTTTTTGACGCGAAGCTAATCCCGTGGGACTTTGACTCCGGGCGTTCCGCCCTCTGCCCTTCCTCGCTCCTCAAAGCCGGCGCCATCCATGGCGCCTCCCCGCGTGCGGGCCGGCTTCGCCGTTCGCACGCAAAGAGCGCGTGCGTGGGCCAGCAAAAAGAAAAGTGACTCGAGCGTCCCACGGGATTAGCTTCGGGTCGTCCGCAGACGATCGAAACGCCCAACGCGTCCCACAGGGACTCCCTTCAGTCGTAGGCGGCCCGTTGGCGAGGGCGCAACAACCGAGGACCGGAGCGAAAGGATGTCGCGCACAAGGTGCGCTCCTACAGGGGTGGGGCCGGTTATGAGGCATCTCGGGGAAAGGCGAACTCTCCCTCATAAAGCTCGCAGCACGAGCCAAGAACCCCGCGACTGGCACCCACATCCCCCAAGCGCCATCATGTAACACCCTTCACCCTGCGCAGCCGCGCCACTCCGCAGCAGCCACCGGAGCTCCCATGCAAGATCGCCTCGCCTCGCTCTATCCCCAGCATCTCGCCACGCTGCGCGACCGCGCCGACAAGGCGCTTGCGCTTGGCGGGTTCGATCACCTGGTGATTGCCGCCAGCCTGCCGCTGCGCAAGTTCCTGGACGATCAGGATTACCCCTTCGTCGCCAACCCGCATTTCCTTCATTGGCTGCCGCTCACCGATACGCCGGGGAGCTGGATCGTCCATACGCCAGGCAACAAGCCCAAGCTGATCTTCCTGCAGCCCAAGGACTATTGGCACGTGGTGCCGGCGGCACCGAATGGCTACTGGGTCGAGCATTTCGACATCGAGATCGTGCGCAACGCCACCGATGCGGTGGCATTGCTGCCCGGCGCGGATCGCCGTCGCGCCATCCTGGGGCCCGAGTGCCCGGTAGTGCCAGGCGCCGAGGCCAACAATCCGCAAGCGGTGATCGACTACCTGCACTGGCATCGGTCGTACAAGACGCCGTACGAACTGGAGCTGATGCGCGAAGCCAGCCGCACCGGTACGCGCGCGCACCGCGCCGCCGAGCACGCGTTCCGGGCCGGCGAGAGCGAGTTCTGCATCCAGATGGCTTACCTCGCCGCGGCCCGGCAGATGGAGGCCGAGTTGCCTTACGCCAATATCGTTGGTCTCAACGAACACGGCGCCGTGCTGCACTACACCCATTTCGATCGCAAGGCACCGGCGCAAAGTCGTTCCTTCCTGATCGATGCCGGCGCGAGCGCAGCGGGCTATGCGAGCGACATCACGCGCACGTATGCCGCACACGGACACAGCGAATTCCAGGCCTTGATCGACAGCGTCGACGCGGCGCAGCAGGGTTTTGCGGCCAGGGTGTGCGCCGGGCAGAGCTATCCGGAACTTCATATCCATGCGCATCACGTGCTTGCCGATGTGCTCCGTGAGCACGGTGTCATCCGCATGAGTGCGGAAAGCGCGGTGGCGGCGGGCGTCACCTCCGCGTTCTTCCCGCATGGCCTGGGTCACCCCATCGGCCTGCAGGTGCATGACGTGTCCGGTTTCCAGCAAAACGAGCGCGGCGGCACCATCGCCCGTCCGCAGGGCCACCCGTACCTGCGCATGACGCGCGTGCTGGAGCCAGGCATGGTGGTCACCATCGAGCCGGGCCTGTACTTCATCGACATGCTGCTGGAGGAGCTGCGCGCAAAACCGGTGGCGAACGAGATCGACTGGGCGAAGGTCGACTTCTTCCGGCCTTATGGCGGCATCCGCATCGAGGACGACGTGGTCTGCACCGACGGCGCACCGGAGAACCTCACCCGCGAGGCGTTCGCTTTGACCTGAGCCCCGTCGCCACCGCGCCTGCCCCACGGCAGCCGCCAGGCCGCTGACGCCCATGCGCAGCCTCACGGCTGCGCATTTTTTATGCCTGCGTCCATCCGCCGCTGCGTCAACCCTCCGCACGACAGCTTCACGCGCGTTGCGTATGCTCGCCCCGATACAGCAAAGGGGCTCTTTGCATGTCCATGCGGTACATCAATCCGAGCCGTGTCGAGTTGCCGCGTCGACCGCTACGCCGATTGGGGCGTGAACTCATCCTGCTCGTACTCGCCAAGATCGCGCTGCTCACCCTCATCTGGTGGCTGGCGATCGCCGTCTATGAACGCCCCGACACCCGACCCGCCGCGATCGAGCATCTGCTCGCGCCGGCGTCCGCTTCATCCCCTTCGACAACGGACCACCCATGATCATCGATCCCGAGGTCGTCACGCTTTCGCGCATGCAGTTCGCGCTCACCGCGCTCTATCACTTCCTGTTCGTGCCGCTTACGCTGGGTCTCGTGTGGATTCTCGCCATCATGGAGAGTGTCTATGTGATGACCGGGCGCGAAGTCTGGAAGCGCATGGTGCAGTTCTGGGGCGTACTGTTCGGCATCAACTTCGCGATGGGCGTCGCTACCGGCGTCACCATGGAGTTCCAGTTCGGCATGAACTGGGCGTATTACGCGCACTACGTGGGCGACGTGTTCGGTACGCCGCTGGCCATCGAAGGCCTGATGGCGTTCTTCCTCGAAGGCACCCTGGTCGGCCTGTTCTTCATGGGCTGGAGCCGTATCTCGCGCGTGGCGCACCTGCTGGTGACCTGGTTCCTCGCGCTGGCGACCAGCCTGTCGGCACTGTGGATACTCATCGCCAACGGCTGGATGCAGAACCCGGTCGGCTCGGCATTCAATGCCGACACCATGCGCATGGAAGTGACTTCGTTCGCCGAGGTGACGTTCAACCCGGTCGCGCAGGCCAAGTTCGTGCACACGGTAAGCGCGGGCTATGTGCTCGGCTCGATGTTCGTGCTGTCGATCAGCGCCTGGTACCTGCTGCGCGGCCGCAACGTCGATTTCGCCAAGCGTTCGATGACGGTGGCCGCGAGTTTCGGTCTCGCCGCTGCACTCTCGGTGGTGGTGCTGGGCGATGAGTCCGGCTATGCGGTGTCGGAGAACCAGAAGATGAAGATGGCCGCCATCGAGGCCATGTGGGAAACCGAGCCCGCGCCGGCGTCGTTCACCCTGTTCGGGATTCCCGATGTGGAGAACCGCACGACGCATTACGCCCTGCGCATTCCCTGGGTGATGGGCCTGATCGGCACACGCTCGATCGATAAGCCCATTCCCGGCATCGCGAACCTGGTGGAAGACACCAAGGGGCGCATCCACGACGGCATCCTCGCCTACGACGCCATGCTGGTGCTGCGCGAGGACAAGAACAACGCACAAGCCAAGGCCATTCTCGCCGCGCATGACAAGGACATGGGTTATGCGCTGCTGCTCAAGCGCTTCATGGACGACCCGCGCCATGCCACGCCGGCGGACATCCAGAAGGCTGCCGACAGCACGATTCCGAACGTACCCGTGCTGTTCTGGTCGTTCCGCCTCATGGTGGCGTGCGGCTTCTATTTCATCGCGCTGTTCGCGGTCATGTTCTGGCAGGCCAGCAAGCGCCAGCTCGACAAGCGCCGCTGGCTGCTGAAGCTCGCGTTCTGGAGCTTGCCGCTGCCCTGGCTCGCCGCGGAACTCGGCTGGATCGTGGCCGAATACGGTCGCCAGCCCTGGGCGATCGAAGGCGTGCTGCCCACGGCGCTGGGCGTTTCCAGCGTGACGACCGGCCAGGTGTGGACCTCGCTGGGAGGCTTCGTGTTGTTCTACAGCGCGCTGGCAATCGTCGATGCGGCGCTGATGCTCAAGTACGCGAAGAAGGGTCCGGAAGGCCTGGGGTTATGGCCTCCCGCCGAGCCTGAACCGCCCGTCGCCACCGTCGCCGCGCACGCGGGCGTCTGAAGGAGCAAGCCATGTTCGATTACGAAACCTTGCGGGTGATCTGGTGGGCGCTGCTCGGCACGCTGCTGATCGGCTTTGCCGTCATGGACGGCTTCGACTTCGGCATCGCTGCCCTGCTGCGCGTGCTGGCACGCACGGACGATGAGCGCCTGGTGCTGCTGGAGACCATCGAACCCACCTGGGAGGGCAACCAGGTGTGGTTCATCCTCGGTGGTGGCGCGGCGTTCGCCGCCTGGCCGCAGCTTTACGCCGTGTCGTTCTCCGGCATGTACCTGGCGATCTTCGTGGTGCTGGTCGCCTTCATCATGCGGCCGGTGGGCTTCAACTTCCGCGGCAAGATCCACGACGCGCGCTGGCGCAATCTGTGGGACTGGGTGCTCATGGCCTCCGGCGTCATCGTGATGCTGGTGTCGGGCGTGGCGTTCGGCAATCTCTTCCTCGGCGCGCCGTTCCAGTTCGACGACAACCTGCGCATGACCTGGCAAGGCGGCTTCTTCGATCTGCTGCATCCGTTTGCGCTGGTTGCCGGCCTCGTCTCGCTCACCATGCTGCTGACGCATGGCGCCTGCTGGGCCGCGTACAAGGCGGATCATGTGGTCGCCGATCGCGCAGTGCGCATCGCACGCTGGACCACACTCGCCTACGTGGTGTTCTACGTGCTCGCCGGCATCTGGCTGGCCTATGGTGTAGCGGGCTACGCCATCGTCGGCCCCGTGGTGACCGATGGCGTATCCAATCCGCTGCACAAGGAAGTGGCCCATGGCAGCAGCTGGTTCGCCAGCTACATGCGTTATCCGTGGTTCTGGGCCGCGCCCGTGCTTGGCGTGCTGGGCGCTCTTGGCGTGCAGATGACCGTCGGCAAGAAGCAGCTCGGCTGCTTTGTCGCGAGCACCACGATGGTCGCCGGCACGATCCTCTCTGCCGGCTTCGCCCTGTTTCCATTCCTGCTGCCGTCCAGCCTCGACCCGCGTTCCAGCCTTACCGTGTGGGACGCCTCCTCCAGCAAGGGCACGCTCGGCCTGATGCTCGCGATGACGCTGATCTTCCTGCCGCTGATCATCATCTACACCAGCTGGGTGTACCGCGTGCTGCGCGGCCGCGTCACGCTGGAACACGTGCGCCAGTCCGGCCACACCTACTGAGAGAGGAACGCAGCCATGTGGTATTTCTCCTGGATCCTCGGCCTCGGCCTGGCCTGTGCGTTCGGCATCCTCAACGCGATGTGGTACGAGGTGCATGCCACCGACGAGGCGCACCAGCGCAAGGAGCCGCGCCGCCCGCCGGCGGACCGCTGAGACCCGCTTACCGATCTGCTGGGCACCGGCACGGGGACGTGCCGGTGACGATCGTTTCGGCCCTCCAGGCCATGCTCACACCTCCGGATTGACGCGCTTGCAGCACCTTAGGCGACGCGCCAACCGCAGGGACACCCGTATTTCTCCCTGGCTTCTGCGCCGCAGCGCAACACCGCAACCCGACCCAATCGATACAAAAACTATCGATTGAACATGCTGGGTTCGCTCGATTCACGCAGCATCGGTCACGCACACTCGCCCGCACTGAACAACACGGCGACTGACGGACCCATCGATGCGCAGCAAGCTTTTCGTTCCCGGGTCCCGTCCGGAATTGTTCGCCAAGGCGCTCGCCGGCGGCGCGGATGCGCTATCGCTCGACCTCGAAGACGCCGTGATCCCTGCACTCAAGCAGGAAGCGCGAGAACGCGTGGGAGAATTCACGGCTTCCGCGGCGGTGCGCGAGGCAGCCAAGCTCATCATCGTCCGCGTGAATGCCCCGGATTCCGAGCATTTCGAGGCGGACGTCCATGCCGTAGTACATCGCGGCCTCACGCTGCTCAACCTGCCCAAGATCGAATCGGCGCGCGCGCTTCTCGATGCCATCGCGGTGATCGAGCGCGCCGAAGCGGCGAACGAATTGAATGAGCCGGTTCGCCTGCTCGTCAACATCGAGACACCGCTATCGCTGGCCAACGCGGCCGCCATCGCAAGGGCGCATCCGCGCGTCGCGGGCCTCCAATTGGGCCTGGCTGACTTGTTCGAGGCCCAAGGCATCGCGCGCCGCGATACGGCCAATGTGCACGCGGCGATGTTTGCGGTGAAGATGGCCGCGGCGCAGGCGGGCTTGTTCGCCATCGATGGCGCGTACCCCGATCTGGAAGATGGCGAAGGCTTCACGGCCGAAGCGATGATGGCGCGCCGCCTGGGGTTCGCCGGCAAGAGTTGCATCCATCCGCGCCAGGTGGCGCTGGCCAATGCGGCGTTCGTCCCGACGGAAGCTGAACTCGCCGTCGCGCGACGCATCGTGGAAGCGGCACGGCTCGCCGAACACGCCGGACGCGGCGCGTTCGTGCTGGATGGCAAGATGATCGACCTGCCGTTTCTCAAGCGCGCGCAGGCCATGTTGGCAGCAGTGGAGCAGTGATGGGCATGTGGGGGCAGGCAAGGCCGCGGGGGCGGAAGAAGACCAGCGCAACCGGTTTGTGGTGGGCGCCATGGCTGGCCACCCTGCTGCTGTTGTCGGTTTTCCCCGCGATGGCCGACACGCTCACGCCCATGCGCGCCAGTGCATTGCCCGCGCTCGACGCGCAAGCCGTTCGTTCGCTGGTCGTGATCGATGGGTATCCGGTCGCGCAGACTGACCATGGCGTCGTTGCCTACGAGGACCAGCAGTGGCGAGCACTTCGATGGGCATCGCCGGATGCCGCGTCCCACGTGGCCGCGTTGTTTGGCAATGGCAGCCAGGGCTATGCACTCCTCGGTGACGCCACGACGGTCACCGGCGTGGCACGTCTCTCCTTGCACGATGGCGTGCTTTCGCTCGAACCACTGCCTGCGCTGCCAAAGGCCATCGCGCACGCGCAGGCAACCGCCAACGACAACGCGGTGTTCATCGCCGGCCAGGCATCCGACGGAAACCGCCTGCTGCGACTTCCGCTGGGCGTTGCTTCAACGCAGTGGACGGAACGGGCCGGCTGGCCGGGAGACGCTGATGCCACCTCGCTCACCGCCCAGAGCGCGAGCGCCTTCGTCACCGTGGCGCAGACCGGCGGCCGCGAGCGATTGTGGCAGGCCGCCAACGACGGCACCTGGAAAGATCGCGGCGACGTGCCCGGCACCGTCGTGGCCTCATCGGCCCGGGCCATAGGACAGGCGCACCTGATGTTTCTGCTGCGCGGCGCCGATGGTGGCGCGGCGCGCCCTGCCACCTTCCAGATCATCACCAGCGCCTGGACCACCCTGCCCGGCGCCTCCGTCGAGGACCCGCAGGCCATCAGCGCGTGGCGGGATGGCCTGCTGTGGGCGTCCCATGCGAACGGCAAGATCGAAATCACTTCGGCCCAGGTGCAGTCCAGCAAACTGCTGCTGCGCTGGCTGGACTGGATCGTCATCCTGGTCTACCTCGCCGCGATGATCGGCATCGGCCTTTACTTCTACCTGCGCGAGAAGCGCAACTCCACCTCCAGCTTTTTCGTCGGCGGCCGCAGCATTCCGTTCTGGGCGGCGGGCGTGAGCCTGTATGCCGCCAACACGAGTTCGATCAGCTTCATCGCCATCCCGGCCAAGGCATTCGAGAGCAACTGGCAGTACCTCACCAACAACCTCATCGCCGTGTTCGGCCTGATGTTCGTGGCGGTGTGGATCGTGCCGTTGCTGCGCCGGCTCGACCTGATGTCGGTGTTTTCGTATCTGGAAACGCGCTTCCATCCGGCCATCCGCATGCTCGCCAGCGCGCTGTGCATCCTCACCCAGATCGGCAGCCGCATGAGCGTGATCCTGTTCCTGCCGGCGCTCGCCATCGCCACCATCACCGGCATCAGCGTGACGTGGAGCGTGATCCTGATGGGTGGCTTCACCATCATCTACACCGCGATGGGCGGCATGAAGGCGGTGATCTGGACCGACTTCGTGCAGGTCATCGTGAAGATGGGCGGCGCCATCTTCGCCATCGGCTTCATCGTATGGAGCCTGCACGGCGGCGTGGGCGAGTTCATGCACACCGCCATGGCGGAAAACAAGATGAAGCTGTTCGATTTCAGCTTCGACCTCACCAAGGCCACGGTCTGGGGCTTCATCTTCCTCGTGCTGTTCGACGTGGTGCTGACCTTCCCCAAGGACCAGGTGCTGATGCAGCGCACGCTGTCCACCAAGTCGGACAAGGAAGCGGGCCGCTCGATCTGGGCGTTCGCCGCGATCATGATTCCCGGCGGCTTCGTGTTCTACCTGATCGGCACCGCATTGTTCGTGTTCTACAAGGCGCATCCCGAACGCATGAACCCGCTGCTGCCGATCGACGCCACGTTCCCGCTGTTCATCGCGGCGGAGCTGCCGATGGGCGTGACCGGACTCATCGTCGCCGGCATTTTCGCGGCGGCCATGGCCACGCTGTCGGGCATCATGAACAGTGTCGCCACGCTGATCTCGGTGGACTTCTACGACAAGCTGGTCGGCGAAGGCTCGCAGAAGAAGAGCGTGTTTTTCGCCGAGATGATGACGGTGGTGGTGGGCCTGATTGGCATCGCCTCCGCGCTGCTGCTGTCGCGTTTCGACGTGCACTCGCTGTTCGACGTGTCGATCGAACTCGCCGGCCTGCTCGGTGGCGGCTTCGCCGGTGCCTACACGCTGGGCATGTTCACGCGCCGTGCGAACGCGCCGGGCGTGGCGATCGGCATCGGCGCCAGCATCTTCCTCACGCTGATCGCCTGGTCGTTCAAGCTGGTGCATCCGTACTTCTATCTGGCCATCTCGATCATGTTGTGCATCGTGATCGGCTATCTGGCGAGCCTGTGCTTCCCGGCACCCACGCGGTCACTGAAGGGCCTGACGATCTACCGCGACGTGGAGTGATACGCGCCGCCATGGGCCGAAAGTCCATGGCGACACCGGCTGGGTGCTCAGGTAGGCTGCGGCAAAGCATAGGTGTTCGCCCGTGGAAACCCAGTTCCTGCAGACCTTCATCATCACCGTCGACCAGGGCTCGATGGCGGCGGCGGCGCGTGTGCTCAACATCACGCCAGCGGCCGTGGCACAGCAGATACGCACGCTGGAGCGCGAGATCGGCGCCACGCTGATCGCCCGCGTGGGCCGCACGGTAAGCGTGACGGAGGAAGGCTCGCGCATCCTGCAGCAGTCCCGCGACCTGCTTCGGCAGGTGGCGAACCTGCGCAGCATTGCCAACGAAAGCGACGTCTCCGGCGAACTGCGTCTCGGCGCCTGCCAGACCGCACTCGCCGGCATGCTTCCGGACATCCTCGCGCGCATGGTGGAGGCGTTTCCGCAGATCAACGTGTTCATCAAGCCCGGCTTCTCGGTGGATCTCTATCGCGCCGTGGAAGACGGCGACCTCGATGCCGCTGTGGTGCTGCAGGCACCCTTCCCGCTGCCCAAGACCTGCGAGTGGCAATTGCTGCGCGAGGAGCCGCTGATCGTGCTGGCGCCGCGCAGCATGGCGGGACGCGATCCCCATGAACTGCTCGCGAGCGAGCCGCTGATCCGCTACGACCGCAACCAGTGGGGCGGACGCCAGGCCGACGACTACCTGCGCGCCAACGGCATCGTGCCGCGCGAGCGTTTCGAGCTGAACGCGTTGAACGCGATCGCCGTGATGGTGGACCGCGGATTGGGCGTGTCGCTGGTGCCCGACTGGGCACAACCGTGGCCCGAAGGGCTGGAGCTGGTGCGAATTCCGTTGCCGAATGCTGCAGTACCGCGACGCATCGGCATCGTGTGGGCGCGTTCCAGCGTGCGCGTGCGGCTGGTTTCGGTTCTGCTGCAGGAGGCGCGAAAAGTCGCGCAAACCGGCAAGCACGTGGCGGCATGACCGCGCGAAACACTGTCTCCACGCACATCGCGAAAGCACTTGGTTTGCTGCGTCGCGACACATTTTTGCTTGGTTCGTAAGCAACAAAAACTAGTCTCTGAACATAGTCCGCGCCGGTTATATGCGGACTGCGTCGCGATATAGGCTCGCCTCCAGCAACAAAGCGGGGCCGCCGGGACGTTGGGGAGAGAGCACGTCGCCGGCGAATCACCACAAGCAAACGTTCCTGGCCATCGCTCGCGATGGGCCGGGTGGGCATCTGCACACCCGCGGACGACTGCATAACAACGAGACGAATCGATGATCAAGCCACTCACCGCAGCGATCAGCAGCCTGTTGTTGTTCTCCGTCATGGGCGTGAATGCCCATGCGCAGGACGTCCAGGGCGCGGCGCCGGCGAACACCACCGGCGCGGACAAGAACAAGAAAGACAGCGACGCCAAGAAGGAAAAGGTCACCAACCTCGACCAGGTCATCGTGACCGGCGTGCGCACGCCCAAGGCCGTGGACGAGATCCCGGGCGCGATCACGGTGGTCGGCAAGGCCGAGATCCAGCACACCCTGCTGGTCACCGAAGACGCGACCGCCGTATTGGCGCGCGCGGTGCCGGGCTATGCCGAATCCTCGCAGGCCATGAGCAACACCGGCGAGACGCTGCGCGGCCGCATTCCGCTGCGCCTGTTCGACGGCGTGCCCCAGGGCTCGCCGCTGCGCGAAGGCACGCGCAACGGCACCTTCACCGACATGGGCATCGTGGGCCGCGTGGAAGTGATCAACGGCCCGTCCGCCTCCGAAGGCATCGGCGCGGCAGGCGGCATCATCAACTACATCTCCAAGGTGCCGACCAAGGAAGGCAACGAGACCACGGTGACCATGCGCTACCAGACGCAGGGCCCGCGCGACAGCGGTGGCTGGAAGACCGGCGTGACTTTTACCCGCAAGGAAGATTCGTACGATCTGCTGCTGTCGGGCTCGCACATCGATCGCGGCATCACCTATGACGGCAACGGTCGCCGCATCGGCCTCAACACCAGCGGCTCGCTGGCCGATTCGCTCTCGGACAACATCTTCCTGAAGGCCGGCTACAACTTCGGCGAAGGGAACGACCAGCGCATCCAGGCTTCGTATAGCCACTTCAAGATCGACGGCAAGGGCGACTACTACCAGGTGCTCGGCTGCCGCGGCCCGACCGACGATCCGCCGTGCGCCGTGCCGCGCACCAACACGTCGGAGAAGGGCCACGTCTACGGCTCCAAGGATGCCTTCAACGACTTCGAGCAGTATGCGGTGGAGTACACCCACAACAAGCTGTTCGGTGGCGCGCTGGACATCAACGTCTACCAGGCCAACCAGGCCATGCGTTACCTGCCCGAACTCACCGACGACAAGCAGGATCCGCTGATCGCGCCGCTCGGCACGCTATGGGACCAGTCGGAAATCCGCGCCAAGAAGAAAGGCATCCGCACCTCGTGGACGCGCCCCGACCTGTTCGTCACCGGGTTGGAGCTGCATGTGGGCGTGGACTACGTGAAGGACCAGGCCGACCAGCGCCTGGCCCTCACCAATCGCCTGTGGGTGCCGCCGATGAAGTACGACAGCACGGCGCCGTATGCGCAGCTTTCGTATGACATCGGCCCCGTCACGCTGAGCGGCGGTATCCGCCACGAGGACGACACGCTCAAGGTCGACAGCTACACCACCACCTACTATCGCAACCGCGTATTCGTGCAGGGCGGGCGGCTGAAGTACAAGGAAAACCTGAAGAACATCGGCGGCATCTGGCGTATCACTGACGAGTGGTCGGCGTTCGCCTCGTACAGCGAAGGCTTCACGTTGCCGAACATCGGCATCCCGCTGCGCAACATCAACGTGCCGGGCCAGTCGGTGGATCGCATCAGCGACCTGCAGCCGATCATCTTCAAGAACGACGAGTTCGGCTTCAACTGGCGCGGCGACGTCGCCTCGTTCGGCGCTACGCACTACATCTCCAAGTCGCCGTTCGGCGCCTCGCTTGCGATCGACCCGCACAGCAACGACTTCATCCTCTCGCGTGCGCCGGTGCGCATCGAAGGCACCGAGCTGACCGGCGACTGGCAGATCAGCCCGACCTGGAAGATCAACGGCATCTACTCGCACATCAAGGGTGCCACGTCGTTCTGGGCGGCCGATCCTGCTGGCCGCTTCCCCGCGGGCGGGCTGAACAAGCCGATGGGCGTGCTGGACATCAACCCGGACAAGCTCGCCGGCTCGGTGACGTGGAACTTCCTCGCCAATGCCGACGCCACGCTGGGCTTCACCTCGCTGTTCGGACGCCATCTCTCCGGCACCGACGTGCGTCCCTACGACGGCGCCAAGTACAGCTATGACGAACAGACCCACGGCTACACCCTGTGGGACCTGGGCGTGAACTACGACATGGGCAAGAGCGGCAAGCTCTCGCTGGGCGTGGAGAACCTGCTCGACAGGCAGTACATCCTCACCTGGTCGCAGCTGGCCGGTTACCAGAACTACTGGGCGGGTCGCGGTCGCGTCACATCGATCACCTACTCGATCACGTTCTGATGCACTCGTGACGGGCAAGGTCGGCACGACACCCCGCGTCATGCGGGGTGTCGTCGCGAAAGCAGGAGAGTCGATGGGCGAGTTTCGCAAACAGGCAGGCCGATGGTTCGGTGCAGCCGCCATGGCGCTGTGCGTGATGGCGCCGGCCGCGGCGCAGACGCAGGACGCGTCGCGATCGGCCGCCCTCTTCGAAACGCGCATCGAACGCCTGCATGCCTATCTTCGCCAGTCCACCGATGCGCACGGCTACCTTGGCGCCGTTTCGCTGATGATGCGCGACGGCCGCATCGTCGACTGGCAGGCCTACGGCTATCGTGACCTCGCGCGACGCGAGCTCATGCGCAGGGACGATATCTTCCGCATCTACTCCATGACCAAGACGGTGACTTCCGTTGCCGTCATGATGCTGGTGGAGGAAGGGCGCCTCTCGCTGGAGGATCCGCTGTCGCGTTATCTCCCGGGCTTCGATGCGCCGCAGGTGATGACTGGTGGTACGGCAGATGCTCCCGTGCTTCGCCCAGCCAGCAAGCCCATCACCTTGCACGCCCTGCTCACCCATACCGCCGGATTCCCTGCAGGACTCAAGGGTGACGGGCAGGCAACGGCGCGGATGGAGCGCATCGATCCCCATGGCAGCCATGATCTGCGCGAGTTCGCCGAGCGCATGAGCCACGTGGCGCTGGCCGCCGATCCGGACACGCGCTTCGGCTACGACGGCGCCTCCATCGAGTTGATGGCGCGCGTGGTCGAAGTCGTTTCGAAGCAGCCCTTCGACCGGTTCCTGCAGCAGCGCATCTTCGCTCCGCTGAAGATGACTGACACCGGCTTCAGCGTGCCGGTGGCGCAACGCCAGCGCATCGTCGACCTCACCACGATGAGCGACAACGGCACGCTCGTGCTGGCCGACACCTTCAGCGCACGGCATCCCGGCGAACCGCTCAATGCCTACACCAGCGGCGCGGGAGGGCTCTATGCCACGGCGGGCGACTATGCGCGCTTCGCCCAGATGCTGCTCAACGGCGGCACGCTCGATGGCGTGCAGCTGCTCAGCCGCAAATCGGTCGAGCTGATGATGCGCAACCACCTCACCATGCTCGACCCTCCGGTCACCCAGTTCAGCGATGCGGAAGGCTTTGGCATCGGCGGTTATGTGGTGATCGACGCGGCGCGGCGCGGCCAGCTGGGCTCCAACGGCCAGTACGGCTGGTCGGGCGCCGCATCCACCTACTACACGATCGATCCGCAGGAGAAGCTCGTCGCGATCCTGCTGCTGCAACACCTGCCGCGCGATGGCGTAAAGGATCTGCCGCGCGTCAGTCGCCCGTTCTACAACCTGGTTTATCAATCGCTGCCATGAACGCCATCCGTCAAGGAACCGTGCTTGTCGCCGGCTCCGCCAATCTCGATTTCGTGGTGCGTGCCTCCCACGTACCGGCGCCGGGCGAAACGGTGCTCGGTCGCGAATTCACCACCTTCCCCGGCGGCAAGGGCGCCAACCAGGCCGTTGCCTGCGCACGCGCGGGCGGCGCGTCCACGCGCATGCTGGTGGCTTTGGGCGATGACAAGCACGCCCTGCCGCTGGAGGCCTCGCTGCGTGCCGCGGGCGTGGAACTGATCGTGATGCGCGCGAAGGAGTCCACGGGCGTGGCCTTCGTATGCCTTTCCGATACCGCAGAAAATGCCATCACCGTGACGCCCGGCGCCAATCTCGCCTTGCAGCCGCATCACTTGCCGTCGCTGTCCGGCATCAGTCATCTGCTGATGCAACTCGAGTCGCCGTTGGAAAGCGTCATCGCGTGGGCACGCAGCGCGCGCGAAGCCGGGGTGATCACCGTGCTCAACGCCGCGCCTGCCCAGGCGCTGCCGCGTGATGTGCTGGCACTGGTGGACATCCTCATCGTCAACGAAACCGAACTGGCGCAGCTCACCGGCATCCACGACATGGACGCCGCGCTTGCCACCTTGGACAACCCCTGCGTGGTCGTCACGCTCGGCGCCCGAGGTTGCATGGCGCAAGCCGATGGCGAACGCTTCGAACAATCCGCCTTCGCCATCGAACCCGTCGACACCACCGGCGCAGGCGACACCTTCTGCGGGACTTTCGTCGCCGCGCTCAGCCAAGGAGTGCCGCTCGCCGATGCCCTGCAGCGCGCCACCGCGGCGTCCGCACTGGCATGCACACGGTTGGGCGCGCAAGCTGGCGTTCCGGCCCGCGCCGAGGTGGATACCTTTCTCGCACGCCATGCCAACCTGCCGTTGCGCACCGCCGACACTCTCTAAGCCTCTCTCTGCCGAATGCCCTCATGACAAGCGCTCACGACTTCCCCAACGACGACGGCGACATCCTCCGCCCCCGCGTGCGCACCGAGTACAAGTTCTCCCACGTCACCACCGGGCGCTACTTGCCCACGCCGGGCAAGGCGCCCGGCTGGCCGTTCGCGGAGATCGGCCACTGGAAGATGGACGTCGACGGCACTGCCGACGACTGGATCGCGGAGCTGATCGACTGGCGCCGCGAGCACCTCACGCGCATCGGCTTCGACGACGCGAATTACCGGCGCCCTGAACTGCAGTGGGCGCAGCGTAACTTCGTGCATGCGCAGATGATGGTGGAGGACCGTTACTTCTACGATCCCGTGTCGGGCCGCTACACGGTGGACCGCTATCTGGACGATCTGGAAGCGCGCTTCGGCGGCATCGACAGCGTGCTGATCTGGTTCGTGTATCCCAACATCGGCATCGACGATCGCAACAAGACCGATCTTGCCTTCGACCTTCCGGGCGGCATCGAAGGACTGCGTGGCGCCGTGGAGGATTTTCACCGCCGCGGCGTGCGCGTGTTCCTGCCGACCATGCCATGGGACAACGGCACTCGCCCGCCCGAGGACAACGATTGGCGGACGATGGCGAAGCTGGTCGCCGCCGTCGGTGCCGATGGCGTGAACGGCGACACCTACAACGGCGTGCCGCGCGCGTTTTTCACGGCCTGCGATGAGGCCGGCCGACCGGTGGTGCTGCAGCCCGAATCCACCATCAGCGCGGAAGAGCAGCTCAACTGGAACGTGCAGAGCTGGGGCAAGAAGGCACCCAACGACGTCATTCCGCCGGTGGCGAAGTTCAAGTGGCTCGAACCGCGCCACATGATCAACTACGAGAACCGCTGGGGCCGCGACCGCAACCACGACCTGCAGTACATCTTCTTCAACGGCATCGGCTACAACGCGTGGGAAAACGTCTGGGGCATCTGGAACCAGCTCACGCCGCGTGACGCCGAATCGCTGCGCCGCATTGCCGCCATCGAACGGCAGTTCGCTCCCGCCATGGTAAGCATGGCCTGGCGGCCCTACGAGCGCACCCTGCAGGCTGGCGTCTTCGCCAGCCGTTTCCCGCTCGACGACTACACGCTGTGGACGCTGGTGAACCGCAACGAGTACGACGTGGACGGCGAGCAGCTGGGTGTGCCGCATGTCGAGGGCACGCGCTATTTCGACATCTGGCACGGGACGACTCTGCAGCCGCGCATCGCGGATGGGCGCGCGATCTTCTCGTTTCCGATGGAAGGCCACGGCTTCGGCTGCGTCCTGGCATTGCGGGACGGTGCGGGCATCGACGGGCTGGATGCGTTCCTGCAGCGTGCACGCGAATGGTCCAACACGCCGCTGCAGTCGTTGTCGAAGACGTGGCAATCGCTCCCGCAGCACATCGTGCCGGTGCCGGCCACCTCGCCGCATGCGCGCGCGCCGGAAGGCATGGTCACCATCCCGGCCGACGATTTCGATTTCGTCGTCGGTGGCGTGGAGATCGAAGGCCAGACCTGGGAAGGCAACGACGTGCAGTACCCCTGGGAAAACAGCGCGCGTCGCCATCATCGCCATCGCATGCAGATGCCGGCGTTCCACATCGACCGCACGCCCGTCACCAACGCGCAGTTCCTCGCCTTTCTCACGGACAGCGGCTGGCGCCCTGCCGACGAACACCACTTCCTCCGCCATTGGCGCAATGGCGCGCCGTTGCCGGGCTGGGAGAACAAGCCGGTGACCTGGGTCTCGATCGAGGACGCCCGCGCCTACGCCGCGTGGGCAGGCAAGCGGCTGCCGCGCGAATGGGAATGGCAATACGCGGCACAGGGCACCGATGGGCGCTTATATCCCTGGGGCAACCAATGGGATGAATCGCGCGTGCCTGCCGTCCACCGCGGCCGCCTGCTCACGCCGCCTGCCGACGTCGATTCGCACCCACAGGGCGCCAGCCCATTCGGTGTGCTCGACCTCGTCGGCAACGTGTGGCAGTGGACCGACGAGTTCCACGACGAGCACACGCGCGCCGCCATCCTGCGCGGCGGCAGCCATTACCAGCCGCAGACCTCGCACTGGTACTTCCCGCAGGCCTACCGCCTCGATCAGCACGGCAAGTACCTGCTGATGGCGCCCAGCAAGGACCGCTCCGCCTGCGTGGGTTTCCGTTGCGTGGTGGATGCCGCCTGATGTCCGCACCCGCCACACGCCTCGACGGATTGCTGGGCGAAGCGCTGCGCGCGAACCTGCAGGGCCGCCTCTCGCATTTCATCGAAGACGAACACAGCCCCGCCATCGCACTGTTCGCGCCCGAGCAGCGCGAGCACAACCGTGCCGGCGACTGGTACGGCGAGCATGCCGGCAAGTGGTTGTATGCGGCTGCCAAGGCGGCCGCGCGTAGCGGCGACACGACATTGCGCGGATATGTGCAGCGAGTGGCCGACTTCCTGGTGTCCGTGCAGGAACCCGATGGTTATCTCGGCACGTACGCGATCGACCACCGCTTCATGGTCCAGCAGCCGCCCAAGCCGGTGAGCTGGGATGGCGCGCCCAGCGTGCGCACCTGGGATATCTGGACGCACGCCTATCTCGTACTCGGCCTGCTGGAAGTGCACAGGCATTTCGGCGAAGCACGCTACCTCGATGCGGCGCGTAGCATCGGCGACCTGTGCCTTCGCGCGCTGACCGAAGGCGGCATCGACATCACCGAACTGGGCAACCACTTCGGCATGTCGGCCACGGTGCTGCTGGACCCGGCGGTGGAGCTGCATCTCGTCACCGGCGAGGCACGCTATCTTGAACTGGCCCGCCGCATCCTCGCGCAGGCCAACGACGAACCCAACCTCGCCCTGCTGACGCGCGCGTTGGCCGATACCGATGTCGCCTTCATCGCAACCGGCAAGGCCTATCAGCTCGCGTGGAACCTGGTGGGCCTCGCCAAGCTGTATCGCGCCACCGGTGAGCACGACTACCGCGTGGCGGTGGACAACCTATGGAACAGCATTCGCCAGAAGCACCTCACGCTCGGCGGTGGCCCATGGGGTGGCGTGGCGCATCGCTCGCGTGAAGTGTTCAACGCGCCGGGCACCTTCAGTCCGCACGCTTATGTGGAAACCTGCTCCACGCTTGCATGGATCCAGCTCAATCGCGAATTGCTCGCCATCAGCGGCGAAGCGCGCTATGCCGAAGAGATCGAGCGCTCGGCCTACAACGACCTGCTTGCCGCGCAGGCGCCCGATGGCGAGGACTGGTGCTACTACGTCTTCCCCAACGGCAAGCGCGTGCACACGACCTATTGGCGCTGCTGCAAGTCGAGCGGCGCGATGGCGCTGGAGGAATTGCCGGCGATCGCCTATGCGCATGGCGAGGACACGCTCAGCGTGAATCTCTACGGCGCCAGCGAAACCCGCTTCACGCTACGCGGCCACGCGGTCACCGTGCGGCAGCAAACCCGCTACCCCTTCGACGGCGCCATCGCGTTGCAGGTACAAACCCCAGTCGCCGTTCGCTTCACCTTGCGCCTGCGCATCCCTTCGTGGGCCGCTGATGCCAGCGTGCACGTCAACGGCGTGCCGCTGGATCACCGCACGGCTGGCGGCGACTACGCGGCCATCGAACGCGAGTGGCGCGACGGCGATGCGGTAACGCTGCAGCTGCCGATGCGCCCCGTGCTTCACCGCGCGATCAACCGCAACGTACAGGAGTCGAAGGCACCGGATGGCAGCGACGTGCGGCAGGAGGTGCTGCGATTCGAGTACGTCGCCATCACCTGTGGGCCGCTCGTCTACGCCACCGGCCTGATCGACGGCTTCAAGGTCGAGGAAACCGTGCGGCTTCCCCAGGGTGAACCGGAAGATTGGCTGAGCTTCGATCCGGGTGACGCCGACGCGATGCCCACGGTGCGCCTCGAACTGGGTAATCGGCCGCCGTTGGAGTTTGCGCCGTATTTCTGCGCCGGCGGACGCGTGGATGGCGCCTGGCGCCTTACCTGGTTGCCGTTGGCGCCGGCGCTGCCCTGACGCGCTCACACAAGGAATTGTGCAGCGAGAAACTAGCTACGGCAGCTTCTTCTTTCACAGCCCCTGTTGCAGAGTAAATCTCCGCGCAGGGCATCTGGAATCGAGTGAACACGCAACGCATGGAAACCCTCTCGCCTGAGTCGAACGCAGCATCCCGCGGAGACGCCGGCCCCCTCGCCGGCATCCGCGTGCTGGACCTGAGCGCCTACATCGCCGGTCCCTACGGATGCACGCTGCTGGCCGACCAGGGCGCCGACGTCATCAAGATCGAACCGCCCGGCGGCGACAACCTGCGCCAATACCCGTCCACTCTGGCCAGCGAGAGCCGCGCGTTCCTCGGCGTCAATCGCAGCAAGCGCGGCATCGTGCTCGACCTCAAGCGCGCGGAAGATCACGCGGCACTGCTCAAGCTGGTGCGCGATGCCGACGTGCTCGTGCACAACTTCCGACCTGGTGTCGCCGAGCGTCTCGGCATCGACCACGATCGCCTCAACCTCATCAATCCGCGCCTGATCTATTGCGCCATCACCGGCTATGGCGAGAGCGGCCCCATGAAGGACAAGGCCGGCTACGACCAGGTGCTGCAGACCATGACCGGCATGTGCGCGCTGCAGGGCAAGCGTGGCGGTCCGCCGGAAGTGATCTACGGTTCGGTGGTGGACTACTACGCGGCCGCCCTGCTCGCCGCGGGCGTCGCCTCCGCGCTGTTCGAACGCGAGCGCAGCGGGCTGGGGCAGTTCGTGGGCGTGTCGCTGCTGCGCAGTGCGCTGACCATGCAATCGGCACGCATGATCTGGGCCGAAGGCGAATCGCTCGACATCGGTCGGGACATGCGCTCGGGTGGCGTTACCGGTATCCATCCCACGCGCGATGGCTATATCTACATCTCCGCCAACACCCCGCATTTCTGGCGTGCGCTATGCGAGAAGACGGGACTGGAACGCCTGCGCGACGACCCGCGCTATGACACCGTGCGCAAGCGCGCGGAGCATTACAACGACATCGTGCCGCAGCTGCACGAGGCACTCTCCGCACGCAGTGCACTGGAGTGGGAGGCCCTGTTCGGCGATGAAGTACCCAGCGCCGCCGCGCGCCGGATCGAAGACATGTTCGAACACCCGCAAGTGCTGGCCGAGGGCATGATCGACACGTTCAGGCATCCCGCCGTGGGGCGTTATCGCGGCGTCGCACATCCGATCAAATTCGGCCGCACGCCTGGGCCGCAGGCTTTCGCCGCGCCGGCACTGAACCAGGACGGCGCCGAGATCCTCACCTCGATCGGCGCCTTCGTGCCCCGAGCCGAGGACTGATCCCGCCGGCTGGCCGCGTCGCGATCAACGCGCGGCCAGCAATGCCTCGATCTCGTCGGCGTCCTTGGGCACGCCCGAGGTCAGCACGTCGTTGCCATCGCGCGTCACCGCCACGTCGTCTTCGATGCGGATGCCGATGCCGCGCCAGCGCTCGGCCACGCTGAAATCACCGGGCGGCACGTAGATGCCCGGCTCCACCGTCACCACCATGCCGGGTTCGAGCATGCGCGGCTCGCCGTCCACGCGATAGTCGCCTACGTCGTGCACGTCCAGTCCCAGCCAGTGGCCGGTCTTGGCGGGGAAGAAACGCTTGTAGCTACCTTCGGCAATCGCATCGTCGGCGTTGCCCTGGATCAGGCCCAGCGCACACAGGCCTTCGGCAATCACCCGCACGGCGGCTTCGTGCGCGGCACTGAATGCTCGCCCGGGCATCACTTCGTCGATCGCTGCCAGCTGTGCAGCGTGCACCACTTCGTAAAGCGCACGCTGCTCGCGGCTGTAGCGGCCACTGATCGGGAACGTACGCGTGATGTCGGACGCATAGCAGTCCATTTCCGCGCCCGCGTCGACCAGCAGCAGATCGCCGTCGCGCAGTACCGCGCGATTGGCGGTGTAGTGCATCACGCAGGCGTTGTAGCCGCTGGCCACGATCGGCGGGAACGCCGGCACCGCGCCGCGGCTGCGCATCACGCGGAGGACTTCGGCTTCCACTTCGTATTCGTGCCGACCCGCCACCGCTGCCTGCATGGCGGCAAGATGCGCCTCGGCCGCGATCGACGCGGACGTCTTCATCAATTTCAACTCGCCGCGCGACTTGTACAGGCGCAGGTCATGCAGCAGATGACCCAGCGCGACAAACTCTTTCGGCACCACGCCGCCGCCTCGCAACTGGCGCAGGCGGCGCATCCAGCCGAGCAGGCGCGCGTCGAACTCGGGTTCGCTGCCGAAATGGCAATAGACACGGGCCCGCCCTTCGATCATGCCGGGCAGGATGTCGTCGATGTCGTCGATGGGAAATGCATCGTCCATGCCGTGTTCGCTCACGGCGCGATCGGTGCCGATGGTCTCGCCGTGCCAGCGTTCATGCTCTTCGTCGCGCTCGCGACAGAACAGCACGGCCTCGCCATGCTTGCGTCCCGGCAACAGGGCCAGCACCGCCTCGGGCTCGGGAAAGCCCGAGAGATAGTGCAGGTCCGAATCCTGTCGATACGGCCAGTTTGCGTCCGCGTTGCGCACGCGCTCGGGCGCGGCTGCGATGAGCAGCACGGCGTCCTCGCCGGCCATGCGCATCAGCTGGCGGCGGCGGCGCGTGTATTCCTCGGGCGAAATACTCAATGCAGCGTGTCGTTCTGGATGGCGGGGCGCTTGGCGCACTCGGCAAACAGCAGCATGGCGGCCATGCGCACGAACTCGTGCACTTCAATCAATGCGTCCTCGTCCTCGCCTTCGTCGCTAAAGTCGAACGAGGAAGCGGCGATGGTGCCGAGGTCGCGCAAGATCTCCTGAGCCTCATCGGATAGCTTGCCGTGCGCCTCGGCACCGGCCAGACCAAAGCCACCGAGGAATCCGCGGCACCAGTCCACAAGCGCCTCGGCCCGCTCGGGCAGCGGACGGTCGTCAGCCGGCAGCAGCGGTTCGAAGCCGAGTTCGGGATCGGCCAGCTCGGCCTCGCTCTGGACGACCAGACGCTCGAGCAGGGCCTGGTCGCGGCCCGCGGGCGTCACGTCGCTGTCCATATGCAGTGCCTCGATCAGCGACTGCTTGCCGACGCGACCGCCACCCGCCAGGAAGCCGCACAGCGAACCATGCAGGTCGCTGGCCGGAACCGCCAGCTTCAGATGGACCACCGTATCGTCCAGTTCGTCGTAGCCAATAAGCTCATCGGCGGCCATGGCCGTACTCCATTCAGGGCAAGCCGCCAGTTTAATGCACCGCCTCGGGGAACGTGGCGGAGCCTGCTGTTTTGGCCGGGCGGCCTGCTATAGTTCCGGGCCATGAGCGCGCCCGAAACCGTCAAGCCAGACCCCGTCAAGCGAGAGCTGACCGCCCTCGGCGAACAGGTCGATCGCCTGCTCGACACCGTGCGTCGTCTCACCGAGGAAAACCGCAGCCTGCGACACAGCCAGGAACAGCTGGCGAGTGAACGCGCGGGCCTGATGGCGCGCAACGAACAGGCGCGCAGCCGCGTCGAAGCGATGATCCAGCGACTGAAGGCGCTCGAAAACAATGGCTGAAAGCAGCGTGAGCAACACCGCCAGCGAACCGGTTGCCCTGCGACTGGTCGATCGCGAATTCCTCATTGCCTGCGCGCCGGAAGAACGCGAGGGGCTGCTGGAGTCGGCCGCCTACCTCGACCGCAAGATGCGCGAATTGCGTGCCAACGCCAAGGCGCCGGGCTTCGACCGCCTGGCCGTGCTGGCGGCGATCAGCGTCACGCACGAATTCCTTGCCCTGCGCAAGCAGCACGGCGGAACTGACCAGAGCGTGGCTGACGGTCTGGCCGCCTTGCGCAATAAGCTTGAAGCGGCACTGGACGCCCACATAAAATAGTCACGGCGTTTTCTGCGGTGTGCGCCAGCACACTCTTACATTTGCCTTGTTCCTAAATACGGCCCCGGGTCGGCTTTTCATCGGTCGTTGTGCATGTCCGCCGCGTGCGGAAAGCCTTGAGACCATGTCGCCCTCCCACCTGATCCATCGTGGATCAAGGTCGTTCGGTGGGCAGCGGCATCGCGGTTAACGCCACCTCATTACCCTCGCACGGCGCCTCTGGCGCCGTGCGTTCAGGGCGCCGTCCGCGGGCCCGCACTGGCAGGAGACGCGAACGTGGACGCCCAGCGACGCGAACTACGCCGCCAACTGGCCGAGCAGCGCCGTGCGCTGACGCCGCCGCAGCGCATCGCTGCCGCGCAGGGGCTGCGCCGCAGCCTGGAACAGTTGCCTGAATACCTCACCGACGCCCGCGTGGCCGGCTACTGGGCCTGCGACGGTGAGCTGCCGTTGAACCTGGTGATCCCGCCCTTGGCCACGCGCGGCCAGCAGTTCCTGCTGCCGGTGATCGGGCCGAACTTCCACCTGCGCTTCGCCCCGTGGCAGTCGGGCGAGGACGTCCAGCCCAATCGGCACGGCATTCCTGAACCGGTATCGCCCAGCGAGCTGCTGGAGCCGTTCCAGCTCGACCTGGTACTGGTACCGCTGATGGCCTTCGACCGTCGCGGCAACCGCCTGGGCACGGGCGGTGGCTATTACGACCGCGCCTTCGCTTTCCTCAACGAACAGGTCCGCCCGACCGAGCCCTTGCTGGTCGGCGTCGCCTACGCGTTCCAGGAGCTGCCGGAGATCGCCGAAGAGCCCTGGGACGTGCCGTTGGATTTCATTGCCACCGATCGCGAACTGATCGACTGCCACGCCAACGGCGAGGACGGAGAAGCCCACGCATGACCAAGCGCCCTGTTCATCATTGGCTGATGAAGTCGGAACCCGACGCTTTCTCCATCGACGACCTGAAGCGCAAAGGCCAGGAAGCCTGGGACGGCGTACGCAATTACCAGGCGCGCAACTTCATGCGCGACGGCATGCGTGTCGGCGACAAGGTATTCTTCTATCACTCCAACTGCGACGAGCCCGGCATCGTGGGCGTCGCCGAAGTGGCCACCGACGCCTACCCCGACCCTTCGCAGTTCGATCCCAAGAGCAAGTACTTCGATCCTTCCGCCTCGCGCGACAACCCGCGCTGGATGCTGGTGGAGGTGAAGTTCGTGAAGAAACTCAAGCGCACGATCACACTGAAGGAACTTCAGGCCGATCCGGCGCTGGTCGAGATGCCGCTGGTGCGCAAGGGCAACCGCCTGTCGGTGATGCCGGTGGGCGCGCCCGAGTGGAAACACATCCTGGCGATGGAATAACGCTTTCTCCCCTTATCGGAACCGACGCATGAGCACCAACGAAAAACGCCAGGCCGGCGAAGCCGCCATCCGCTACGTGGAGGACGGCGCCATCGTCGGCGTCGGCACCGGTTCCACCGTTGCCTACTTCATCGACGCGCTGGCCGACCTCAAGGATCGCATCCAGGGTGCGGTGTCCAGCTCGGAGCAATCCACCGCGCACCTCAAGCGCGTGGGCATTCCGGTGCTCGACCTCAACGCCACCGGCAAGCTCACGCTTTATGTGGATGGTGCCGACGAGTGCGATCCGCACAAGCATCTGATCAAGGGCGGCGGCGCTGCGCTCACGCGCGAGAAGATCATCGCCGAGGCCAGCGACCAGTTCGTCTGCATCATCGATTCGAGCAAGCTGGTGAACCTGCTCGGCAAGTTCCCGCTGCCGATCGAAGTGATCCCCATGGCGCGCAGCCTGGTCGGGCGCGAGATCGTCAAGCGTGGCGGCAACCCGGTGTGGCGCGATGGCGTGGTCACCGACAACGGCAACTGGGTCATCGACGTGCACGGCTGGCAGATCGCCGATCCGGTGGGGCTGGAAAGCGACCTCAACCAGATTCCCGGCATCGTGACCGTCGGCCTGTTCGCACGCCGTCCCGCGAATGTGGTGCTGGTGGGCGACAAGGTCCTTTAAGACGGCCAGACACCACGGCGGCGGCGCCGTCACTGCATGTCGCTGCCGTACTCGATCGACTCGTAACTCACGCCCAAGGTGATCCGTGGCGGCGCTTCGCCCTTGTGCAGCGCCTTCACGTGATCGATCAGCGCCTTGTCGGACAGCGTCATGCGATCGAGCATGCGCAGATGCTGCAGCCAGCTCTCGATCAGCAGCACCTCGCGCCAGATTTCCTCATTGCGCACGTCGCGAAACATCCCCCAATAACGTCCACCGTTGCGCAGCCTCAAGCGCCGCAGCGCATCGGCCGTCGCCACGAACTCGCCGGCGCGCTCGGCGGGAATGATGTACTCGATGGACATCACCACATCGCCGCGTTCATGGTCGAACGTCAGTTGCGGCGGTGTCGTCTTGCCTCGCGTTGCCAGGCGCAGGCCGCCCGCATCGGGCTGCGGAAATTGCGAGTGGTAGAGCAGGAAGGTGGAGATGGCCATCACGATCGCCGCCGTGAGAATCGCGCCCGATACGCTCATGGTTTCGGCGAGATGTCCCCACAGGAACGAGCCGATCGCCAAGCCGGCATACAACGCCGTCTGGTAGAGCGCGAGCGCGCGGCCTTTCACCCAATCCGGCACCAGGATCTGCACGTTGGCGTTGTATTCGGTAAGCGCGGCGATCCAGCACGCGCCTGCCACACACAGGGCCGGCATCAGCACAAGCAGGGATTGCGCGTAAGCCAGCGGCACCAGCATTACCGCCAGCGTGCCGGCCGCCACGCTGATCAAACGACTGGTGCCCAGCCAGCGACGAAGCGCAGGCACCGACACGCTGCCGAGAATCGCGCCGATGCCCAGCATGCCGAGCATGTAGCCGTACAACGCGGCGCTGCCATCGGGAAAGTCACGTGCCACCAGCGGCAGCAACGCCCAGATCACGCTGGCAGTGAAGCCGAACATGAAGGAGCGCAGCATGGCCAGTCGCGTCACCGTCGAATTCCACGTGAAGCGCAACGCCGCCACCATGCCTTCGCGAATGCCTTCCGGCGGCAGCGTGCGCACCGGCGTCTCCCGACGCCAATACCACAGCGCGGCGAGCAGGCCCACATAGCTCAGCGTATTCACCAGGAACACCCAGCTCGGCGCGAGCACGCTGAGCATCAAGCCGCCCAGCGCGGGTCCGAGCGCTCGCGCGACGTTGTAGTTGACGCCATTGAGCAGCACGGCCGAACTCACCATCGGCCGCGGCACCTGCTCGCCCACGGCCGATTGCCACGCCGGCACGGTGATCGCGCTGCCCAGCGAAATCCACAGCACGGCGAGAATCAGCACCAACGGATCGAGATAGCCGAGGAAGGCCAGCGCGGTGAGGAAGATGGCGCCTGCCATTTCCACCACCTGCCCGGCCAGCATGATGGTTCGCTTGTCGTAGTTGTCCGCGAGCACACCGGTGGCGATCGATAGCAGCACCAGTGGGGCCGCCGACGCCACCTGCACCGTCGCCACCATGATCGGGCCGGCATGCGCCGCGGTGATCACCCAGGCGACAGCGACCGACTGCGCCCACGTTCCCAGGTTGCCGAGCAGGTTGGCCGTCCATATCCGACGGAATGCCGCGACGCCCAATGGCGCGAGGATGCCGGTTTCACGCGGCGCCGGCTGCGCGTGAGGCTGGGCGTCCACTTGCGGCGTGGTCGACTGCAACATGCTGACGAGTGGCTGACCCGGGGCTGCCAAGGTTCCGCGCCCCTTCGTCCTCGGTGCGTGAACGCGTCGATTTCCTTTCCGCGCCCATCTTGTGACGTAGCGCACGCCGGTTTAGGCTGGCCGCGGGGAATCAGGAAACATGCCTTTGATCGTAGGCCGCGCGCTGTACATGCAGCCGGCGCCGATCGATGCACCTCACCCCATGACATCGCATCCGCCCCTGCCTGCACGGGCGGACTGATCAACCGCAACGGGGAAGGGATATGTCCGACGGCGAGAAGGTATGGGTGGCGCAAAACGGCGAGCGTAGTGGTCCGTTTCCTGAAAGCGACGTGCGTCAATGGCTGACTGAGGGCCGCTACGACGCGCATACGCTGGCCTGGCGCAAGGGCATGGCGGAATGGGCACCGTTGTTCTCCCTGTTCCCCGAGCGGCCTGCCACGACCACGCCGCCTGCGCCACCACCGGCCGCGGTGTTCGAGGCCGCCGATCGCCCCGCGTTCACCCACGTACTGGATGAACCGACGTCTGCCTATCGACCGCCCGCCGAGGCGCCGGACACCGACCTGCCGCCCGCACCCGCCATGCATTGGGGCGTCGTACTGCTGCTCGGCGTCGTCACGCTGGGCATCTTCACGTTGGTGTGGCCATTCATCCAGGCCAACTGGGTGCGCAAGATCGACAGCGACAGCAAGGCGACGCTCTGGCTGGGCATCGGCGTGGGATGCCTCGTCGTGGGTGAAGGCATGTCGATCGGCAACCCGGGCTCCGCTTTTGGCGCCCTGCTCACCCTGGCCTACGTCGTGCTGTTCATCACGGCCTACTTCGCCATGGCCGGCTCGATCCGCCGCGCGCTGGGCGCATACGGCCTACCCGTGGAAATCGGCGGCATCACGCTGTTCTTCTTCAACACGCTCTATCTGCAGGGCCAGCTTCGCTGGATCTCGCGCTGGCAGCAGACCGGCGCCAGCCAGCCCAAGGCACCCAAGGGCGTGTTCTGGCTGCTGTGGGTACCGGTGTTTCTGTTGGCGATGCTGGCGGCGATCGCCATCCCCGCCTATCAGGACTACGTGCATCGTGCGCAGGCCATGCAACAACAGCAAAGCGAATAAGCCAACAGCCATGCACCAAAAAAGCCCGCCACATGGCGGGCTTTTTCTTGGGCTCATGCAGGCCATGGCCCGCGTACTCAGCGTCGTTTTCTACCTGGCGGATGACTCACCGACGCGTGCCCATCGCCATGCCTGCCACGCGATGAGCAACGACAGCACGGCCTCGATCACACCGAGGAACTGATAGAACGCCCACGCACCCGGCATCGAGACCAGGATGATGACGGTGTAGGCCACGCCCAGCACGATGTTGAACCACCGGCTCAACGCAACGGGCAGCGCCAGCGAAAGAAAGACCATCAGACTAGGAACCGCCATGAGTGCCGCCGTGCCCAGCAGGACGGCCTGCGTGGTCGGGCCCAGCGGACCCATCTGCCCGTTCAACATGTCCCGCAGGTTGCCGGGTTGGTAGAGCCCGAAATAATCGCCGTAGATGTAACAGAACATCAGGCTGGCCCACAGTGCGGAGAGCTTCAGCCGCGTGGGCACCTTGATGTCTTCGAGCGGAGGCGATTTGGCCATGACGATTCCATGCGTCGGGTCAGAGAGGATGGGATGGCGGAAACGGCAGCGTATTCGTGCGACGAACGCCCGCGACCAGCAACCACAGGCAGCTTCCGATCTCGCCGATTGCCGCGGGCAACGTCATGTAATTGGACATGGTCATGTCGCCATAACCCGGCAGAACGATGCTGCACAACACATCGACGACATAGCCCGCGCAACCGATCATCAGGAATACGCCAAGGACTCGCGGCAAGAGCCGTGAGCGCATGATCAGGAAGCCAAAAGGAAACAACCACAGCCCCCAGAACAGGCTCGTGACCAGCAGCCCATGTCTGTACGCGTCGAATGACGATTGCGCGAACGCCAGCAATGGAACGGACGCATGCGTCACATCACTGCGATCGAGCAGCGAGAGCAGGTTCAAGCGCTCCACCACAGTCATCAAGGCGAGCGGCACGCTGACAACGACCAATATCACCATGATCGCAGCCACGATCTGGTCGGCCGCGCGCAACAAGCGATAGAGCGCGAAGACCAGGAAGAGAAACGCCACCTGCTCCACGATGAAACTGGCCACGCCATACCGGAGCAGCGTTTCAGACGCCGCCATGCGCTCGAGTGTCGCCTGCGGATCGCCGTGGACCACCAGCCTGGATGGCACATAGGCCAGACTGAACAGGCCCGTGAGCACCACGATCAGATAGAGCAAACCGGCCACACGGGCCAGCCGTGATTCCGCATTCATCGCACGCGTCCTTGTAGCGCGGTCAGCCAACGGCCGGCACGGAAACTCTCCCGCTGCCGGTGCGGAGATGCAGCTTGCGGCACCACGTTATGACGCGCGGGACAGCGGGAGCTTGTGCCATTTGGCATGGCGGCGGGTGGAAGGACTAGGGAGAAGGCGAGTACGCAGAATCGGCGACAAGCTGTGGTGCAGGTGAGGTGCAGGGCCACCCTGCATTAGGCCGAACTGTCCGCGCTCATTTCACCGGGCTTTACGGCTGCCCCCTTCCATCCAGAAGCAAAGCCCGCTGCGTGCGAGGCAAGGATGGATCGATCCATCACTGGGGCTCATCGCTCCGCACCGCACGCTCCGGGCGAGCGTCACGCGCGGTCCTGCGAGTCCCGGAGAAACTCGTTGAACGTCCCTCCCGCGCTCTCTCGCATGGTTTCCCACGGCATCTCGCATAGCTTGGCCGTCGAGACAAACGCCGCTGCAAGGTCGTGATCAAGGTCGCGGGTGACCGCTTGGCAAGCTGTGCCGCTATGAAACGGGCCGTCACTCAAAGAAGAATTCGCTAGCCGCATGCTTGTGACGACTGGTCGAAGAGCGGTCCCTTGTCGATCCAGCCCATGCTCATTCGTCGCATACATGAAGGCGGCCATGCTGGCCGTCCCTTGCCGCCAAGGAAACAGTTATGTCCTACATCGATGGTTTCGTGATCGCCGTACCCAATGCCAACCGCGAGCAATTCATCGGACACGCCGGTACCCTCGACGCCGTTTTCCTGGAGTTTGGCGCCACACGAGTGGTGGAGTGCTGGGGCGATGACGTGCCCGAGGGCAAGCTCACCGATTTCCGCCGCGCCGTGCAGGCGAAGGAGGACGAAACGGTGGTGTTCTCCTGGATCGAATGGCCCGACAAGGCCACCCGCGATGCCGGCATGGAGAAAGTCATGAAAGATCCGCGCATGGATGTCGCCAACGAGATGCCCTTCGATGGCAAGCGCATGATCTTCGGCGGCTTCGTACCGGTGGTCAGCCTGCAGGGCTAGAAGCTCTGGTTTTGGCCGTCAAAGCGAAACGTACGCTGGCCAGACTTTGCTTTCGGAATCGCGTGGTTTGGCCACACCGGCCAGACCATGGCCGAGCGCGCAGCTTCGCTCCTGTGCCTCAGATCGAAAACAAAAAACCCGCCATGAAGGCGGGCTTTTTGTTTCTGGCTGGGAGACTAGGATTCGAACCTAGATAAACGGAGTCAGAGTCCGTTGTCCTACCGTTAGACGATCTCCCAAAACCCGGCTGGGCGGTACGCTCTGACTTGATGTACCGGCCAGTCGAAGCGTGATTAGCGCTTCGAGAACTGGGTAGCGCGGCGGGCCTTGTGCAGACCGACCTTCTTGCGCTCGACCTCACGGGCGTCGCGGGTCACGAAGCCAGCCTTGCGGAGCTGGGACTTCAGGGTTTCGTCGTACTCGATCAGGGCGCGAGCGATGCCGAGACGGATCGCACCGGCCTGGCCGGTGATGCCGCCGCCAGCGACGGTCACGTTGACGTCAAACTTGTCGGTAGCTTCGATCAGTTCGAGCGGCTGGCGCACGATCATGCGCGAGGTCTCGCGACCGAAGAACTGGTCGAGGGTCTTGCCGTTGACCGTGATCGCGCCAGTGCCCTTGCGCAGGAACACGCGAGCGGCGGAGGTCTTGCGGCGGCCGGTGCCGTAGTTCTGCTGGATAGCCATGATGGTTCCTTAGATTTCCAGCGCCTGCGGCTGCTGTGCGGTATGCGGGTGCTCGGCACCGCCGTACACCTTGAGCTTGCGGTACATCGCGCGGCCAAGCGGGTTCTTCGGCAGCATGCCCTTGACGGCAATTTCGATGACGCGCTCCGGGTGGGTCGCCAGCATGTCCTTGAGACTCGTGGTCTTCAGGTTGCCGACGTAACCGGTGAAGCGGTGGTACATCTTGTCGTCCAGCTTGGCACCCGTGACGGCCACCTTCTCGGCGTTGACCACGACGATGTAATCGCCAGTGTCGACGTGCGGGGTGAATTCCGGCTTGTGCTTGCCACGCAGACGGCGGGCGATCTCGGTCGACAGACGACCGAGCGTCTTGTCCGTGGCGTCAATCACGAACCAATCGCGCTTGACGCTTTCCGGCTTGGCGCTGAACGTTTTCATTTCAGAATACCTGGTCTGCCGCCACAAGGGCGGTACACGTAATCGGTGGAACAAAGGCGCGAGATGATAACGGAGTTTTCATCAATCGCGCAAGCCCACCGACCGGTGGGATGCGAGCTGGCAATGATAGCATGACCCGCATGGCGCTTGAAAAGCCCCCCCATACTCGAAAACAGAAGATCGCCGACCTTGCCGACCAGTGCGTGCAATGTGGCCTTTGCCTGCCCACCTGCCCTACCTACGGGCTGGATGGCAATGAAGCGGAGTCTCCGCGCGGGCGCATCGCGATCGCCGCGGCCCTGGCGCGGGGCGACGCCGAGCCCACCGAGGCCTTGCGGACCCACCTCGATCATTGCCTCGGCTGCCTCAACTGCGAGCGTGTCTGCCCGGCCAACGTGAAATACGGCGAGCTGCTGGTGGAAACGCGGGCGATGATCGGCCCCATGAAGCATCGGCCACGCGTGCTGCTGACCTTGCTGAGGCAGCCCACGCTGTTGCGCCTGGCGTCCCGGCTCGGCGGTGCGACAGGCATGGCGCACTGGAAGCGGCGGCTCGCGGCGCGCCTGCCTGCACAGTCAGCCTGGCGGGCGGCACTCGGGACACTGCCCGACGCCTCCGCCAAGCCGAAACCTGCACCAACGGCCACCGCCTCTCACGATGCGGCCACCGTCGCGCTGTTCCCCGGCTGCGTGGCCAGCGTCGAAGATGCCGATGCCGAGGTGTCGGCCATGACGCTGCTGCGCGCCGCGGGCTATCGCGTCATCCGGCTGCCTGCCTTCTGTTGCGGCGCCATCGATTTGCACGGAGGCGAGATGCCGGCTGCCGATGCGCTGGCCGAGCGCACACGCGAGACCTGGCAAGCGTCGGGCGCCACACATCTGGTTACCGTGACACCCGGCTGCCTCGGCACGTTGCGGCGCGCGCTTCCGGGCGTGGCAGTGGATGACCCGGTCAACCTGCTCGCTGCACGCATCGATCGACTGCGTTTTCGCCCGCTGGCCCGGCGCACCGCCCTGCACTTGCCGTGCACCCAGGTCAACGTCGCACGCAACGAAAACGCGCTGCAAAAGCTGCTGCATGTGATCCCCGAGCTCGACCTGCAGGTGGTGCCGCGCGCGCCCTACTGCTGCGGCGCCGCCGGAACGCACATGCTGGAATTCCCCGAGCGCGCCGCCCGCTTGCGCGAAGCCACGCTGGGACAAATCGCCACCGTAGCGCCGCAGCAGCTGTTGTCGTCCAATATCGGGTGCCGCCTGCATCTTGCTGCAGGCATGGATGTCGAGGGTCGAGGCTGGCCGCATATGCATCCGCTGACTTTGCTGGCGCAGCAACTGGAGAAATCGCCATGAACGCACGCACGCTTTCCCCGCTCGATCGCCTGCTGGCCGGTGTTGAACGCGCACTGGAGACCGTGGCCGGTGCGCCGGAAGCCGCCCGCCCCTCGCCTGCCGATACGTTCGACGAAGCCGACATGGATGACGCCGAGCGCCGCCATGCCGCCGGCCTCATGCGTATCAACCACACCGGCGAAGTCTGCGCGCAGGCGCTCTACGACGGCCAGGCCGCATTGGCGCGTACCGAGGACAATCGCGCCCATCTGCAGCACGCCGCCGCCGAGGAAACCGACCACCTGGCGTGGTGCTCCGAACGCCTGAAGGAACTCGACAGCCGCCCCAGCCTGCTCAACCCCCTGTGGTACGCCGGCAGCTATGCCATCGGTGCGTTGGCTGCGCTGGCTGGCGACCCGGTGAGCCTGGGCTTCGTGGTGGAAACCGAGCGCCAGGTGGAAGCACATCTGGAAGAACATCTCGACAAGTTGCCCGCGCAGGATGAGCGTTCGCGCGCAGTGTTGATGCAGATGCAGGCTGATGAGATCCGCCACGCCCACCATGCCCGCGAGCGCGGCGGTGTGGATTTGCCGTTCCCGATTCCGGGGTTGATGCATCTGTCGTCAATGGTGATGAAGGCGGTGGCGTACCGGATTTAGTACGTCATGCATGCGGCGACCTTTTGTAGGAGCGTACCCAGTGTGCGACCGCAACGTCACGGCGTCACCGCTCCGTTGGCTTATCGCGCACCGGGTGCGCTCCTACAGAGGTAGGCAGGGTTTTCTCGAGCACCTGCCCCTCACCACCGTAAAGGTGGCAATGCCCCAGCCCTCTCCCCGGAGGGGAGAGGGAGAAAGCGCGGTGCCTATGGATTCCCTCGCGACGCAACGAAGTTGCCTTAAGTCCTCTTCGCATCGGCGCGTTGCGGTGTAGCGGCTTCGTTCGAGGTAGTAACGAGCGCGTCCCGGCCTCGGTCCTCCGACGCCTCTATCCCTCATATCGCTATGAGCCCTGGCTCTGAAGGCCGTTTTCTTTGGGTTACTTTTTGACACGAAGCTAATCCCGTGGGACTTTGACTCCGGGCTGGCGCCCTCCGCCCTTCTCGCTCCTCAAAGCCGGCGCCATCCATGGCGCCTCCCGCGTGCGGGCCGGTTTCGCCGTTCGCACGCCAAGAGCGCGTGCGTGGGCCAGCAAAAGAAAAAAATGACCCGGCGGTCCCACGGGACTAGCTTCGCGTCGCCCCACAGGGACTAGCTTCGCGTCGTCGGCAGACGATCGAAACGCCCGCCGCGTCCCACAGGGACCCTCTTCGGTCGTAAGCAGCCCATTGGCGAAAGCGCGACAACCGGAGACTGACGAAACTGGATGATGCGCTTCGCTCGCCCCTTCGGCGCCTTCGAGCGTTCCACGCGCTTCGCGATCCGTCTGGTACGGGATGAAGAGCAAATGAGAACCGAGTCAAAAGGTTGTCGCGCACAGGGTGCGCCCCCACAGACAAGCGGCACATGGCTCGCAAAAAAAACCCGCCTTTCGGCGGGCTTTTCGTGGATCACATCAGGTTGCGGCCGTGGAACAGTTCCTCGATCTCCCGGCGCAGCAGCGACTCGATGCGCTGGCGCTCCTTGAACGAGAGGTCGTCGGCATGCGCTTCGAAGAGGTACGTATCAAGGTCGAAGTCCTTGATGTGCATCTTCGTGTGGAACATGTTCTCCTGATAGACGTTCACGTCGAACATCTCGTACTTCTGGCGAATGTGCTTGGCCAGGTAGTCCTGCACCGAGTTGATCTTGTGATCGATGAAGTGCTTCTTGCCCTTCACGTCGCGGGTGAAGCCGCGCACGCGGTAGTCGGCAATGACGATATCGGACTCGAAGCTGTCGATCAGGTAGTTCAGGGCCTTCAGCGGGGAGATCACGCCACAGGTGGCCACGTCGATGTCCGCGCGGAAGGTCGCGATGCCGTTGTGCGGGTGCGTTTCCGGATAGGTGTGGACGGTGATGTGGCTCTTGTCCAGGTGCGCGACCACCGCATCGGAGATGGTGTCGCGGCCGAGCTTCTCCACCACCGGCTCCTCGGAGATGAGGATGGTGACGGAGGCACCTTGCGGATCGTAATCCTGCCGTGCGATGTTGAGGATGTTGGCGCCGATGATCTCGGCTACATCCGTCAGTATCTGGGTCAGGCGGTCGGCGTCGTACTGCTCATCGATGTACTCGATGTAGCGCTGGCGCTGCTCTTCGGACACTGCGTAGCAGATGTCGTAGATATTGAAGCTCAGTGCCTTGGTCAAATTGTTGAAGCCCTGCAGACGCAGGCGCGGAAGCGGTTTCACCACAGCGACTCTCCAGGCCGGGAATGAGGCCAGCAGCAGAGGGCGGGTTAGCTACAAGGGTCCCCGCTAGATAATTGAACGTGAAGGCAGGAAGCTTCCACGACCCTTGTGACCGGAGCGCGACAGGACCATCGCGTCCGAAAGACCGTGAAGTATGCGGCAAAAAAAGGGAAAACTGAACCTTCGGCGGCTCAAATTAGTTTGCCATAATGCCCGGAGGGGAAAGGATTGGACTGTCGGGGGACGCTTGCGGCCCTCCGGATTGACTCGACGGGACTCAACGTGGCGCAACTCAAATACCAGCTACAGCAAGCTTTTGAACGTTCCCAGGCGCCGGCGAACTTCGCTCCGGATCCGGCCTCGATGGAGCGCTTCCTGGCGCTTTGCCACCGGCGCCGCTATCCGGGCAAGACGGCCATCATCCGGCCCGGCGACCCGGCGAACACCCTGTATTACATCGTCGACGGCTCGTTGGCCGTTTGCACGGAAGATGAACAGGGGCGCGAGCTGATCCTTGCCTACCTGAGCCGCGGCCAGTTCATCGGCGAGATGGGCCTGTTCGTGGAACAGGCGCAGCGCGAGTCGATGGTGCGCACCCGCACCGCCTGCGAAATGGCCGAAATCAGCTACGAGCGCCTGTTCCAGCTGATGGAAGGCCCGCTGCGCGAGGAGTGCCCGAAGATCCTGTTCGCGATCGGCTCCCAGCTCACGCACCGCCTGCTGCGCACCTCGCGCCAGGTCAGCCGCATGGCCTTCATGGACGTGACCAACCGCATCTCCAAGACCTTGCTGGACCTGTGCCAGGAGCCGGATGCGATGACCCATCCCGACGGCACCCAGATCCGCATCTCGCGCCAGGAAGTGAGCCGCATCGTGGGCTGCTCGCGAGAAATGGTGGGCCGCGTGCTCAAGCAGCTGGAAGAGCAGCGCATGATCGACGTGGCCGGCAAGACCATCGTGGTGCGCGGCACGCGCTGAGCACCACTTCGCCTGCCCGGCACTGCCGGGACAAGCGAGCCCAAGCACGCCGCCCGGCCCTGGCCGGGCGGCGTCTTCGTTTCAGGCCTTGGTGACGGCCGAGCGGGCCTGCCCTTTGGCCGGCTGGTAGACCATGTAGACGTCCGCCCGCTCGTAGTGCGAACCGGGCCGGACCGCTGGCTGCAGCACGAAGCCGGCCTGCTCGTACATGCGCAGGGCGGTCTTCAGGCGGCTGTTGGATTCCAGGAACAGCTCCTTGCCGCCGCGGCGGTGGAACTCGGCGATGGCCGCCGCCAGCAGGCTGCGCCCCGCGCCCATGCCGCGGAAGGTCTCGTCCACGCCCATCTTGGAAAGTTCGTAGACGCCCGGCGATTCCTGCAGCAGCGCGCAGGTGCCGATGACCTCGCCGGCCAGGCAGGCGAAGAAGATCGCTCCGCCCGGCGCCAGCACGTAGCGTTCCGGATCGCCCAGCAGCACCCGGTCAATGTCCTCGATGCGGAAGTGGCGCTCGAGCCACTGCGCGTTGAGGCGATAGAAATGCTCTTTCAGCGCCGGGTCGTAGGGCACGACCTCCAGCGTGGCTTGGGTCAGCGCGGCGTGCTCGGCGAGCATTGCCTCAACCACGGGGCGCTCCTGCAACGCCTGTTCGGTCGCGGACAGCGCCACCAGCAGGGTTTTCAGCCCGTCCTCACCCAGCGACTGCATGATGCCCCGCCTCACCGCCACCCAGATCGGACCGAGTGCCGACAATGCCTGGCGCCCCTTGGCGGTCAGTGCCAGCAGGCTGCGGCGGCCATCCTGGGCATCCTTGCGCCGCTCGACGAGGCCTGCGTCCACCAGCTTGTCGGCCAGCTGGCTGACCGCCGAGTGGGTCTGGCCGATGGCCGTGGCCACGTCGCTGACGGTGGTTTCGCCGTGTTCCCACAGGAAACGCAGCACCGGAAACCAGCGCGACTCCACGCCAGCGCCGCAGGTGCGATAGACCTCGTCGACGGCGCCGTAGAAGTGGTCGCTAAGCGACTTGAGCCGGCTGCCGAGCGCAAGTTGGGCGAGCGACGGAAGGTACATGGCAAGTCCCTGTGATGCTTATGTAAGTCCTAACGTAGTTCCGCTGCCGTGATGGAAGCAAGCATTGCCCTTCTGTGGGAGCGCACCCTGTGCGCGACTGAGGCATACCCCGTCGCGCACAGGGCGCGCTCTCACAAAAAAGCAGCTTTTGGAGAGGAAGACTGGGTTAGAACCAGTCCACGCGGGTGATGGTGCGGCCCAGCGCCTTCTCCAGCTTCTTGCACAGCTTGGGCGTGCCATTGACCAGCACAGCCTCCGCGGCAGGCTTGAGCATGGGGGCGTCGACCACCGAATCGCTATAGGCCACATGCCACTCGCCAACGCCGAAGGCCGCCAGTTGCAGGGGCTTGCGTCGGCCCACGTTGTGCAGTTTGACGCGCATGCCGAGCAGGCTGGGACGCAGCCGCGAGGCCAGCACTTCCACTTCGGACAGGCCCAGTTGCTGGAGGATATGGCTCACCAGCACGTGCTCGCAGCCGGTGACGATGATGACGCGGTCGCCCGCGGCCTGGTGCCGCCGCAGCGCGTTGAGGCCATCGCGGCAGAACTGCTTGGGGCGGCGCACGAGGCTGGCGGCGAAGGCTTCCGCCGCTTCGCGATAACGCTGTTCGCTCATGCCGAGCAAGGCGACATGCACCAGCGTGTGCGTGGCGCGCCGGCGGGAGAACGGCGTCACCAGCAGCAGCCACGGCAAGGTCAGCAGCGCGCCGACCTTGCGCAGTACCGAGCGCTGGTAGCGCTCGCGCATGAACAGGTCGAAGGCGTCGCCGTGGATCAGCACACCGTCGAAATCGAACAGCACGGTGCGCGGTGCGATCACGACGGCTTCCGCCGCGACCGGCTCGATGGTGGTTTCCCCTGTGGACATGCTGAGCTTACTTCGTGGCGAACAGTCGCTTGAGTTCGGCGCCCGGATCGTCAGCGCGCATGAAGGCTTCGCCGACGAGGAACGCGTTGATGCCGGCGTCACGCAAGGTGGCGACGTCATCGGTCGTATGGATACCCGATTCGCTCACCAGGATGCGGTCGTATTCCATGAGTTGTTGCAATTCGATCGAGGTGTCGATCGAGGTGTGGAACGTGCGCAGGTTGCGGTTGTTCACCCCGATCAGCGGCACCGGCAGCGCCAGCGCGCGTTCGAGTTCTTCCGCATCGTGCACTTCGCACAGCACGTCGAGATCGAGTTCGGCGGCCAGCAGCGACAACTCCAGCAAGGCCGCATCGCCCAGCGCCGCCACGATCAACAGGATGCAATCGGCGCCAATCACGCGCGCCTCGTACACCTGGTACGGGTCGATCACGAAGTCCTTGCGCAGCACCGGCAGCGAACACGCCGCGCGCGCCTGCTGCAGGAAATCTTCGCTGCCGTGGAAGAAGTCGCGATCGGTGAGCACCGACAGGCAGGCCGCGCCGCCTTTCTCGTAGCTGCGCGCGATCGCCGCCGGATCGAAGTCCTGGCGGATCACGCCCTTGCTCGGGCTGGCGCGCTTCACTTCGGCGATCACCGCCGGCAAACCGGCGTCGATCTTGGCTTCGATGGCATCGGCGAATCCGCGCGTATCCGGCAGGTCGCCCACGCGAGCGGACAGTTCGACCAGCGGCAGCTTCGCGCTGCGCTCGGCGACCTCTTCGGTCTTGCGGGTGAGGATGCGTTGAAGGATGTCGGTCATGGCAAAAGCTTGCGGGGATAGGGCATGAAGAGGGCGTGAGCGTCAGCAGGCTTGCGCCAGACGTCGCGTCGTCGCCACGAAGTCGTCCATTTTCGCACGGGCCGCGCCGGCTGCGATGGTGTTTCGGGCCAGCTCGATGCCGGCGCCGATGGAGTCCACCATGTTGGCCGCATACAACGCGGCGCCCGCGTTGAGGCATACGATGTCGTGCGGCACGCCACGACGTCCTTCCAGTGCTTCCAGCAGCATGGCGCGCGATTCCTCGGCGTTTTCCACACGCAGGTTGCGACTGGAGGCCATGGCGAGGCCGAAATCCTCCGGCTCTACCTCGTACTCGCGCACCTCGCCATCACGCAGCTCGCCAACCAGCGTCGCCGCACCCAGCGAGATTTCATCCATGCCGTCGCGGCCCCACACCACCAGCGCGTGCTTCGCGCCCAGTTGCTGCAGCACGCGCACCTGGATGCCGACGAGGTCGGGATGGAACACGCCCATCAGGATGTTCGGCGCCCCTGCCGGGTTGGTGAGCGGACCAAGGATGTTGAACAGCGTGCGCACGCCCATTTCCTTGCGCACAGGCGCCACTACTTTCATCGCCGGATGATGGTTGGGCGCGAACATGAAACCGATGCCGGTTTCCTCCATGCACTGCGCGACCTTCTCGGGCGAGAGGTCGATGACCGCGCCCAGTGCTTCGAGCACATCCGCGCTGCCCGACTTGGACGACACGCTGCGTCCACCGTGCTTGGCGATGCGCGCGCCCGCCGCGGCGGCGACGAACATGGAGGCGGTGGAGATATTGAAGCTCGATGCGCCGTCGCCACCGGTGCCGACGATGTCGACGAAATGCTCGTGCGGCGGCAACGCCACCTTGGCCGACAGCTCGCGCATCACGCGCGCTGCGCCGGTGATCTCGCCCACCGTTTCCTTCTTCACGCGCAGGCCGGTGATGATCGCCGCGGTCATCAGCGGGCTGACTTCGCCACGCATGATCTGCCGCATCAGCTCGATCATCTCGTCGTGGAAGATCTCGCGATGCTCGATCGTGCGTTGCAGGGCTTCTTGCGGCGTGATGGTGACGCGGCGGCCGACCGTCGATGCACCGTTCATGCCGCGAGCTTCAGCGGCAGGCCGAGGAAATTGCGCAACAGGTCGTGGCCGTGCTGCGTGAGGATCGATTCGGGATGGAACTGCACGCCCTCGACCTTCAGCGTCTTGTGGCGCAAGCCCATGATCTCGTCGATCGAACCGTCCGGGTTTTCCGTCCAGGCGGTGACTTCCAGGCAATCGGGCAACGAATCCTGTTCCACCACCAGCGAGTGGTAACGCGTGGCCTCGAAGGGATCCGGCAGGCCGGCGAACACGCCCTGCCCGCGATGGCGCACCGGCGACGTCTTGCCGTGCATGATCTGCTTGGCGCGGATCACCTTGCCGCCGAACACCTGGCCGATCGCCTGGTGACCCAGGCATACGCCGAACACCGGGATCTCCCCCGCCAGCTCACTCAGCACGTCCAGCGACACGCCAGCGTCGTCCGGCGTGCCCGGTCCCGGCGAGATCATGATGTGCGTGGGTTTGAGGGCGCGGATACCCGCCACATCGAGCGCATCGTTGCGAACTACTTTCACAGACTGCCCCAGCTCGCCCAGGTACTGCACGAGGTTGAAGGTGAAGCTGTCGTAGTTGTCGATCATCAGAAGCATGGGGATGCCAGCATGGGAATTGAGCCAGGGACCGGGCCGAAGGCGGCGCCGGAACCTGCATTGTGCTCAAACCCGCGCCGCACTGCAGCAACCACGACGTTTCCTCACACACCGCCGTGCTATACCGGCCCCGGATTCCCTGACCATGCGCCAGAGCATGGGGAGCGAGGCCATGAAGGTCGCCATCGGGTTCAAGGCGCACTCCGGCTGGGCTGCCGCGGTGGCGGTGGCGCTCCAGGACGAGCATCCGCGCCTGGTCGACCGTCGACGCCTCGACCTGGTGGCTACGCGCGACGCCGCCTGGGCCAGGCAGCCCTATCACGCTGCCGAGGGCATGACGCCGAGCCAGACCGACGCGCTGGTCCAACGCGGCATGGCCGCCGCGCGCGAGGCCTCCGCCAGCGCGGTGGACCACTGGGTGCAGCAGCTGCGCGAGGCCGGGCACGACATTGCCGGCGGCACCGTGCTGACGGCGCCGCCGATGCCGGCCTGGACCACTGCGCAGATCCTCGCCGTGCACATCCGCATGCATCAAGCCGAAGGAAAGCTGTTTCCAGACGCGTTGGCCGCTGCGGTGGCCGCCTGCGGCCTGCCCCTGGGGCTGATCCCGGAGCGCGCACTGGACCAGTTGGAGCCCGCCGCTTGTCCGTGGGCCGATGACATCGAGTCGCTGGGTCGATGGGCCGGCCCGCCATGGGGCGCCGACCAGAAGCATGCCGCCAAGGCCGCGCTGGTGCTGTTTGGCGAACGTCTGCATTGAAGGCGCCGATGCCCTTCACAACTCGGTCATAGGATGCGCGCATACTGACCCTCCGTAAGAACAGGGAGGGGGCACGATGCATGTCATCGCCGAACTGGAGCAGCGCCTGCGTGATTCGCGCCGTCTGATGGCGCTGGAAGAAGAACACCTGCGCCGCGTGCGCGAGGCCGGGCTGGACAGCACCGATGCGGAATGGCTGCTCGAGCTGCGCCGGCGCTACATCGAACGCCTGGAAAACCGCCACGACCATATCGTGGCGCGGCGCGTGACGGCTCACGCGAACGCCAATGTCCCGTTGTCGACCATGAGCAACGAGGAAGTCCCGCAACCGCAGGGCATCTCCAGCCACACCGTGTAGCAAGGTGCCAGGCGATGGCGCCTTGCTATCGCGATAGACGCCGGGGATCGAGCATGTCGGCGGTGATGCCGGCGTCCTGCAGTGGCTCAGGCAACGCCCGCCCCAGAATGAGGTTCGCGCAGGCTTCGCCCATCGCGGCGGAAGTCTGGATGCCGTAGCCGCCCTGCGCCGCCACCCAGAAGAAATCGTTGCTGCCCGGCGCAAAGCCTCCCACCAGATCGCCGTCGGCGACGAACGAACGCAATCCCGCCCACGTGCGCGTGGGCCGGCGGATGGTCATCGTGGTGGCTTCTTCGATGCGGTGGATGCCCATGGCGATGTCGAGTTCTTCCGGCTGCACGTCGTGCGGCGACACCGGGTCGGCATTCGCCGGACAACCCATCAGCAGGCCGGCATCGGGCTTGAAGTAGAAGGTCTCTTCCACGTCCATCACGAACGGCCAGTGCGTGGTATCCACGTCCGACGGCGGCTGGAAGAGGAAGGCCGAACGGCGCCGGGGCTGGATGCCGATCGGGGCGACGCCGGCAAGGGCGGCGACTTCATCCACCCATGCGCCGGCGGCGTTCACCAGCAGCGGCGCGCGGAACGATTCGTCGCCGGCGTCCACGAACCAATGGCCCGGCCCCCGTTCGATCGATCGGATGGCGACGTTGACGCGCAGCTTGCCGCCCCGCGCACGAAGCGCACGCAGAAAGCCCTGGTGCAGCTCGTTGACGTCGATGTCTGCGGAGCCCGGTTCGAACAGGCCGATCTCCGCCGCTTCCGGACGCAGGACGGGCACCCTGTTCCGCAGCCACGCGCCATCGACCATGCGCACGCCGTCGCCGAGGGGTGCCATTTCCTCGTACATCGCCTGCACGGCATCGGCCTGCTCGCTGTTGCCGATGATCACCGTGCCACGCGGCGACAGGATCGGATGCTGGGCGAAGCCTTCGGGCGGACGCTCCAGGAATGGCCGCGTGGCCCGCGACAGCGCGCGTACCTGCGCCGAGCCATAAGTCTCGGAGAACAACGCGGCGGAGCGGCCGGTAGAATGCACGCCGGCATGCTGCTCGCGCTCGAGCACCACCACGCGTGCGTGGGGCGCCAGGAAGTAGGCGACCGAAGCGCCGGCCATGCCGGCACCGATGACGATGACATCAGCTTCCGTGATCGTGCTCATGCAGTTTCCGCAGCAGATTGGCGCGCCACCACGCTGGTGGCGGTAAGGTCGGCCGTGACGTTGCCCAGGGTGGCCAACGCATCAGGCAGTGCATCGACGGCAAGCATCAGGCCGAGCGGCCCGGCCGGCACGCCCATGGCCTGCGCCACCGGCAGATTGGTCGCCATGAAGCTCACGGCGCCGGGCAATCCCACCGAGCCCAGGCTGATCACCACGGCCAGCAAGGCTGCCGCGGTGAGCTGGGCGGCGCTCACGTCGATGCCGTAGGCCCAGGCGATGAAGCAGGCAGACACCACGTACTGCACGGGGCTCGTCAGGCGAAACAGGCTCACCGCCATGGGCAGCACCAGCGCATTGACCTGCGCGGGATAGCCGAGCCGGCGCTCCGCGCTTTCCAGCATCGCGGGCAGCGAGGCGAGCGACGACTGCGTGCTGGCCGCCACGATCTGCGCAGGCATGATTGCCGGCACGAAGCGGCGCAGCGTTTCGCCGCCCCAGATCATCGCCACCGGCAGCATCAGCAGCGTCACCGCCACGTACAACAGGCATTCCACCAGCACGTAGATGCCCAGCGCGCTGAGCATGTGCAGGCCGGCGCGTGCGCACACGGAAAGGATGAGCGCAAACACGCCCAGCGGCGCCACCCACAGCACCCAGCGCACGATCACGATCATGGTGTCGGCGATGGCCTGGAAGAAGTGGATCACCAGCTGGCGCCGTTCCGCGTCGATCCGTGTAAGACCGAAACCGAAGAACAACGCGAACACCACCAGCGGCAGCATCGCACTTTGGGCTGCGGACATGATCGCGTTGGAAGGCACGATGCCGTTGAACCATTCCGCCCAGCCCACGCCCGTGGCCGGCGCCGGTGCATGGGTGGCGACCGCGCTTTCCAGCGCGCGGGTCAATCCTGCGTTGTGGGAAAACAGCGAGAACAGGCGAGGAGCGGCGGCCGCCGCGAACAAGGCGCCGCCGGTCAGGATCAGGATGAAGGCCACGATCGCGCGTCGCGCAATACGCCCCGACGCTGCAGCATCGCTGGCCGTATTCACGCCGACCACCACCAGTGCGAACACCAGCGGCACCACCGTCATCTGCAACGCGTTGAGCCATAGACGTCCAAACGGCTGCACCGCATCGGCCACTTGCACCGCATGGTCGGGCTGCCACGCTGCCAGCGCCAGGCCACCCAGGGCGCCCAGCGCGAGGCCGATCAACACCCGCGTCGTGGCGCTCAAGGCTGCTTGCCCGGCGCGGGCAAGTGCCAGGTCGCAGCGAGGCGACGGTAGGCATCCTGCGGCAACAGCACGAACACGGGCTGGTCTTCCGGCTTGAGCCAGGCCAGCAATCCGCGCATCGTCGATTCCGGCATCGCCGTGCAGCCCGCGGTAGCGTCGGTAGGCGATTTCCACAGGTGCGCGAAGATGCAGCTGCCATTGCCCGCCTTGCCTTGCGCGTTCTGCTCGATCACGAAACCGAGCTTGTAGCGCTGGTCGCCATCCAGGTGAAGATCGCGACGCATCGGCTCGCTGGAGCCGGCGACGGCCTTCTCGCCGACCTTCTTCGCATCGACGATCTGGTTGTAATACGGCGAGCCATCGACATCGACACACCAGTCGCTTACCTGCATCGCCTGATAAGGCATGTGTGTGTCCGCGTGCTCGGCATAACCGAAGATCGGACCGATGCGGAACACGCCGGCGGTGGCACGCCCGTCGCCCTCGTGCTTTTGCGGCCCTTCGGTTTGCGGCGCGTTGAGGCCAAGCCCCCACGCCGCACCCGAGCGGCCGACGGTGACATCCTGCGTCTCGCCTACGGCCTTCCACGCGCTGCCGTCGCGTTCATAGGTGCGCAGCACGCCGTGGTCGGCATTCCAGTCAGGCGTCACCACCAACACCATCTGCTTCGACTGGTGCCAGTTGGCATCGGCCTGCGCGGCAGACGCCTGCCCGGCGACATAGGCCGCAGCGCCCACGCCCAGCACGAACAGGGCGTGGATAAGGGAATGGCGATGCACAGGCTTCATGGGATTCCGGTGTCGATGCGAAGTGGCTAGGGTTCCAGCGCTTGCTGGACGCGTTCCAGATTGGCCAGCAATTGCACATGGCGTTGCTCGTCGCCTTCGCACAGCTGCACGAACACGCGATCGAGCAGGTGCTGCAGCGCCGACTGATACAACACGGGCTGGATGTACGGGCGGTCGTCATGAGCCGACACCAGCAGGGCGAGATCGGCCAACGCACGCAGTGGATTGGACGTGTGGCGCGTCACCGTGATCAGCAGGCCGCGACGCTCGCGGAAGAAGCGGCCGATCTTGCACAACGCCTGGTGGCTGCCATGCTCGGAGAACACCAGCAGTACGTCGCCTGCGCCTGCGGCCGACACGCTCGCGGCCATGCGTGGCGCATCGAAGTTGTGCACGCTCGGAATGCCGAGCAGCGACAGGCGCAACGCGAAACTGCGCGCATAGATGTCGTCGTCGCCCAGGCCGATCATGAAGACCTTGCCCTTGCATCCGGCCGCCGCGATCGCATCGGCCACGGCCTGCAGCGTCTGCGGCGTATTGATCAGGCGGGTTTCCTCTTCCGCCTCGGACTTGCGGCGCCAGAGTTCCGTGGCGCGCAGCTCGGTCTCGCCGCCACGCAGGTCGGCGGCGACCTCACCCGCATCGCCGTTGTCCGCGCGAGCGATCGCCTCGCCGACCGAATATTTCAGGTCTGGGTAACCCTTGAACCCCAGCTTCTGCGTGAACTTCACCACGCTGGACTGGCTGATGCCCAGCGCATTCGCCAGCTGCTGCGAGGAGTAGTCGCGCAGCAGCTGGGCGTTTTCCAGGATGAAATCGGCGATGCGCCGCTCGACCGCCGACATCTGGTCGCGTTCGGAGCGGATTTTCACCAGCGATGACATGTCAGTCGCCCAGCTCTTCCAGGCCACGGATTTCCCGGATACCCAACCCGGGCGCCTCGGTGACCGAGATCTCGGACTCATTGAAGATCACGCCCCCGTCGACGGGGTTGTACTGGCACAACGAAGGGCCGTCCAGATCCACCTTGGTGATCACCGCCGACTTCGCCACCGCGACGTGCACCGCCGCCGCCACGCTGATGCTGGTTTCCAGCATGCAGCCGATCATGCACTCCACGCCGTACATGGCCGCGATGTCCGCGATGCGGATCGCGTTGGAGATGCCGCCGGTCTTCATCAGCTTGATGTTGATGATGTCGGCCGCCCGCATCTGGATCAGATCGATGACTTCCATCGGGCCGAACACGCTCTCGTCGGCCATGATCGGCGTGTGCACGCGCTCGGTGACGTAGCGCATGCCTTCGAGGTCGCGCGCCTTCACCGGCTGCTCCACCAGCTCCAGACGCACGCCGGCATCTTCCAGCGTCTGCAGTGCATAGACGGCCTGTTTGGCTGTCCAGCCCTGGTTGGCATCCAGGCGCAGCAGCGCTCGGTTCTCTACCGCGGCGTAAATGGCCTTGACGCGCTCGATGTCGACGCCGATGTCCTTGCCCACCTTGATCTTCAGCGATTCGAAGCCGCGCTCCACCGCGCTGATGGAATCGGCGACCATCTTGTCGATGTAGTCCACGCTGATGGTGATGTCCGTCGTGATCACCGGATCGCCGCCGCCGAGCAACTTGTATAGCGGCGCGTTGTAGAGCTGGCCCCACAGGTCGTAGATGGCAATTTCCACCGCGGCCTTCGCGCTGGTGTTCTTCTCCATCGAACTCTGGATCAGCTGCGTCAGGCGGTTGAGGTCGGCGATGTCCTGGCCGATCAGGCGCGGCGCGATGTAGTGGCGGATCGCGTCGACGATGGAGCCGTGCGTATCGCCAGTGATCACGGCCGTGGCCGGCGCTTCGCCATAACCCACATGGCCGGTGTCGGTGTGCACCATCACCACGATGTCTTCGACCGTACCCACGGTGCGCAGCGCCGTCTTGAACGGCGTCTTCAAGGGCACCCGCAGCATGCCGAACTGGATGTCGGTGATCTTCATGGGACTCGGAGGCTTCCTGTCTTCGAAAAGGAATGTGGAGGCGGAGCAACCGTCACGGATGGACGTGCACGATGCTGGTCATGCGGTCGACGTAGCTGTGCTTGCTGTCCCACATGAGGGGCAGCAGCGGCGTCACCGACACTTCGTTGAGCTTGACCCGGCGCATCGCGCCGCTGCCATCGAGATAGCTGATGCCGCCGGTGTCGTGGATGACATAGGGCGCGCCATTGAGCTTGCCGATCACCATCATCACGTGGCCGGGGATGTAGACCAGGTCACCGATGTTGAGCGCCAACGCGGCCTTCATGCGCGCGTCGTGGCTGTCCTTGTCGGTGAACGCCTGGTGTGTCAGCGCGGGGCTGATTGCCTGCTTGCTGGTGTTGCGCGGCATCTGCACGCCCATGCTGCGATAGACGTCCGACACGAATCCGCTGCAATCGCGTCCGTCGTAGGCGTGGCCCCAGCCGTAACGCTCGCCGAGGAATTTGAAACCCTGGCGAATGATGTTGGCTTCGGTCAGCGGCAGGTAGCTGTCGCTGGTGTCGGCCACGCGCTGCACCAGCGCCGGCGAAAAGGCGAGCTTGCCTTCGGCGCCCTGCAGCGGCAGTTCCACCACGTAGGAGGCATAGGGCGACTGACCGTTCACCGGCTGGTCGGCCGGATGATCCGACAGCACCGGCACGGCGACGCCCATGTCCAGTTGCAGCTGCGACACGCCGGGCTGCTCGGGCGTGAACACCGTGGTGACGTTGTCGCCGGTGACGATGCGCAGCGGCGTCTTGCCCGCATAGCCGAACACTTCGGCGGAGGAACCTTCCGCCACGTTCTCGCGGCGCGTCCACGCGGCATAGCGCGGGCTCACCACGAACAGCCATTGGCCGTCGCGGCTTTCATGCGCGATCACCACGGGCGTACCGGGAAATTCCGCGGTTTCCTGGAACCGGTCGATGTCGTGATCGTCGGTGGAGGTGAACACCCGCAGGTCGGTGGGAAACGTGCGCAGCGCGGCACGCTGCACCACCAGTCCGTAGCGCGCGGACTGCTGCGCCGGCACGCGATCGAGCGCGAGCTGATCGGTGACTTCCTGCTTGAGCGTGGCGGGCACCGGCTTGCCGTTGACGTCGTACAGCGGTTTGGAAGGGTATTGCGACAGATCCTTGATCCAGCCTTCCACCTTCGCGCGGTCGAGCGCGGCAGGCAGCGCCTTCAGGTCGTGCATGGAAGGATCGATCTGCAACACCTTGGCGTTCTGCGCCTGGACCGCGGCGGTGTCCATCAGCACGCGATCGGGCTGCGCCAGCTGCTTGATCCAGAAATCCGGCGTGAGCATCGCATTGTTGCTGACGCCGATGACGCCGGAAGGCGGCACGGGAACCGCATCCGGCCCCTTGTCGGCCATCGCCGGCGCGGCGGCCAGGCTGGCGGCGAATACGAAGGCAACGCTGGACATGATTCGCATGACGACTCCTACGCAATGGCCAGCGACGACATCACCGACGCCACCAGCAGACCGAACGCGGTACCGAGGATATAGCCGAGCAACGCCAGCAGGATGCCCACCGGCACCAGCGAGCGCGAATAGCTGGCCGCAAGAATGGGCGTCGCCGCCACGCCGCCGATGCAGGCGAGCGAGGAGATGCCGCACAGGTAAAGATCGAAATGGAACACGCGCGCGGCGAGTGCCAGCAGCACCGCATGGATCGCGATGATGCTGAGGCCGCACATCAGGTAAAGCGGCGCCGAGCCGATGCCTTCGAAGTTGCTCTGCGAAGCCAGCACCGCGACCACGCTGATCAGCATGGCGCTGGAGATCGTGCTGGCGCCCGCGAAACGCGACAGCGGCGTCTGCGCCGCCACCAGTCCGAAGCCGGTGGCAAGCATGATGGTCCAGGTGGTGGGCGAGACCATGTCCGTGGTCGGCAGGCGGTCGGCGAGCCACGCCGAGAAGGCGCCCACGAGCAGGGCCATGCCAAGCCACAGCAGCACGTTCTCCGGCGTGGTCGGGCCGTGGCTGCGGGCTTCCTCCACCACCATGTCCGCGCTGGACTTGGCCCGCGTCCAGCGATTGAAGCTCGTCGCCAGGCGGCCCAGGCCGAACAGCACTACGACCCACATGGAGTAGCACAGCGCGTCAGTAAGCAATGACATGGCCAGCAGCCGATCCGGCATGCCGATGGCCTGCTTCACCGCCACCATGTTGGCCGTTCCGCCTACCCAGCTACCGGAAAGCGCCGCCAAGGGTTGCCAGGCATCGCCCGACAGCCAGTGGCGGAACGTCAGGAAGGTCGCGATGAAGGCCACGAACAGGCAGATCATGGTGACGAAGAACACCGCAAGGACTCGCGGCCCCAGCCGCAGGATCGCGAGCAGGTCGCAGTTGATCATCAGCAGGAACAGCAGGGCCGGCACCATGTGCCCGATCAACAAGGTCTGCGTGGCGCGGATCTCCTCGTTCACCTGCCACAGGCCGGTAACCGCCAGCGTGGTCACCAGCAGATAGGTGAGGACGATGGGCGGCAGCACTTCGAAAAACCGCCACTTGAAGCGCCGTTCCAAGGCGGGAAACAGGCCCGCCGCCAGCAACATGACAGCGAGATAAGGCCAGGCCGTGTGGATCATGCGTCCCCTCTGGTTCCCCTGATCGCCTGCCATGGAATATCTAATTCAGGCAGGTTTCGCTCGAAGCATAAATTATTGACCACCGATTGCAAGCATGCTACACAGCGGCGGTGTCGCCATTTCTTGCGAGGGGAGTTGCAGTGAAGATGGCTCGATCATCCATGTCCTTGCAGGCTCGTCGCGCCTTGCCGGTCGCGCTTGCCCTTGCCTGTCTGCTGGCTGTCGGCGCATCCCGTGCCGATACCGGTCCGGTGCCTCCTCCCTCACCCGTGCAGCATGCCATCGCGCTCATCGATGCGGGGCAGTTCAAGTCGGCTGACGCTGACATTACGAAGGCGCTGGCTGAGCCCGGGCTTCCGGCAGGCACACGCGACGAACTCTTGTTCCAGCGCGAGCGCATGCGCCGGATCCTGATCGACTTCACCCTGGATGCGGACGCCGCCAAGGCGCGCATCCGCAAGCAGGTGCCCGACCTCAGCGATGCCGAATTCACCCGCTGGGACCGACAGGGCCTGCTCGAGCACATGGTGATCGACGGACGCACGCTCTATTTCAAGCGCGCGCCGAACAACCTGTTCCTGCTCAGCAAGGAAGCCGCGTCACGTCGCAGCAAGCCGTCGCCGTCGAACGACGACCCGATGGAAACCCTCAATGAGCACCATCGCGCCGCGCGCGCCGAAGCGCTCGCCACGCATCGCACCAGCGTCACGCCCAACCATGTGCGCGTGACCGAAACGGTGACGGTCAATGCGGACGCGGTGCCGGCCGGCGAAACCATCCGCGCCTGGCTCCCGTTCCCGCGCGAACTGCCTGGACAACAGGAACAGGTGCGGCTGGTCGACAGCCAGCCGTCCGGCGCGAACGTGGCACCGGCTTCGACCATGCAGCGCACGGCGTACCTGGAAAAGAAAGCCGAGGCCGGCAAGCCGACGACGTTCGCCGTCACTTACGAACTCACCATCTACGCGCAGTACCACGACATCGACGCCAACAAGGTGGTCGCTCCGAAGCTCACGCCCGAGCTGAAGCCTTTCGTGGAAGAGCGCGCGCCGCACATCGTGTTCACCGACGACCTGCGTGCGTTTTCGCGCAAGGTGGTGGGCAACGAGAAGAACCCCTATCGCATCGCGCAGAAGCTGTTCGCCGCGGTGGACCAGATTCCCTGGGCCGGCGCGCGCGAGTACTCGACCATCAGCAACCTCAGCGACTACACGCTGCATGCGGGGCACGGCGATTGCGGCCAGCAGACCATGCTGCTGATCACGCTGCTGCGCCTCAACGGCATTCCGGCCCGCTGGCAATCGGGCTGGATCTTCTCCGACGGCAAGTACAACAACATCCACGACTGGGGACAGCTGTATCTCGCGCCCTACGGCTGGGTGCCCATGGACGTGACGTTCGGTCAGCTGCAACCGGGCCAAGGGGACGACCCGGCGCTGCAGTGGTTCTACCTGGGCGGACTCGATGCCTACCGCATCGCCTTCAACAGCGATTTCAGCCAGCCCTTCGTGCCGCCCAAGCAGTACTTCCGCTCCGAGACGGTGGACTCGCAACGCGGCGAACTCGAATGGCGCGGCGGCAATTTGTATTTCAACCAGTGGGACTACGACTTCACTTGGCAGCTTCTGCCCGTGCCTGAGCGCACCGGCGGGTAAGCCGCCTTTTATGACACCAACGACGACAAGATCCGGGGGAGAACGGAGAGATGGGAAGTCGACATTTTCGAAGGACCGTGTTGTGCATGGCGCTTGGGCTTGGCCTGGCTTCGATGGCCGCGCCCTCGGCGCATGCAGGTAACAACGACGGCACGGTGGTAGGACACACCGAAGCCGGCGCCGTGGTCACCATCAACAATGCGCAGACGGGTTTCTCGCGCACGGTGACCGCCGATGCAAAAGGCAACTACCGCATTCCGTTCCTGCCCGTGGGCGACTATGTGCTTTCGGTCGCCAAAGATGGCAAGCAACTCGTCGCACCGGCCAACGTGACCGTGACGCTGGGCAACGCCACCACCGTGAACCTCGGCGGCAACGCACAGAACCTCGACGCGGTGAACGTCACCGGCACCGCGATCATCACCGCCGTGGATGTCACCTCGACCGAGTCGGCCACCAACATCTCGCGCGAAGAACTGCGCCGCCTGCCGGTAGACCAGACGCTCGCCTCCGTCGCGCAGCTCGCGCCTGGCGTGGTGAAGGGCTCCTCGTCGTTCGGCGGCCTCTCGTTCGGCGGCTCGTCGGTGGCGGAAAACGCCATCTACGTGAACGGCCTCAACGTCACCGACTTCTACAACCGCAACGGCTATTCCGAGGCGCCGTTCAACTTCTACCAGGAGTTCCAGGTCAAGACCGGTGGCTATTCGGTGGAGTTCGGCCGCACCACCGGTGGCGTGATCAACGCCGTGGCGCGCTCGGGCACCAACGAGTTCCACAGCGGCGTGGAGCTGACCATGGAGCCGGGCGCATGGCACTCCGAAGCGGAGGATCGCTATGACAGCAGCGGCAACCGCTACCTCACCGCCAGCAAGGACCGCGATTCGTTGATGAAGACGAACGTGTGGGCGTCCGGCCCCATCGTGAAGGACAAGCTGTTCTTCTTCGCCATGTACGAAGCACGCGGCGAGTCGCCCCGCAACACCAATGACGAAGGCACGGCGCTCACCAGCAACCGCGCCAACCCGGGCTTCTGGGGCACCACGATCGACTGGCGCATCAACGACAGCAACCTGCTCTCGCTGATGGCCTTCTCGGACAAGGACAAGAACACCGGCACGGTCTACAACTACGACTACGGCACCGACACCATCGGCGCGAAGACCAACGAGATCTACACTGATACTGGCGGCAAGAACTGGTCGCTGACCTACACCAACTACTTCACCGACAACCTGTCGATGAAGGTGCTGTACGGCGAGAACCGCCGCGAATCGTTCACCCGATCTCTGGCCGACATCGAGTGCAACCACGTCGCCGCCGAAAACGCCGTCGCCAAGCCGGGCGTGCCGCTGGGCTGCACCACCAGCACCTCCGTCTCCAAGCGCAACGACCTGCGCAAGGAAGGCCGCGCCGACTTCGAGTGGAAGCTGGGCGACCACCTGCTGCGCTTCGGTTACGACCACGAGGACGACGATTCCGATTACGCCCGTCGCTACCCGGGACCGGGCGCGATCTACTACAACGTGTATGCGGCCACGGCCGGCTCTTCGATTCCCAATCCCAACGGCGGCGGCGTCATCCCCGCGGGATACAACGGCTACGTGCGCGCACGTCGCTATGAGATTTCCGGCAACTTCGACACCACCAACGACGCCTTCTACCTCGAAGACAACTGGCAGGTCACGCCCAACCTGCTGTTGAACGCCGGCATCCGCCGCGACGGCTTCGACAACATGGATTCCGCCGGCCACAGCTACATCAAGATGGACAACATGTGGGCGCCGCGCTTCGGCTTCTCGTGGGACATGAAGGGTGACGGCACCACCAAGATCTACGGCAACCTGGGCCGCTACTACCTGCCCGTCGCCAACGTCATCAACATCAAGCAGGCCGGCGGCCTGCTGGACGAGCGCACCTACTACGCGTTCGGCGGCTGGCAGACGCTTACCGACGCCAACGGCAACCAATACGCCATGCCCATCCTCGGGCCGCAGCTGGGTGGCGTGGACACGTCGCAGGGCAACGGCACGGTGGGCGACCTGCGTTCGGAAGTGAACAAGAACATGGACCAGGTGTACCAGGACGAGCTGATCCTGGGCTTCCAGCAGATGATCAACGACAAGTGGTCATGGGGCGTCAACGGCACTTATCGCAAGCTGCACAACGCGATCGACGACATGGAGATCAGCGCGACCGGCAAATGTGGCCCGGACGGCTATATCGGCTGGGTGATGGGCAACCCCGGCAAGAAGAACACCGTATGGGGCGACACCAACTGCGACGGCAAGCCGGACGGCTGGGTCACGGTGGATACGTCGAAGGAAGGCTGGGCGATGTACGACGCCGACGGCAACTATCTCGGCCAGCGCGGCTGGGTGAAGCCCAAGCGCACCTACACCGCGCTGGAGTTCCAGATCGACCGCGCATGGGACGACAAGTGGGCCTTCAACGCCTCTTACGTGCTCTCGTGGAACCGCGGCAACGCGGAAGGTCCGGTCAATTCGGATACCGACTTCGACGACACCGGCCGCACCGAGAACTTCGACAATCCGTGGGTGAATTTCGGCGGCGACGGTTACCTGCCCAATGATCGCCGTCATCAGATCAAGATGCGCGGCACCTATGCGATCACGCCGAACTGGCAGGTGGGCGGCGACCTCAACATCGCTTCCGGCGGCCCGATCACCGGTTTCGGCGTGGGCAACCCGTACGACGACACCAACTACCACAGCTACTACATCTGCGTGGCCAACTGCGATTCGCCGCGCTCGGAAGACCGCGTGTACCAGTCGTCACCGCGCGGCAAGTACGGACGCATGCCGTGGACCTACAACCTCGGCGCCAGCCTTACCTACCTGCGGCCGCTGGGCGACAAGGGCCAGCTGCGGGTGAAGTTCGCTGTATACAACCTGTTCAACGAGCAGCAGACCATCGCCGTGGACCAGGACCTGCAGACCACCATCTCCAACTCCACCAGCTCCACCTTCAAGCAACCGCTCCGTTTCCAGCAACCACGTTTCGCTCAGCTCACCGTATCGGTCGATTTCTGATTTGACCGTCCCCACCGGCAGCCCACTTCGTGTGGGCTGCCGCTTTTTCCGGATCACTACAACGGCAAGTACCCGCATGAACATCGACGCCACTACGCAGGACACCCGCACCGCTTCACGCGTCGACGGCGTCGACCTGCAGGCATTGGCCGGGCATCTGCCCACGCCGTTCCATGCGTACTCCGCCAGCACCATCCGCGACCGCATCAGCTCGCTTCAACGCGCCTTGCACGGGCTGGACGCGCTGATCTGCTTTGCGGTCAAGGCCAATTCCAGTTTGGCCATCCTCAACCTGATGCACGAGCACGGCGTGGGCGCCGACATTGTGTCCTCCGGTGAGCTGTGGCGTGCGCTGCATGCGGGCATACCGCCCGAGCGCATCGTGTTTTCCGGCGTGGGCAAGAGCGAGCAGGAGATCGCCGAGGCGTTGGCGGCCAAGATCCTGCGCTTCAACGTGGAATCGCACGAAGAACTGCTGACCCTGCAGCGACTCGCGGCTTCCGTCGGCATCACCGCGCGCGCCGCGGTGCGCATCAACCCCGACGTGGATGCCCTCACCCACGCCAAGATCTCCACCGGCAAGGCGGAGAACAAGTTCGGTGTCAGCATCGATGAAGCGCGGCGCTGGTTCGCCGAAAAGGACAAGCTGACCCACGTGCAACTGGATGGCCTGCACGTGCACATCGGCTCACAGATCCTCAGCCTCGATCCCTATCGGGAAGCATTCAAGCGCGTGGCGCAGTTCTGGCGCGAGTTGGAAGCGGCAGGCCATGAGATCGCCAGCATCGACGTCGGTGGCGGCCTCGGTGTGCGCTATCGCGAAGGACACGATCATCCGATTGACGCCGCTGCCTACGTGGCGGTGGTGCGCACCGCGCTCGAAGGCTTCCACGGCCGCCTGCTGTTCGAACCGGGCCGTTATCTGGTCGCCGATGCGGGCGTGCTGCTCACGCGCGTCATCCGCATCAAACATGGCGAACATCGCAAGTTTTTGGTGCTCGATGCCGCGATGAACGACTTGCAGCGGCCGAGCCTGTACGATGCCTGGCATGACATCGTGCCCGTGCACGGGGAGACACGAGCGATGACCGAATACGACATCGTAGGTCCCGTCTGCGAAACCGGCGACACCTTCGCCCGCGCTCGCGCCATGCCCGAATGCGCGGCCGGCGACCTGCTGATGATCCGCACCACCGGCGCATACGGCGCATCCATGTCATCCACGTACAACTCGCGTCCCCTGGCGGCCGAAGTGCTGCTCGACCGGGGCCGCTACGCCGTGGTGCGCCAGCGCCAGAGCTTCGAAGACATGATCGCCGGCGAGCAGCCGGCCCGACATTGGGAGACGGCATGAAAGGCATGAACATCCTCGGCAGCGCAATCGTCCTGGCACTCGCTCTTGGCGGCACCGCATCCGCCGCACAGCAGGATCCGTCGATCACGCTCGACACCCATGTGGACATTCCGTTCGGCCTGATGCATGACCCGCGCTTCGACGTCGGCAAGCAAACGCCCTTGCAGGTGGACCTGGACAAGATGAAGCGCGGCGGCCTCGACGCGGTGTTCTTCATCGTCTACGTCGAGCAGGGCCCGCTGACGCCGGAGGGCTACAAGCATGCGATGGAACAGGCGAAGCAGAAGTACGATGCCATCGACCTGATGGTGCACACCTATCCCGACCGCATTGCGCTGGCCACGTCGCCGGCGCAGGTGCGCGCCAACAAGGCAGCCGGCAAGCTGTCGGCCATGATCGGCGTCGAGAACGGCTATTCGCTGGGACATGACATCAAAAACCTCGACGCGGCGTACAAGCGCGGTGCGCGCTACGTGGGCCTGGCGCACATGGGCAACAACGACCTGTGCACCAGTTCGACGCCCGAGGCGAGCCTGGGCGACACGCCGCTGCCCGAATACGGCCTCACCGATTTCGGACGCGCCGTGGTCAAGCGTGACAACGAGCTGGGCATCATGGTCGATGTCTCGCACTCGTCCGATCAGTGCGTGCGCGACGTACTGGCGCTATCCACCGCACCCGTCATCGCCTCGCATTCCGCGGCACGCGCGCTCGACAACCATCCGCGCAATCTTTCCGATGAACTGCTGCGCGCCATTGCTGCCAAGGGCGGCGTGATCCAGGTGGTCGGCGTGCAGGATTTCATCCGACTCGATCCCGCCCGCCAGCTTGCGCAGAAGGCGCTGCAGGCGCAGGTCGCCAAGCAGGCCGGCGACAAGGAATTCGACAGCGAGAAACACGAATACCTGCCCGCCTACATCGAAGGCATGAAGCGCATCGATGCCGCGCTTCCGCCGCCGACCGTCGATGACTACGTCAAGCACGTGAAGCACATCGTCGACGTCGCCGGCATCGACCACGTGGGTGTCGCTTCGGATTTCGACGGCGGTGGCGGCCTTGCCGGCTGGAACGATGCGACTCAGACGCGCAATCTCACCGCCGCTTTGCGACGCGCCGGCTTCAGCGACCAGGATATCGCCAAGATCTGGGGCGGCAACCTGCTGCGCGTGTGGGGCGAGGTGGAACAGCACGCAGCCGCAAACCATGCAAAGCACTGACTGCACGGCGGCGCGACGGGGACGCGCGCGGCGCGTCGCCGCCGCGATGCTGGGTGCGACGCTCGCCACATCGGCGCTCGCCGCCCGGCCGGACCCCAAGCTCGACGCCATCGTCGATACGGTGGCGGCGCGTTATCACCTCGCGGGCGTGGCAGTCGGCGTGATCGACCACGGCGAGGTCGTCTATACGCGCACGAAAGGCGAGCGGCGCGCGGGTACCGGCGAAGCCATCGACGAAAACACGCTGTTCAAGATCGCCTCTAACAGCAAGGCGATGACCAGCACCCTGCTTGCGCGCCTCGTGCAGGAGGGCAAGCTGCATTGGGATGATCCGGTGCGCAAATACCTGCCCGACTTCCGCATGAACGACCCCTGGGTCACCGAGCACATGCAGGTAGGCGACCTACTGACGCATCGCAGCGGTCTACGCGAAGGTGCGGGCGACCTGATGTTGTGGCCGGAACCCAATGCGTTCACGCGGAAGGACATCCTGCACGGACTCGCCTATCTCAAGCCGGCCTACAGCTTCCGCGCGGGTTATGCGTACGACAACCTGCTCTATGTGATCGCGGGCGAAGTGGCCGCAGCGGCGGGGAAAGACAGTTACGACAAGCTGCTGCGGCGCGAGGTGTTCGAACCTCTCGGCCTTTCGCGCTGCCAGATCGGCGGGTGGAGCCGCGACGCCGTAGGCAATGTCGCGCAACCGCATGCGTACGAGAACGGGCACAACGTGGTCGTCAACGCAGACGACGCGAACGTGCCCGACATCACCTCCGCTGCGGCAGGCGGCGTGCGCTGCAGCCTCGACGACATGCTGACGTGGGCCCGCAACTGGCTGGTGCCCACGCCCGCGCAACTCGCCTGGTTGACACCGACGCAACGGCAGATCGTGTGGACGCCGTACACGCCGATGCCGATCTCGAAGCATCGCCGCGAATGGGATGGCACCCGGTTCTACGCCTACGGTTACGGCTGGCGTCTTGCCGACGTCGATGGACAGTTCACCGTGTCGCACACGGGCACGCTCTCGGGCATGTATTCGGCGATGGTGCTGTTGCCGAATCGGCAGTCGGGCTTCGTGGTGCTGATCAATAGCGAAGCGGAGGATGCGCGTACCGTCCTCATCGAAACGCTGACCAAGCACTTCACCGCGCCCGCGGATACGCACGATGCGAACTGGTACGCCGACCAGCTCGATGTCGACGCGACCGCACCCGAGCACAAGACGCCTGAGCCGGTCTCGCAGCCCGCGACCGTCAAGGACCTCGCAACGCAGCTGGGCCAGTGGCGCGATCCGTGGTTCGGCACGATCAAGTTGTGCCCGCGAGATGGCGCCGTGCGCTTCGCTTCGACCAAGTCGCCTCGCCTGGTGGGCACGGTGATGCGTGCAGGCCAACGCTACCTCGTGCACTGGGACAAGGGCGAAGTCGATGCCTGGATGGATTTCCCCAAGCAGCCGGGCGAGGCGATGCACATGAGCAAGGTCGACCCGAAAGCCGATTTCAGCAACGACTTCGAGGATCTCGCCTTCCATCGGGAGCATGGCTGTGAATAGCGCCTTTCGACCTGCCCTCTTCTTCGCGGCGCTACTGTTCGGCACGCACGCGTTCGCCGACGGCACGCCGACGCTGTCCGCCGCGAAAACCACCGAACAGGCCGGCTTGGTCGATATCCGTAAGCTCGCCCCCGACATCGCCGAGGACATCAAGTACGCCGGCAGCGACAACTTCGTCGGCACGCCGGTGGACGGCTATCTCGCGCCCAAATGCTTCCTGCTCAAACCTGCCGCCGAGGCGCTGGCACGCGTGGAGCGGGACCTGCACACGCAGCACCAGCGCCTGCAGATCTTCGACTGCTATCGCCCCGCGCGCGCTGTGGCGCATTTCGTGCGATGGGCGGGTGATCTTTCGGACCAGCGCACCAAGCCCGCGCACTATCCCACCCTGGACAAGGGCGCGCTGCTTGGCGACTACATCGCCCCCGTGTCCGGCCACAGCCGCGGCGCCACCATCGACCTCACGATGATGCAATGCGATGCGGCCGACGCCCATTGCAAGCCCTTGGACATGGGCACGTCGTTCGACTATTTCGGCACGCTGGCGAACACCGAATCGCCGCAAGCCACGCCGGCGCAACATGCCAACCGCGAAGCACTGCGTACCGCGATGGAACGCCAGGGCTTTCGCAATTACGCCATGGAATGGTGGCATTACACCCTGACGCCCGAGCCCACGCCGGACACGATCTACGACGTGCCGGTGCGGTGATCGCCCACTTCCGATGACAAGGGTCGTACCGATGCGCACGTTTGCCTTGCTGTTTTCCCTGCTGTTGTGTGCGACCAGCCATGCCGCGTCGCCCGACACCGCCGATGTCGACGCGATGATGAAGGCCTACCAGGGCGACGTGCCCAGTGCCTCGCTGCTGGTGATCAAGGATGGCAAGGCCGTGCTGCGCAAGAGCTACGGCCTGGCCGTTCTCGAATCGCATGAGGCCGCCACGCCTGAGACGAACTATCGGCTGGCTTCGGTGACCAAGCAGTTCACCGCCGCGGGCATCCTGCTGCTGTCGGATCGCGGCAAACTCTCGCTCGACGATCGTGTGCGCCGTTGGCTGCCCGAGCTCAACGCCGCCCACGACGCCATCACCATCCGCCAGCTGCTGGATCACAGCGGTGGCCTGATCGATTACGAAGACCTGATGCCGGCCGATGCCACCGATCAGATCAGCGACGCCGGCGTGTTGAAGCTGCTCGCCGCCGAACCGCGCAGCTACTTCCCGCCCGGCACGTCGTACCGCTACAGCAATGGCGGCTACGTGCTGCTGGGCCTGATCATCGAGCGTGCCTCGGGCCAGACGCTGCCGGATTTCCTGCGCCAGAACATTTTCCAGCCGCTCGGCATGACGCATACGCTGCTCTATCAGCGCGGCGGCCCGGACGTGCCGCATCGTGCCTACGGCTACAGCGAAGAGAACGGCCGCTGGACACGCACCGACCAGAGCCCCACCAGCGCCACGCGCGGCGATGGCGGCATCTATTCCTCCATCGATGACATGGCCAAGTGGGACGCCGCGCTGTACGACCACCGCCTGCTCTCCGATGCTTCGCGCAACGCGGCCTTCAGCACGCAGAACAAGGTGACGGGCGAGGAAGACGTCGAGGGCTACGGTTTCGGCTGGCGCATTCATGGCGACCAGCTCTGGCACTCGGGCGAAACCATGGGTTTTCGCAACGTGATCATCCGCTGGCCGAAGCAGCACCTCACCGTGGTGATGCTGACCAATCGCAATGATCCGGAGCCGTATCACACGGCGCTGGCGATCGGGCAGCGGTTCCTTCAGCCGTAAGCGATCAGGCTGGGCAGCACCAACAAACTGGGCTGATCCACGACTACACGCGTGCCACGCGGATTCCGCGACGCTTCCCGTTCGGCGAGGTGCGTGGCGAACTCCACGGCATCAAGCAGCAACGAACGGCAGCCCGTGGGCCTGCCATCGCGCAGCACGGACCACACGCCATGTTGGCGCGCGAGGACGTATTCGACGGGTTGGATGCTCATGGGAAATGCCGTGGTCCGGGATTTCCTACAAGGTTATGTGTCGCCCTCTGGCAGCAACATCAGACGTTTCCGAAAACGAAGGACGGCTTGGCCCGATGGTCACCAACCGCATCTGCCTGGTGCGGTACGAGCTTGCCGGATTACGGCCCAAACCGGACGGGCGCGAAGTCGAGCACTTGCGACGTGTAGCTTTCGACCACCAGGCTGAAGGGCCGGTTGTCCTGATCGAACAGCACTGCCCGGTGCTGCAGCACGTGATGAGGAATCTCCAGGGCCCCGCCCTTCGATACCGGCACAGGCGCACCGCTTTCCCAACCCTGCGGCAGCGGCGACCACAGCAGTTCGGCCGACAGCGTCTGGCGACGGAAATGCAGCGGCTGTACCACCTTGCCGAACGGCGTGTCGGTGGTGTCCAGCTCATGGTTCATGGCATCGGTGAGACGCGAGGGCACGTACCAGTTGTCCGCCTCGGAAAGCACGTGCTCGCCGCAGGCGAGCTGCACGCGACGATAGCGCACCGGTTCGTCCGGTCCGATGGCGAGCTGCTTGCGCGCCTCCTCGGGCAGCGGCTTGTCTTCACCACGCACGCGCTCGGCCACCACCTTCGCTTCGGGTGCGAGGTGATGCGCGCCGCACCAGCGCTCGAGCGTCAGCGTGGCGCTGGGGTGGCTCAACAGGTCGGCGTTGAGCGTCTGCAGCAGCGCCAGCACTTCGACGCGCGACGTGGCGTCATCGCGCCATGGCGCGTCAGGCGTGCGGGCAGGCGCGGGCGATACCAGCAGGCTGCCGCCCAGCCCGATCGCGCAGGCGGCGGCCGCACCTCGACGGATCATGCGCATGCTCAAAGCCCCTTGGCGGCTTGGGCCACGGCGCGGAACAGCGCGCGGCCCTTGTTCATCGTCTCTTCCCACTCGGATGCGGGATCGGAGTCGTACACGATGCCTGCGCCGGCCTGGACGTGCAGACGTCCATCCTGGATCACCGCCGTGCGGATCGCGATGGCGGTATCCGCATCGCCCCACCAGCCGATCCAGCCGATCGCGCCGGCGTAGATGTTGCGCTTGTAGGGCTCGAGTTCCTGGATGATTTCCAGCGCGCGGATCTTCGGCGCGCCGCTGAGCGTGCCCGCCGGAAAGGTGGCCTTGAGCACGTCCATGTAGCCGACATCGGGGCGTACGTCGCCCTGCACCTGCGAGACGATGTGCATCACGTGCGAATAGCGTTCGACCACGAAGGATTCGCTGACCTCGACGCTGCCGGTCTCGCTGATGCGGCCGATATCGTTGCGACCGAGATCGATCAGCATCACGTGCTCGGCGCGCTCCTTCGGGTCGGCCAGCAGTTCCGCCTCCAGCGCCTGGTCCTCCTCCTCGGTGGCACCGCGCTTGCGCGTGCCGGCGAGCGGGCGCACCACCACCTTGCCATCCTTCAGGCGCGCCAGGATTTCCGGCGAAGAACCGACGATCTGCGTATGGCCCAGATCGACGAAGTACATGTATGGCGACGGGTTCAACGCACGCAGCGCGCGGTACACGTCCACCGGCCGCGCGTTGAAACCCACGCTCAGGCGCTGCGACGGCACCACCTGGAAAATATCGCCGGCACGGATGTATTCCTTCGCGCGCTCCACCATCGCCTCGAATTCCTCCTTGGTGAAGGAGGACTTGAAGTCGCTTTCGTCCAGCGCGGTGCTCTGGTTGAGCTGCGGATACGACACGCCGCTCTGGCGCAGGCGGTAGACCAGCGCGTCGAGCCGGCGCTGCGCTTCGGCGTAGGCGTGCGGCTGCGACGGATCGGCATGCACGATCAGGTACAAGCGGCCCTTGAGGTTGTCGAATACGGCGACTTCCTCGGCCAGCATCAGCAGCACGTCGGGCGTGCCAAGCTCGTCCGCGCGATCCCACTTCGCGAGGCGCGGCTCGATGTAGCCGATGGTCTCGAAACCGAAGTAACCCACCAGGCCGCCGCTGAACGCCGGCAGCTGCGGCAGGCGCGGCACGTCGTACTGCTTGCGCAGCACCTCGATCTCGCCGAGCGGATCGGCGACGTGGCGGCGCTCGGTCACTTCGCCGGCGTCCTCCACTTCCAGCTCATGCCCGCGCAGGCGGTATACGCGTTTCGCCGGCAGGCCGATGATCGAATAGCGTCCCCAGGTGGCGCCGCCCTCGACCGATTCGAACAGGAAGGTATACGGGCCGTCGGCCAGCTTCAGGTACACCGAAAGCGGCGTGTCGAGGTCGGAGAACACCTCGCGCACCAGCGGGATGCGGGTATGGCCCTGCGCAGCCAGTGCGTCGAATTCGTCGCGGGAAATCACGTGGGGGTATCCAGTGGGGCGAGCTTGAACGGCCATTGTAGGGGTGCCGCGCAACGAACCGAAATCCATGTACGGCTTGTTCGCGCCCTATTGCGGGCCTAACCTTGCCCTATCGGCGCACGAAGCAGCGCTCGCAGGGGAATCACCGGGTATGGACCACTGCTGTCTGATCCTTTCTGGCCGCCTGCTCGACGGGCAGGACGCGGCCACGGTCCACGCCCGACTGGCGGCCGCCTTCGGCATGGAAATGGGCGGCTTCCGCGAGCGCGTGTTCGAACGGGCGCCGCTGATCATCCGCCGCGGCCTCGACGCCGCCACCGCTGAGGCACAGGCCGCGCAGCTGCGCGCGATGGGCGTGGAAGCGGACGTGCTGCCCGACAGCCATCGCCTTGCCTGGCTGCGCCGGGATGGCCAGATTCGCGGCCCGCTGCCAGAGGACGCCCTGCCGCGTTATGCCCACGCAGGCGACCAGTGGTGCCACGACGGTGGCCAGACCTGGTTCGACTGGGCGCATGCGCCATCAGCCGTGCCGCCGCTTCCGCAGCCGGCCCCCGAAGATATCGCGGCTGAAGCGGCCGCCGATCACGAGCCGCCGCCGATCCCCATCGCGCTTGAGCCGCCTCCGCTGCCTCCGGTGGCAAGCACGCCGCCACCGCCATCATCGACACTGGCCCCGGCCAAAGCACCGCTCTCCACCGCCGCGGTGGTGGCTGCACTGTTCGGCCTGCTGGCGCTGATGTATCGCCCGCTATCGCCTGTTGCCGTGCTGCTGGCGCTGGGTGTCCTGATCTACCTGTATCGCCGCCCCCTGCTGCGCGGCCGCGCGTTCGCCGTCGCCGCGCTGGTGCTGGGTGGTGCCGCGCTGTTCCTGTGGATGCATCACCCCGCCTCCGCCCCGGTCGTCGAAGCCTACGTGCCACGACCGCTGAAGCCGCTCCCGTCCGACCACGCATCCAGCGCGGATGCGCCTGCGCAATGCAAGGCGAAGGCACCGGCGCCACAGAACGACGAAGACCGCTTCCTGCTGACCGGCGAACGAGTGCTTACCGGCCGCGCACAGCGCAAGGGCGACACTTACGTCGCCGAGGCCGCGGTATCGGTCAGCGACGACTGCCAGCCCAGCGCCCTGCAGCTCTATGTGTTCCGCCACGGCGTATTCCTCGGCCCCGCGCTGGACAAGGCCGCCAGCCTCGCCAACACCCGGCTTGCCGACTTCGACCTGATCGACGACCAGCATCTGAGCGTGACGCTGTCACAATGCACGGAAAAGCCCGGCGATTGCGCAGCCACCACGGTGAAGCAGTTTGCAGTGATGCCGGGCGGCGGCGGCTGGACCTTGGGCGAGATCAAGTAATCGCGCGATGCCACCTCAACCTGTGGGAGCGCACCCTGTGCGTGACCGCAGACTGTCGTCTGGCCTCTGTGGTCTTTTCAGGGCCTGTCGCGCACAGGGTGCGCTCCCACAGGGGATCGAAGCTCGTGGCTCACAGCCTCTGACGCGGCATCCCATGCAACTGCAGCGTAAACGCCACGCCGCTGCCGTCGTCCAGGTTTCTCGCCATCGCCACGCCACCGTGACGCTCCGCCACCAGGCGCACCACGTAAAGGCCCAGGCCAAGATGCGGCGCATCGCCCGGGGTCGCCTTGTCGCGCAGGCTCACCAATGAATCGAACAGACGCCCCTGCATCGCAGCCGGCAACGGTGGACCCTGGTTGGCCAGTTCGATCTCGGCGCCATGGTCGGCCTCACGCAGGGTCAGCCGCAGCCAGCCGCTGTCCGGCGTGAACGACAAGGCGTTGTCGAACAGCTTGTCGAGTGCCTGCGCGACCAACTCGGGCGCGCAGTGCATCATCATCGGCTCGCTCGGGAGCACGGTATCGAGCCGCCGCGTGCCGGCGAGCGGTCGATACGCTTCACTGCAACCGCGCACCACGGCCACCAGATCCACATCTTCCGGCTCGGCTGCCGCGATGGCCCGCTCCATGCGGCTCGCTTCGCTCATCGCGCGCACCAGCGCACCGAGCCGCGCCACGCCGTCGCGCGCGCGCAGCATGTAGGGCTGCGCATCGGGCGGCATGGCGTGCTCGGCCTGCAGCGCATGCTCCAGGTTGTCCAGCGAGGACTTCACGATCGCCAGCGGCGTGTTCAGTTCGTGCGAGAGCTTGGAGGCGAGCGTGCGCAGATAATCGGTATAGCCGCCCACCACCTCGAACAGCCGCTCGAAGCTGCGCGCGAGGTCGCCGATCTCGTCTTCGGCGCTTGTCATCGGGAATGGGCCGTCCAGACGTCCATCGTTCAACTGCGCGCGCTCGGCCGCATCGCGCAGGCGGCCCAGGCGAATACTCAGGCGCGTGGCGAAGATCAGCAGGATCGCGCCCGCCACCAGCAGCACGCCGAAGCTCGTGAGCAACAATCCCAGCAAGGCGCGGTTGGCAAGCAGCGGCACCGCGCGACTGGCCTGCTCCAGCAGCAGCACGCCGCGCACCTGGCCGTCACGCTCGATCGGCACGGCCGCCGCGAGCACCACGCTGCCGCGCGCCTCGCCCTGCCGCCACAGCGTCGCCGGCTGTCCCTTGCTGGCATCGCGCACCTGCGCGACGTCCAGGCGTGGCACATCCTGGGTCCACAGCTCCGCGTCTTCCACCTGGTTCGCCAGCAGCGAGCGATAGATCAACGCGGCGAACCAACCCGGTTGCTCGCCCGGCGCGGTGGCAGGCGCAGCCAGATGTCCCGTCTGCGCCAGCACCCAACCCGCCGGCGCCAGCACCCGTGCCTGCACGCCATCGAGCGCCAGCTGGCCCAGTTCGTAAGACAACGTGGGCGAGTACGCCACCAGCGGCCGGCTCTCCACGGCTTGCGGATCACCGCCCGCGTTCGCGTCGTAGATCGACAGGCCGAGCGAATCGACGCCGAGACTGCGCGGCACGCGCAGTTCCACGCGATATCCGCTGCCGTCTTCCTGCCACTGCGCGGTGAGCTGCGCCGGCAAGCCATCGACGGCCGGGTCGAGCGGCCGTGCAGTGACCATGCCCGGCGCCGCACTGGCCAGCAGGTAGCGACGCGACTCCCCCGCCCTGCCCAGGCTCAGCACCAGATGATCGGCACGCAATGCGCCGGGATCCTCCGCATCCGCGCGCGTGCGCTGCGCGCTGCGCACTTCGGCGTACAGGTACAGCCAATCCGCATCTTCGGCGAGCAGCAGCTTGCCGCGACGATCCAGCGGCTGGCTCCACGGCGTCAACGGCGCCCAGTCGTCGCCATAGCCGTCGATCGTGATCGGATTGACTGTCTGCTGCACGTACCAGTCCGGCCCCGCCGGCGGCAGCGGCGCATCCGTGACGACCAGGCTGCGCGCCATCGCCCGCGCCGATGCCGTGAGCGCCTGCGCCTGGCCTTCACGCAGCAGGGTTTCCATCTGGCGCACGTACAGCCAGCCGGCCACCGGCAAGGCCAGCGTGCACAGGGCGACGAGCAGCAGTTTGCGGCGCAGGGTCATGCCGGAACGATACCGAAAAGCCGCTTAGTGCGCGGCCTTGGCGGCATCGACATGCCCGGCGGAGTTCACGGCGTAGCGTGATTGTTCGGCCACCTGGCGGAACAGGGCGAGCAGTTCGTCCTTGCCCTGCTCGTCGTGCGCGAACGCCATCGACCAGCTGAAGCGGATACCGCTGGCCAAACCGGGATCGCAGAACACCACCACGTCATCCTTGTGGTCCGTGCCTTCGTACAGCACGCCGCGACAGGCCACTGCTTTGTTGTCGAGCACGAACACGCCCGCCTTGCCGTGGGGATCACGATCGAGATAGTGATGGCGATCGTCCTGCACTTCGGCCTCGAGCGAGGAGAGTTTGGACGGCCAAACGTTGAGCACCATCACGCGATCCGGCTCGCCCGTCCACTCGCCCTTGTAGAGCACTTCGTTGACGCCGATGCCCTGCGCATACAGGCAGCAGTCCTGCGTCCAACCGGTGGGAAGCACGGTGCGGATGGTCCAGGCCGGCACGTCACGGTCCGCCTTGCCGTTGACCACCACCGGCACTGCATCGGCCGCCCTGACTCCGTGCGCACAGATCCACAGCATCAACAACGACAGCAAGCACACCCAACGCTTCATCAAGGCTTCCATCGATAACCCACGCCATGCACCGTCTCGATGGCGTCGAACTCCGGCGCCACCGCGATGAACTTCTTGCGGATGCGCTTGATGTGCGAGGTGATGGTGGCGTCGTCCACCACCAGTTCCGCTTCGCGCATCAGCTGATCGCGGTTCTTCACGTGGCCGGGGAAACGCACCAGCGTGTGCACCATCCAGAACTCGGTGACCGTCAGCGGGATCTCCTCGTTGTTCCAGGTGATGCGCATGCGCTCGGATTCGAGCTTGAGCGGACCATGCTCGATCACCGTCTCGCTGGACGCCGGCACCTTCAGCGATTCGATGCGACGGAACAGCGCCGCAATACGCGCCGCCAGCTGGTGCAGGCTGGTGTCCTTGCTGAGGTAATCGTCGGCGCCCAGGCGCAGGCCCGAGATCACGTCGAAATCGGAATCGCGCGCGGTGAGGAAGATGATCGGCAGGGTGGCCGACTTGGCGCGCAGCTCGCGGCACAGGTCGAAGCCGCCTTCCGGCTCGTCGCCCAGGCCGATATCGATGATGACGAGCTCCGGCAGCCGCATGGCGAAGGCGTTGGAGGCCTCCTGCCGCGAGCCATAGCCGCGCGTCTCGTAACCGAAGCGGGTCAGCGCCTCGACATAGTTGGCACGAATCAGCGGCTCGTCTTCGACGATCGCAATGCTGCGGCCCATGGCTCACTCCCAAATGGCGATGGCGCGCAGCGTGAAGGCTGCGTGGCAAGCGCGCAAGCCATGAACGCAGGCTGCCCTGATTTCGCCATTCGCCGTCGGCGCCACGCCACAGTCCTTCGGGCTCGCCCGCGGAGTGCATGGACACGGGCGACCGGCGTGACCCACGACACAGAAGGCATGGCCTGCCACACCCGCGGCCGATCTTGCCCGCGTTTTGCCATATTCGGGTCCCGTCGCATGCCCGGCGCGGGAGCGCAATGAGGCCGTCTTCGCAGGAGTCCCGAAACATGCGCCCCAATGGCCAACCGCCCGTCGATCCCAACGCCGAACTGCACGGTTTCGAGCCGCTGCGCGTGGTGCTGGCCCTGGGCGCGCTCCTGCTCGGCCTGGTCATGAGCCTGCATTGAGGAGGTCCGTCATGAACGGCGATATCGAACTGAACGACCCTTTCCTGTCACCTGCCGTGGAAAGCATGGAGGCGGCCTGTGCGCATGGAAGCGCGCTGGCCGCCGGGGCTGATGAGCCCGATCCCGATTATTGGCAGCCCCTTTGAGCTTCGCTCCCGCTCTCCGGGTTACGTTCCCCCCGCCCATGGCGGGGATTTTTTCATCTGAACAAAGACTTAGGATCTCAGCCGGATAAGCGTGCCGGGGGAACCAAACCGCAGGATCCCGGTCCCAACCTGTGGCGGTCGTGGATTCTTGCCGTGGATCCCCGGCCGCCGTGTGGTCTCCTCACACGTCGTTCCGACGAACTTGTCCCGGCGCGGATGCGCCGGGATCTTCTTATGGGGCTCCCCTACCGCCTTCAGGCTGAGACGGCGGCCAGCTGCTCGTGCATCGCGGCGATGACGCTCTTGTAGTCCGGCGCGTTGAAGATGGCCGATCCGGCCACGAAGGTATCGGCGCCCGCCGCACCGATCTCCCCGATGTTGTTCGCCGTGACGCCGCCATCGATCTCAAGGCGGATCGCGCGGCCGCTTTCATCGATGCGACGACGCACCTGGCGCAGCTTGTCCAGCGCGGTGGGGATGAACTTCTGCCCGCCGAAGCCCGGATTCACCGACATCAGCAGGATCAGGTCCAGCTTGTCCATCACGTAGTCGAGGTAGCTCAGCGGCGTGGCCGGGTTGAACACCAGGCCGGCCTGGCAGCCCGAATCCTTGATCAGGCCGATGGTGCGGTCGATGTGCTCGCTCGCTTCCGGGTGGAAGCTGATCACGGTCGCGCCCGCCTTGGCGAAATCCGGCACGATGCGATCCACCGGCTTCACCATCAGGTGCACGTCGATCGGCGCGGTGATGCCGTAGTCGCGCAGCGCCTTGAGCACCATCGGGCCCATGGTTAGGTTGGGCACGTAGTGGTTGTCCATCACGTCGAAGTGCACCCAGTCCGCGCCGGCGGCCAGCGCCTTGGCGGTGTCCTCGCCGAGCCGCGCGAAGTCGGCGGAGAGGATGGACGGGGCGATGACGTTGGATTGCTTGCTCATGTCGGTCGTTCCTGTGGGAGCGCACCCTGTGCGCGACCTGGGGTTACGTGGCGGCTGCAGTCGCGCACAGGGTGCGCTCTTACATGTCGTCGCCGGGTTTACTTGAAGCCGCGCTCGGCCTTGATGCGCTCGTAGGCCGCGTTGATCTCGCTGGCGCGCGATTCCGCCTGCTTGCGCATCGCCTCGGGCAGGTCGCCCAGGCGATCCGGATGGTGCTCGGAAATCAGCTTGCGGTAGGCGCGCTTCACGGCGCGGTCGTCCACGCTGCGCGAGATGCCAAGCACGGTGTACGGGTCCGGTCCCTGCGTATTGCGCTGGGGCGGCACATAGCCGCCATTGCCGCCGTACGGGCCTTGGCCGCGCGAATAACCCGTGGCGTTCCAGGCGTAGCCCTTCATCGCCATCAACGCCATCAGCTCCATGTCGCTCACGCGCAGCGCAAAAGCGAGCTGGCGCAGGATGGCCATCTTTTCCGGCGGTGGATTGCCTTCGGCCAGCACGGTCTCGATCACCACGTCGAGCACGGGGAAGGCGTGGTCACGACGCAGGCCGACCCAGCGGCGCAGTTCCTCGATGGCGAGGGTCACGTTGAACTCGGGCTGCTTGCCCTGGTTGAACGCGATGATGGCCTGCTTGCGCTGCTCGTGCTCCAGGCCCATGCGCTGCATCACGCGCTCGGCCACGGCGATCTCGGCCTCGGACACACGGCCGTCGGACTTGGCCACCGCACCCAGCACGTTGAACAGCGGGCTGATGTAGCCGCCGGCCTCGGGCGTGACCCGGGCGCGCTGGCCCTTGCGCAGGCTGTCGATGATGAAGCCGGTGATGCCGCCGACCACCGCGCCTGGCAGGCCGTGACCGAAGATCAGCCCGAACAGCGCGAGCCAGAGAGTCCAGGTAAATGTCATGGGTTGCCTTGAGCGTGGGGCGTCTGGGCGCTGTACCAGCGCGCCAGTTCGTCGAGATCGGCATCACTCATCGGGCCGATCGCCGCGCGCATCAAGGGCACGTTGCGGCGACCATCGCGATATTGCTTGAGCGCCTCGCGCAGGTAATCGAGCTTCTGGCCGGCCAGATTCGGCGCACCGGGGACCTGCGCCATGCCGGTTTCGCCATGACACGCCGCGCACAGGCCTAGTCGCGCGGGCTTGGCCGGTGCCGCCGCGTGCAAGGGCAGCGCGGCCACGAGTCCGGCCGCGACCAACGGCCATGCCCACGCGCGGCGCTTGCCCATGTGTGGTGTGGCATCGATGCAGGGCGGCGGGACCATCAGGAAGAGCCTGGCTCAAAAAGCGCCGATTCTAGCAGCCGCCGCAAGCGCCGCCGGCCCGGACGGAGCATCGCGATGCGTCCCGCCGGTGCCTCACCCGCTACAATGGACGGCTTCGCGGGCCCTGCCGCAGGGCTCCAGTCATCGTTTTCCCGTCCTGGCGCGCCAGGCGGCCAGCCAGGAGCGAACGAACGTGCCGACCACCCTGCTGCAATCGAACCTGCCGGGCCTGGAACTCATCCACCGCGGCAAGGTGCGCGACGTCTACGCGCTGCCGGAAAGCCGCCTGCTGATCGTCGCCAGTGACCGCTTGTCTGCATTCGACGTGGTGCTGCCCGATCCGATTCCCGGCAAGGGCGAGATGCTCACCCAGATCTCCAACTTCTGGTTCGGCAAAACCGCGCACCTGGTGCCCAACCATCTGCTCGATGTGCCGCTGGCCGATGTGCTGCCCTCCGGCACCGACCTGAAGCTCTACGAGAAGCGCGCCGTGGTCACGCGCCGCCTGAAGCCCGTACCGGTGGAAGCCATCGCGCGCGGCTACATCATCGGTTCGGGCTGGAAGGACTACCAGGCCACCGGTTCGCTGTGCGGCATCAAGCTGCCGGCAGGCCTCAAGCAGGCGCAGCAGTTGCCGGAACCGATCTTCACGCCGTCGACCAAGGCCGCCGTGGGCGATCACGACGAGAACGTGAGCTTCGATGCCGTGGTGGCCGCCGTGGGCGCCGACCTCGCCGAACAGGTGCGCGAAGCGACGCTGTCGATCTACAAGTGGGCTGCCGCGTACGCCGCCGAGCGCGGCATCATCATCGCCGACACCAAGTTCGAATTCGGCACCGACGAGACCGGCAAGCTCTACGTGATGGACGAAATGCTGACGCCCGACTCCTCGCGTTTCTGGCCGGCCGATTCGTATCAGGTCGGCATCAGCCCGCCGAGCTACGACAAGCAGTTCGTGCGCGATTACCTGGAAACGCTGGACTGGAACAAGAAAGCGCCCGGCCCGAGCGTGCCTGCCAACGTCATCGCCGCCACGTCAGCAAAGTACGCCGAAGCGCTGCAGCGCCTGGCCGACATCAAGCTGGACTGACGGCACAGCGGCGGCTCTCGCCGGCCGCCGGGTTCATTGTGGGCCCACCCGCCGCAGCCCAAGACCCCTGGCAATGCGGCGGCCGTGGTGCCGTCGCGCGATGCACGGCCGTATCCCATCGGTACGGCCTATGCGGTATGGTCGCCAGCACGCGCTGATCGCCTTGTTCGGCGCCATCGTCCGAAGCAGACATTCGACGCCGCAGCGATTCGGGCCTTCGCCTTGATCGCGCCCATGCGTCGGCTCTCAACCTTTATTCCGGAGCAGCGCGCACCGATGCAATCGCCAGAGACCACGCAAGGCATCACGCATTGGCTCGACAGTTACAGCGCCGACCATCAGAACCCCACCAACCGCCTGCTGCACTGGATCTGCGTGCCGCTCATCCTGTGGTGCGCGATTGCGATGATGTGGACGATCCCGGTGCCACCGATGATCGGTCGCCCGGGTTTCTGGGCCGTCGCCGCGCTGGTGCTGGCCTTTGCCTGGTACTGGAAGCAGTCGCACCGCCTGGGGGCGGCGCTGTTTGTGGCACTGGTGCTGCTGTGCGTGCTGACCGAATTCGCCTATCGCCAACTCGGCCCGCACAACTTGTTGCTCACCGCCATTGGTGTGTTCGTCGTGGCGTGGATCGGCCAGTTCATCGGCCACGCCATCGAAGGCCGCCGGCCGAGCTTCTTCACCGACCTCGCTTACCTCCTGGTGGGTCCGGCCTGGCTCATGGATAAATTCCTGCGCCGCATCGGCGTCTGAACCCCGCACATCACCGTCATTCCGGTCACGCCGGAATGACGGTCACGAAGCTGCTTCTGGATATGGCATGACCACTCTTCTCACCTTGATCAGCGCCCTGCTCTGGTGGGTGCTCTACAGCAGCATCGGCGCGTTGTTCATCGCCATCATCGCGTGGAGCGTGCTGCGATGGATCGAGCGCTGCCCGGTGGTGTTCAATCGCACGTATCTCGCCTGCCTGGTGTGGAGCCTGATCTCCCTGCTGATCGTCGTCGGCGTGGCCATGCATGAAGGCCACACGAAACCACCCTACGCGCCGCTGCTGAGCTCGCCGCTGCTGCGCTACGGACTGGCCGCCGACATGGTGGTCGGCGTCTTCGTCCTGTGGCGGCTGATTCCGCGCGTCGATGCGCACCGCATCCGCCCATCCAGCGCATGCCTGGCAGTCGCGGTGGTCATGGCGCTGGGCTTTGGCATAGCAACCAGCCTCGCTGCTTGAACCTTCGCGTCACGGTCTCCGTACGTGAGGCAGGCGCAAGCTGTCACTGTCGGCTAACCGCCGAGAGACCGCATGACCCTGCGTAGCCTGTTCATCGACTTCAACAGCTATTTCGCCTCGGTGGAACAGCACGAGGATCCGTCGCTGCGCGGCTGTCCCGTCGGCGTGGTGCCGGTGGACGCGGATACGACCTGCCTGATCGCCGCCAGCTACGAAGCCAAGGCGTTCGGCGTGAGCACCGGCACGCTGGTGCGCGAGGCGCGACGGCTGTGTCCCGGCATCGAGATCCGGCTGGCGCGTCCCGAGCGCTACGTGTGGTGGCACAACAGGCTGATCGAAGCGATCGACCACGCCATTCCTATCGCGCGCATCGGCTCGATCGACGAGATGGCCTGCGAACTGGTGGGGCGGCAGCGTGACCGTGGCATTGCCGAACAGGTGGCGGCGCAGGTGAAGCGGGAGATCGCGCGCGTCGCACCGGGCGGCGCCATACGCTGCTCGATCGGCATCGCGCCGAACGACTTTCTCGCCAAGACTGCATCGGATATGCGCAAGCCCGACGGTCTCACCGTGATCGAGCAGGCCGACCTGCCGCACGTGCTGCACGATCTCGCACTGCGCGATCTGTGCGGCATCGGTCCGTCGATGGAGCAGCGCCTCATCGCGAGCGGCATCACCACCGTCAGGCAACTCACCGACGCACCACGCCATCTGCTGCGCCATGCGTGGGGCAGCATCGAGGGCGAACGCATGTGGGACTTGCTGCGCGGCAAATGGCTGCCGGTGGCGGAGACCACGCGCAGCTCGCTCGGTCACTCACATGTGCTGGGCCCGGAATTGCGTCATCCTGCCGGCGCGCGCGCCGTACTGACCAAGCTGCTGGTGAAGGCGGCGATGCGCTTGCGCAAGCTGGACATGCTGAGCGGCGCGATGGCCGTGCGCATCCGCTACGTAGGTCATGACGATCGCTGGGAAGGCGATCTCAGCTTCGACCCGACCGATGACAGCCGCGAGCTGCTGCGCATGCTCACCCGCCTGACCGACGGAACAGGCCGCAACGCGCGCGTGCTGCCCGGTCCAGCCAACGCCGTGCCGCTGTCTGTGAGCGTCACGCTGCACCGGCTGATCGAGCGCACGCAAAGCACCGGCTCGCTATTCGCGTCGCCTGCAACCACGCGCAAGGTCGACGCCGTGATCGATCGGATCAATGCGAAGTTCGGCTACAACAAGGTGTACTTCGGCAGCATGCAGGCGGCGATCGACCACGATGCGGCGCCGATGCGCATTCCGTTCAACCGCATTCCCGACAGCGCCAGCGAGAACGAGGCGCGCAAAGACGACGCGGAGCATCACGCGCTGTGGCTGCAGTCGCTTAACCGGGCGAAGGTACTTGCCGAGCATGCGCATCGGCAGGAGCGTGACGACAAGCCGAACAAACGCGGATAAGCGACGCGCTGCGCCGACACGTCATCCGCTGAGGCTGGTCATGAAGGCGCCCCTCCCGTTCGGGAGAGGCGCCGGAACGTCAGTGCGCGTCGGCTGCGCGCGGCTTTTCAGGCGCAGCGGCAGTCGCCGTCACGCTGGAGAAGCGACCGCCGTACGGCAGTACTTCCGCCGCCAGCTTGGTGTCGCCCTTGATGAGGCCCACTGCGTCGAACAGGATGTGCGCGGTCTCTTCGAGCTGAGGATCGGCCGCCTTCTTGGCGTCCTTCTCCTGCTTCAGCTCCGACTTCAGGCTGCGCTCGTTGGCGTTGAGGCCATCGTCCAGCACCGGGTCATCCGAACCGTCCACGTCGCCATCGATGGTCTTGTGGCGCGCGCGGAACTCGGCCTGCAGGGCATCCTGTTCCTTGCGCTCGTTCTGGCGCTGCGCGAAGTTGAGCGAGATCGTCGTCTTGTCGCGCATCTTCTTGTACTGCGCCAGCTCATCGAGCATCAGCTTCCACGACGGCGACGCCGACGTGCGCGCATCGTGCTTGGTCTGCAGCTGTCCGAGGTAGGCCTTCAGATCCGCCACCGGCTTGTAGTCGGCGGGCTGGATCTGCGTCCACGGCAGCGCGTTGTCGTAGGTCGACTCGCCGAAGTCCTTCTCGTCGCCGTTCTTCGGATACTGGATGTCCGGCGTCACGCCCTTGAGCTGCGTGGAACCGCCATTGATGCGGAAGAATTCCTGGATGGTCATCTTCAGCTCGCCGTACTGCGGCTTCTCGCTGGTGTTGCGGGTGAAGCGGTCGAGATCGACGAGGTTCTGCACCGTGCCCTTGCCGAAGGTCGGCTGGCCTATGATCAGGCCGCGGCCGTAGTCCTGGATGGCGGCAGCGAAAATCTCCGACGCCGACGCGGAACCGCGGTTCACCAGCACGGCCATCGGGCCGCTCCAGGACATGCCCGGCTCGTCATCGCCCTGCACCTGCACTTCGCCGCGCGCATCGCGCACCTGCACCACCGGACCCTGGTCGATGAACAGGCCGGTGAGCTCGTTGGCTTCAGCCAGCGAGCCACCACCGTTGTTGCGCAGGTCGATCACCACGCCTTCGACGTTCTCGGCCTTCAGCTCGCCGAGCAGTTTGGCAACGTCGCGCGTGGCGCTCTTGAAGTTCTTGTCGCCTTCGCGGCGCGCACCGAAATCGGAATAGAAGCTCGGCAGGTCGATCACGCCGATCTTGCGCGTGACGCCGGCGTCCTTGATCTCGATGACCTTCTTCTTCGCGGCCTGCTCCTCGATGCTCACCTTCTGGCGCACCAGGGTGACGAGCTCGTGCTTGCCGTCCACGCCCGCGTCGGCCGGGAGGATTTCCAGGCGCACCGTCGTGTTCTTCTTCCCGCGGATGTGCTTGACCACGTCATCGAGGCGCCAGCCGATTACGTCGACCATCGCGCCGTTCTGGCCTTCGCCGATCGCCACGATGCGGTCGCCCACGTGCACCTTGCCCGACTTCGCGGCCGGACCGGCCGGCACGATCTCGCGGATGGCGGTGTATTCGTCGCGCGCCTGCAGCACGGCGCCGATGCCTTCCAGCGACAGCTTCATCGAGATGTCGAAGTTTTCCGCCGCACGAGGGCCGAGGTAGTCGGTGTGCGGGTCGGTGGACTCGGCATAGGCGTTCATGAAGGACTGGAACGCGTCCTCGCCGTCGAGCTGCTTCACGCGATCGATGTAACCGGCGTAACGCTTGTCCAGCGTCTTGCGGATCTCATCGTCGCTCTTGCCGGCAAGCTTGAGGCGCAACCAATCGTTCATGGTGCGCTCGCGCCACAGCGTGTCGAGCTCGGCCTGATCCTTCGGCCACTCGGCCTTCTTGCGATCGAAGTTGTAGGTTTCGTTCGAATTGAAGTCGAAGCCCTGCTTCAGCAGGCCCCGCGCGAAGTTCATGCGGTCGATGGCGCGCGTGATGTACAGGTTGAACATCGAGAACGGACCGGAAAGATCCTGGTTCCAGATGGCGTCGTCGAACTGCGTCTTCAGCGGCGCGAACTTGGCCATGTCCGCTTGCGTGAAAAAGACCTTCTCGCTGTCGAGGCTGTCGACATATGCCTTGAAGATCTTCTGCGACATCGCATCGTCGAGCGGCTTCGCATCGTAATGGAAGCGGGTCAGGAAGCGCGCGGAAAGCTGCGCCGCCTGTGCCTGGTTGACGGTGGCCGTGAGCGGCAGCGTGGAGTACTTGCGCGGTGCGTTGTCGCCGGCGAGATCAGCGGCGGACTGCGCATGGACACCGACACCGGTGACGGCAAGGGCAAGCAACAGGGCTAGCGATGGGCGCAGTTTCATAGATTCTCTGTGAGCTCTTTATGCGTGCTCGGTAACACCTGCGGCGTGCGCCTGCAGGTCGGCGTGATAGGACGATCGCACCAGCGGGCCAGAGGCGACGTGATGGAAACCCATCTCTTCACCGGCCACGCGCAAGGCCTCGAATTCGTCTGGCGTCCAGTAGCGAACCACCGGATGATGGTGCGGCGTCGGCTGGAGGTACTGGCCGATGGTGATCATTTCCACATCGTGCGCGCGCAGGTCGCGCATGGTTTCCAGCACCTGCTCCATCGTCTCGCCCAGGCCCAGCATGATGCCGGACTTGGTCGGCACGTCCGGATGCTGCGCCTTGAAGCGCTTGAGCAGGTCCAGCGACCACTGGTAGTCAGCACCCGGACGCACTTCGCGATACAGGTGCGGCACGGTTTCGAGGTTGTGGTTGAACACGTCCGGCGGGAAGTCCTTGAGCACTTCCAGCGCGCGCTCCATGCGGCCCTTGCCGCGGAAGTCCGGCGTGAGGATCTCGATCTTGATGTTCGGACTCGCATGGCGCGTCGCTCGGATGCACGCGGCAAAGTGCTCGGCGCCACCGTCGCGCAGGTCGTCGCGATCCACCGAGGTGATCACCACGTACTTCAGGCGCATGTCGCGGATGGTCTCGGCCAGGCGCGCCGGCTCCAACGGATCGGGCGCGGCCGGTTTGCCGTGGGCCACGTCGCAGAAGGAGCAGCGGCGCGTGCAGACTTCACCAAGGATCATGAACGTCGCGGTGCCGTGGCTGAAGCACTCGTGGATGTTCGGGCACGAGGCTTCCTCGCACACCGTTACCAGCGAGTTCTCGCGCAGGCGCGCCTTGAGCTGCTGCACGGCATTGCCTTGCGGCAGGCGCACGCGGATCCAGCTGGGCTTGCGCAGCGTCGGCACGTTCGTGTCGAAACCCGCACGGTTCAACCCGATCTTGTCGTTGCCCAGCTGCTTCTCGGGAGCGCCGGCGACAACGCTGATCGGGATGACCTTGGAGGAAGACATATCGCTCATGTAGGCAGACTCAGACCGCTACGCGAGCGGGTAGTTCAGGGAGGATGGGGGCGGCCGGTTCAGCGTCGAACCCGAACTGGCGGCAGAACTCCTCCACCAGGGCGTCCTCGACGTCCGACAGGCGCGACGGACCGCCCAAGTCTAGCACCTGCGTGACCGCCAAACCCTTGTAGCCACAAGGATTGATGCGGTGATACGGCTCCAGGTCCATGTTCACGTTGAAGGCCAGGCCATGGAAACTGCAGCCGCGGCGGACGCGCAGGCCCAGGGCGGCGACCTTGGCGCCGCCCACGTAGACACCGGGCGCGCCCTCGAGGCGCTCGCCACCGATGTTCCAATGCGCCAGCGTATCGATGATGGACTGCTCGATCTTGTTCACCAGGTCGCGCACGCCCACGCCAGCACGGCGCAGGTCGATCAGCGGATAGCCCACGATCTGACCCGGGCCGTGATAGGTCACCTGGCCACCACGATCCACCTGGACCACCGGGATGTCGCCGGGCGCGAGCACATGCTCGGCCTTGCCGGCCTGGCCCTGCGTGAATACGGGGTCGTGCTCCAGCAACCACAGCTCGTCCGGCGTGTCGGGGCCGCGGTTGTTGGTGAACTGGCTCATCGCCTCCCACGTGGCCGCGTAAGGCTGGCGACCGAGACGACGGACTTTGAGCGGCAAGGACATGGGGAATGACCTGGGGATGGAGCTAGGTATCTGCGGCCGCGAGAAGGCCCTTGCAAGGCCCGAAGCCATGCACGGCGTGGCGGGCACGGCCGGCCCGCCACGGCTCCAGGCGCGTCAGAGCGTGTAACGGATGTCCGGGTCGGCCCGCAGCGCCGAATGCGCCAAGTCGTACTGCTCACGCGTGTCGCAGCGGAAGCTCACGGTCACCGAGAGGAAGTTGCCCTCGCGCGAATGGCGGTGCTTCACCGTCTCATGCAGCACGTGCACGCCGATGCCTTCCAGGATCTGCGGGACACGGGTCTTCAGGTCCGCACTGGCGTTGCCCATCGCGGTGATCTCGAACTCGCCCGGAAACTGGAAACCCTGGCCCTCCTGTTGGGCCTGGATGGTGTCGATATCGCGCATCACGCTTCCTCCATCACTTCTCGTCGGGCTTCTTGTCGCTGTGGAACCACAGCATGATGCTGTCCCACAAACGGGCGAAGAAGCCGCCCTGCGGCGCATCGGCCAGGGCGATCAGCGGCACGTTCTGCACCGGCTGGCCGTCCAGCGTGACTCGCAGCGTACCGACCTGCTGACCCTTCGTGAACGGGGCAACCAGCGTGGCCGGGATGTCCATGGTCGCCTTGAGCTTGTCGTAGTCGCCGCGCTTGACGGTCACCAGCACGTTGTCGGACACGCCCAGCGGCAGCTGGTTGGCCTGGCCCTTCCACAGCTTCGGCGTCGCCAGCGGCTTGTTGCCGTCATACAGCTTGTGCGTCTCGTAGAAGCGGAAACCGTAGTTCATCAGCGCCAGCGCGGCGTCCGCACGGGCCTTTTCGTTGGAGGCGCCCATCACGATGGCGATCATGCGCGAGTCGCCCTGCTTGGCCGAGGCAGCCAGGCAGAAACCGGCCGCGGCCGTGTGGCCCGTCTTGATGCCGTCCACCGTGTTGTCGCGCCACAGCAGCAGGTTGCGGTTGTGCTGCTTGATGCCGTTCCATTCGAAGTCCTTGACCGCCGAGATCGCATAGTCCTCGGGAAAATCATGGATCAGCGCGCGCGAAAGAATCGCGATGTCGCGCGCCGTCGAATAGTGGTTGGCGATCGGGTAGCCCGAGGCGTTCTGGAAATTGGTGTTGGTCATGCCCAGCTGCTTGGCGTAGGCATTCATCAGATTGGCGAACGCGGCTTCGGAGCCCGCGGCGTGCTCGGCCAGCGCAATGGCGGCGTCGTTGCCGGACTGGATGATCATGCCGTACAGCAGGTCCTTCAGCGGCACCTGGCTGTTGAGCTTGAGGAAGCTGGTGGAGCCGTCCGTGCCCGCGCCGCCGCTGCGCCAGGCGTTTTCGCTGATGGTGACCGGGTCGGCCATGTGGATCTTGCCGTTGGCGACCTCGGCGGAGATCACGTAGTCGGTCATCACCTTGGTGATCGAGGCCGGCTCCACGCGCGTGTCCGGCTCTTTCGACGCCAGGATCTGGCCGGTGGCGTAATCCATCAGCACCCAGCTCTTGCCGTCCACGTCCGGCGGCGGCGGCACCGGCGCCTCCGGCACCGCTGGACGCGGCACCGGCACGGGCTTGGGCGGCGTCTGCTGGGCAACGGCGGTGCCGACGACCAGGGCGGCGACGGCAAGCGAGGACAGGGTACGGCGGATCAGGTTCATCGTTCGGTTCAATCCAATGCTGATGGCGGCGCACGGGGCGCCGCGAAGAAAACAATGCGTCAGTCTACCGCGACCTGCGGCTTGGGCAGCCCCATATGTTCGATGCGCGAGGTGACATCGTCGGCCTGGTCCACGCTGGCGAGCGGCCCCACACGCACGCGCCGGATATTGCGGCCGTTGATTTGGGCATCCACCACCTGTACCGGCGCAAAATTGGCCGTGCGCAACTGCTGCGCGACGCGCTCCGCATTACTCGCGTCGGAGAATGCGCCCACCTGGAGGAAAATTCCGGGCCCGGAGCTGGCAGGTTGGGGCGGCGGCGGTGGCGGCGGCAAGGTCTGGGCGGTCAACGGCTGCGAGGGATCGATGGCACGGACCTCCACCAGCCCCGTGCCCTTGGGCCACACGCCGATCTTCACGGCGGCAGCGTAAGACAGGTCGATCAGGCGGTTTTCGTGGAACGGCCCGCGATCGTTGATACGTACGATCACGCTCTTGCCATTCTCCAGGTTGGTCACCCGCGCGTAGCTCGGCAGCGGCAGCGTCTTGTGCGCGGCCGTGAACTGGTACATGTCGTAGTCCTCGAGACTCGAGGTCTTGTACCCATGGAACTTGTTGCCATAGAACGAGGCGATGCCGCGCTCGACGTAGCCATTGGGATTGGCGAGCACGTTGTAGGTCTGGCCGAGCACCGTATACGGCGACTTGTTGCCGTACAACGCGCGCGGTTCCACCTTCGGCACCGGCTCGGGAATCTTGGCCACGGCTTCCGGCGACAGTGCTTCCGGCACGCTGTCGGCGTTGTCGCGATAGCGGCTGCTTTGCGGGCGGCTGGTGTCGTCGTAGAAGCCGCCCCGCGACGAACCGGACGAACTCGTGGCGCCGCGCGACGAGGAGGATCCGCCATGTCCCGCGGAGGGACGGGTCTTGCCGCCACTGCATCCGGCCAGCAGCGCGATCAAAAGAAGCGGCAGCGCCCGCTGCCATTTCATCGCATGGCTTCCGTCACACCGGCTCCCTCGGCAATCGCCTGCGCCAGCTGGTGGACCGCCAGGGCATACAGGGGACTGCGGTTGTACGTGGTGATCACGTAGAAATTCTGGAAGGTGAACCAGTATTCCTTGCCGTTTTCGCCATCCAGCGATTGCAGGCTGGTCGGCTCGCCCGGACTGAAGGCTTGCAACGGCGCGTAGCCCCAGGCTTCCAGCTGCTCCAGCGGCCATTGCGGCTTGGAATCCTTCACCGAGATCGGTTTGGCCGCGCCGTCAGGCTGCGCCCGCGCTGCCACCAATCCACCCTGCTGCCAGCCGTGCTTCGCAAAATAATTCGCGACGCTGGCGAAGATGTCGGGCAACGAATTCTTCAGGTCGATGCGGCCGTCGCCATCAGCGTCCACGCCGAAATCGCGGATGCTCGAAGGCATGAACTGGCCCCAGCCTTGCGCGCCGGCATATGAACCGGTGAGCGTATCGACCGGGCCGGCGAGATGATTCTCGGGTAGCTCCAGCAAGGTCTTGAGCTGGTCGCGGAAGAACGTGGCGCGCGGCGGGTAGTACAGGCCCAGCGTCACCAGCGCATCGAGCACCTTGTACTTGCCGGTGATACGGCCGTAGGACGTCTCGACGCCGACGATCGCCACGATGTATTCCGGCGCTACGCCGTACTGCTTGCCGATGCTTTCGAGCAGCGCGCGATGCTCGCGGTAGAACGCGATGCCATCGTTGATGCGCTGCTCCGTCAGGAAGATCGGCCGGTAGTCCTTCCAGGGCTTGGCCTCGGCGGGACGGCTGATCGCATCGAGGATGCCCTGCTGCTTCTTCGCACCATCGAGCAGGGCGTTGAGCGCCTGCGGATTCTTGCCGGTGTCTTTCGCCACTTCGCCGACCAACTGGTCTTGCCCGGGATGGGTTTCTGCGAGGACCGGCATGCATGCCGAGGCGATGAGGAGGCCCAGCGTGGCGACAAGGCGACGTGTCGGTAGCGACGCGGCAATCAAAGGCATGAATGACTTCACTGTCGGAACGGCTTCGATGCAAAGCCTAGCACGCAAATCAGGGAAAAACCGGCGTTTTTCGATGTGCCAGGCGGCATGGCCGCACCGCCCATCCCCTGTAGGAGCGCACCCAGTGCGCGACCGCAGAACACCACGTGCCCTCAGTCATGCACCTTGCGATTCGCATAGATCGACATCAGCACGCCGAACCCCGTCAGCAGCGACACCGCCGACGTGCCGCCATAGCTCACCAGCGGCATCGGCACGCCCACCACCGGCAACATGCCGGCGACCATGCCGCCGTTGACGAACACGTACACGAAGAAGCTCATGCCGATCGCGCCGGCGAGCAGGCGCGAATAGGTGTCGCGCGCTTCCATCGCGATCCACAGGCAGCGGCCGATGATGAAGGCGTACAGCAGCATCAGGCCGATCACGCCGACCAGGCCGAACTCTTCGGAAAACACGGCGAAGATGAAGTCGGTGGTGTGCTCGGGCAGGAAATCCAGGCGCGACTGCGTGCCGTGCTGCCAGCCCTTGCCGAACATACCGCCCGAACCCACGGCGATCTGCGACTGGATGATGTGCCAGCCGTTGCCCAGCGGATCGGATTCGGGATCGAGCAGCGTGCGCACACGGTTGCGCTGGTATTCGTGCAGGAAGTGCCAGGCCACCGGAACCATCGCGCCCACCGCCGCCAGCAGACTGCCGATCTTCCACCAGCGCATGCCCGACAGGAACAGCGCGAATGCGCCGGCCGCGCTCACCAGCAGCGCCGTGCCGAGGTCAGGCTGCTCGGCGATCAGGCCGGCGGGAATCGCGATCAGGATGCCGACCGTGATGATGTCCTTCCAGCTCGGCGGCAACTGGCGCGGGTGCAGGTACCACGCCACCATCATCGGCATGGTGAGCTTGAGCAGTTCGGACGGCTGGAACGACAGTATGCCCAGGTCGAGCCAGCGCTTGGAGCCACTACGCACTTCGCCGAGCGCAGCCACGACCAGCAGCAGCGAGACGCTGCCCGCATAGAGCCACGGCGTCCAGCCACGTAGCACGGAGGGCGGGATGCGCGAGATCAGCAGCATCAGGAAGCCGCCCATCACGAAGCGCGCGGCCTGCCCGGTGATCATCGCCATGTTGCCGCCACTGGCGCTGTAGAGCGTCATCAGGCCCACGCAGCCCAGCACGAACAGGCCAAAGGCCAGCGGCAGGTCGATGCGCGGACGTGTGATCACCCGACGCAGCGTGCGCTGCAGGCGCATCTGGAGGGCGTCGATCATGGGGTGCCTCCGTCGTCGGGCGCGGCAGTACTGGAGCTTTCAGCGGGCAGCGCGGGCATGTCGGCCGGGGTAGCGACTGGGGTGTCCTCGGGCACTTCGGGTTCACCCGGGGCTGAGGGCAAGCCACCTTCCGGTGTGCGCTTCGCCGGCACCGCGCCACCCTGCGAAACCAGCCATGCTTCCATGATCTTGCGCACGATAGGACCGGCATCCTGCGCACCCCACGCGCCCGCCTCAAGCATGGCGGCTACCGCAATGCGAGGCGCCTCGGTGGGCGTATAGCCGATGAACCATGCGCGGTGGCGCGTCGCCAGGTAGGCGAGGTTCTTGTTGGTGTCGTAGTCATTGCTGCGGCGAGAAAAACGCTCGGCCGTACCGCTCTTGCCGGCGACCACGTAGGGAAATCCGGTGAACTGCCCTTTCGCCGTACCGCCCGTGACCACAGCCTCCATGCCTTGATTCACCACATTCCAATCGCTCGGCTTGCGGATGAGCGACGGACCCGTGGGGGGATTGGGCAGCGGCACCGGCCGCTCTTTCACCGCGGCCGTAGCCATCACCAGTCGTGGCGCATAAGGCACGCCGTGCCCAGCGAAAGTTGCCGTGGCGTGTGCCAACTGCAGTGCAGTGACGTTCCAGTAGCCTTGACCGATGCCTGCGATGATCGTCTCGCCAGGAAACCAGCCGTACTTGCTGCGCGTAGCCTTCCATTCGCGCGACGGCAGGATGCCCTCCGCCTCGCCGATCAGGTCGATGCCGGTCTTCTTGCCGAAGCCCAGACTGCCCATCCAACTGGCCAGGCGATCGATACCCATGTCGAGCGCGAGCTTGTAGAAGTACGTGTTGGTCGACTTCTCGATCGCGCGCACCATGTTCACCGTGCCATCGCCGCCGCGCGTGTCGTCGCGGTAGCAGCGCTGTTGGCCGGGAATGCAGAACTCGCCCGTGGACAGCACGGTGTCTTCCGGCCGGCGCACTCCCAGCTCCAAACCACCCAGCGCGAGGAACGGCTTGACCGTCGAGCCCGGCGGGTACGCGCTCTTCAACGCGCGGTTGAGCAGCGGCTTGTCGGTATCCGTCGTGTAGGTCGTGTAGTCGGCCCGGCTGATGCCGTTGACGAACAGATTCGGATCGAAGCTCGGCACGCTGACCATGGCCAGCACCTGACCATTGCGCGGATCGATCGCCACGGTCGAACCCGGTCGACCGTCGAAGGCATCGGACGCCGCCTTCTGCACGCGCAAGTCGATGCTCAGGTAGAGATTCTTGCCCGGTGTGGGTGCATGCGTCTCCAGCACGCGCTGCACGCGGCCGTCCGCATTCACCTCGACCAGCTCATAGCCCGGCTCGCCATGCAGGATGTCCTCGTACGAACGCTCCAGGCCGCTGCGACCGACATGGCTGGTGCCCTTGTAACGGTCCGGGTCGAGACGGTTCATGTCGTCCGCATCGATGCGACCCACATAGCCCACCACGTGCGCGAACAACGGTCCATACGGATAGCGCCGCGTGAGATACGGCACCACGTCCACGCCGGGGAAACGCCATCGATTGATGGCGAAGCGCGCGATCTCGTCCTCGGTGAGGTGCAGCTTCAGCGGCACGCTGTCGAAGCGCCGGTTCTGCTTGAGCTGCTTCCTGAACGTCTCGATGTCGTCGTCGCCGAGCGGCACCACGTCTCGGATGTCCGACAGCATCGTCTTCATGTCGGGCACCTGTTCGGGCACCACTTCGAGACGGAATGCGGGCACGTTGTCGGCGAGCAGCACGCCACTGCGATCGTAGATGAGACCGCGCGCCGGCGGGATCGCCCGCGGCTTCACACGATTGTTCTCGGACCGCAGCGCAAACTCGTCGTGGCGCTGCACCTGCAGGTACTGGTAACGCCCCACCAGCACGCCCAGGCCGAGCAGGATCAGCGCGAAGCCCACCATCGCGCGCACGCGAAACAGCGTGCTTTCGCCGCGGGAATCCTTGATCGAGCGCCGCTTGAGTGCCATGGCGCTACTGGATGCGCAAGCGCATGCGCAGGTCGTCCATGAGCAGGAACAGGAACGGCCACAGCGCGGCGCCGACGAACGGCGAGATCCACCAGCTTGCCGTCGGCAAAGCCTCGCCGGCGAACGTGCGCACGATCAGCAACAGCACGCGATCGTTGAGCAGCAACGCGAGCACGGCCAGCGTCTGCTGCCACATCGGGAAAAAACGCAGGCGCGAACGGAAACGCAACGCGATGAACACCAGCGCGCAAAGGCGCATGGCCTGCTCACCCAGGAGCACGCCATCGAGCAGATCCGCGCACAGGCCGATGCAGAACGCGAGGCCCAGGTTCACCCGCTGGTCGCCCGACTCCAGCGCCCAGTACAGCAGGAACAGCGCCGGCCAGTACGGCTTGAACGGCTGCAGCGGCGCCGGCAGCGGGATCAGCATCGACATCAGCGCGAACAGCAGCGAGCCGGCGAACCACAGCCATTGGATGCGTTGCTTGTTCATGGCTGCGCCGTTCCCGTGCTGGTGGCAGGTGCGACCGCGGCACGCGGCGTCGACGGCGGCGGAGCCGTGCTGGCGGAGGGCGCGGGCGCGAGATCCGCCGGCGGCCCGGCAGGCGTCACCGGTTCCGGCGGGCCGACGGGCTCGGCCAGGTCATGCAGCAATAGCACGTCCTCGCTGCGATCCAGGTCCGCCGTGGGGCGTGCCTTGCCTTCGAGGAACATGCCCGAGGCGGCCGGCTCCACGCTGCGGATCTCGCCCACCGGAAAGCCCGGGGGGAAACGACCGCCAAGGCCCGACGTGAGCAGCTTGTCGCCGGGGTGCACGTCGGCCGCCATGGAAATATTCGGCAGGCTCAGCAGGGCGCCATCGCGCGATCCATAGGCCACCGTGCGCAAGCCGGTGCGCTCGATCACGACCGGAATCGCATGATCGGGATCGGTCACCAGCATCACCAGCGAGGTGCGCGCCATCACTTCCACCACCTGTCCGATTACGCCGTGCGCATCGATCACCACCTGGCCCTTCTTCACGCCATCGTGCGAGCCCACGTTGATCAGCATGCGCTGGCGCGACGCGCCCAGGTCCACGTCGATGACGCGGGCCAGCTGCACGTTGAGTTCCAGGCTGTGCTGGGTGTCCAGCAGCTCCTTCAGGCGCTGGTTCTGCTCGGCCACGGCCGCCATGCGATTGAGCTTGGCGTTGGCCAGCAATAGGTCTTCGCGCAGCCGCTGGTTCTGCTCGGTGAGCACTTTGCGATCGGAAAACGCCACGCTGGCCGCGCGCATGCCGGTCGCCGGCAGGCTGGCCAGCCGGTACACCGGCTCGACCAGCACCGACGCGGTATTGCGCAGGCGCCAGATCCAGCCATTGCGATGGTCGAGCACCATCAGCACCAGGGCCAGCGCAAGATAGAAAATGAGTCTGAGCGTACCGGCAGCTGTGCCGGCGAACAGGGGCGAGGATTCCTCGCGCGCGAGCGCCATGGCCTACCCCCTGCTGGTTATTTATTCGGCAGCGAAGAAATCGCTGCCGTGCTGATCGATCAGCTCCAGCGCCTTGCCGCCGCCACGGGCCACGCAGGTGAGGGGCTCGTCGGCCACCTGTACGTGCAGGCCGGTTTCCTCGGAAATGAGACGGTCCAGGTCGCGCAGCAGCGCACCGCCGCCGGTGAGCACGATGCCACGCTCGGCGACATCGGAGCACAGCTCCGGCGGGGTCTGCTCCAGGGCCGACTTCACCGCGGCCACGATGCCCGAGAGCGGCTCGTGCAGCGCTTCCAGCACTTCGTTGGAGTTGATGGTGAACATGCGCGGCACGCCCTCGGCGAGGTTGCGGCCGGAGATCTCGATCTCCTTCACGTTCGTCTGCGGGAACGCGCAGCCGATTTCCAGCTTGATGCGCTCGGCGGTGGACTCGCCGATCAGCGTGCCGTGGTTGCGGCGCACGTAGTTGATGATCGCCTCGTCGAAGCGGTCGCCGCCCACGCGGACGGACTGCGAGTAGACGATGCCGTTCAAGGAGATCACGGCCACTTCCGAGGTACCGCCGCCGATATCCAGCACCATCGAGCCGCGCGCCTCATGCACCGGGATACCGGCGCCGATCGCGGCGGCCATCGGCTCTTCGATCAGGAACACGTCACGGGCGCCGGCGCCTTCGGCCGATTCCTTGATGGCGCGGCGTTCCACCTGGGTGGAACCGCAGGGCACGCAGACCAGCACGCGCGGGCTGGGGCGCAGCATGCGCGACTTGTGCACCTGCTTGATGAAGTGCTGCAGCATGGCCTCGGTCATCGAGAAGTTGGCGATCACGCCATCCTTCATCGGACGCACCGTGGCGATGTTGCCCGGGGTGCGGCCCAGCATTTTCTTGGCATCGCTGCCCACTGCAGCCACGGCACGCGGGCCACCCGGGCCACGGTCCTGACGGATAGCCACCACCGACGGTTCATTCAAGACGATGCCCTGGCCACGCACATAAATCAGCGTATTGGCGGTGCCGAGATCGATGGAGATGTCGTTGGAGAAAAAGCCGCGAAACTTCTTGAACATGGGTCCGCCGTGGGCCGGCTGTGGCTAAAAAGTAAGCGCGCCAGTCTAGTCAGCAAACCCCCTGATCGCAAGGACAATCTCGTTAAGAAAGCCTTTGGAGACGCGATGATATGCGCGTTTTCGGAGGTTGCCCCGGCGGACCTGCGGCCGCAGGAAAGTCGCGGTCCGGTCCTTATGCCGGTACAATCTGGAACTTTGAGCCAGGCCGGCGCGTGAGCCGCCCGGCATCTTCGTTCCACCTGCCAGGAATCGTCTCGCGCCATGTCTGCCGTCATCTGCGGATCGCTCGCCTACGACACCATCATGGTGTTCCAGGACCAGTTCAAGAACCACATCCTTCCGGACCAGGTGCACATCCTGAACGTGTCGTTCCTGGTGCCGCGCATGCGCCGCGAGTTCGGTGGCTGCGCCGGCAATATCGCCTACAACCTGAAGCTGCTGGGCGCCGACCCGCTGCCGGTCGCCACGGTGGGCCAGGACTTCGGGCCGTATCGCGCCCACATGGAAAAGTGCGGCATCCGCCTGGACTACGTGCGCGAGTTCGAAGACCAGTTCACGCCGCAGTGCTTCATCACCACCGACCTGGACAACAACCAGATCACCGCCTTCCACCCGGGCGCCATGCTCAGCGCGCATACGAACCACGTGCGTGACATCCCGACGATCAGCTTCGCCATCGTGGCGCCGGACAGCCGGGACGCCATGCTGCAGCACGTGGATGAATTCGCCGCGCGCGGCGTGCCCTTCATCTTCGATCCGGGCCAGGCGATGCCGCTGTTCGACGGCGCGGAGTTCCGCGCGATGATCGAAAAGTCGACCTATGTGATCGTCAACGACTACGAGTCGCAGCTGTTGCAGCAGCGCACCGGCTGGAGCGCGCAGGACATCGCCTCGCGCGTGAAGGCTTACATCGTGACGCAGGGCCCGCGCGGTTCGCACATCCACACCGACGGCACCACGCACGAGATACCCGCCGCCCGCGAACGCCAGGTGGTCGACCCCACCGGCTGCGGCGACGCTTATCGAGCCGGCCTGATCTTCGGCATCATGAAGGGCAAGGACTGGCCGACCATCGGTCGCATGGCCTCGCTGATGGGCGCGCTCAAGGTGGAACACCCGGGCACGCAGAATCAGCGCTTCGATTACGCGCAGTTCTCCGCGGAATTCAAGGAACAGTTCGGCTACTCGATCGACTGATCCGCGCGCCATCGACACCGGAAAAGGCCTCCCAAAAGGGAGGCCTTTTCATTTCTGGTCCACGCGAAAACCCATCGTCGCATTCACCGCATCATGCCAACCGCGATAGAGGCGATCACGCTCTGTCTCAGGCATCGCCGGCGTAAAGCGCCGATCCACCTGCCAGAGGTTGGCGATCTCTCCGCAGTCGCTCCAGAAGCCGACCGCAAGCCCCGCGAGATACGCAGCACCGAGCGCCGTGGTTTCCTGCACGCGAGGACGCAACACCGGCACACCCAACATATCGCTCTGAAACTGCGCCATGAAGTCGTTCGCAATGGCGCCGCCGTCAGCGCGCAACTCGGTGAGCGCGATGCCTGCATCCGCTTCCATCGCCATGAGGACGTCGCGTGATTGATAAGCCATCGATTCCAGCGCGGCACGCACGAAGTGCTCCTTGCTGGTGCCACGACTGAGGCCGAACACGGCACCGCGCACATCGCTGCGCCAATAGGGTGCACCGAGGCCCACAAACGCCGGCACCATATAGACGCCATCGCTCGATGCCACGCGTTCCGCGTAGGCCTGCGAATCGCTGGCCTTGCCCAGCATGCGCAGGCCATCGCGCAACCATTGGATCACCGAGCCCGCCACGAAGATGCTGCCTTCGAGCGCATAGTCGACACGATCACCGATCTGCCAGGCGATGGTCGATAACAAACCATGCTTTGATGGCACGGCATGCGCGCCCGTGTGCATCAGCATGAAGCAGCCCGTGCCGTAGGTATTCTTGGCCATGCCGGGCTTGAAACAGGCCTGGCCGAAGAGCGCCGCCTGCTGGTCGCCCGCAACACCCGCGATGGGCACGCTGGCGCCGAAGAACTGCGATGGCGCCGTAGTCGCATAGACTTCGCTGCTCGATCGGACCTCGGGAAGCATGGCGCGCGGGATATTCAATGCGTGCAGAAGATCGTCGTCCCAGCAACGCCGATGGATATCGTAGAGCAGCGTGCGCGCGGCGTTGGTCACATCGGTTACATGCGCCGCACCACCGCTGAGATTCCAGATCAGCCAGCTGTCGATCGTGCCGAACAACAGTTCCCCGCGCTCAGCGCGCTCTTGCGCGCCGTCGACGTGATCGAGGATCCAGCGCAGCTTGGTCGCCGAAAAGTAGGCATCGATCAGCAATCCAGTACGTTCACGCACCAAGGGCTCGACACCCTCACGCTTCAGCCGTTCGCAAATCTCCATGCTCTGGCGCGATTGCCAGACGATCGCGTTATGCACGTGCTGACCCGTCGCGCGGTCCCACACCACCGTCGTCTCGCGCTGGTTGGTGATGCCGATCGCCGCGATGTCGGCAAGCTCCACCTGCGCGTTGGCCAGCAGCTCGGTGACCGTCACCAGTACGCTGGTGAGAATGTCGCGCGGGTTGTGTTCCACCCAGCCGGGCTGGGGAAAGATCTGTGCGAATTCGCGTTGAGCGCTGCCCGCCACCGAGCCCGCACGATCGAAAAGGATGGCGCGGGAACTGGTGGTGCCCTGGTCGAGGGCCAGAATGAAACGCTTTTCCACGCGAACAGCTCCCTCGGCATCAGGGACTCAAGCGTAGCAACAAGCGGCAAGTCGGATCGACTGGCTTGCCGCGCGGACTCAGTGCGCCTCGCCCCTGGCACCCGGCTGCATGATCCGGTCGATATAGGCGAGGGCCAGCGCCGATACCACGAACGCCAAGTGCAGCAGTACCTGCCACATAATCGTCTGGGGGTTGAGTGTATCGGCCTTGATGAAAGTGGCCAGGAGATGGATCGACGAGATGCCAATGATCGCCATCGCGAGCTTTACTTTCAGCACGGTGGCATTCACATGGGACAGCCATTCGGGTTGATCGGGATGTCCCTCGAGCCTCAGTCGCGACACGAAGGTTTCATAGCCACCGACGATCACCATCACCAACAGGTTCGAGATCATCACCACATCGATCAGGCCGAGCACGGTGAGCATGATGGTGGTCTCGGCACTATCCGCCGTAACGCCGTCACCAAGATGCCCGAACAGCGTCGCGTCAACCAGATGCCACAACTCACGCACGAACTGCACGACATAGATGGCCTGGGCGACGATCAGCCCCAGGTACAACGGCAACTGCAGCCAGCGAGAAGAAAAAATGAGATAGGGAAGCGGACCGACGCGGCTCTTCAGGGGAGTCGTCATATGCATCACAACAGCAGGGAATGATCACCGATCATCGCAAATTCTTGCGCGCGAATCGATGGCATGCATGCCGCTATTCTGTCGTGATCAAGCGCCAGATGGGCATTCCAAGAACCTGGGCTCAAGCCGGCGTACAACCGCCGCCCATGTGTTGGGACCACACGCTCAAGCGCTGGTCGACTTTTCGCAGTTCCCAAGGAGGTCGAACGCGAACGGCAACTTCGACGCGATCATGCAGCCAAGCTCATATTAGTTTTTGTGCGCACCGGGGTCGCATGCAAGGTGCAGCTACTCAACGGAAGCCGCTCAGGGCCCGCTGTAGAAGCAAAGCAATGCGTCAAGCAGCTCGCGAAGAACCTCGATGGCGAACGATCAACAGACACACAAGTTTTCTTCGCGCTGCCGCGTGAATGGCGCGTCGCTCGACTGCAAATCCTTTCTGCCAATCCTGCGCTGTTGGTCTTTGCCGAGCGTTTATCGCGGACGAGATCCACGGCAGTGCCGCTGCGGCCTCCGGAGATTGATAGGCGCCACAGCGAACGTTGGACGAAGCGACGGAGGGGCCCGGGCCTGCCGGTGGGTCGGCTTGCTGCGACCACGCCCGGTGGTCCAAGCCTCACGTATCCGCAGCGGATCGAAGCGCTTGGCAGCCAATCGCCCTTGCTCATCGAGCGCTATCGGCCGGCCGAGCGTCGATCACGCCTTGGTGCGCGCCGAGAACAACCGCGTGGCGTCTGTAGGAGCGCACCCTGTGCGCGATAATCCTCGCGGCCAGGCTGACGCGCGATGGTGGTCGCGGCGGTGCGTCGACGTGCGATGTGCGTGCGGTGCGCGCGGCCCTGCCGGCTGCACAGTTTCCACGTGGGCTCGTGGCGCAGAGGGTGGGCCCGTTTTTCTTTCGCGCAAAGACAAACGCCTTCCCGGATGGGAAGGCGTTTGAGGGATAAAGCCCCTGGCGGTGACCTACTCTTGCATGAGGATTCACACTACCATCGGCGCAGCTGCGTTTCACTTCCGAGTTCGGG